>Ga0209207_1000008_pt1 | contig 576260 bp, 512 predicted proteins | sample SaghotsprinmetaG_FD_184140 | JGI IMG/M metagenome (GOLD analysis project Ga0209207, IMG submission 184140) | Hot spring microbial communities from South Africa to study Microbial Dark Matter (Phase II) - Sagole hot spring metaG (SPAdes) (version 3) | ecosystem: Environmental > Aquatic >... | reverse complement strand
ACTCGTGGATGCTGCAGCCAGGCATCTGCGCAGTGTGCAGCGTCAACCCGAGCGCATCCGCAAATACTTCGAGCACGATCCGGTTCGCTATGCGGCTTGATGCAAGTTCACAAGGGCCGGATCAATATTTGATGCCACGCAACGCTCTTTTCGGGATGGGATGCAAGGCGCGGTGCGCAGCCCATAGCCCCACTATGGGCAAGCATGGCAACGCCGCAGACCGCCCGAAAAGAGCGCTGCCCTTTGGGTTGGGGCGCAATCGGGCGATTTCGCGCCCTTGCCGCTTGCATGGGCAGCCAGCCCATGCGGCGCGCCAAGACCTCGAACTCATCCCGATTGCGCCCCAACGTGGAACCAAATAATTTACGGACAAGTTCTATGGCCCTCGGCGCGGCCCTGCTGGCGCTGCTGCTGGTCTGGGCGGCTGCGCACAGCCGCCCATGGCATGCACTGGAGTTCAAAAGCTTCGACCTGTGGACCACGCAGGCCGCACCAGGGAACAGCCCGCTGCCCGTGGCCATTCTCGCGATCGACGAGCCAAGCTTCCAGCAGCTCGGTCAGGGCTGGCCTTTTCCGCGCGGCCTGCATGCGCGCCTGGTTGACCGCCTGCGCGAAGACGGCGCGGCCGCCATCGGTCTGGACATGGTGTTCGCCGATCCGGCCGCCGACCCGGCACAGGACGCCGCCCTGGCCCAGGCCGTGGCGCGCGCGGTGGCGGCGGGCGTCCCCGTGGTGCTGGCCTCGGCGCGCGAGAAGGTGGACAACGCCAGCGCCACGCTATGGACCGACGTGCTGCCGCTGCAGGCCCTGCGGGACGTCGGCGCGCGCCATGGCGACGCTGGCGTGCAACCGGACGACGACTTCGTAGTGCGCCAGATACCGCCCGGCCCCGGGAGTTTTGCCGCCGTCCTGGCCGAAAGCCTGACCGGCCACCCGATGCCCGAGGGCACGCCCGGCTTCATTGCCTACCGGGGGCCACGCGGCACCTACGACACGCGCTCCTACTACCAGGCACTGGAACCCGGCCTGCTGCCGGACGGCTTCTTCCGGGGCAAGACGGTGCTCGTTGGCCGCTCGGCGCTCACCGCCAGCGAACTGCAACATTCGCAGGCCGACCTGTTCAACGCCCCCTTCGCCGCCCTGGGCGGCGAGCGCCTGTTCCCCGGCGTGGAACTGCAGGCCACGCTGCTCGACAACCTTCTGCAGGGCGACAGCCTGCGCCCGGCGCACGAGGGCTGGGGCGCCGCACTGGTGCTGCTGGCGCTGGCCGTGCTGGTGCCCGCCAGCGTGCTCTGGCACCCGGGCGCGGTGGCCGCCGCTGCGGCAGGGCTGGCCGGTGGCACGCTGCTCTTGTCATGGGGGCTGTTCACGCGCGCCAGCCTCTGGCTGCCGCCGCTGCTGCCGCTGGCCGGCGTGCTCGCCATCTACGGCGCCACGGCCCTGGTGGCCTACGCCACGGCCCGCCGGCGCGCGCGCCAGACACGCGCGATGTTCGCCCAGTACGTGCCGCCCGAGGTGGTGGCGCGCCTGGTGGCCCAGCCCGAGCTGCTGCGCCTGGGAGGCGAGGCGCGCGAGGTCACGCTCATGTTCACCGACCTGGCCAGCTTCACCACGCTGTCCGAGCAGCTCAGCGCCGAGCAGACCGTGGAGGTGCTCACGGGCTATTTCAACGCCATGACGCCGCTCATCCACGCCACGGGCGGCACGGTGGACAAGTTCATCGGCGACGCGGTGATGGCCTTCTGGGGCGCGCCGCTGGCCGACGAGCACCACGCCGAGCACGCGGTGCGCGCCGCCATCGCCATGCAGCAGGCCATGGAGCCGCTGGTGGCTGATCTGCGCGCGCGTGGCCTGCCGGGCATCCATATGCGCATCGGGCTGCACACGGGCCGCGTGGTGGTGGGCAACGTGGGCTCGGAGCAGCGCTTCTCGTACACCGCCATCGGCGACGCGGTGAACCTGGCAGCGCGGCTTGAAGGGGCGAACAAGGCTTTCGGCACCGGCATCCTGCTCTCTGAGGCCACGGCGGCACAGTTGCCGGCCGGCATCGCGCTGCGCGCGCTCGACGACGTGATCGTCAAGGGCAAGACCGAGCCCGTGCGCGTGTACACGCCCTGTGGCGACACCGAGGCCTGCCGCCTGTCCGGTGCGGCGCTCGACGCCTTCCATGCGCGCGCCTGGAACGAGGCAGAAGCGCGCCTGCAAGCGCTGCTCGCGCGCCTGCCCGGCGACCTGGCGGCCCGGCGGCTGCTGGACCGCGTCACCGAGGCCCGTGCGCTGCCGCCCGGCGCAGCCTGGTCCCCGGCCGTGGCGCTGGACAAGCTATAGCAGTCCACCCGGAAATTGACGCGACTCAAGGCCATGCCCTCGATTGCAGGCATGATGGAGGGACGGTTGACCCTGTTTTTTACCGGCCACCGTGCCGGACCATGCCAAAGGAGAATCCATGCAAGTTCAAGTGCACACCGACGACAAGATCCAGGGCGGCGAATCGCTGGCCCAATGGATCCAGCAGGAAACCGTGTCCCGCCTGTCGCGCTTCCGTGACCAGGTCACGCGCGTCGAGGTGTTCCTCACCGACGAGGACGCTGGCAAGTCCGGCAAGAATGACAAGCGCTGCCGTCTCGAGGCCCGTCCCGCCGGCCGCCAGCCCGTCACCGTGACCGCCGACGCCGACAAGCTGGCCGACGCCTTCACCGGCGCCGCCGACAAGCTGGTGCGCGCCCTGGACCACGACCTGGGCCGCGCCAAGGACCACGGCCGCGAAACCATCCGCACGGCGGAGTGAGCCCGGGCCCCGGCCACACCGGGGTGCCACTCCTTTTTCAAGAGCTGCCAGCGCTTGCACAGCAAGGCTCACGGCTCTTTTTCATTTCCAATCACTCCATGGGCGCCCGCCTGACCGGGCTGGAGATCAAGGCCAGCTACCAGGAAGACCTGCTGGAGCAGCTGAACATGGCTGTGTACCGCCGCCAGCAACAGCAGATCGACCGGCTGGTGCAGGAGCTCGCCCACCTGCGCCAGCAGATGCCCGAACCCGGCGGCGCCGCGCCGCGCAACCTGCGCGACGAGATTCCGCCGCACTACTGAGGAACAACCCCCTGTGGCGCTGCGCGCCTTCCCCCTTCTCTCGCCTCGCTGCGCGATGCGGGATGGGGGACGCCACCAGCGCGGCGGGGCGGCCCTTGCGCGGTGGCCGCTGGCCTGGGGCACACCCACTTCATGGGTCATGGATGGTGCAAGCACCATGGATCGCGGCATAAAAAAACCGGCCGCCCTTGCGGGTCGGCCGGTTCAATTTCTGAGCAGAGGTCAGGCGCGGATCACTTGGAAATCACGCGCACCATTTCCAGGCACTTGTTCGAGTAGCCCCACTCGTTGTCGTACCAGCTCACGACCTTGATGAAGGTCTTGTCCAGCGCAATGCCGGCTTCGGCGTCGAACACCGAGGTGCAGGGCTCGCCACGGAAATCGGTGGCCACCACCTTGTCTTCGGTGTAGCCCAGCACACCCTTCATGGCGCCTTGCGAGGCGGCCTTCATGGCGGCGCAGATTTCCTTGTAGTCGGCTTCCTTTTCCAGCTCGACGGTCAGGTCCACCACCGACACGTCGGAGGTGGGCACGCGGAACGACATGCCCGTGAGCTTCTTGTTCAGCTCGGGGATCACCACGCCCACGGCCTTGGCGGCGCCGGTGGAGCTGGGGATGATGTTTTCCAGGATGCCGCGGCCGCCGCGCCAGTCCTTGTTGCTCGGGCCGTCCACGGTCTTCTGCGTGGCGGTGGCGGCGTGCACGGTGGTCATCAGGCCGCGCTTGATGCCCCAGTTGTCGTTCAGCACCTTGGCCACGGGGGCCAGGCAGTTGGTGGTGCACGAGGCGTTGGACACGATGGCCTGGCCAGCGTACTTCTCGTGGTTCACGCCGAACACGAACATGGGCGTGTCGTCCTTGGAGGGAGCGGACATCAGCACCTTCTTGGCACCGGCGGCCAGGTGCTTCTCGGCGCTGGCCTTGTCCAGGAACAGGCCGGTGGCCTCGACCACGACGTCGGCGCCGACTTCGTTCCACTTCAGGTTGGCGGGGTCGCGCTCCTGGGTCAGACGGATCTTCTTGCCGTTCACGACCAGGGTGTTGCCCTCGACCGAAACTTCGCCCTTGAAGCGGCCGTGCACGCTATCGTACTTGAGCATGTAGGCCAGGTAATCGGGCTCCAGCAGGTCGTTGATGCCCACGACTTCGATGTCCGAGAAGTTCTGCACCGCGGCGCGGAACACCATGCGGCCGATGCGGCCGAAGCCGTTGATGCCTACTTTGATCGTCATAGCTCTATCTCTCCAAGGTTGATTGCCGAAATCAGTTGCGATTCACTTGCGCTTGAGCACCGCCTGCACGGTGGCCGCCACGTTCTCTTCGGTGAAGCCGAAATGCTGGAACAGCACCGGCGCCGGGGCCGACTCGCCGTAGGTGTCAATACCAACGACGGCGGCGCAGCCGTACTTCCACCAGCCGTCGGTCACGCCCATCTCCACGGCGATGCGCGGGATGCCCGTGGGCAGAACGGCCTTCTTGTACTTCACGTCTTCCTGGTCAAACGTGGTCGTGCTCGGCATGGAGACGACGCGAACAGCGATCTTTTTTGCTGCCAGCAGGCGCTGCGCCTTCAGGGCGAGCTGCACCTCGGAGCCGGTGGCGATGATGACGGCCTGGGCCTTCTTCTTCAGGCCCACGTCCTTGGGCTCGGACAGCACATAGGCGCCACGCGAGATGTCGCCCAGGTCGCGCTTGGGCGCGTAGGGCAGGTTCTGGCGCGAAAGGGCCAGCACGGTGGGCTTGTCGCGGTTGCTCAGGGCCACGCTCCAGGCCACGGCGGTTTCGGCCGTATCGGCAGGGCGCCAGACGTCGAGGTTGGGGATCAGGCGCAGGCTGGCCACGTGCTCGATGGACTGGTGCGTGGGGCCGTCTTCGCCCAGGCCGATGGAGTCGTGCGTGAAGACATGGATCACGCGCTGCTTCATCAGCGCGGCCATGCGGATGGCGTTGCGGCTGTAATCGCTGAAGGTCAGGAAGGTGCCGCCGTAGGGGATGTAGCCGCCGTGCAGCGCCACGCCGTTCATGATGGCGGCCATGCCGAACTCGCGCACGCCGTAGTTGATATGGCGGCCGCCCACGCCGGCCTCGTTCTTGACCACCTGGCCCTGCATGTCGAAGCGCAGGTTGGGCGTGCTCTTGGTGTTGGTGAGGTTGGAGCCGGTCAGGTCGGCCGAGCCGCCCAGCAGCTCGGGCAGCGCGGCGGTAAAGGCTTCGAGCGCCAGCTGGCTGGCCTTGCGGCTGGCCACGGTCTCGCCCTTGGTGTGGGCCTGGACCACGGTGTCCACGGCCACCTGGGCGAACGAGGCGGGCAGGTCGCCATTCATGCGACGGGTGAATTCAGCCGCCAGTTCTGGGAAGGCGGCCTGGTAGGCGGCAAAGCGCTCGTTCCAGGCCTGCTCGGCGGCAAAGCCCGTGGCGCGGGCGTTCCAGTCAGCGTACACCTCGTCGGGCACGGTGAAGGGCGCGTGGCTCCAGCCCAGGGCCTCGCGTGTCAGCGCGATTTCCTCGGCGCCCAGCGGCTCGCCGTGGGCCTTGGCGGTGTTGGCGCGGTTGGGCGAGCCCTTGCCGATGTGTGTCTTGCAGATGATGAGCGAGGGGCGCTCGGTCTGCTTGCGCGCCTCGGCGATGGCAGCGTCCACCTTCTCGGGGTCGTGGCCATCGACCGGGCCGATCACGTTCCAGCCGCAGGCGACGAAGCGCAGCGCGGTGTTGTCGATGAACCAGGGGGCGACCTGGCCGTCGATGGAGATGCCGTTGTCGTCGTACAGCGCGATCAGCTTGTTGAGCTTCCAGGCGCCGGCCAGGGCCACGGCCTCATGGCTGATGCCCTCCATCAGGCAGCCATCGCCCAGGAACACGTAAGTGTGGTGGTCCACGATGGCGTGGCCTTCGCGGTTGAATTCGGCAGCCAGCAGCTTCTCGGCCAGCGCCATGCCCACGGCATTGGTGACGCCCTGGCCCAGCGGGCCGGTGGTGGTCTCGACGCCGGGGGTGTGGCCCACCTCGGGGTGACCGGCGGTCTTGCTGCGCAGCTGGCGGAAGTTCTTCAGCTCCTGCATGGGCAGGTCGTAGCCCGTGAGGTGCAAGAGCGCGTAGATCAGCATGGAGCCGTGGCCGTTGGACAGCACGAAGCGGTCGCGGTTGGCCCAGTGCGGGTTGGCCGGGTTGTGCTGCAGGTGGCGGCCCCACAGTGCCACGGCCATGTCCGCCATGCCCATGGGGGCACCGGGGTGGCCGGAATTGGCTTGTTGAACGGCATCCATTGCGAGTGCGCGGATCGCATTCGCCATCTGTTGAGAATTGGCCATGTGGGGCGGTTCCGGTCAGGGAGAGGAGGGAAAACCCGTGATTTTAGCGGCCTGCCCCGATGGACGCTGTACGGGCCCGCCGTTCGCTGCCGCGGCGATGCACTACAGTGCCGCCATGAATGGCCTCGCACCTCCTCCGTCCGCAGTGTCACAGCCCCCCGCCCTGCTGCTGGCCGCGGGCCGTGGCGAGCGCATGCGCCCCCTCACCGACACCACGCCCAAGCCCCTGCTCGACGTGCGCGGCCAGCCGCTGCTGCAATGGCATTTGCAGGCGCTGCAGACCGCCGGGGTGCGCCACGCAGTCATCAACACGGCCTGGCTGGGCGAGCAGATCAGCACCCGATTTTCAGACCATTTTGGCCCGCAGACCGCTCTGGATAAGCGCGAGGCGCTATCTATTTTCTACTCACACGAAGGCCGCGACTTTGGCGGCGCCCTGGAGACGGCCGGCGGCATTGCGCGGGCCCTGCCACTGCTGGGCGATGTCTTCTGGCTCGCCGCAGGCGACGTGTTCGCACCGGACTTTCGCTTTGACGCAGCGGCCGCCGATGCGTTTACGGCGAGTGACATGCTGGCCCACTTGTGGCTGGTGCCCAATCCCGCGCACAACCTGCGCGGCGATTTCGGACTCTCGCCCGAGGGCCTGGCGCTGAACCTGCCGCCGCAATCCACGGCGCCGCGTTACACCTACAGCACCATCGCGCTGCTGCGCGCTGAATTGTTCGCGCCGCCCTGGTGCGACATTCCCCCCGGCAACCCCCAGGGCATCGCCGCCCCGCTGGCACCGCTATTACGCCGTGCCATGGACAATGGCCGGGTGAGCGCAGCGCTCTACACCGGCCGCTGGACCGATGTGGGAACGCCCGAGCGCCTGGCCGAACTCAACGCAACCGCCCCCTCGCCATGACCCTGAACGTGCCGCAATCCCTTTACGCCGAGCGCCGCGCCCGCCTGGCCGCGCAACTGGGCCCCGATGGCATCGCCATCATCCCCACCGCGCCCGAGCACCTGCGCAACCGCGACAGCGACTTCCTCTACCGCCACGACAGCTACTTCTACTACCTCACGGGTTTTACCGAACCGAATGCCTGCCTGGTGCTGACGGCCGACGGCCACGGCACGCTGTTCTGCAACCCCAAGGACCCCGAGCGCGAGATCTGGGACGGCTACCGCCTCGGCCCCGAGGCCGCCGTGGCCGCGCTGGGCCTGAACGAGGCCTTTGCCGCAACCGAGCTGGACCAGCGCCTGCCACGCCTGCTGGAGAACCGCGCCTGCGTCTGGTACCCCTTCGCCACGCACGCCGGTCTGGCCGCGCGCGTGGACGGCTGGCTCACCCCGGTGCGCGCCCGCGCGCGCTACGGAGCCCTGAGCCCGGCACGGCAGAGTGACCTGTGCCTGCTGCTCGACGAAATGCGCCTGGTGAAGGACGCGCACGAACTGGCACTGATGCGCCACGCCAGCCAGATCAGCGCCCAGGCCCACGTCCGCGCCATGCAGCGCTGCGCACGCATGCTGCGCGCGGGCCATGAGGTGCGCGAGTACCACCTCGACGCCGAGCTGCTGCACGCCTTTCGCGAACATGGCGCGCAGGCCCCGGCCTACAACTCCATCGTCGCGGCGGGCGCCAATGCCTGCGTGCTGCACTACCGCGCCGACCGGGCACCCGTGCGCGATGGCGAGCTGGTGCTGATCGATGCCGGCTGCGAATACGACGGCTATGCCAGCGACATCACGCGCACCTTTCCGGCCAGCGGGCGCTTCACCGGACCACAGCGCGCGCTATACGACCTGGTGCTGGCCAGCCAGGAGGCCGCCGTGGCCGCGACGAAAGCTGGCGCGCGCTTCACCGACCCGCACGACGCCACCGTGGCCGTGCTGGCGCAAGGACTGCTCGACCTGGGCCTGCTGAACACGAACCAGCACGGCAGCGTGCAGGACGTCATTGAAAAGCGCGCCTACTTTCCGTTCTACATGCACCGCACCGGCCACTGGCTGGGCATGGACGTGCACGACTGCGGCAGCTACGTCGAACCGTCCGAGGTGGGCCAGGTGAGCGAGCGCCGCGACCCGCTCTCGGGCGAGCCCATCAAGGACCGCCCGAGCCGCATCCTGCGCCCCGGCATGGTGCTGACCATCGAGCCGGGCCTGTACGTGCGCCCCGCGCCGGGCGTGCCCGAAGCCTTCCACCACCTGGGCATCCGCATCGAGGACGATGCCGTGGTGCATGCCCACGGCTGCGAACTGATCACGCGCGGCGTGCCGGTGCAGCCCGATGAGATCGAGGCGCTGATGCGGGAATAACGTGAAACACCACCCTGAGCCGCTGCGCGGCTTCCCCCCCTGCGCGGCGCAGCGGCCCTTGCGCGGGAGCCCTGGCCTGGGACGCGCCGGTTTCATGCCTCGGCGGTGCCGCCACGGCGGAATGAAAAACTGATACGGTCACTGCGAATACACGCGCTTGGCGTCGTCCAGGCACTTGGCCTGGAGGTCGGCCGCCAGTGCGCTGCAGCGCTCTCTTGCAGCATCGAAATCGGCCTTACGGCGCTCGGCCGCGGCATGCTTGAGGGCCTCGGCCACGGCCGCGTTCTTGGCGGCCGGGGTGTCGCCCGGGCGCGCCTGCACCTGGGCCACCTTGGCGTCTTCCACGGCGCGCACCTGGACCCCCTTGGCATCCTTCTGGCACACCTTTCGGGCCTGGCCGGCCAGGTCGTTGCATTTTTCCCGGGCGACTGCGTAGGCCGCGTCGGCCCGCGCCACGCGCGCCTTGAAATGGGCCTGTTCGCTGGGCCGGTACAGGGCCTCCAGGTCGGCACGCGCAATGCGTTCGAAGCCCCTGGCTTCCATACGGCAGACATCCCGGGCATTGGCGGTCAGGGCGCGGCATTTGTCCTGGCGCACTTGGGTATCGGCTGCCATGCGCTGCCTGGCGGTGTTGTATTCGGTCCGGTCCATGGCCCGGGCGCCCGTGACCACCAGGCTGGCGGCGACCAAGGTCACCAGCGTGCGCTCCCATGTCATTGTCTTGCTCTCCGATCGCGGTGAAAAGGCGCCCAGGGTGCGCTCTGCGGCCAGACTGTAGGGGCCGCAGGGCCCGCGCCGCGTAGGCCAGGCCGCGTACCGTGCGTCAGTGCAGACCGACGCCCCCGTCAGCGGACCGCCTGCTCCAGCCATTGCTCCACCGCCTGCGCCACCTGCTCGGCGGCCTGGGCGATGGCGCGGGTGCCGCCGGCGGCGTCCTGGCTGGCGGCGGGCTGCTGCACAACGAACAGGCGCTGCGCCAGCAGGTTCTCGCCCTGGGCCGAGGGCCGGGTGAGCGTGGCGCGCAGGCGCACCAGCCCCATGCTCTGCGACGGACTGGTGAAGACATGGCTGAACTCCTCCAGCTCGACGCGCAGTACCAAGGGCGGCTGTCCGTCCGCGCGCGCCGTGGCCATGGCACCGCCGGTGCCGATGATGGCGCGGCGCTGGCCCAGGCGGGCCTGCAGGACCTCGCGCATCAGTTGTTGCGGGGGCTGGCTCCAGCGCGCCGCCTGGTAGGGGCGCAGCTGCTGCGCATCGGCATAGGCCAGGCGGTAGTACACGGCCGACACGCCATCGGGCAGGCTGGCATGGTCCACCGTCTCCAGCGCCAGCGGCGGCAGCGGGGCCTGCGCACCGGCCGGGGCCAGCTGGCCGGGGCCGAAGTCGTACAGCACGGGGCGCACAGGCGGTTCGGGGAGGACCGAGCAGCCCGCCAGCAACATCAAGCCAAAAATACCTGAAACGCTTTTGGATAAAGCGCAAGCAGCTCTATTTTTAATAGCATTCATGCTTAATCTCCCGCAGACCGCGGTGGGGTAAAGCCAGGCTCACCAGGGCCGGGCAGGCTGCGCCCGGGACCGTACAGAAACCCTTGCGGGTTGTCGCTCACGCTGGTCGCAGCGCGGCCGGTCAGGCGCGCCGCGCGGGCGGTTTCGTCGGCGGCGCGCTCCATGCGCGGCAGGGTGGCGGTGCCAAAGCGGTCCACCGCCTGGGACAGGGTCTGCGCGCTGCGCGTGGCCTGGTCGATGACACCGCCGGGGGCGTTGAGGCGCTGGGCCGTCTGACCAAACTCGGCGGCCGTGGCAGACACCTGCGCACCCGCCTGTTGCAGCGCCTGCAGGGTCTGGCGGGCATCCTGGGCCAGCGGCGGCAGCGCGGCCAGGGCCGGGTCCAGGCGCTGCTGCACGGTGGCATCCAGCCGCTGGCTCAGGGTGTGGACGCTGCCAGCCGCCTGGCCGATGTTGCCCAGGGCCTCGCGCAGCAGACGCTGGTTGTCCTCGGCCAGCAGCTGGTTGATGCGCTGGGTGGCCTCCTGCACCTGGTTCAGGATGACCGGCCCCTGCTCGGAGAGCTGGCTGAACGGCGAGGTGCGCAGCGGCAGGCGCGGCAGACCGCTCGGGCCGGGCGGCAGAGGCGGGTAGCTTTGCCCGGCATCGTCGAGCAGCACATAGGCCAGGCCGGTGACGCCCTGGTAGCCGAGCACGGCGAAGGTGGTGGGGGAGAGGGGCGCGTCCACGCTCACGGCGATGCGGATCAGCACATTGCCGTTGGTCTGGGTGTCGAAGCCGATGTGCGTGACCTTGCCCACCGACACGCCCTTGTAGCGCACGGCCGCCTGCGGCTGCAGGCCGGCTACGCCCTCGCGGCTGGAGAGCTCGTAGGTGTTGTAGTTGCCCCGGTCGCGCGTCAGCCAGACGCCCAGGCCGATGACCAGGGCGGTCACGACCATCACGAAAATGCCCGCGGCAAAGGCATGCGACTTGTTTTCCATCAGTGTTCCTCGGCGGCGGTGGGCAGGTCGGCCATGGCACGGCGGCCACGCTCCCCCTGGAAGAAATCGTGCACGAAGGGGTGGTCGAACTGCGCCACCCGGGCGGGAGAGCCGGTGACGATGACCTTCTTGTCGGCCAGCACGGCCACGCGCGTGGCCAGGGCAAACAGGGAGTCGAGGTCGTGCGTGACCATCACCATGGTCAGGCCCAGCGCGGCGTGCAGTTCGCGCACCAGGGCGCAGAACTCGTCGGCGCCGTTGGGGTCCAGGCCGGCGGTGGGCTCGTCGAGCAGCAGCAGCGGCGGGTCCATGATGAGTGCGCGCGCCAGCGCCACACGCTTGATCATGCCGCCCGAAAGATCGGCCGGCATGCGCGTGGCGTGCTCGGGCCTGAGGCCCACCATCTGCAGCTTGACCATGGCGGCATCGCGCACCAGATCGGGCGGCAGCGTGCCCTGCTCGTTGAGCGCGAAGGCGATGTTGTCGAGCACGTTGAAGGCCGAGAACAGTGCGCCGTGCTGGAACAGCATGCCCACGCGGCTGGCCGCGCCCTCGCCACCCATCAGCTCGGCCGAACGGCCCAGCACCGTGACACTGCCGCGCGCCGGGTGCATCAGGCCCAGCATCTGGCGCAGCAGCACCGTCTTGCCCGTGCCCGAGCCGCCCACGAGCGCAAGCATCTCGCCCTGGTGCACGGTGAGGTCGAGGTCCTGGTGCACGGCGAAGGCCTCGCTGCCCTTGCCGAAGACGGACCACAGGCCTTCGATGCGCACGACTTCCGGTGCGGACGTTGTCTCGGCGGTCATGCAAACCCGACGTTCTTGAAGGCGACGGCGAACAGCGCGTCGACAATGATGACCATGGTGATGGAGGTCACCACCGAGGCCGTCGTGCCCTCGCCCAGGCTCTGCGTGTTGGGCTTGACACGCAGGCCCCAATGGCAGCCGATGAGCGCGATCAGCGTGCCGAACACCACCGACTTGGACAGCGCCAGCGTGAGGTTGCCAAAGCCCACGGCAGCGGGCAGCGCATGGAAGAAATAGGCGGGCGAGATGCCCATGGCCAGGTCGGCCGCGAGCATGCCGCCGGCCAGCGCGGACAGCGTGGTCCAGACGCTGATCAGCGGCATGGCCACGGCCAGCGCCAGCGCGCGCGGCAGCACCAGGCGAAAGCCGTGCGGAATGCCCATGACGCGCATGGCGTCGAGTTCTTCGGTGACGCGCATCACGCCGATCTGCGCCGTGATGGCCGAACCCGAGCGCCCCGCCACCAGGATGGCGGCGAGCATGGGGCCGAGTTCGCGGATCAGCGAGATGCCCAGGATGTTGACGATGAAGGCCTCGGCGCCAAACTGGCGCAGCTGCAGCGACATCAGGTAGGCCAGCACCACGCCGATGAGAAAACCCACCAGCGCCGTGATGGGCAGCGCCGTGGCGCCCATGCGGTAGAGGTGGCCCGAGACGTCGCGCCAGGGCCCGCGGCGCGGCGCGCGCAGGAGGCGCAGGCTGTCGAGCAGCATCTGTCCCACCAGCAGCAGCAGGTGGCGCGCATGGTCCACGCCGTGCAGCACCAGCACGCCCAGGCGGTCCACCTGATCGGCCAGGCGCCAGGGCGCCTCGGGCGGTGCCGGCGTCGTGAGCGAGGCCACCCGTTCGAGCATGGCGCGCTGGCCGTCGCTCAGCGCCAGGCGCGGGGGCCAGGTGCGGCCCCAATGGTTCCAGAGCAGTTGCGCACCCACATGGTCCAACCACTGCAGGCCGCGCAGGTCCCAAGCCAGGCGCGCATCGGACGGCAGGGCCGCCAGCTGCCCGGACAGGGCGCGCCATTGCGCGCGGGAGCCCAGCTCGGCAGCCCCCCAGCGCCCGCACGGCTGCGCGCACGGCCCATCGGGCGTGTCGGCGCGAACAATGCGGGGAGCGTGATCGGACATGGCGGGGCAAGAATAGGGGGGGCTGCGCAGCGGCGAATGCCGCAGCGCCGATGGTAGCGGCTGCATGGGGCGAACGACGGCCCGCGCCATCGCGCTGGCCACTACCGCGATAAATTATCATTAAAACAGCATTTTTCGCAATACAGACAAGCGCCTACAGCTATTAATTTGATAGTAATACAACACACCATTCCGGGCCGCCCCGTCCCAACGCACAATAGACGCCATTGCCTGCACCCACACCCTGGCCACCGCCACCCTAGACCATGAGCGACACCACTTTCGACTACATCATCATCGGCGGCGGCACGGCTGGCGCCCTGCTGTGCAACCGCCTCAGTGCCAACGGCGAGCGGCGCGTGCTGCTGATCGAAGCGGGCCGCAAGGACGATTACCACTGGATCCACATCCCCGTGGGCTACCTGTACTGCATCGGCAACCCGCGCACCGACTGGCTCTACCAGACCGAGCCCGACGCCGGGCTGAATGGCCGCCAGCTGCGCTACCCGCGCGGCAAGACGCTGGGCGGATGCAGCAGCATCAACGGCATGATTTACATGCGCGGCCAGGCCCGCGACTACGACCAGTGGGCCCAGCTCACCGGCGACGATGCTTGGCGCTGGGACAACGTACTGCCCGACTTCCGCCGCCACGAGGACCACTGGCGCCTTGACCAGCCCGACAGCGCGGACGAGAACTTCAAGCGCCTGCACGGCAACAAGGCCACGGGCAGCACCGGCGAATGGCGCGTGGAAAAGCAGCGCCTGCGCTGGGACGTGCTCGACGCATTCGCCCATGCGGCGCAGCAGGCGGGCATCCCGGCCACCCAGGATTTCAATGGCGGCAACAACGAGGGCGTGGGCTACTTCGAGGTGAACCAGAAAAAGGGCTGGCGCTGGAACACGGCCAAGGCCTTTCTGCGCCCCACCTGCTATGGCCGCGCCAACTTCGAGATGTGGACCAGCGCGCACGCCGCCAAGCTCATCGTCGAGCCACAGGCCGACGGCAGCCGCCGCTGCACCGGTGTGCAGGTCTGGAACGGCAAGGAGATGGTCACCGCCCACGCCGCGCGCGAGGTGGTGCTGTGCGCGGGCGCCATCAACTCGCCGCAACTGCTGCAGCTCTCGGGCATCGGCCCGGCGCAGCTGCTGCGCCAGCACGGCATCGACGTGGTGCACGACCTGCCCGGCGTGGGCGCCAACCTGCAAGACCATCTGCAGATCCGCTCGGTGTACAAGGTGCGGAATGTCAAGACGCTCAACACCCTGGCCAGCTCGCTCATCGGCAAGGCCAGGATCGGCCTGGAATACGCCATCAGCCGCAGCGGCCCGATGAGCATGGCGCCCTCGCAGCTCGGCGCCTTCACCCGCAGCAGCGCCGACCAGCCATGGCCCAACATCGAGTACCACGTGCAGCCGCTCTCGCTCGACGCCTTCGGCGAGCCGCTGCACGGCTTCCCAGCGTTCACGGCCAGCGTGTGCAACCTCAACCCGACCAGCCGGGGCACGGTGCAGATCCGGAGCGCACGCTTTGACGAGGCACCCGCCATCGCACCCAATTACCTCAGCACCGCCGAAGACCGCCAGGTGGCCGCCGACAGCCTGCGCGTCACGCGCCGCATCGTGGCCCAGCCCGCGCTGGCGCGTTACCAGCCCGAGGAATACAAGCCGGGCGTGCAATTCCAGACCGACGAGGAACTGGCGCGCCTGGCCGGCGACATCGCCACCACCATCTTCCACCCGGTGGGCACCACCAAGATGGGACGCGCCGACGACCCCATGGCCGTGCTGGACGCGCGCCTGCGCGTGCGCGGCATCGCCGGGCTGCGCGTGGTGGACGCGGGGGCCATGCCCCTCATCACCAGCGGCAACACCAACTCGCCCACGCTGATGATGGCCGAGAAGGCTTCCACCTGGATCGAGGAAGACAACACCCGCTGACCCGCCCGCCGCCGGGGCGGGAAATCCCCTATCCCCGGCTGGGGCTTGCGCCGTTACAGTACGACCACTCGAAAGCGCACCCCGGTGCGCCGAACGGGGGGCCGGGGAGACAACCTACAGCCACAACCACATTCTCAAGCACCCGACGAGGTGTCATCTTTTTCAAACGCCGACACCGTCGGCGTTTTTTTTTCGCCCGCGCCATACCCGAGCGCCCGCCGGGGCGGAGTTCATACGTCAACAAACCAATTGCTTGCCGGGTGCGACAATGCCGCCATGGAATGGATACTGGTTTCGCTGGCCTCGCTGTTCGCCGGCTTCGTGGATGCAATCGTGGGCGGCGGCGGCCTGATCCTTCTGCCCGCGCTGTTCGCCACCTTTCCCGGCGCCCCTCCCGCCACCCTGCTGGGAACGAACAAAAGCGCCTCCATCTGGGGCACGGCAATGGCCACCTGGCAATACAGCCGCCGTGTGCGCATCCGCTGGCGTGCCATGCTGCCGGCCGCGCTGGCCGGCTTCATCGGCGCCTTTGCCGGCGCCTGGGCCGTCACGGTGCTGTCGCCCGACTTCCTTCGCAAGCTGCTGCCCGTGGTTCTGCTGGCCGTGCTGGCCTACACGCTGGTCAAGAAAGAGCTGGGACGCCACCATGCGCCCCGTTTCGCGGAGAACGCCGAGTGGGTTGCAGCCAGCCTGATCGGCCTGTTCGTTGGCTTTTACGACGGATTCTTCGGCCCGGGCACCGGCAGTTTCTTCGTCTTTCTGTTCGTGCGGCTGCTGGGCTACGACTTCCTGAATGCCTCGGCCTCGGCGAAGCTGCTCAACGTGGCGACCAACATCGCGGCATTGATTCTTTTCACCTACAAGGGCCATGTCTGGTGGCATTTCGCCCTTCCGCTGGCCGTGGCCAACGTGGCGGGCAGCCTGCTGGGCACCCACATGGCACTCAAGCATGGCACGGGCTTCGTGCGCTGGATCTTCATCTTCGTGGTCAGCGCCCTGATTCTCAAAACCGGCTACGACGCCTTCCTGCGCTGACCATAGGGGTTCTCCGCAATAGGCATAAGCAAATAGCCCCCGCCTATAATTGCGTCAGTTCGATGACAAGGCCCGCATGGCCAACCCATGCGGGTGTGCATTTTTTCTGGTTCCGGCTGCGCTATCCGCAGGCCGGATTTTTTTGTACCTGAACCACCCCTGACAGGACACGCAATGAAGTTGCTCAAGGTTGTTGCCTCCGCCGTGGCGCTGTGCGCCGTGTTTGCCGCCCAGGCCCGCACGTTCGACGAAATCAAGAAAGACGGCAAGATCCTGATTGCCACCGAAGGCCAGTTCGCGCCCTTCAATTTCTTCAATGGCACCACGCTGACCGGCTTCGAAGTCGAACTGGCCGAGCTTGTGGCCAAGAAGATGGGCGTGACCATCCAGTGGAAGACGCTGGGCTTCGACGCCCTGCTCACCGGCCTGCGCCAGGACCGCTGGGATCTCGTGATCGCCTCGCACGGCATCACCGAAGAACGCGCCAAGGCCGTCACCTTCACCCAGCCCCACTACTGCTCGGGCGGCATGATCATCGCCATGGACCCGGCCATCCGTTCCGCCAAGGACCTGACGGGCAAGGTCGTCGCCGTGCAGACGGGCACCAGCTACCTGGAAAACGTGCAGAAGGTTTCTTCCATCAAGGAAATGAAGAACTTCCCGACCGACGTCGATGCGCGCAGCGCGCTCAACTCGCGCCGCGTTGACGCCTGGGTGACCGACCGTTTCGTCGCCAAGGCCGTGGCCGACAAAAACCCCAACGCCGGCTTCAAGCTCGGCGAGATGCTGTTCATCGAGCGCATCGCCGCCGCCGTCGCGAAGGGCAACCAGTCGCTCGCCGAGGGCTGGTCCAAGGCCCTGGCCGACACCATGGCCGACGGCAGCTACACCCAGCTCTCCAAGAAGTACTTCAACGAAGACGTGCGCTGCAACTGAGCGCGGGCCTGCGCCCCGCCGGACGGATACTCATGCTCATCGCCCTTTGGCCGCACCACTGGAGCCGCCAGCAGCGCAGCAATGCCACGCTGGTCAGTGCCCTGGTCCTGATGGTGCTCGCCCTGGCCCTGCTGGGTCAGGTGCTGTCGTTCCTGCCCGAGCCCATTGGCCCGAACGCGCAGGCTTTTTCTGCGGGCGCCCGCACCACGCTCTGGCTCACGCTGGTCAGCGGCAGCGTGGGCCTGGTGCTGGGCACGGCCGCCGCCCTGGCACGCACCGCGCGCTGGGCCTGGCTGCGCTGGGTGGCGGGGTTCTACATCTGGGTGATTCGCGGCACGCCGCTGCTGGTGCAGATCCTGTTTGTCTACTTTGCTTTGCCGGTGCTGGTGCCAGGCCTGAACCTTCCGGACTTCGCCGCCGCCGTGGTGGCGCTGTCGCTGAACGTGGGGGCCTACAACGCCGAGGCCATCCGCGCCGGCCTGCTCGCCGTGCCGCGCGGACAGACCGAAGCGGCACGCGCGCTGGGCCTGGGACGCGTCCATGTCTTTTTCGATGTGGTCTTTCCACAGGCCTTCAAAATCTCGCTCCCGCCGCTGGTGAGCAATTTCGTGGCCTTGCTCAAGGACTCTTCGCTGGCCTATGCCATCGGCGTGGTGGAACTGACCAACGTGGGCAACCGCATCCAGTCCGCGACATTCCAGCCCATCGCCACCCTGACCACCGTGGCCGTGACCTACCTGCTGCTGACCACGCTGGTCACGCAGATTTCCAACGCCATCGAGTACCGCTTCGATGTGGAGGGACGCAGCCGATGAGCCAGGCCACCACCCCTTACATCGTGGCAGACAAGGTCTGCAAATCTTTCGGCACGCACCAGGTGCTGCGCGACGTCTCGACCCACTTCAATACCGGGGAGGTGACGGTCATCATCGGCGCCTCCGGATCGGGCAAGAGCACGCTGCTGCGCGCCATCAACCGGCTCGAACCCCACGACAGCGGCACCATCACCGTGGGCGGTGTCGCCGTCACGGACGACCCGCACACCCTGCAGCAGCAGCGCTGCGAAGTGGGCATGGTGTTCCAGCAGTTCAACCTGTTCGGCCACCTGAGCGTGCTCGACAACATCACGCTGGCGCCCCGGCGCATCCGCCGCACGCCGCGTGCCCAGGCCAGCGAACAGGCCATGGTGCTGCTGCGCCGGGTGGGCCTGCATGAGCATGCGCACAAGTATCCCTGGCAGCTTTCGGGCGGACAGCAGCAACGCGTGGCCATCGCCCGTGCGCTGGCCATGGCCCCGCAGGTGATGCTGTTCGACGAGCCCACCTCGGCCCTCGACCCCGAGATGGTGCAGGAAGTGCTGGACGTGATGCGCGAACTGGCCCGGGGTGGCATGACCATGATCGTGGTCACCCACGAAATGGGCTTTGCCCGCGAGGTGGCCGACCGTGTGCTGTTCTTCGACCAGGGCCGCATCGCACACGACGCCCCCCCGGCTGCATTCTTCAACGACCCGGGCAACGACCGTATCCGGGCCTTCATTGGCCGCATGGGCGCCTGAGATCCAGAGCCCACCGCCTTCGCAACACCCCCAAAAACCCAACGGAGTGACCATGAAACTGACCCCCGCATTCGTGACCCTGCTGGCCGCCGGCCTGTGCAGCCTGCCCCCGGGCGCCCTGGCCCAGTCCGCCAAGGATTTTGAAGACCTGCGCAATGAGCTCAAGGCCCTGCGCGCCGAGTTGAACCAGCTCAAGACACAGCAGCAGACCCAGGCCCCGGCGGCATCGGCATCGGCCTGGAACGACCGCATCGACGCGGTCGAACTCAAGCAGAAGGATGCCGTGGTGCTGGGCGACATCCCTGGCAGCTTCCGCCTGCCGGGCAGCGAGACGTCGATCCGTGTCTACGGCTTTGCCGAGGCCAACCTGATCAAGGACTTCAAGGGCACGGCCCCTGGCGACAGCTTCTCCAACCTGATGGAGCAGCCCCTGGGCAGCAGCGACCATGGCAAGACCGTGCTGACGGGCCAGACCTCGCGTTTCGGCTTCGAGACCTCGACGCCGCTGGACAATGGCGCGTTCAACACCAAGATCGAGGCCGATTTCTACGGCTACTGCGGCTCTGAATGCAACCGCAACCGCCTGCGCCTACGCCACGCCTATGGCGAATACGCTGGCTGGCTGATCGGTCAGACCTGGTCCACCTTCATGGATCTGGACAACCTGCCCGAGACGGTGGACTTCAACGGCCCGCCCGGTGCAACCTCGCGCCGCCCGGTCCAGGTTCGCTACACCTACAACAACCCCAATCTGGCGAAGTTCCAGTTTGCCCTGGAAGACCCGTCCGATGGCGCGCACTCGCCCAATCTCATCGCACGCATCGACAAGGGCTACGACTGGGGCAGCATGAGCGCCCGCGTGATGTCGCATGAGCAGCGCATGGGCGGTGCCAGCAAGCGCGGCATGGGCGTCGGGTTGTCCGGTTCTTACAAGCTCACCGGTACCACGACGCTGATGGCGCAATACACCCTCATGGATGGCGACAATGACGGTGCCTACTTGGTGGGCGCCAACTACCCGGTGACCGACGGCGGCGTGCTGCGGCTGGACCGCGCCCAGGGCATCGTTCTGGGGCTGAGCAACACCTTCAGCGAGCAGCTGCGTGGCACCCTGGCCATGGGCTGGGTGAAGTCGCGCCGCTCGCTGGGCGACGACTACGTGAATGCCTATGGGGCGGATGGCAACCTCAAGCTCTTCCAATGGCATGCCGGTCTGTACTACTCGCCCATCAAGAATGTCGAACTCGGGGGTGAGCTGCTGGGAGGCCGCCGCATCACCTTCGGCAATGACAAGGGCAACATGACGCGCCTGAACCTCCAGGCCCGTTACCTCTTCAACTGATCCCGCACCGGGTTTCCAAGCCAGGCTGACCGGGAAACCGGTCAGCTTTTTTTTATGCGTCCTGAACGTTTCGGCCTGCTGGCCCTGCTGGTGGTCACCATGGTGTGGGGCACCACGTTTCCCGCCATGAAGCTGTTGTCCGCACAGCTCGATGCCCTGCAGATCATCTGGCTGCGCTTTGCGATTGCCCTGCTGGTGCTGGGCCCCCTGTGGTGGGGCATGCGCCGCAGCGAGCGGCGCTGGGGCTGCGCGCTCGGGTTGCTGCTGTTCCTGGCATTCTGGCTGCAGATCGAGGGCCTTGCCCGCACCAGCAGCAACCGCAATGCCTTTGTCACCGGCCTCAACGTGCTGGTGGTGCCCATCATCGCCATGCTGGTGCTCGGCAGGCGCTATGGCTGGCGCTTGTGGGCCGCGTGCGCCATGGCCTGCGCCGGCATGGTGCTGATGTTCCATGAGAACGAACCCTGGAACCTGGGCGATACGCTCACCTTGGCCAGCACCGTTTTCTATGCCATCTATATTCTCGCGCTGGAGGAGTGCTCGCGCCGCAATCTGGCACATCCGCTGCGGGCGACCCACATGGCCGCGGCTCAGGCGTCCGTGATGTGCCTGGCCGCCACGCTCCTGCTGCTGGGCCGCGGGAATGGCATGGACTGGATGGTGGCACTCGATGCCCTGGCCCCGGCGGCATGGATGGCGTTGATCTACCTGGGGCTGCTGGCCAGCGTGGTGGTCGTCACACTGCAGGCCTGGGGGCAGCAGCGTGTGGACGCCATGCGCAGCGCGATCATTTTCGGGTTGGAGCCTGTGTTCGCCGCGCTGACCGCCTGGTTCATGCTCGGCGAAAGCCTGGGCTGGGCCGGACTGGCGGGTGCCAGCCTGGTGGTCGCCGCGCTGGTGTTCAGCCAGGTCCAGCCAGCGGCGGGCGTCGGCGCATCCGACTGACGCCAGCCCCCTTGGGCCCGCACGCACGGTTCAGGGCGGGGTCAGCGGCACCTCGCCCACCGGGCGCGGCTTGCCGATGGGCGCGGCAGCCTGGCCCTTGCGCACGGCGGCGATGTCTTCCTCGCTGGGGTATTCACCCAACAGCCAATAGTCAAAAGCACGCCGCACAATGGGCGCCGCATGGGCCGCTCCAAAGCCCGCGTTCTCGACAATGGCGGCGATGGCAATGCGCGGCTCGTCGGCGGGAGCGAACGCGATATAGAGCGCATGGTCTCGCTGATGCTCCTCCATCTTGGCTGCGTTGTATTTCTCCTTCTGCCCGATGGTCACCGCCTGCGCCGTCCCTGTCTTGCCCCCCGAAAGGTAGCGCGCTCCGGCAAAGACCCGCGTGGACGTGCCGCTCTGCGTCACGGCCACCATGGCGCGCTTGATGACTTCGACATGGGCGGGCTTGAACCCCAGGTTCACCGGCGGCGCCTGCTCGATCGAACGGGGCTCCCGTGTCACGGCATCCATGGTGGCGATCCCCAGATGGGGCCGGTGCTGTACGCCGCCATTGGCGAGTGTCGCGGTGGCCAGCGCCAGCTGCAGCATGGTGAAATTGTTATAGCCTTGGCCGATGCCCAGCGAGATGGTTTCACCGGCGAACCATTTTTTCTGTTCGGGACGGCGATAGGCTTCCCGCTTCCAGGCCTGGCTGGGCAGCACCCCGCGCACTTCGCCATTCAGATCGATGCCTGTGATCTGACCAAAGCCCAGAGGCTTCATGAAGTCATGCATCGCGTCCACGCCCATGTCGTTGGCCAGCTGGTAGTAGTACACATTGCTCGACTGCACGATGCTGCGGTGCATGTCGACCGCGCCCAGGCCATGGTCGCCATGGCTGCGGAAGGTATGGCCCCCGAAGGTCCAGGAGCCGTTGTCCATGGTGATGGCCCCTGCCGTGCGCTTGCCCGTTTCCAGGGCCGCCATGCCCATGAAGGGCTTGTAGGTAGAGCCCGGCGGGTAGGTTCCCCGCAGGGCACGGTTGAGCAAGGGCTTGTCCAGCGATTTGTTGAGCGCGGTCCAGTTCTCGACATCAATGCCTTCAACGAACAGGTTGGGGTCGAACGTGGGCTTGCTGACCAGTGCCAGAACCTCGCCGTTGCGCGGGTCGATGGCGACCAGGGCGCCCCGGCGCTCGCCATACAGGTCCTCGATGAGTTTCTGCAGCTTGATGTCGAGCGATAGCGTCACCGTCTGTCCCGGCGTGGCGGGAAAGCTGTCGAGCCTGCGCACCGCGCGCCCCCCTGCGGAGGTTTCCATCTGCTCCACGCCCGTGGTGCCATGCAGCTGCATCTCAAAGCTCTGCTCGATGCCCAGCTTGCCGATGTACTCGGTGCCGCGATAGTTGGCCTCGTCTTCCGAATCCTGGATCCGTGCCTTTTCGGCCTGGTTGATGCGGCCAATGTAGCCAATGGCATGGCTCGCCACATCGCCCAGAGGATAGTTCCGGAACAAACGCGCTTTCACATCCACGCCAGGAAAACGGTAGCGCTGGGCCGTGAAGCGCGCGACCTCCTCGTCGGTCAGGCGGGTACGGATGGGCAAGGACTCGAACCCGCGGGACTCATCCATCAAACGGCGGAACCGGCGCTTGTCTCGTTGCTGGATTTCGACCACCTGTCCCAGTGCATCGATGGTCTGCTCCAGATCGTGAACCCTGGAAGGCATGATTTCCAGCGTATAGGCTGCATAGTTGGTGGCCAGTACCACGCCGTTGCGGTCCAGGATGAGCCCCCGGTTGGGCACGATGGGCACCACGGCGGTGCGGTTGCTCTCTGCCTGCTCTGCGAGGTCTTCATGGCGCACGACCTGCAGAAACACCAGCCGCGCGAGCACCAAGCAGAACGCCGCAAACACGACGGCGGCCACCACCAGGACGCGCAGACGAAACCGCCGCGCATCAAGCTCCACATTGCGCAATTCAGTCATGGCGATCAGCGAGGCCCGCCCGCAGGGCGGCGCAGTCAAGCCCAGGGCAGCGTGCGGTCAGGCCTTCCGGGGGAGTCATTGCGGACGGTTCTCGTTGTGGTCGAGCGAGCGCCGCTGCGGCGCCAGCAGCACCCAACTGGCCAGCGGCCAGAGCAGCGCCTCCAACAGCGGCGACAGCAGGATCGACAGCCCGGGGAACCCGCCTCCCGAGCCCATGCCCACCAACAGATGCACAAGATGCGCTGCGAAGAACAGGCCGATCATCTGCAGGGATTGCGCCATGGGCCGGAACCACAGAACACGCCGGTGTATGCGCTCGGTGCCGTACAGCAGGGCGACATAGGCCAGCGCATGCTGCCCCAGCAAGGACGACTGCTGCACATCCATGCACAGTCCGAGGAGAAAAGCCGTCCCCATCCCCACCCGCAGCGGCTGGTGCACCCCCCAGAAGGCCAGCAGCACGATGAGTGCGTCCGGCATCCAGGGCGCGCGGCCCAGCGGCAGCATGTTGAACGCCAATGCAGCCACCAGGCTGGCGCCAATGAAGACGGGGTTGACCGGCAACAGCAACTGCTGCCCGCGCGGCATGATCATGGCGCCCCCCCTTCAAGACAACGGCTCCGGACTGCCCTCATTTGCGGCCCTTCTTGCGCACGGCATGCTCGGGCGGATCGGGCTCGGGGCGCGGCGGAAGCTGGCCCGACATGGGCTGCAGCAGCAACACATGGCGCGCCCCCTGAATGGCGGCCACGGGTTCACAGTAAATCCGCGCGAACGCCGAATCGGCACGCCGCTCCACGCGCACCACGCGTGCCACAGGCAGACCCGGCGGGTATACGCCATCGAGGCCGCTGGTGGTGAGCGTATCGCCCTCCTGCACATCGGCATTGGCGGACACGAAGCGCAGCTCGATGCCTCCTCCATGGCTCGCGACCGGATCGCCATACGCCACGCCACGGGCGCTGGTACGGCTGTTGAGTACGGGGATGGCCTGCTCACGGTCGGTCAGCAGCGTGACCTCGCTCATGAAAGGATAGACCCGCGTGACCTGGCCCAGAATGCCCGCGCCATCGAGCACGGGCGACCCTGGCAGCACGCCGGCATCCTGTCCCCGATCCACCATGACCCGGCGCGAATACGGGTCCGCCGTGTCGTAAAGAATCTGTGCCGCCTGGGCAGGCACCTGCACGCGCTCGCGCAGGTCCAGCAACATCCGCAGGCGGCCGTTCTCCTGCACCAGCTGATCGGCCTGGTGGGCACGCCCGGCCAGCAGGGCCAGCTGGCGGCGCGCGGAATCGGCCTCGGTCTGCGCCCCCTCCAGCGACTGGAAATACCGGGCGGCGTGTTCGGCCATGGCCACGGGCTGGAGCATGACCCACTGGGCCGGGTACAGCACGGTGGCCACCACCCTGCGCAACGGGTCTGCCACCTGGAAGCGCGCATCGGCCACCATCAAAAACAGCGCCAAGGCGCTGTACAGGACGAGCTGCGAAAAGGCCGAGGGCCCCTGCCGGAAAAAGGAGGGTGCTCGGCGGTCCAGGGTTCCAAGCGGCATGGCGCGTCTCTGTCAGTCGCGGCCCACGGCCCAAGCTGCCGCCATGGCGGCGTACCATGCGGAAAAAGGCTTCATGCCCATGCTGCCAGGCAGGACCCGCATACGGACAGGTCCCCGTGCATCACTCACTGGTGAAGATGCTGCCGGCGCGGTCCATGCGCTCCAGCGCGATGCCACAGCCGCGCACCACGCAGGTCAGCGGGTCTTCCGCCACCAGCACGGGCAGGCCGGTTTCCTCGGCCAGCAGGCGGTCGAGGTCGCGCAGCAGCGCGCCACCGCCGGTCAGCATCATGCCGCGCTCGGCGATGTCGGCGCCGAGTTCGGGCGGCGTCTGTTCCAGCGCGTTCTTCACGGCCGAGACGATCTGGTTGAGCGGTTCGGTCAGGGCTTCCAGCACTTCGTTGCTGGAAATGGTGAAGCTGCGCGGCACGCCTTCGCTGAGGTTGCGCCCACGCACTTCCATCTCGCGCACCTCGGAGCCTGGGAAGGCGCTGCCGATCTGCTTCTTGATGGCTTCGGCCGTGGGCTCGCCGATCAGCATGCCGTAGTTGCGGCGGATGTAGCTGATGATGGCCTCGTCGAACTTGTCGCCGCCCACGCGCACGCTGCCCTTGTAGACCATGCCGCCGAGCGAGATCACGCCCACCTCGGTGGTGCCACCGCCGATGTCCACCACCATGGAGCCCGAAGCCTCGGACACCGGCAGGCCCGCGCCGATGCCGGCAGCCATGGGTTCCTCGATGAGGTAGACGGACGTGGCGCCCGCAGCCTCGGCGGCGTCCTTGATCGCGCGTCGCTCGACCTGTGTGGAGCCGCAGGGCACGCAGATGATGATGCGCGGGCTGGGCGTGAGCAGGGTGCGCGGGTGCACCATCTTGATGAACTGCTTGATCATCTGCTCGGTGATCACGAAGTCGGCGATCACGCCGTCCTTCATCGGGCGGATGGCCTCGATGTTGCCGGGCACCTTGCCCAGCATGGCCTTGGCCTCGCGGCCCACGGCCTGGATGACCTTCTTGCCGTGCGGCCCGCTTTCGTGGCGGATGGCCACGACGGAGGGTTCGTCGAGCACCAGGCCCTTGCCTCGCGCGAAAATCAGGGTGTTGGCGGTGCCAAGGTCAATGGCAAGATCGGTGGAGAAGTACCGACGGAAAGCTCCGAACATTCAAAAATCCTCTCGGGCACGGCATGCGCTTCGGCCTGCCATCGCCGGTTTTGTGGCATCTAAATTGATTCTTTTGCGCGCAACATCCCGCCTATTGCGGTGGTTTGCGGCAAAGGCGGGATAATAACGCATCCCCTGTGAATAACTCCCCCCGGAATGCCCGCATCCCGAGCTTTACATCCGGTTTCCGAGGCTAAAAATCCCCTATGGCACTGACATCCCAGGACATCGGCCGCATTGCCCATCTGGCGCGGCTTGAACTCAGCCCCAACGAAAGTGAGCGCATGCTCACGCAATTGAACGGCTTTTTCGACATCGTGGAGAAGATGCGCGCTGTGGATACCAGCGGCATCGAGCCCCTGGCGCACCCGGTCGCCGCCATCCAGGACATCGCCCTGCGCCTGCGCGATGACGTGGCCAGCGAGCCCGACCAGCGTGAAGCCAACCAGAAGAGCGCGCCCGCCGTCGAACGCGGCCTGTTCCTGGTTCCCAAAGTGATCGAGTGAGCCCCGCATGACACAACCCGCACTGCATGACCTGGGCGTGGCCCAGCTCGCCACCGAACTGCGCGAGCGCCGCGTCTCGGCCGTCGAGGCCGCCCAGCATTTCCTGGCCCGCGCCCAAGCCCACCAGCACCTGGGCGCCTACGTGGCCCTGAACGAAGAGGCCACCCTGGCCCAGGCCCGCGCTGCCGATGCCCGCATCGCCGCCGGTACCGCGGGCGCGCTCGAAGGCGTGCCGCTGGCCCACAAGGACATCTTCGTCACGCGCGACTTCGCCACCACCGCCGGCTCGAGAATGCTGGCGGGCTACCAGTCGCCGTTCGACGCCACCGTGGTCGCGCGCCTGGCCCAGGCCGGCGCCGTGACGCTGGGCAAGCTCAACTGCGACGAGTTCGCCATGGGTTCGGCCAACGAGAACTCGGCCGTGGCCCCGGTCGGCTTCGAGGCTCCGGCGCCCGTGCGCAACCCCTGGGATACCAGCCGCATCCCCGGCGGCTCGTCCGGCGGCAGCGCCGTGGCCGTGGCCGCGCGCCTGACCCCTGCCGTCACCGGCACCGACACCGGCGGCTCGATCCGCCAGCCCGCCTCCTTCTGCGGCATCACCGGCATCAAGCCCACCTACGGGCGCGCCAGCCGCTACGGCATGGTGGCCTTCGCCTCCAGCCTAGACCAGGCCGGCCCCATGGCCCGCTCGGCCGAAGACTGCGCGCTGCTGCTCTCGGCCATGTGCGGCCCCGACCCGGACCGCGACTCGACCTCGCTGGACATGCCTGCGGAAGACTTCAGCCGCTCGCTGAACGACTCGCTCGACGGCCTGCGCATCGGCATCCCGGCCGAGTTCTTCGGCGAAGGCCTGGCCCCCGACGTGCGCGCCGCCGTGGATGGCGCGCTGAAGGAATACGAAAAACTCGGCGCGAAGCTGGTGCCCATCAGCCTGCCGCGCACCGAGCTGTCCATTCCGGTGTACTACATCATCGCGCCGGCCGAGGCCTCGTCCAACCTCTCGCGCTTCGACGGCGTGAAGTTCGGCCACCGCGCCAAGGACTACGGCGACCTGCTCGACATGTACAAGAAGACCCGCGCCGAAGGCTTTGGCGACGAGGTCAAGCGCCGCATCATGATCGGCGCCTACGTGCTGTCGCATGGCTACTACGACGCCTACTACCTGCAGGCGCAGAAGATCCGCCGCATGATCGCCGACGACTTCCAGAACGCCTTCAAGGACTGCGACCTGATCGCCGGCCCGGTGGCGCCCACCGTGGCCTGGAAGCTCGGCGAGCATGGCAGCGATCCGCTGGCCGACTACCTGGCCGACATCTTCACGCTGCCGGGCTCGCTGGCCGGCCTGCCCGGCATGAGCGTGCCCGCCGGCTTTGGCGAAGGCGGCATGCCGGTGGGCCTGCAGCTCATCGGCAACTACTTTCAAGAGGCGCGCCTGCTCAATGCGGCGCACCGCCTGCAGCAGGCGACGGACTTCCACTTGCGCAGCCCGCTCTGAAAACCATAGCTTTCAGCGCTTGATGCACCTGAATTTCAGCACGAAATCATGCTGAAACTCAATTAAATCAAGCGCTGACAGCTCCTCTTTTTGATAGCCAAGGACAGCTCCCCATGTCTGCGAAACTGATCCACGGTTACGAAGTCGTCATCGGCTTCGAGACCCACACCCAGCTGGCCACACACAGCAAGATCTTCAGCCGCGCCAGCACCGCCTTCGGCGCCGAGCCCAACACCCAGGCCTGCGCCGTGGACCTGGCCCTGCCCGGCACCCTGCCCGTGATGAACCGCGAGGCCGTGGCCTGCGCCATCAAGCTGGGCCTGGCCCTGGGCTCGCACATCGCGCCCCGGAGCATCTTCGCGCGCAAGAACTACTTCTACCCCGACCTGCCCAAGGGCTACCAGATCAGCCAGTTCGAGATCCCGGTGGTGCAGGGCGGCGAGGTGAGCTTCTTCCTCGGCGATGAGCAAAAGACCGTGCGCCTGGTGCGCGCCCACCTGGAGGAAGACGCGGGCAAGTCGCTGCACGAAGAGTTCCACGGCATGAGCGGCATCGACCTGAACCGCGCGGGCACGCCGCTGCTGGAGATCGTGACCGAGCCCGACATGCGCTCCACCGAAGAAGCCGTGGCCTACGCCAAGGAGCTGCACAAGATCGTCACCTGGATCGGCATCTGCGACGGCAACATGCAGGAGGGCTCGTTCCGCTGCGACGCCAACGTCTCCGTGCGCAAGCCGGGCCAGCCGCTGGGAACGCGCCGCGAGATCAAGAACCTCAACAGCTTCAAGTTCATGCAGCAGGCGATCGACTACGAGATCCGCTGGCAGATCGAGGAGCTGGAGGACGGCCGCGCCATCGAGCAGGCCACCGTGCTGTTCAACCCCGACACGGGCGAGACGCGCGCCATGCGCACCAAGGAAGACGCGGCCGACTACCGCTACTTCCCCGACCCGGACCTGCCGCCGCTGGTGATTGCGCCCGAATGGGTGGAAGCCACGCGCGCGCAGATGCCCGAACTGCCCCGCGCCATGGCCGCGCGCTTCGTGCAGGACTACGGCCTGCCCGAGTACGACGCGACCACGCTCACGCAGAGCAAGGCCATGGCGGCCTACTTCGAAGCGGCAGCACAGGCCAGCGGTCAGGCCAAGCTGGCCAGCAACTGGATCATGGGCGAGGTCTCGCGGCGCCTGAACAGCGAGGAAACCGGCATCGAGAGCGCCAAGGTCAGCAGTTCACAACTGGCCGCACTGATCCAGCGCATTGCCGACAGCACCATCTCCAACAATGCCGCACGCCAGGTGTTCGACGTCCTGTGGACCGGCGAGGCCAGCGACGTGGACGCCATCATCGAGGCCAAGGGCCTCAAGCAGATGAACGACAGCGGAGCGCTGGAGAAGATCGTCGATGAGGTGATCGCCGCCAACCCCGACAACGTGGCGCAGTTCAAGGCGGGCAAGGACAAGGCCTTCAACGCCCTGGTGGGCCAGGTCATGAAGGCCAGCAAGGGCAAGGCCAACCCCCAGCAGGCCACCGACCTGCTGCGCGCCCGCCTGGGCGCCTGATTCCGGCCGGGCCGGGCAGCCCCGCGGGCGGCTGCGCGCCCGGGCGTTTCAGCGCGTGCCCGAAGCGTCGGCGCCAGGCACCAGCGGCACGGCGGCGCCCTGGCTGGCCCACAGGCGCCGCAGCTGGGCCAGTTCCTCGTCGAAGCGCTGGTGGATGCGGCGCTTCTCCTGGTCCTGCCCGGCGATGAAGCGCTTTTGCTCCTGCACTTCCTCGTCGTTTTCCGCGATCTGGCGGCGCAGATTCATGGGCGCCTTGGCCGGATCCTTGCGGTAGAACTCCATTTCCTGGTCCAGCGTCTTGCGCCGGACCTGCAGATCCGCGATGCGCTTGGTGGCGGCGGCCGTCACCTCGTCCATCTGGGTGAGTGCGGCAGCGCGCTCGGCGTCGTGGGTCGCCTGGTTCGGGTAGCGGGCCAGCAGCACCCGCTCGCGCCTGCGCTCCTCCGCCACGCGGTTGCGTTCTTCAAGTTCCTTGCGGCGCTGCACCTCCAGGGCCTCGCGCTCCTGCTGCGTGAGGGTCGGGCCGACGACGCGGCGCAAGGTGCCCGAGGGGCCCAGCTCCCGCTGTTCACGGTCGATGCATTCGGGAATCGGGCGGTCGGACGTGAGCTTGCGCCCCTGCTTGTCCACGCAGGTGTAGATGCTCTGGGCATTCGGGGTGGTTTGCGAGGCCACAGCGGCGCACAGCCCCAACAGCAAGCCGCCCACCCCGCCTTTCCACACCTGGTTTTTCAATGGATCATCCTTCCTCGACGCCGTAACGCTGGCGGTACGCCAGCACCCGATCACGGTGTGCCGCCATGTCCGTTCCGCCACTGAGCGAAAGGTATTGCAATAAGTCTGCCAGCGTGGCAATCGCACACACCTGCAGCCCCAGCTGGCGGCGCACATACTGGACAGCGCTGTGCGCGACGTCCTGCCCATTCTCGGTGGCTTTTTCTTGGCGGTCCAGCGCGATCGCCACGGCGTGGGGCGTGGCTCCCGCCGCCCGGATCAGGGCGATGGACTCGCGCGCGGCCGTCCCGGCGGACATCACATCGTCGATGACCAGCACCCGGCCCTTGAGCGGCGCGCCCACCAGGGTCCCTCCCTCGCCATGGTCCTTGGCCTCCTTGCGGTTGTACGCAAAGGGCACATTGCGCCCGCGCCGGGCCAGTTCCACGGCCACGGTGGCGGCCAGAGGAATGCCCTTGTACGCCGGGCCAAACACCATGTCGAATTCGATGCCACTGGCCAGCAGGGCTTTTGCATAGAATTCTGCAAGGCGACCCAGCTTGCTGCCGTCGTCAAACAGCCCCGCGTTGAAGAAATAGGGGCTCAACCGGCCGGCCTTGGTCTTGAACTCGCCAAACCGCAAGACGCCGGATTCCACGGCAAAACGCACGAAGTCCTGCGCCAGACCGTCCCCTGTTTGCGCGCCACTATCCACCATGGGAAATTCCTTGTTCAAGTTAACCAGCCTCAACCTCAACGGCATCCGCTCCGCCACCAGCAAAGGGGTGGAGCCGTGGATCGCCAGCACCGGGCCGGATTGTATTTGCGTACAGGAAGTCAAGGCGCAGGCCGCCGACATTCAAGGCCGTTTCGAGCAGCTGGCCCACCTGCGGGGATATTTTCACTTTGCGCAGAAGAAGGGGTATTCCGGCGTCGGCGTGTACACCCGGCACGAGCCCAGCGACGTCGTCGCAGGGTTCGGCTCACCCGAATTCGACGCCGAGGGCCGCTGCCTCGAACTGCGCTTCGACACGCCGCAACGCAAGCTCTCGATCATCAGCGCCTACTTCCCCAGCGGCTCGTCCGGCGAGGAGCGCCAGCTGGCCAAGTACCGGTTCCTGGAGGCCTTCCATCCGCACCTGATGCGCACCAAGGCGCAGCGCGAGTTCATCCTGTGCGGAGACATCAACATCGCCCACCAGCAGATCGATCTGAAGAACTGGCGCAGCAACCAGAAGAACAGCGGTTTCCTGCCCGAGGAGCGCGCCTGGATGACAAAGTTGTTGCACACAACTGACCCGGACGGCGGCCTCGTGGACGTTTACCGTCAGTTGCAACCGGCCGCCACGGACACCGCCTATACCTGGTGGAGCAACCGGGGACAGGCCTATGCCAACAACGTGGGCTGGCGGCTGGACTACCATCTGGCCACACCGGCACTGGCCGCCCTGGCGCGCGCGGAGCACATCTACAAGGGCGAAAAGTTCTCCGACCATGCCCCCATCACCGTGGACTACGCCTTCTCGCTCTGAGACCCACCCTGCCCGCCCGCCATGCCCGAACCCCTAGACACGCCCCCGGCACCCGCGCAGTGCTTTCGCCCCGAGACTGCCGACGATCTGTGGAAACTGGTGAGCACGCCGCACCCGGTCGTCGGCAAGGCCCATCACCTGGGCGAAGCCTTGCTGCACGCAGGCGCCATCAAGCCGGCAACGCTGGCCGACAGCCTGGCCATCCAGCAGCTGGAGCGCGAACGGGGCAGAGCCCGCCCCATCGGCCAAATTCTCATCGAGCGGGGAGACCTCACCGAAGAACAGCTCGGCCAGGTGATTGCCTCCTGGCTGGGGGAATACATGGTGCACCCGGGCCTGCTGAGCCCGGACGCCACGGCCCTCGCCCTGATACCCCGCGCGGTGGCCGAGCGCGAATCCGTGCTGCCCCTGCTGGCCCGCGAAGACGCCCTGGTCGTGCTGATGGCCGACCCGTATGACCGCGTCTTGCTGGACGAGCTGCGCTTTCTCACCCAGCGGCGCCTGATCCCGCTGCAGGCGGCGCCCGGCACGCTGATGCCCGCCATCGCCAACGCCTACAGCGTGCACCCCACCCCGGGCGGCCAGCCCGCAAAACCCTCCAGCCCGGCCGCCCGGGGCGGCAACGGCCTGCGCACGCCCGCGGCCGTGCGCGCCACCTCGCAGGAGCTGGCTTCCAACCTGGGCAGCGCGGCATCCGAGACGGACACCGAAGAAACCGATGTGGTGAGCGAGGCCGACAACACGCTGGTGCGGCTGATCAACACCGTCATCGACGAAGCCATCGCCCACCGTGCCTCCGACATCCACATCGAAACCGAGCCCGCACCCAATAACGTCCGCGTGCGGCTGCGCATCGACGGCGATCTGGTGCCCTACCTCGAACTGCCCGCGCGCTTTCGCTACGCGATGGTGGCACGCATCAAGGTCATGGCGAGCATGGACATCTCGGAGCACCGCAAGCCCCAGGACGGAAAGATCGACTTCTCGCGCTTTGGTGGCCCGCCGGTGGAGCTGCGCGTGGTCACCGTGCCCACCTCGCGCGGCCTGGAAGACGTGGTGCTGCGCCTGCTGGCGGGCGCCAAGCCGCTGCCGCTGGAAGACATCGGCCTGAGCGCCAACAACCTGACCGCCCTGCGGGACATGGTGAAAAAGCCCTACGGCCTGGTGCTGGTGGTGGGCCCCACAGGGTGCGGCAAGACCACCACGCTGCACTCGGTCATTCGCGACATCAACACCGCCGGGCGCAAGATCTGGACGGCCGAAGACCCGATCGAAATCACCCAGAGCGGCCTGCGCCAGGTGCAGATGAACCCTCGCATCGGCTGGACCTTCGCGGCGGCCATGCGCACCTTCCTGCGCGCCGACCCCGATGTGATCATGATCGGCGAAATGCGCGACGAGGAAACCGCGCGCATCGCTATCGAGGCCTCGCTCACCGGGCACCTGGTGCTGTCCACGCTGCACACCAATTCGGCACCCGAGAGCATTGCGCGCCTGCTCGAAATCGGGCTCGATCCATTCAATTTCTCCGACTCGCTGCTGGCCATCCTGGCCCAGCGCCTGGTGCGGCGCCTGTGCAAGTCCTGCCGCGAGGCCTGGACGGCCGACGACGACACCCTGCTGGGCCTGGCATCGCAGTTTCTGGCCAGCGGAACCCACAACACGCCCGAGGACCGGGCGGCCCAGGTCGCCCGCTGGCGCAAGAACTACGGCAATGCCTCGGGCGAAATCACCCTGTGGCACCCCCGGGGCTGCGACGAATGCGAACACCACGGTTACCGCGGACGCATGGGAATCCACGAACTGATGCTGAGCGACGACACCATCCGCCAGCACATCCGCCACCGCGCACCGGCCTCCGACATCCGCCACTCGGCGCTCGCGGCCGGCATGCTGACCCTGCGCCAGGACGGCATCGAGAAAGTGCTGCAGGGCCTGACCGACATGTCCGAAGTGGTGGCCGCCACCAACCTCTGATCTCGCGGGCTCGGCCACGGCCATGCCCCCACCGATATTTCACTCTTGCCCATGCTGCACTACCTCACTGTCCCGGTCACGCCCTTCCAGCAAAACTGCTCCATCGTCTGGTGCGACGCCACCCGCAAGGCCGCCGTGATCGACCCGGGCGGCGATCTGGACACGCTCCAGGCCGAGGCCCGGCGCCTGGGCGTGACGCTGGAGCAGATCTGGCTGACCCACGCCCACATCGACCACGCGGGGGGCACGGGCGAACTGGCCCAGCGCCTGCAGCTGCCCATCGTGGGGCCGCACCCGGGCGACCAGTTCTGGATAGACGGGCTGGCACAGCAAAGCGCCATGTTCGGGTTCCCGCCCGCGCGCCCCTTCACGCCCACCCGCTGGCTGCACGACGGCGACCAGGTACAGATCGGCAACGAAATCCTGCAGGTGCGCCATTGCCCCGGCCACACCCCCGGCCATGTGGTGTTCCACGCCCCGCAGATCGACCGTGCGTTTGTGGGTGACGTGCTGTTTGCCGGCAGCATCGGCCGCACCGACTTCCCCCAGGGCAACCACGAACAGCTCATCGACAGCATCACCCAGCGCCTGTGGCCCATGGGCGACCAGACGGTCTTCATCCCCGGCCACGGGCCTGAAAGCACCTTCGGGCGCGAGCGGCGCAGCAACCCCTATGTGGGTGGCACCTGAGCGGCACCAAGGCCACGCGGGCGAACCGGCGCTGGCCGTTATAAGCATATGTGCAGGGCGTTGTCCACTTTGCAGGACAATACGGGGATAACCCGCATCCCCCGCCCTTGTGCAGCGGCATCTGCGACGTCTTGCGGGCCCCCGTTTTTCAACATCCCAGCCAACACACCATGAGCGCCTTTCTCGAAGAACGCGTACTGAGCGTCCACCACTGGACCGACCGGCTTTTCAGCTTCACCACCACCCGCGACCCGGCCCTGCGCTTCTCCAACGGGCACTTCACCATGATCGGCCTGAAGGTGGACGGCAAGCCGCTGCTGCGCGCCTACAGCATCGTCAGCGCCAATTACGAGGAACACCTGGAGTTCCTCTCCATCAAGGTGCCCGACGGCCCGCTGACCTCGCGCCTGCAGCACATCCAGGTGGGCGACACCATCATCGTCGGCAAGAAGCCCACGGGCACGATCCTGATCGACTACCTGCTGCCCGCCAAGCGCCTGTACATGCTCTCCACGGGCACGGGCCTGGCCCCCTTCATGAGCGTGATCCGCGACCCCGAGACCTACGAGAAGTTCGAGGAGGTCATCCTGGTGCACGGCGTGCGCGAGGTGAAGGAGCTGGCCTACCACGACTACATCACCCAGGAGCTGCCCCAGCACGAGTTCCTCGGCGAGCTGGTGAGCAAGCAGCTCAAGTACTACCCCACGGTGACGCGCGAGCCATTCAAGAACCAGGGCCGCATCAACCACCTGATCGAGAGCGGCAAGCTGTTCACCGACCTGGGCGTTCCCCCGCTGAACCCGCTGGAAGACCGCGTGATGCTGTGCGGCAGCCCCGAGATGCTGGCCTCGCTCAAGCACATTCTGGAGCAGCGCGACTTCGAGGAAGGCAACACCACCCGGCCCGGCGACTTCGTGATCGAGCGCGCCTTCGTCGAGAAATAAGCCCGGCAACCCGTGGCCACGGGGCCGTGATAATCCGCGCATGTCCGCGCCCCCCGCCCCCCGCACCGCCGCCGCCCGCCCCAAGGAAGACCGCCACTTCGTCACGGCCCTGGCGCGCGGGCTGGACGTGCTGGCCTGCTTCCGCTCGGGCGACAAGGCCCTGGGCAACCAGGAAATCGCCCAGCGCTGCAAGCTGCCCAAGTCCACCGTCTCGCGCCTGACCTACACGCTCACGCGGCTGGGCTACCTCATCCATGTCGAGGACATCGGCAAGTACCGCCTGGGAACGGCCACGCTGTCGCTGGGCAGCACCATGCTGGTACGGCTGGACGTGCGCCAGATCGCCCGCCCGCTGATGCAGGAGCTGGCCGACTTCGCCACCGCCGAAGTCTCGCTGGGCACGCGCGACCGGTTCTCGATGATCTATGTGGAAAACTGCCGCAGCTCGGCCCTGCTCACGCTGAGCCTGGACGTGGGCTCGCGCATCGCGCTGGCCACCTCGGCCATCGGGCGCGCCTGGCTCGCAGCCATCACCGAGGACGAGCGCCGCCCCCTGCTGGAGCAGCTGCGCGCCCGCGACGAGCAGGCCTGGCCCGAGGTGCAGGCCGGCATCGACAAGGCGCTGCAGGACTACCGCAGCCTGGGCGTGGCATGCTCCTTTGGCGACTGGCAGAGGAACGTCAACGCCATCGCCCGCGCCTTCCAGCCTGGCGGCGGCCTGCCGCCCATGGTGATCAACTGCGGCGGTCCCTCGTTCACTGTCTCGCCCGAATTCCTGCTGGGCGAGGTGCGCCCCCGGCTGGTCGAGATGGTGTCGCGCATCGAGGCAGCGCTGCACCGCTGACGGCCACCCTGGCGCGGGCTGCGCCTGCGACAATCGCCCCATCGCCACCCGCAGGACACCCTCCATGACACCGCTGATCCGCCGCTCCTTTCTGCGTCTGGCCCTCGCCCTGGGGGCCGCCACGGCCTTCGAGGCCAGCGCCATCCCGTCCACCGACACGGTCAGCCTGGACACCGCCCGCGCCGAGGCCGAGGCGGGCCGCGCCCTGCTGGTGGACATCCGCGAGCCGCAGGAGCACGCCACGGGCGTGTCGCGCGTGGCCAAGCTGCTGCCCATGCGCGAGATCGGCGCGCGCTTGGCCGAGATCCCCAAGGACGCGGCAAAGCCCGTGCTGCTGATCTGCAACACGCAGAACCGCTCGCGGGCCGTCTGGCAGGCGCTGCGCGAGCGCGGCTACACCAACGTGCGCTACGTCGAGGGTGGCATGTCGGAATGGGCGCGGCGCGGGCTGCCGCTGGTCCCGCCGGCGGCGCGCTGAGCGCCCTTATCGCTATTAATTTGATAGCTATTGGCGCTTTACAGTAAAGCGCCAGAGCCAGATTTCATTCAAAGCCTCTAGAACCACGCGTCCTGCATGGCCAGCGTGCTGTCGTCCAGGCTGCGCAGCAGCGCGTGCTGGGGCGCGGTGCGCGGCAGCTCCCAATGGAAGAACCAGCGGCAGGCCTGCAGCTTGCCCTGGTAGAAGTCCGCGTCCTGCGGCGTAGCGGCCCGCGCCAGCGCGCCGTCGGCGACCACGGCCTGGCGCAGCCAGGTCCAGGCCAGCACGGTGTGGCCGAAGGCTTCGAGGAACACGCTGGCGTTGGCCAGGGCGCGGTCGCCCTCGCCGCGCAGCAGCGGCGTGAGCACGGCCAGCGTGGCCTGCACCTCGCTCCAGGCCGCGTGCAGGGCCTCGGCGTGGGCGGCCAGCGCGGGCCGGGCGCGGGCCTGTTCCACGGTGGCCTGCAACTCGCGGCCGAACAACGCGATGGCCGCGCCCTGCTGCATCACGGCCTTGCGGCCCAGCAGGTCGAGCGCCTGTATGCCGTGCGTGCCCTCGTGGATCATGTTCAGGCGGTTGTCGCGCCAGAACTGCTCCACCGGGTATTCGCGCGTGTAGCCGTAGCCGCCGTGGATCTGGATGGCCAGGCTGTTGGCCTCCAGGCACCACTGCGAGGGCCAGGATTTGACGATGGGCGTGAGCAGGTCCAGCAACAGGCCCGCCTCGGCGCGGGCGGCCTCGTTCTCGCCCGTGCGCTGCTCGTCCACCAGGCGCGCGGCGTACAGGCCCAGCGCGAAGGCGCCCTCCACGTAGGCCTTCTGCGCCAGCAGCATTCGGCGCACGTCGGCGTGCGCCACCAGCGGTACCTGGGGCTGCAACGGGTCCTTGGCGGCGGGCGGGCGGCCCTGCAGGCGCTCGCGCGCGTACCGCAGCGAGGCCAGATAGCCGCGGTAGCCGTACATCACCGCGCCCATGCCGACGCCGATGCGCGCCTCGTTCATCATGTGGAACATGCAGGCCAGGCCCTGGTGCGGCTGGCCCACGAGTTCGCCCTCGCAGTCGTCCTGGTCGCCGAACGACAGCATGGTGGACGTGGTGCCGCGCCAGCCGGCCTTGTGGATCAGACCCGACAAGGTGACGTCGTTGCGCGCGCCCAGGCTGCCATCGGCGTTGACACGGAACTTGGGCACGGTGAACAGCGAGATGCCCTTGACCCCGGGCGGCGCGCCGGGGATGCGCGCCAGCACCAGGTGCACGATGTTCTCGCGCAGCTCATGGTCGCCCGCCGAAATGAAGATCTTGCTGCCCTTGATGCGGTACGTGCCGTCGGGCTGCGGCGTGGCGCTGGTGGTCAGGTCCGACAGGCTGGAGCCGGCCTGCGGCTCGGTCAACGCCATGGTGCCGAAGAAGCGGCCCGAGAGCAGCGCGCCGAGGTACTTGCGCTTCTGCGCCTCGGTGCCGAAGCGCTCGATCACGTTGGCATTGCCCAGCGTCAGCCCCACATACGACGTGGTGGCGCCGTTGGCGCTCTTGAACAGCGCCGAGCAGGCCTGCGCCACCACCACGGGCAGTTGCATGCCGCCCTGTTCGTAGTCCTTGGTGGGCGCCAGCAGGCCGGCGGCGCAGAAGGCGTCGAGCGCCTCGCGCACCTCGGGGATCATGCGCACGCGGCCGTTCTCGAAGCGGGGTTCGTTCTCGTCCGAGGCGCGGTTGTGCGGCGCAAATTTGTCCTCGGCGATGGCGTGCGCCGTGTCGAGCGCGGCGGCGAAGGTCTCGCGGCTGTGGTCTGCGTGGCGCGGGCGCTGCGCCAGGGCCTCGGCCTGCAGCACCTCGAACAACTGGAAGTCGAGGTCGCGGCGGTTGATGAGCAGGGAATCCGGCATAACGCCTCCGTTATTCTGCATTGCAGAATTTCATGGGAATGGCCGCACCGCGCCGGTGGAGCCGGGCAGCGGGCGCGAAAAGACTGCCATCGTATGCGTGGCCGGGTGCACAGACAACGCGGTGGAGTTTCGCAGGTGACAGACAGCAGGGTGGGTGACCGATAGCATGGAACAGGCGTTGATTCTGCAATGCAGAACCATCGGTTTTCCATGGTCCCTCCACTCCCCGATCACCCATGAGCACCACCCCCTCTTCGACCGCCTACGCAGTGCACGGCCCCGTGGCCGTGGTCACGCTGAACAACCCGCCCGTCAACGGTCTCGGCCACGCCCTGCGCAGTGGCATCGTCGCCGCGCTGGACCAGGCGCTGGCCGACCCGCAGGTGCAGGCCATCGTGCTGACGGGCAGCGCGCGCGCCTTCTCCGGTGGCGCCGATGTGCGCGAGTTCGGCACGCCCAAGGCCGGCCAGGAGCCCACGCTGCCCAACGTCATCCGCGCGCTCGACGCCGCCAGCAAGCCCGTGGTGGCGGCCATCGCCGGGGTGTGCCTGGGCGGCGGTCTGGAACTGGCCCTGGGCTGCCACTACCGCGTGGCCCAACCCGACGCCTCGCTCGGCCTGCCCGAGGTGAAGCTGGGCCTGCTGCCCGGCGCGGGCGGCACGCAGCGCCTGCCGCGTCTGATCGGGCTGGAGGCCGCGCTGAACATGATCGTCTCGGGCCAGCCCGCGCCGGCCCAGGCCTTCGCCGGCACGCCGCTGGTGCACGCGCTGATCGAGGGCGACCTGGTCGAAGGCGCGGTGACCTTCGCCGCCCAGGTGGCGGCGCGGGGCGAACCGCTGCCGCGCGCCCGCGATCGGAAGGTCAAGCAGCCCAACGCCGACGCCTTCCTGCAGTTCGCGCGCAACACCGTGGCAGCCGCGAGCAAGCCGTTCCCGGCGCCGCTGCAGTGCGTGGAGGCCGTGGCGGCCTCGCTCAAGCCCTTCGACGAAGGCCTGCAGACCGAACGCACGCTGTTCCAGGCACTGATGCAGACGCCCGAATCACGCGCGCTGCGCCATGTGTTCCAGGCCGAGCGCGCCGCGGCCAAGGTGCCCGGCCTGCCCGAGGGCACGCTGCTGCGCCCCATCGCCCGGGTGGGCGTGATCGGCGCCGGCACCATGGGCGGCGGCATCACCATGAACTTCCTCAACGCCGGCATCCCCGTGGTGCTGCTGGAGATGAAGCAGGAGGCACTGGACCGGGGCCTGGCCACGATCCGCAAGAACTACGAGAACTCCATGAAGAAGGGCAAGCTCAAGCCCGAGCAGGTGGAGCAGCGCATGGGCCTGATCACGCCGACGCTGGAGTACGCCGCGCTGAAGGACGCGGACCTCGTCATCGAGGCCGTGTTCGAGGAAATGGGCGTGAAGGAGGCCGTGTTCCGCCAGCTCGACGCCGTGGCCAAGCCGGGCGCCATCCTGGCGTCGAACACCTCATACCTGGACATCGACCGCATCGCCACTTTCACGCAGCGCCCGCAGGACGTGATCGGCCTGCACTTCTTCAGCCCCGCCAACGTGATGCGCCTGCTGGAGATCGTGCGTGGCGCCCAGACCGCGCCCGACGTGCTGGCCACCAGCCTGGCCTTGGCCAAGCAGATCAAGAAGATGGCCGTGGTCTCGGGCGTGTGCGACGGCTTCATCGGCAACCGCATGCTGGCGCGCTACGGCGCCGCCGCCCAGGGCCTGATCAACGCGGGTGCCCTGCCCCAGCAGATCGACGGCGCGCTGCAGAAGTTCGGCCTGGCCATGGGACCGTTCCGCATGGGCGACCTCGCGGGCCTCGATATCGGCTGGGCCACGCGCAAGCGCAAGGCCGCCGAGGCGGGCGTGGACATGCAACCCATCGTGGCCGACAAGCTCTGCGAAGCCGGGCGATTCGGCCAGAAGACCGGCGCGGGCTGGTACCGCTACGAGGCTGGCAACCGCACGCCCCTGCCCGACAGCGTGACCGAGCAGCTCATCGCCGACTACCGCGCCACCCACGGCATCACGCCGCGCAAGATCAGCGACGAGGAAATCGTCGAGCGCTGCATCTTCGCGCTGGTGAACGAGGGCGCACGCATCCTGGAGGAAGGCATCGCCGCGCGCGCCTCGGACATCGACCTCGTCTACCTCAACGGCTACGGCTTCCCGCTGCACCGGGGCGGCCCCATGCTCTACGCCGACACCGTGGGCCTGCCCCAGGTGGTGCGCAGCCTGCGCCGCTTCGCCGCCGAGCCGGGCGCCGACGCCTCCTGGCAGCCCGCGCCGCTGCTCGTGCGTCTGGCCGAAGAAGGCCAGAGCTTCAACTAATTCCATTTCTAAACCATCCGTGTCGTTGTTGCTCCGCCTTGCCGTGCTCAAGCACTGTCTGCGGCTTCGCGCCTAGACACGAATGATTTGGAAAAGGAATAACACCACCACAGGACAAGCACACCATGACAGAAGCAGTGATCGTCTCCACCGCCCGCACCGGCCTGGCCAAGAGCTGGAAGGGCGCCTTCAACATGACCTACGGCCCCACACTGGGCGGCCATGCCGTGCAGCACGCCGTGGCGCGCGCGGGCATCGACCCGGCCGAGGTCGAGGACGTCATCATGGGCGGCACCTTCGGCGAGGGCACGACCGGCGGCAACGTGGCGCGCCAGATCGCGCTGCGTGCCGGCCTGCCCATCACCACCGGGGGCATGACCATCAACCGTTTCTGCTCCTCGGGCCTGCAGACCATCGCGCTGGCCGCGCAGCGCATCATCGCGGGCGAAGGCCAGGTGTACGTGGCCGGCGGCGTGGAGAGCATCTCCTGCGTGCAGAACGAGGCCAACACCCACATGCGGCGCGACCCCTGGCTGGTCGAGCACAAGCCCGAGATCTACTGGAACATGCTGCAGACCGCCGAGCAGGTGGCCCAGCGCTACGGCATCGGCAAGCAGGCCCAGGACGAGTACGGCGTGCGCAGCCAGCAGCGCGCCGCCGCCGCCCAGGCCGCCGGCCTGTTCAAGGACGAGATCGCTCCCATGACCACCACCATGGGCGTGGTGGACAAGGCCACGGGCCGCATCACCATGAAGGAGGTGACGATAGCCTCCGACGAGGGCATCCGCCCCGACACCACCCTGGAGGCCGTGCAGAAGATCCGCGCCGCCCTGCCCGGCGGCGTGGTCACGGCCGGCAACGCCAGCCAGTTCTCGGACGGCGCCTCGGCCTGCGTGCTGATGGACCGCCAGCTGGCCGAAAAGCGCGGCCTGCAGCCCCTGGGCATCTTCCGTGGCTTCGCCGTGGCGGGCTGCGAGCCCGACGAGATGGGCATCGGCCCGGTGTTCGCCGTGCCCAAACTGCTGGCCAAGGCCGGCCTGAAGGTTGACGACATCGGCCTGTGGGAACTGAACGAAGCCTTCGCCGTGCAGGTGCTGTACTGCCGCGACAAGCTGGGCATTCCTGACGAACGGCTCAACGTCAATGGCGGCGCCATCGCCGTGGGCCACCCCTATGGCGTGTCGGGCTCGCGCCTGACGGGTCACGCCCTGATCGAGGGCAAGCGCCGGGGCGTGAAGTACGTGGTAGTCACCATGTGCATCGGCGGCGGCCAGGGCGCGGCCGGTCTTTTCGAAGTGTGCTGAAACAACAGCCCCATCGCGGGCCATGAACAACCAAGGAGCAACAGCAATGAGCGTGAAACAACTTTTTGATCTGACCGGGCAGGTCGCCCTCGTCACCGGCGGCTCGCGCGGCCTGGGCCTGCAGATGGCCGAGGCGCTGGGTGAGATGGGTGCCAAGCTCGCCATCACGGCGCGCAAGGCCGATGAACTGGCGCAGGCCAAGGCCCACCTCGAAGGCCTGGGCTACGAGGTGGAAACCGTGGTCAACGACCTGTCGAAGTTCGACCAGATCCCGGCCATGGTGGACCAGGTGCTGGCGCGCTTCGGCACCATCGACATCCTCGTGAACAACGCCGGCGCCACCTGGGGCGCGAACGCCGAGGACTATCCCGACGCCGCCTGGAACAAGGTGATGGACCTGAACGTGAACGCGCCCTTCTTCCTCTCGCGCGAGGTGGGCAAGCGCGTGATGATCCCCAAGGGCCGGGGCAACATCATCATCACCGCCTCGGTGGCCGCCATCAAGGGCACGCCACCCGGCATGAACACCATCGCCTACAACACCTCCAAGGCCGCCGCGCTGCATTTCGCGCGCACGCTGGCGTCCGAGTGGGGGCACTACGGCATCCGCGTCAACGCCATCTGCCCGGGCTTCTTCCCGAGCAAGCTGGCCAACGGCCTGATCGAGAAGCTCGGCCCCACGATGGTGGAGCGCACGCCGCTGCGCCGCATCGGCGGCGACGAGGACCTCAAGGGGGCCGTGGTGTTCCTGGCCTCCGACGCATCACGTCACATCACGGGCCAGGGCTTGGTGGTCGACGGCGGCGCAAGTCTTATCTGATCACCAAGGATTGCACATGGATTTCTCCTACTCCCCCAAGGTCGTCGATCTGCAAAAGCGCCTCACGGCCTTCATGGACGAGCACATCTATCCCGCAGAAAGCGTGTACCACCACGAGGTGGCCGAGAACCGCAAGGCCGGCAACCCCTGGCAGCCCACGAAGGTGATGGAAGAACTCAAGGGCAAAGCCAAGGCGGCCGGCCTGTGGAACCTGTTTCTGCCCGAGTCGAAATACGGCGCGGGCCTGACCAACCTCGAATACGCACCGCTGTGCGAGATCATGGGCCGCTCCCACGTGGCGCCCGAGGCCTTCAACTGCTCGGCGCCCGACACCGGCAACATGGAAACCCTGGTGCGCTACGCCACCGAGGAGCAGCAGCAGCGCTGGCTGCTGCCCCTGCTCGACGGCACGATCCGCTCGGCTTTCGCCATGACGGAGCCCGCCGTGGCCTCGTCGGACGCGACCAACATCGAGGCGCGCATCGAGCGCGACGGCGATGAGTACGTGATCAACGGCCGCAAGTGGTGGACCTCGGGCGCGCCCGACCCGCGCTGCGAGATCCTGATCTTCATGGGCAAGACTGACCCCGGCCATGCCAGCCGCCACCGCCAGCAGTCGATGATCCTGGTGCCCATGAAAACCCCGGGCGTGACCATGGAGCGCGCCCTGCCCGTCTTCGGCTACGACCATGCCCCGCACGGCCATGGCGAGGTGAGCTTCGACAACGTGCGCGTGCCGGTGAGCAACGTGCTGCTCGGCGAGGGCAGGGGCTTCGAGATCGCCCAGGGGCGCTTGGGCCCCGGGCGCATCCACCACTGCATGCGCCTGATCGGCGTGGCCGAGCGCGCGCTCGAACTCATGTGCAAGCGCGCCCTGGGCCGCGTGGCCTTCCACCGCCCCGTGGCCGACCAGGGCGTGACGCGCGAGCGCATCGCCAACGCACGCATCCTGATCGACCAGGCGCGCTTCCTGGTGCTCAACGCCGCCTACATGATGGACACCGTGGGCAACAAGGTGGCCCAAAAGGAAATCGCCATGATCAAGGTGGCCGCGCCCAGCATGGCCTGCCAGGTGATCGACTGGGCCATGCAGGTGCACGGCGGCGCGGGCGTGAGCGACGACTTCCCGCTCGCCGCCGCCTACGCCAGCGCGCGCACGCTGCGCTTTGCCGACGGCCCGGATGAAGTCCATCGCAACCAGATCGGCAAGATGGAACTGGCCCGGTACTTGAAGTAAGCCCCCTGCGTCGCTTCGCGCCTTCCCCCCAAGGGGGACGACGCCGGTGGCCGGGCCAAGCCCGTTCCACGGCGTCCGCTGACCTGGCCTGCTCCGCGGCCTTCTGACCCGTAGCGCTGCGCCAGTGCCACCGGCTCACGGGCCGCGATGCGCCAGGGATCACTGCAACCCCATAGCGAACGAACCGCCCATGTCCGACCGCCACCTCGCCCACTGGCCGCGCACGCTGCCGCGCCACCTCACGGTGCCGGCCACGCACCTCTACCGCAACGTCGAAGTCTCGGCCCTACGCTACCCCGACAAGGCGGCGCTGGTGTTCTACGACTCGGTCGTCTCCTACGCCCGGCTGCAGGACGAGACCGAGCGCCTCGCCGCCCACCTGCAACAAGTGTGCGGCGTGCGCAAGGGCGACCGCGTGCTGCTCTACATGCAGAACAGCCCGCAGTTCGTCATCGGCTTCTACGCCATCCTGCGCGCCGACGCGGTGGTGGTGCCGGTCAATCCGATGAACCTCACCGAGGAACTGCGCCACTACGTGAGCGACGCCGGTGCGCGCACCATCCTCGCGCCGCAGGACCTTTTCGCCCAGGTGCGCCCGCTGCTGCGCGAGGGCCTGGCCGCCGCTGCGGCCGACCCCGCAGCGCCCGGCCTGCGCCACGCCGTGGTGGCGGCCTACAGCGACTACGCCACCACGCCCACCGACCTGCCGGTGCCCGCCTTCGTCAGCGCACCGCGCGAGCCCGTCACCGAGCCCGGTGCCGTGGCCTGGACGGAGGCGCTGGCCGCCGACCGCCGCCCCGCGCCGATCGAGGCCGGCCCGGACGACCTGGCCGTGATGCCCTACACCTCCGGCACCACCGGCCACCCCAAGGGCTGCATGCACACGCACCGCAGCGTGATGTACAACACCGTCGCCGGCACGCAGTGGCTGGGCACGCCACAGGACGCGGTGTCGCTGGTGGTGCTGCCGCTGTTCCACGTCACCGGCATGCAGAACGGCATGAACGGCTCGCTCTACGTGGGGGCCACCATCGTGCTGCTGCCGCGCTGGGACCGCGACGCGGCGGCGCAGCTCATCCAGCGCTACCGCGTCACGGGCACGCAGATGATCGTGACCATGGTGGTGGACCTGCTGTCCAACCCGCGCCTGGGCGAGTACGACCTCTCCAGCATCAGCCGCCTGAGCGGCGGCGGCGCGGCCATGCCCGAAGCCGTGGCCACCCGGCTCAAGGAACTGTGCCAGCTCGACTACATCGAGGGCTATGGCATGTCCGAGACCATGGCGCCCACGCACATCAACCCGCCCGAGCGGCCCATGAAGCAGTGCCTGGGCATCCCGATCTTCGACGTGGACGCCCGCGTGGTGGACCCGGCCACCTTCGCCGAGCTGCCCCCGGGCGAGGTCGGCGAGATCATCGTGCACGGCCCGCAGGTCATGCAGGGCTACTGGGGCCAGCCCAGCGCCACCGAGGCGGCGTTCATCACGCTGGATGGCAAGTGTTTCCTGCGCACCGGCGACCTGGCGCGCACCGACGAGCACGGCTACTTCTTCATGGTGGACCGGCTCAAGCGCATGATCAACGCCAGCGGCTTCAAGGTCTGGCCGGCCGAGGTGGAGGCGCTGATGTACGCCCACCCCGCCATCCAGGAGGTCTGCGTGATCGCCGCGCGCGACGAGCGCCGGGGCGAGACCGTGAAGGCCGTGGTGGTGCTGCGCGACGCCTTCAAGGGCCAGGTGAGCGAGCAGGAGATCGTCGATTGGGCACACGGCCACATGGCGGCCTACAAGAGCCCGCGGCTGGTATCGTTTGCCGACAGCCTGCCCAAGTCGGGCACCGGCAAGGTGCAATGGCGCGCATTGCAGGAGCAGGAGCCAGCACACGCCGCCGGGTGACTCGTCCAGCACGCCGCTGGAAATGCTCTTTTTTTGATAGCTTTCAGCGCTTACCCATCAAGCGCTAGAGGCCAAAAACACTTGAAACCATGAACCCCGACGCTCTTGCCCGCCTGCGCTCCGTGCTGCAAACCCATGTGGACCAGGGCCTGCTGCCCGGCGCCGTGTCCCTGGTCCACCACCGGGGCCAGACCGTGCTGCATGAAGCCGTGGGCCACCAGCGCCCGCCCTCCGCCGGGTTGGCGGCGCCCGCCATGGCGCCGGACACGGTGTTCCGCATCTACTCGATGACCAAGCCCATCGCCTCGCTGGTGGCGATGATGCTGATGGAAGAAGGCCGCCTGCTGCTGTCGCACCCGGTGGCGCACTACCTGCCCGCCTTTGCCGGGCAGCAGGTGTACGACCCGGCCACCGGCACCACCGCCCCCGCCCCGCGCGAGGCCACCGTGCACGATCTGCTGCGCCACACCGCCGGCCTGAGCTACGCCTGGGACCTGGGCACCGTGCCCGATGCCTACCGCGCCGCGCGCATCGGCTCGCGCCGCCACAGCAACGCCGAACTGGCGGCCGCGCTGGGGCCGCTGCCGCTGGTGCACGCACCGGGCACTTGCTGGGAATACAGCCGCGCCACCGATGTGCTGGGCGCCGTGCTGGAGGTGATCGAGGGCGAACCGCTGGGCGCCATCCTGCAACGGCGCGTGTTCCGCCCGCTGGACATGCACGACACCGGTTTCTCGGTGCCCGCAGCGCAGCAGCACCGCCTGGCCGAACCGTTTGCGCGTGACCCGCAGACCGGACTGGATGTGGCGCTCATCGATGTCACCGCCCCGCCCACGTTCGAATCGGCCGGTGGCGGGCTGGTGTCCACCGCCAGCGACTACGCGCGCTTTCTGCAACTGATGCTGGGCCGGGGCACGGTGCAGGGGCCGGACGGCCCCGTGCGCCTGCTGGGCCGCGCCACAGTGGACTTCATGACGGCCGACCACCTGGGCGCCCTGCCCGTGGCGGGCGACATCCTGCCCACCGGCTACGGCTTTGGCCTGGGTGTGGCGGTGCGCACCGCGACCGGCCTGGCCACGCGCCCGGGATCGGCCGGGCAGTACAGCTGGAGCGGCCTGGGCGGCACCTTCTTCTTCGTGGACCCGGCCGAAGACCTGTTCGCCATCCTGCTCACCCAGGCGCCCGGACAGCTGCGCACTCTGTGCGAGCTGTACCCGGCACTCGTGTACGCAGCGCTCTGAAACAAAAAGGCCCGCCATCTTGCGATGGCGGGCCTTTTTTTGCAGGTGCCGCGCTTACTTGGCCAGATCGCTCAGACGGATCTCGCGAATCTTGCCGTTTTCAACCACGGCCACACGGGTGTTGGCCGTGGAGCCGCCGCGCTCGTTCACGCCATCGATGTTGTGCGGGTTATGGGCTTCGGGCAGGCTTTTGAACGCCTTGTCGAGGTTCGCACGGATGGCGCCAGCGTCGCTGGTGCTGCCGGCCAGCTTCATGGCCAGTGCGGTGGCGTGCACGGCGGTGTAGTTCAGCGACACCTCCGAACTCGGATCGCGGCCCGGGTTGAGCTTGCGGAAGCGCTCCACAAAGGCCTTGGTCACCGCCGTGCTGTCCTCCACCACGGGCAGCACGCCAATCGAGCCTTCCAGCGGGCCATAGCCGCCGGTGATCTTGCCGATCTCGTCCATCTTGGCCTGGTCGATGATGACGAAGCCCCCCTTGAACCCCAGCTCGCGCGCCTGCTTGACCACCAGGCCCGTGGGCTCGGAGGCGCCGCCAATGAACAGCACGTCGGGCTTGGATGCCAGCACGCGGCTCACGCCGCTGTAGAAGTCGGTGGCGCGGTTGTACGACATCGGGTTTTCGGCCACGACCTTGCCGCCCGCAGCCTCCCAGACAGGCTTGAACGCCGCCGTCCAGGCCTTGGCGTAGTCGTGGTCCGCGTTGGCGATGGCCACGTTCTTGCCGTACTTGCCCATGGCATGGCCCACGAAGGGCTTGATGTACGAGGTGAACTCGGGCGGGATGCGCAGCGTGAGCTTGTTGCCCTTCTCGGTGATCTGCGGCACGCTGGTGTAGGACAGCAGCAGCACCTTCTGCTGCTCGTTGATGGCCTGCACGGCAAAGCTGCCACCCGAGTGCGGCACCAGCACGGCGGCGGCCTTGTGCTCCTGCACCAGGCGCTGGGTGTTGATGGCGGTCTCCGACGGGTTGTACTTGTCGTCCAGGGCGACGACTTCCAGCTTCACCTTCTGACCCGCCACTTCCAAACCGGCCTCGTTGATTTCCTTGACGGCCATTTCCATGCCGCTGAGCACGTTCTTGCCATACAGCGCAGCGCCGCCGCTCAGGGGGCCGGAGTAGCCGATCTTGACGACCTGCTGGGCCATGGCCGGGGCAACGCCCAGCAGCGTGGCGGCGAAGGTGCTGGCGCACAGGCGAAGAATGGTCTTGCGTTTCATGCTGTCTCCTTAGAGTGGATAAAAAGAGGTGTCACGCGGTTTTGAGCCGTCTTTTTTTGTTCATTGCGCCGAGCACCGCACGGCCCAGACCAGGGCCACCGCGCAAGGGCCGCCCCGCCGCGCTGGTGGCGTCCCCCTTCCGCATCGCACAGCGATGCCAGAGAAAGGGGAAGGCGCGCAGCGCCACAGGGGAATGGTTGCCATCTCTCAGGCGCCGATGTAGGCCTTGCGCACGGCTTCGTTGTTCATCAGGCTCTCGCGGTCGCCTTCCATGACGATGCGGCCGCTCTCGATCACGTAGGCGCGGTGGGCAATCTTCAGCGCGGCAAACGCGTTCTGCTCGGCCAGCAGCACCGTGGTGCCCGCCTGGTTGATGCGCTGGATGACCTCGAAGGTCTGCTTGATGACCAGCGGCGCCAGGCCCAGCGAGGGCTCGTCGAGCAGCAGCACCTTGGGCCGGCCCATCAGCGCGCGGCCGATGGCCACCATCTGCTGCTGGCCGCCGCTGAGCGAACCGGCCGGGTCGTCCTTCTTCTGGTCCAGGATGGGGAACAGCGCCAGCACCTCGTCGAGCCGCTGGCGGTTGCCCGCACTGTCGCCGCGGTGCACGTAGGCGCCGAGCATCAGGTTTTTCAGCACCGACATGCCGGGGAACAGCTTGCGTCCCTCGGGGCACTGCACCACGCCGTTGGCAACAATCTGCGAGGGCTTCATGCCCACCAGGTTTTTGTCGCCATAGCGGATGCTGCCGCCCGCCGCCCTGTGGATGCCGCTGATGGTCAGGAAGATGGAGCTCTTGCCCGCGCCGTTGGCACCCAGCAGCACCACCAGCTCGCCCTGGTCGGCGTGCAGGCTCACGCCATTGAGGGCCGTGAAGCTGCCGTAGTTCAGCGATACGTTCTCAAGCGTCAGCATGCTCGCTCCCCAGGTAGGCATCGATCACGGCCGGGTTCGCCTGGATCTCGGCGGGCGTTCCCTCGGCGATTTTTTCGCCGTAGCTGAGCACGAGGATCTTGTCGGCCAGGCTCATGATCATGTTCATCTTGTGTTCGATCAGGCACACGGTCAGGCCGCTCTGCACCATCTTGCGGATAAGGTCGGCCAGCCCCTGCGTCTCGTCGGGATTCACGCCACCGGCGGGCTCGTCGAGCAGCAGCAGGCGCGGGCCGGTGGACAGGGCCAGCGCAAAGGCCACGCGCTTGCGCTCCTCCTGCGAGATGTCGCCCGCCATGCGGTTCTCCAGGTGCGAGAGTCCGACGAAGTTCAGCGCGTCGCGCGCCTTCTCGCGGCAGATGCGCTCTTCCTCACGCAGCAGGCTGGAGCCGCGCAGCACGTCGAGCAGGCCGGATTTCGTGCGCAGGCGGTGGCCGACGATGAGGTTGTCGAGCACCGAGGCCATGTCGAACAGCGCCGTGGTCTGAAAGGTGCGCGCCACGCCCAGGTGCGCCACCTGGTCGGTGCGCAGCGAGGTCACGTCCTGGCCTTCGAGCGTGATCGTGCCCGAGGTGGGGCGGTGCACGCCGCTGATGAGGTTGAAGAACGTCGTCTTGCCCGCACCGTTGGGGCCGATGATGGCGTTGATCTTGCCCGTCTCGATGGTGGTGCTGACGTCGTTCACCGCCGCCAGCCCGCCAAAGCGCTTTGTCAGGTGTTCAATCTTGAGCATGCTGGCCTCCCTGTGCGGCACGGCGCGCGCGCCAGCCCAGATAGGTGCCCACGATGCCGTGCGGGACAAAAATCACCAGCAGCACCAGGATGGGCCCGAAGACGAGGAAGCGGTACTCCTGCAGGAATTGCAGGTACTGCGTGAGCCAGGGCATGGCCAGCGCGCCCAGCAAGGGGCCCAGCAGCGTGCCCAGGCCGCCGATCAGCATGTACATGGTCATGTCGAAGGTGTGCTCCACCCCGGCCACGCCCGGGCCGATGAAGCGCACATAGCCCGCATACAGGCCGCCCGCCATGCCGGCGTAGAACACCGACAGCATGAAGGCCAGCGTCTTGTTGCGCATGAGGTTGATGCCCAGCGACTCGGCCAGCTCGTCGCTGTTGCGAATGGCCATGAAGGTGCGGCCCAGCAGCGAGTTGACGATGCGCCGCATGGCCCACAGCCCCACCACCAGCCAGAAGAACACCAGGTAGTACAGCGCCAGCGGCGTGTCAAAGCGGATCGCGCCGATGGGCTCGGGCGCCGGGATGCCCATGATGCCCACGGTGCCGTGCGTCAGGCCCTCCCACTTCTCGATCACCAGGAACATGATGTAGCCCACGCAGAGCGTGAAGATCGAGAAGTAATGCCCCTTGAGCCGCAGCGACAGGATGCCGATGAAGTAGCCCAGGAACGCCGTGACCACGCCCGACAGCGCGAACGCCCCCCAGAACGACCAGCCATGGTCCACCGTGAGAATGCCCACGGTGTAGGCCCCCACAGCCATGAAGCCCGCGTGCGCCAGGTTGAACTGCCCGGTGTAGCCGGTGATGAGGTTCAGCCCGATGGTGGCGATGGCGAAGATGTAGGCCGTGCCCATCACCGTGAGGTGGTAGTCATTGCCCGTGAACAGCGGAAACAGCAGGCCCGCAGCCAGCAGCAGGGCCCAGCCCAGTTTGCCTTGGAGGTAAGCCATGGTCAGCGCACTCCCTTGGTGAACAGGCCCTGCGGGCGCAGCGACAGGATGAACACCAGCAGCACGAAGGCGATGATGTCCTTGTAGTCGGTGGAGATGTAGAACGCGCCAAAGCTCTCGGCGAAGCCGATGATCAGGCCGCCGACGATGGCCCCGGGCACGCTGCCCATGCCGCCGAGGATGATGATGACGAAGGCCTTGGTGATCACCAGGTGCCCCATGGCCGGGTACACGAGGTTGATGGGCGCGTACAGCGTGGCCGCCACGGCGGCGAGCACGCCCGAGATGGCAAAGGTGAGCATGGCCACGCGGTTGGCGTCGATGCCGACCAGCGAGGCACCATCGCGGTTCTGCGCCATGGCGATGATGGTCGAGCCCATCACCGTCTTCTTCAGGAACAGGTGCAGCACCACCATGAGCGCGAACGCGGCGGCGATGATGAGCAGGCGCTGCACCGGCGCCGTAACCCCCGCCAGGTCGATGATGCCGTTGTAGGGCGTCCGCATGCGGTGGAAGTCAGCGCCCCAGACCGCCTGCGCGGCGGCCTCCAGGAACAGCAGCACGCCGATGGCCGCAATCATCGGGTGCAGTCCCGAGGCGTTGCGCAGCGGGTGGAACACCAGCCGCTCGGCCAGCACCGCGATCAAGGCCACGCACAGGGCCGAGCCGCCCATGGCCAGCCAGTAGTTCCAGCCCCAGGCGGACATGAGGTGGAACGACACGAAGGCGCCGAACATGTAGAACGCGCCGTGGGCAAAGTTGGGTACGTGCAGGATGCCGTACACCAGCGTCAGCCCCAGGGCCACCAGGCCATAGATGCCGCCCAGGGTGAAGCCGTTGAGGACTTGCTGCAGAAACATCTCCATCACACGGCCCTCCGGGCGATGGGCTGGGCGGGGCACGCTGCCCGCCCAGCACGCTGTGGCGGCCATGCCCTGCGGGCGTCGGGCCCCGGGTCCGGGAGTTTCTGCATCATCTGGCTCCTGTAAGTTGGCACTGTGCAACCCGCTCAACTCCGGCCACCCGATGGGTGCGCACGGACGAGAGACGAGTTGCCAGCGCAGCTTACGGGCCGATTCAAGGCGCAAAAGTTGCAATTCCACAATGCAGAACAACTTGAGGGTAAATACCCATGCCTGCAGGCCTGCATCAGTCACATAGATGACTTTTGACGGCAGTTACTGGTTTTTGCAATCGCACTTCATTGCCGCTGCGTGCAATGACATCGCAAAGTTCTGCAATGCAGAATTTCTGTAAAACCTCACCAAAACGGGCTTCGGCGCCACTGCACCGGGACGATGCGCTCGGGCAGCACCGCATTCACGGCCGATTTTGCTATTACTAATGTAGCTACTGGCGCTTTATGCATACGCGCTTTTGCCATTTTTCATTGATATTTCTGGAGGCATCCGGCCGCTGCGCGGTGCCGCGGCACGACCGGTTGCGGCATGGCGGCACCGTAAACTGGAGTCCCGGCAGGCCGATGGTGGCGTGCCCTGAATGTCACGCGTCCCGTGAACGGATGGAGGTTTATGCAGATTCGCTGTGCACTGGTCGGCATGCCCGGCTCGGGAAAGTCCACCGTGGGCAGGCAGCTGGCCCACCGGCTCGGGGTGGCGTTCGTGGACCTGGACCACCGGCTGGAGCAGGTGATTGGCACCACCATCCGCAGCTATTTCGAGACCGAGGGCGAGGAGCGTTTTCGCGACCTCGAAGCCCGCGTGCTGGCCGAGGTGGCCCAAGAGCCCGGGGGGCTGGTGCTGTCCACCGGCGGGGGCGCCGTGCTGCGCCCGGAGAACCGCGAGGTGCTGCGGCGCATGGGTACGGTGCTGTACCTGCGGGCCTCGCCCGACGAGATCTACAAGCGCGTCCGGCACGACCGCACACGCCCCTTGCTGCAGGTGGGCAACCCGCTGGAGCGGCTGCGCGAGCTGTATGGACAGCGCGACAGGCTGTACCGCGAAACCGCCCACTACGTGATCGAGACCGGCCGCCCCACCGTCAACACGCTGGTCAACATGATCATGATGCAGCTGGAGATGGCCGCCAGCGCCCAGCCCGCAACAGCACCCACGGCCACGCCATGACCCGGCATCACGGGCGCTGGCGCAACCACTGCACCAGCTCATGGGCAGGCATGGGCCGCGCGTACAGGTAGCCTTGCGCCCCATCGCACTGCTCGCCGGCCAGAAACGCCCACTGCCGCTGCGTCTCCACCCCCTCGGCGATGGTCCGCAAGCCCAGGCTGCGGCCCATGGCGATCACGGCCCGGCAGATGGCCGCATCGTTCGGGTCCACCAGAATGTCGCGCACGAAGGACTGGTCGATCTTGATCTGGTCGAGCGGCAGCCGCTTGACGTAATAGAGCGACGAGTAGCCGGTGCCGAAGTCGTCGAGCGAGAAGCTCACACCCAGACCCTTGAGCGCCAGCATCGTGGCAATGGTCTGCTCGATGTTCTCCACCAGCATGCTCTCGGTGATCTCCAGCTTGAGCCGCTCCGGGTTGATGCCCGAGGCATCCAGATGGGCACGCACCTCATGGACAAAGTTCGACTGGCGGAACTGCCGGGCGCTGACGTTCACGGCGATGGTCAGCGGCGCGGTCAGCGGGTCGTTCTGCCAGGCGCGCAAGGTACGGCAGGCCTCGCCCAGCACCCAGTTGCCGATGGGCAGGATCAGGCCGGTTTCCTCGGCCAGCGGAATGAAGTCGAGCGGCTGCACCCGGCCCCGGTTCGGGTTGTCCCAGCGGATCAGGGCCTCGACCCCCATGCACAGGCCCTGCGTATCCACCTGGGGCTGGTAGTGCAACACCAGCTCGTGCCGCTCCACGGCATGGCGCAGCTCGGCCTCCAGCACGGCGCGCGCATTGATCCGCGCCTGGATGGCGGGGTCAAAGAACCGCACCGTGTTGCGCCCGCCTGCCTTGGCCTGGTACATCGCCAGGTCGGCCCGCTTGAGCAGCTCGTCCACCGACACACTCTGCCCCACGAACAGGGTGATGCCGACACTGGTCGTGCCCTGGTACACCACGGGCCCCAGGTCGCACGGCTCGGACAGCCGCGCCACGATCTTCTCGCCCACCGTGCCCGCCAGGGAGACCGCGGTTTCAAGCCCCTCCCCGAGCTGCTGGATGAGCAGCACGAACTCGTCGCCCCCGAGGCGTGCCACAGTATCGCCCTCGCGCACGCAGGCGCGCAGCCTGCGTGCGATCTCCACCAGCAGATGGTCACCCACCTCGTGCCCCTGCGTGTCGTTGAGGTTCTTGAAATGGTCCAGATCGAGGTACAACAACGCGCGGTACTTGCCGCTGCGTGAACTCGCCGCCATGCTCTGCTGCAACCGGTCGAGCAGCAGGCGCCGGTTGGGCAGGCCGGTGAGCGGATCGAAGAAGGCCAGGCTGTACGCCTCTTCCTGGGCTTTCTTGCGGTCGGTGATGTCGCGCCAGACGCAGTACAGCACGTCGTGCCCCTGCAGCTCCAGGCGCGCCAGGGTGACCTCGACCGGAAAACTGGAGCCATCGGCGCGGCAGTGCACCCACTCGAAGCGAACCACGCCCTCCCGCATGGCCTGGTGCATCATTTCCTCAGCCTTCTCGTAGGAGGGCCGTCCGTCCGGCTGGAACGCGGGCGAGAGGCGCGATGGGTGCTGCAGGATGTCGTCGCGGTGCGAATACCCCAGCAGGGCGATCGCCGCCCGGTTGCAGTCGGTGAACACGCCCTTTTCGATCAGCCAGCAGGGGTCCGGCGAGTTGTCGAACAGGTCGCGAAAGCGCTTCTCGCTGTGGCGCAGCTCCAGCGCGCGCTCATGCAACTGCTGCGCCATCCGGGACAGGTGCCGCCCTTCGAGCAACTGGGCCAGCGCCGTGCAGAACGCCGGCAGCAGCGCCTCGCAGGCCGCAAACGCACGGGCATCGGTCACATGCAGCGACAGCACGCCGTGGCGGGAGGTGCCCGCAACCAGGGGAAAGTCCCGATGGCCCCCCCCCTGGGCCGGTGCATCGGCGGACGCCAGCACCGCACCGGCCACGCCGGGGAGCTGCGCCAGCGCCTGCGCCAGGCGCGGCCCGATTGCTTCGTCAGGCCAGGACGCGGCAGCAGCCAGCAGGCCCAGAAGCCGCCCGGCCAGGGGCATCGCGCCACCGTCATCGTTGTCCGTCATGCACACTCCCTGCGGTCAACCCGCGTCCAGCAAAGTCTGTCGCCCATGCGGCGGGGCGTCAATCTGGCGCATACCCGGAGTCCGCCCCGGGGCGATGCTCAAGGCACCGGTCCGCGCGCCTGTTCCAGCGCGCGCAGCCGCCGGTACAGGGTCCGCGGACTCACGCCGAGGGCCTGCGCCTGCTGGCGGCGCGTGCCACTGCGGGCCTGGAGCGCGGCGCGCAGGGCGGCCTCTTCGATGCCGCGCAGGCTCGCGGCGCCCTGGGCCGCGGGGGCGGGCAGCGGGGCGCCGCCCCCGCGGGCCGATGGCAGGTCGAACGCCAGGGCGCGCTCCACCGTCTGCGCGCTGACCACGGCCCCGTCGGTCAGCAGCGCGGCGCGTTCGAGCACGTTGCGCAGCTCGCGCACGTTGCCCGGAAAGGGGTGCTGCGCCAAGCGGCGCAGGGCGGCGGGTGCCAGGGCCAGGCGGCGCCCGGGCGCCACGCGATCCAGCAGCGACGTGGCAAGCAGCGGAATGTCCTGCACACGCTCGCGCAGCGCAGGCAGCACGATGGGAAAGGTCGCCAGGCGGTAGTACAGGTCTTCGCGAAAGCGCCCCTGCGCCACCATGGCGCGCAGGTCGCGGTGCGTGGCGGCCACCACGCGCAGGTCGGCGCGGCGCAATTCGGTCTGGCCTACGCGGCGGTAGGTTCCGCTCTCGATCAGGCGCAGCAGCTTGACCTGCATGGTCAGCGGAATGTCGCCCGCCTCGTCCAGAAACAGCGTGCCACCGTGCGCGGCCTCCACCAGCCCGGCGCGGGCGGTGTGCGCGCCGGTGAAGGCACCGCGCTCATGGCCGAAGAGCTCGCTCTCGAACAGCGTCTCGGGCAGGCTGGCGCAGTCCACCACCACCAGCGGCCGGCCCGCGCGGGGGCTGGCCGCATGCACGGCACGGGCCGCCAGCTCCTTGCCGGTGCCCGATTCGCCCAGCAGCAGCACGCTGGCCTGCGAGGGGCCCACGCGGGCGATCAGCTCCAGCACCGCCTGGAACGGCGGCGAGCGGCCCAGCATGCCGTCCGCCGCACCGCCGCCCGCACCGCCGCCCGCACCGCCGCCAGCGCGGCCCTGGGCCATGGGCAGGGGTTCCATTTTTTCCAGAAAGAACCGGGGCCGGCCGCCGGCGTCGCGCAGCGGCAGCAGCTCGATCTGCACGTAGTCCTCGCCGCGCGGCGTGTGGTGCAGGTGCAGCACGCGCTCGCGCTGGCCGCTGTGCAGCGAGCGCGCCAGCGGGCAGGTTTCTCCCGCCTGGTCGCAGGGCACGGACGAGTGGTGCGACACCTCGTAGCAGGTGCGCCCCACCACGGGCGCACCCTGTGCGTACTGGCGCCGGTAGGCAGCATTGGCGGCCACGATGCGGTAGTGGCGGTCGAACAGGATGTGGGGCTCGGGCAGCGCGTCCAGGTAGGCCGCGAAATCCGGACCGGGCGGAGGATAAGCGTCTTCGGACATGGTGCGGGCGGTGTGCGGCGCCCCATCGGCGCGGCACACCAGTGTGCCATAGTGCGCCGCAATTGGCAGCATATGACACCAAATGGCAGTCAAATGGCACACCCCGACAAACTTCGTACTGCACAGGCAGGTGCCAAGCCCTTGTTTCTACGAGGGTTTTGGAACGGCGATGACACCCCGGAGGCTGGCACGAGTCTTGATTAAGAGCAAGACACAAGGACTCCACCGCACGCCCCGTGCCATGACCCACACCATGACCCCACCCGAACCCTCCCCCGCGCCACCGGAGCAGGTGATCCACTTCTACCAGACCAACCCGAAGGTCTACGCGCGCTCCATCAGCGGCGTGTTCACCCGCTGGCGCTGGGCCCTGGTGTTTCTGACGCAGGCCGTGTTCTACGTGCTGCCGTGGCTGGAATGGGGCCAGCGCCAGATGGTGCTGTTCGACCTGGGCGCGCGGCGCTTCTACATCTTCGGGCTGGTGCTGTATCCGCAGGACTTCATCTACCTGACCGGGCTGCTCATCATCTCGGCACTGTCGCTGTTCCTGTTCACGGCCGTGGCCGGGCGGCTGTGGTGCGGCTTCGCCTGCCCACAGACGGTCTACACCGATATCTTCATGTGGATTGAGCACAAGATTGAGGGCGACCGCAGCGCACGCCTGCGCCTGGACAAGGGGCCATGGACGCTGGAAAAGCTGCGCAAGAAGGCCCTCAAGCAGTTGGCCTGGCTGGCCGTGGCGCTGTGGACCGGCTTCACCTTCGTCGGCTACTTCGTGCCCATCCGCACGCTGGGCGGCGAACTGCTCGCGCTGCAGGGCACCTGGCAGATCTTCTGGGTGGGCTTCTATGGCTTCGCCACCTACGGCAACGCGGGCTACATGCGCGAGCAGGTGTGCAAGTACATGTGCCCCTATGCACGCTTCCAGAGCGCCATGTTCGACAAGGACACGCTGATCGTCAGCTACGACCCCGCACGCGGCGAGCCGCGCGCCCCGCGCAAGAAGGACGTGGACGCCAAGGCCCAGGGCCTGGGCGACTGCATCGACTGCAGCCTGTGCGTGCAGGTGTGCCCCACCGGCATCGACATCCGCAAGGGCCTGCAGTACGAATGCATCGGCTGCGGCCTGTGCGTGGACGCGTGCAACTCCGTCATGGACAAGGTGCACTACCCGCGCGGACTGATCCGCTACTCCACGCAGAACGCCGTCAGCAACCGCTGGAGCCCGGCGCAGATCGTGCGGCGCGTGCTGCGCCCCCGGGTGCTGGTCTACACCGCCATCCTGCTGGCGCTGTGCGCCACCATGCTCATCAGTCTGGTCACGCGCACACCGCTGAAGGTGGACGTGGTGCGCGACCGCGCGGCGCTCTCGCGCATCGTGGCTGGCGGCAAGCTGGAGAACGTGTACCGCCTGCAGATCATGAACGCCACCGAGGGGCCGCAGCGCTACCGCATCACGGCACGCGGCCTGCCCGGTCTGGCGGTGACCTCGGACGCCGAGGTGGACGTGGGCCCGGCCGAATCCCGCTGGGTGGTGGTGCAGCTGCAGATCCCCTTCGGCTCGGCGGCGCCCGGTTCGCACACCGTGCACTTTGACGTGGAGGCCCTGGGAGGCGAGGCCGCCCATGTGAGCGAGAAGACGGTGTTCCTGGTGCCGCGCTGAGGCGGCAGGCGGGGCCCGTTGGCCCACCCCACAGCACAAAGGCTCCGCAAGCGGAGCCTTTGTGCATCAAATCGGCATCCAGCGCTTATCCCATAAGCGCCAGCAGCTCATTAATCCATAGCATCAAAGATTCGGCGCCAGCAGCCGCGTCAGCTCCGCGACGTCCATGCCCCGGCGCTGCGCCATGTCCTCCACCTGGTCCTCGCCGATCTTGCCCACGCTGAAATAGGTGGACTGCGGATGGCCCAGGTAGAAGCCGCTCACGCTCGCGGCCGGTGCCATGGCCAGGCCCTCGGTGAGCTGCATGCCGATCTCGCTGCACTGCAGCTGCGCGAACAGATCGCGCTTGGCGCTGTGGTCTGGGCAGGCCGGGTAGCCTGGCGCGGGGCGGATGCCCTGGTACTGCTCGGCGATGAGCGCGTCGTTGCTCAAGGCTTCGCCCTGCGCGTAGCCCCACAGGTCGGTGCGCACGCGCTGGTGCAGGCATTCGGCAAAAGCCTCGGCCAGGCGGTCGGCCAGGCTCTTGAACAGGATGGCAGAGTAGTCGTCGTGCGCGGCGAGGAACTCCTGCTCCTTCTTCTCCACACCCAGGCCCGCCGTCACAGCAAACAGCCCGGCGTAGTCGGCGATGCCACTGTCCTTGGGCGCCACAAAGTCGGCCAGGCAGCGGCTGGGGCGCATCACGCCTTCGACGGCGTGCTTTTCCGTCTGCTGGCGCAGGCCGTACCAGGTCAGCGCCACCTGGCTGCGCGTTTCGTCGGTGTAGAACTCGATGTCGTCGTCCACGCTGTTGGCGGGCAGCAGCGCCAGCACGCCGCTGGCCTGCAGCCAGCGGCCTTCGATGATCTTCTTGAGCATGGCCTGGCCGTCGGCAAAGACGCGCTGCGCCTCCTGCCCCACCACCTCGTCCTGCAGGATGGCGGGGTAGGCCCCCGCCAGGTCCCAGGTCTGGAAGAACGGGCCCCAGTCAAGGTAGGGCACCAGTTCGGCCAGGTCGAAGTTCTTGAACACGCGACGGCCCAGCGCACGCGGCGCAGTAGGCCGGTAGGCGGCCCAGTCAATGGCGGTGCGGTTGGTACGGGCTTTGGCCAGCGGCCACAGCGGCACCTGCTTCTTGTTGGCGTGCTGGCTGCGCACCTTGTCGTAGTCGGCCTGCACCTCCTGCACAAAGCTGCCGGCGTTGTCGCCCAGCAGGCTCTGCGCCACGCCCACGCTGCGCGAGGCGTCGGGCACGTAGACCACGGGGCCCTCGTAGTGCGGGGCAATCTTCACGGCGGTGTGCACGCGCGAGCAGGTGGCGCCGCCAATCAGGAGCGGTATTTTCTTCACCCGGAAGTAGTCGTCCTTGTGCATTTCGGCGGCGACGTACTGCATCTCTTCGAGGCTGGGCGTGATCAGGCCCGACAGGCCGATGATGTCCGCCCCTTCGGCCTTGGCGCGCGCCAGGATTTCGTGGCAGGGCACCATCACGCCCATGTTGATGACCTCAAAGTTGTTGCACTGCAAGACCACGGTCACGATGTTCTTGCCGATGTCGTGCACATCACCCTTGACGGTGGCGATGACGATCTTGCCCTTGGTGCGCACGTCGCGCCCGGCGGCTTCGTCCTGGCGCTTTTCTTCCTCGATGTAGGGAATGAGGTGCGCCACGGCCAGCTTCATCACGCGCGCGCTCTTGACCACCTGCGGCAGGAACATCTTGCCCTGGCCGAACAGGTCGCCGACCACGCCCATACCGTCCATGAGCGGTCCTTCGATCACGTGCAGCGGACGCCCGCCCTTGGCCTGGATCTCGCGGTAGGCCTCCTCGGTGTCTTCCACAATGAAGTCGGTGATGCCATGCACCAGCGCATGGCTCAGGCGCTCGCCCACGGTCTTGGGGTGCTCTGGGGTGCCTCGCCATTCGAGCTTCTTGCTCTCGTCCTTGGCGCCGCTCTTGGCCGTTTCGGCAATTTCGACCAGACGCTCACCCGCGTCGGGGCGGCGGTTGAGCACCACGTCTTCGACGCGCTCGCGCAGCACGGGTTCAAGGTCGTCGTACACGCCCACCATGCCGGCGTTGACGATGCCCATGTCCATGCCCGCCTTGATGGCGTGGTACAGGAACACGGTGTGGATGGCTTCACGCACCGGGTCGTTGCCCCGGAAGCTGAAACTGACGTTGGACACGCCGCCCGACACCTTGGCGCCCGGCAGGTGCTGCTTGATCCAGCGCGTGGCGTTGATGAAGTCCACCGCGTAGTTGTTGTGCTCTTCAATGCCCGTGGCAATGGCGAAGATGTTGGGGTCGAAGATGATGTCTTCGGGCGGGAAGTCCACCTCGTCCACCAGGATGCGGTAGGCACGCTCGCAGATCTCGATCTTGCGCTCGTAGGTGTCGGCCTGGCCCTTTTCGTCGAAGGCCATCACCACCGCCGCCGCGCCGTAGCGCTTGACGAGCCGCGCCTGGCGCTTGAACTCGTCAACCCCCTCCTTCATCGAGATGGAGTTGACGATGCCCTTGCCCTGCAGGCAGCGCAATCCGGCCTCGATGACCGTCCACTTGGAGCTGTCCACCATGACGGGCAGGCGCGCGATGTCGGGCTCGGAGGCCATCAGGTTCAGGAAGCGCACCATGGCGGCCTGGCTGTCGAGCATGGCCTCGTCCATGTTCACGTCGATGACCTGTGCGCCGTTCTCCACCTGCTGGCGCGCCACGGCCAGGGCTTCTTCGTACTGGCCGCCCAGGATCATGCGCGCGAAGGCCTTGGAGCCGGTGACGTTGGTGCGCTCGCCCACGTTGACGAACAGCGAATCTGTGCCAATGGAGACAGGCTCCAGGCCCGACAGCCGCATGGGGGGAAGGGAAAGATCAGACATAGGCCCACCTGTGAAAAAACCGGGAAACAGGTGAGCGTCGTTGCGATACGGGAAGACGGTCCAAGCCTGACGGCACATGCCGCTGCAACGCTCCTTGGACGAACCGGTATTTTACCGGTGATCGCGCCCCGTGCCTCCCGGGGCGGCCCGCACCCGGTGGCAGGGCCGGGGGTTGGTGCAAAATGCGTGCAACTTTTCGATACATCCTGCATGGCGGCAGCGCCGTGCAGCCCTGCGACATGCCCGGCGCCCTGGCCCTGCGCCGGACGCCCCATTCCAAGACCACCATGCAAGACGACGATCGCGGCCGCGCAGACACCGCCGAAACTCCGGCACCCCCGCCCGCCACCGGTTTTTTCCGCCGATTCCTGCGCCTGCTGACCTTTGTGGATTTGCCGATCAAGCAGAAATTCCTGCTGCTGGCCATCGGCACGCTGTTCTGGTTTGGCTCCATGGCCGTCGTCACGGTGTTCGCGCTCACCGCCATCCAGTACAAGTACCACCTGGTGTCCGAGCAGATCATGCCGCACGACCAGGCGGCGCGCGAGGTGCTGTCTCACCTGCAGAGCATTGACCGCGACCTGCAATTCATCGGCCCGCACGACACGGGTGCCGATCTGCTGGCCATCCAGTCGATGCGCGACCACGTCAAGTCGATCCGCGCCGTCAATGCCCGGCTGAGCCTGCGCCAGAACGGCACGAGCGGCACCTTCATCGAAAACCTGGTACGTTCGCTGGCCACCGCCAGTCCGGCCAGCCTGCACTATCTGCAGGGCATCATGGCGGTGGCCGACCGCATCGACCAGGCGCTCGACAGCTACATCCATGCCAAGCGCAAGCTGCCGCGCGCAATGGACACCGAGGCCATCACCACTGCGGTGGACGACGCCAAGGACCAGGTAGCCAAGGGGGTGGCGCTGGCCACGCAGCACGCCCAGGGCGTGGCCGCGGAATACGGCAGCATCAATGACCAGATCTATCAGATCATTCGCGAATCGGTCAACGCCATCCTGGCCGTGCTGCTGATCGCCTCGACGCTGCTGTTCTTCTTCGTGCGCTGGATCATCGTGGCCTTCCAGCGCCCCATCGCGGCCATCATCCGGCAGATCGACTCGCTCAGCACCGGCGACATCAACCTGGCCAAGAAGGTCGCGATCAAGTCCCAGGACGAGATTGGCACCCTCTCGCAGAAGTTCAACAGCCTGGTGGACAACGTCTACGGCATGACGATCTACAAGAAGGTCATCGAAGAAGACGCCTCGCTGGACGAGGTGTACCACCGCCTGGGCGACGTGTTCGACACCGAACTGGCGATTCCCGGCTACACCATCTATGACGTCAACGCGCAGAAAAAGGAAATGCGCGTGGCCCACCCGCCGCTGGTGGGCGACGCCCGCCTGCACTGCGACCTGGAGGTGCTGTCCGACTGCAGCCAGTGCCGCGCCGTGCACACGGGGCACACCGTGTCCTCGTTCGAGTTTCCCGGCGTCTGCCGCCGCTTCGTGCCGCAGGACGGCGTGGGCCACATCTGCATTCCCCTGACGGCGGGCGGCAACACCGGCGGCGTGGTGCAGTTGCGCTTTGCCGCCGATGCCAGCGGCGCCATGCTGGACCCCGCGGCACCGCAAAAGCTGTTCAACGCCGAAACCTACATCAACCAGTCGCTCTCGGTCATCGAGGCCAAACGCCTGATGCAGACGCTGCGCGAATCCGCCATGGTGGACCCGATGACCGGGCTGTACAACCGGCGCTTCCTGCAGGAGCACACGGCCCAGATCATCAGCGGTGTGCTGCGGCGCAAGACGCAAATCGGCCTGCTGGTGTGCGACATCGACTACTTCAAGCAGGTCAACGACACGCACGGCCACGACGCGGGCGACCAGCTGCTGCGCGAAACCGCCATCGTGCTGAAGAACGCGGTGCGCGAGTCGGACATCGTCATCCGCTTCGGCGGTGAGGAATTCCTGGTGCTGCTGATGGACGTGCAGGCCGGCGATGCCCAGGTGGTGGCCGAGAAGATCCGCCAGTCCATTGAAAAGCTGAAAGTGACGGTGGGCGAGAAGGTGCTGCAGAAGACCATCTCCATCGGCGTGGCCGAGTTCCCCGGCGACACCGACGGCTTCTGGCAGGCCATCAAGTACGCCGACGTGGCGCTCTACCGTGCCAAGGAAGGCGGGCGCAACCAGTGCGTTCGCTTCGCACCCGACATGTGGCAGCACGGGGACTTTTAGGACAACCCCCTGTGGCGCTGCGCGCCTTCCCCCTTCTCTCGCGGCGCTGCGCTTGCGGGAAGGGGGGCGCAGCCCTCGCTGCGGGGCGGCCCTTGCTCGGCTGCCCTGGCCTGGGGCCGCGCCCGTTGCGCAGGCAACGGCCCGGTCTTACGCCGCCGATGCTGGCAGGCCGAAGACGCGGTCAAAACCCCAGTTGAAGACGAAGGTGTAGCAGAGGAAGAACACCACCAGGCCCAGGTCCATCACCAGGGCGTGCCACAGGCTGACCTCGAACCACCAGGCGAACAGCGGCACCAGGATGAACACCAGCCCGCCCTCGAAGCCCACGGCATGGGCGATGCGGCGGCGCAGGCTGCGCCCGCGCACGGTCTGGCGGGCCTCCCAGCGCTCGAACAGGGTGTTGAAGAAGAGATTCCAGGCCACCGCGATGGCTGACGACGCCACCGCCATCACCCCCGCATGGGCCGTGCCGTGGCTGGAGAACTGCGCCAGCCCCAGCGTGGCCACGGCGATGGCGATCAACTCGTAGATGGAGACGTAGACCACACGGCGGCGCACACCGTGCAGGCCGGGAATGAGGGGCGGAGACTGCATGGGGCCGACTTTAGGCCCATCGGGCTGATAATTGAAGTCAGCTTGTTTCAGTTTTATTGACAAATGGCCTTCACCTCCGACAGCGTGCACCTGTTCCTGGCTGTGCTCGACCACGGCTCTTTCTCGGCGGCGGCCCGGGCGCTGGGGCGCGTGCCTTCGGCCGTGAGCATGGCCATGGGCCACCTGGAGGCCGAGCTGGACATGCCGCTCTTCGACCGCAGCGGGCGCGAGCCCCGGCCCACGGCGGCGGCGCGCGCACTCGAACCGCAGGCACGGCTGCTGGCGGCGCAGCTGCAGCAGCTCAACGCGCAGGCGCTGTCCCTCACGCAGGGCCTGGAAGAGCGGCTCACGCTGGCCATTGCCCCCGAACTGCTGGCCGCGCGCTGGAGCGCGCCCCTGGCCGCGCTGGCGCACGAGTTTCCGCTGCTGCAGGTGGAGGTGCTGGCCGCGCCGCAGGCCGACGCGCTGGCCCTGCTGCACACCGGGCGCGCGCAGCTGGCGCTGGTGTTCGAGCGCCCGAGCATCGACGGCCGCGAGGGATTTCAGGAAGTGGGCGACGAAACCCTGGTGGCCGTGATGGCGCCCGGCCACCCGGTGCTGCAGGCCGCACGCAGCGCCGCCCTGGCGCGCGGCGAACCGCCGGAGGCCGCCCGCCTGCGCGAAGAGCACCTGACGACCACGCGCCAGATCGTGGTGGCGGGCCGCGACCCGCTGCAGCGCGACCCGCGCTTTGAATATGCGCGCCACAACTGGCGCACCGACAACCACGTCGCCGCGCTCGGCCTGATCGAGGCCGGGCTGGGCTGGGGCTGGCAGCCGCGCGCGCTGGTGGCGGCCCACATCGCCGCAGGCACCCTGGTCGAGATGCCGTTCGAGAACCTCAGCAACGGCGCCCGGTTGTGGGTGGACCTGGTCTGGTCCAAGGAACGCCCGCTGGGGCTGGGCGCGCGGCGCTTTGTGGCGCTGATGGGCACAGCTGCAAAAAATTGAGCAAAATCAACCTCCAGCGCCCTGTTTACAAGCGCCAGAAGCTATCAATACAATAGCATCTTCGCACCAAATGATGGCGATGGCGGCATTTCCCGCTGCGCGGCGGGGCTGTCCACCGCGTTACAGGGTGCGCGGCGCCGGGCGCAGTAGCATGGGCCACCGCTGGCACTTGCAGCCCGCTTCCCGCTGTTTCCAGGAGATCCCCATGCTGAATTTCGAGTTCTACAACCCCACCCGCATCGTTTTCGGCAAAGACAAGGTGGCCGACCTGGCGCGCCTGGTGCCGCCCGATGCGCGCGTGCTGGTGCTCTATGGCGGCGCCAGCGCCCGCAAGACAGGCACGCTCGACGAGGTGATGGCTGCGCTGGGCGAGCGCACCGTGACCGAGTTTGGCGGCATCGAACCCAACCCCACCTACGAGACCCTGATGCGCGCCGTGGAACAGGTGCGCACCGAGAAGATCGACTTCCTGCTCGCCGTGGGCGGCGGCTCGGTCATCGACGGCACCAAGTTCGTGGCGGCCGCCGCCTGCTTCGACGGCGAGCCCTGGGACATCCTGTTGCAGCGCGGCCGCAACGTGCAGCGCGCCCTGCCCATGGGCACCGTGCTCACATTGCCCGCCACCGGCTCCGAGATGAACAACGGCGGCGTGGTCACGCGCAAGGCCACGCACGCCAAGCTGTCGTTCTCCAGCCCGCACTGCTTCCCGCAGTTCTCGGTGCTCGACCCCACCAAGACCTACACCCTGCCGCGCGAGCAGATCGCCAACGGCATCGCCGATGCCTTCGTGCACACCATGGAGCAGTACCTCACCTACCCGGTGCAGGCGCTGGCGCAGGACCGCTTCGCCGAGGGCCTGCTGCAGACCCTGGTCGAGATCGCGCCCGGCGCGCTGGCCGAAACGCCCGACTACGACAACCGCGCCAACCTGATGTGGACGGCGACGCTGGCGCTCAACGGCCTGATCGGTGCGGGTGTGCCGCAGGACTGGGCCACGCACATGATCGGCCACGAACTGACCGCCCTGTATGGCATCGACCACGCACGCACGCTGGCCATCGTGCTGCCTTCGCTGATGGATTCGCAGCGCGAGGCCAAGCGAGAGAAACTGCTGCAGTACGCCGCACGTGTGTGGCAGATCACCGAAGGCAGCGACGACCAGCGCATCGACGCGGCCATTGCGCGCACACGCGGCTTTTTCGAGGGCCTGGGCATTCCCACCCGCCTGTCGGGCCACGGCCTGGGGCGCGAAGCGGTGGACGCCGTGGTGGCGCAGCTCACCGCACACGGCATGCTCAAGCTGGGCGAGCACCGCCGCATCACGCCCGACGTCAGCCGCGCGATTCTCGAAGCCGCGCTGTAGTCGCTACTTCAAGCAGACCAGCCGGACCTGCTTGAGGTCGGTCAGCCCCTGCAGGGCCTTTTCGACGCCATCCATCATCAGCGTGCGCAGACCCTCGTTCATGCAGGCGGCGAGCAGGTCGGCGACGCGCGAGCGCGCCTGGATGTGGCGCTTGATTTCGTCGTCGGCCACCAGCAGCTCGTGCAGGCCGACGCGGCCCTTGTAGCCGCTGCCCTGGCATTTGTCGCAACCCACGGGACGGTACAGGCGCAGCTGACCTTCGGCGCCCCCAAAATGCTCGCGCCAGCCCTGCAGCACGGCCTGCCGCTGGCCCTCGGGGTCTTGCTGCCAGGCGGTGGTCTGGCGCAGCGGCAGGGTGTAGTCGTCCAGGCACTGCTGCAGTTCTTCGGCGCCGGGCACATAGGCCTCGCGGCAGCTGCACAGCTTCTTGGCCAGGCGCTGCGCCAGCACGCCGAGCAGGGCGTCAGCAAAGTTGAACGGGTCCATGCCCATGTCGAGCAGGCGCACGATGGACTCGGGCGCCGAGTTGGTGTGCAGCGTGGAGAGCACCAGGTGCCCGGTGAGCGAGGCCTCGATACCCATGCTCACAGTTTCCAGGTCGCGCGACTCGCCCACCATGATGATGTCCGGGTCCAGGCGCAGGAAGGCGCGCATGACCGTGGCGAAGTCGATGCCCGCCTTCTTGTTCACCTGCACCTGGCGCAGGCCCTTCTGCGTGATTTCCACCGGGTCCTCGGCGGTCCAGATCTTGGTGTCGGGCGTGTTGAGCTGGCGCAGGATGGAGTGCAGCGTGGTCGTCTTGCCCGAGCCCGTGGGGCCGCAGACGTAGAACAGGCCGTAGGGCTTGGAGATGGTGGGCAGCAGGCGGCGCAGGTTGTGCTCGCTCAGGCCGAGCTGCTCCAGCGGCAGCGGCTCGCCGCCCTTGAGCAGGCGCAGCACCACGTCCTCCACACCACCCACCGAGGCCACGGTGGCCACGCGCAGCTCGATGTCGAGCGGGCCGAAACGGCGAAACTGGATCTTGCCGTCCTGCGGCTTGCGGCGCTCGGAGATGTCGAGGTCGCACATGATCTTGATGCGCGTTACCAGCGGCGCGCGGTAGGCCGCCGGAATCTCGATGTAGGGCTGCAGGCTGCCGTCGATGCGAAAACGGATGGCGGTCTTGCCCTTGCCCGGCTGGGGTTCGATGTGGATGTCCGAGGCGCCCTGCTGGTAGGCGTCGACCACGATCTTGTTGACCAGCTTGACGAGTTCATTGTCGGCCGCGGCCGACACCAGCGACGCCTCGTTGGTGTCCTCTTCCGGCAGGGCAGACTCGGCCATGTCGGCCAGCATCCGGTCCACGCTGGCCTCCTCCATGCGGCCATAGATCTGGTCCACGGTCTGCAGGAAATCCTGCTGCGTGGTGACCAGGTACTCAACGCGGAGGGCACGCGGAAACACATGGCGCACCATGCGCGAGGCCAGAACGGATTCGGGATCCAGGCACATCACCTGCAGGCCCGTGGCCGTGTCCTCCAGCGGCAGCCAGCCCTGGGTCAGCACGAACTCGCGCTTAAGCACGCCATGCAGCGCCTCGATACGCAGGCGGTCGGGCTGAAAGCCCGCGTAAGGCATGCCGAAAAAGGCCGACAGGCTGGCCCCCAGATCGGCCGGGCGCACGCCGTTCTGCAGCAGCAGCTCTTCGCTGGTGCGGCCCTCCTCGCGGGCCTGGGCCAGGCACTGCGCCAGCGTTGCGGCATCCAGCAGGCCCTGGTCCACCAGCCACTGGAAGCGGGCGCCACCGGGCAGGCGCGGCGCGGGCGGCGCAGGTTCCGGCTCCATGGCAGGCACCACCAGCGGCTGGCGGTGGTGCCGGAAGGCAATGGCCAGCGTCTGGCACAGCTCCTGCACACCTTGCTCGGCCAGCGGTCCAAAGGGCTCGCCGCTGCGGGTGTTGATGAGCTGCAGCACGCCGTACAAGGTGTCGCCCTGCAGGACCGGCGCCGTCAGCAGCTGGCGCGTGTGGTAGCCCGAGCGCTGGTCCACCTCCTTCTGGAACCGCAGGCCCGGCGCAACGGCCTGCAGCCCGGCGGCATCGTGCGCGTCGGGCACATTGACTAGCCGGCGCTGCAGGGCCACATAGCCCGCCACGCTGGAGGCCTTGATCGGCAGCCGCAGGTTGCACAGGGTCTTGAGCCCCGTCTTGAAGCGCGAAAGGATGTGGCGGCCATCGTCGGACACCGTGTAGAGCGTCATCCGGTCGGCCTGGAACAGGGCGCAGATGTCCTGCTCCAGATCCACCATGATCTGCTCGACACGGTCGGTGTTGTGGATGCGGTTGCTCAGGGACTGGAGGTCACGAAAGAACGGGCCTTCCTCCAGACCGGGGCGGGGGGTGCTTTGCATGGTGTCGGGTCTCGGTGCTGCAGCAGTGGAGAGGGTGGTCCAATGTATCGCTTTCCACTTGATCCAGGGCAGAGGGCGTGCCCAGCGCGGGTGCGCGCCGTTGTCGCCTGCGGCACGTTCTGCTAAGGTGGCTTTTCGCCTGTGAGTGCCGCGCGGCCCCGGCGCCCTGCTGCCGCGCTCACGCTTTGCGCACCCCGCCGGCACCCCACCGGCAGCGAAAGGAGGAGCCATGTACCAACGAATTCTTGTTCCGGTGGACGGCAGCAGCACGGCACAGCGCGGGCTGGCCGAGGCCATCCGACTGGCCCGGCTGAGCGGCGGGCAGCTGCGCCTGCTGCACCGGGTCGATGCCCTGTCGATGACCTCCGCCATGGGCGCCTATGCCCCCTTCAGCAGCGATGTGCTGGCCCAGATGCGCACCGATGGCGAAACCCTTCTGGCCCAGGCGCGTGAGCAAGCCATCGCCGAGGGCGTGGCCGCCGACACGGTGCTCGACGATGGCGTGCACAGCCGCCTGGCCGACTGGGTGGTGGAAGAAGTGCGGGCCTGGCCCGCCGACGTGGTGGTACTGGGCACGCACGGGCGGCGCGGCGTGGGCCGCATGCTGCTGGGCAGCGACGCCGAGCAGGTGCTGCGCATCTGCCCGGTGCCGGTGCTTCTGGTGCGCCACCAGGACACCGACTAGCTCACTGGACTAGGCATGGACCGCCCACCCGGTCAGCGCACCTGCCTGTATGGCAGCACGGCGCTGGGGGTCGTCATCGACCGCATGGCACGCCAGGCGGCCGGGCTGCTGTCGGGGCACGACAAGATCGCCGTCATCGGCATCCTGCGCCGGGGCGCACCGCTGGCCGAACGCCTGACGGCTCTGATGGTGCGCCGTTATGGCATGGCCCTGCCGCTGCGGCTGGACCTGTCCGTCAAGCGCTATGCCGACGACCTGACGCTGCTGCACCCGGAGACCCAGCTCACCGAGAACGCCAGCCACGCCGCCATCGACCTCTCGGGCCACGCCCTGCTGGTCGTGGACGACGTGCTCTACACCGGGCACTCGCTGTTGCGCGTGGTGGAATACCTCGCGCGCAAACAGCCTGCCGAGATTCGCGTGGCCGTGCTGGCGGACCGGGGCGTGACCCGCCTGCCCGTGCACGCCGACGTGGTGGGCGTGCGCCTGGACATCGCGCCCGGCGATGTCATCGAGTGCAACGTCCCGCCCTACGAGAGCGAATTCAAGATCGAACTGCTGCAGCTGCAGCGTGGTGCCTGAGCCCTCGCCGTGCCACAGCGAGAAAGGAGCTGCCATGTTCCAGGACCGCGCCGATGCCGCCCGCCGCCTGGCGGCCCGCCTGCAGGCCTGCCAGGGCCAGAACCCGCTGGTGCTGGCCATACCGCGCGGAGCCGTGCCCATGGGCCGCGTCATCGCGCAGCAGCTCGGCGGCGAGCTGGATGTGGTGCTGGCGCGCAAGCTGCACGCGCCCTTCCTGCCCGAAGTGGCGGTAGGGGCGGTGGACGAGAGCGGCTGGACCTATGTGTCACCGCACGCCGGGCGGCTGGGCGCGGACTCGGACTATCTGGCCCAGGAGACACGCACCCAGCTCCAGGCCCTGCGTGCGCGCCGCACGCTCTACACCCCCATCCGTGCGCCCATCGACCCGGCGGGGCGCACCGTCATCGTGGTCGATGACGGGCTGGCGACGGGTGCCACCATGGTGGCCGCGCTGCACGGCCTGCGCGCACGGCATCCAGCGCGGCTGGTCTGCGCCGTGTCCGTGGCCTCGCCCGAGGCGCTGGCGCTGGTGCGCCCCCTGGCCGACGAGGTGGTGTGCCTGGAGGCGCCGCCCGACTTCGAGGCCGTAGGGCAGTTCTACCGCGACTTTGCGCAGGTCGAGGACGACGAGGTCATCCGGTTGCTGAAAGACTGAGCCGCCGCGCCGCCCGCATGGGCGCCGCCCAGGCCAGCGACCGCCGCACAAGGCCCCCCCTCCCCGCATTGCGCGGCAAGGCGAGAGAAGGGGGATTGGCACAAAGCGCCTCAGGGGGATGTCAGTGATGGTGCCCGTGGGCGCCATGCACATGGCGGTGCGCGATCTCTTCCGGCGAAGCCGCGCGCACGTCCGTCACCTTGCACGAAAAGCGCAGCGCCTGACCGGCCAGCGGGTGGTTGCCGTCGAGGTGCACCTCGGGGCCCTTGATCTTCACCACGTTGAACACCTGGGGCTGGCCGTCGGCGCCCGCGCCCTGCAGTTGGCCGCCCACCTTCACGCCGGGCGGGAATTCGCTCTTGGGGATGGTGCGCACGAGGGATTCATCGCGCGCGCCGAAGGCGTCCTCCACGGCAAGGTCCAGCGTGGTGGCAAAGCCGGCGGCCTGGCCTTCGAGCGCGGCCTCCACCTTGGGGAAGATGTTCTCGTAGCCGCCGTGCAGGTAGGCCAGGTTGCCCGCGTCGAGCGGCTTGCCCTGGGGCGTGGTTACCTTGTAGCTGAGGGTGACGGCGGTGTCTTTGCTGATGTTCATGCGGCGCTTTCTCTAGAAACCGGTTCGGGGGCAAAGACGGGATTGTCCCTCACGGCAGGCTCTCGGTCGCCTCGCCGGGATAGCGCGCGAAGCGCCGCGGCGTGCCGCCATGCACCGGGTCGCCCGCGGGCCAGGGCCAGCCGCCGAACTGCGTGCGCCGGTAGTCCTGCATGGCCTGCAAGATCTCCTGCTGCGTGTTCATGACGAAGGGGCCGTACTGCGCCACCGGCTCGCCGATGGGGCGGCCCTGCAGCAGCAGGCATTCCACGGGCGTGTCGCCGGTGTTCTCCAGCATCCAGTCCTGGCCCGCCACCAGTTCCAGCGCGGCATGCGCGGCCACGGTCTGCGGGCCCACGCGCAGGCCTTCGCCCACGAAGTAGTACAGCATGCGCCGCGTGCCCTGGCCGCGCACGGCGGGCAGCACCCAGCGGGCGCCCGGCTCCAGGTGCAGCGTCCAGATGGCCACGTCGGCGTCCGGCTGCGCGGCCCAGGACTCGGGCGGTGGCGCCAGCGGATCGGCGGCGCCGGGCACGGCGCCGGCCACCACGGTGACGGTGGTGGTGCGGCCCTGCTCGTCGCGGTGCGCCAGGCGCGGAATGCGCTCGTTCCACAGCATGGTGAAGTGTGGCGCCGCCATCTTCTGGCGCGCGGGCAGGTTCAGCCACACCTGGAACAGCTCCAGCGGGTTCGGGCCGTCGGTGCGCAGCAAGGGGAACATCTCGGAGTGCTGGATGCCCCGCCCCGCCGTCACCCACTGCACATCGCCGCCGCCAAAGCGCGCGGCCGCGCCCAGCGAGTCGGCATGGTCGATCAGGCCCTTGCGCACCAGCGTGACCGTCTCGAACCCCCGGTGCGGGTGCGCCGGAAAGCCCGGCACCGTCTCACCGTGGTACATGCTCCAGCCGTCCTGGCGGCTGAAGTCGCTGCCGATCTGCCGGCCGCCCAGCGGCGCGGCCGGGCCGAAGGCGCCGTCGCCCGCCGGGTAGGCGTCGTCATGGTGGGCGCAGAACAGGAAGGGGTCCAGCGTGGGCCACAACGGGCCGAGGGGCTGGGTGTTCAGGATGGGCGAGGAAGTGGTCATGGCAATGCTCCTGGGTGTATTGGAGCGGCATTACGCTCGCACGAAAAGCCCCCGGCGCTGCAACACTGCGTTCCAGCGGCGCGCCTGAAGCGGACTACGCCCCCGCGTCACGCGGGCGCGGGCGGCAACCCAGTCGCTGTGGCGGTACTTACAGATCCGCCCATCTTGCAATCTGCGCCAACCGGGCCTTGACGGTGGGCTCACGATCGGGGTCGCTCAGCAAGCCGGGCAGGGCATTGTGGAAGGCGGGCATTTGCATCAGCGCGGCTGCCGAACGCGCGACATGCTGGCGCACGGGTGCGCTGGCGGCGGCTACTTCTTGTGCTGTGGCTGCGCGGCCCTCCATCACCGTCATGATGTCTTCGAGGTCATGGCTCAGGTACACGTCGTTCTCGCCACGGTCTTTGAAGGCCTCGAACTTGGTGGCCAGAAAGTGCGGCGCTGACAGGTGCCGCACCACCAGCCCCGCAGCCAGCTCTGCCGACACGGCCTCTTCAAAGCCCACCCGGTACCACGGGTTGGCAAAGCCCATCACCTTTTCATCCAACGGCACCAGGTCCAGTTGCATGCGGCTCCAGAACCAGCGGAACGGTGGTGTGTTGTCCGCCATGGTCTGGGTAAAGCCGCGCTGCATCAACTGTTCTGCCAAACGGTGGTACGCGCCCAAAGACGCCACCTCCACGATGGCGTCCACATCTTCGGTGGGGCGCACGTCCATCAAGCCCGCATCGTCCACCAGCAGGCCTGTGGCACAACCGCCCACAAACACCACCTGCTCGCACAGCGGATCCATGGCCCGCGCCACGCCCAGCAACAACTCCAGGTTGGGGTTAGCCATGCAAGGGGCCCTTGGCTTTCTTCGGTGAATCGGGATCGATCAGCGCTTGCAGGCGCTCCAGTGCCATGCCACGTTCGCGTGCCTTGCCCACGCGCAGGGCGTCAAACAGCGCCAGCAGCTCATACAGCCGGGCATCTTGCATGGCCGCAAAGGGCACGGCAGGGTGCAACGGCTCTATGCCCACCCCGCGCACCGCGCCATTGGGGTGCGGCCACACAAAATCGTTGCTGCCCGGCGCAAACACTCCGGCAAAGGCGGGCGCGCTGTGGCTGGTGGGGACTCCAACTACGAGCGGCAGCTTGACGGCAGGAAAGGCGTACTTGGCCCCATGCAAGGCAAACTCCGCCAGGTTGTGGGCATGGGGGCGCACCGGGTTGTCGGCTGCGGCCGTTCCATCCGGCAAGGCCGTGCGGCGTACCCGCTTGCGCGTGATGCGGTAGATGCCCATAGGTTCTTGCGCCACCAAATCATTCAGCGCTTCAGGGCCGCCCGCTCGTGCAGCCGGGGGCTGTGGCTCGCGGTTGGGCAGCAACAGCCCCGCCAGCAACCCGCGCTTGACGCAGGCATGCGCCTCCGACACGCTGATGCCCAACTCCTGCGCCAGCCGGGCATACGTCCAGCGCTGATCACCCCAGGCCACGAGCTTGAGGGCGACCAGGAAGTCTTGGGGTTTGAGTTGCATGGTCATTCAATATTCGCAAATCGCGAATATTGAATATAAGGTGATTGGATAACAAAGGCAAGTATTTGGATGAAATTGGCCTCTAGCGCTTATTCGTAAAGCGCCAGATGCTATTAAATCAGTAGCAAAAGCTCTACTATGCCGCTTGCGCTTCTTGCAGCTCTTTCAGCGTGCGCCCGTTGGCGTCTTTCCAGCTCAGCCGCCCGTTGGTGCAACCGCCCAGCACAATGTCGGACGCCGCAGAAGGGGCCGAGAACACATAGTCCTGGGTGAACTTCAGCACGTCGCTCTCGGCTGTCAGAACGCCGCTCTTGAGCAAGTCAGCGCGCAGTTCACTCGGGCCTGCCATCTTGGCAAAGCTCGGCGTCACGGTGGCCGCAGCCTGCGAACCCTCACGCACTACAAAGCCCTGACTGGACTCGTAGCCCGTGGCCTGCACGCCCTTGCCCTTGCAGGTGAGCACCGGGCCGGCCTTGGTGGCGGGGGCCTTGGGTGCCTGCTCGAACGCATGCACCCCCAGCACCGGCAGCATGCCCAGCATGTGGCCCAAAAAGACTTCCATGTCGGCACGGTCCGCCTCGCTCAAGCTGGGCTCGGCGGGCTGGTTGGCGTTGTCCAGCGGCATGCGCTTGGCGGCGCGGGCCAGGGCAATCAGGCGCGACTCCAGAAACTGCACATGCGCCTTGTTCAGCTGCCCGGCCGTGGCGGTGGTAAAGCCGATGGCGCGGGTCCAAAAATCCTTCTTGGCCTGGTGCTCTTGCAGGCGTGGAAGGATGGGGCCCCCCTCGCCCACATAGACCATGTCGCCCTCGCCGTCCGGGCGCGGCCCCAGCAGCAAATACACCCCGGTCTGAGCCAGCTCAGGCCGCGCCTTGACCTGCGGCAGCAGTGCGCGCGGGAACAGCAGCGCCTTGCCGATCCAGTTGGACTTGTCGACGATGCGCAGGCCGTCGGGGTCGCCGTCTGCGACGAAGATGCGGAGAGAGAAAGGGGTTTTCACCGTTGACCTCTCATTGCGCTAACTGCTTGCATCCTTCGTGCTTCGTCTCGAGCCAGAATCTCTCGACCAGCCGCAAGTCTTTCTGCCGACATTTCTTCAAGCTCCGGTATTTGGTCAAACCACCTTGACCAGCGAGTCTCAATAGCTTTCAGTGATATTTCGTCAGTTTGGGTTCTTCTCCAATGGACTCGAACCAGCGACATGAGCTCGGGAGGAAGATTAGATCGCTCCATCACCTTTTTGAAGATCCATAGGTGCAAATCAGTTAACTCAAGTCCCGCACTACCAACACTCGACGAAAACTCAATAGGCACTTTGGGCATCTTGGTGTGATCTGCAACCGGCATGCCAGGCCCCATTGATGCCTTGAAGCCGTTCGCTCGCTGGTAAAACTCAGCCAATGTCCTTTGAGCCTTATTGAACTGCGACTGTTGATCTACAACTATCCGGACCGCCTGTTTCCCCGTTTTCCGAATTCGAACCGCGACTCCATGCATCACTGATTGAAATCCGATCACGTTTGGCGTGACTTGCAGCATGTCATTCTTGCTGGCGACGTTATATGAAATCTCAGATGGATTTTTCTCTGCCCAACTGAGTGCATCTGCAATCAATTGCCTTGACCGCGCGTCTGGTAGAACACCTACGCGCGCGCGCAACTCTGCACACACTTCCAGCAATGCAGGTAACGCAATATGGTCTTTCGGTTCGATTCGTGCGATCCAAGCCTTCTGCGCCAACTGTTCATCAAACAAACTGGCCAGCTTCAAAAGTAATACATATCGCAAAGGCGTCCAATATCCTGTCCATGTGACGGCTGGATTGACGCCTTGATCAAACACCTGATCGAAGAAGCAAATCACGGCATGATCTGGCTTTGCTACACGGTAGACGTCAAATCGCATATCCAATTTATGTGCGAGACGCGCGATTTCTGGCACCACCGAAACAAGCCGTCCAACACCAAGCTCAGCCGCGTGGAGCCGAGGTACTTTAAGCCTCTTGCGTAAGGATGCCAACTCGTATTCCGCTACAACATCCAAGTTCATCCGACTTGAAAGCACGCCGTAGTAAAGCATTGGCTGCGCGGCGTCAAAAAGGTTCGGGCCAGTATGTCCGGACTCATCCACGTAGAAATACACGCAGCATCCTTTCACGAGTCAAATGGAAAGTCCGCACGCATTTCAGCGCTTGCTTTCCAGAGCACGAACTCTACTTTGCTCCTTCTCAAGCCCCACGCGAAATGCGCCGTAAAGTCGCATCACTGTCGCGACGTTCAAGACCATCGTCAAAAAAACTGCGATGCAATAAGCCAATAAAAAAACAACCAAATCGGCAAACATAGTGAATTTTGTTCCTTTGAGAACAATCAATGAAGCCGTCGTGGCAAAAAACACCAAGCACGGGTAGATAAACCCAAGGTGGAATACTTGGGCGGCACGCTTGAAGCGAAGATAGTCGCCGAAGCTAGTACTTTCAAGATTAACGTAAGTAATCCAAATTGCCACTGCAGCAGGAAAGAGCACCTGCCCAGATACAGATAGCAAATCACTGACAGTTTCTTTCAGAAATGAAATACGCTCCGGCTCATCTACAAATAGAAAGGCAATGGTCGACAGGACTATTCCAAACACGACCTCAACAAGCGCACCCCAAATAACCCGCGCGTAGTCAGAGGTTTTCATAATCAGCCCTGCGTCGCATCAGGCTCAGGCGCGGGGTGCATACTATCTATCTCTTCAAGAATTGCCGAAAGTGCTGACTGCGCTTCCTTGGTCTTGGCAATAGTGACCTGGCCTCGGACAAAGTCACGAACCCGTTCAACTTGCCCGCGTGCAGCTGTGCGACCAGTCTTTATCCGAGTGCGTCGCCCCTGACGCAAGCCCGACATGACAACTTCCCCCTTTTTGTAGCCATCCTGGGCCAAGGAAGCGATTGCGTGCGGTAATTGGCCTTCTGCTCGACTCAATCCGCTGCCATTCTTGATGTCATTTAAATATTCGCGAATCCCGCCACTCGTCATCTGATCGAACAGACTCTTGGCAAACCGAGAAACCTCCGGGTTAGGCAAACGCAAAGTCACACGAAGTTGTGTCAGACGCTCGAAAGAACGAAAGGCTTCCATGACTTCATTAGCTTCTGGGACAGGCTCAAGTCGTATTTGAGTTCGAATATTGTGTGCAATCGCCGCCCTGTCAAAGATTTGATGCAATGCATCTAACCATGCAAGCGAGCTCATGATCGCGCTGCTGTGCTCCACGGCAACTAAGTGCCTTCGCATATAGAACACTATCCGTATTGGCAGAGCCGCAGCGGGTTCGGCATGAGACGTTCCTTCGACAATCGATTCGTCGGTAACGATTGCCGTGTTCTGTTCAATCAGCGATCGTGCATATCTCGTGGAAACGATGCCGCCGCCAGTTCCGAAAATATTTGGTGCTGAGACATCAAAGTCCCGAAGACTCCACTTCCAATGGTTCTTCGCTCCAGATGTAGATACGTCGTGCGTTGATGAGCAGCCCTCCTGGATTATTTGCAAAATACCGACATCGCCATTGACTGGGGTACCGATGAAGTCGAAGACTTCAGGTTCAACAATCACTAACCTGAAAAGATCAAACTCAAACGGACGGTCTGCCATCTTTTACCTCCCTTTGTACAAAAAATCCTCTTCAACCAACCTCGCTTCGAAAGCAATTTGCGAGCGTAGCCTGTCGCAATGCATGTGCCCGCTGAAGATTGGAGTCGACCTCCGCTTTGACTTCGCTGATGGTGGGCAGGTGGCGATCGATTTCGGCGACGATGCGGGCTTGCTCCGCGACGGGTGGCAAGGGAACTGGCAATCGCTCTACGTCACCGCAACCGCCGACTGTTAGCGGCGCGTCGATGCTGACTCTGGCTTTTTGCTCTGGCGTCATAGGCTCCCCCTGCGATGCATTCTAGTGAACAAGCCTGAAATGGCCTCCAGCGCTTGTGTGTATTGTGTTGGAAGCTATATTTTTGATAGCCATTTGACATGGCGACGCCGTACTTTAGTGGGGCGCGCTGGTTGGGCGTGGGGATGGGGAAATCAGGCGAACCCCTACAACCCCTGCGGCACCGCCTCCGCCAGAAAGTCATACACCGCGCGGATGCGCGCACTGGTGCGGATCTCGCGGTGCACCGTGAGCCATATGGGCAGCGATGGCAGCGCGAGCTGGGGCAGCACCGGCTGCACCTCGGGGTCGGTGCGCGCCATGTAGTGCGCCACGAAGCCGATGCCCAGGCCCGCGCGCACTGCCTGCCAGTAGGCGATGAGGTCGTCGCTGCGGAACGCGAACTGCTCGCGCCCCACCGGGTGCCCCAGGGCGGCAAAGCCGCGCAGGATGTCCTCGTTGCGGTCGTTGCCCACCAGTTCGTGCGCCAGCAGGTCGGTGGGCTGGCGCGGCGTGCCCCGGCGGCGCAGGTAGTCGCGGTGCGCATATGCGCCCAGGCCCACGGTGCCGATGCGCCGTGCCACCAGGCTGGACTGGTCGGGCCGCACCATGCGCAGGGCGATGTCGGCCTCGCGGCGCAGCAGGTTGCTGACCTCGTTGCTCGCCACCAGCTCCACCTGCACCTCGGGCAGTTGCTGGCGCATGCGGGCCAGCAGCGGGGGCAGCAGCAGGCAGGCCACGGGCTGGCTGGCGCTGATGCGCACCGTGCCGCTGGCGCCCGCCTGCGCGCCCGAGACGCCACGTGCCAGCGCGTGTGCGCCGGCCTCCATGGCGCGCGCCGCCTCGGCCAGCCGCAGCGCCGTGGCCGTGGGCTGCAGGCCCCGGCCGGTGCGCTCGAACAGCACCGTGCCCAGTTGCGCCTCCAGCTCGGCGATGTGGCGCCCCATGGTGGGCTGGCTGGACTGCAGCGCGCGCGCCGCGCCCAGCAGGCTGCCATGCTCCAGCACGGCTAGGAAGGAGCGCACCAGGTTCCAGTCGAATGGGGTATTCATGAATGAAATCCTGCTATGGATATTCATGCAATTGTGTAACGGCGTCCGGGTTCCCACAATCGACCCCATCACAGAGCACATGGAGATGGACATGGCCAAGACGGTATGGGTGCTGGGCGCCAACGGGCGCCTGGGGCGGGCGGTGGCGCAGGCCTTTGCGGCGGCGGGCTGGCGGGTGCGTGCGCCCTGGCGGCATGGCGCTGTGGCGCAGGCCCCGGTGCTGCCCGGCGTGCAATGGCTGGCGCCGGGCGCGGCCCTGCAGGCGGCGCTGGACGAGGGTGCCGACGCGGTGGTCCACGCCATGAACCCCGCGCGCTACACCGCCAGCGCCTGGCGCACCGGGGCCCCGGCGCTGCTGCACCAGGCCATCAGCATGGCGCTGGCGCTGCGCGCGGTGCTGCTGTTCCCCGGCAATGTGTACAACTTCGGCGCGGGCATGCCCGCCGTGCTGGACGCCCACACGCCCCAGCGCCCCACCACGCCGCTGGGCCAGGTGCGCGTGGCGCTGGAGCAGCAGCTTGCCCAGGCCGTGGCCACCCAGGGGCTGCGCGCGGTTATCGTGCGCGCGGGCGACTTCTTTGGCGCGGGCCAGGGCACCTGGCTGGACCTGGTGATCGCGCGCAAGCTGCGCCAGGGCGTGATGGCCTGGCCCGGCCCGCTGGACGTGCCGCATGCCTGGGCCTACCTGCCGGATCTGGCACAGGCCTTCGTGCGCGTGGCCGCCGCGCCCGCCCCCGCGCCGGGGCAGTTGCCGTGCCTGCCCTTCGCCGGTCACACCGCCACCGGGCAGGACTGGCAGGCCGTGCTGGCCGAATGGTCGCAGGAGCAAGGCTGGCTGCGCAGCGGCGCCTTGCGCGTGCAGTCCCTGCCCTGGGGCTGGATGCGCCTGGCCAGCCCGGTGGTGCCCATGCTGCGCTCGCTGCAGGCCATGCGCTACCTCTGGCAGGTGCCGCATGCGCTTGATGGCACGGCGATGGCGCAGTACGCAGGCCCCGTGCCCCACACGCCGTTGCGCGAGGCGCTGCGTGCGAGCCTGGCTTTGCTGGATGGCGCCGCGCAGCCCTCCAGCACACCTGTCACCACGCCCATCGCCACAGGAGCCTGAGCATGCAACGCCGCCCCTTCCTCCGTGTGCTTGGCGGTGCCGCCGTGCTCGCCGCCACGCCCGCGCTGCCGGGCTGCTCGTCCGCCCTGCCCGCCGAGGCGCTGGCCGCGTGGCAGCCGCCCGCGCCGGTGCCGCCCGGGGGCGATGTGCGCCGCTGGCTGCTGGCACACGCCATCCTGGCGCCGCATTCGCACAACCTGCAATCGTGGCTGGTGGATTTGCACACGCCGGGCGAAATCTGGCTCTACTGCGACCACACCCGCCTGCTGCCCGAGACCGACCCGCAATCGCGCCAGATTCTCATGAGCCAGGGCACCTTTCTCGAACTGCTGCACCTGGCCGCGCTGCAGCAAGGCCTGCGTGCCGAGGTGGAGCTGTTTCCGCGCGGCGTGTTCGACCCGCGCACACCGCCCGCGCCGCCGCACACCCGCCACGCCACGGCCCGCGTGCGGCTGGTGCCTGACGCCAGCGTGCGGCCCGACCCGCTGTTCGCGCAGATCTTCCGGCGCCACACCAACCGCTCGGCCTACGAGCAGCGCGCGCCCGAGCCACCAGCGGTGCAGGCCATCGCGGCGGCCTGCACGGCGCCGGGCCTGCGCGTGGACTTTGCCCTGCCTGGCAACACGAGTCTGCCCGAGCACCACGCCATCGCGCGCGATGCCTGGCGCGTGGAGCTGGTCACGCCGCGCACCATGCTCGAATCGCTGAAGGTGCTGCGCGTGGGCCCGCGCGAGATCGCCGCGCACCGCGACGGCCTGAGCGTGAACGAGCCGCTGCCGCGCCTGCTGGCCGCCCTGGGCCTGTTCGACCGCAGCCGCGCCCCCGGCCCCGACGACATGGCGGTGACCCAGCAGGTGCAGGACTTCAACGCCAAGATCGAGGCCACGCCCGCCTTCTTCGCCATGGTGACCGAGACCAACGACCGCGCCACCCAGGTGCGGGCCGGGCGCGCCTATGCGCGTGCGCAACTCGCCGCCACGGCGCACGGCCTGTCCATGCACCCGCTGCAGCAGGCCTTGCAGGAATACCCCGAGCAGGCGCCGCACCACGCAGCCATCCACGCGCTGCTGGGCGCGGGTGGCGGGCGCGGCACGGTGCAGATGTGGGCGCGCCTGGGCTACGCGCCGCCCGTGGGGCCCGCGCCGCGCCGGGGCGTGCAGGCGCATGTGCTGGGTTGAAGAAGCAGGCTCAGCGCCGTTGGTTTGAATGAAATTGGCTTCTAGCGCCCGTGGATAAAGCGCCAGCAGCTATTGAAAAGCTAGCAAAATCGGCTCAGCGCCCCACCACCGACCAGCCCGCCTGCTGGTTGTTTTTGTCGTTCTCGTATTCCCAGGCCGTGCCGCAGCGGTCGCACTGGTAGCGGGTGATGGTGACGGTGCCGGTCTCGCGCTCTTCCTTGCGGTTGCCGCGCTGCACCAGCTCGGCATGGCCGGGCGCCTTGCGCCAGTTGCGCTGGATGCCCTTGCAGGACTCGCACAGTTCCATCGGGTTCAGTTCGCGCTGTCGGGCCAGTTCTTTGCTCATGGGAGGGGTGCCTTGGTGTGTGCAGGGGCGCTACTGTACGCCACACAGGCCGCGCAGGCGCTGGTGCAGTGCATCCCCGGGGTCCACGGGCCGCTGGTTCTTGGCCTGCAGGTAGTGGTGGGTGAAAACGTCGAGGTAGGCCTCCATCACCTGGGCTGCCCGCTCCTCGCCCGCCAGCGCCAGGCACAGCGCCGCCACCTCCAGCGTGCACAGGTGGGCCGCGTCGGCCGACTGGCGCAGCCGGTAGCGCGACGACTGTTCGGGCCGCAGGCTGAGCACCGGCAGGGTGTCCAGGTAGGGGCTCTTGCGGAACATGCGGCGCGCCTCGGCCCAGGTGGCGTCGAGCAGCACGAACAGCGGCTTGCGGTCGGGCACCTCGCCCGAGGGCGCCGGGGGCGCCACCTCGGTCACCACGCGCCGCGGTTCGGCATAGTCGCCTGGAAACACCAGGTAGGGCTGCCACTGCGGATCGGCCAGCAGGGCCAGCAGGCCGGGGGGCACCTCGGTGCGCGTCCAGCCGAAGGCACAGGTGTCGGTCACCACATCGGCCACCAGCCAGCCGGTGTTGCTGGGCTTGAGCGGCTCGGTGTCGGCCATCAGCAGGCAGACGCCCGCGTGCGTGGGCACCTGCGGCCGCAGGGCGCACAGGCAGTGGCTGGGCCGCAGGCGGCAGCCCGGGCAGCGCTCGCCGCTGGGGCCGCCACGGGCCAGGAAGGGCTTGCTGCTGCGCGCCAGGCGCTCGGCGCGCAGGCGCGCCACGGCGTGGGGCGGTAACGCAGGCGTCATGGCCCGCCCACGCATTCGAGGGCGAACAGCGGCAGGTCGCACTGGCGGCTCAGCCACACGCCCCCGCCCAGCTCGGTGAAGCCCTCGGCCAGCCCCCGGCGGTACAGCTCGGCGCGGTGGCGGAACATGCGCGGGTCGGTCAGTTCATCGTCGATGATGTCGCGCTCATAGTCCTCGCGCGCCACGGCTTCCACGTACAGCGCCCCCCGGCTCAGGCGGCCGAGGTTGCGCAGCGCCTGCTTCAGGTCGGGGGGGCTGAGGTAGGGCAGAACGCCCTGGCAGATGACGAGGTCAAACGGCGATGCGGCCTGGTAGTCCAACACCGATCCGCGCTCCCAGCCGTAGCGATCGCACAGGTAGCCGCTGAACTCCACACCCTGGTAGCTGGCATCTGGGAAGTGCCGCGCCACCACCTCGCGCCACAGGCCAATGCCGCAGCCCATGTCGAGCACGCGGTGCACCGGCACGCGGAGGTATTGCAGGTAGCTGCAGACAAAGGCGCCCAGCCGCCCGATGTGCTCGGGGTCGACCACGCTGGTTTTCTTGTCGAAGTAGAAGCGCTGGTAGTACGCCTCGTCGAAGATCGTTGCACTGGCGGATTTCACGCGCGCATTCCTTCCAGATCGGCGGCCAGGCGCGCTGCACGCCCTGCCGCCCGGGTGTGGGCCGCTGGCGCCGGTCTCAAGAAATATCGACCTTGAGGTAATGCGCGCCCGGGATGGGGTTGTGGTAGTAGGGCGGGATTTCCTCAAACCCGAGGTCGGCATACAGGGCCCGCGCCGACTCCATTTCGTCGAGCGTATCGAGCAGCACACAGGCATAGCCCGCCTGGCGCGCCGCATCGAGCATGGCCTCGGCCAGTTGCCGCCCCAGGCCGAATCCCCGAAAGGCCTTGCGCACATACAGGCGCTTCATCTCGCTGGCGTTGGGGTAGTCGGCGTTATCGATCGGGCGCAGCGCGCAGCAGCCCGCGGCCGCGCCATCCACCCGTGCCAGCAACAGGGCGCCTCGGGGCGCCGCGTACTCGCCCGGCAGGCTTTCCAGTTCTGCGTCGAATTGCTGAAAGCACAGATCAATGTCCAGGCTCGCGGCATATTCCTCGAAGAGCTCGCGCACGGCAGCCAGTTCATCGTCCCCCTGGGGAGGCAGCAATGTGATGGGAGGCGTATCCACTTCTCGAAGGTTGTTTGGGGGAAGGCCGAGTGTAACGGCACCCGCTCGTGCAGACGGCACGGCGCCCGTCAGGCCTCCGAGAGCAGTTGCTCGATTAGCTTGTGCAACTCGCCCAGGTCCGGTGCGCCGACATAGGTTTTCACGATCTGCCCGCGCTTGTTGACGATGTAGGTGGTCGGCGTGATGCGCACATCTCCCCAGGCCTTGGCGACGGCACCGGTGTTGTCCAGGGCAACCTTGAACGGCAGCTTGCGCGATTCGGCGAAGTTGACCACGTAGCTGGGCGGGTCGTAGCTCATGGCCACGGCCAGGGTTTCAAACCCGCGCGCGTGGTACTTCTGGTAGGTGGCGGCAATGTCCGGCATCTCGGCCACGCAGGTGGTGCAGCTTGTGGCCCAGAAGTTCACCAGGGTCACCTTGCCACGCAGATCAGCCGTGGTCTGGCTCGAACCGTCGAGCAGCACAAAGGTGGATTCAGGCGCCGCGGACTGGCTGGCGCCCAGCAGCGCCCAGGTGCCGGCCGAGGCAGCGGCGGCCAGGGCGACCGCGATCAACGCATGTTTGAACCGCATACAGTTTTCCAGGAAAGAGGGCCGCCATTGTGCGACAGGCCAGACAAGACTGCGTATGGGACTCGCCCGCGGGCCAAAGGTTCACACGGCCCGGCAGGCCCGGGCGCATCTGCCGATAATCCCCGGATGAAAAGAATCCTTGGCATGGCGGCCCTGGCGCTGCTGACGGCCTGCAGCCCCGCGCTGAACTGGCGCCAGGTGTCGCTGGCTGAATCGGGGCTGGCAGCCAGCCTGCCCTGCAAGCCCGACCAGGTGGAGCGCTCCGTCGAGCTGGCCGGAGCGCCCGTGTCCATGCACATGATGGGCTGCGAGGCCGACGGGGCCACGTTTGCCGTGGCCTGCGCCCGGCTGAGCGATCCCGCGCTGGCTGGCGCGGCGCTCACGCACTGGCGCGCCGCCGTGCTGGCGGGCATGCAGGCGCCGGCGCCCGGGCAGCCGGGGGCTGCGGAGCCTGCGCCCTTTCTCCCGGCCGGGGCTCTCGAACTGCCCCAGTCGCTCCGGGTGTCCGTCCAGGGGCGCAGTGCCGAGGGCCGCGCCGTGTCCGCCCAGGCGGTGTGGTTTGCGCGCGTGAAGTCGGCACAGGTGCATGTGTGCCACGCCGTCCTGTTCAGTGCCCTGCCCGACCCGGCGGCGGCCGGTCCGTTCTTCGACGGACTGGAACTGCGGTGACCATGCTCTCGCGGCGCTCGGCCGCCCTGGTGTTCCTGGCGTTCGCGTTTGCCTATTTCCTGTCCGCTCTGCTGCGCGCCGTCACAGCCACCCTGGCGCCCACGCTGGCCCAGGAGTTCACGCTCCAGGCGCGCGATCTGGGCTTGCTGTCGGGGGGGTATTTTCTGGGCTTTTCCGCCACCCAGCTGCCGCTGGGCAAGTGGCTCGACCGCCATGGCCCCCGCAAGGTCCAGCTCGGTTTTCTGGGAGTCGCTGTCGCGGGGTGTCTGGTGTTTTCGCTGGCCGAGGGGTTCTCCGGGCTGCTGGCGGGCCGTGTTCTGGTGGGCGCGGGAGTCAGCGCCTGCCTGATGGCGCCGCTCACGGGCTACCGGCGCTGGCTGACCCCTACCGCGCAGATGCGCGCCAACTCCTGGATGCTGATGACCGGTTCGCTCGGCATGGTGGCCTCCACGCTGCCCGTGCAGTGGCTGCTGCCCGTGGCGGGATGGCGCCCCCTGTTCTGGGGGCTGGCGGCGCTGGTGCTGCTGTCGATGGCGTGGATAGCCCTGGGGGTGCCGCGCTGGCGCCCGGCGGGCGATGCACCGCCCGCCGCCAGCGCGGCCGCCGGGGACGGCTACGGCATGGTCTGGCGCCACCCCTACTTTCGGCGCCTGGCGCCGCTGGGCTTTTTCAGCTACGGCGGCATGGTTGCCATGCAGACGCTCTGGGCGGGCCCCTGGATGCAGAAGGTCGCGGGATACACGCCCCTGGAAGCGGCGACCGGACTTTTCTGGATCAACGTCTCCATGCTGTGCACCTTCTGGGCCTGGGGCATGGTCAACCCCTGGCTGCTGCGCAAGGGACTGGGCGCCAACCGGCTGATGGCGGCGGGCCTGCCATGCAGCCTGGTGGTGCTCGCGCTGATCGTGTTCCTGGGCCCGCAGGCGGGAGCGGGGGCCTGGGCACTGTTCTGCACCACCAGCACCTTTGTTTCCCTCTCGCAACCGGCACTGGCGATGTCCTTCCCTCAGGCCCTGGCCGGGCGCGCCTTGTCCGCCTACAACCTGGTGATCTTCGTCGGGGTGTTCGTGGTGCAGTGGGGCGTGGGCCTGGCAGTTGATGGCCTGGCGGCGGCGGGCGCATCCACACTCGCGTCCTACCAGGGCGCCATGGCCATGTACCTGGTCTGCAATGCGGCGGCCTATGCCTGGTTCGTGCTGCGCGGCCGCAGCGATAATGCAATCCGTACCGCCGAAACATGAGCACACGCATCTTCATCATCGCCCACGCCCCGCTGGCCCATGCACTGCGCGAATGCGCGCTGCATGTCTTCCCGGACTGCGCGGAAAGCGTGATGGTGCTCGACGTGCCTCCCCAGGCGCCCCCCGAAGACACGCTGGCCCAGGCCCGCAGCATGCTGGCAGCGCACAGCACCGCCCCCACCCTGGTGCTGACCGATGTGTTTGGCGCCACGCCCTGCAACGTTGCACAGCGCCTGGTCGAAGGGCGCCACGCCCGCCTGGTGACCGGCGTGAACCTGCCAATGCTGCTGCGCACGGTGTGCTACCGCTCCGAGCCGCTGGATGCACTGGTCCAGCGCGCCGTGGTGGGCGGAACCCAGGGCGTGATGCAGGTGGCCGTGACGGCGCCCCAGAACCAGAATTCCCGACCGCATGATCAAGACCGCAACGACCATCAGCAATAAACTGGGCTTGCATGCCCGCGCATCGGCCAAGCTCACCAAGCTCGCCGGCAGCTTTCCCTGCGATGTCTTCATGAGCCGGGGCGAGCGCCGCATCAACGCCAAAAGCATCATGGGCGTGATGATGCTGGCGGCTGGCATGGGAACCACGGTGGAAATCGAAACCAGCGGCGAGCGCGAGCAGGAAGCCATGGACGCGCTGCTGGCGCTGATTGCCGACAAGTTCGGCGAAGGTGAATGAGCATGGGCCCGGCGGCAGTTCCCGTGCGGGCTGAAAGGAGTGCGCGATGACGTTTTCCGTTCCGGGCCTGGCCGTGGCGCGCGGCATCGCGATCGGACGCGCGGTGCTGGTGGGCTCCAGCCGCGTGGAGGTGGCCCACTACTTCATCGAACCGCACCAGATCGAGAGCGAAATCGACCGCGTGCGCCATGGCCGCAATGCCGTGGTGGACGAGCTGCAGCGCCTGCAGGGCGAAATGCCTGCCGATGCGCCGCATGAGCTGGCCGCCCTGCTGGACGTGCACCTCATGCTGCTGCAGGACGAGATGCTGACCAGCGGCGTCAAGCACTGGATCACCGAGCGCCTGTACAACGCCGAGTGGGCACTGACCACGCAGCTGGAAGTGATCGGGCGCCAGTTCGACGAGATGGAGGACGACTACCTGCGCGAGCGCAAGGCCGATCTGGAGCAGGTGGTGGACCGCATCCTGCGGCACATGAAGGGCGTGGCCAGTCCGGTGGCGCCTCCTGCAAGCAGCCCCCGGCGCAAGACGCAGCAAGACCTGCTGCTCGACGACACGGTGGACGTGCCCCTGGTGCTGGTGGCGCACGATCTGTCCCCTGCCGATCTGCTGCAGTTCAAGAAGAGCGTGTTCGCGGGTTTCGTGACCGATGTGGGGGGCAAGACCTCGCATACCGCCATCGTCGCGCGCAGCATGGACATCCCCGCCGTGGTGGGCGCGCGCTCGGCCAGCCAGCTGGTGCGCCAGGACGACTGGGTCATCATCGACGGTGATGCGGGCGTGATAATCGTCGATCCCTCCCCCATCATCCTGGCCGAGTATGGTTTTCGCCAGCGCCAGATCGAACTGGAGCGCGAGCGTCTTTCGCGGCTGCGGCACACCCCCGCCATCACGATCGACGGTCACAGGGTGGATCTTCTGGCCAACATCGAGATGCCGGGCGATACCGCGGCCGCCGTGGCGGCCGGCGCCGTGGGCGTGGGCCTGTTCCGCACCGAGTTTCTGTTCATGGGGCGCCTGGGCAATCTGCCCGGCGAGGAAGAGCAGTACCTCGCCTACCGCGAGGCGGTCGAAGGCATGCAGGGCCTGCCGGTGACCATCCGCACCATCGACATCGGCGCCGACAAGCCCCTGGACAAGGTGCACCGCGACGACATTCTGAACCCGGCGCTGGGCCTGCGCGCCATCCGCTGGAGCCTGGCTGACCCGGCCATGTTCCGCACACAACTGCGCGCGCTGATGCGGGCGGCAGCGCATGGGCAGGTGAACATCCTCTTCCCGATGTTGGCGCATCCCGGCGAGATCGCCCAGACAATGGCGCAGGTGCGTCTGGCGCGCGCCGAGCTCGATGCACGCGGCGCGGTGCACGGCCCGGCCCGCCTGGGGGCCATGATCGAGATTCCGGCGGCAGCACTGATGGTGCGGTATTTCCTGCGGCATTTCGATTTTCTGTCGATCGGCACGAACGACCTGATCCAGTACACCCTGGCCATCGACCGCGCGGACGAGTCGGTCGCCCACCTCTACGATCCCATGCACCCTGCCGTGCTGCGGCTGGTGGCCGACGTGATTGCCGAATGCCGGGCGCAGGGCAAGTCCGTCTCGGTGTGCGGAGAAACCGCAGGGGATGTGACCATGACGCGCCTGCTGCTGGGTCTGGGGCTGCGGAGCTTTTCCATGCATCCGGCACAAATCCTGGCCGTCAAGCAGGAGGTGCTGCGCGCCGACACCCGCAAGCTGGCCGTGTGGGCGCAAAACGTGCTCTCCGGGGACGAGCAGGCGCCCCCGCTGGCCGCCTGACCGCCCGGCCACGCAGGCAGCTGGGGGCTACTGCCGCACTGCGGCCTCGTAGAGGCCCTGCACCTTGGGCACGTTCTGCTCCAGCTCGCGGATGCGCTGCGGTCCGCTGGGGTGGGTGGAGAGGAATGCCAGCCCGCCCTGGCTTGACCCGGTCGCGTTGCCCATCTTTTGCCACAGGCTCACGGCCGCCGCAGGGTTGAAACCCGCGCGCGCGGCCAGCTCCAGGCCCACCAGATCGGCATCGCTTTCGTCGCTGCGGCTGAATTTCAGCGTCAACAGCTGTCCCCCCAGGCTGGCCGCCAGGCTGCCCAGATCGCCCAGCCCCAGCAGCTGCGACCCCAGGCGAATGCCGAGGTTGGTGGCCTGCGTCTTGGCGATGCGCTCACGCGCATGCTCGCGCAGGGCATGGGCCATTTCGTGCCCCATGATCATGGCGGTTTCGTCGTCGGTCAGCTTGAGCTGGTCGAGAATGCCGGTGTAGAAGGCGATTTTTCCGCCAGGCATGCAGAAGGCGTTGATCTGCTTGCTGCCGATGAGGTTGACCTCCCAGCGCCAGTGGCGAGCGCGGTCATTCCAGGGGGTGGTGAAGGGAATGAGCCGACGGGCGATGGCGTGCAGCCTTTCGAGCTGCGGATGCCCTGCGGGCGCCAGGGCCCGCTGCGCGCGCGCCTGGGCCAGCAATTGGCCATATTGCTGCACGGCGGATTGCTCCAGCGTTTCGGCCGGCACCAGGCGGCGCATGCTGGACGCCGAACCCACGTCAACCTGGGCCAGCGCCGGTGCGGCAGCGCCCGCGCCCGCCAGCAGCAGGAACGCCCGGCGGGAAGACCACAAGGACGAGGGAGCGGCGACAGGAGTGGGGCAGAACAGACACATGGAGGAATAATAGACAAAAACACCCCACCCCATGCACGAGAACACCACCGCGACACCCTCCCCCGAAACACCCCGCACGCCCTGGCTGCAGACCCTGCGGGTGTACCTGGAACCCGCCAGCCTGCGCATGCTGACGCTGGGTTTTTCCGCCGGGCTGCCGCTGCTGCTGGTGCTGGGAACCCTCAGCTTTCGCCTGCGCGAAGCCGGTATCGACCGCAGCACCATCGGGTATCTCAGCTGGGTGGGCCTGGCCTATGGTTTCAAATGGGTGTGGGCGCCGCTGGTGGACCGCATGCCACTACCGCTGCTCACCCGGATGCTGGGGCGCCGCCGGGGCTGGCTGCTGCTGTCGCAGGGGCTGATCGTGGCGGGGCTCGCGGGCATGGCGCTGGCAGACCCGCGCCAGACCTTGGGGCCCATTGTCTGGTGCGCGCTGGCAGTGGCCTTTGGCTCGGCCACGCAGGACATTGCACTGGACGCCTTCCGCATCGAATCGGCGGATGCCGACCGCCAGGCCGCGCTGGCGGCCACGTACCAGACCGGCTACCGGCTGGCCATGATCTGGGCCGGCGCCGGGGTGCTCTGGATTGCCGCCCGCGCCGAAGTGGCACCAGCCCTGGGACAGGCAGCAGCACAAGGCGCCGCAGCCTACCAGAACGGTGCCTGGCAGACGGCCTACCTGGTGATGGCGGCCTCGATGGCCGTGGGCATGGTCACGGTGCTGTTCTCGCGCGAGCCCCGGCCCATGGCCCTGCCGCCGGCGCGCAATGCCGCCGAGTGGCTGCGCAGCGCCCTGATCGAGCCTTTTGCCGATTTCCTGCGCCGCTACGGCTGGCAGGCGGCGCTGATCCTCGCCTTGATCGCCGTGTACCGCATCAGCGACGTGGTGATGGGCATCATGGCGAACCCGTTTTATGTGGACATGGGCTTTACCAAGGACGAGGTGGCGGCGGTCACCAAGGTGTACGGCGTCATCATGACGCTGGTGGGCGCCTTCGTGGGCGGAGCGCTGTCCATGCGCTTTGGCGTGATGCGCATCCTGATGCTGGGCGCCATGCTCAGTGCCTGCACCAATCTGCTGTTTGCCTGGCTGGCCGGACACGGGCACGACGTGACGGCACTGATCGCCGTGGTCTCGGCAGACAATCTGGCCAGCGGCATTGCCTCTGCGGCGTTCATTGCCTACCTGTCGAGCCTGACCAACGTGAGCTACTCGGCCACGCAATATGCGCTTTTCAGTTCCATGATGCTGTTGGCACCGAAGTTCGTGGCCGGTTTCTCGGGGGACTACGTCAATGCCTTCGGCTATGCGCAGTTCTTTACAGCCACCGCACTGCTGGGCGCCCCCGTGCTGGTGCTGGTATGGCTTGCATCAAGAGCAAAAACCGCATGAAAGGCACATTCATAAAGCGCAACTAGCTATGAAATTTATAGCTTTCGGCCAATTCCAGCCTCCCGGCGTTTACAGGGGCTTTACCCCTGCGACATGGCAAGGTGACAGCCTTGCGGCACCCTGAAGGCTTGCTTTCAATCCCATCCCCACTGAACCCATGAGCGCCCAACTGCTGATGATCGAAGACGACACCCGCCTGGCACAGATGGTGAGCGAATACCTCGGCCAGTCGGGAATGCAGGTCACCCACCGGGGGGACGGCACCAGCGGACTGGCCCAGTTGCAGGGCACGGAAGGCGGCACGCTGCCCGACCTGGTCATCCTGGACCTGATGCTGCCCGACATGGACGGGCTGGACGTGTGCCGCCGTATTCGCGCCCTGCCGGGGCCTGCGGCCCGGGTGCCGCTGCTCATGCTCACGGCCAAGGGCGACCCGATGGATCGCATCATCGGCCTGGAGATCGGGGCCGACGACTACCTCCCCAAGCCGTTCGAGCCGCGCGAACTGCTGGCCCGCATCCGCGCCATCCTGCGCCGCCGCACGGACGGCGCCCAGCCCGTCAGTCAGGCACTGCGTTTCGGCTCGCTGGAAATTGATCGCGACGCGCGCACCGTCACCGTGGCAGGCCAGCCGGCCGAGCTGACCTCGTACCAGTTCGATCTGCTGGTGGCCCTGGCCGAGCGCGCGGGCCGCGTGCTGACGCGCGACCAGATCATGGAGGCTGTGCGCGGGCGCGAACTGGAGGCGTTCGACCGCTCCATCGACGTCCACATGGGCCGCATCCGCGCGGCCATCGAGCAGGACGCGAAAAATCCGCGCCGCATCCTCACGGTACGCGGCGTTGGCTATGTCTTCGCCAAGCAGCAAGACTGAGAAGGTGTGAACGAACCACCATGGCCAATCCATTTTCCCGCCGACTGTACCTGCGCATCTGGCTGACCGTGGTCGGAGGGGTTGCCGTGCTCACGTTGCTGGTGGGCTGGGCCTGGCGGATGGCCGCCGAGCAGAACGCGCAAAACATCTCGCCCCCATCCCGCGAGCTGGTGCTGCGCAATGCCCAGGGCGAGATCGTGGTGCGCGGCCTGGCCACCCGCCAACGCCAGGAGCCAAGCGAGGGGTCGGAGTTCCGCATCGAAACCGACTCGGGTGAATCCTTCAGCCTGCAGATGGCGCCCCGCCCCGCCCGCACCGACCGCCAGGGCCGCCCCGGAGCCCCTGCACCGCACAGCGCAGCCTTCTGGATGCGCCCGCCCTTTGGCTTTGTCTGGATGCTGGCCCTGGTGGGCATTGCCGTGGCGGTGGGCGTGTTTCCCATCATTCGGCGGCTCACGCAGCGGCTGGTGGCCTTACAGCGCAGCGTGCAGCGCTTTGGTGAAGGTGACCTGTCGGTGCGAGTGCCCACGCAAGGACACGACGAAATCGCCGACCTGGCGCGCCAGTTCAACGCCGCCGCCGAGCGCATCGAGGCCCTGGTGACGTCGCACAAATCACTGCTCGCCAACGCCTCGCACGAACTGCGCTCTCCCCTGACCCGCATCCGCATGGGCCTGGAGCTGATGGGTGGTCAGCAGCCCTCTCCCGCCTTCCGCGACGAGATTCTGCGCAACATCGCCGAACTCGACCAGCTGGTGGATGAGATTTTGCTGGCCAGCCGTCTGGACGCCCGCGAAGCGGACGTGGGAACGGTCGAGGATGTGGACCTGATCGGCCTTGCCGCCGAAGAGTGTGCACGCATCGGCGCCGACCTGGACGTGGACACCAGCGCCGAATCGCTACCAGTGCAAGGGGTCTCCAAACTGCTGCGCCGCGCCCTGCGCAACCTGCTGGAGAATGCCCGCCGTTACAGCCAGGGCGAAATCTCCGTGCACATTGCCCGCCAGCACAACCTGGCCGTCGTGCGGGTATGCGACCACGGCCCCGGGGTGCCTGCCGATCAGCGCGAACGCATCTTTGAACCGTTCTACCGCCTGCCTGGCGCCAGCGAGCGTTCGGGAGGCGTGGGCCTGGGCCTGGCCCTGGTGCGCTCCATCGCATCGCGACACCGAGGCACCGTGCACTGTGAAGACCATACAGGCGCAGGCGCCTGCTTTGTACTGCGCCTGCCCTTGCATTGACAGGGGCCACAGACCCGGACCCGCGCAGCTTCAGCCTGCGCCTTGCGCAGCAGCAGGCCGGAGCGGAGCCGTCCACACCTCAACACGGTTGCGCCCTGCATGCTTGGCGGCATACATGGCCTGGTCTGCCGTGTCGATCATGGCGCCTGCCTCGGTCTGCCCCGAAGGGACCCGGGCATGCACCCCCAGGCTGATGGTGACGCGGATATCCTGCCCAGCCCACCGCACGTCCATTTTTTCGACCCTCTGCCGCAGATGCTCCGCCAGCCGCGCAGCGCCAGCGGCGTCGGTGGTCGGCAATACGATGAGGAACTCCTCGCCCCCATAGCGGCCCAGCGTGTCCTGAGCCCGCAAGCCGTCCCGGAGACAGGCGGCCACGGCCGCCAGAACGGCGTCGCCCGCCAGATGCCCGTAGCTGTCGTTCACACGCTTGAAGTGGTCGATATCGACCATCAGCAATGCCACGGATCGTTGCTCCCGTCCGGCCTGCGCGAGCACACGGTCCAGACCGTCCATGAGCGCCCGTCGATTGGGCACGCCGGTCAACGTATCCAGCCGCGCAAGCTTCTGTTGTTCCGCATCCGCCCTCTCCTTGCCCATCAAGACAAAGCCCAGGGTCGTAAAAATCAGTCCCGCGAGCCCCATCAGGTGGCTGCCCACCTGAATCCCGTGAGGTGTCTGCCATTGCGCCACCTCATTCCAGCCAAGCATCACACCCAGGCTTCGCTGCAGGTACAGCACCATCACCATGGCCGCACCAATGGCCAACAGCGTGCGCCCACGCCCTGGTGCCCCGTTTTCCCGCCGCAAAACTTCATGCACCAGCATTCCGCCTTGCACCCCAAAAAGCACGCCACCCAAGACCACGCGGACATCGGCCTGATGAATGAAGACCACCGACCCCGCTGCCGCAAACCCCACAGGAACCAGCACGCGCCAGACGTGGTTCGCGCGGCCAAAAAAACGGCAGACCGCCGCCAACGCAACGGCATATGCCCCCGCCAGCAACGCATTGCCCGAAACCATCAGCAACGGGTATGCACCCGCCGCATGCTGGTGAAAAACAAACAGAGGAAACGCCAGCGCGATCATAAAAATGCTGCCGCCCCACTGCGCCAGACCATCGTCTCTCCAACGCCCCCAGACCACGATCAGAACCGCCAACGCCATGGAAAGCGCCACCACGGGGAACATCAGCAGAAGGGTGGACATATCGACGGACATAGCACTCCCTATGGCAGGCCTTCCATGCAGGCCGATGAGCCTGCCGTTCATTTTGCGATGGGCATCCTATCCACCCATATTCCACCCTGCTCGAAAATGTCCATTGAGTGCCAACGCAAATTATGGGTAAATTCTTACCCCGCCCCGACTTCCATAAGTTAACCGGCCCTGCTTGGTGAAACCTGTATGGGTAATGCCAGAAACATTGCAAAGAATAGCGGGAAGAAGTGCCGCTCCGTCAGTAGTTGTAGCGGGGTATCCACCATCCCATACACCATCCATACCACCCACAGGCCCGGCCCCATGGCCCCCATCGGCTCCGCATGTCTCCTCTTCCAAAGCAGAAAAGCTAGAACTCCCACCCAGACGCCGTAGCTAATGATTCCTAACAATCCACCTTCAATCGCGACAAAAAGAAATTGGTTGTGCGGATGCTTCCCCCCTCCATATAAGCACATGTCCTCCGGCTGCGCGTATGCACAGAATACTGAACGATAGCTACCAGTACCATGACCTAGCAACGGTCTTTGCTTGATAATTCCCAGCGCCTCGCGCCAGATAGCCAATCGATGATCGGCAAGGTTGACGTCCCCACGCTGAATGCTATCGGCCCCACCAAAAGCCTGTATTTCTCGCCAAGTGCGATCCAGTCGGTTTTGTGCGCCATCCGACACCCACAGTGCAGTTCCACACACCGCTACGATTCCCACCAAACAGTGCACCAACCATTGCCGAGGACAACGCACTACCGCCAGTGTCAACAAACTTGCCACCAATGTAGCGTACCCGGTGCGTCCCGGCACCATCCAAATAATATTTGCTGCCGCCAGGGCAGCCATCGCTGCCAAGGCAAAGCGAAAGCCTAAAGGTATGGCCTTACCATCCAGCGCCTGTACAAGCCAGACCAGTACGGCTACCGACATCAATACGTTATGCGTTATGTGAACGTGAAAAATCGCAGCGCCATCGCCTTTGTGGGGCAACGGCCATGTCCCTCCATCCACCACACCCCAAAGACTGTAAGTCACCGAAAGGAACAGGGTCAGCCCCATCGCAAGGCTGAACGAAAGCAGGCAGCGCCTGGTCCAAGGCGTTCGATTCAGCACTACTGCAAACAAAGGCAGCATTAGCAACGACACATTGCGCAGCGCTTGCCCACCTATGCTGGTTGGTTGTGCCTCGCTCCATACCGAGGCAAGCAGGACGCTACCGTAAAGTAGAAAGCTGACCGTAGTCACCGGATTTTGCAGTACCGGCGTCCAGCGTCCGCGCCAAGCCCCGACACACTGCCCCAGCAGCATGGTCAATACAAAAGTGACGCCGACCAGACTGGTTAATGCATTTGATAGGGGAACAAAAAACGCCAACGCGACCAATAGTGCGCCTGCAATGTTGTGGACGGATTGTGCCAACGGCCGCATGTTGCTCCAACCCTGAGAAACCGTTCCAGGCGCCCCAGGGAACAAAAAACTCAATCAGTATGTGGAAGGCGCCTGCCAGAACCCAACAACCCGCCCCCATGCACGAGCGAGATGCCGAGGAGAAGGCACCAGCACCCGCAATAGAAGTACGGCTACAGATTGAATCCGAGCCAATCGACGCTGACGGGCAGCTGCCACCTCTCCCTGGTGTTTTGCCGTGAAAAGTATCTTAGATTTGGCATGGTGCATGCCGCGAAGAAACTCCACCTGCAAAGGGCGAGAGCCTCGAACAGACCCTCGGTTTACATGCGTCACCTTTACGGAAGGTTCGACCACGACCGTGAGCTTCGCGTTGAACAAACGCAGACACAGATCCTCATCTTCATAGTAAAGAAAGAAGCGTGTATCAAACCATTCTCGTGTGGGAATTGCATCAAGACGCAGCAGCATCACCGCACCACAAGCATTACCCACGCACACTGGCCCTTCCGCTTCAGGCCCTCGTGAAATCCATAGCGGCCGCGGCCAGCCATAGTTCAGTTGCAAGCGCCTCCTGCTATCTACAAGCTGCGGTACAACCACAGCCGCTTCGGGCCAGCAGCGCGCCGTCTGCAAAAGAATTCGTGCGTCTTTTGCACTTACCAAGCAATCCGGGTTGACAAGAAGCGCGTAGGGTGTCCGTACGTGCGCAAGCGCTTGGTTGTTTGCAGCCCCGAAACCATGATTTCCTTCCAAACCTATCCACCGAGCTCTAGGCATGTGCTGCCTGACTAGATCCCGCGTTCCATCGTGGCTACCATTGTCAATCACGGTAACATACGGCCACATCGCCAACGACTTCGCCAAGTGCTCGATGCAATGCGCGCTATTGCATGTCACGACTACCGCCGTGATGTCTTCTAAGGATGGTTCCACCTCATTGTGATTCAAGCCAGCATTCTCGATCGCAAACTCTACTTCTGCGCCGGTCTGGCAAGCCATCGCTTGCATGGGAAACACTGTCCACCAATCAAGCCCCAATGCGGCAGGAACCAGCAGTACGCAAGGCAAATGTCGGGAGTTGGGTTCATTCCCTAGAAGCCTCTGTACGAAGACTGGGTTGCCGCCAGCCCTCAATGCAGCCCAAAGGCGAAGCAGCCGCCCTCTGCTGGCAGGATTGCCGCGCACGACCTGCCACGCCTCATAGGCGACACCCGTTTGGCGCATCCGTTCGAGCACCGTCGGCAGGTTGCCTTTGTCCACTTCCACCTGGATGAGCGGTGCATGTTGGCGTATGGTCTGCAAAGCACCCTGCAATGCGGCGATCTCATGACCTTCAATATCGAACTTGATGAACGAAACATCCCGGACATCAAGTTGCTGAATCAGGGCATCGAGTGTAACGGCCGGCACGTTGATGGCCGCCCCCTGCTCCTCTCCCCCATCGTGACTCACACGCGCGTGCCCAAGATTGCCGTGGCGCTCCATGTGCAGCCGCACCTCGCCACCACGGTCCGAGATGGCGGCGCACACCACGGTAGACTTCCCCTCTAAACCATTCCAGGCCAAGTTCGCGCGGGCCACATGGGTGTAACTCTGAACAGCGTCTACGGCGACCACCGCACCAAAGATCGGGCCCAGTTCAACGCTGTAGTTGCCGATATGGCAGCCCAGATCCACCATGGCGCTGCAGGCCAAGCGCTCAGCGCCCAATCTGTGCAGGCAGATCTGCCGGGCTACGGCGATCTCTTCGGCTTCGAAGGAGCCGAACTTTGCCGTATATCCACTGACATAGTCGCCCGGCATCACGAAATACCGGCGGTGCTGGCGGCCTTGCAATAGAAACCGCCCGCGCCGCGCCAGCAGCGGATGCATAAGCTTGAACCAATAGACCTTGAACGGGACCCTCAGCCCCGTATCAATGGCGGCGTCCCCGCACTGCGCAGAAACCGCCGCCATACCACGGGCCACGGTCTCGTCCGTACTCAATGGGCGCCCCGGACAACCTCTCCGGCCTTGAGACGATACACCGTCCCGCAATACGGGCATTTGGCCTCGCCCGTACGTGCCACATCCAGATAGACCCGGGGATGACTATTCCAGAGTTGCATGTCCGCTCTCGGACTGGGACAGTGCATGCCGCCCTGGTGGTTAAGATCTTGCGCCTGCAATTCGATAACGGCTTGGGACATGATTCAGACCTTCGTGAGCCAATGGGCGTATTTTGGATTGCGGCCATTGACGATATCAAAGAACGCGCTCTGGATTATTTCGGTGATCGGGCCGCGGCTACCTGCACCGATTTCGATGCGATCAAGCTCACGGATGGGCGTAACCTCGGCGGCCGTTCCTGTGAAGAAGGCTTCGTCGGCGATATAGACCTCGTCACGCGTGATGCGCTTCTGGACGATCTCCAGTCCCAGGTCCTTGGCGATATGGAATACGGTATTGCGCGTGATGCCGTTCAGTGCACCGGCTGACAGGTCCGGCGTATAGATCACGCCGTTCTTGATGACGAAAATATTTTCACCCGCGCCTTCAGAGACGAAACCCGCGCTGTCGAGCAGCAGCGCCTCGTCGTAGCCCTCGTCCGTGGCCTCCATGTTGGCCAGGATGGAGTTGGTGTAGTTACTGACCGCCTTGGCCTGCGTCATCGTGATGTTGACGTGGTGACGCGTATAGCTGCTGGTCTTGACGCGGATGCCGCGCTTCATGCCTTCTTCACCGAGGTAGGCGCCCCACGCCCAGGCCGCCACCATGAGGTGAATGGTGTTGCCCCTGGGCGAAACACCGAGCTTCTGTGAACCGATCCAGGTCAGTGGGCGCAGGTAGCAGGATTCGAGCTTGTTCTCGCGCACCACGGCCTTCTGCGCCTCGTTCACCTCGTCCTGGGTAAAGGGAATCTTCATGCGCAGAATCTTGGCGCTGTTGAACAGGCGTTCGGTGTGCTCTTCCAGGCGGAAGATGGCCGTGCCATCCACCGTGTTGTAGGCGCGAACACCTTCGAACGCACCACAGCCGTAATGCAGCGTATGGGTCAACACATGGATCTTGGCGTCGCGCCAGTCGACCATCTGGCCATCCATCCAGATCAGGCCGTCACGGTCGGCCATCGAGGGAACTACGGGGCTCATGGGGTTCCTTAGGGTTGCAGGGTTCGCGGAGCCCTTGATTTTACGGCGCCTGCTTGCCCTGCGGGCTCTCCAGGTGCGCTGGCCGCACCAACTTCCAGGCCGCCAATCGCCCATGGTGGAATTCACAAGTGACATGCGAACCGCTGCCATCGGTCCAGCAATACACCTCGGGCTGCATATTCTCGGGCGACTGCAGACACCCCAACGAGCGGGTCATGGCGACCACATGCATGAGGGCCATCCCTTTGCGCAGCTTGGCATTGAGCATCACGGCACTGCCAACATAGCCTACGGGATGATCCGCCGCCTTGCGCAGGATCGACATGAGCCGAGTGAAGTGCAGCAGCAGCCACATCACCAGAAAACCCACGGCCGCAGCCACGCCCATCCATCCATAGGCACGGTAAGACGCCAGCACCAAGACCGCTCCCAACAAGGGCACCCATGCATTTCGCCAGTTCATGGCCTGATTGTCGTATGCCGGATATCCCAGGCTGTCGTGGAAAGCACGTAGCGCGGTCACGCAAGCCCTCGCACGACCTCCATGGCTTCCTCGATGCGCTCAACCGGATGAATTTCCAGGCCTTCGATGGGCTGCCGGGGGGCATTGGCCTTCGGCACCACGGCGACCGTGAAGCCCAGTTTGGCGGCCTCCTTGAGCCTCTCCTGCCCGCGCGGAGCGGGGCGCACCTCACCCGCCAGCCCCACCTCGCCAAAGGCGATGAAACCCTTGGGCAGTGCCCGGCCACGCAGGCTGGACGTGATGGCCAGCATGACGGCCAGATCGGCTGCGGGCTCGCTGATGCGCACCCCGCCCACGGCGTTGACGAACACATCCTGGTCCGCGCAGGCCACCCCCGCATGCCGGTGCAGCACCGCCAGCAGCATGGCCAGCCGATCGCGGTCCAGCCCCACCGACAGACGGCGCGGGCTGGGTCCGCCACCATCGACCAGCGCCTGGATTTCCACCAGCAAGGGGCGCGTACCCTCCAGCGTGACCAGCACGCAGCTCCCGGGTACGGGCTCGCTGTGCTGGCTCAGAAAGATGGCGCTCGGGTTGGTCACACCCTTAAGACCACGCTCGGTCATGGCGAAGACGCCGATCTCATTCACCGCTCCGAACCGGTTCTTGATAGCCCGGACAAGACGGAAGCTTGAATGCGTATCCCCCTCGAAGTACAGCACCGTATCGACCATGTGCTCCAGCACACGCGGCCCCGCCAGAGCCCCTTCTTTGGTGACATGCCCCACGAGAATGACAGCCACGCCCGAAGCTTTGGCCGCACGGGTCAGGTGCGCAGCACACTCACGCACCTGGGCCACGGAGCCCGGCGCCGAGGTGAGCTGATCGGAATACACGGTCTGGATCGAATCGATGACGGCCACCGCCGGCTGCGTGGCGTCCACCGTGGCCAAGATCTTCTCCAACTGGATCTCGGCCAGCACATTGACCTGGCTATGATCCAATCCCAGCCGCCGGGAGCGCAGCGCCACCTGTGCGCCACTTTCCTCTCCCGTCACATAGAGCGTCGGCAACCCGGCACGCTGCAGCGCATCCAGCGCCTGGAGCAGGAGTGTGGATTTTCCAATGCCCGGATCGCCGCCAATCAGCACCACCCCGCCCTCCACAACGCCCCCCCCGAGTACGCGGTCCAGCTCGCCGATACCGCTCGGGGTCCGTGCAACGTCCATGGCTTCGATGGCTGAAAGCGGCGCCACGGCCTGCGCCATGTTCAGGCCACTGAACGCGGCCGCGCTGTAGCGGTTGCGCCCGCCTACCACCTCCGAGACCGTTTCCATCAACGTGTTCCAGGCGCTGCAGTGCGGACATTTTCCCAGCCACTTGGGCGCGCTGCCTCCGCATTCGGAACAGGTGAAGGTCGTTTTTTCTTTGGACATGGATGCACGCAACGCCGATGGCCGCTCACTATAGCGGGCCCTGGAAAGCACAAACCCGCCACAAGGGCGGGTTTGCAACGCTGGAAGGGCTGCGAAGTACTGTCAGGCCGCCGTGAGCCAGTAGCCCGAATTGAAGGGACTGCTCATGCGCAGCGCCAGCGGAGAGATGTCCACCAGCTTGTCGGTGGGCATTTTTTCGGTCATTTCGGCACCGAGTTCGATGCCTTGCACCTGGGTAGATGCTTCGTTAGCCTCTTTCGCCCGTTCTGCCTGGCTGTTGGTTGCAGAACGGGCTACAGAAAAGAATAGAAACAGCGGAACGGGATTTTTCGATCGCCCCAGTAATCCGCCGCATCGCGGAACACATCGAGCAATTGCTCGCGCGCTTCCTTGTCGAACTTGGCCGTGGCCGGAATCTGTTCCAGCACCACGATAAAGCCAGGCTGCGGCCCGGACTTGTGCAACGGGTCCGTCAGACAGTCTGACAGTGCGTCGAAATTCTTGCCAAAATGCGACGGAAAAGTGAACTGCTGTGCAATCAGATCCAGCACATCCTGCTTGGACTGTGCGTGGGCAAGGTTGGCGTAAAGGAAGTGGTGCCCCAGCGCTCCGGCCGCATCCTGCAGATCCTGCACGCGGAAAGCGCGAATAGACTGCACGATGTTAGCGCGAACGCCACGCAATGGGGAATCCTGATCCTTACGAAGTGGCTTATCCATCTCCGCGTCTCTTTCTCTTAAGTCCAAAAATCGGGTCACTCCAGTGGCCTGCCCATGGCGGCTCCCCGGAGTGGGGCAAATATCAGAAAGTGGTGCTCTCCACCGCAATGCAGGCGCCGGGGCGCTGGGCATGGCGGGAGTCATTCGACAATTTCGCGAAAACTGGCGTAGTGATCGCTGGTGTAATAGCAGGCGTCCGGCGTCCGGGGCTTGCCACCACACACAATGCGCCGGGCGCCCCGATTGCGCGCGCCTGGTGTTCTGACGGTGTATTCCCGGTAGTAGCCACGCTTGTGCGCCGGCAACAACCGCTCGCGATTGCCAAAAACCGTTCCGTCCTTGTCGTACGGAAAGGGCCCTCCCTGATGGATCAGCGCGTAGGTTTCACGCCCCTGCGGTGGCAGTTGCGCAACCGTGATCGTGGCCTGTCCATTGGTGGATGGAGGGTTTCGCGCCTGCCCATCGGCAGGAGTGAACACGAAAGCGGCACCTAAAATACACGCAACGCCAGCCTTGTACGCCCGGGCGGCCACAGCCTTCAGCATCTAACTACACCTTTCAGAAACTACGGGTTAACCCGAAATTTCAAGGCGCTAGTGTGACGGAAACCCCCTGAAAATGCAAGCCTCCGCCCATGGCCTGGGCAGAGGCTTTTCGTGCGCAGAATCGATATAAGTTAGCACACGCTATCAATCAAGACGTCACCGTTGGGCGTTTGCATCTGCCACGGTCAGCGCTGTCATGTTGACGATCCGGCGCACCGTGGCGCTGGCCGTCAGAATGTGCACCGGCTGTGCGGCGCCGAGCAGCACCGGACCGATGGCAATGTTGCCGCCCGCTGCCGTCTTGAGCAGGTTGTAGGAGATGTTGGCCGCATCGATGTTCGGCATCACCAGCAGGTTGGCGTCTCCGATCAGGCTGCTGTGCGGCATGAGGGCCGCCCGTGCAGCGCCGCTGAGCGCGACATCCCCATGCATTTCGCCGTCCACCTCCAGCCAGGGGGCCTGCACCCGCAGCAGCTCCAGCGTCTGGCGCATTTTCACGGCGCTGGGCTGATCGCTGCTGCCAAAGTTGGAATGCGACAGCAGCGCCGCCTTGGGCTTGATGCCAAACCGCAGCATTTCCTCGGCCGCCATCATGGTGATCTCGGCGAGCTGCTCGGCCGTGGGGTCGTAGTTGACATGCGTGTCCACCACAAACACCTGCCGGTCGGGCAGCATCAGGCCGTTCATGCAGGCATAGGTGGCCACGCCCGCGCGGCGGCCGATGACCTGGTCAATGTAGTTGAGGTGGTGGGAGGTATGGCCCCAGGTGCCCACGATCAGGCCGTCAACCTCTCCTTTGAGCAACATCATGCTGCCGATCAGCGTCAGGCGGCGGCGCATTTCGATCTTGGCGATCGGCGCGGTGATGCCCTTGCGCGCGGTCATCTGGTGGTAGGTCTGCCAGAAGTCGCGGTAGCGGTGGTCCTGCTCGACATTCACGACGTCGTAGTCGCGCCCTTCCTGCAGCCGCAAACCGAATTTTTCGATCCGCTGGGCGATCACGGGAGGGCGGCCAATCAGCGTCGGCCGTGCCACGCGCTCGTCCACCACGATCTGCGCGGCGCGCAACACGCGCTCTTCCTCGCCCTCGGCATAGGCCACACGTTTTTTCACAGCTGTTTTGGCGGCCAGGAAGATGGGCTTCATCATCGTGCCGGAGGCATAGACGAAGCTCTGCAACTGGTCGCGGTAGGCATCCATGTCGGCGATGGGGCGCAGCGCCACACCACTGTCCACGGCGGCCTGCGCCACGGCCGGAGCGATCTTCATCATCAGGCGCGGATCGAACGGCTTGGGGATCAGGTACTCAGGCCCAAAGGCCAGCGGCTCGCCCACATAGGCGGCCGCCACCACCTCGCTCTGCTCGGCTTGAGCCAGTTCGGCGATGGCGTGCACCGCCGCGATTTCCATCTCCAGCGTGATCGTCGTGGCACCGCAGTCCAGGGCCCCCCGGAAGATGTAGGGGAAACACAGAACGTTGTTGACCTGGTTCGGGTAGTCGGTTCGGCCGGTGGCCATGATGGCGTCGTCGCGCACCGCCTTCACATCCTCGGGCTGGATCTCGGGGTTGGGATTGGCCAGCGCAAAGATCAGCGGACGCGCCGCCATGCTGGCCACCATGTCTTTCTTGAGCACTCCGCCGGCGGACAGCCCCAGGAAAACATCGGCCCCCTTGATGACGTCGCTGAGCGTGCGCGCACTGGTTGGCTGCATGAACTGCGCCTTGTCTTCGTCCATCAGCTCGGTACGTCCCTGGTAAACCACGCCGGCCAGGTCGGTCACCCAGATGTTCTCGCGCGGAATGCCCAGCTTGACCAGCAACCCCAGACAGGCCAGTGCGGCCGCACCGGCGCCCGAGGTCACCAGCTTGATTTTTTTCGGGTCTTTGCCCGCAACCTTCAGACCATTGAGAATGGCGGCGCCCACCACGATGGCCGTGCCGTGCTGGTCATCGTGGAAGACCGGGATCTTCATGCGCTCGCGCAGCTTGCGCTCGACGTAGAAGCAATCGGGCGCCTTGATGTCTTCCAGGTTGATGCCGCCAAAGGTGGGCTCCAGCGAGGCAATGATCTCGACCAGCTTCTCGGGGTCTTTTTCGTTGATCTCGATATCGAACACATCGATGCCCGAGAACTTCTTGAACAGAACCGCCTTGCCTTCCATGACCGGCTTGCCCGCCAGCGGGCCAATGTCCCCCAGGCCCAGCACGGCCGTGCCGTTGGTCACCACGCCCACCAGGTTGCCCCGGCTGGTGTACTTGAACGCCGCATTCGGGTCCTTGACGATTTCTTCGCAGGGCGCGGCCACGCCGGGCGAATAGGCCAATGCCAGATCGTGCTGGTTCACCATCTGCTTGGTGGCGGCGATGGCGATCTTGCCGGGCTTGGGAAACTCGTGGTACTCGAGAGCCGCCTTGCGCAGCAACGCGCGCTTGTCGGGATGGGGGAGGGGGGCCGGTGCGTTCTCGGGCATGGAAGTCTCCAGTTGGCGGTACCGCGCCAAGCCATGGCTGGTGCGGCCGGACCCCAGGGTCCGGGGGGAACCGATTGTAGGTTGCGTTCAGTAAAAAGCCCTGGCAAGCCGCGATGCGAACCCGGGTGCCGCATTGTGACGCATTTTCGTGAAAACTGATTTCATATAACAAAACGCCCTGCAGTCCCGGGGACGGCAGGGCGTGAATGCCGGGGAAGCGGCCCTCGCGGGCCGCACCGGTCAGCGGCTGCTTGGAAAGCTGAACACCGCCCCTTCGCGCACGCCGGCCGAGGGCCAGCGCTGCGTGACGGTCTTGCGCTTGGTGTAGAAGCGCACGGCATCGGGGCCGTAGGCGTGCAGGTCGCCGAACAGGCTGCGCTTCCAACCGCCGAACGAGTGGTAGGCCACGGGCACGGGCAGGGGCACGTTCACGCCCACCATGCCGACCTGGATGTGGTCGGTGAAGTAGCGCGCGGCCTCGCCGTCGCGGGTGAAGATGCAGGTGCCGTTGCCGTACTCGTGGTCGTTGATGAGCTGCATGGCTTCCTGCAGCGTCTTGACGCGCACCACGCCCAGCACGGGGCCGAAGATCTCTTCCTGGTAGATCTTCATGCCGGGCTTGACGTGGTCGAACAGGCAGGCGCCCAGGAAGTAGCCTTCCTCGTGGCCTTGCACCTTCACGGCACGGCCATCGACCACCAGCGTGGCGCCTTCTGCGACACCGCTGTCCACATAGGCCTTCACCTTCTCGAAGTGCTGCTGGGTCACCAGCGGGCCCATGTCGTTGCTGTTGTCCGTGCCGGGGCCGACCTTCATCTTGGCGATTTCGACTTTCAGGCCCGCCACCACGGCATCGCCCACCTCGTCGCCCACGGCCACGAGCAGCGGGATGGCCATGCAACGCTCGCCGCAAGAACCATAGGCAGCGCCCATCAAGGCGCTCACGGCGTTGCCCACGTCGGCATCGGGCATCAGCACCGCGTGGTTCTTGGCTCCGCCCAGGGCCTGCACGCGCTTGCCGTGCTTGCAGCCTTCGGCGTAGATGTATTCGGCGATCGGCGTGGAGCCCACGAAGCTCACGGCCTTGACGCGCGGATCTTGCAGCAGCGTGTCCACGGCCAGCTTGTCGCCGTTCACCACGTTGAGCACGCCGGGCGGCAGGCCTGCTTCCAGCGCCAGCTGGGCGATGAACAGCGTGCTGCTGGGGTCGCGCTCGGAGGGCTTGAGCACGAAGGTGTTGCCGCAGGCCACGGCCATGGGCCACATCCACAGCGGCACCATGGCCGGGAAGTTGAAGGGCGTGATGCCCGCCGTGACGCCCAGCGCCTGGAACTCGGACCACGAGTCGATGCCGGGGCCCACGTTGCGGCTGTGCTCCCCCTTGAGCAGCTCGGGCGCGTAGCTGGCGTATTCCACGTTCTCGATGCCGCGCTGCAGCTCGCCGTGCGCATCGGCCAGCACCTTGCCGTGCTCGGCGGTGATCAGGGCCGCGATCTTGTCGGCGTTCTCTTCGAGCAGCACCTTGAGCTTGCTCATCACGCGCGCGCGCTTGAGCGGCGGCGTGTTGCGCCAGGCCGGAAATGCGGCCTCGGCGGAGGCGATGGCGGCCTCCACCGTCGCCTTGCTGGCCAGCGCCACGCTGGTGGTGGATTGGCCCGTGGCGGGGTTGAACACGGGCTGCGTGCGCTCGGTGTCGGCAACGAGCTTGCCGTCGATCAGGTGGCCGACGGTGGTGGTGACGTTCTTGTCGTGGTTCATGGAAATTTCAAGTAAAAAATGCCACCAGCGCTTATCCATAAAGCGCCAGCAGCTATCAAAACAGGAGTTCAGGCAGTTTCGTGCAGGGCATCGCCCAGGGCACTGGCCAGGCGGTCGATCTCGGCCTGGGTGCTGATGAACGGGGGCGCGAGCTGGATGGTGTCGCCACCGTAGCGCACGTAGAAGCCCTTCTCCCAGCACTTCATGGCAATCTCGTAGGGGCGCTTGGCGGGTTCGCCGGGCAGGGCGCTGATGGTGATGCCGGCGGCCAGGCCGTAGTTGCGGATGTCGGCCACATGCTTGGCGCCCTTGAGACCGTGCACGGCGTTCTCGAAGTAGGGCGCCAGCGCCTTGACGCGGCCGGGCATGTCTTCCTTCTGCAGGATATCGAGCACCGCGTTGCCCGCCGCGCAGGCCACGGGGTGGGCCGAGTAGGTGTAACCGTGCGGAAACTCCAGCATGTACTCGGGGCCGCCCTGCGCCATGAAGGTGTCGTAGATCTCCTTGCTGGCGATCACGCCGCCCAGCGGCTGGGCGCCGTTGGTGACCTGCTTGGCGAAGTTCAGGATGTCGGGTGTTACACCGAAGGCCTCGGCCCCGGTCCAGGTGCCGCAGCGGCCAAAGCCGGTGATGACCTCGTCAAAAATCAGCAGGATGTTGTTCTGCGTGCAGATCTCGCGGATGCGCTCCAGGTAGCCCTTCGGGGGAATCACCACGCCGGCCGAGCCCGAGAAGGGCTCCACGATCACCGCAGCGATGTTGCTCGCGTCGTGCAGCGCGATCACGTCCAGCAGCTTGTCGGCCAGCGCGCGGCCACCGTCCTCGGCCATGCCCTTCTGGAAGGTGCCGGCCGGCGGCTGGGTGTGGGGAATGTGGTCCGCCTCCACGCCCTGGCCGAACAGCTTGCGGTTGCCCACGATGCCGCCGACCGAAATGCCGCCGTAGTTCACGCCGTGGTAACCCTTCTCGCGGCCGATCAGGCGCGTCTTGGTGCCCTGGCCCTTGGCGCGCCAGTAGGCGCGCGCCATCTTGAGCGAGGTGTCGGCCGACTCGGAACCCGAGCCGGTGAAGAACACATAGTCCAGCCCGGCGGGCGTCAGGGCCTTGATGCGGTTGGCCAGCTCGAACGAGGCCGGGTGGCCGAACTGGAAGGCCGGCGCGTAGTCCAGCCGCGCAGCGGCCTGGCCCACGGCCTCGGCGATCTCGCGGCGGCCATGGCCCAGGCCCGAGCACCACAGGCCCGAGAGACCGTCGAAGATTTTGCGGCCTTCGCTGTCGGTGTAGTAGGCCCCTTGGGCCCCCACCACCATGCGCGGATTCGCCTTGAAGTTGCGGTTGCCGGTGAAGGGCATCCAGTGGGCGTCGAGCCAGGCGGCATCGAGGCGGGGCGCGGCATCGGCGGGTTGTTCGATGTGGACAAAGCTCATGGAGGGTCTCCTGGTTCGGGTGCGGTGGCCGACTGGCCCGCGAACCGCCATTGTTCCGGCAGGTGTTAATCTCTTGAATAATCAAATATCAATGTTTACTTGACGATTTATGCAAGTAAAGACCTCCCAGCGCGAACGCGCGGTACTCGGCCAGCTCAGCGACATGGACCTGCGCCTGCTGCAGGTGTTCAAGAGCGTGGCCGAATGCGGCGGCCTGTCGGCCGCTGAGCTGGAGCTGAACATCGGCACCAGCACCGTGAGCCGCCACATGAAGGACCTGGAAACGCGCCTGGGCCTGACGCTGTGCCGGCGTGGCCGCGCCGGCTTCGCGCTCACGCCCGAGGGCCAGCGCGTGTACGACGAAACGCTGCGCCTGCTCAGCGCGGTCGATGCGTTTCGCAGCAGCATCGACGACATCCACCGCCGCATGGGCGGGCGGCTGGAAGTAGCGGTGTTCGACAAGACCGCCAGCAACCCGGCGGCGCGCATCGGCGCAGCGATTGCGCTGTTCTCGGAGCAGGCGCCCGACGTGAGCCTGCAGATGCATGTGGCCGCCATCCCCGCCATCGAGCGCGGGCTGATCGACGGGAGCTTCCACATCGGCATCATCCCGGCGCACCGCACCTCGCAGAGCCTGGTCTACGCCAACCTGTTCACCGAGACCATGCTGCTCTACTGCGGCGCGCGCCACCCGCTGTTCGGCCAGGACCATGCCAGCCTGGACTGGGACAGCCTGCGCGCCTGGCAGTTCGCCGGCCTGGGCTACCACTCGCCCAACATGGAACTGAGCCATGGCGCGCGCCTGCCGCGCAAGGCCACGGGCTTCGACCAGGAATCGATCGCCACGCTCATCCTCTCGGGCCGCTACCTCGGCTTCCTGCCCGACCACTACGCCGAGGCCTTCGTGCGCCAGGGGCAGATGCAGGCCGTGCAGCCAGCCCGGTTCTTCTACCGCTGCCAATTCGTCAGCGTGCTGCGCCGCTCGCCCCAGCCACCCCGTGCGGCCCAGGCGTTTGCGCAATGCCTGCTTCAGGCGCATGGGGGAACTGAACTGCTTGGATCCGTGGGGTGAAACGCCAAGAAATCAACCCTGCACATCAGCGCAGATTCACTGCCAACAACATCCCGTTGGGGCGTGCAATGTACAGAATGCCGTTTTCTGAAATTGCCAGACGCCCGGCGGCCGGGATGCTCCAGACCACTTGCCGGGAATTTCTATCAATAGCATAGGTCGCCTTGCCCTCCGCGTCGGCAGAAGAGACAAAAACAAGGTTACCCACAATCACCACTTGGTAGTCCGTCGCATAATTCCATCGCTGCAGGTAGGCATCCGGGAGTGCAATAGTCCAAAGCAAAGCGCCGCTGTCCGTTGATCGAGCTTCCAGATTTGGCGCATTACCTGTAACAGCGTAGAGCACATCAGAGGCCACTGCGGGCAGACTTCTAGGTTGCCCTCCACTTCTTACGACCCAGAGACGTTTCCGCTCCGTGGCGGAATACCGGCTAAGGATGCTGCCTTCTGCGGAATACGTCGTGAAAATTCGATCTGCACCGTCAACTACAACCGTGTAGGGGTCGAAGCGGGCGTAAACCGGGGCTTCATGAGGTGCTAAATAGTCGGCGACACCATCCACGCTGCGATACCGCGTGAGGCCATTAATGTCATAGGTGTAGACATAGTCCGCATGAACAGCCAGATGGTTGTTACTGACGCTCTCATGCACGGAAACTATCTGCCGACTTGTGCCTGTAAGAAAATCCCATCGTTGGAGGGGATTTCGAGTGTAAACGGCGCTAGCGTCTGCCGTAAGGTATTCGTGGCCACCGAAATCCAGATTTGTAGACTGCCGCGCTCCATCAACGACGTTGAAAGCCTGCAGTGTTCGGCCGCCACCAGCTTGCAACATATAAGCGCGCCCTTGGGCCGATACCAGATTGCTCGTCCATTGAGTGATCGGCTGCTCCCATGCAAGAGCACCTGTGTCTTCACGCACTGCACGCAGCACGTTGGCTACGGCCGTCCGTTTGTCCTGCACCAAAACCACCCCTCCCTCAGCCACAAGTGCTGAGTGGCCGCCGAGTGCTTTCCATCTCAAGGAAAATTTGGCGGGATCAAGGCTGGTGGAGGTGGATACGAAACCTGTGAATCCTGCGTTCCCATAGGCGTTGTTCCATGGGCGCGCTCCCTCTAAACGGCTCAGAGGCGTCAGGTGAGAGGCCGTGGACACAACTTTCAACTGAAAAGGAATCAGCCACGGAGAACCGGGATAAGGCCGACTGCACACCGTCGGACTATCCAGGCACAGATACACCTTGACGTTACCGCTGTGTGTTCCAGCCTTCGCCGTGGGTGAGATCCGAAGCGTTGCTCTGTAGTGGGTGGCATTCAGCGTTTCCAGCTGAATGTCCGGATGAAATTGCGCTGGAGCCTCAACACGAATATTGAGTGGCTCGCTAATGGTTTTGCTGGACTTGGCCTCTACGACCAAAGAAACCGACTCGCCTTCCATGGTCGCTGCTTCGAGCGTGCTGGGCGAGAAGTTCAGCCATCCATTGTCTACGGAGCCTCCGCCACCCGGCGCTGCTGGAATGGTGGGTGCAGTAGGCGTCGATGCATTGTCATCCCCCCCTCCTCCACAGGCAGCAACAAGCGCCAGCACTAGGAGCATCGCTAATGTTTTCTTCATGTTGTTATTGATATCGCAAGCTTGGAAGAGAGTGGATTCTATGCATCTAGACGGCAGCGCCTTGCACGAACCTACGCATCGTCACAGAATGTGTACCTTCATGATCCAGTTCCCCAAGGCAGCACCATGGCAAGCATCTCCTCCATCGCCCAGTCCGGCCTCCAGGCCGCGCAGATGCGCCTGGAGGCCTCGGCGAACAACATCGCCAACATGAACACGCCCGGCTACCGGCGCCTGCGCACCGAACAGTCCGAGGTGGCAGGCCAGGGCGGTGTGACCAGCACGGTGCGGCGCGAGCCCCAGGCCGGCACGGCGCTGGAACAGGAGGTGGTGGACCAGATGACCGCCACCTACGCATTCAAGGCCAACCTGAAAACCATCCAGGCAGAAGACCGCATGATGGGCGCGCTGCTCAACGTGCGGGCTTGACATGAAAACACCCCCCTGAGTCGCCTTCGGCGCCTTCCCCCCTCTCTGCTTCGCTTCGCTCGCGGAGGGGAGACGCCGCCAGCGCGGCGGGGCGGCCCTTGCGCGGCGGCCCTGGCCAGGGGCGCGCCAGTTTCATTCGTCACAGGTGTCGCGAGGACGCGTGAAAAACTGCCCCGTCAAGCGTTCGCCAGCGTGGCGTCGGCAGCCTGCGCCTTGCGCTGTCCGGCGCGCTCCCAGGCTTTCTCGTGGAAGAAAAACGCCACCGCCTGCACCGTGGGTTCGAGCAGGCTGAGCGTGAGCGACGCCCACAGGTTGCCGGTGACGGCATAGGCCACCAGCGCGGCCACGCAGATGTGGATGGCGTAGTAGCTGCCGGTCTTCATCAGCATGGTCTTGTTATGGGCTGCAACGCGGCGGATGCGGGACATGGCGGGCTCCTTCCAAGGGTGTCGCCACCGGGTGCGATGGCCTGATCAAATGATAATCGATCTCAATTGCATTGGTCATTGATCCTTCCTACCACCGGCATAGCTTTCACGCGCCGTGCGCGGTGCCGCACGCCCCCCCGGAAAATCCGCAATCCGTCACGCAAACGCCGAAAATCGCGGCAATCTGCACGGCATCGGCTGTTCTATGATGGCCGGTCACGTTAATTCATCCCTTCTACTGCAACCGGGAGCACCGCATGGCCCTCATGGACTTCATCAAGAAACAGTTCATCGACATCCTGGAGTGGACCGAGGACGGCAACGGCACACTGGCCTGGCGCTTCCCGATGGCGGGGATGGAAATCCAGAACGGCGGCACGCTGGTGGTGCGCGAATCGCAGATGGCGGTGTTCGTCAACGAAGGCCAGGTGGCCGACGTGTTCGGCCCCGGCACCTACAAGCTGACCACGCAGACCCTGCCGGTGCTGACCTACCTGAAGAACTGGGACAAGCTGTTCCAGTCGCCCTTCAAGAGCGACGTGTACTTCTTCAGCACGCGCCAGCAGATCGACCAGAAGTGGGGCACGCCCCAGCCCATCACCATCCGCGACAAGGATTTCGGCGCGGTGCGCCTGCGCGCGTTCGGCAACTACGCCTACCGCATCGCCGACCCCAAGCTGTTCCACACCGAAATCTCGGGCACGCGCGACACCTACCCTGTGGCCGACCTCGAAGGCCAGTTGCGCGGCATGGTGCTGCAGAACATCAGCAACGCCATTGCGGGCAGCGGCCTGCCGTTCCTGGACCTGGCGGCCAACCAGGTGATGTTTGCCGACGCGCTGGCCAAGGAGCTAGCGCCCCACTTTGCCAAGATCGGCCTCGTCATCGAGAGCCTGACGGTGCAGAACGTCTCGCTGCCCGAAGAACTGCAGAAGATCCTCGACCAGAAGATCGGCATGGGCATGGTCGGCAACGACATGGCCAAGTTCATGCAGTACCAGACGGCACAGGCCATCCCCAAGTTCGCCGAGGGCGCGGGCAATGGCGGTGGCGGCATCGCGGGCGACGCCATGGGCCTGGGCGCGGGCGTGGCGCTGGGCCAGGTGCTGGCGCAAAACCTGGCGCAAGGCCTGCAGGGCGGTGGTGCGGCCGCGCAGGCAGCGGCCACCGCGGCAGCGGCGGCGACCGGCGTCAAGCCCGAGGACGTGATGGCCACGCTGGAGAAGCTCGGCGAGCTCAAGTCCAAGGGCATCCTCACGCAGGAAGAGTTCGACGCCAAAAAGGCCGAACTGCTGAAGAAACTCGTCTGACCCTGCAAACTATAAAAACAATAGCTGCTTGCGCTTGAGGGATAAGCGCCAGAGGCCAAAAAGGCTTCAAAAAAACCGTGCTGAACGGTGCAGGCAGCCCAACGCCCGATGGCCACCGACCCCACCCAGCGCACCTACCGCGCGCCCTGCCCCGGCTGTGGCGCGCCGGTGGAATTCCGCAGCGCGCAGAGCACCCACGCCGTCTGCGGCTACTGCCAGAGCACCGTGGTGCGCAGCGGCGACGTGCTGCAGCGCCTGGGCAAGATGGCCGAGCTGTTCGACGACCACAGCCCGCTGCAGCTCATGGCCAGCGGGCGTATCCAGCTCGATGGCCAGGACCTGCCCTTCACGCTGATTGGCCGCCTGCAGTACAAGAGCGATGCAGGCGTGTGGACCGAGTGGGTGGCCTACCTGCAAGACGGCAGCATGGCCACGCTGGGCGAGGACAACGGCGCCTACGTCTTCACCCGGCCCATCGACCCCGGTCGCGAGATGCCCGCAGCCGCGCGCTTTCGCATCGGCACCACCACCGCCATCAACGGCAAGCCCTACAGCGTGGCCTACACGGGCCAGGCGCAGCTCATCTCGGCCCAGGGCGAGTTGCCCAAGCTGCCGCCGCTGGGCCAGCCGTTCGACATGGTGGAGCTGCGCAGCAGCGATGGCGAAGTGGTCAGCATCGACTATGGCCACCAGCCCCCCGGCGTGGAGCGCGGCAAGGCCGTGCTGCTGGACGACCTGCAGCTCCAGGGCCTGAAGGACGAATCGGCCAAGGAGGAAAAAGGCCGCCAGTTCAACTGCCCGCACTGCGGCGCGCCGGTGCAGGTGCAGTTGGCCACCACCAAAAGCCTCACCTGCGGCTCGTGCGCCAGCATCATCGACCTGGGCAGCGGCGTGGGCGGCGAACTGCGCTCGGCCGGGCAGGACGAGCCGGTGCGCCCCATCATCCCGCTCGGAGCCAAGGGCCAGCTGCAGGGCGTGCACTGGCAGGTGGTGGGCTTCCAGCACCGCATGGGCGTGGAGCCCGGCGACGACGAACACTTTGGCTGGAGCGAATACCTGCTCTACAACCGCAAGCGCGGTTTCGCCTTCCTGGTCGATTCGGAAGAAGGCTGGAGCATGGTGCGCCCCTGCACCGGCGCGCCCCAGATGGCGTCCAATGGCCGCAGCGCCACCTACCTGGGCACCAAATACGATCTCAAGTACCACTACGAGGCCGAAACCACCTACGTGCTCGGCGAGTTTTACTGGCAGGTCACGCGCGGGCAGAAAACCAGCAACCGCGACTTCGCCAGCGCCAAGGGCTTGCTGTCGATGGAGCAGACCCCGAGCGAGGTCACCTGGTCGAGCGGCGACAGACTGTCCAGCGACACCGTGGCCAAGGCCTTCAAGCTCGACAACAAGAAGGACCTGCTGCAGCGCGACGACCCCGGGCCCTTCGTCGCCGCCAAGGGCGCGGGCTGCGGCACGGTCATCCTGATCATGGTGGTGCTGCTCATCGTGCTCACCATCCTGAGCGACTGCTCGGGCTCTTCGGGCAGCAGCTACCGCAGTTCGGGCGGCTCGTTCGGGGGCTACTCCTCCGGCGGCAGCCACAAATGACATTTCAAGGAGAAACACACCATGATGGGAATTGAATGGCTCCGGCCCGCGGCCTTTCTCGGGTCCATGCTTTATGCGCTGATTGGCGTGGTCATCTTCTGGCTGTGCTTCATCCTGGTCGACAAGATCACCCCCTACGACCTGTGGCGCGAAATCGTCGAAAAACAGAACAAGGCCCTGGCCATGGTCGTGGCCGCGATGTGCCTGGGCATCAGCATCATCGTGGCGGCGGCAATCCATTGAAACGCCCCCCTGAACGGCTGCGCACGCCAGCGAAACCCCGCCAGTGCGGCTTGGCGGCCCTTGCGCGGCGCCCGCTGGCCAGGGCCGCGCCCATTGCATGCGCCCTCACATGAAGGACAACGACGCCCCCACCGGCCCCCGCCCCATCGAAATCGCGCTGCTCATCAGCGTCTTCGTCGTCGCCGCCTGCGGGCTGCTGTACGAGCTGGCGGCGGGTGCGATCGCCTCCTATGTGCTGGGCGACTCGGTGCTGCAGTTCAGCACCATCATCGGCACTTACCTGTTTGCCATGGGCGTGGGGTCGTGGCTGTCGCGTTACTTCGAGCGGCAGCTGCCCGCGCATTTCTTGCGCATCGAGCTGCTGGTGGCGCTGATTGGCGGGGCGCTGCCGGCCACGCTGTTTCTGGCCAATGCCTACACGCCGGGCGCGTTCCGGTTTCTGCTCTACGGCATGGTGTTCATGGTGGGCACGCTGGTGGGGCTGGAGATCCCGCTGGTCATGCGCATCTTGAAGCGCAACGTGGCGCTGAAAGACCTGGTCTCGCAGGTGCTCACGTTCGATTACCTGGGCGCGCTGGCCGTGTCGATGGCGTTTCCGCTGCTGCTGGTGCCGCACCTGGGGCTCATCCGCACGGGGCTGCTGTTTGGCCTGATGAATGCCGCCGTGGCGCTGTGGGCCGTGTGGCTGTTCCGGCACGAACTGCGGCGCCTCAAGGCCCATGCGGCGGCCTGCGCGATGGTGCTGGGCATTCTGCTGGCCGGGCTGGCGGGGGCCGAACACATCACCAGTTTTGCCGAGGACAAGTTCTACCAGGACCGCATCGTCTTCAGCACCGCGTCGCCCTACCAGCGCATCGTCGTCACGCAAGGGAGCGCGGGGCACCGGCTGTACCTCAATGGCAATCTGCAGTTTGCGCAGCAGGATGAATACCGCTACCACGAGGCCCTGGTGCACCCGGCCATGGCCGCGCACGGCGCACCGCGCAAGGTGGCGGTGCTGGGCGGCGGCGACGGCATGGCGGTGCGCGAAGTCCTGAAATACCCCTCGGTCGAGTCCGTGACCCTGGTGGAGCTGGACCCGGCGATGACGGCGATCTTCAGCGAGAACCCCACGCTGGCACGCCTGAACGGCAACGCGCTGCAAGACCCCAAGGTGAAGATCGTCAACCAGGATGCCTTTGGCTGGCTGCAGCAGGGCACGGACATGTTTGACGTCATCGTGGTGGATTTTCCTGACCCCACCAACTTTTCCATCGGCAAGCTCTACACCAACAGCTTCTACGCCCTGCTGGACAAGCGCCTGGCCGCCAGCGGCTATGCCGTGGTGCAGACCACCTCGCCGCTGGTGGCACGGCACAGCTACTGGACGGTGGTGCACACCATCGAATCGGTGGGCCTGCGCACCACGCCCTACCACGCCCATGTGCCCAGCTTTGGCGAGTGGGGCTTCGTCATCGCCAGCCGCAGGCCCTGGCGCCTGCCCGAGGCGCTGCCGGACGGGCTGCGGTTCCTGAGCCCCGGCACGCTGCCGCTGCTGCTGGACTTTCCGCTCGACATGGCGCGCGTGCCCGCCGAGGTGAACCGCCTGTCCAACCAGGCGCTCGTCTACACCTACGAGCGGGAGTGGGGCAAGCATTAATGAACACCCCCCTGAGCCGCTTCGCGGCTTCCCCCCTCTCTCGAATCGCGGTGCGATTCGGAAGGGGGGACGCTCCCGGCGCGGCGGGGCGGCCCTTGCGCGGGAGCCCTGGCCTGGGCCGCTTCAGCTGCATGCGGTGGTGGGGCGATTCCCGGCGCTCCTGCATCGAAGGCTGACACCATGCAGCGCCGCCAGTTCCTCGCTGCCGCTGCCGCCAGTGCCCTGGCGGGCTGCCACGATGCGCCGCGCACCCTCGCAGGGGGCTTCACCGGTATCGACCTGGCGCGCGGCCACCAGCTGCGTGACCTGCTCAAGTCCGGCCTGCTTCCCGCGCCCGCCGTGGTGCGGCGCACCCAGGTGGTGATCGCAGGGGGCGGCGTGGCCGGGCTGGCGGCGGCGCGCGCGCTGCGGCTGGCGGGGGTGGACGACTTTGCCCTGCTGGAGCTGGAAGACCAGGCCGGGGGCAACAGCCGGGGCGGCGTGGTGGGCGGCGTGGCCTGCCCGCTGGGCGCGCACTACCTGCCCGTGCCGGGCGAGCACGCGCGCGAGGTGCAGGACCTGCTCGAAGAACTGGGCCTGCGCCAGCGCGTGGCCGGGCGCTGGCAGTACGACGAGCGCCACCTGTGCCACAGCCCGCAGGAGCGGCTTTTCTTCCAGGGCGAATGGCAGGAAGGACTGCTGCCCGTGCACGGCGTGGGCCAAGCCACGCTGGCGCAGTACCGGCGCTTTGCCCAGCAGGTGCAGGCGCTGGGCCAGGCCGCGCGCTTCACCATGCCTGCGCTCAAGGGATTTGATGAAAAAAGGCCTCTGACGCCCACCCACCAAGCGCTGGACGCTATTGTTTTTGACGAATGGCTGGCCCGCGAGGGCTTTGACGACGCGCACCTGCGCTGGTACCTGGACTACAGCTGCCGTGACGACTACGGTGCGGGCACGGCGCGCGTGTCGGCCTGGGCCGGTATCCACTACTTCGCCAGCCGCCACGGCTTTCACGCGCCGGGCGAGGCCGCGCCCGAAGAGCGCGAGGCCGTGCTCACCTGGCCCGAAGGCAACGGCTGGCTCACCCACCGCCTGGCCGCGCCGCTGCGCGCGGGCGGCCAGCTGCGCACCGGCTGCAGCGTGCTGCGCATCACCGAGGGACGCCACGACGTGGAGGTGGACGCACTCCACCACGCCACCGGCAACGTCGAGCGCTGGCAGGCGCAGCGCTGCGTGGTGGCGCTGCCGGTGTTCGTGGCGGCGCGCGTGGTGCAACAGCCCCCGGCCTTTGTGCAGGAGGCCGCGCGGCACCTGCAGTGGGCACCCTGGCTGGTGGCCAACATCCACATCGACGCACCGCTGCAGGACCGTCCCGGCGCCGCCCCCGCCTGGGACAACGTGCTCTACCAGGACGCCAACCCCGGCGGCCTGGGCTATGTGGACGCGGGCCACCAGCGGCTGGAGCCGGGCGCGCTGCTGACTGCGCCCACGGTGCTGAGCTACTACCAGGCGTTGGGCGACCTGCCACAGGGCCGCGAGCAACTGGCCAACCGGCCCTGGGACCACTGGGCACATGCCGCGCTGGCCACGCTGGGCGTGCCCCACCCCGACCTGGCACGCCGCGCCACACGGGTGGACATCACGCGCTACGGCCACGCCATGGCCATCCCCACACCGGGCCTGCTCGGCGTTCTAAGTCAGATCGGCCTGCAACGCCCTGCAGGCAAGCGCAAGCAGCTATTGAATGGAGAGCAAATGCCGTGGCTGCCCACGCCCACCACGGCACGGCTGGCGTTTGCACACAGCGACTGGTCGGGCTACTCTGTGTTCGAGGAGGCCTTCACGCGCGGACACGCGGCGGGGGGGGTGGCGGCCGGGTAGGTGGATCCCCATGAACGGCCGTTGAACGCGCCGTTCAGCGCCGGTTCATCGCCACGGGCGCACACTGCAGACACAGCCACTTCCGGCTGCCTTTCATTGTCAGGAGATTGCCATGAACACCACCGCATTGATGTCCGCCGCCGTGCTGGCCTCGTTCGTCTCGGCCCCGCTGCTGGCGGGGCAGCACGGCGAAGGCCACGAGCGCCATGCGGCCCAGCGCCGCGCACCGGCCAGCGAGCGCAGCCTGCAAGACATGCGCACCGTGCCCACCTCCCAGGCAACGCCCCAGGAGGCGGCCCACGGCTGGCAGTATTTCTCCGACCCGGCCACGCAGCACGCCGTGGTCATCAGCCCCCAGGGGGACTACTACTTCAGCCGCGGCAAGGGGCTGCACTGGGTGGCAGCAGATCTGTCGGGCCGCTGAGCGGCAGCCGCGCCCCGGCAGGCCCCCGGGGCTGAGAAAATGCGGCACCGCCGCCTTTTCTGAACGGAAGCCCCATGTCCGATACCCCGGCCCCCCTTCATTTCGAGCGCCAGCATGAACGGCTGGACGCCCTGCTGCACGCCCATCTGCTCGCCGTGGCGGGCGCGGACTTTGCCCATGCGCTGCAGCACCTGCAGCAGTGGCACGCGGGCTTGCTGGAGCACATCGCCATCGAAAACACCCGCCTGCTGCCCCATGTGCCCGAGGGCGCGCGCTGGGCGGCGCGGGTGTACCTGCTGGAACACGAGCGCATTGCCCTGCTGGCCGAGGAGTACATCGCGCGGGTGCAGGCGGTTGTCCGCCACCCGCCGCCAGACGAAGCCACCCGGCGCCGCACGGTGCTGATGCTGATTGACGCCGCCCATGCCCTGCGCCATGTGCTGGAGCACCACCACGAGCGCGAACACAGCGCGCTGGCCCTGGAGCTGCCCCAGGATCTGCAGGAGGCCGCCTGGCGCGGGGTGGAAGGCGCACCAACGTAGTGCGGTGTCCTGCACGGGACGCCCCCATCCGGCGGGCGGCGTACCATCACCGGCACGATTTCCACCGTCCCCCACGCAAGGAGCCCACGCCATGGCAGACACCTTCACCGCCGTCCTGATCGAAGAACACGAGGGCCAGGCCCGCACGGTGTTCAAGCAAATCGCCCTGTCCGACCTGCCCGGCCACGACGTGCTGGTCGAGGTGCAGTACTCGGCACTCAACTACAAGGACGGCCTGGCCCTCTCGGGCAACCGCAACAAGGTGGCGCGCAGCCTGCCCATGGTGGGCGGCATCGACCTGGCGGGCACCGTGGTCGAATCACGCTCGCCGCTGTGGAAGGCGGGCGACAGGGTGGTGCTCAACGGCTTCGGCCTGTCGGAGCTGCACTGGGGCGGCTTCACCCGCTTCCAGCGCGTCAAGGCCGAGTGGCTGGTGCGCCTGCCCGAGGCCTTCACGCCGCTGCAGGCCATGGCCATTGGCACGGCAGGCTACACCGCCGCGCTGTGCGTGGACGCACTCGAGCGCTGGGGCCACGCGCGCCCGGGCCAGGGCCAGGTGCTCGTCACCGGTGCGGCCGGTGGTGTGGGCTCGGTGGCGGTGAGCCTGCTGGCCAAGCGCGGCTATGCGGTGACGGCCTCCACCGGCCGCCCCGACACGCACGACTACCTGCGTGGCCTGGGTGCCAGCGCCTTCGTCGACCGCGCCAGCCTGCAGGCGCCACTGCGCCCGATGCAGCGCGAGACCTGGTCCGCCGCTGTCGATTCCGTGGGTGGCATCACCCTGGCCAACGTGCTGGCGCAAATGGAATACGGCGCGGCCGCCGCCGCCTGCGGCCTGGCCGGCGGCATGGACCTGCCCGCCACGGTGCTGCCGCACATTCTGCGCAGTGTGACGCTGCTGGGCGTCGATTCGGTCATGGCGCCCATGGCCAAGCGCCTCTCTGCCTGGCAGCGCCTGGCCAGCGACCTGGACCCGGCACACCTGGCCGCCATCACCACCGTCGAACCCATGTCCAACCTGCCCGCGCTGGCCGAGGCCATCCTGGCGGGCCAGGTGCGCGGCCGTGTGGTGATCGACGTGACGCGCTGATGCACCCGCCGCGCCCGCTGACCCTGGCAGACCTGCCCGGCCTGCTGGCCGTGCAACGCGCCTGCTACGGCGCGGGCTTTGTCGAGGGCGCCGACGTGTTTGCACGCCGCCTGGCCAGCCCGGCGCAGTGCTCGCTCGTGCTCGAAGACGGCGGGCTCGTGTGCGCCTACCTCGCAGCCTACGACTCGGTGCTCGGCAAGGTCACGCCGCTGCACGGTGATTTTGAGACCGCACCGCAGCCCGACACGCTGTACCTGCACGACATGGCCGTGCTGCCCCAGCTTGCGGGCAGGGGCCTGGCACGCGCGCTGCTCGACCCCTTGTGGCACCAGGCCACGGCACGCGGCCTGCGCCAGTCGGCACTGGTGTCGGTGCAGGGCTCGCGGGGGTACTGGGAGCGCCAGGGCTACGTGGCACAGCCGCTGCAGGATGCCGCGCAGCGCCAGCGGCTGGCGGGCTATGGCGCGGATGCGCTCTACATGGTGCGCAGGCTCACCCCCCCTTGACCAGCGCCATGATCTGCCCGGCATCCAGCGTGCGGGCGCGCTGCTGGATTTGCGGCAGGTACTGCGATTGCAGGTTCTGCGCCGGGCCCAGCAGGCCCTGGTAGGTGGCGCGCAGCAGGGCGGCATCCATCACGCGGCCCCCGGCGTAGTAGCGCCTGGCCAGTTGCCCCAGCGCGTAGGTGGTGGCGAACGAAAACGCCATGCCCGTGGCCGCGCCGCCCACCTTGCCCATGGTTTTGCCCAGCGCCTTGCCAATCAGGCCGCCCAGCAGCTTGCGGCCGAACTGCTCGATGTACTGCGAGGTCATGCCGATGCCGGCGGCGGCGATGAACTCCTTGATGTGGCCCTGGTCCAGCTCCACGCCGTGGGCCTGGCCGATGCGGTAGACCAGCCGGATCTGCAGCGGAATGATGGCCATGGACGCCCACGACTGCGGCAGCAGTTCGAGCGCCCCGTTCAAGATGGCGGCGTTCAGGATGGTCTTGTCCAGCTCAGCGTCCTGCGCGGGCGCCGGGGCCGTGGTGGCGGCAGCCACAGCAGCTGTTGCCGCACCGGCGCGCCAGGACGGGGGCGCGCTGGCCGTCTGCGCGGCCACGGCATTGGCCTGGGCCTCAAAGTCGCGCAGGCCGGCGTTCTGCTCCAGGCCGAGCTGGCGGCGCAGGTCGGCCAGGAACTGCTGTTCCGCCGCGCTCTGGCTGCCGTCGGCGTCGCACACGCACACGGCCATTTCATAGGCCAACTGGCGGTGTTCGGGCTCGCGCAGCGCCGCCACCGCGCCCTGCACCGTCACGCGCTTGAGCAGTACGTCCTGGTACAGGCTGGCCAGGGGGTGCCCGCCCTGGTCGTCGGCAAGCGAGTCGGCCAGGTTGCGGATGGCCTCGCGCTCGCTGTCGGCCTTGTGGCCGTCTGCGAAGGCGGCAAACAGGGCCAGGGTGAGCAGGGCGCGCTGGGATTCGGGGTTCATGGGGACAGGTTCCTTGGGCAGAAGGGGACGGGCACATTGTTGACCAACCTTTCACTGACCCGCGCCAGCGCACCAGGTTCCCCGGTTCCGCAAGCGTCACAGGCCATGGCGATAATGCCCGCCATGCCAAACCGCTGGAAACCCAACGTCACCGTGGCCGCCCTCATCGAGCGCGATGGCCGCTTTCTGCTGGTAGAAGAAGAAACCACCGACGGACTGAAGCTGAACAACCCCGCCGGCCACCTGGACCCGGGCGAATCGCCCGTGCAGGCCTGCGCCCGCGAGGTGCTGGAGGAAACCGCGCACGACTTCGAGCCCACGGCCCTGCTCGGCGTGTACCTCAACCGATTCACCAAAACGCGCACGGGCGACGACCTGACCTACATGCGCTTCGCCTTTGCGGGCCAGCTCGGCACGCACCACAGCTGGCGCTCGCTGGATTCGGGCATCGTGCGCACCCTGTGGATGACGCCCGACGAAATCCGCGCCTGCCCCGAGCGCCACCGCAGCCCGCTGCTGCTGCGCTGCCTGGAGGACTACCTGGCGGGCCAGCGCTTTCCGCTGCACTTGGTGCACACGGACATCTCCGTGACGGAACCGGCACAGGAATAAGACGGAGCCGTCGGCCGGGTCGTCAGAAGTTGTGGCGCACCCCCACGGCCGCCGACCGGACGGACTGGGGTGCCTTGCCCGCGCCGTTGTGGAGCAACACGCCATAGAGGAAGGTTCGCTTGGATAGCGCGTATTTCGCCTCCAGCAAGACATCAGTGTCTTTGTTCTTCGTGTCGCGGGCGGCATCCAGCGTCACAGTCAGCGCGCCCAGCGGCGCACTGGCACCCACCGTGAAACCCCTTCCGAGCTGGGCGCCCGTCGCATCCTGCAAGCTGGCCGCGAGTTTGATGGAGCCGAAACGGTAGGCGGCGCCCAGGGCGAGGTTCCTTCCCTTGTTCTCCAGCTTGTTGTAGACCAGGGCCGCCGACAGCGGACCGGAGCGGTAGATGACGTTCAGGTCTTTCTTGCCCACACCACCGTTGTCGGCCGCAAACACGTGCCCAATGCTCGCGCTCAAACCTTGCCACTGCGGGGTGGTGTAGCTCAGTTCGGCGTTGTGCCGCGAACCGAGCCCCCCATAGCTGAACTGGCTGCTCACGACGGAGTAGTTGGCGGAGCCTGTCAGTTCCCAGGCACTGGTGCCGTAATAGCTCTGCGTAAGTGCGCGCCCTGCCTTGACGCGGCCCCATGGCCCCTCAAGGCTCATATTGGCTTGGCGGGAGAACATGTTGCTGGCGCCGGCACCATTGTTCAGGCTGACCTGGGCCTCGAAATTGAAGGCCGCCTTCAGGCCGCCGCCGAGGTCTTCGACCCCACGCACGCCCCACCGGCTGGTGCCGTTGTTGAGGGTGCTGCTGCTGGCCATCCGGGTGTCCTGCCCCGTGGTTTTGGCCAAGGCCGCGTCCGCCACGCCATACAGCGTGACGCTGGACTGGGCGGCACTGATTCCGCAGGCCGCCGTTGCCACGGCGGCCAGTGTGAGGTTCTTGAACATGGCATTTTTTCCTTGTGCGTGTGCAGGGCTGCTCCCCGGCAACCCTGTCCGTTTGTCAAACCAGTCCGGCACCGCGTTGCAGCGGCACAGACCCATCGGCGGTGTCAGGCGTGCCGCCGGACGGCCAGGCCCTCCGCCCAGCCGTGTGCCGTATGCCGGCTCAATCCGCCGTGAGCTTGCGCTCCTTGATGGTGGCGGCCCACTGGGCCGATTCTTTCTTCATGAAGGCGGTGAGCTCGGCGCGCGTGGTGGGCTGGGGGGTGAGGCCGTGCTTGGTCAACGCCTCTTTCACGCCCGGGTCGTTCAGCACCTTGACGATCTCGGCATTCCAGCGGTCGAGCAACGGCGCGGGGGTCTTGCCGGGCGCCACGAAGGCATACCAGTTCAGCGCCTCGAAGCCCGGAAAGCCCGATTCCGCCACGGTGGGGATGTTGGGCAGGTAGGCCGGGCGCGTCAGGCCGGTGGTGGCCAGCGGGATGAGTTTGCCCGCTTCCACATGCGGCATGGCCGTGGGCGGCGCAGCAAAGTACGAGGTGATGCGTTCGCCCAGCAGGTCCTGCAGCGCGGGGGCACCGCCCTTGTAGGGCACATGGGTCATGTCCACGCCCGCGCGCTGGTTGAACAGCTCGCCCGCCAGGTGCGAGGCCGAGCCCGCACCGGTGGAGGCGAAGTCCACGCTGCCGGGCTTCTTTTTCGACAGCTGGATGAACTCGGCCAGCGTCTTGGCGCCCGCGGCCTTGTGCACCACCAGCACGTTGGGGAAGTTGACACCGCCCGAGACCGGGGCCAGGTCCTTGAACGGGTCGTAGGGCAGCTTCATCAGGTGCGGAGCAATGGTCAGCGGGCCGACCGAGCCGAACAGCAGCACCGAGCCATCGGCGGCCGCATTGGCCACGAACTGGTGAGCGATGTTGCCGCCCGCGCCGCCCTTGTTGTCCACCACCACCGACTGACCGATGTTTTCGCCCAGCTTCTTGGCGATCAGGCGCGCTGCGGCGTCGGCCGCGCCACCCGCCGCAAAGCCCACCACCAGCGTGACCGGCTTCTTGGGCGGAAAGTCCTGCGCGCTGGCGGTGCCAGCCAGCCACAGGGATGAAGCGGCGAGCGCGGTGGCGCGCAGCAGTTGGCGTTTGTTCATGGAGGTCTCCTCGGGTTGTGGGTGTTGTGGATAGATGGGGATCAGTCGGCGCCCAGACCGATGGGGTTGGGCTGGCGCTTTTCCACGGCGTGGCGCAAAAGCGATGCGGTGCGGAAGATGCCGTGGGCAAACTTGCCGTAGGGCAGCGTGGCAAACAGCGCCATCACCGCGCCCAGGTGCAGGCACAGCAGCAGCGCCAGCGCGGGCGTGCCGCGCACCAGCCAGAGCGCCAGGCCGCTGGCCGACACCAGGAACAGCAGGGCGATGAAGCCCAGGTCCATGGGCTTTTGCTGCGCGTCGCCATGCAGCGCGTGGCGCGTGCGGTTCAGATGCCACAGACCGGCCGTGCCCAGCACCAGCATCACGCCGCCCACGGCGCCCAGCAGCTTCGGGATGCTGGGAAGGTCGTAGGGCGCGGCCCAGCCAAACACGTAGTGGTACACCGTGCCCACGCTGGTGGCGGCAAAGCACAGCAGGAAACCGTAGAAGGTCAGGTGGTGGGCGCGGCGGCGCTTCAGGGTGTAGGCGTCGTCCTCGTTGTGGCAGCCGTCGCCGTGGCCGCCGTCCAGGTACTTCAGGCGCAGCACGGCATCGGTGGCCTCCAACGTGGCGGGCGCACTCAGCAGCGCGCCGCTGGTGGCGGGCGTCACATCGCGCCAGAAGCGGCGCACGCCCATGCCCAGCGCCAGCACCACGAACAGGAACACCGGGGCAAACAGGCCGACCAGCAGGTTGTGCGGGAACAGGTGGTAGAAGTTGCCCCCCAGGTTGGTGCCCCACAGCGCATCAAGGCCGCCTTGCAGCACGGCACCCAGCACCAGGAACAGCGCCAGCCCCGCGGCCAGCGCCAGCGACAGCGTGAGCCCCTGGCGCTGGTAGAGCCGGCCCAGCGCGGGCGGCCAGGCGTAGTCGGCATAGGTCTGGCCGCGCACCTGGGCCATGGCCTGGGGCACGTTGACGGCAAACTCGTGCGGCGGCGCGTATTGGCAGGCGTGCAGGCAGGCGCCGCAGTTGTGGCACAGGTTGGCCAGGAAGTGGATGTCGGCCTTGCCGAATTCGAGCCGGCGCGTCATGGCCGGGAACACGGCGCAGAAGCCCTCGCAGTAGCGGCAGGCGTTGCAGATCTGCATCTGGCGCGCCACCTCGGTTTCGGGGGCGGACAGCACGATCTCGCCGTTGGCCAGCGCCCGGGCGTCGCGCGTCAGGGCCTCAAGCGTTTGCATGGATTGCTCCTTGTTTTGTAGCTGTTTGCGCTTTATCTGCAATCCCTGGAGGCCGTTTTGAAGCCAAAGCAGCGTTGGTGCCGGCGATGCGGCCAAAGGCCGTGCCGATGCTCATGCCGACGCCGGCGGTGTAGCCCTTGCCCAGCACATTGCCCGCCATCATTTCGCCCGCGACGAACAGGTTGGGGCTGGGCTGGTTGTTGAAGCGCACGGCCGCCGTGTCGTCGGTGTGCAGGCCCAGGTAGGTGAAGGTGACGCCGGGCTTGAGCGCGTAGCCATGGAACGGCCCGGTGTCGATGGGGCGGGCCCAGTGCGTCTTGGCGGGCACCACGCCTTCGGTGTGGCAATCGTCCAGTGCGGTGTGGTCGAACTGGCCCACGCGGCAGGCGGCGTTGTAGGCATCGAGCGTGCGCATGAAGCGCTCCACCGGCAAGCCCAGCTTTTGCGCCAGCTCGGGCAGGCTGTCGGCGCGGGCGCCGGGAAACACCGGCGGCATGAAGCGGCCAATGGCCTTGCTGTCGATGATGGAGTAACCGATCTGCCCCGGCTGCTGCGCCACCAGGCGGCCCCAGATGGCGTAGCGCTTGGGCCAGAAGTCCTCGCCCTCGTCGTAGAAGCGTTCGCCGTCGCGGTTCACCACCACGCCCAGCGACACGCAATCGATGCGCGTGCAGATGCCCCCGTCAAACAAAGGCGCGCGCGCGTCGATGGCCACCATGTGCGCCTGCGTGGGGTCGCCAATGCGGTCGGCGCCGTGATCCTGGAGCAGGTGCTTGAGCAGCACGCCTTTGTTGTAGGCCGTGCCACGGATCAGGAAGTTGTCGGCAGGCCATTCGCCGCGCTCGTTCTGGCCCCAGGCCTCGCGCAGCCATTCGCGGTTGGACTCGAAGCCGCCCGCCGCCAGCACGCAGGCCTTGGCAGTAATGCGCTCGCCCTTCACATGGGCGGCGACGAACCGGCCGTTCTCGATCTCGATGCGGTCCACGGGCGCCTCGTAGCGGATCTGCACGCCCAGCTTTTCCGCGCTGCGGTAGTAGGCATTGACCAGCGCCTTGCCTCCGCCCATGAAGAAGGCATTGGTGCGCGCCACATGCAGCGCACCCGACAGCGGCGGCTGGAAATGCACGCCATGGCTGCGCATCCAGTCGCGGCAGGTGCTGGAGGCGCGGATCACCAGGCGCGCCAGGTGCTCGCTGGTCAGGCCGCCGGTCACCTTGAGCAGGTCTTGCCAGTATTCCTCTTCGGGGTAGGCATCGACCAGCACGTCCTGCGGCGCATCGTGCATGCAGCGCAGGTTGCGCGTGTGGGCCGAGTTGCCGCCGCGCCAGGCGCGTGGGGCCGCTTCCAGCAACAGCACGCTGGCACCGGCCTCGCGCGCCATCAGCGCGGCGCACAGGGCGGCATTGCCGCCGCCGATGACGAGCACATCGATCGCAGTGGGTTCCGCAGAGGGGGGGATATTTGGCACCGTGGGATTCCATTCGTGGGGTGTAGCGCCACTGTAGAAATTTCGCCCCGGTGTGGGCAGGCCCGAAAGGGCATGGGGCCATCACGTTTCGTGATGGCTTGGGGTCATTGGGGAGGGGCCTGCGCCAGGGCGGCACCCACCCAGCTGCCGGATTGCACCAGCGCCCGCGCGCAGTCGGCCAGCACCACGCGCGTGGCCAGGGCAGCGGGTGAGAGTTCGTCGTCCGACAGGCTGCACAGCGCTGCGGGGCGACTGGCCGGGGCGTCAGACAGTTCTGCCAGGCCAAAACGTTCGTTGGCGTCAGGGTAGCGCCCCACGGCGGCCCAAGGTTGCAGAGTGCTGCCCAGGCCCGCGTTCACAGCGTCCATCAGCATGGCCAGGGAGTCGATCTCCATCGCCACCAGCGGAGCCACCTTGGCGGTGGCGAAGGCCGCATCGATGCGGCTGCGCAGACCATGCGGGCCGGTGGGCAGGATCAGCGGCTCGGCCTTCAGTTGGGCCAGACGCAGGCGCCGGGGCAACTTGGCTGGCAAGGTGCTGGCGCCGCTGTGGGCGCTGCGGATGAGGAACAGGCGCTCTTCCAGCAGCGGCAGCACACTCCAGCGGCGCGCGGGTTGGGTATCGAACAGCACGGCCAAATCCAGCTGGCGCGCGTTGAGCATGTTGGAGAGGTGGCCCGACAGGCTCTCCACCATGTGCAGCCGCACATCGGGGTAGCGCTCGCGCATGGCGCGCATCAGCGGCACGCCCAGCACAGAGGCGGTGGTGGGCGCCAGGCCCACGCTCACGCTGCCCGTCAGACGCGCCCGCTGCGCCGCGCGCGCGGCCTGGTCGGCATGGCGCAGCACGAGTTGCGCCTCGCGGAAGAACGCCAGCCCGGCCTCGGTGGGCACCGCGCCCTTGGCGGTGCGTTGCAGCAGCCGGGTGCACAGCTCGCCCTCCAGGCGGCTGATCTGCTGGCTCAGGGCCGACTGCACCATGTTCAGGTCGATCGCAGCACGGCCCATGGAGCCCAGCTCCACGATACGCACGAAGTAACGCAACTGTCGCAGTTCCATGGATCGTCCCGCGCAGTGCGCTACTGTCCCGCCACTTGCGGAATCAGCCGGTGGTAGAAGCGGATGGCATCAAGGTAGTTGGCCACGCTCAGGCGCTCGTTGGTGCCGTGGAAGCGCTTGAGGTCTTCGCTGTTGGCACGGATGGGCGAGAACTTGAAGATGTGGTCGCTGATGGCGCCGTAGTGGATGGAGTCCGTGCCCGCCACCATCAGGCCCGGGGCCACCAGGGCGTCGGGGAACACCTCGCGGATGGTCTGGTTCAACACCCGGTATTGCGCCGAACCGGTGGGCGCCACCTTGGACGCATCCACCGCACCGGGCAGCGCCACCAGCTCGAACTTGCCGCCCGGCGCCGCATCGGCCACATGGCTGTGCACATGCGCCAGCACGCCCTCTTTGGTGTCGCCCGGCAGGATGCGGAAGTTCACCGTGGCCTCGGCATGGCCGGGCAGCACGTTCTCCTTGTTGCCCGCGTTGACGATGGTCAGCGCCGTGGTGGTGCGCAGCATGGCGTTGGTGCTGGCCGCGCCTTCGAGCTGCTTTTGCACCACGGGGCCGAACAGCCACAGGTTGGACAGCGCCACACGCGAAAAGCCCCCCATTTCAGGCGCCAGGGTGTCAAACATTTCAAACGCCACGCCGCGGATGCCGGCCGGCAGCTGCCGGTCCTCCAGGCGCGCGAGCGCCGCGCTCATCATGGCGATGGCGCTGGTGCCCTTGGGCGGCGGCATGGACGAATGGCCCGGCGTGGCCGACACCTTGAGCACCACCGACATGTAGCCCTTCTCGGCCACGCCGATCAGCGCCGTGGGCTTGGCGATGCCGGGCATCACACCTTCGAGCACTAGCAGGCCCTCGTCCAGCACAAAGTCGAGCCGCACGCCGCGCTGCTGCAGCAGCGCGGCAATCTGGGTGGCACCGCGCATGCCACCCACCTCCTCGTCGGCACCGTAGGCCAGATAGATGGTGCGCGGCGGCTGGTAGCCGCTGGCCAGCAGCATCTCGACGGCCTCCATTTGCGAAAGCAGGTTGCCCTTGTCGTCCCAGGAGCCCCGGCCCCAGATGAAGCCGTCCTTGACCTCCCCGGCAAACGGCGGCACCTCCCAGTCGCCCTCGGTGCCGGGCGCCACGGGCACCACGTCCTGGTGCGCCATGAGCATGATGGGCGGCGCCTTGGGGTCGGCGCCCTGCCAGGTGTAGAGCAGGCTCAGGCCGCCCACCACCTCGCGCTGCAGCGTGGCATGCACCCGGGGGAAGCGCGCCTGCAGCAAGGCATGCAGGGCCTGGAACTGGTCGGCACTGAGCTGCGGGTCGTCACGCGAAGACAGGGTCTGCAGCCGCACCGCCTCGGCCAGCCGCTCGGCCACCGCCGCACCGTCCACGGCCACGGGGGCGAGGGGCTCCACCGGCAACTGGCGCGAGCCCTTGCGCACGGTATTGATGGCCACCGCCGCCGCGAGCAGCAGCACCAGGGCCAGCAGGCCCCACAGGGTTTTCTTAAGCATGGGTGTTGTCTCCTGGAAGCGGATCGTAAACCGCACCGACACTGCGGGTCGTGCCGACCAGCGCTACACCCCGCGCAGCACACTGAACTCTCTGAACAGCCGCGCCGGTAGCGGCGTGCCAAGCCGCCAGACGATGCTCATGGGTCGGTCGCCCTCTGCCGACTCCAACGTGACAGGGCCGCAGGCACGATAAGCCTCGCCTTTGCGCTGCCGCACGAAGAGCTGGAACTGCCAGCCATTGGTCGCGCTTTCGAGGTATCGCCGTCCACCTGGCGTATCCGGGCCAGCGCTGTTCTGGCTTTGCCAATGGAATCGCTCCGCGCTGATCGCATAGTCGTAGTACGCGATGCGGTCGTGGTACCCCTCGCTCTTGTCGAGCGTGACAAAAAGCAGCTCGGTTTTGCGGCTGAGCAGCGACAAAGTACCGGCCTGGAACGGTACACGGCGCGACGCTGTCAGCCAGCCCACGGCGGTGAGTATTTCGCGCACACCATACGCAGCGTGCAAGCACAAGGGCGTGCCTTCGAGACCGGGCACCGGATGCGCGCCCAAGGTGCTGCGGGCCTGCAGCAGAGCAGACAACTCCACCAACTCGGCCGCAATGGCGGGATGCTGCACCATGCGCTCCATAAAGGCCTCGTGCCCGGCGGCTTGGTCATGGCGTCCGTCAATCTGGTAGGCCAGCATCTGCACCGCCAACGCTTCTTCTGCCTGCAACGCCGGAGCGTATTCTTGGGGCACACCTACTGCGGTCATCACGTCGAGCCGACGTGGATCGTCCACATGCAGCAGGTCGCCAAAGCGGCGGCTGAAGTAGTCCTCCTCCGGACCTGGCTCTGCCACCATCAGGCCTGCATCGCGCTTCAGTGCCGTCCAACCACTACGGCCTTGACCGGTACCAGCGCGGTAGACATCTTCCAATTCCAGTGCCTGGTCGTGCAGAAAATCGGCCAATTGCACCGTAGACCGGCCACGCAAGGCGGCGTAGGCCTGCAGCTCGGTTTTCAGACGACGCCAGTTCTGCGATATCAAGGCCCGCAATCCTTGCAGCACCTGCTCGCGCGTCTGGCGCTGCAGATGAATGTGACAGCCGGGCGGCAAACTGCCGAAGCCGTTCTCCACACCGTCCGTCAGCTCGCGGCGGGACAAGCCGGTCAGACTGGACAACAGACGGTCAAACCGAAACTCCGTGCGGTGCTGGCCGACAAAATCGAGCACCAGACAGCTTTCCTTGCCGGGAGCCAGACGCAGGCCGCGGCCAATCTGCTGCTGAAACAGCACCGGGCTTTGCGTGGGCCGCAGCAACAACAGCGTATCCACCATCGGCAGGTCAATGCCTTCGTTATAGAGATCGACCGTCACCAACGCGCACAACTCGCCGTTAAGCAGGCGCTGCGGCGCTCGGCGCCGCTCTTCGCTGGCCGTTGCACCGACCACACAAGCTGCAGGAAGCCCCGCGCGATTGAGCCAATCGGTCATGAATTCGGCGTGGGCCACCGACACACAAAAAACGATGGCCCGCGACTGCCTTGCGTCGGACGCCAAGCGGCGCCATTCATTGATGACGAGTCGGGCGCGGACGTCGTTGCCCGTGACCAGGTTGTCCACCGCCTCCCGCTCCCCCGGCCGGTCCCAAGGCACTTCCGAGAAGTCGGTGGCATCGTCGCAGGCGTAGTACTCAAACGGCGCCAACAGTTGCAGGTCCAGCGCATGCCACAACCGCAGCTCGACCGCCGGGCTGCCGTCTGGCCGTGCATCGAAATACTGCACGATGGGTTGGCCGTCGCTGCGCTCAGGCGTGGCTGTCAGCCCAAGCAACACGCTGGGGCGAACGGCTTTGGCAAAAGTATCAAACCGGTCGGCAGCCAAGCGGTGGCATTCGTCCACTACCACCGTGTGCCAGTGGTCGGCGCCCACGGTGGCCACAAGATTGCGGCTGGTCAGGCTGTCGATGGTGGCAAACAGGTGATCCCAGCGCTCGGGTTGGTGGCTCCCGGTGAGAAGCTCACCGAAATCGGGGGCGCGCAGCACTTCACGGTAGGTGCGCAGGGCCTGGCGCAGGATTTCCTCGCGGTGGGCCACAAACAGAAGGCGCGGGCGCCCGCCTTCGCTGCGGCAGGTGTTGCGGTAGTCGAACGCCGCCACCATCGTCTTGCCGGTGCCCGTGGCCGCCACCAAGAGGTTTCGGCTACGGCCATGGGCGCGCTCGGTGGCCAACTGCTCCAGCATATCCTGCTGATAGGTCTTGGGCTGGAGGTCAAAAAAGCTGATGGTGGTCGAGGGTTCGCCGCCAAACGACTCGCGGCCCAGCGCTGCCGCCAGGGCCTGCCGGTGTTCGACGTTGTCCGGGTCGTAGCGCTGAAACTCGCTGTCTGCCCACAGCGTTTCGAAGTGGGCCACGGCGCGGGCAAACAGCGCCTCTTGTGCGCGCTGGGTCAGTTTGACCGTCCACTCCAGCCCCCCGGTCAGCGCAGCGCCCGACAGGTTGGCACTGCCGACATACGCCGAACCGAAACCGGTCTTGCGCTGGAACAGCCAGGCCTTGGCATGCAGACGGGTGCGCCTTCCATCCAGTGAAACGCGCACTTCGCAGCCCGGCAGGCGCGCAAGTTCGTCCAACGCTCGCGCCTCGGTCGCTCCGGTGTAGGTGGTGGTGAGGATGCGCAGCCGGGTCTTGGGTTGCGCCTGTCCTGGTGTCTGTGCGCCTCCTTTTGCAGTGATTTGCTGCAACACATCCTGCAGCTTGCGGACGCCCGACACGGTGATGAAACTGACCAGAATGTCCACCTGGTCGCTGGAAGCCAACTCGCGTCGGATTTCCTGTAGCAGCGAAGGCGAACCCTTCCCAGCGGTAAAGAGCCAAGGCACCGCCAGACCGATCTCCGGCGACACCGGAAACTGCTGGTCGCGCTGCACTGCGCGGAGGACCCGCAATGGCGACGCCACCAGATCAATGACATCCGCGGATGGGCCAGTGGCCACCGCGCCATCGCCACCGGCGAGCCGCTGCCGCAACATCACCAGCAGTTCATTCACCAGTGAAAGTTGGACTTTGACTTTGTCGGCGTCGTCGCCCGACACATCATCAAGCAGGGTTGCGAGCTGCCGCGTGATGGCATCGGTCAGAAACCCGGCCGCTCCTCCCTTCAACACCGACACATCGGTCAGGGACGGTTCCAGTTCAGCAAGCGACTGGGCCAGCCTTTCGGTCAACAGAAGGTCGTACAGACCGTCGGGCAATGACATCGTCGTCCTTGGTGTGGGTGCGGTTGCCTTGATTGTCCTGCCAAGGCGGCCACTGGAGGGTGACGGAGGACGCGTTTCCGCCCGCTTGGCCTTCCGGTGCTGAGTCCATCGCAGACATAGGGGGGCGATGTTATTGCGACTATTTGCATCAAAACAGTCCTTAAGCCAATACCATCAAGCGCCAATAGCTATTTATTCAATAGCAAACCCGCACCCCACATATCCGGCGATGGCCGGATAATCCCACCCATGAAAAAGCAACGTGTTGTCGTGGGCCTGAGCGGCGGGGTGGATTCCGCCGTCACCGCCCACCTTCTCAAGCAGCAGGGCCACGAGGTGGTCGGCATCTTCATGAAGAACTGGGAAGATGACGACGACAGCGAGTACTGCTCGTCCAACGTCGACTTCGTGGACGCCGCCGCCGTGGCGGACGTGATCGGCATCGAGATCGAGCACGTCAACTTTGCCGCCGAGTACAAGGACCGCGTGTTTGCCGAGTTCCTGCGCGAGTACCAGGCTGGGCGCACGCCCAACCCCGATGTGCTGTGCAACGCCGAGATCAAGTTCAAGGCCTTCCTCGACCACGCGATGCGCCTGGGGGCCGAGAAGATCGCCACGGGCCACTATGCCCGTGTGCGGCAGAACGCGGCCACGGGCCTGTTCGAACTGCTCAAGGGCCTGGACCCATCCAAGGACCAGAGCTACTTCTTGCACCGGCTGAACCAGGCGCAGCTGGCCAAAACGCTGTTCCCCGTGGGCGAGCTGCACAAGACCGAGGTGCGCCGCATTGCCGCCGAAATTGGCCTGCCGAATGCGAAGAAGAAGGATTCGACCGGCATCTGCTTCATTGGCGAGCGGCCGTTCCGCGAATTCCTCAACCGCTACATCAGCCACGCGCCCGGCCCCATCCTGGATGACCGGGGCCGCAAGCTGGGCCAGCATGTGGGCCTGTCGTTCTACACGCTGGGCCAGCGCCAGGGGCTGGGCATTGGCGGGGTCAAGGAAAAGGGCGCGCAGCGCGGCGGCGGTGCGCACGCGCCCTGGTTTGTGGCGCGCAAGGACTTGGCCAAGAACACGCTGCGCGTGGTGCAGGGGCACGACCACCCCTGGCTGCTGTCGCACCGGCTCGATGCGCAGGATGCAAGCTGGTGCGCGGGCCATGCGCCCGCACCGGGCCCGTATGCGGCCAAGACGCGTTACCGCCAGCAGGATGCGGCCTGCACCGTGGAGAGCGCCGACGCCAGCACCTTCCGCCTGCACTTCCCCGGGGCGCAATGGGCCGTCACGCCCGGGCAGAGCGCCGTGCTGTACGACGGCGAGGTGTGCCTGGGCGGCGGGGTGATTGCGGCGGTGGACCCTTCGCAGGACCCGCAATAAAAATAGCCGCAAACGCCCTGTATACGGGCGCAGGCAGCTATTTTTTCAAGAGCGCACTGGCCTGTGCGCGGATGCAAAGAACGTTTCCGATCTCGCAGGTGCCCTGGGAGATCGGAAACACGTTGTTAGAACGGAATGTCGTCGTCCATGTCATCAAAGCCCGAGGCCGCGCGCGGTGCCTGGGCCATGGGGGCGGGCGCCGGGCGCGGCGGGGGGGCCGCGGGGCGCTGGGGTGGGGGCGCGGCGCGGCGCGGGGCCTGGTCGTAGCCACCGGCATCGCCACCGTAGCCGCCGTCGTCATAGCCGCCGCCCTGGCCGCCACCGCCCATGCCCTGGCGGCTGCCGAGCATTTGCATCTGGTCGGCCCGGATTTCGGTGCTGTACTTTTCCACACCGGCCTGGTCGGTCCACTTGCGGGTGCGCAGGCTGCCTTCCACGTACACCTGCGAGCCCTTGCGCAGGTACTGGCCGACGATTTCGGCCAGGCGGCCATTGAACACCACACGGTGCCATTCGGTGGCCTCGCGCATCTCTCCGCTCTGCTTGTCTTTCCACTTGTCGGTGGTGGCGATGGTCACGTTGGCCACCTGGTCGCCGCTGGGGAAGGTGCGCATCTCGGGGTCGCGCCCCAGGTTGCCGACGATGATGACTTTGTTCACGGATGCCATGCTGCTCTACCTCTGTTTTCGTGGGGCGCGCCATGCGCCAGACGCGTGATTGTGCCGCAAGCGGCCCGGCGCGGGGGGACGGTTCAGTGCCCCGCCCGGCCCACCGGCCGCAGCGGCCAGGTCAGCACCAGCCACAGGGCGGTGAGCAGGGCCGTGGCGGCAAACAGGCCCGGGGCACCGGCCCATTTGACCAGCGCGCCGCCGAGCGCGCCACCGGCAAACAGGCCCAGCGATTGCAGCGTGTTGTAGGCCCCCAGGGCCGCGCCGCGCACCGGGGTGGGCGCCATGCGCGAGACCAGGCTGGGCTGGCTGGCCTCCAGCGCGTTGAAGCCGCAGAAGAAGACGAACAGCAGCAGCCCCAGCACCCACAGCGTGGGCGCCTGCCCGCTGGCCACCAGCGCGCCCAGGCCCACCTGCACCAACAGCACCAGGGCAATGGCGCCCAGCAGCGCGGCGCGCAGGCGGCCCCGCCGCTCCAGCGCAAACAGGCCGCCCATGGCGACGAACGACAGCACCACGGCCGGCAGGTACACCTGCCAGTGCTGCGCGTGCGCCAGGCCCGCCTGCACCAGCAGCGCGGGCACGGCCACCCACATCGAGAGTTGCACGGTGTGCAGCACGAACACGCCCAGGTTCAGGCGCAGCAGGTCGGGGTTTTTAAAGACATCGGCCAGGCGGCCGCGCGGCCCCTCGCTGTGGTGCGCGGCCTCGGGCGGCACCCACCACAGCACCACGGCGATGCCGGCCAGCGCCAGCGCGCAGGTCAGACCGAACAGCCCCCCCAGGCCAATGCGGGCGGTAAGCAGGGGCGCGGCCACCAGGGCCACGGCAAACATCAGGCCGATGCTGCCGCCCACCAGCGCCATGGCCTTGGTGCGCACGCCATCGCGCGTCTGGTCGGCCAGCAGCGCGGTGACGGCCGCCGACACGGCGCCCGCGCCCTGCAGCGCGCGGCCCACGAGCAGGCCCATCACGCTGTCGGCCAGCGCGGCCAGCAGGCTGCCGCCCGCGAACACCAGCAGGCCCAGCACGATGACGCGCTTGCGGCCGAAGCGGTCGGACGCCATGCCCAGCGGCAGCTGCAGCACGGCCTGCGTGAGGCCGTAGATGCCCATGGCCAGGCCGACGAGCGCGGGGTCGTCGCCGCCCGGGTACTTGCGCGCCTCCAGTGCGAACACGGGCAGCACCATGAAAAGGCCCAGCATGCGCAGCGCGAAGATCAGCGCCAGCGAGACGCTGGAGCGGCGCTCTTGCGGGGTCATCCGGCTGGCAGAGGTTGGGGGCTGCGGCATGGCAGTGCCCTGGAAAGTGGGAGAGGATTCCGGCACGGTGGTGCGCTTGGGCCCGGGGGGCCTGGTGAAACAAAACGGTGATTTTCGCCCATCCTCCACGACCACGGCCGTGCCGGGGGCTTGCGCGGGTTCAGGCAGCACGAAAATTGAATGCAAAAAATGGCTGCAGAGCCCTACCCGCAAGCGTCAGCAGCTATATTTTATGCAGCAAAACCAACACCCTCACGCCGCCAGCGCCGCCTGGATGTCGCCCGCCAGCTTCTCGGGCGCGTCCTGCGGTGCATAGCGGCGCAGCACCTGGCCGTCCTTGCCCACGAGGAATTTGGTGAAGTTCCATTTGATGGCCTTGAGACCCAGCAGGCCCGGCGCCTCGGCGGCCAGCCAGCGGTAGAGCGGGCTGGCGTCCTGGCCGTTCACGTCGATCTTGGCCATCATCGGAAAGCTCACGCCATAGTTGAGCTGGCAGAAGCTGGCGATGTCGTCGTTGCTGCCCGGGTCCTGCCCGGCAAACTGGTTGCACGGAAAACCCAGCACCACCAGGCCCTGGCCGCCGAACTGCTGGTGCAGCGCCTCCAGCCCGCCCAACTGCGGCGTGAAGCCGCAGGCGCTGGCGGTGTTGACGATGAGCAGCACCTTGCCCTCGTACTGGCGCAGGGGCACCACCGTGCCATCGATGCGCTGGGCTTCAAAGTCGTAAACGCTGGACATGGCGGGCTCCGGAAGGTCGAAACCGCCATCGTAGCGGTTTCGCGCGGCAAGCGCCGGGGCCTGCCTCCGGCACCCTTTCGCTATCGTTCATATAGCTGCAGGCGCTTGACAGACGGTTGTTTCAAGCCTATTTTGTGCATTTTTCACCCACCCCTCCATGACCCTCCTGCGCGCCCTGCAAGCGGACATCACGCACCTGGATGTGGACGCCATCGTCAACGCCGCCAACCGCTCGCTGCTGGGCGGCGGCGGGGTGGATGGCGCCATCCACCGCGCGGCGGGGCCCGCGCTGCTGGAGGCCTGCCGCGCCCTGGGTGGCTGCGAGACGGGCGACGCAAAGATCACGCCGGGGTTCGGACTGCCCGCCCGGTACGTCATCCACACGGTGGGACCGGTCTGGCAGGGCGGCACCGCCGGAGAGCCCGCGCTGCTGGCCTCGTGCTACCGCAGCGCCATTGCGCTGGCCCTGACCCACGGGGTGCGCAGCCTGGCCTTTCCCGCCATCAGCACGGGGGTGTATGGCTACCCCGCCGCCCTGGCCGCGCGCGTGGCCGTGGCGGCGGTGCGCGGCGCGATTCCCAAAGACTCGCCCCTGCGCGAAGTGATTTTTTGCTGCTTCTCGGCGCACGATCTCGCGATCTGCGAGGCGGTGCTGCAGGAGGCGCCGCCCGGCTCGCCCGTGGAGCCGGACGAGCAGGCTCCTGCCCACCGAAAAAGTTGAACAAAACAGCCTTCAGCGTTTGTCAATCAAGCGCCTGCAGCTCCTGAAAAAGGAGCATCAATGGTGCGTATCGTGCCGCGCGATGCGCAGCAGGTGGTCCAGCTCTTCGGCGTGCTGCACGCAGTTGTGGGCGTGCCAGCGCTGGATGACCCACATGATGCCCGCCACCACCACGCCAAAGGCGGTGATGGCGCCAAAGGCCGACAGCCCCAGCTTGGTGGACAGGCTGTAGAACGCGCCCAGGCCCAGGATGCAGGCCTGCTCGTTGAAGTTCTGCACGGCAATCGAGCGGCCCGCGCCCATGAGGTTGTGGCCCCGGTGCTGCAGCAGCGCGTTCATGGGCACCACCAGAAAGCCCCCCAGCCCGCCCAGCAGAATCAGGAAGGGCACGGCCACCCAGACGTTGCCGATGAAATTCATCAGGATCACCAGCAGCCCCATGGCGATGCCCAGGGGCATGACGCGCGTGGCCAGGTCCAGCCGCATGTACATGGAGGCCACCACGGCGCCCACGGCCGTGCCGATGGCCACCACCCCCACCAGCGCCGAGGCCTGCGTGGTGCTGTAGCCCAGCGCGGCGGCGCTCCAGGCCAGCACGATGTAGCGCAGGTTGCCCGAGACACCCCAGAACAGCGTGGTAGTGGACAGCGAGATCTGGCCCAGCCGGTCCTTCCACAGCCGCTTGTTGCAGCTCCAGAAGTCGGGCAGCAGGGCCAGGGTGTTGGCCAGCACGCTGCGCGTGGGGTCCTGCCGCATGGACCGCATCTCCACGCCCGTGTGCGGGATGCAGGTGTTGAACCAGGCCGCCACGATGTAGACGAAGATCAGCGCGAAGATGGCCGCCTGGGGCGCGGTCTCCACCCCCAGGTCGATGCCCGGCACATCCACTGCCAGCAGCAGCGAGGAAACGGTGGGCCCCACCAGCTGGCCGCCCAGCAGCACGCCCAGGATGATGGAGGCAATGGTCAGCCCCTCGATCCAGCCGTTGGCCTTGACCAGCTGCGAGGCCGGCAGCAGCTCGGTGAGGATGCCGTACTTGGCGGGCGAGTAGGCGGCAGCGCCCAGGCCCACCACGGCGTAGGCGATCAGCGGGTGCGAGCCGAACAGCATCATCAGGCAGCCCACCACCTTGATGGCGTTGCTGACGAACATCACCTTGCCCTTGGGCAGCGCGTCGGCGAAGGCGCCCACAAAGGGCGCCAGCACGACGTAGAACAGGGCGAACATGGGCACCAGCGCGGCGCGCTGCCACTCGGGGGCACCGCCGGTGCGCAGCAGTTCCACGGCCGCCACGAAGAGTGCGTTGTCGGCCAGCGAGCTGAAAAACTGCGCCGACATGATGGTGTAGAAACCGCGCTTCATCGGGATGGCAGGGGTGGCATCAGCCGCGCTGATGCCCTGTGAAATGTGGAGGCCCGGGTCTAAGGATGGGCGGTTATATCATGCTGTTACAGACCGGCGATGCCAGAATCGTGCGCTTGTCCCCCGGTATCTACCCCCATGCCACGCCCCATCCAAGCCACCATCCACACTGCTGCACTGCAACACAATCTGGGGCGCGTGCGCCAGGCCGTGCCCGACGCACGCGTCTGGGCCGTGGTCAAGGCCAATGCCTATGGCCATGGCATCGAGCGCGTTTACGAGGGCCTGCGCGGCGCCGACGGTTTTGCCCTGCTGGACCTGGCGGAGGCCGAGCGCGTGCGCCACCTGGGCTGGCGCGGCCCCATCCTGCTGCTGGAGGGCGTGTTCGAGCCGCGCGACCTGGAACTGTGCTCGCGCCTGGGCCTGTGGCACGCGGTGCACTGCGACGAACAGATCGACTGGCTGGCCGCGCACAAGACGCAGGTGCCGCACCGCGTCTTCCTCAAGATGAACTCGGGCATGAACCGCCTGGGCTTCACGCCGCAGCGCTACCGGAGCGCCTGGGCGCGCCTCTCGGCCCTGCCGCAGGTGGACGAGATCTCGTTCATGACGCATTTCTCCGACGCCGATGGCCCGCGCGGCATCACGCACCAGATGGCCGCCTTCGCCGCTGCCACCGAGGACCTGCCGGGCGAGCGCAGCGTGAGCAACAGCGCCGCCACCCTGCGCCATGCGCAGGACGCCCAGGTGCGCGCCGACTGGGTGCGCGCGGGCATCGTGCTCTACGGCAGCGCGCCCGATTTCCCCGAGCACGACAGCGCCCATTGGGGCGTGCAGCCCACCATGACGCTGTCCACGCGCCTGCTGGCCGTGCAGGACCTGCAGGCCGGCGACTCGGTGGGCTACGGCTCGCACTTCACGGCCGAGGGGCCGCTCACCATCGGCGTGGCCGCCTGCGGCTACGCCGATGGCTATCCGCGCCACTGCGACACCGGCACGCCCGTGCTGGTGAACGGGGTGCGCACCCGCCTCGTGGGCCGCGTGAGCATGGACATGGTCACCGTGGACCTGACGCCGCTGCGCCAGGCCGGCATGGAGGCGGGCTTCGGCAGCGAGGTCACCCTGTGGGGGCGCGCGGGCAACGGCGCCGTGCTGCCCATCGACGAGGTGGCGCGGGCCGCCGGCACCGTGGGCTACGAACTCATGTGCGCGCTGGCCCAGCGCGTGCCCGTGGTGACAGGCTGATGGCGGCACGGCGCTCTGGCGGCAAGAGCGCCTCCACCTGGCGCGCGGTGCGCATGCCGCACCAGGACATCGAACGCACGCTGCGCCAGCGCCACAGCCTGCGCCTGCACGGGCTGTGCATCGGCAGCGTCACGCTGCTGCTCATGTGGGGCAGCGCCCACCTGCAGATGCGGCTGGGCGTGGAGTCGCTCACGCTGCGCTACCTTGCCACGCTGGCCGTGGGCTATCTGGGGTATCTGCTCATGCTGCGCGCCTGGGCCGCGTGGCTGCTGCGCCGGCGCGACGGCAAGGGCAGCGGCTTCGACCTCAACCTTCCCGACATCGACTGGCCCGGGGGCGGTTCCTCCGGCGGCGTGCGCATTCCATTGCCGCGCACGGGCGGGGGCGACTTCGGCGGCGGCGGCGCCTCGGGAGAGTTCGCCGAAGGGCTGGCCTCCAGCCTGTCGCAGGCCGCCAGCAGGGCGCCTTCGGGCGGCAGCAGCGTGCTCGGTGACGTGGCCAGCGGCGCGGTCGATGCCGTGGCTGGCTCCGACGAGGGCGCCGTGGTCGTCGTGCCCATCGTCGCCATTTTCCTCATCGGCACCGCCGTGCTGTTCGGCGCCGGCTCGCTGGCCCTGCTGTTCTTCGGCTGGGACGCTCTGCTGGCCGTGGCGGTGGAGCTGGCGTTTTCGGTGGCCACGGCGCGCGCCGCCATGGGGGTGGAGCGCGAGGGCTGGCTCGGCGCGGCCGTGCGCCTGACCTGGAAGCCGCTGCTGGGCGCCGTGCTGTGCGCCGTGGTGCTGGGCGCCACCATCGACCATTTCCTGCCCCAGGCGGACTCGCTGCCCGAGGCGGTGCGGATCATCCGGGGGGTGTGAGCGGCGAGCTTGACCGCACCAGGGAGCCGCCGTCCCGGTGCCCCGCCTTGGCAGCGTACATCGCCTGGTCGGCGCTGACCATGAGGGTCTCCGGATCGGTGCCGTGCCCGGGGTACAACGCGATACCCACGGAGGCGCCAATCTGCAGGACCTGCCCGTCCACCGTGAAGGGCTCGGACAATGCCTGCGCCAGGCGCTCGGCCAGCCGGATCGCCTGTTCGTGCCCGGTGATGCCACGCTGCAGCACGGCAAACTCGTCGCCGCCCAGGCGCGCCACGAAGTCGGATTCGCGGGCCATGCGGCCGAGCACCTCCGCCACCCAGACAAGCACCTTGTCTCCCATGGCATGGCCGTGGCGGTCGTTGATGGGTTTGAAGCCGTCCAGGTCCAGATACAGCACGGCAAAGACCATCGACTTGCGCCGCGCCAGCGCCACCTCCGAGGCCAGACAGTCCATGAACTTGGCGCGGTTGAGCAGCCCGGTCAGGCTGTCGTGGCTGGCCATGTGCTCGATGCGCTGCTCATGCAGCCTGCGCTCGGTGATGTCGGTAAATGTCCGCAGCAGCCCCCCGCCCTCGACGGGAATGCTGCGCACCTCGATGATGCGGCCGTTGGGCCGCCGACGCTCGATTGAATGCAGGGCATGGTGCAGCGTGTCGGAGGCCAGGTAGCTCTGGAGCGGCAGGGGAAGCGCCTCGAACTCCCCCCGTTCCCGCTGGTACGCAATCACTTGTGCCAGCGTGGGGCGGCGGTCCAGCAGTTCGCGTGGCAGGTCCAGCAGCTCCAGGATGCGGCGGTTGTAAAACTCCACCACGCCGTTGGCATTGACCATGGCAATGCCCTGCTCCATGTTTTCCAGTGTGGCCTGAAGCAAGGCGGACTTGTGCGCGAGTTCGGCCTCACTTTCGCGGGCGGCCCGCTCGGCCAGCGCCAGCTGCTGCTGCTGGCGCTTGAGCTCGGACACATCCACATGGGCGTAGAACAGCGAACCATCGTCGGCGGGCCGCGCAATCACCCGGCAAAAGCGGTTGCCCGGCAAGGGCAGCTCAAACGGCGCGCCAACAAAGCGCAGGTTTTCGCGCAGCGTCTGCTGCCCGGCCTGGTACAGCGCGGACTCGGGGCCGCTGCTTGCGGCCCAGGCCAGCGCGTACACCGCATCAAACCGTGCCGACACGGCCGCCGCGCTGTCGCGCAACCCGTACATGAGCACAAAGGATTCGTTCACCCACTGGATGCGGCCATCCTGGGCGCACACCATCAGTCCATCGGGCACACGGTCGAGCAAGGCAGTGGGCACGGACAGCACCCCCGGGCACTCTGACGCCGGCTCCGGCATTGGCGCGGCTGGCACACCGGCCGCCAGGGTGTGCCCAGGGCTTTCCGCGCGCCACAGGCGCACCCTGCCCACGCCTTCGAGCGCAAGCGATGCCACCCGCACATGCTGGCCCTGGTGTTCGAACCCATAGGGCTGGGTCTGCGCCTGATGGCGAGCGACTCCGGCATCGATGTAGCGCTCTATCTGCGGCAGCTCCCGCGCATCCAGGCGCATGCTGTAGAAGCGGCGCAGGTTGTCGCGGTAGTGCTCGCCCTCGTGCACCTGCCCCTCGTGCTCTGGAAACAGCTTGCAGAACATGCGGTTCCAGGCCAGGGCGCGGTCTTCCTGGTCGAAAACGCACATGGCGATGTGAATACCGTCGAGCACCTGCCCAAAGATTTGTATCAGCTCCCGCGTCGAGGCATCCATGGTTGCAATCACCGGCCAGAATTTATCGGCATGACATGCCTTTCATTCTGCGCCATCGACAAGCGGGTCCGCACACCTTTTTCGCATGGGCGCGACAGCGCTGGCGGTCCGGGCATGGCACGGCCGGGCCGCTGGCTTCTCCGCGTGGGCGCGGCGTTTCAGCAGATGACCGCGAGTTCGTCCACAATGTCGCGTTCCCGGCGCGTCAGGGCGGCGTAGCCCCGGCGGAACAGGCGGATCAGTGCCTGGTTGATTTCGGATTCGCTGTAACGCATGGCTCTCTCCTGAAGGAGCGCGAGGCTCCGGAAGGTGGTGGATGCATGGCTGGCGGGCGCCACCCTGAAGGCCGCGGGCCGCACGGTGCACGCCAAGGCTCGCTGCATGGCCAAGCCCTGCGCGAAGCATGAACGGATTGCGCGCGCGGCAATGCGCGCATGAAGCCGTGGCATGCCCTGCTTTTCGGCAGACTGGCGGTCGCACCGCCGTGCCATGCGCGGCCCGGCATGACGCGGTTCGCGCACGCGTCATGCGGCTGCCGCCAGGGCGCGCAGCGGCCAGGCGGCGTGGCCGATCGTGTACAACCGGCCGCATGCCCACGCGCTGCCGCCTGCGCGACAGCCGCCGCCATCAACCGCCACCACACTGCACCCATGACTGAACAACCCCGTCCAGCCACGCTTGCCGCCACGGCCCTGATCGACAGCGATCATCCCGACGTCGCAGCCTTCGCGCGCCTGCACGCACGCGGCGGCGATGCCCGCGAGCGCGCCGTGGCGCTGACCCTGGCGGTGCGCGACGGGTTTCGCTACGACCCCTACCGCCTCGACCTCACGCCCGAAGGCATGCGCGCCAGCACCGTGCTGGCCAACGGTTTTGGCTGGTGCGTGCCCAAGGCCGTGCTGCTGGCGGCGGTGTGCCGTGCCGCAGGCATTCCGGCACGCCTGGGCTTTGCCGACGTGCGCAACCACCTGAGCACGGAGCGCATGCGCCAGACCATGCAAACCGACCTGTTCATCTGGCATGGCTATGCCGACCTGTGGATCGACGGCCGCTGGATCAAGGCCACGCCGGCCTTCAACGTCGAACTGTGCGAGCGTTTCGGCCTGCTGCCGCTCGATTTCGATGGCCGCGCCGATTCGATCTACCACCCGTTCGACCGTTCCGGCAACCGGCACATGGAATATGTGAACGACCGAGGCACCTTCGACGACCTGCCGCTCGAACGCATCGTGGCGGATTTCCGGCAGGTCTACGGCGCCTGGATGGTGGACCCCACCGCCCTCCGGTCCGCCAGTTTCCAGCACGACGTGGAGCGCGAAACGCAATGACCGAAACCTCTTCCCTGATTCCCCCTGGCTTTCAGCCCATCGAGGCCGGCGGCCCATACATGCAGAACAACGGCCCCCTGTACCTGCTGCACGAGGGCGGCGTGGTGAAGTTTGGCTTCCGGGTCGAGCGGCGCCACATCAATCCCATGAACAACCTGCATGGCGGCATGATGGCCAGCTTCTGCGACATGCTGCTGCCGCTGTCGGTGCACCGCAAGAACGCAGAGGTGGGGCAACGCTTCCTGCCCACCGTCAGCCTGCAGATCGACTATCTCGCACCAGCCCCGCTGGGCTGCTGGGTCGAGGGCGAGGCCGAGCCGCTGCGCGTGACGCGCTCGCTGGTGTTTGCCCAGGGCCTGGTGCGCGCCGATGGCGTGCCCTGCGCGCGCGTGAGCGGCGTCTTCAAGATCGGACCGGAAATCCCGATGGAAGTGGTCGGCTGAACGCACCCGCGCGCTGCGTGGGGTGGCATACCATGGCCCTTCAGCACACCGCCCACCGCCATGCGCACCATCCGACGGGTCTTCTGGACCTATTTGCTCCTGCTCAGCACCGCCTGGTGGCTGAGCGATCCGACCCCCCTGGCCGACCTGGCGCATGTGTTCGCCTGGCGTGCCGTGCTGCTGCAGTACACCGGCGTGCTGGCCATCGGCGTCATGGCGCTGGCCCTGGTGCTGGCGGTGCGCCCGGTGGTGTTCGAGCCCTGGCTGGGCGGCCTGGACAAGATGTACCGGCTGCACAAATGGCTGGGCATCACGGCGCTCGCGGCATCCGTCGCGCACTGGCTGCTGGCGGTGCTGCCGGGCCAGCTGGTGGGCCTGGGCTGGCTCAGGCGGCAGGCTTACTCCGCCAGCGCCTTGCGCACCGATCTGCCCGCGCTCGAATGGCTGCAGCAGGCGCTGCGCGGCCAGCGCGGCATGGCCGCAGTGGTGGGTGAATGGGCGTTCTACCTGGCCGTGCTGATGATGCTGCTGGCACTGGTCCGCGCCTTCCCGTACCGCTACTTCTTCAAGGTGCACCGCCTGCTGGCCGCCGCCTTTCTGGCGCTGGCCTGGCACGCGGTGGTGCTGATGCGGGTGGACTACTGGGCCGCCGTCCTCGGGCCGCCGCTGGCCGTGCTGATGCTGGCGGGCGGCATTGCAGCGCTGCGGGTGCTGCTGCGGCATGTGGCGGCCGGGCGCAAGGCGGTGGGCGAGATCACCCGCATCGTCCGCCACGAGGCCTTGCAGACAATGGAGCTGACCGTGGCCATCAAGGGCCGCTGGGCCGGGCACCAGGCGGGGCAGTTCGCCTTCGTCACCTTCCACGCCAAGGAAGGGGCGCACCCGTTCACCATTGCCTCGCCCTGGACGGGGGACGGCTTCATCCGCTTCCGTGTGAAGGCGCTGGGCGACTACACCCGCACCCTGGACCGCCGCCTGCACGTGGGCAGCGTGGTGCAGGTGGAGGGGCCCTATGGGCAGTTCACGTTCGAGGGCACGCGGCCCCGCCAGATCTGGGTGAGTGGCGGCATCGGCATCACGCCCTTCATCGCACGCATGCAGGCCCTGGCCCATGCGCCCGATGGCAAGGCCATCGACCTGTTCCATTGCACGGCGGTGCACGACGCCCAGTCCACCGCCCAGCTGGAGGGCGATGCCCTGGCCGCCGGGGTGCGCCTGCATGTGCTGTGGGATGCGCGCGACGGCCTGCTTGATGCCCGGCGCATCGCCGCCGCCGTGCCGCAGTGGCGCGAGGCCGATGTCTGGTTCTGCGGCCCGGCACCTTTCGGCCAGGCGCTGCGGCGCGACCTGCTGGCGCTCGGGCTGCCTGCAGAGCAGTTTCACCAGGAGCTTTTCCAGATGCGCTAGCGCCGGCGCAGCCCGAGTGCACGCGCCCGGTCCAGCCAGCGCGCGCGGCGCGCGCTGTCGGCGCCGCGCACCGGACCGAAGCCGTGCACGCGCACGGGCCGGATGCCGCTGAACTCCAGAATGGTCGTCTTCATCTGGTGGTGGCCCGGCATGCGCTGCACCCAGCGGTAGTACCAGGGCGGCGAGTCCATGGTCACCAGCAGCTCGGCCGAGCGGCCCGCCAGCAGCTTGTCCCAGAGCGATGAGCCCTGGCGGTACCTGAAGGCGAAGCCCGGCAGGAACACCCGGTCAATGAAGCCCTTGAGCAGGGCGGGCATGGCGCCCCACCAGGTCGGGTAGACCCAGACCAGGTGCTCGGCCCAGGTGATCTGCGCCTGCGCGTCCTGCAGGCCGGGTTCCAGCGGCTGCTCGCCCCGGTAGCCCGCGTGCAGCAGCGGATCGAACGCGAGCGACCCCAGCGCCAGCTGGCGCACCTCGGCCCCGGCGGCGCGCGCGCCTTCGATGTACGACTGCGCCAGGCCCGCGCACAGGCTGCCGGCGGATGGATGGCCCAGAATGACCAGAATGCGTTGCGCCACGTGAGTTCCTCGGGAAAGTTGCGATGGCAGGCATCGTCACCTTGTCCCGAGGGGCAGAGTCAAGTGCCGCCCCAGGATTTGTTGACCATGCCGCGAAAGCGCAGGCTGATCTCGGGATGCAGGACGGCCGTGATGGCGCAATCGGGGTCGGTAACGTCGATCGCGCAGGGTTTTTCCATGGGCTGGTCGCCACTGGAGGCAATCAGCATCAGCTCGGGCTGCCCGGGCCGGTCGGGCCGGTGGTGCGTGACCACCGCCATGTCGCCATTGGCCAGCCGCACGATGCTGCCGGCATGGCAGGGGCCAAAGCAGGCGGCGATCGCCTCCACCTGCGAGGGGTCGTACCAGGTGCCGGCATGCAGGCGCAGGTCGTCCAGGATGGCAGTGCCCAGCTTGCGGTCCCGGTAAGGGCGCGGGCGCACCATGGCGGCAAAGCCGTCGGCCACGGCCATCAGCGCGCCCGCCGTGCGCATGCCCAGGCAGATGCCGCGCGGGTAGCCGCTGCCGTCGATGTGTTCATGGTGGTCCTGCACCGCCTGCAGCCACAGTGCGTCGCGCACGCCCAGCGCGCCCAGCATGTGCACGCCCTGGTCGGGGTGCTCCCGCACCACCTTGCGCTGCGCCTCGTCCAGCGAGGCCGCCTGCCCCAGCGCCTGCCGCAAGGCCAGCGCCCCGATGTCGTGCGACAGCGCCGCCGCGGCCAGGGAGATGCGTTCGGCATCGCTCCAGCCCCGGGACAGCGCGCAGACCCCGACGGCCACCAGCACATGGTGCAGCACCGAGTACGCATGGTGGTGGTCCAGATACGCCTGCGCCAGCGCGGCGTTGCAGTCTTCGTCGCAGCACCCGATGACGGTCTGTGCCAGCGCCTGGACCTTGAACGAAAACGACGGCAGGCCCTGGCCTGCCGCCAGCGCACCCTCCATCTGGGTGACGGTGTCCGCGAGCGCGGCCATGCGCTGGAAGACCGGCTCGATCCGGCGCGGGATTCGGCCCTGGGGCGGTGCCTCGATCTTGAACCCGGCTTCCTGCAGGCGTTCCACGCTGTCTTCGCGGCACACGGTGGAGCCGCGTGCCAGCAGCAGCTGGCCCTCGGCGTCGAAGATGTCCACGCGCGTAGGCAGCCCCAGCCGCACATCGAGCGGGTCCACACGAACGAGTTGTGGCGCGTTCATGCCCGGATTGTGGACCTGCCTGCGGCTTTGTGGGGACAAATTCCGCAGGGGCGGCCCGCCCGTGGCAGGATGAGCACGGCCATAGGGCAGCCCCCTATTCACGGGTGCCCGCAGGCCCCCCATGCTGACGGGCAGATGTCAGCTTGCCTTGGGTCAGGGCATCTAAAGTCGCATCCAACACTCCCCATTCCTCCCATGCCACCCCGCCCCCATCCGACCGAAGCCCGGCCTCCTGCAGGCCGGGTGATGGCGCTGCAGCAGCGGCGCCTGCAGCAGATCCTGTGGGCGGCGATGGGGGCCTTTGGCGTGGCTGCGCTGGCGAGCTATTCCAAGGCAGGCTACCTCAGCGTGGGCCTGGAGCTGGCGGCGGCGTCCCTGATCGCGCTGGCCTATTGGTGGAACGGGAAGGGCCAGATGCTGCGGGCCGCACGGCTGATGCTGACCACCCTGATGGTGGGTCTGGTCGCGCTCATGGCCGCGAACGAGGGCCTGTTCGACGAGGCTGCACTGGCGCTTCCGGCCATTCTGGTTTTTGCGGGCATGCTCGGGACCCGGCGGCTTTTCGTGCTGCTCATGGCCTGCACGCAGGCGGCCCTGGTGCTACTGTTCGTGCTGCACCAGACCGGCCTGGTGCGCGGCAGCCCGGCGGAGGTGGACCTGCAGCGGCTGATTCTGATGAGCGCCATCCTGGCAGCGATCGGTTTTTTCGTGTGGCTTCTCTCCCACGACCTGCATCGCACGATGGCCAAGCTGGAGTCCGAGAAGCAGGCCTTGACGGAATCGCACGCCCGGATCGAGGTGCTGGCCCACCGGGACACGCTCACCCAGCTGCCCAACCGCACGCTGGCCAAGGACCGGCTGGAACAACTGCTGCAGGCACGGCACGGCCAGGGACTGGTGGCCGTCCTGTTTCTGGACCTGGACAACTTCAAGACCGTGAACGACTCGCTGGGCCACACGGCGGGCGACGAGCTGCTGTGTCTGGTGGCCGACCGCCTGGGTGCCGGGCGGGGCCCGTCCGACACGGTCGCACGGCTGGCGGGCGACGAGTTCCTGATTCTGCTGGGCGGCCTGCAGCACGAGGAAGACGTCGCGGTGGCCGCGAAACAGGTCATGGAGCAGCTCGGGCAGCCGTTCACGCTGCACGGGCTGGGCGTGGGGGTGACCGCGTCGCTGGGCATTGCCGTGGCGCCGCGCGACGGCCAGGAGGTGGACGCCCTGCTCAAGAACGCCGACCTGGCCATGTACCGCGCCAAGGATTCCGGCCGCAATGCGTTCCGCTTTTTCGACGCCAGCATGAACGAAAACGTGGTCGAGCACCTGCACCTGGCGTCGGGGCTGCGCACCGCCCTGGCCCAGGAGGAGCTGCAGGTGCACTACCAGCCGCAGTTCGACCTGCGCAGCGGCCGCATCATCGGCGCCGAGGCCTTGCTGCGCTGGAAGCACCCGGTCCTGGGGTTCATTCCCCCGTACAAGTTCATTCCCGTGGCCGAGCGCTCCGGCCTGATCAACGAGGTGGGCGCCTGGGTGCTGCACCGCGCCTGCCTGGACGCCAAGGCGTGGCGCGCGCAGGGGCTGGGCGATCTGGCGGTGGCGGTCAACGTGTCGCCCCTGCAGTTCCACCGCGACAACATCGAGCGCGAAGTGGCCAACGCGCTGGCAGCCTGCCAGCTGCCCGCCAGCGCGCTGGAGCTGGAACTGACCGAGTCCCTGCTGGTGGCCGACGCGCAGCACCTGAGCGAGGTGCTGCAGCGCCTGCGTGCGCTGGGCGTGCAGATTGCCATCGACGACTTTGGCACCGGCTACTCCAACCTGGGCTACCTGCAGCGCTTTGCGGTGCACCGCCTCAAGATCGACCAGTCCTTCGTGCGCAAGATGTGCACCAGCGCGCACGATGAGGGCATCGTGCGCGCCATCATCGAAATGGCCCACTGTCTGGGGCTGCAGGTGGTGGCCGAAGGGGTGGAGGACGCCGCAACGCTGCACAGGCTGCAGGGCTTTGGCTGCGAGTTCGGCCAGGGCTTCCATTGGTCGCCCGCTTTGCCGGACGACGCCTTTCGCGCCTTTGTGCGCAACCACTCTGCGGCGTAGCGCGCCAGCTCACATCACCCTGCGTCCGCCCCCGCCAGGCAATCGAGCGGCAGGGGCGGCGCGCCCCGTTCGCCACAGTCGTGCAGTTCGGCCTCCAGGGCGGCAAGCTGGCCGTCGAGCACCCGCAGGCGCTCGCGCTCGCGGGCCACGGCGGCGCGGCGCCGCGCCACCAGCGCCGCCATGCGCGCCCAGCCCTCGGCCGTGTGCAGCGCGTCCAGGCCGTCCAGATCGGCCAGCCGGAAACCCAGCGCCAGCGCCTGCCGGATGAGCTGCACGCGGGCCACGTCGGTCTCGCCGTACTGGCGGTAGCTGCCCGCGCGTGCCACCGCGCCCAGCAGGCCGCGCGCCTCGTACAGGCGTATCGCCTTGGGCGTGGTGCCGGTGCGGCGGGCGATTTCTCCGATGCGCATGGGTGCCTGTTCCTTTCAGGGCTGCATTGTTGCTAGAAAAATCATAGCTAATGGCGCTTGCCAATAAAGCGCCAAAGCCCTATTTTGTTATATTTTTTGTTTCCTGCCCGTTCCACTTTGTGCCGAAGCCCGGCCCACGACCATGCCCCAGTTCGCCGCCAATCTGAGCCTGATGTACACCGAGCTGCCGTTCCTCGACCGCTTCGCGGCTGCCGCGCACGATGGCTTCGCGGCGGTGGAGTACCTGTTTCCCTACGCCTTCGAGCCCGCCGAGCTGGCCGCCCGGCTGCGCGGCAACGGCCTGCGCCAGGTGCTGTTCAACGCGCCGCCCGGCGGCCTGGAGCGCGCCGCCATGGCCGGTGCCTGGGAGCAGGGCATGCGCGGCACGGCGGCGCTGCCGGGGCGCGAGGCCGAGTTCCGCGCCGGTGTGCTGGAAGCCCTGCGTTACGCCGAGGCACTGGACTGCCCGCGCATCCACCTCATGGCGGGCCTGCTGCCCGCAGGGCGGGAGCGGGCGGCGCTGCGCGCCGCCTATGTGGACAACCTGCGCTGGGCGGCCGAACAGGCCGGGCGCAGCGGGCGCGAGGTGCTGATCGAGCCCATCAACCCGCGCGACATGCCGGGCTATGTGCTCAATCGCCAGGACGAGGCCCATGCGCTGCTCGACGCCGTGGGCTCGCCCCATCTGAAAGTGCAGATGGACCTGTACCACTGCCAGATCGTCGAGGGAGACGTGGCGACCAAGCTGCGCCAGTACCTGCCCACGGGTCGTGTGGCGCACCTCCAGATTGCCGGGGTGCCCGAACGCCACGAGCCCGACCGGGGCGAGCTGTACTACCCCTACCTGTTTTCCGTGATCGACGCGCTGGGCTACGGCGGCTGGGTCGGATGCGAATACCGGCCTGCGGCGGGCACATCGGCCGGGCTGGGCTGGCGCGACCGGATACGCGAGACTGCGTAAGGGAATTCGTTAGTCAATGTAACGTGACAACTGGCGTACATTGGTTGACGTTACGGAAACCTCCGTAATGGTTTTTTTCGTCAGGAGACTTCCCCATGGCCGAATCTGCAGCCAACAACCGATCGGTCGCGCGCCGCGTGACCTTGCTGGCCATTGCCCTGGTGGCCTTGGTGCTGGTGTTTGTGGGCCTGGCCATTTCCGTCCTGACCGAACGCAGCACCCGTGCCCAGGTGGTGCGCAGCGTGGGCGACACGGCGCAAAGCGTGGCGCAGTCGCTCGACGCGGCCGACGCCACCAACCGCGAACTGGTGCAGCTCACCATGAAGGGCTTCCAGCGCTATTTCGAGGCCACCATGCAGCTCGACGAAGGCACGGGCGAGCTGCGCAGCTACGGCGCCATGGTCAACGAGGACTACAGCTCGGTGGACAAGTTCGCCTCCGAGACGGGCGGCATCGCCGCCGTGTACGCGCGCAAGGGCAACGATTTCGTCACCGTCACCACCTCCGTCAAGAACAGCGAGGGCAAGCGCCTGATGGGCGCACCGCTGGAGGCCGGTGCCGCGCTGGAGAAGGTGCGCAAGGGCGAGGCCCATGTGGGCCGCATGGTGGTGGGCGGCAAGCCCTACATGGGCTACTACCTGCCGTCCAAGGACTCCGCGGGCAAGGTGATTGCCCTGCTGTTCATCGGCAATGACGTCAGCGTGTTCGAGGGCATGTTCGAGAAACAGGTGGCGCAGACCAAGTTCTTCGAGAGTGGCGGCGCCTACGTGATCGACCCGCGCGGCACGCTGGACGAGGCCGTGTTCGTGGCCCATCCCACGGCGCGCGGCCAGAAGGTGCTGCAGGCCTACCCGCAGTCCCGCGCCTTCTTCGAGGCGCTGGCGTCGTCGCCCGAGGGCTTTGTGCGCGAAGCCACGCCCGTGCTGGGTGGCAGCGGGGGCGACCCCTGGGCGCTGGTGCGCAAGACCAAAGCCGACGGCTGGTGGGTGGTGGCCGAGGTGCCCGACAGCGAGGCCATGGCCAGCCAGTTCAACGTGATGCTGGCCGTGTGGGGCATGATGGCCGTGGCCGTGGCCCTGCTGGCCGCCGGCATCTTCGTGATGTTGCGCCGCAGCGTCAGCGAGCCGCTGCGCCACCTGACCCATGCCATCACCCTGGTGGCCCAGGGCGACCTGACGCAGGCCTTCCACACCACGCAGCGCGACGAGATCGGTGCACTGGTGCACGAGGTCGAGGCCATGCGCCAGCGCTATCTGCAGATGCTGCAGCAGGTGCGCACGGCGGTGGACAGCATCACCACCGCCAGCGCCGAGATCGCCAGCGGCAACCAGGACCTCTCCAACCGCACCGAGCAGACCGCCGGCAGCCTGGCCCAGACCGCGCAGAGCATGGAGCAGCTCACGTCCACGGTGCGCCAGTCGGCCGACGCGGCGCGCCAGGCCAACCAGCTCGCGGGCTCGGCGGCCGAGGTGGCCGCGCGCGGCGGCCAGGTGGTGGGCGAGGTGGTGGCCACCATGGGCGACATCAACCAAAGTTCGCGCCGCATCGCCGACATCATCGGCGTGATCGACGGCATCGCCTTCCAGACCAACATCCTGGCGCTCAACGCCGCCGTCGAGGCCGCCCGGGCGGGCGAGCAGGGCCGTGGCTTCGCCGTGGTGGCCAGCGAGGTGCGCAGCCTGGCCGGGCGCAGCGCCGAAGCGGCGCGCGAGATCAAGCAGCTCATCGGCGCCTCGGTCGAAAAGGTGGAAGCGGGCGCACGCCTGGTGCAGAACGCGGGCACCACCATGGACGAGATCGTCGGCTCGGTGCACCGCGTGGGCGACATCATCGGCGAGATCACGGCGGCCTCGTCTGAGCAGTCCGACGGCATTGGCCAGGTGAACCACGCCGTGAGCCAGCTCGACCAGATGACGCAGCAGAACGCCGCGCTGGTGGAGCAGTCCGCCGCCGCCGCGCAAAGCCTGCGCGACCAGGCGCAGCGCCTGGTGGGCGCGGTGCAGGTCTTCAAGCTCGGCGACGCCACACATGGTGCAGCGCTGCGCGCCGCACCGGGCCTGCCCGGTCGCGCCAGCGCCCCTGCGGGTCTGCCTGCGGCACCCGAGGCTCCGCGCCTGTCCTGAGGGGATCAGACCGCGCCGCCAGGACGCCTTACCGGGTGGGCAGCGCCCCCCCGGAGCGCGCTGCTGCGCGGGCCGGTCCAATCGCTTATTCTGGAGGCCCCTCAACGCCCCGGACCCCGCCATGGTTGCCGACATCCCGACCCTGCTGCTGATGATCACCGTCGCCTCGGTGGTGATGGCATGCGTGCTGGTCGTGGTGGCCGGCCAGGACCGGCGGAACGGACTGGGCCTTTGGGGCGCGGCCCTGTGCCTCAACGCCCTGGCCTACGTGCTGCTCATCCTGCGCGGCCGCATCCCAGACCCCGTGTCCATTCTGCTGGGCAATGCGCTGGCGTCGGCCACCCTGTCCTTTTTGCATGCCGCCGTGCTGCGCTTTCAGCACCGGCCGCTGCACTGGGCCCTGCTGCTGGCGCCGCCCGCCGTGCTGACCGGCGTGCTCGCGCTGCATCTGCAGGACTTCGGGGCGCGCATCCTGTGGGCCAATGCCTTCATGGCGTTGCAGATGGGCGGGGTTTTCTGGGTGCTGTTCGAGCGGCGCCATGCCACGGCCGGGCGCGGGGCTCTGATGATCATGTGCGGCATGGGCGTGGGGGTCGCGGTGTTGCTGGCGCGCGCCTTGTGGGGGGCGTCCGGCATGCCTGCCGCACCCGGGCTGCTGCAGCCCGGCACCATTGCCGGGCTGACGTTCATGCTCCTGTTCGTCGTGCTGCTGATCGCCTCGTTCGGGTTCGTCTTCATGGCCAAGGAGCGTGCCGATGAGGTCAACCGCCGCCTGGCGGCACTGGACGAGCTCACCGGCGTGGCCAACCGCCGTTCCATCGTCGCCGCGCTGGACCGCGATGTGGGCCGTGCCATCCGCACGCGCGAGCCGCTGGCGGTGATGATGGTGGACATCGACTTTTTCAAGCATGTCAACGACAGCCACGGACATCTGGCGGGTGACCGCGTGCTGCGCAACGTGGCCGATGTGATCCGCAGCCGCATCCGCGCACAGGACATCGTGGGCCGCTACGGCGGCGAAGAGTTCCTGGTGGTGCTGGTCGATACCCCGGCGCAGGGGGCGCTGCAGCTGGCCGAGCAGTTGCGCGGGGCGGTGCAGGCCTCGTCCTGCCACTGGGGCACGCAGCGCCTGTCGGTGACGGTCAGCGTGGGCGTGTTCGGCGGCCGGCTGGAGCCTGGCGACAACTGGGATCAGCTCATCCACGCCGCCGACAGTGCCCTCTACCGCGCCAAGCAGGGCGGGCGCAACCGCGTGGAAATGGCCCCCGCGCTGGAGCGCCCGGTGCGCGCGGGTCTGGCCGCGCAGGGCCCGGAGACGCTCCCCTCCACCCACTGAAGGGGCGTCCCCCGTGGGGTCGCGCGTGGCGCCATGGCGGCGCTCCCGCGCTTGTGATGCAATGCGGGTTTTGCTGTCACTCAGGAGCCCGCCGATGAATGCCCCCCTTCCCGCCCACGTCCTCCAGCCTGCGCAGGCGCTGGACCGCCTGAGCCAGGTGTGGGACGAGCGCATCGTTCCCCAACTGACCGACTACATCCGCATCCCCGCCAAGTCGCCGATGTTCGAGCCCGGCTGGGAGGGCGCGGGCCTGCTCGACACCGTGGTGCGCAACGCCGCCGACTGGGTGCTGGCCCAGCAGGTGGCCGGGCTCACCGCCGAGGTGGTGCGCCTGCCGGGGCGCACGCCGGTGCTGTTCTTTGAAATTGCCGCCACCCGCCCTGCCAGCCCGCAAACGGTGCTGATGTACGGCCACCTGGACAAGCAGCCCGAGTTCTCCGGCTGGCGCGCCGACCTCGGCCCCTGGACGCCCAAGATGGAGGACGGCAAGCTCTACGGCCGGGGCGGCGCTGACGACGGCTACGCCGTGTACGCCAGCATCGCCGCCGTGCAGGAGCTGCAGCGCCAGGGCGTGCCGCACCCGCGCATCGTCGGCCTGATCGAGACCAGCGAGGAAAGCGGCTCGCGCGACCTGCTGCCCTACATCGACGCGCTGAAAACCCGCCTGGGCGAGGTGGCGCTGGTGGTCTGCCTCGATTCGGGCGCGGGCAACTACGACCAGCTCTGGCTCACCACCAGCCTGCGCGGCATGGCCAGCGGCACGCTGAAGGTGGAGATCCTCACCGAGGGCATCCACTCGGGCGACGCCTCTGGCCTGGTGCCGTCCAGTTTCCGCATCATGCGGCAGGTGCTTGATCGGCTCGAAGACAGCGCCACCGGCCGCCTGCTGCCCGCCCGCTTCCACTGCGAGGTGCCCGCTGAACGGCTGGCGCAGGCGCGCGCCACGGCCGCCATCCTGGGCGAGGAGGTGTACCGGCGCTTCCCCTGGGCGCACCACGACTGCGGCGGCTCCACCATCGTCGCGCTGCCCACCACCACCGACCCCGTGCAGGCCCTGCTCAAGCGCACCTGGGAGCCCACGCTGAGCGTGACCGGCGCCGAGGGCTTCCCGGCCCTGCAGGACGCGGGCAACGTGCTGCGCCCCTACACCGCCTTCAAGCTCAGCCTGCGCCTGCCGCCGCTGGTGGACGCCGCCGCTTGCGTGCAGGAGATGAAGGCACTGCTCGAAGACAACGCCCCCTACCAGGCCAGGGTGACCTGGGAGAGCGCCAGCGGCGCCAACGGCTGGAACGCGCCGGAGACGGCGCCCTGGTTTGCCCAGGCGCTGGACGCCGCTTCTCAAGCGCACTTCGGCGCGCCCTGCGGCTTCATCGGCCAGGGCGGCACGATTCCGCTCATGGGCATGCTGAGCCAGGGCTTCCCGCAGGCGCAGATGATGGTCTGCGGCGTGCTCGGCCCCAAGAGCAACGCCCATGGACCCAACGAATTCCTGCATGTGCCCTACGCCAAGAAGCTCACCGCCGCCGTGGCCCAAGTGATCGCTGGTCTGCCCTCTGCCTGACGCCATGACCCATCCCGCCGACTTTGCCCTGACCACCTTCACCGCCAGCGACGGCGAAAACCTTGCCGCCTACCGCTGGCCCCTGGCCGAGGGTCGGCCCTGGCGCGGCACCGTGCTGCTGGTGCACGGCCTGGGCGAGCACGCGGGGCGCTACCACCATGTCGCCGAGCGCCTCAACAGCTGGGGCTTCGCGGTGCGCGCCTACGACCACTATGGCCATGGCCGCTCCGCCGGTCCGCGCGGCGGGCTCAACCACGACATGCGGCTGCTCGACGACCTGGCCGACATGGTGGAGAGCGCCCGCGCGCACACCCCCGAGGGCCTGCCGCTGGTGCTGCTGGGCCACAGCATGGGCGGCCTGCTGGCGGCGCGTTTCGTGGCCATGCACCTGCGGGCGGTCGATGCACTGGTGCTCTCTTCGCCCGCGCTCGACCCGGGCCTGAACGCGGTGCAAAAGCTCTTGCTGGCCACGCTGCCACGCCTGGCGCCCAACCTGCGCGTGGGCAACGGGCTGGACGCGCGCTACATCTCGCACGACCCGGCCGTGGTGGCCGCCTACCAGAACGACCCGCTGTGCCATGACCGCATCAGCGCACGCCTGGCGCGCTTCATCGCCGACGGCGGCCCGGCCACCGTGGCGCGCGCCGCGCACTGGCGCGTGCCCACGTTGCTGATGTGGGCCGGTGCCGACCGGCTGGTCAATCCGGCCGGCAGCCGCGCCTTTGCTGCGGCGGCCCCCGACAGCGTGGTGCAGTCGCGCTGCTTCGAGGGCCTGTACCACGAACTGTTCAACGAACAGGACGCCGCACCCGTGTTTGACGTGCTCCAGCGCTGGCTGGACCGGCATGTGCCCGCACCGACCTGAATTTGAACAAAATCAGCCTTCAGACCTTTCACCACAAGCGCTAACAGCTATTATTTTAATAGCAATCGGCATTCATCAGGAATGCTTGTCGGCGTACATCCGCTGGTCGGCGCTCTTCCAGGCACCCTGCAGCCCGCTGCCCGGCGTGCGAATGGCCAGGCCCACGCTGGCCCGGACGAGGTGCGCCGCCAGGGTCTGGCGGGTGCGCTCCCACAATGCCTGCGCGCCCACGGCGTCGCATTCCACGGCCAGGATGCCAAACTCGTCGCCCCCGAGGCGGGCCACGATATCGGACTCCCGCGCCGCCGCACGCAGTGCCAGCGCGGTCTGCGCGATCAGTGCGTCGCCCGCGTCATGGCCTGCGCGGTCGTTCACCTGCTTGAGCTCATCGATGTCGATCACCAGCACCGCCGCCGGGTGGCCGTAGCGGCGGCAGCGCTCTTCCTCGCGCGCCAGGTGCTCATCCCAGGCACGCCGGTTGGCCAGATGGGTCTGGGCGTCGGTGTTGGCCTCCAGCGCCAGACGCTCGCTGCGGCGTGCCTCCTGGGCCAGCCGCAGTTCGGCCTGGAGGACGCTGCTGAGCAGGGTGCCCAGCAGGTCGATCAGGCCCTGCTCCTGCACCAGCGACGCGGGCTGGGGCGCCGGATCGATGCCGCAGAGCGTGCCGAACAGGCTGCCGTCGGCCTGGATGAGCGGCACGCCCACATAGGCATGGATCGGAATCTGCTGGCCGATGGAAGCATCCCGGTAGGCTGGCACGGCCCGGGCGTCCGGAGCGATCCGGGGCCCCTCGCCCCGGACCATGAACTGGCAGAAGGAATCCGCCCAGCGCAGCACCGTGCCGGGCTCCACGCCGTAGCCGTGGTCTTCGGCCTGCAGCACGATCCAGTCCTCGCCCTCGGTGCGCGTGACCATCCACAGGCCGAAACCGAACCGCTGGTGCAGAAAGGCCAGCACGGCGCGGCAGGCCGCCTCGAAGTCGTGGGTGGGAAAGCTGGGCATGGTGGGCGCATTGTGGGCGGTTTTGCCCGCGCCCGCCACTCCGGGATGGCGCTATGCGGCAGCCGCCGCGCGCCGCCGCAGGCCCAGCCAGGCCAGCGCCACGCCCAGGGCGGCGATGGGCACCAGCGAGCCCCAGTTGAGCAGCGCCCAGCCCTGCGTGGTCACCAGCGCGCCCGAGGCAAACGAGGTCAGCGCCATGGTGGCGAACACGAAGAAGTTGATGGCCGCCTGCGCGCGGTCCTTCTCCTCGGGGCGGTAGGCGTGCAGGGCCAGGGTGGTGCTGCCGGTGAACAGGAAGTTCCAGCCCACGCCCAGCAGGAACAGCGCCACGGTGAAGTGGTGCACCTCCACCCCCGCCAGCGCCACGGCCACGCAGGTCAGGTTGAGCAGCACGCCCGTGCCCATGACGGGCAGCACGCCCAGGCGCTTGATCAGGTGACCGGTGAAGAAGCCGGGCGCGAACATGCCGATCACATGCCATTCAAGCACCAGCGCGGCGTCGTCGAAGCTGTAGCCGCACACCTGCATGGCCAGCGGGGTGGCGGCCATCAGCAGGTTCATGACGCCGTAGCCAAGGGCCGAGCCGAGCATGGCCACGGCAAAGGCTGGCTGGCGCACCAGCTCCCGCAGCGGGCGGCCGCCCGTGGTGCCGTCCGCGCCAGGGCGGGCGGCGGGCGCCGGTGCGAAGTGGATCGCGGCCATCAGCGCCATGGACAGCAAGGCCACGCCCACCAGCGCCACGTAGGCGCCCGCGAAGGGCACGGCCAGCAGCGTGCGCGTGGCGCTGGCCAGGTTGGGCCCGGCCACGGCGCCCAGCAGGCCGCCCGCCAGCACCAGGGAGACGGCTTTCTCGCGGTAGGCCGGTGCGGCCAGCTCGGCAGCGGCGAAACGGTAGAGCTGGCCGTTGGCGCTGTAGTAGCCCGCCACCACGGTGGCGGCGCACAGCAGCCAGAAGCTGCCCGCGAACGCGGCCCAGGCACACGCCAGGGCCGAGAGCGCGGCCACGGCCAGGCCGATCTGGAACGAGACCTTGCGCCCCCAGCGCGCCTGGCTGCGCGCCACCAGCGGCGTGGACAGGGCACCACCCACCACATAGCCCATGACGGGCAGCGTCGCCATCCAGCCCCAGGGCGCCAGCTGCAGGCCGACAAGCCCGTTGATGGCGATGAAGACCACGTTGTTGGTCAGGAAGAGCCCCTGGCACAGGGCGAGCAGCCACAGGTTTTTGTTCATGGTATGCGTACGAATTATCGATGCATCTGTCGGCCCGGCGCCCCCGGCGGAGGGCAAAAAACCATGCCCGACCGAGGGCCTCGGCCTTTGGCGGGGAACTTGACAAATGTCATGACATGGGTATTTCGCGAGGCGTATCGTTGCGCGCTTGCGATGGCGCCTGTCCGTGCGCCCGCGCCAGCAAAGGTTCCTGGAACCCCGACCGCATGCAAACCCTGAACCCCTCTCCCCATGTGGCCGCGCCCGATGGCGCTGCCGCGCCCTTTGAACTGGTCTGCCCCGCAGGCAGCCTGCCCGCGCTCAAGGCGGCCGTGGACAACGGCGCCAGCTGCGTCTACCTGGGCCTGCGCGACGCGACCAACGCGCGCAACTTCGCCGGGCTGAACTTCGACGAGGCGGCCATCGCCAACGGCATCGAGTATGCGCACGCACGCGGCTGCAAGGTGTTCATGGCGCTCAACACCTACCCACAGGCCGCCAACCCCGCGCCCTGGCGCGCCGCCATGGACAAGGCCGTGGACCTGGGCATGGACGCGGTCATTCTGGCCGACCCAGGCCTGATGCAGTACGGCGCGCAGCACCACCCGAACCTGCGCCTGCACCTGTCGGTGCAGGGTTCGGCCACCAGCGCCGACGCCATCAACTTCTACCGCGAGCAGTTCGGCATCGTGCGCGCGGTGCTGCCGCGCGTGCTGTCCACCGAGCAGGTGCAGCGCGTGATCGACGCCACGCCGGTCGAAATCGAGGTGTTCGGCTTCGGCAGCCTGTGCGTGATGGTCGAGGGGCGCTGCGCGCTCTCGTCCTATGTGACGGGCGAGTCGCCCAACACCCACGGCGTGTGCTCGCCCGCCAAGGCCGTGCGCTGGCAGGAAACCCCCAAGGGGCTGGAGTCGCGCCTGGGTGGCGTGCTGATCGACCGCTACGCCCCCGGCGAGAACGCGGGCTACCCCACGCTGTGCAAGGGGCGCTTTGATGTGGGCGAGGACGAGAACTACTACGCCATCGAGGAGCCCACCAGCCTCAACACCCTCGAACTGCTGCCAAAACTCATGAAAATGGGCGTGCGCGCCATCAAGATCGAGGGCCGCCAGCGCAGCCCTGCCTACGTGGCGCAGGTCACCAAGGTCTGGCGCGACGCCATCGACAACTGCCTGGCCGACCCGCTGCGCTACGCCCCCAAGACCGCCTGGATGGCCAGCCTCGACCAGGTCGCCGAAGGCCAGCAGCACACCCTGGGCGCCTACCACCGCCCCTGGAAATGACGACCATGATCAAGCTCTCTTTGGGTGCGCCGCAGTACTACTGGCCGCGCCAGACCTATTTCGACTTCTACCAGGCCGTGGCGGCGTCCCCGGTGGACATCGTCTACCTCGGCGAAACCGTCTGCTCGCGCCGCAAGGAACTGCGCCTGCAGGACTGGCTCGACATTGCCGACCTGATGCGCGCCTCGGGCAAGGAGGCCGTGCTGTCCACGCAGGTGCTGCTCGAATCGGGCGTGGAAGTGAGCACCATGCACAAGGTGACGAACAATACGGACTACCTTGTAGAGGCCAATGACATGGGCGCGGTGCAGCGCATGGCCTCGGCCAAGCGCCCCTTCGTGGGCGGCCTGCACCTGAACATCTACAACCAGCCCGCGCTGCAGTGGCTGGCATCGCTGGGCGCCACGCGCTGGGTGGCGCCGCTGGAAATGAAGCACCAGGACCTCTCCGCCCTGATCCAGAACGGTCCGCAGAACCTGCAGACCGAGGTGTTCGCCTATGGACGCATGGCGCTGGCTTTTTCGGCGCGCTGCTTCACCGCGCGCCAGCGCAACCTGCCCAAGGACGACTGCCAGTTCAGCTGCATGGACCACCCCGACGGCCTGATGCTCAAGACGCGCGAGAGCGAGGAATTCCTCGTGCTCAACGGCATCCAGACGCAGTCGGCCCGCGTGCACAACCTCATCGACGAGTTGCCACGCATGCAGCGCATGGGCGTGGCCGTGGCGCGCATCAGCCCGCAGGCCCAGCACACGGGCGAGATCGTGGCCCTGTTCGATGCCGTGCGCAAAGGCTCCCTGGACCCGCGCGAGGCCCGTGCACGGTTGCAGCCCCTCATGCCCGAGCAAAGTTGCAACGGCTACTGGCACGGCCAGCCCGGCCTGAACCTGGTGGAGCCCGAGGCCCTGACCACGGCCTGAACCCGTGCAGGACTTGCCAGGGAGGCCCTGATCGCTGTCCAATCATGAACCATGGCGCCTGCGTGCTTCTGTCGGCATACAGCGCCCCGTCGCCCTCAAGGAAAGCCATGAACCACACCCCACCCGCACCCTTCACCCTGCCCTCCCCCCTGGCAGCGCTCACTTCGCGCCTGCCAGCCTTCCCGGGGTCGATGCTGCTGGTTACGGCGCTCAACCTGGGCGTTGCGCGCCAGTTGCCCCGGGACGTGGGCGACATGCTGCTCAACAAGCGTCTGCGCATCCATGTGCGCGACGCGCGCGTCACGTTCGACTTCACCTGGACGGGCGGCGCCTTCGCGCCACGCGCCCGCCATGCCGAAACCGACCTGTGCATTGCCGCCTCGGCCCACGACTTCCTGCTCCTGGCGCAGCGCCAGCAAGACCCGGACACGCTGTTCTTCAACCGCCGCCTGGTCATGGAAGGCGATACCGAGCTGGGCCTGGTGGTGAAAAACACGCTGGACGCGCTCGAACTGCCCGTGCTGGATCTGCAGCAATGGGCGCCACGGCAGGTGCTTTCGCGCCTGTCGGCCCTGCGCCCTGGCGCGCGGCCCGCGCAGACACCTTCGGGCGCCGACCCGCTCTATCCGGGTGCGCGGCCATGAGCACGCCCGCCGATCCGCTGCCGCTGGTCTATTCCTGCTCGGGCTGCTCCAGCGCCGCGCAGCTGGCCAACCATGTGGCGCTGCGCCTGGACCGGGCGGGCGTGGCCGAGATGTCGTGCATCGCCGGTGTCGGCGGCGACGTGCCCAGCCTGGTGCGCACGGCGCGCTCGGGCCGTCCCATCGTCGCACTCGACGGCTGCCCGCTCAACTGCGTGCAGGGTTGCCTGGCGCGCCACGGCATCACGGCCGACCGCCACTACCAGCTGCAGCAGTACGGCGTGAAGAAGCGGCGCCATGAGGACTTCGACCCGGCGCAGGCCCTGCATGTGCTGGAGCAAGTGAAGGCCGATCTGCTGGCACACCCGCTCATCCCCCACGCCGATGGCGCGCCGGATGGGCCCGGCGGCCCCGGGCCACTGCCCGAAACCACCCGGATGGCGGCATGAGCCTGACAGCGCCGGCCGCGCCCCGCCGCATCATCGTGGCGATTTCGGGGGCCAGCGGCGCGGTGTATGGCGTGCGCCTGCTCCAGGTGCTGCAGACTTGCGCAGGCGTCGAATCGCACCTGGTGGTGTCCGACGTGGGCTGGCGCACCCTGCGGCACGAAATGGCCATGGACGCTGCCTCGGTGGAGGCGCTGGCGCATACGGTGCACGACGCGCGCAATGTGGGCGCCAGCATCGCCAGCGGCTCGTTCCAGTGCGCGGGCATGGTCATTGCCCCATGCTCCATGCGCACGCTGGCAGCCGTGGCGCACGGCCTGTCCGACAGCCTGCTCACGCGCGCGGCCGACGTGGTGCTCAAGGAGCGCCGCCGCCTGGTGCTCATGGTGCGCGAGACACCGCTGCACCTGGTGCACCTGCGCAACATGGTCAGCGTGACCGAGATGGGCGCCATCGTCTGCCCGCCCGTACCCGCGTTCTACCTGCACCCCCAGAGCGTGGCGGACATCGTGGACGCCAGCGTTGCCCGCGCGCTGGACTTGCTGGGCGTCGCACATCCGCTGAACCAGCGCTGGGAAGGGCTGGCAGCCTCTGCCGATTGACGGCCCGCCAGGATCAGACGCCACCAGACGACCGCTCAGCGTGCTCCGGGCCCATACCGCCTTCCTCGGCCGTTCCCCGGGGGTCCATCTGCAGCACGGCTTGGGAGCCCGCCCCCATGGCGACAAAATCGGCTTTCTGCTCTGCCGGCACCGGCGCCGCCACTTTGAGGCGCTGGAACGAATACAGCGCCAGCGCAGACAGCACGGTGGCATAAAACAGCATCAGGCTCGACGGACCAGCCACATCCATCACGGCGCCCGCCAGAATCGGGCCCACTGCCGCCCCCACGCCGTGGATCAGCAGCAGGCCGCCGGTAAATTCCACCAGCCGGGACGAATCGATCACATCATTCACATGTGCCACGCACAGGCCATAGATGGAGAAGATCAGCCCACCAAACAGCAAGGCCAGCGGCACCAGTGCATCCACCGCGTTTTCAGCCAGCAAATAGCCCAAGACACTCACCAGCGCACCCAGTACACACACCCACAGCAACACCACTCGCCGGTCGTGGGTATCCGAAAAATGCCCCACTGGCCACTGCAGCGCGGCGCCGCCCAGAATCGCCGTCGCCATGAAGCTGGCGACTCCGGCATCGGAAAACCCCACGGACTTGCCGAAGACGGCACTCATGCCATAGAAAGCACCCGTCAACAGGCCCGAAGCCAGTGCTGCGGCCATGCCCATGGGCGAGGCGTCGTACAGACTGCGCACCCTGAAACGGGGAGCCTCCACAGGCTCCGGCTCGTCCACCTCGGTCATGGTGATGGGCAGCAGTGCGAACGAAAACATAACCGACACCAGGGCAAACGGCACAAAACCCAACCCCCCGCCCACCAGCACCAGCCACTGGCCCAGCGCCATGGCCACAAAGTTGATGGCCATATACACCGCAAACAGCCGCCCACGCAGTGCATTGGGTGCCAGGGTGTTGAGCCAGCTCTCGATGGCGATGAACAGGCCCACCATGCACATCCCGGTGACCAGACGCAGGAAGCCCCAGAACCAGGGATCAACCCAGAAAACGTGCAGGATGGGCATCGTGGACGCCAGCGACGCCATGGCGGCAAACGCCCGGATGTGGCCCACCTTGCGGATCACCACCGGGCAGGCGAAGGTGCCCGCGACAAAACCCACAAAATAGGCCGATGTGACCAAGCCCAGCGTAACACTGGAGAACTGCTCCATGCCTGCGCGCAAACCCAGCACCGAAAACAGCAGGCCCAATCCCAGCACCAGCATCCCCGCCCCCAGCAGCAGCGTGGACAAGCGCCACAACAAGGGCACCACGGCCGAGTCGGTTTTCAAATGTTCAGTCACCATGCCCCCTCACAATCGCCGCCAGGCCTGTCACACCCCGCGCATCGCGCCCGGCTGTACCGGGCAAGAGCGGTCCATTATGACAACGGAGCACATGCGCCGCTTTCAGCCGGCTCCCATGAGTTGGGTCAAAAAGAATAGCTGCCTGCGCAATCCACACCGACGCAAAAGCCCGATTTCATCTGAAAATCACCCCCTATGCCCACGCACGACCTCCGCAGCTTCCTCACCCAGCTCGAACATACCGGCGAGCTGCGCCGCATTACCGAGCCGGTGTCACCGTGCCTGGAAATGACCGCCCTGTGCGACCGTGTGCTGCGTGCCGGTGGCCCGGCCCTGCTGTTTGAAAACCCCACCGGTCACACCATGCCCGTTCTGGCCAACCTGTTCGGCACGCCCGAGCGCGTGGCGCGCGCCATGGGCGTGGAGAGCATCGCCGGGCTGCGGCCGTTCGGCGAGCTGCTGGCCTCACTCAAGGAGCCCGAGGCGCCCAAGGGCTTCAAGGAGATGGTGGGCATGGGCGGCCTGCTCAAGACGCTCTGGAACATGGCGCCCAAGGAGCGCAGCAGCCCACCCTGCCAGGAGGTGCTGTGGGAAGGTGCAGACGTGGACCTGGCGCGCCTGCCCATCCAGCACTGCTGGCCCGGCGACGTGGCGCCGCTGGTCACCTGGGGCCTGGTCATCACGCAGGGGCCGCACAAGACGCGGCAGAACCTGGGCATCTACCGCCAGCAGGTGCTGGGGCGCAACAAGCTCATCATGCGCTGGCTGGCCCACCGGGGCGGCGCGCTCGACTTCCGCGACCACTGCGCCATGAACCCCGGCCAGCCCTACCCAGTAGCCGTGGCGCTGGGGGCCGACCCGGCGACCATCCTGGGCGCCGTCACGCCCGTGCCCGACAGCCTCTCGGAATACCAGTTTGCCGGCCTGCTGCGCGGCGCGCGCACCGAGGTGGCACCCGCACTGGGCGTGCCGCTGCGCGTGCCGGCCAACGCCGAAATCGTGCTCGAAGGCCATATCCAGCCCGACACCACGCATGCCAGCGGCTGGGAGCATGCGCTCGAAGGGCCGTATGGCGATCACACGGGCTATTACAACGAGCAGGCCGAGTTCCCGGTGTTCACGGTGGACCGCATCACGCTGCGCAAGGACGCCATCTACCACTCCACCTACACCGGCAAGCCGCCCGACGAGCCTGCCGTGCTGGGCGTGGCGCTGAACGAGCTGTTCATCCCTCTGCTGCAGCGCCAGTTCCCCGAGATCGTGGACTTCTACCTGCCGCCCGAGGGCTGCAGCTACCGCATGGCACTGGTGCGCATCAAGAAAGCCTACCCCGGCCACGCACGCCGCGTGATGATGGGCGTGTGGAGCCACCTGCGCCAGTTCATGTACACCAAGTTCATCGTGGTGGTGGACGAGGACGTGGACGTGCGCGACTGGAAGGAGGTCGTCTGGGCGTTGACCACGCGCATGGACCCGGCACGCGACACCATGGTGGTGGAGCACACCCCCATCGACTACCTCGACTTCGCCTCGCCCGTGAGCGGCCTGGGCAGCAAGATGGGCATGGACGCCACGAACAAGTGGCCCGGCGAGACGCAGCGCGAGTGGGGGCGAACCATCACCATGGATACCGACGTGACGGCGCGCATGGACGCGCTGTACGCAACGCTCGGTCTCTGACACAGGAATAAAAAAACCGCCCGGCTCCTTTCGGGGTGCCGGGCGGTTTTGCTTGGGGCGGCTTACTGCTGCGCCGGGGCTTGGGCCGGGGCGGCCATCAGGAAGGCGTCGGAGAAGCATGCGTCCTCGCCCAGGCCCTGGGCCAGGAAAGCCGGCACGGCGGTCTCCACCATCTTCACCGAGCCGCAGAGGTAGACCTCGTGGCCGCTGAGGTCGGCAAAATCTTTCAGCATGGACTCGTGCACCAGGCCCGTGCGGCCCGTCCAGCCGTCGCCCTCTGAGGGCTCGGAAACCACGGGCACCACGGTGAAGTTCGGGTGCTCCTTTTGCCACTGTTCGCACAGTGCCAGCATGTAGAGGTCCTTGCGCTGGCGCACGCCCCAGTACAGGCGCATGGGCCGCTGCACACCGCGCTGGAAGGCGTCTTCGACGATGCTCTTGATGGGTGCGAAGCCGGTGGCGCCGGCCACGAACAGGATGGGGTGCATGCTGTCGCGCAACGTGAAGCTGCCGCGCGGGCCCTCGAAGCGGATGGGGTCTCCCACCTTCATGCCGTCAAACACATGGGTGGTGAAACGCCCGCCAGGAATCAGGCGCACATGCAGCTCAATCTGCTCGCGCGTGTGCGGCGCATTGGCAAACGAGAAGGCGCGGCGCTGGCCGTCGTCCAGCAGGATGTCGATGTACTGACCGGCTTCGAAATCCAGGGTCTGGCCCTGGGGCAATGCAATCAGCACGCGCATCACGTCCTCGGCCAGGCGCTCCAGCCCGGCCACCGTGCCGCTGTGCACCGTGGCGCTGACGGCCGTCGCGCTCGGGACAAAGCCATCCACCTCGATGACCACGTCGCCTTTCGGCACCGCGCAGCACATCAGCGCCTTGCCCTGGGCCTTGAGGGCATCGGGCAGCGCACTGCGCTGGTAGGGGCGGTGCTCGACGCTGCCATGCTCCACGCTGCACAGGCACAGACCGCAGCCGCCATTGCGGCATTCATAGGGCAGCGCCAGACCTTCGCGCAGGCCTGCATCGAGGATGGTCTCGTCTTCGCGCACCTTGAATTCTGCGCTGGCGCCCTGTGCGCCATGTGCCACAACCAGGTGCTTGCGCTTGTCGCCACGGCGGAACTTCGGCGGCCACCAGGGCAGCAGACACAGCACGACAGAACCGCCCACCACCAGCGCCCAGACCTGACCCAGCGGCCATTCGGTCAGCAGCGGGAAGAGAGCCAGGTAGAACCAGTCCAGCTCCACGCTGGTCACGGCGGTGCTCAGATCGGACGCCCCGCCCTGGCTGTGCACAGGCGCCACCAGCGACAGCACGAGCATGGACAGCAGCAGACCCACCACGATGGGGCGTGGCGGCGTGGTGCGCGCCTTGGGCACGCGCTGCACGTGGATCCACATCACCATCAGCAGCACCAGCGGAATGCCCAGGTGCATGAACGACAGCAGGGTGAAGAAGCGGTCGCCCACATGGTCGGAGTAGACGAAGTTGCGCATCAGCGTGCCGCCGAAGCTCGGCAGCCAGTCCAGCCACTCGAAGGTGGCCACGGTGACGTACTGCGCGAGCTGGTCCCAGGGCAGCATGTAGCCGTTGATGCCGGAGGCGTACACCATCCAGATCAGCATCACGCCGGTCACCCATGAGAACCAGCGGAAGCCGTGGTACAGGTTGAAGGCGAAGTAGCGCAGCATGTGCAGCATCATGGTGAGCACCATGGCGTCGGAGGCGTAGCGGTGGATGCTGCGCATGATGCCGCCCGCGTACCACTGATCCTGCGACAGGGACACCACGGACGAATAGGCCTCGCTCAGGCCGGTCTCGAAGAAGATGTAGACGTACAGCCCGGTCCCGCCCACCACCCAGAACAGGAAGAAGGTGATGGCGCCCAGATGGTAGAAGGGGTTGATACGGTCGCCGAACGCCGCGTTGAACAGTCCCTCGGCGCGCAGAAACAGCCACTGCAGCAAGGCCTGGAAATGTTTCATGGTTGTGTCGTCTGTGTTTGGCCTGCGGACGCAGGCGTGTTGCGAATGGCCTGGATCACCACGACGACGAACAGCAGTCCGCCGATGATGGCAATCAGGCCGCCCAGGCCCATGAGGCCCATGCCGGCCACTTCGGCGGTGCTGCGCAGCACCTGCTCGGCGCCCGCCACCTTGCGTTGCACGCCATAGCCACCCGACCAGACCAGACCGATGATGTGCATCAGCTGGCCCGCGCCATAGAGCCAGGGCTGCCAGGTGGCCAGGCGCCCCTGCGGCGCACCGTAGCCCAGCGCGGGCAGCACCTTGTAGACCACGCCCATGAGCGCCAGCGTGACGCCCACGATGCAGCCGTGGTAGTGCGCGGGAATGCGCACGTTGCTGCCATTGATGAAGACACCGATCACGCCGCCCGCCGCGAACAGCAGCACGGACGACAGCAGCGCGGCGCGCAAGGGGCGCATCGTCTCGTGGGTCAGGCGGTGGTTGAACACGGCCACCACCACGGCCAGCCCCACGGGCACGATGGCTGGGCCACCGCCCACGCGCATGGCCCAGGTGAGCAGGTTGCGATGCTCCACCGAGGCCACGTCATAGGCCAGGTAGGCGTAGGGGGTGACGAAAACCCCCACCAGGGCCAGGCCGAGCATCATCAGCGTGACGCGCGGGCTCAGGGGCACGCGTGCGCCGCAGGCGTTGGCCAGCCAGAGCCAGCCCACGAGCATGAGCAGCGTCCAGGTGAACTGCAGCGCATGCCCGCCCCCCCAGAACAGAATCTCGTAGTAGGCCTTGCCGTCGAGCGACTGAGGAACCACCGCATACGACCAGGCGAACGACAGCAGGGCCACCGCCATGGACACGGCCGCCGCATTCAGGCCGAAGTGCAGGGCCCCCTGGCCGCCGAACCCGAAGCCCAGCCGCGGCGCCAGCAGCATGCTGCGCAGCACCAGAACGCCCACACCCAGACCGAACACGGCCAGCCCCGCCAGAAACAGCGGGGACGACAGCACCGGAATGTAGTTGGCCATGATCGGCTCGCCCGGATTGAGGAACGGTGCGAGTGACATCGCCGCGGTGCCCGCTGCCGTGATCCACAGCGCGATCCAGCCCCACCCGGACCCGCGCTGCGAGCTGTTGAGGCTCCACAGCAGCCCGCCGAGCGCGACAAACCAGACCAGCACCGACAAATCCACATGCAGCACCAGCGAGACGTGGAAAAAATTGGCCGCAGGCAGCATCTGGTTGATGCCCGGCGTGCGCGAAAGCACCAGCAGGATGGAGAACAGGCCCGAACCAATCAGTGCAAACAGTCCCAGCCAAAGCCAGCCCCGCGCCAGGGCGCGGCGGGCGTCCTGGGGCACGGCAAGATCGTATTCCGCCTGGGTCTGCGCTGCAGCCGGGGGCGGATGGCCGCTCGTGCGGCCGAAAGGGGGGCGGGGGATGGCGCTCATGACAGGATGATTCCTCCCCGCTCGGCGCTGAAGTCGATGATCAGCACCTGGGCAGGCTTGAGGGTAACGGTGGAGTCGTGCTGGTGCGTGAAGCCCTCCGCAGTCTTGTCGTCCTTCAGGCGGACGGTGATGCGGTGCTCACCTGCGGGAACATCGACGCTGTGATAGACCGTGGAGGCACCATCACGCGAAAGGCCCGAGGGGTTGGCTGTTTTCTGGAACACCGTTTTGCCGTCGATGTCCAGTTCGACATGCACGGGGGAGCGCTCGCGCTCGCACTTCATGGGTGCACGCATGTTGGGCGCAAGCTTCGCCAGCTCCTCCTTGGTGTAGGGGCGGCAGTCCGCCACGCGCACCCCATGGTGGACGAAGCTGATCTTGATCAGCGCGTGGTCGGCCTGCAGCGGGTGGTATACCGGCCAGCGTGAAAAAACGCCTATGGCCAGCGCGAAACAGCTATACAAAAGGGCCTGGCCTGTCCAGTTCAAGGCTCGGTTCATGGGGTACTCTCCAGAGGCAAAAATGGTTCGGTGGCGCCGGTGCGTGCGCGCAATTGGCTGAGGGCGGCGGCCAGCGCCGCCTCGTCGCCACGGTCCGCCCAGGCCACATGCCAGCGTTCCGCAGGCACCGTGGCCCGTAGATGGGGGGGGCGCTCACCACCCAGGCGCTGCTGCGTCCAGCGCTGGCCCAGGCGGAATTCGCATCCGCCTTCGCGGCAGCCGCTGACAAGCACGCCGTCAGCGCCGCCGCGCAGCGCGTATTCGATGAATGAGGGCGGGAGCATACCAGCGCACACCAGGCTGAAATGCAGCACGTCGGGAGCGGCCGTGGTGTCAGCGCGCGCGCCGTGATCACAGCCGAAGACGACGTAGCGGCGCGGGCCGGGCATGGCGGCCAGGCCTTGCAGCAGGCGCTCGCGCAGGTCATGGATGGGCCACTGCGGCATGTCGATCCCGGTGACCAGCCTCTCTGTGCTGCGGAATGGTGTGGAGGAGGGGCAGGCACCGACGCAGATGCCGCAACTTGCGCACAGGTCTGCATCGACCACCGCCAGTTCCACGCCTCGCCGTCCGTTGGTGTGCGGCACCATGGTGACGGCGGAGTAGGGGCAATCGTCGAAGCAGCGCCGACAGCCGCTGCAGTTGCCCGGATCGACAACGGCCACGGGCTGCGCACGCGCGGGCAGCAGTGGCAGTGCCAGCAGCACGGCGAATGCCGCCACGAGCAGAATCCACACCGCGATGGGGGAAGTGGCATCCGTCAGCGGATGGATGAAGAGCAGTATCCAGTCGAGCTGCAGGTTCTGGGGAACCGTGGCCAGGTTGGCCGGACCCTGGCTGCGCACGGGAAGCACGAGCGCCAGCAGCAGCAGGGTGGCCGCCGTGGCCAGTGCCATCGCACGGGGCGGAAAGACGCGGGCGTGGCTGATGCGCTGGATGTGGAACCACAGCCCGAACACCATCAGCAGGGGCATGCCCAGGTGAACGAAGACGAACAGCGTGAACAGGCGGTTCAGGTTGGCGTCGCCGAGGAAATTGCGTGCGAGGGGCGACGCAAGAAAGGGCAGCGCGTCGAACCACTCCGCCGTGGCGATGGCGGAGAACTGGCCCAGCTGGTCCCAGTTGAGCCAGAAACCGCCGATGCCGCAGACGAAGGCCAGGGCAATCAGGGGAATGCCGGTCAGCCAGGGAACGGCGCGAAAGCCCTTGTAGCGGCCCAGCACCCATTCTCGCGCGAGGTGCGCGAGCATGACGATGACGAAGCCGTCGGCCGCATAGCGGTGCAGTCCGCGCAGGGCCGTGCCCAGCATCCAGGGCACCTGCGACAGTTCATCAATGGAGCGGTATGCCCCCGCCGCCGAGGTGTCGAGCAGCACATAGAGCACCACGCCACTGACCACCAGCAGCCAGAAGAGCATGAACCCCAGTGCACCGAGATGTTTGAGCGGGTTCAGGGCGCCGCCAAACGGCACATCGAAGACATGCTCAATGGCGCGGTAGGCATCGGCGATGCGGGGAACCGGGGAGGTGGACTGCTGAACGGGGAGGTCTTCGCGAACGAAGCCTGAACCAGAAGGCGACATTGAACGGCGGGCGTCAGACGCTGCGCGCCCCCTTGGAGCGGGCGCCCGGCCGGTTCGAGCGCCACTCATTGAAGAAAAACACCAGCATGAGAATGAAGAAAGTCACGCCGCCCGCGATCTGGATGGGCAGCGTGTAGTCCACGCGGTACGAGCCCGTCTTGGGGTCGTACACGGTGCACAGAATGCGAATGCGGTCCATCACGTCGTCGAGCATCGTGGCGGGCTCTACCGGCATGCCGCTGAGCAGCTGCTTGATCGGTTCGCCGATCTCGGCGGGCTTGATGCTCTCACCATAGATCTGGCGCACGATGCGGCCGTCGGCATCGAGCAGCGACACCTGGAGCACATGGTCGAAACCGGCCGGGGTCGGCGCATAGACAAAACCGAAGTCCTTCGCAATGGCACCAATCGTGCTCATGGAAGGGCTCAGAAATTCCCAGCTGGGCTGGTTGATCTGGTATTGCGCGGCAAACGCCTTGAGCGCCACGGGCGAATCGTCGGGCTGGTTGAAACCAATGCTCACCACGTTGAACTGGCTGGTTCCGAAGACTTTCTGCAGGCCCTGCACGGTTTCCTGCAGCGAACGCGTGGTGGTGGGGCAGACCTGGAAGCAGCCTGTGTAGATGAAGCTGACCAGCAGCGGCTTGCCCCGGTAAGAGGACAGCCGCACGGGACGGCCCTCGCGGTCGAGCAGGGTATGGTCGCCGACCTTGCGGCCAACCGCCTCCTGGCTCAGGCGCAGGGCCATGTCACGGTCCAGGCCCATGTCGGTGTGCGACGCGGCCTGGGAAGAATGGGGCAGCAGCAGGCCCATGACCAGACACAGCGCCACCGCGAGGTATCCGCGAAGAAGGGCTGTGGTATGCATGGGGAGTTCCTGCCGCTGGATGTTATCGCATGAAGCCGTCGATGCAGGCAGCGACCAGCAGGACGCTCAGCTGCACCAGCGATGCGAAAAAGGAACCCATGGCAGTGGCGCGATTGGTGTCGCGCGCCAGAAGCCAGGACTTGTACACGAAATGCAGACCGCCAGCGAGTGCGCCAACGGCATAGACGGGACCCGCACCGAAGCCCAGGGGCAACAGCGAGGCCACGAACAACGCCACCGTGCTGACCAGAACCGTGCGCGCTGCACGCTCAGGCCCCACGACGACGGGCAGCATGGGCACGCCTGCCTGGGCATAGTCCGCACGGTTGGCGATGGCCAGGCTCCAGAAGTGGGGCGGCGTCCAGAGGAACAGAACGAGGGCCAGCAGCATGGGCAGGGGCCCGAGCTGCGGATCGATGGCGGCGGCACCCGCGAGCACCGCGAAGCTGCCTGCCAGGCCGCCGATGACGATGTTCATCGTGCTGCGGCGCTTCAGCCACAGGGTATAGACCACCCCGTAGAAGAAGGCGCCCAGGAAGACGTACAGCGCGGCCATCCCGTTGAGCACCAGCCACGCCGCCGCCACGGCCCCCGCCAGCAGCACGGCCATGAGGACCAGCCAGGCGGGGTGGTGGGGCAGCGCACCGGTGGCGAACGCGCGGCCGCGCGTACGCGCCATCAGCCGGTCGCTTTCGTGCTCGACATACTGGTTGAACGCACCCGCGCTCGCCGACGCGATGAGCACCGACAGCGCCAGCACGAGGACCTGTGCCATGCTGGGCGAGGGGCCGGGCGAGACCGCCATGCCCACGAGCGCGGTAATCATGATCAGCACACCGATGCGCAGCTTGAACAGCGAGATGACGTCGCGCGTCAACTGCGCTGCACTGCGCCCGGCGGGCTTGAGCGTGGTGGTGTGCATGGCGCAGTATCCCGCTTAGCTAAGGCCCCAGAGCTGACCGAGGTACTTCCAGTTGATGAAGTAGTAGAGCACGAAGGTCACGAGGAAGAACACAGCCAGCACGAACGTGCCAGGAGCCACGAAACCTGCGGAACCGTACGTCTGGGCGGCAGCGGTGGGAGCAGCGCGCATCACCGGGGTGAACTTGGCGCTCACGGTGCCGGTATCCAGCTTCTTGCCCCACAGCAGCGAGCCGACGGTGATGTAGATGTAGATCGCACCACCGGCGATGGCAATGATGCCGCCAACGCCGACCAGGCCCATCATCAGGTAGGCAGCGCCGGGCCATTCGTAGGCCAGGGCCGCGCCGCTGAAGGCCATGTCCCAGTGACGGCGGGAAACGCCCAGCGTGCCGGCGCCCATCATCACGAGGCAGAAGAAGTACATCGAGAAACCGAACAGGTACGGCTGGATCTTGGCCAGGCCCGGGTTGATCATCTCGCGACGGAACAACACAGGAATCAGGAAGTACGTCAGCGACATGAAGGTCAGCGTCGTACCGATCACCACGGTGGCGTGGAAGTGGCCAGGCACGTAAATGGTGTTGTGGATCAGCAGGTTCAGCTGCTCGGTACCCATCATCACGCCGGTGATGCCACCCAGGAAGCCGAAGCCCACGAGCGAGATGAACACGCCAGAGAACACGGGGTTGCCCCAGGGCGCCTTGCGCAGCCACTCAAACAGGCCCTTGTCGTAGCCGCGTGCGCGCTGTGCCACTTCCATGGCACCAGGAATCGACAGCGCGTGGATCATCGAAGCCAGCACGGCGAAGTACATGAAGTAGCTGGTGTTCACCACTTTCCACTCGGTGCTGATGCCGGGGTCGGCCAACAGGTGGTGGGCACTGGCGAGCTGCAGGAACAGGATGTACAGCAGGAAGGCGCCACGGCTGACGCGCTCGGACATGGGCTTGGCGCCAAAGGCGATGGCGGCCACGGCATACCAGATGGAGATGTGCGCAGCCACGTTGATCTGCTGCGACGAGTGACCGAAGGCCCACCAGATGGTGCGGTAAATCAGCGGATCGACTTCGTTGATGACGCCAATGGCCATCAGGAAGGTCGGGATCAGGATGATGGCGCCCGAGCTGATGGTGAACACGGCAATGATGGCGGCGGTGATGGCGCCAAAGGTCACCAGCGGCACCGAGCCTTCATAGGTCTTTTCGCGCTTGGCGACGACCAGCGTGCCGAAGAACACGAAGCAGGCGATCAGTGCACCGACGGCGAACAGGATCAGGCCCAGGTAGAACGACCAGTGCGCCATCATGGGCACATACGAGGTCATCATCACGCTGGAGCCGCCCTGGAACACCGAGACGTTGTTCACCACGGCACCGATCACCATCAGCGCGAAGGCAGCCCAGGCGATCTTGGGTGTCGCGATCCGGCATCGCAAGAGCGTGGACGAGGCGAAATACAGAACGGCGACTTCGAAGAAGATGATCCAGAAGATCAGCATGTCGATACCGTGGGCCGTGAGCACCATGTAGAAGGTGTCGGCGGCAAGCCAGTGCACGGCGGGCCAGCGCGTAAGCACCACGCCGATGGCCAGCAGGCCACCAACGAGGAGCGCCACGACGGCGACGAAGGCATTGGCGATCATCAGCTTCTCGGCCTGGGCCTCGAACTGCAGGCCCGAACGCGGGCAGGTGCGGTAAGTTGTAGCAGTAGTCATGTCAGTTCCTCTGCCCTATCACTTGACGTAGATGCGGCTCACCATGGTGTGGTGATTGATACCGCAGTATTCGTTACAGACGAGGGAGAAAGTGCCCGATTCGTTCGGCGTGACCTTGATCACGTGTTCGTAGCCCGGCACCACCTGGATGTTGATGTTGGTCGGTTGAATGGACAGGCCATGGTTGTAATCCATGGAGGTCAGGTGCAGCTTGTAGGTCTTGCCCTTTTCCAGTTCAAGAATGGGCCAGAAGTTCCACAGGCGCGCAATCAGGTACACATCGGAACCTTCGGGCGGTGCCACCACGGGGATCTTTTCATCGGTTTCGGTGCGCACCGTGTATTTGTCCACCATGGCCTGCGTGGCCGCCGTGAACTTGTCCGGCGTGGTTTTGTAGGTCTCGGTCGCAAGATTCTGCTTACCGTAGATGTGCCAGCCCACCATCATGAAGAACATGACCATGCACCAGACGAAGGCGATGCCAATCCACAGGGCTTCGAGGCGGTCCAGCGGGTGTTTCCACCACAACCGCTCTGAGGGAGGAAGAATTGCGCTCATGGGAAAGGCTCCTTTACTTGGCCAGTGGAATGGTCAGGATGTCAATGACGCCCCAGAGGTTGTACACAATCATGGGGATCATCACACCCAGGAACAGCAGCAGGAACGGGTTGTCCAGCAACTGTTGCATGAGCGGAACTTTCTCATTCTCATCGTCATGGTGGTTCATGTCTTCTCCTTGGTAAACCTGAAAGTACCTTACATTCTTGACCCTAAACATCGACGAAAGCATGATTTGAATCAATAGTTAATGGTGCCCGGATAGCGGCGAACACCAGAAACAAGACGTAAGAACATGCCGCAAATCGTGTTTTCTCGTATGCAGGATGCATCTTTTGACAGTCTCGCCCGCTTGTCCATGCGCGGGATCTGAAATATGCATTCGCTGTGTTTTTTTAACAACGATTTCCCTGGGATATTCCCGCATGCATACCCCTATCGCGCCCCATTCAGCCCCTGGTGCAAGCAAACGGCTGGTTCTTCTGCACCGCATGGCATGGATTTGCGCGGTGCTGGTTCTGGTCATCACCAGCCTCAGCGCGTTCCTCCGGCTATCGAAGGCAGGGTTGGGCTGTGAGCCCTGGCCACAATGCTATGGGCAGGAGTTGCGCGCCCAGCAGCAGGGTGCCGAGCCCGCCCAGGCCAGCGCGGCCACCGCTGCGGCACGTCTGGCGCACCGCGTGATTGCCTCCACGGCGCTGCTGCTGATCCTGGTGATGGTGATGACCGCCCTGGCGTCACGCCCGGCCCTCTGGCCCGAAGGCCGGTTGACCTTGTGGCTGCTGTTTCTTGCGCTGTTCCTGGCGGTGCTCGGGCGCTGGACATCGGACGCACGCCTGCCTGCCGTCACGCTGGGCAACCTGCTGGGCGGTTTTGCCATGTTCGCGGTCAGCGTGCGCCTGGCATTGATGACGTCCGCAGCCCCCGCCCCCCACCCCACGCCCGGGCGGCTGACAGGCTGGGCCTGGATTGGCGCCCTGGTGCTTCTGGCCCAGGTGGCGCTGGGCGGCATGGTCAGCGCCGGGCAGGCCGGCCTGAGCTGCACCGGGTTCGGCGGCTGCGATGTAAGCGCCGGCACCTGGCAGGCCCTCAACCCCTGGGTGGAACCGCTGACCGATGCGGCACAGCCCACCCACCCCGCAGGCGCCCTGGTGCATGTGCTGCACCGTGCAGGGGCCCTGCTGGTCGTGGCCGTGCTGCTGCCCCTGGCATTTCTGGCCTGGCGCCTGGGCCACCGCACCTCGGCCGGCCTGATCGTGCTGCTGCTGGGCGCGCAGGCTGCGCTGGGGGCGGTGCTGGTCACCAGCGGCCTGCCGCTTTCCATGGCGCTGGCACACAACATGGTGGCCGCAATGCTGCTGGCGGTGCTGCTCGGCATGGGCACCCCGCGAAGCCGCGCCACGCCCGCGCTGTCACCTGCGTTGTGACATACCCCATGCCGCTCTTCCACAATGCGGCATGGACTTTGCCCACACCCCCCGGGCGCAGGCGCTGCGCCAGCGCCTGGACGCCTTCATGCAGCGCTACCTGCTGCCCCACAACCCGGCCTGGCACCGCAGCGTGCAGGAGGGCGTCTACCCCCCGCCCTTTCTCGATGACCTCAAGGCCCTGGCGCGCGACGAAGGCCTGTGGAACCTGTTTCTGCCCGGCCTGAAGGACGGCGAACCCGGAACCCGCCTGAGCAACCTCGAATACGCACCGCTGGCAGAGTCCATGGGGCGCCTGCCCTGGGCGGCCGAGGTGTTCAACTGCAGCGCGCCCGACACCGGCAATATCGAACTGCTGCACCGCTTTGCCAGCACGGCACAGCGTGGCGAGTGGCTGGAACCGCTGCTCGATGGCCGCATCCGCTCGGCCTTTGCCATGTCCGAGCCCGATGTGGCATCGTCCGACCCGACCAACCTGCAGACCACCGTGCGGCGCGACGGTGACACCCTGGTCCTCAGCGGCCGCAAATGGTTCATCACTGGCGCCGCCCACCCGCACTGCCGCCTGCTGATCGTGATGTGCCGCAACGCTCCGGACGGCAGCGAAGCGGCTGAAGACGCCCGCCACCACCGCCACAGCATGGTGCTGGTGCCGCTCGACACCCCCGGCGTGCAGGTGCTGCGCAACATCGCCGTGCTGCACCACCACGCGCCTGAAGGGCATTGCGAAATCCTGCTGCAGGGCGTGCGTGTGCCCGCCAGCCACCTGCTGGGCGGCTGGGGCGAGGGTTTTGCCATGGCGCAGGCCCGCCTGGGGCCCGGGCGCGTGCACCACTGCATGCGCACCATCGGTCAGTGCGAACTGGCCCTGGCGCTGGCCACCGAACGCGCGCTGGAGCGCCAGACTTTCGGCCGCTACCTCTCGGACTATGCCAACGTGCAGGACTGGATTGCCGAATCGCGCATCGACATCGACCAGGCCCGCCTGCTGGTGCTGCAGACCGCCTGGCTGCTGGACCAGGGCGACGCCGCCGATATGGGCAGAACGCGCGCACAGGTCGCCGCCATCAAGGTGGTGGCCGCCCGGCTGCAAACCCGCGTGGTGGACCGCGCCATGCAGGTGTTCGGCGCCATGGGCCTGTCGCCCGACACGCCCCTGGCCCAGTTCTGGTCCTGGGGCCGCGCCCTGCACCTGATGGACGGCCCCGACGAAGTGCACCTGCGCAGCGTGGCGCGGCACGAACTGGCCCAGGCGCGTGCGCGCATGGGCGAGGGAAGCGCCTGGTTTACCACCCCGGAACAGTTGCAGGCGCCGCCACGCATCCGCTAGATGCTATTGATTAAATAGCTACTAGCGCTTATCCAGAAAGCGCCAGAGGCACTTTTTGCTCAAAGAACTACGCGGCTTCGCGGTAGAACAGCTGCCGGGTCTTGACCGGCCCCACGGCCTGGGCGATGGCACCGATGTGGTCAGGCGTGGTACCACAGCAGCCCCCGACGATGTTCACCAGCCCCTCGGCGGCGAACTCATGCACCAGGCGGCTGGTGACCTCGGGCGTCTCGTCGAAGCCGGTGTCGCTCATGGGGTTGGGCAGGCCGGCGTTGGGGTAGCAGCTGATGAAAGTGTCGGGCGCGGCCTTGGCCAGCTCCTGGATGTAGGGGCGCATCAGCGCGGCGCCCAGCGCGCAGTTCAGGCCCACGGCCAGCGGGCGGGCGTGGCGCACGCTGTGCCAGAAGGCGGTGACGGTCTGGCCGCTGAGGATGCGGCCCGAGGCGTCGGTGACGGTGCCGCTGATGAGGATGGGCAGGCGCTCGCCGGTCTGATCGAACGCTTCCTCGACGGCGAACAGCGCGGCCTTGGCGTTGAGCGTGTCGAAAATCGTCTCGACCAGGATCACGTCAGCCCCACCCTCGATCAGCGCCAGGGTCTGCTCCAGGTAGGCGGCGCGCAGCTGCTCGAAATCGACATTGCGCGCGCCGGGGTCGTTCACGTCAGGGCTGATGCTGGCCGTCTTGGGCGTGGGGCCGAGCGCGCCCGCCACGTAGCGCGGCTTGTCGGGCGTGCTGTACTTGTCGCAGGCCGCGCGCGCGAGCTGCGCCGAGCGCAGGTTCATCTCGCGCGCCAGGTGGGCCATGCCGTAGTCCTCCTGCGCGATCGTGGTCGCGCCAAAGGTGTTGGTCTCGATCAGGTCGGCGCCCGCAGCCAGGTAGCGCTCGTGGATGTCGCGGATCACGTCGGGACGCGTCAGCGAGAGCAGCTCGTTGTTGCCCTTCACGTCGCGCGGGAAGTCCTTGAAGCGCTCCCCCGCGCCATCGGGCCCGGTGTAGCCCTCGCCCCGGTACTGCGCCTCACCCAGCTTGAAGCGCTGGATCATGGTGCCCATGGCGCCGTCGAGGATGGCGATGCGTTGGGCCAGGATGGCGGGGAGCTGCTGGGCGCGGGTGTAGTGGAGGGCTTGCATGGGGGCCATTGTAGAAAACGCGCCCCCACGCACTATCCGCAGGGGCTTTGCACCTCAGGCGGCCGCGCCCCGCGCGAACGCCAGCGCCGACTCCAGCATGCGCCGCAGGTGGGGCTGCACCTGGGCGGCGCGCTCGGGCCGGTAGGCATAGGGCGGCGCCTCGTCCATGTAGGTGCGCCAGGTCAGTTCGAGCTGCACCGCGTGGATGTTGCGCGCGGGCTCCCCGTAGTGGCGCGTGATGTGGCCGCCCTTGAAGCGGCCGTTGAGCACCGCCGTGTAGCCCGGCGCCGCCTCGGCAATCGGCAGCAGGGCCTGCGCCAGGGCCGGCGCGCAGCTGGCGCCGTCGGCCGTGCCGAGGTTGAAGTCGGGCAGCTGGCCCGCGAAGAAGCGCGGCAGCACCGAGTGGATGGAGTGCGCGTCCCACAGCACGGCCACGCCGTGCTGCGCGCGCAGGCGGTCGAGTTCGGCGCGCAACTGCTGGTGGTAAGGCCGCCAGATCGCCTCGCGGCGCGCGGCGATTTCGGCGTCATCGGGCACGTCGCCCCGGGGGTAGAGCGGGGTTTCGTCGAAGGTGTCCACGGGGCACAGGCCGGTGACGTTCTGGCCGGGGTAGAGGCTGGCGCCGTCGGGCGGGCGGTTCAGGTCGATCACGTAGCGCGAGTGCGTGGCCACGAGGACGGACGCACCCAGGTCGCGCGCGAAAGCGTAGAGGCGTTCGAGGTGCCAGTCGGTGTCGGGCACCTGCAGCGCGGTGCTGCTCAGTCGCGCGGCGAGCGCGGGGGGCACGTGGGTGCCAGCGTGCGGGATGGACACCAGCAGCGGCTGCGCGCCCTGGTGGAAGGTGAACGGGGGAATGGCGGTCATGGTGCAGGCTTCCGTGCCGGGGGCGGTGCTGGGCACCGTCTCCCGGAACCGTCGATGCTCCCCTGCCCGCCCGGACCTGTCAACCGTGCACGCCCAGGGCGTCGCGCACCACGCGCCCCTGGCGCACGATGGTGCAGGCGGGCTTCTGGCCCAGCCAATAGGCCAGCTCGGCGGCTTCGGCCACGGGCCAGAGCACAAAATTGGCCGGGCGGCCGGCGGCGATCAGCCCGTGCGTGGCCTGCAGCCCCAGGGCGCGCGCGGCGTGCGTGGTGATGCCGGCCAGCGCCTCGGGCACGGTGAGGCGGAACAGCGTGCAGGCCATGTTGGCCATGAGCAGCAGGCTCAGCGCGGGCGAAGTGCCCGGGTTGTGGTCGGTGGAGACGGCCATGGGAACCCCGGCGGCGCGCAGCGCTGGAATGGGCGGCAGCTGCGTGTCGCGCAGCGTGTAATAGGCACCCGGCAGCAGAACGGCCACGGTGCCGGCCTGACGCATCGCGTCAATGCCTTCCTGCGACAGGTGCTCGATGTGGTCGCACGACAGCGCGCCGTAGCGCGCCGCCAGGGCGGAACCGCCCATGTCGGAGAGCTGCTCGGCATGCAGCTTGACCGGGAGGCCCAACCGCCGCGCGGCCTGGAACACCTGCTCGGTCTGCGCCAGCGTGAAGGCGATGCGCTCGCAGAACACGTCCACCGCGTCCACCAGGCCCTCGGCGGCGAGCGCGGGCAGCATCTCGTGGCACACCCGATCGGTGTAGTCCTGGCCCCCGCCAGGTTTTCCGGCGTATTCGGGCGGCAGCGCGTGCGCGCCCAGGAAGGTGGTGCGCACCGTCACGCCAAAGGCCTCGCCCAGGCGCCGCGCCACGCGCAACTGCTTGCGCTCGTGCTCCAGCGCCAGGCCGTAGCCGGACTTGATCTCGATGGCGCACACGCCTTCGTCCAAGAGCGCCTGCAGGCGCGGCACGGCCAGGGCGAAAAGTTCGTCCTCGCTGGCCGCGCGCGTGGCCCGCACCGAGGAGACGATGCCGCCGCCCGCGCGCGCCACCTCCTCGTAGCTGGCACCGGCCAGGCGCAGCGCGAACTCGTGCGCGCGCTGGCCGCCGTAGACCAGGTGCGTGTGGCAGTCCACCAGGCCGGGCGTGGCGAGCCGGCCACCGGCCTGCCAGCGCGGCAGCGCGGCGAACGCGGCCGGCAGGGCCGCATCGGGCCCCACCCAACGCACCTGGCCCTGCTGCACCACGACCGAGGCCAGGACGCCCTCGGGCAACGCCACGTCGGGCACGGCCAGGCCCTCGGCCAGGCGCAGGCCCTGCCAGACGCCATCGGCGCTCGGGTTCACTTGCGTGTGTTCCATGGCCTTGATTACTCCTAAAACAATAGCTTCTAGCGCTTATTACACGGGCGCTACAGGCTGACTTTGCTTAATTTTCCGGCACCAGCGCCACCCAGGCCAGCGCGGGCTCATCGAGTCCACCCGGCACGGGCCGCAGGGGCGCGCCGGGGCGCGGTGCGCTCCACCACAGCCCCTGGCCGGGCGCGTACGCCTCGCCCGCGCGCTCCCACCGTCCGGCCAGCACCAGGCACAGGCCGGCGTGCGATTCGCCGGGCGTGCAGGCATCGTGCAGCACCCGCAGCGCGCCACGCCACTGGCCGCGCCGCAGCATGAGGTTGAGGTCGCGCACCGGGCCACCCTGCAGCGTGCAGTCGATTGCCACCTCGCCCGCGAAGGCGAACGGCGCGGTGGCGCGGCCCAGCACGCGGTCCACGCTGCCATCGGCGGAGCGCAGACGCATGCCCTCGCCCTGCCACAGCAGGATCTGCCGGTCCACGCCCGGATACAGGGAGAACGGCCCCGGCGCGGCGACGTCGGCCACGCTCACGCGCCAGCCGAAGCGCTCCAGGCCGGCGCCCGGCGGCCAGCAGGCCAGCTCGCGCGTGGCGCCGCCGCCGTTCTTCCACGGCGTAGGGGCGATGGCGGCGAGGTCCAGGCGCTGCATGGCGGGGCCGTGTGCGGGCTACTTCACCATGGGGAGCTTCAGCCCCTGCTTCTTCGCCGTGGCGACCGCCAGCTCGTAGCCCGCGTCCGCATGGCGCATCACGCCCGAGCCGCAGTCGTTCACCAGCACGCGCGCCAGGCGTTCGGCGGCGGCATCCGTTCCGTCGGCCACGATCACCATGCCCGAGTGCTGGCTGTAGCCCATGCCCACGCCGCCGCCGTGGTGCAGGCTCACCCAGGTGGCGCCGCCGGCGGTGTTGAGCAGGGCGTTGAGCAGCGGCCAGTCGGAGACGGCGTCGGTGCCGTCCTTCATGGATTCGGTCTCGCGGTTGGGGCTGGCCACGCTGCCGGTGTCCAGGTGGTCGCGGCCAATGACGATGGGGGCCTTGAGTTCGCCGTTCTTCACCATCTCGTTGAAGGCCAGGCCGGCGCGGTGGCGCTCGCCCAGGCCCAGCCAGCAGATGCGCGCGGGCAGGCCCTGGAAAGCGATGCGCTCGCGCGCCATGTCGAGCCAGCGGTGGGTGTGCTTGTTCTCGGGGAACAGCTCCTTGATCTTGGCGTCGGTCTTGTAGATGTCTTCAGGGTCGCCCGAGAGGGCCACCCAGCGGAACGGCCCCTTGCCCTCGCAGAACAGCGGGCGGATGTAGGCAGGCACGAAGCCGGGGAAGTCGAAGGCGTTCTGCACGCCCTCATCGAACGCGACCTGGCGGATGTTGTTGCCGTAGTCCACCGTGGGCACGCCCATGGCCTGGAAGTCGAGCATGGCCCGCACATGGACGGCGCAGCTTGTGGCTGCGGCGGCCTTGAGCGAACCATGCTGCGCGGGGTCTTTCTGCGCGGCCTGCCACTGCGGCACGGTCCAGCCGCTGGGCAGGTAGCCGTGGATGAGGTCGTGCGCGCTGGTCTGGTCGGTAACAAGGTCGGGTTTGATGCCCCCGGCCCGGGCGCGGCGCACCAGCTCGGGCAGGATGTCGGCGGCGTTGCCCAGCAGGGCGATGGAGACGGCTTCCTTCTTGCCGGTGTGTTCCTTGATCAGCTCGATGGCGTGGTCGATGTCGCGGGCCTGCTTGTCCACGTAGCGGGTGCGCAGGCGGAAGTCGATGCTGCTTTGCTGGCACTCGATGTTCAGCGACACGGCGCCGGCCAGCGTGGCGGCCAGGGGCTGGGCGCCGCCCATGCCGCCCAGGCCGGCGGTCAGGATCCACTTGCCCGAGAGGTCGTTGTTGTAGTGCTGGCGGCCGGCCTCGACGAAGGTCTCGAAGGTGCCCTGCACGATGCCCTGGCTGCCGATGTAGATCCAGCTGCCGGCGGTCATCTGGCCGTACATGAACAGGCCCTTGCGGTCGAGTTCATTGAAGTGCTCCCAGGTGGCCCACTTCGGAACAAGGTTCGAGTTAGCGATCAGCACGCGCGGGGCGTTGGGGTGGGTCTTGAACACGCCCACGGGCTTGCCGGACTGGACGAGCAGGGATTCGTCCTCGTTCAGGTCGCGCAGACTCGCCAGGATCTGGTCGAAACACTGCCAGTCGCGCGCGGCACGGCCGATGCCGCCGTAGACCACGAGGTCCTGCGGGCGCTCGGCCACCTCGGGGTCGAGGTTGTTCTGCAGCATGCGGTAGGCGGCCTCGGTGAGCCAGTTCTTGCACGCAAGTTGGCTGCCGCGCGGGGCGCGGATCACGCGGCTGGCATCGTGGCGGGGGTCGGTGGTGGTGGTCATGGCAAGTCTCCGGGGGTGTGCAACCAAGGGGGGTCAGGCGGTGTGGCTGGGAAGGCAGGCCATCAGCGGCGCGGGCCAATCGCTTTGCTGGGCCCAGGCGCGCATGGCTTCGATGTCGGGCGCGAGGTAGCGGTCCTGCTCCAGGAACGCCACGCGGCGGCGGATGGCGGCGAACTGTTCTTCCACCAGCGGGGACGATAGCAGCGAACGGTCGAACTCCATGCCCTGCGCGGCCGACATGGCCTCGATGCCCACCATCACGGCCGCGTTGCGCACCATGTCGAGCAGGCGGCGCGCGCCGTAGGTGGCCATGGAGACATGGTCCTCCTGGTTGGCCGAGGTGGGCAGGCTGGTCACGCTGCTGGGGTTGGCCAGGCACTGGTTCTCGGCGGCCAGCGCGGCGGCCGTGACCTGGACGATCATGAAGCCCGAGTTCACGCCGCTGTCGCGGATCAGGAAGGCCGGCAGGCCCGACAGGCCGGGGTCGAGCAGCAGCGACAGGCGCCGCTCGGAAATCGCCCCGATCTCGGCCACGGCCAGCGCGATGATGTCGGCCACGAAAGCCACGGGCTCGGCGTGGAAGTTGCCGCCCGAGATGACCTCGCCAGCACCTGCAGTCCCTTCGGTCAACGCGGTGAAGACCAGTGGGTTGTCCGACGCCGCATTGGCCTCGGTACGCAGCACGCGCGCGGCGTGCTGCAGGTTGTCCAGGCAGGCGCCCATGACCTGGGGGATGCAGCGGATCGAATATGGGTCCTGCACGCGGCCGCAGTGTGGGTGCGAGGGGTCGATCTGGCTGCCGTCGAGCAGGGCGCGCACGGCGGCGGCCACGGCGATCTGCCCGGCCTGGCCGCGCGCTGTGTGGATGCGCGCGTCGAACGGCTTGACCGAGCCCTTGATGGCTTCGAGCGAGAGCGCGCCGGCGACCAGCGCGGCGCAGAACACGTCTTCCGCACCAAACAGGCCGGCCAGCGCCAGCGCCGTGGACACCTGCGTGCCATTGAGCAGCGCCAGCCCTTCCTTGGGGCCGAGCACGAAGGGCTGCAGGCCCACGGCGGCCATGGCTTCGCGCCCCGGCACCACCTTGCCATTCACCGTGGCCTGGCCTTCGCCGATCAGCACGCAGGCCAGGTGTGCCAGCGGCGCGAGGTCGCCCGAGGCGCCCACCGAGCCCTTGGCGGGGATGACCGGTAGCACGTTGGCGTTGGCCAGCGCCAGCAGCGCGTCCACGATCTCGGGACGGATGCCCGAGTGCCCGCGCGCCAGGCTCACGGCCTTGGTGGCCAGGATGAGGCGCACGACGCCGTCGGGCAGCGCCTCGCCCGTGCCCACGCTGTGCGACAGCACCAGGTTGCGCTGCAGCTCGGCCAGGCGCTCATGGGCGATCTTCGTGCTCGCCAGCTTGCCGAAGCCGGTGTTGATGCCGTAGACCACCTGGTCTTCATCGACGATGCGCTGCACCGTGGCCTGCGCGGCGCGCATGCCGGCCTGCGCCGAGGCGTCGAGCGCCAGCGGCACGGCGCCCGCGTGGATGCGGCGCAGCTGCGCCAGCGTGACATGGCCGGGGTCGAGGGTGATGGGAGTGGTCATGATGCTAGTCCTGTCTATACAAGTTGGTATCAAAGAAAAAGGGGCCGCTCACCGGCTCAACCGGCGACCGGGTGGCCGTCGGTGCGGAAGCGGCTGCCGAGCCGGTAGCGCGAGGCCGGGTGCAGGCAGCGCACCACGGTCACGGGCACGCCGCGCGACCAGGTGCGGCGCGTGAGCAGCAGGCAGGGTTCGTGCGCGGGCATCTCCAGCAGCGCGGCCTGCTCGGGGGTGGGCAGCACGGCATCCACCACATGCTCGACCTGGTCGAACGGCACGCTGCGCAGCAGGTATTCGGAGGGCGGCACGACGGCGAAGTCCTGCGCCAGAAAGTCGGGCGCCATGGCCGGGTTCACATGACGGTCTTCGAGCTGCACCGGCACGCCGTTCTCACGGTGCACGCACTGCGTGTGGAACACCGAGGCGCCCGTGCCCAGGTCCAGCGCTGCGGCCACCTCCAGCGTGGCGACGGCGCGCCGGGCGGAGAGTACGTCGCAGCGGTAGTCGTGCCCACGCTGGCGGATCTCGCTGGCCAGGTTGGCGATCTGCAGCAGCGTGGACTGGGGCTTGTCCTCGGCCACGAAGCTGCCCACACCGGCCACGCGCACGATACGGCCCTGCTCCGTCAGCTCGCGCAGCGCGCGGTTCACCGTCATGCGCGAGATGCCGAACTGCGCCACCAGCTCACTCTCGGACGGCAACCGGTCGCCCGCGCGCCAGCTACCGTCCTGGATACGGCGCACGATGAAGTCCTTGACCTGCTCGTACAGCGCCAAGGCAGGCGCGGCCGCCGGTGCGGAAGCCGGGCGGCGGGAAGGGCTGGCGGAGCGGGGGGGGGAGATGCGCGGCATAGTTGATTGATCTTGTATATACAGCTTAACCGCAAGCCGTCATGGCCGTCAAGAGCTGCCGCAGTACACCCTCGGCTCAGTGATAGTCGTCTTCCCGCTGGTGCCGCACTGCGCCGACGATGACCCGGTCGCTTTCAACGACTTCAACCAAGGCCACGTAGCCCGATGCACCAAACGGAATGACCAGCTCGCGCAGGAACGGGCTGCTTCCCACCTTGCGGCACGAAAAGGGCGTCAATGCCAGCATCTCTGTGCCATTGCGGATGGCCTGGAGCGCGCGCTCTGCCACCTCCAGATCGCCGGTCGCGCTGTTCAGCTCGCGCTCCAGCACATGCTCGAACAGCCGCTGCAAGTCCTCTGCGGCCTCCGGACTGAACTCGACCCGGAACTTCATCGGGCACGCGCTTGGCGTGCTGCGGCCAGGCGGCTCTCCAGCCCGGCAATCACCTGATCTGCTGGAATGCCCGTGGCATCCAGGCGCGTCTTTTCGATGGCCTGGATACCTCGGCGCAGAAATTCGGCCTGGCTCTTGCGCGCTGCAACGGCCGTGCGAACGGCGCTTTCCACCAGCTGCGTCAGCGTCTCTCCGGGTTGCAGCACCTCCTCCACTTGCTGCCGGAATGCGGGCTCGATGCGGACGGGAGGAAGGGTGGCGGTTTTCATGCGGTCAGTGTAATGCAAATGCTATACAAAACCTAACCGCTGAATGCTTCTGTCACCGGCAGCACCACCCGCGCCTCCAGCCCCGGCTGGGCGTTGCGCAGTGCCAGGCTGCCGCCGTGCGCCTGCGCCACCAGGCGGCACAGGTACAGGCCCAGGCCCACGCCGCCGGTGGCGCGCTGGCGCGCGCTGTCGGGGCGGTAGAAGGCCTGCGCCAGGCGCTCCAGGTGCTCGGGCGGCACGCCGGGGCCGTGGTCGCGCACCTCGATCTCCACCGCTTCGCCCAGCCAACGCAGGTGCAGCTCGGGCGGCGGTGTGCCGGGCTCGCTGTGGCGCAGGCTGTTGTCGAGCAGATTGCGCAGCAGCAGGCGCATGCGCGCGCGGTCCAGCGGCAGCGCCGGCAGGCTGGGCGGCGCCTGCACGCGGATGGCGGCGGCGCCGGGGTGGCGGTCGCCCAGTTCGTCGATGACCTCGCGCGCCAGCGCGGTCAGGTCCACGGGCTCGCGGTGCAGCGCGGCGTGGGGGGCGGCGAGGCGCTCGCTCTCCAGCAGGTCGGTGATGACGCGCGCCATCTCGCCCAGGTCGCGCAGCAGCGCCTGGCGCGGCGCCTGGGCCTCGGCGCTGTCGGGCAGCAGCTCGGCGTTGAGGCGCGCGCGCGTCAGCGGGCTGCGCAGCTCGTGGCTCAGGGCCAGCAGCAGGGCGCGCTTGGCTTCGAGCATCTGGTGAATGTCGCTGCCCATGGTGTTGATGGTGGCGGCAAGCTGGCCCAGCTCGTCGGGCTTGTGCGCGTGGCGCACGGGGATGGGCTGGTCGAACGCGCCCGCGCCGAAACGCAGGGCACCGGCGCGGATGTCGTCCAGCGGGCGCAGCAGGCGCCGCACATACAGGTAGGCCAGCGCGGTGAGCAGCAGCAGCGCGCCCAGCGTGACCCAGGCGATGCGCGGGCGCTGCTCCCAGCCCAGCACATGCAGGCCGAATTCCAGCCGGTGGCCGTCCGCCGTGGTGCGGCGCAGCAGGTTCTGGTCGTCGCCATTGCGCCAGGGCGGCTCGCGCCCGGTAGTGCCGTTCACCCAGGCGGGCCGGGGCAATTCGGGGTGCGAAACCCAGTTCACCTGCGGGCCTTCGATGCGGATGGTGATGGGCAGGCGCTGCACCAGGGCCTGGGCGCGCGCGATGCTCGGCGGGCTGCCGACCTCCTGCGCCAGGCGGTCCACGTAGTCCACCAGCAGCGGGCGCGCGGCGGCGCGCCAGCCCACCGAGAGCGCCTTCTGCACGCCACCAATGAAGGTGACCGCGAGCGCCAGCGCCAGCACCAGGAACACCAGCACCAGGCGCCAGCGCAACGAGCGCCGCAGCGCCAGGCGCGCGCGCTGGTGCCAGGGGCAGTGCGGGTCGTCGTCGCGGCAGGGCTTCATCCGGCCACCCGGCGCAGCGCCAGCGAGTAGCCGGCGTTGCGCAATGTCTTGATGCAGTCCAGCGGTTCGAGCTTCTTGCGCAGGCGGCTGACCACGATGTCCACGGCGCGCGTGTAGAGCTCGGCCTCGTGGCCGCGCAGCTGGTTGAGGATGTCGTCACGGCTGAGGACACGGCCGCTCTCGCGCGCCAGCAGGTGCAGCAGCTCGAATTCGGTGCCGGTCAGTTCCACGTCACGGCCCAGGCACTGCACGCTGCGGCGCGCGGCGTCGATGCGCAGGCCCTCGAATTCCAGCAGACCCGGCGCCTCGGCCGGGCTGCTCGCGCGGCGGCGGCGCAGCACGGTCTGCAGGCGGGCCACCAGCTCGCGCGGCTCGAAAGGCTTGGGCAGGTAGTCGTCGGCGCCGAGTTCCAGGCCGACCACGCGGTCCATCACCTCGCCACGCGCGGTGAGCATGACGATGGGCAGGTCGCTGCCGCGCCGGATGGTGCGGCACAGCTCAAAGCCGTCCATCTCGGGCAGCATCACGTCGAGGATGGCGGCGTCGAAACCACCCTGGCCCAGCAGCTCCAACCCCGCGCTGGGGCGCAGCGCCTGCACCAGTTCCAGCTCGAAGCGCTGGAAGTAGGCGGCCAGCGGCGGGCCGAGCTGTTCGTCGTCGTCGATGAGCAAGATGCGGGGCATGCTGCGATTACACCGCACCGCAGCGCGCGCGGTGGCGCAGGATCATCTGGCGCAGGCGCCGCTGGGCCGGGGCGTGCAGCGCGTCGAAGCGGTCGGCCGCCTCCAGCAGCGCGGGCAGCGCGCGCGCCGCGTGCTGGGGCTGGCGCGCCACCAGCCCCAGGGCGTGCTCGCGGTCGAAGCGCGGGCCCCAGACCAGCGCCAGCAGTTCGTCGTGCGGCTGCGGCATGTCGGCCAGCAGCACCGGGCCGTGCGTGCGCAGGTCGCGCGCCAGACGGTGCAGGGGTTCGTGCGCGGTGGTCATGGCGCGGCCCTGCTTCAGCCGTGGCGGCCCATCCAGCCGCGGCGGCGCTGCATCAGCTCGCGCACTTTCTGCTGCTGCTCGGGGTTGAGGCTGTCGTAGAAGTCGGCCATCGCGGTCAGCACCTCGGGGCTACCGGTCTGCACGGAGCGCAGCTTCTCATCGAGCAGGGTCTGGGCACGGGCGCGGTCGAACTTCTCGCCGGCCACCAGGGCCTGCATCTCGGCACGCGGGTCACCCGCCTGGCCCACGAAGGCCGCGCGCTGTGCCTGCAGCTTGTCGGCCAGCGTGGCGAGCTTCTGCTTCTGTGCCTCGTTCAGGTCGAGCTTGCTGCCGATGCGCTCCATCACCTTGCCGCGCACCTCGGCCATGCGCTCGGCATCCATGGGGCCGTGGCGGTGGTAGTGCCCGCCCGAGCAGGCGGTGAGGCCGCCGACGAGGATGGTGGCGCCGACCAGGCCGACGAGGGTTTTCTTGATCCAGGATTTCATGGTGCGGGTCCTTTCGGGACGGTGTGGAACATGGCCTCCATGGTGCGGCGCGGGCGCGCTGGCGTCTTCTCCGTGCGGTTTCGGTTTATTTCGTTTTGTTTCAGCGGCGTGCCGGAGCCAGGGCCGCAGCCCGATTGCCGATAATCACGCAGGCCCGGCGCAGCCCGTGCCCGAGATTTCAAGCAAAAACAGCCTCCAGCGCCTATCCAGTAAGCGTAAGAAGCTATCAATTCAAGAGCACTCTTTTGTCCCCCGCGCATTCCATCCTGAAAGACGTCTTCGGCTACGAGCGCTTCCGTGGCCCGCAGGAGGCCATCGTGGCGCATGTGGTGGCGGGCGGCGACGCGCTGGTGCTCATGCCCACGGGCGGCGGCAAGAGCCTGTGCTACCAGGTGCCGGCCATAGCTCGTAAGCAGGCGGGCCAGGGCGTGGCCATCGTGGTCTCGCCGCTGATCGCGCTGATGCACGACCAGGTGGGCGCGCTGCACGAGGCGGGCGTGGAGGCGGCGTTTCTCAACTCCACGCTCGACTGGCAGCAGGCGCTGGATGTGGAGCGGCGCCTGGCGCGTGGCGAGATCACCCTGCTCTACGCCGCGCCCGAGCGCGTGACGACCGAGCGCTTTCTCGACCTGCTCGACGGCCTGTACCAGCGCGGCCAGCTTTCGCTGTTCGCCATCGACGAGGCGCATTGCGTGAGCCAGTGGGGCCATGACTTCCGGCCCGAATACCGCCAGCTCACCGTGCTGCACGAGCGCTACCCCGCCGTGCCGCGCATCGCCCTCACGGCCACGGCCGATGCGCTCACGCGCGCCGACATCGTCGAGCGCCTGCAGCTGCAGGAGGCAGAGCACTTCGTCAGCAGCTTCGACCGGCCCAACATCCGCTACCGCATCGAGGAAAAGAAGGACGCCACCACGCAACTGCTGCGCTTCATCGAGCGCGAGCACCCCGAGGACGCGGGCGTGGTCTATTGCCAGTCGCGCAAGCGCGTGGAGGAACTGGCCGACACGCTGTGCGAGGCCGGCCTCAACGCCCTGCCCTACCACGCGGGCCTGGCGCCCGAGGTGCGCCAGCGCCACCAGGACCGCTTCCTGCGCGAGGAAGGCATCGTGATGGTGGCCACCATCGCGTTTGGCATGGGCATCGACAAGCCCGACGTGCGCTTCGTCGCCCATGTGGACATGCCCAAGAACATCGAGGGCTACTACCAGGAGACCGGCCGCGCGGGCCGCGATGGCCTCCCCGCCGACGCCTGGATGGCCTACGGCCTGCAGGACGTGGTGAACCAGCGCCGCATGATCGACGAGAGCCCGGCCGCCGAGGAGTTCAAGGCCGTCATGCGCGGCAAGCTCGACGCCTTGCTGGGCCTGGCCGAGGCCACCGATTGCCGCCGCGTGCGGCTGCTGGCCTACTTTGGCGAGGCGTCCGCGCCCTGCGGCAACTGCGACAACTGCCTGAACCCACCGCCCGTGTGGGACGGCACGGACGCGGCGCGCAAGCTGCTCTCCACCATCTACCGCGTGCACGCGGCCAGCGGCCTGACCTTCGGCACCGGCCACATCATGGACATCGTGCGCGGCAAGGACACCGAGAAGGTGCAGCAGTTCAGCCACGACAAGCTTTCCACCTTCGGCCTGGGCAAGGAGTACACCGAGCCGCAGCTGCGCGGCGTGCTGCGCCAACTGCTGGCCACGGGCGCCGTGGGCCTGCACAAGGTGAGCCTGGAGAACGGCCACAGCTTCGACACGCTGACCCTGACCGATGGCTCGCGCCCCGTGCTGCGCGGCGAGCAGACCGTGCTGCTGCGCGAGGCCACGGCCCACGCCGCGCCCAAGAAGGCGCGCCGCGCCGCCGCACCGCCCGCGGCCGCCGCCAACCTGGGCCAGGAGGCGCAGGTGCGCTTCATCAACCTCAAGGCCTGGCGCGCCGAGGTGGCGCGCGAGCACAACCTGCCGGCCTACGTGATCTTCCACGACGCCACGCTGGCGGCCATCGCCGAGCGCTGCCCGGCCACGCTGGACGACCTGCAGGGCATCAGCGGCATGGGGGCGAAGAAGCTCGAAGCCTATGGTGCCGACGTGCTGCGTGTGGTGCGGGCGGGCTGATGCGCACCCCGCAACGGTATTCATCCCATTCTTGAAAGCGTTCAGAGGACCGATTGCATGAACGACCTGGCGTTTTACCTTCTTGTGGCGGGCATCGCCCTCGTGCTGCTGCTGCAGGCCGTGCTGCTGCTGCGCAAGCCGCGTTTTGACACACCCGCCGACCTTCAGGCCCGGCTGGCCCTGCTGGAGCAGAGCATGCAGGCACTGATGCAGGCCAGCGCACGCAGCGAAGCGGCCAGCGAGCGCATCGAGCAGCAATTGCGGCTGTTCACCGAGACCACGGCGCAGGGGTTCGAGGCCTCGCGCCGCACCCTCGATGACAAGCTGGACAAGACCGTGCACGAGTCGCGCAACGGCCGCCAGGAACTGCTTTCGGCCTTTGGCGCCTTTGAGGCCAAGCTGGAGCAGCGCCTCTCCGGATTCGACACCTCCATGGGCGGCCGTTTCAACGGCCTGCAGCAGGCGCTGCTGGGCCGCCTGGACGAGGCGGGCAAAGCGCAGATGGCACAGTTCACCCAGGCACAGAACGATGCCGCCGCCAACCGCAAGGAGACGGTCGGCACGCTGATCGCGTTCCGCACCGAACTGACCGAAACCCTCCAGCGCCTGTCGATGGAGACCCAGACCTCGCGCGAAGCGCTGGCGCAAAGCTCGGTGGCCCTGGGGGCACAGATTCAGGAGCGCTTCGAGGCGCTGGGCGGCGTGACCCAGCTCACGCTGGACTCGCTGAAGAACGACACCGGCAGCCAGTTGCGCATCATGTCCACCGCCCTGAAAGACCAGCTGGAGGGCAACGGCAACCAGATCCACAAACAGTTCACCGCGCTACAGGACACCGTGGCCCAGCAGTTGCAGGGCATGGTGCAGGGCTCCCAGCAAAACTCCGAGCAATTGCGCGCCGCGCTGAACGAGCGGCTGGCCGCCATCCAGGCGGACAACACCGCCAAGCTCGAAGAAATGCGCCGCACCGTCGATGAGAAACTGCACGCCACGCTGGAGCAGCGCCTGGGCGACTCGTTCAAGCTGGTCAGCGAACGGCTGGAGCAGGTGCACGCCGGGCTGGGTGAGATGAAGACCCTCGCGGGCAGCGTGGGCGACCTCAAGCGCGTGATGTCCAACGTGCGCACCCGCGGCACCTGGGGCGAAGTGCAGCTGGGCGCCATCATCGAAGGGCTGCTGACCGCCGAGCAGTTTGCCCGCAACGTCAAGACCGTGCCCGGCAGCAACGACCTGGTGGAATACGCCATCAAGATGCCCGGCAAGAGCGACGAGCAGCCCGTGTGGCTGCCCATCGACTCCAAGTACCCGGTGGAGCATTACCAGCGGCTGATCGAAGCGCACGAGTCACTCGACAAAACCCTTGCCCAGCAGGCCGCGACGGCCTTTGAGTCCTCCATCCGCCTGGAGGCCAAAAAGATCGCGTCGAAGTACGTGAGCCCGCCGCACACCACCGACTTCGCCATCCTGTTCCTGCCCACCGAAGGCCTGTTTGCCGAGGTCTGCCGCGTGCCCGGCATGGTCGAGGCGCTGCAGAACGACTACCGCGTCGTGGTGGCCGGGCCGACCACGCTGTCGGCCATGCTCAACAGCCTGCGCCTGGGCTTTCGCACGCTGGTCATCGAGAAGCGCTCGTCCGAGGTCTGGGGCATCCTGTCCACAGTCAAGACGGAGTTCAGAAAGTTTGGCGACATCGTCGATGCCACCCACAAGTCCATCGACGCCGCCGCCAACAAGTTCAAGGACATCGGCGTGCGCACACGGGCCATCGAGCGCAAGCTGCGCGACGTCGAGGAACTGCCGGGCGTGGCCACACCCGGCATCGCCACCAGCGATGTGCTGGGCATCGCCGAAAACGACAGCGGCGAGTGCTGACCTGTCTTTCTTTGCATTCCATTGCCAGTTGTTTGCCTGGCAGGTTTCGTCACCAGTGCGCGGGCTTGCTGGCGGGCTTTTTCCTGGTTGGTACGTTCTGCGGCAACTGCGATTGAGCCAGTTCATCGTCTCTGATGTAGTGGCGAACCCAGTGAGCCAAGGCCGTCAAACGCTTGTTGGGCACCTTTCCACCGGCCGTATCCTTGCCGCGCAATGGCATCACCAAGCCCACCCTGACTGTCGGAGCGTCCTCGCGGATCATTCGCAAGGCAGGCTCCAGGTCGCTGTCGTTGGAGCAGATCACCAACTGATCGCATACGCCACGCACGGCATCACGGTAGGCATGCAGTGCAATATTCACGTCGGTCTGCTTCTCTTCAATCATCCAGACGCGTGACACGCTGCTCTTGCAGGGGTCAGTTTCCGCCTGATAGCTTGGCAGGGATGTTGGCTCGAAGATGTGGAAACCATTGATGATTTGAATCAGGCCAGCCTCTCTCGCCTGCAGCGCGCGTTGATACTGCGCTTGTGCCTGGGCCGATGCATCGCCATGCCGGGCGTAGGACGCTTTGACCGGCGCAGTAAAGTATTTGATCGCCGTGACCTCTGCGCTGGGGTCCTGGGGCAGCAGGATGCAATCACGAAACAGCAAGGCAATATCCAGCCACTTGTACGGCGTCCCCTTGAGACGCGAGTAGTAGAGGTTGTAGCCGTCGATGTAGATCGTTGTTCTGGTCACTTTTCTGCGCACCAAATGAAAAGGCCACCTTGCGGCGGCCTTTTCGCCCTAAGCCTGAGCCAACTGAATGACACCGCGAAGGGATTGTATGGGTGTGATTATAGCCAGAAGCAGGCATTCACCCTCAAACAGCGGCCAGTGCGTCAGCATGGGTGCGCGCCATGCGTCTAAAGTCCTCTGAAACCCTCGACGCCGTGGCAACTGCGCGCCAGAACTCCCGCGCCAGGGCCCGCGCCTGGGGCCACACCTCCAGCGTGGCCGCCGTGGGCACCATGCGGTCGGGGGCCAGGGTTTGCGGCACCAGCTCGCCCGCAATGGGCATGTAGAGCATGGGCAGCATGTCGTAGGTGGGCGAGAGGCGCCAGTCGTCATCCACCAGCACGAGCGAGATGTTGCCGTAGTGCCGGTCGGTGTTGCCGATGAGTGCACCGTAGGCGTCCAGCAGGCGCAGCGTGCGGGCGTCCTCTGGGGTGAGCAGGCCGCGCGCCTGCATGCGCTGGGCGGTGGCGGCCCAGTGGTCCATTTCGCCCACGTACTGCGCGTCGTACACCAGCAGCGAGACCATGCCGATGCGCCCCGGCGGCGCACCCGCCGGATCGTCTGGCCAGGGCGCGCAGCGGTCAAAGCGCTCGGACTCCAGAAACACCCGGCCCGCACGTTCGAACACCTGCGAGGGCGCGGCCGGCAGGCCCGCCTGGGCCAGCACCTGCAGGGCCAGGTGCTCGCAGTGCAGCAGGTCGCGGGTGCGTTGGTCGGCGGGGGTGTCGAGCGCACCGGAGAACTTCACGATCACGCTGCGCCCCTGCGTCACGCAGCAGAACTTGGGCTGCTCCCCCCCGGCGGACGAACCCGGCAACTGCCCCTGCAGCGCGCTGCGCGCCAGCAGCGGATAGTCGTCGGGCGAGGCGGCCCGCGCCAGGCGCTGGCTCAAGGTGTGAAAGCGTGCGAGCGAAGCGTCGCCCACGATGAGGTTGCCCGGCAGGTCCTCGCCGCGCAGGGCCAGGGCGCGCAGCATGTCGTCGTCGGACCAGTGGCGCGGGTCCTGGGGCAGTTGCAGCTCGGGGTGCAGTTGCGCAAAGTCGCGGCCCATGAAGCCCTGGGGCCGCATGTCGGACAGGAACCAGGGCAAGCCGTCGTGGCGCTCGCTCACGCCGTCCACTTCATCCACCCAGAAGGCCCCGCCCACCAGGGGCACCATGCGGCCAAAGGGTGCGGGCACGCCTGCGGTGTTGACACGCAGGATGGGGATGTCGTCCCCCACCCCCGCCACCGCGCGCGGCAGCAGGTAGCGCTGCGAACGCGCCGCGCCCACCTTGCGCACCCGGCCCGCGCGCACCAGCGGCGCCAGCGCGCGCGACACCGTGGGCTGGCTCACGCCCAGCGCGTCCCCCAGTTGCGCGCTGGTGGCCACGCCGCCGTGGCGGCGCAGGGCCTGCAGGATGCCTTCAGCGTGGGGGGTGGGTGCTGCCATGCAGCATTATATGAATAGATACTTATTTGTCATTTTCATTCTCATAAAGACTTAATGTGAATAGATAATTTCATTTATGAATGCGACGTTCACGCAACCACTGGGGGTACCCTCCAAGCTAACGCCCCGTTGGGGCGGCAGCGCGAAAGGACGGCGCTCAGTAGCACCTGTCCGGCAATCTTCAGAGTGGTTCTCAGAATTTCAGCACCACCTTACCGAAGGGGCCGTGCTCCAGATGGTCCAGCGCCAAGGGGAGCTTTGTGTAGTCATATTCAGCGGCAATCACCGGTTGCAGGCCCGTCGCATCGACCGCGCGCACCAGCTCCTCCAACGCCCGGCGGTGCCCCACGCTGATGCCCTGAATGGTGGGGCGCCCCATGATCACCGGAAACACCGAGCTGCTGATCTGGTCGCCCTCAAGGATGCCAATCACCGAGGCACGGCCGCCTTGCCCCAGTGTTTGCAGCGAGCGGCCCAGGTTGGCGCCGCCCACAATCTCCAGCACATGGTCCACGCCCCGTCCGCCCGTCCACTCACGCGCGGCGCTGACCCAATCGGCCGTGCCCTGGCGGTTGATGCCATGGCTGGCCCCCAGTGCGCGGGCTTGCTCCAGCTTGGTGTCGCTGCCCGACACCACGATGACCTGCGCGCCATGGGCACGGGCGATTTGCAATCCAAACAAGGCCACCCCGCCCGTGCCATGCACCAGCACCGTTTGCCCGGCCCGCAAGGCGCCGGTTTCCACCAGGGCGAACCATGCGGTCAGTCCGGCACAGGGCAACGTGCTGGCCTGCGCCGCAGTGAGCGAACGCGGCGCCGCCACGGCCCAGTGTTCGTTGAGCAGCACATGGCTGGCGAGCATGCCCGGGCCGGTGCCGCCGAGTGCGAACGCATCCGCGGGGCAGACGCCATCCATCCAGCCGGCCCAGAAGGTGCTGACGATGCGATCCTCTGCACGCCAGCGTGTCACGCCCTCACCCGTCGCAATGACGGTGCCACACATGTCCGATGCGGGGGTGAAGGGCATGGTCAGCGGCATGCCCATGCCGTTGTCGATCATCAGCTTGTCCCGGTAATTCAGCGAGACGGCTTCCACCCGCACCAGCACCTCGCCCGGACCGGGGCGGGGCACCGGATGGCTTTCCAGGCTCAGGTGGTGGGCGCCGTATCGGTTGAGTTGCCAGCGTTGCAGGGTGTTGGACATGGTGCTTCTTTCATTCCAGGGTTGAGAAGGTTCGGATAACGAAGCACAATGGTATTGGCGCCAGTTAATCTCCAGTGGAGTAATTAATTCTTATAACTGTCAATCAAGTTGATCCAATAATGGTTTTTCATGGGCACAACGAATGACCGTCTGAGCGGTATCGAAGACTTTGTTGCGGTGGTGGATGCCGGCAGTTTTGCGCTGGCGGCGCGGCGGCGGCAACTGACACGCTCGGCCGTGGCCAAGAGCATTGCCCGGCTGGAGGCGCGGCTGGGAACGCGCCTGTTTCTTCGCACCACCCGCAGCCAGAGCCTGACCGAGGACGGCCAGGCCTACTACGAGCACTGTCAGCGTGCATTGGCCGAGCTGGACGCTGCAGACGCCAGCATGGATGCCGCGCGCCGCGCGCCCACGGGCCGTGTGCGACTGAGCATGCCGGTGCTGTTTGGCCGCCTGTGTGTGGGGCCATTGCTGCTGGAACTGGCGCAACGCCACCCCCAGCTGATGCTGGAGGCATCCTTCTCCGACCGCCGCAGCGATCTGGTGGCAGAGGGTGTGGACCTGGCCGTGCGCAGCGGGCCGCTGCCCGACAGCACGGCGTATGTGGCACGGCACCTGGGTGTGCAGCGCATGGTGATGTGCGCCTCCCCGGCCTACCTGCAGGCCCATGGCCAGCCACGCAGCATGGACGAGCTGGCCGGGCATCAGTGCATCGTCTACGGGCGTGATGGCCAGACCAAACCCTGGGAGTTTCACGACGCGCGCGGCCTGCGGGTCGAAGTGCCGACGCACTCCCGTTTGTGCTTTGACGACCTCCAGATGATTGCCAGCGCAGCGCTGGCCGGCGTCGGCCTGGCCCGTCTGCCAGCGTGGCTGGTGGCCGATGCATTGCGCAACGGCACGCTGGTGCAGCTTTTTGACGAGCCGCAACCCTTTGGTTACGAACTGAATGTGGTGTGGCCCCACACCCGCTACCTGCCGCTGAAGACCCGCGTGGTGGTGGACTTGATGCTGGAAAGACTCCCGCCGTTGCTCGCTGCCATTTGAAGCACACCGGCCCGGGCCAGTGCACACCAGGCCCATGGGATGGGTGTCAGCGCACCAGGACAGGCGCCGCGCGCACCGGGCTGTACATGCCCAGAATCAGCCCCAGCACCACCGACCACAGCGCCGCCAGGCCGATGCGCCAGTCCGGCGGCAGGGCGAAGGTGACGGCGTGCGCGGGCACCCAGAACCAGGCCAGGCTCCACAGGCTGCGGTCGATATGCTGCCACCCGCTGGTGCCGCTGATGCGGTTGTTGAGCCAGCGGTGGCCCAGCACCAGCAGCGGGCCGAACTGCAGGTTGATGGCCACCGAGGTGGCCAGCGCCAGCAGCAGCGGCTCGCCCTGCGGCAGCCAGCCGTGGGCGGCAAGCGCCTGCACGAAGCCCGCGTAGCCCACGAAGGCCACCTTGATCGGCACGGCCAGCAGCGCCCACTTGGCCATCTTGCGCCACCACAGGCCGCCGCCCAGCGGCCAGTGCACGCGCCGCGCCGCCAGCCAGGCGCCGAGCAGGTCGCCCAGCGTGCCGAGCACGGCGAACTGCAGCATGGCCATGGCCAGGGGCTGGGCGCGCACCAGGGTGAGGTAGGTGTCCATCGCACTGCCGCCTTGCATCAGCCGTTGATGTTGAGCAGCTGCGGCTGGGTGTATTCGAGCAGGCCGTCCAGGCCAAACTCCACGCCCACGCCCGACATCTTGCTGCCGCCGAACGGGCAGTGCGGCAGCACCTCGGCGTGGCCGTTGACCCAGACCGTGCCGCACTCCAGGCGCGGCGCCAGGGCCGTGGCGGCCTGCACATCGCCCCACACCGAGCCGCCCAGGCCCATGCTGCTGGCGTTGGCCAGCGCCACGGCCTCCTCCACCGTGCGGTAGGCGATGACGGGCAGCACGGGGCCGAACTGTTCTTCGTCCACCAGGCGCGTGCCGTTGCTCAGGCCCGCAACGATGGTGGGCGCATAGAAGTAGCCCGGCCGGTCCAGCCGCTGGCCGCCGCAGACGATGCGCGCGCCCTGGGCGCGGGCGTCTTCCACCAGTGCCTCGACGCGCGCGAGCTGCGGCGCGTTCTGCACCGGGCCAAAAGTCACGCCCGCTTCCAGGCCGCCGCCCAGCACCTGGCGCGCGGCGATGGCGGCGAGCTGCTCGCACATGGCATCGACCTGGCTCTCGTGCACGTACATGCGCTTGAGCGCGGCGCAGGTCTGGCCCATGTTGAGGAAGGCGGTGGCGAACAGGCCCTCGGCGATCGCGGCGGTGTCGGTGCCCGGCAGCACGATGGCGGCGTCGTTGCCGCCCAGCTCCAACGTCAGGCGCTTGAGGTTGCCCGCCGCGCGCCGCATGATGTCCTGGCCCGTGTGCGTGGAGCCGGTGAACACCAGCTTGGCGATGCCCGGGTGCTCGGCCATGGCCTGGCCGACCTCGGCCTCGCCCACCACGCTGTTGACCAGGCCGGCGGGCAGCACGGTGGCCATGATCTGCACCAGGCGCAGCGTGGACAGCGGCGTGAACGGAGAAGGCTTGATGACCACCGCATTGCCCGCGCGCAGCGCCGGCATGATGTGCCACACGGCAATCATCAGCGGCCAGTTCCAGGGCGTAATCGACCCGACCACGCCCAGCGGCTTGCGGTGCAGCTCGATGCGCTTGCCCTCGCGCTGCTCGATCACCTCGACCGGGATCTCCAGCGCGGCGGCCGCGCGCGTCCAGGCGACGGCGCCGCCCACCTCCATCTGCGCCAGCGCCAGCGGCTTGCCCTGCTCGCGCACCACAAGGTCGGCCAGCTCGGCCGCGTTCGCCTCGATGGCTGCTGCCACGCGCTCCAGCGCGGCGCTGTGCTCGGCGTGGCTGCTGTGCTGCCAGGTGGCGAAGGCCTGGGCGGCGGCATCGACCGCCTGGTCAAGCTGGGCCACGGTGGCGGCGGGGCTGTCGGTGAAGGCCTGGCCGGTGGACGGATCGATGACCGGGATCGGGCGGGCGGCGCCCGCGACATTCTGGCCGCCGATGGTGAGGGTGAAGTCGGGCATGGTTGTCTCCTGTGGTGGTGGGCTGGCAAAAAAATGCGCGAGGCAAGGCGCGGGCGCGCCGCTCCCGGCCCCGTCTGCGCGGGGCTTGTGGAGCATTCCCCGCGCGGGGGGGAAATCAGGCGGTGGTGGCGGCCGCGGCGGCACGCGCGCGCAGCGCGCGGATGCCTTCGGAGAAGCGACGCAGCGTGGGCGTGCTGTCGCCCGGCGGCACCATCAGCTCGATGAGCTGGAAGCGCCCGCGCTCGGCGTAGGCGGCGTCCAGCGCGGCCTTGAACTGGGCGCGCGTGTGCACGCGGTGGCCGCGCCCGCCCAGGGCGTCGGCGGCGTCGGCCAGGTGCCAGTCGCCCAGCGCGGCGCAGCGCGACTCGGTCTGGAAGGCGCGGATCATTTCCCAGGTCTGGTTGTTCAGCACGATGACGATGGGGTCCAGCCCCAGGCGCGGGCAATTGCCCAGCTCCCAGCCCGTCATCTGGAAGGCACCGTCGCCCACCAGGATCAGGCTGCGCTGGCCCGTGGCCACCTGTGCGCCAATGCCGGCCGGCACGCCAAAGCCCATGGTGGCGTAGTAGCCCGGCGCCACCAGGGGCGTGGGCATCAGCTCCATGGCGGCGAACAGGCAGTCGCCGATGTCGGAGACGATGTTCATCGGCCCGTGCGCCAGGATGCGGTCGTTGAGCGCGCGGCTCAGGTCGGCGGCGCACACCGGCGCGTCGTCGGCCACCAGGCCGGTGGGATATTCCAGCTTGGGCGGCTGCGCGTGCGCGGTGCGCTGGCCTGCGGCCGGGGCGCGCTCCAACAGGGCCTCGACCAGCGCGGCCAGCGGGATGTTCTGGTACAGGTGGTGACCCACGCGCGCCTCGCGGTGCGCGGCGATGAGCGCGCGGCGGAAGTCCATGCGCTGCGCGCTTACGCCGAAGTTGTTGTCCGACAGGATGGCTCCCAGCATCACGGGCAGGTCGGAGTTGTCGAGCAGCGCGCTGGTCTCGGGCGCGCCCGCCACGCCCAGGTAGGTGCCGTGCAACTGCACGCCGGAATTCACGCCATCGTCGGCCAGCAGACCCCGGCCCATGAAGGTGGTGAGCACGGGCAACTGCAGGCGGCGCGCCAGTTCGGCTACACGCGCCTCGATGCCGAAGCGGCGCACCTCCACGTCCACCACCAGCACCGGGCGCTGGGCGGCCTGGATGCGCGCCATCCATTCATCGGCGCACTCGGCCACGGCCTCGGGGCTGTAGGCGCTGGGCGGCAGCACGGGCACCTCGGCCATGGGGTGCAGCGTCATGTCGCGCGGCACCTCGATCAGCACGGGCTGGGCGAACTCGCGGCAGTTGCGCAGCACGCGGGCAATGTCCTGCGGCGCCGTCTCGGGGTTGGACAGGCGTACCTGGTCGCAGGTGATCTCGCTGAAGATGCGCCACTGCGAATCGATGTGGCGCACCTGGTGGTGCAGCACCAGGCCCGAATGCGCCTCGACCTCGCCGGGGCAGCCGGCCAGGATGACCAGCGGCGAGCGCTCGGCATAGGCGCTGGCCACGGCGTTGACGACGTTGAGCGCGCCCGCGCCGTAGGTGACCGCCACCACGCCCAGGCCGCAGTGCATGCGCGCGGCGGCGTCGGCGGCAAAGCCCAGCGCGGGCTCGTGGCTCAGCGTGACCAGGGGGAGGATGTTGCTCTCCTCGATCTGCTTGAACAGCGGCAGGATGAAGTCGCCGGGAATGCCAAAAATTTCCTGCGCGCCGTGGTTCTTGAGGGCGCGCAACAGCGCAAGGCCGAGGGTCATGGGGATGTCTCCGGGGGGTTCTGCAAAGCCCGGATGATCGTGGCGGCCAGGGGGTTGCGGCACTGATCTGGATCAAACACAGAACGCAAACCAATGACCGAAATGCACAATTATTTGTGTCTTTAAGGCAATTTATGCGCAGTTTGTTTGCGTATTTTGTTTGTTACGCGCGTCAATTATGTGTGGCAGTGCGATGCACTCCCCACGTGGAAGCTGGCAGATCATTCCACTGCGTGTCCGAAAAAATCGCAGGCATGTCGTGCGGGCGCCTTGGGGCTGGTGCCGGGCATTCGGATGGAAAGAGGCTGCTGCGTGGGGCGGGTCGAAGGTCGAAGTTCACCTTGACGTGAGGATCGGGTCGTGCAACCCCCATATCTGTTGGGCAATCGCATAGTGTCTATCACCAAGCAGCCGTTGCGCCCTACGACGGACGCGTCCCCGAACGACGGCTCTGCGAGATATTTCGCTCCAAATTCGTTCGCGTGTGGTTCGCACCGCCTCAGTGGCCGCTTGTTTCCAACCCGACGTTCGAGCGCCTGATTGCTGCGCTGAAATGGGTGTCGAGCAGTAATTGCACGTGATTTAATGCCACACAACAAGATTGGAGCGGAGGCCAAGCTGATGGAGCAAGTAAAGGTGTCCTTGTACAGGGTCGCATCATGCGGTTACTACCCCAGAGGAAATCACAATCAGCCGCAGTTCGGGGGGGTGATTGACATTCTCCGAGATCTGCAGCGGTGGGGTGCAGACAAGCGGCTGGCCCACACAAAAACCTTCGACCCATTGGATGGCGGAAATCACCTTCCTGTCTACCTTGTCGATGCGACCCGCCACGGCACAGCCTGGCTACTGACTTTGTGGAACGAGTCCCACAACACAGAAGGGACCGTTACTTCTATAAATGGTCAGGCAGCTGTGGGAAATGCAGACGTTTCGGAGACTGAGGTGGAAGAGGGCCACATTCCAGGTCACGCGACGTACTTCTGGTTTTTGCCGGACGAGGGGCTAATGGCAAGCGTCCGATTCCAGCATCCCACTACCGGTGTATCTGGGATGAACAAGTACATGCGATGCTTCGTACAGCGATTCACCTCTTTCGCGGTGCTTGGGGAGCCGGACCAGGATGGGCGGCGCGCCATTGTTGGGTACCGACCGGATCCAAGAACAGCTCCGGCGCACTACAGCGCTCGATTTAGAACAGAGGTCTTTGTAAAGCTTGGACCTCTGGACCAAATTCTGGCGAACGCTGCGAACATCCGAAAACTGGAGAGAAGAGCGACGCTTGATCTCGCTATAAGGACTGAGAAAAATTTCTTTCAGAAGTTGCTCGAAGGCGTTCACCTAGCCGCTCACCAAACGGGGCAGCATGAAGCAAAAATCAAGTACGAGGTGGAAGTAAATGGCCTTGAGGAAGACGAGGTTCGAGAGATCATTTCACAATGGCGTGAAGAAGATCACGTCGATTCTGACTATGGTTTCGTCCTCCGTGGCGACAACAATACTCATTGGCTCGGAAAGGAATTCGTTCGAGAAACCTTCGAGTTGGAGGTTGAAAGAGACAATGCCGAGTTGGTTCGACCGCAAAGCCTATTGCGTGAACTGGCCCGACATCGAGCCTACCTTCTTGGGCGGATGAATTGAAAGGGTGATCGTGTTAAGGGTGTTGGCCTGGATTTTTGCCGCCGTGGCAGTGCTAGCGGGGGGATGGTTCGGACGAACCGTGCCCTTTGCGGAGCAATGGCCGGTGTTTGAAGGGCTTCGCACGACCGCTGCCATCATCTTCGGCGTCATCGGTGCATGGTTGGCCATCATTTATCCCGAACGCCTGAAGTTATCGTTCAAACCCAAAAAAGACGGCGGGCCGTCTGAAACTGGAATCGGTCAGCTTTTCAGCCCTGTAGTGAACTCAACGCTTGTTCTTGGTGCGATCCTATTGATCGGGGTGGTTGCACCCATCGCTAAGAAGTACCCACTTCCGCTGGATGTGGAATGGTGTCGCGCCATTTCCTACGGAGTGCTGGTGGCTTTGACACTTTTCCAACTTTGGACTGTGCTTTTAACGCTCGTTCCTGCAAACACTATCAAGTCATTTGTAGATCATGAGGATGAAGCGAAGCGGGTTTTAGGTAAGGGCGCGGCAATCCCATGTTGACAGTCGCCGGTCTCCCGGTTATTGATCAGGCGATTGCAGCCTGCCAACGATGCGGCAGCAATTCTTCTACCCGGCTGGCCCTGTGCGTGGGCAGCCGCGTCAGCACATCCTTGAGGTAGGCATAGGGGTCGTGCCCGTTCATGCGCGCCGACTGCACCAGGCTCATCACGGCCGCCGCCCGCTGGCCCGCGCGCAAGCTTCCAGCGAATAACCAATTGGCTCTGCCAATGGCTATCGGCCGGATCTGGTTCTCGATCCAGTTGTTGTCCACGGGCAATTGCCCGTCATCCACGAAGCGCGTCAGCGCGATCCAGCGCCTGAGGCTGTAGTCAAGTGCCCTGGCCGTGGCTGAGCTGCTCGGCAGCTTTTGTCGCTGCAGTGCCATCCACTCGTGCAGCGCATCGAGCACCGGCTTGGTGTGCTGCTGTCGGATGGCTTTGCGCTGATCGGCGCTCAGCCCCTTGATCTCGCGCTCGATGTCGTAGACCTTGCCGAACTGCTCCAGCGCGAATCCGGCAATCTGGCTTTTGCTCGCCGCATGCAGGTCAAAGAATTTGCGCCGGGCGTGCGCCAGGCAGCCTGCTTCCAGGATGCCTTGCGCGAAGCTGGCCTTATAACCGGCGAAGTCGTCGCAAACCAGGCTGCCCCGCCATTCTCCGAGGAAGCTCCTGGCATGTTCGCCGGCCCTGGACTCGCAGAAGTCGTACACCACGGCCTTCATGTCCTCGAAGGCACCTGGCGCATAGGCCCACAGGTAGGCTCGGTGCGTTGCCCCCTTGCCGGGCTTGAGCATTTGCACTGGCGTTTCGTCGGCGTGCAGCACGCGGTGGGTGAGTATCTCGGCCTTGAGCGCATCGACCAGCGGCTGCAGCCGCACACCGCAGGTGCCCACCCATTGCGCAAGCGTGGAGCGAGGCAGGCCCAAACCAGCGCGCGCAAAGATGCTTTCCTGACGGAACAAAGGCAGGTGGTCGGCATACTTGGCCACCAGCACCTGGGCCAACAGACCGGCGCTCGGGATGCCCTTGTCGATCACATGCGCATCGACAGGCGCCTGCGTGATGGTCTCGCACTTGGTGCAGGCCCACTTGCCTCGGATGTGGCGCTCCACCGTGAACACGCCGGGCACATAGTCCAGCTTCTCGGCCACGTCTTCGCCGATGCGTTTCATTTGGCAGCCACAGGCACAGGTGCTCGACGCCGGCTCGTGGCTGATCTCGCGGCGCGGCAGGTGGGCAGGCAGCGGCTGGCGTTTGGGCTGTTGCTTGGCCTGGGGTACCGCTGCCGGCGGCTGCAGGTGCTCGATCTCGTGGGCGACTGCCGCCAGGTCGGCTTCAATCTCGTCTTCGAGCAGGCTGCGCTGCTCGGCATTGAAGCGTTCGGACTGGGCGGCGAACTTCATGCGCTTCAAGAGCGCGTTCTCGTGAGCGAGTTTGGCGTTGATCGCCTGGCTGTGGCGCAGCTCGGTGAGCAGGCGCGTGGTCATCTCGCGCAATTGCTCGGCGCTCAGATCATCCAGGGATTGCGGCTGCATCAACATGGCAGCAAGTGTGCCAAGCAGGGCCCTGCGCTGTCATGCGCAGATCCACGAATTGCGCGCCGCGTTCAAACCACGGTGATGATGCCGGCGTTTCCTATACGTTGCCATGGCAGACCGAGCACCAGGGCTTGGAGTTGGTCAGACTCCAACTGCCATTGCTCATTGCCTGGTGTCGGCCAGACGAACCTCCCCTGATGCAGGCGGCGAGCCGCCAGCCAGATGCCGATGCCGTCGTGCACCAGCACCTTGATGCGGTTGGCGCGCTTGTTGGCGAACAGGTAGGCGTGGTGGGGGTGGGCTGCGCCGAACACGGCGACCACCCGGGCCAGCGCCGTATCGGTGCCGGCACGCATGTCCAGCGGCGCAGTGGCAAGCCAGGCAGCTTCGATGCGGATCATTGCCGCAGCACCTGCAACAAACCCTGCAATGCGCGGGAACACTCGGCAGCCTCTGCCACCGGCCAGCTCACCATCACGCGGGTGCCGTGATGACAACACTCGATGCGGATGTCTGATGGGGCAGTTGCCGATGCAGCACTCGGGGCTGCTTGCGCGCCCGCGGCCTGTGGCCTTCGCGCCGGTGAGCCCAACGCCATCGCGATGAAGGCTGGAACGGGGTTGGCAGGCACCGGGTGGGCCTGATGCGCTGGGGCACCCACAGGCAGTGCATTGGCCACAGGCTGAGCCGCCGCATCGTCGCAATGCAAGGCGGTGCCGGACGCAACAGCATGCGACGCCGTATCGCAGGCGCTCTGATGCAGGCCCAGGCGATGCTCCTTGAGCCAGCGATGCAGCACATTGGCATTCATGCCATGTTCACGCGCGGTGGCGGCAATCGATGCGCCGGGCTGCTGGCAGGTGGCGATCAGTTGCGCCTTGAATTGCGCACTGTAGACCCGGCGCGTGCGGGGCGCAGAGTAGCGCGAATTGAGAGCCTCTTGAGACATGGTGTGCACGATGTTTACGTGGACACGATGGTGCTCGCAATGCCTCATTCAGGGTAGATGGGTTGGCCGGACGGATACGGTTTTAGAGGGACTCACTTCGCTTAATCAGAAAAATCAGTAGTCAAGCCCTGTGGCACGGACGCGTTCGATACGGCGCCCCTGCCGATTGACCGGTCCAGGTGGTCCAGCGAGCGCTTAAGAGTCGGCACGGTAACCGACCAGTTGCGCAGTCTCGAAACAGATAGTCTTCACATTCGAACGTCTGAGACCAGCCTTGAGCAGTCGCACGCACTCGCGTGCCTAGGGGCGGTTGCTGGGCTCCCCCCTCACCCTCTCCGCACCACCAACCCCGCAAACCGCGCCCCCAGCCGCTGCACCTGCCCGGCCGTCAAGGCCCAGACAGCGGCGCCCGGCGCGCGGCATTCCTGTAGCGCCCAGTGGGCCACGCCTGCATCGGCCAGCGTGTCGGCCAGAGCAAACAAGTCATCCACACTGAACAGGCCCGCATGCCAGGTGGTGCGGCATTCATGGGGCACGCCGCTGGCGAGCAGGTGGCGCAGCGATGCAAAGGCTTTGGCGCCGCTGCCGGGGGTGCGGGTGATGGCGTCGTAGGCGTGCAGCGGGCCTTTGATGTCCAGGCCCACCCAGTCGAGCAGGGGCAGCAGCGCTTGCAGGCGCTCGGGGTACATGCCGCCGGTGTGCAGCGCGGTTTGAAAGCCGAGGGCGCGCACTTGCGCCAGCGCGGCGGGCAAGGCGGCTTGCAGTGTGGGTTCGCCGCCGGAGAAGACGACGCCGTCGAGCAGGCCCTGGCGGCTGTGCAAGAAGGCCAGCACCTCGGGCCAGGGGACGGTGGCGGGGGTGGTGGCGCTGAGCAGTTCGGGGTTGTGGCAGTAGCCGCAGCGCCAGGGGCAGCCCTGGCCGTAGAGCACGGCGGCCAGGCGGCCGGGGAAGTCGATGGTGGTGAGCGGGGTGATGCCGCCGATGCGCAGCAACGCAGCATCGGCTTGTGCGGCGTGTGCGGTCACCACGGGCACCGGCACGGGCCGGTGCGGGGGGCGGCTTTGCAGGTCAACGGCCACAGGGGGCTTCGGCGTAGAACTGGCGCTCGTTGTGCTCGCCTTGTTTGCCGATGTTGAAGCTGGCCACGGGGCGGTGGTAGCCCATGACGCGGGTCCAGACTTCGCAGGGCTGGCGCTCGGCGTCGGTGAGCTGCACGTCGGCGGCGGCCAGGGTGGTGTGCTGGGTGGTGGTGGGGTGCATGGCGATCTCCTTGCAGTGGTTGAAAATGCTATTGAATTGATAGCTTCTTGCGCTTACCTATCAGGCGCTAGATGCCTTTTTTTCTTAGAGTTTCAAGCTCTCAGGCGGCCAGGCGCTCGCGCTTGGCTTGCAGGCGTTCTTCGTCGCAGCGGGGGCAGAACTTGTGCTCGCCCTCCAGGTAGCCGTGCGTGGGGCAGATGGAGAAGGTGGGCGTGATGGTGATGTAGGGCAGCCGGTAGCGCGTGAGTGCGCGGCGCACCAGTTCGCGGCAGGCGGCGCCGCTGGAGACGCGCTCGCCCATGTACAGGTGCAGCACGGTGCCGCCGGTGTATTTGGTTTGCAGTTCTTCCTGGCGGGCCAGGGCCTCGAAGGGGTCGTCCGTCCAGCCCACGGGCAGTTGCGAGGAGTTGGTGTAGTACGGCTGGCTGGCGGTGCCTGCCTGGGCGATGGCGGGCCAGCGCTTTTTGTCTTCTTTGGCAAAGCGGTAGGTGGTGCCTTCGGCGGGGGTGGCCTCGAGGTTGTAGAGGTGGCCGGTTTCTTCCTGAAACTGCACGATGCGCGCACGCACATGGTCCAGCAGGCGCACCGCAAACTGGTGGCCCTGGGGGCTGGTGATGTCGTGCGCGTCGCCGGTGAAGTTACGCACCATTTCGTTGATGCCGTTCACGCCCAGCGTGCTGAAGTGGTTGCGCAGCGTGCCCAGGTAGCGCTTGCTGTAGGGAAACAGGCCCTGGTCCATGAGGCGCTGGATGAGCTTGCGCTTGACCTCCAGGCTTTGTTTGCCCAGGTCGAGCAGGCGGTCGAGCGCGGCCAGCAGCGCGGCTTCGTTGCCCGCGTGCAGGTAGCCCAGGCGCGCGCAGTTGATGGTGACCACGCCGATGCTGCCGGTCTGCTCGGCGCTGCCGAACAGGCCGTTGCCGCGCTTGAGCAGCTCGCGCAAATCCAGCTGCAGGCGGCAGCACATGGAGCGCACCATGTTGGGCTCCAGCTCGGAGTTCACAAAGTTCTGAAAGTACGGTAGGCCGTACTTGGCCGTCATTTCAAACAGCGCGGCGGCGTTGTCGCTCTCCCACGGGAAGTCTTTGGTGATGTTGTACGTGGGGATGGGGAAGGTGAACACGCGGCCCTTGGCGTCGCCGGTGGTCATCACATCAATGTAGGCGCGGTTGATGAGGTCCATCTCGGCCTGCAGCTCGCCGTAGCAGAAGGGCATTTCCACGCCGCCGATCACGGGCACCTGCTCGCGCAAATCCTCCGGGCAGGTCCAGTCGAAGGTAAGGTTGGTGAACGGCGTTTGCGTGCCCCAGCGCGAGGGCACGTTGAGGTTGTAGATCAGCTCCTGGATGCACTGGCGCACGGCCGCGTAGTCCATACCGTCCTTGCGCACAAAGGGCGCCATGTAGGTGTCGAAGGACGAGAAGGCCTGCGCGCCCGCCCATTCGTTTTGCAGCGTGCCCAAAAAGTTGACGATCTGCCCCACGGCGGAGCTCATGCGCTTGGGCGGGCCTGCTTCGACCTTGCCGGGCACGCCATTCAGCCCTTCGTGCAGCAGCGTGCGCAGCGACCAGCCCGCGCAGTAGCCGCTGAGCATGTCGAGGTCGTGGATGTGCAGGTCGCCGTTGCGGTGGGCCTCGCCAATCTCTGGCGCGTACACGTGCGAGAGCCAGTAGTTGGCCGTGACCTTGCCCGCCACGTTGAGGATGAGCCCGCCGAGCGAGTAGCCCTGGTTGGCGTTGGCGTTCACGCGCCAGTCGGCGCGCGTGAGGTATTCGTTGATGGAGCTTTCCACGTCCACCAGCGTCTGCTTGTCGGCACGCAATTGGGCGCGGCGATCGCGGTAGGCGATGTAGGCGCGGGCCGTGTGCAGGTGGTTGGCGGAGATGAGGGTTTGCTCCACCACGTCCTGGATCTGCTCGATGCCTGGCGCCGCACCGTGGAAGCGGTGGATCAGCACCTTGCCCACCTGGGCGGCCAGCAACTGGGCCTCGTCCGCCCCAAATTCGCCCGTGGCGGCCCCGGCGCGCTCGATGGCCGAGCGGATCTTGCGCGCATCGAACGCGGCGCGTTCGCCGCTGCGCTTGAGGACCTCGCGGGGCAGGACGGTGACTGTGGCTTCCATGGATTGCTTCCTCGTTCTCTTGTTAAAACACTACATATAGCGTTCAGTATTAATTCAAAACACTATAGGTAGTTTGATGGAGAACAAGAAACCGGCCACCCCGACGCACGCGAAGCTCTGCCCACGCAGGCGCACGAAGGCCCACGCAGAGCGGCGTGGCAGCAAAAATGCTGCGTCTGCGCAGGATTTACGGTATCGTTTTTCTTTTGTGTCTTTTTGTGACCCCATGCACTCCACCCTCGCAGCGGCAACTTCTCACGCCCCCGGCTTGCACGGTGGCCTGTTGCACTGGGTGCGCCAGCCCGTGGCCTGGTTCGCGCTGTGGGCTGTCTGGTGTTTGCTGGCGCTGGGGTATTTCGCCTATTGGGATGCGCTGGACGGACTGGTCTGCCGGGCTGCACCGTGATCCGCCGCCTGCTCGCCGCCGAGGCCGTCCACGACGGGCTGCTGCACCCCTACCGTGTTCGCGCCGACCGGATCATGGTCGGCATGAACCTGTTTCTGCTGCTGGTGTGCATGGCGCTGGCGCCTGTGCGCTCCACCTACGGGGCCGTGGCAGCGGTCGGACTGCCCACGGTGGCGCTGGCCTGGGTGCTGGCCCGCACCCGGCCGGGCCAGTTGCTCACCCGTGTGTTCATGGGCTGTGCGTTCATGGCCTTCACCGGGCTGATCATTCACCAGTCGGGCGGCGAGATCGAGGGACACTTTGCCGCCTTCGGTCTCATCGGGGTGCTGCTGTATTACCGCGACTGGCGCACCATCATTGCGGCCACGGTGTTCATCTACCTGCACCACCTGGTGCTGGGCTATGCGCAGACCCTGGGCGTGCCGGTCTACGTGTTCTACGACGACCGGTTCTGGTTCCGCTTTGTGGTGCATGTGGCCTATTTCCTGCCCTTCATCGCCATGATGGCCTACCTCTCGGTATGGCTGCGGCGCGAAGGCTACGAATCCATGCACGTCATCGCGCTGGCGCAGCGCATCGTGCAGGGCAACCTGGTGGAAGAGGTTGCCCCCTCCGAGCGCTCTGGCGGCCCGGACATGCCGCTGGTGGCGGCAGTGCAGCTGATGAAGAACCGCCTGCTCGACCTGCTGCGCGTCATGCCGGTGGCGGCGGCCGTGGTGCGCATCGATACAGGCACCATCGTCAGCGTCAACGAGGCCTGGGAGCGCAGCATCGGCCCGCTGGAAGCGCGCCACGAGAGCATCGGCACATCGCCGATCTGGGCAGATCCCGACACCTGGACCACCCTGATGGCCCGGATTCGGGTGGCCTCGGAAAAGCTCATCAACAAGACCGAGGTCATGCTGCGCAGGAACGACGGTACGCCCATCCTCTGCGAGCTGTCGATCATCCTGCACGAAGACGTCACCCCGGTGATGGCCATCCTCACCGTCGAGGACATCACCCTGCGCCGCAAGGCCGAGGAGACCATGCAGCGCCTGGCCTTCACGGATGCACTGACCGATCTGCCCAACCGCGCCAGCCTGCAGATCGCGCTGGACGCAGCCCTGCAGGCCTGGCAGCAGCAGGGCACACCGGGCGCCCTGGTCGTGCTCGACCTGGACGGCTTCAAGCCGGTCAACGACACCCACGGCCACGATGCGGGCGATGAGGTGCTGCGCGTGGTGGGCGCACGGCTGCGGCAGGTCAACCGCAGCGCCGACCTGCCGGCGCGCCTGGGCGGCGACGAGTTCTGTGTGGTGCTCCACGACTGCGCCACCCTGGATGACGCCGCCGCGATTGCCCAGCGCATCATCGACGCGCTGGCCCGCCCCATCCGGCTGGCCGGCATCGACACCCAGGTGAGCGTGGGCGCCAGCGCTGGCGTGGCGCATCTCTCGGGCGGTGCGCAAACCGTCGAACACTGGCTCAAGCAGGCCGACGAGGCCCTCTACGCGGCCAAGCACGCAGGCCGCAACCGCGTGGCGGTGGCCCCGCCCGCGCCTTCGCCGGCGGAACCAGCCCACGCCAGAAGTTCCTAGAGCGCCTCGATGCGCGGGTAGAACTCGCGGTTCTCGCGCTGCATGCGTTCGTGCACCATGCGCAGCACACGGTTGGCGTCGTCGCGGAAGCCGCCTTCGTCGCGGCGCACGCTCTCGGGCCGGTTCCAGCGGCGCGAGAACGCGTCGTAGGCGCGGGCGATGGAGCCCATCTCCTGCTGGTAGCGCTGGCCCATGCGGGCCAGCTCCACGTCGGTGCCGCGCTGCAGCGCGGGGTAGAGCGCGCGGTCTTCCACAGCCAGGTGCAGCTTGATGGTGGAGCTCATGGCCACGATGAGCCGCGCGATCTCGGTGGCGTGTTGCGCCGCTCCGGCGTGGGCCAGGGTGCGCAGGGTGTCGATGCTGCCCAGGATGTCCACATGCTGGTGCTTGAATTTTTCGATGTTCATGTCTGTTCTCCGTTGAAAGTCGGCACGGGGGCGATCGGCCCCCGTGCCATGGGGTTAGCGGCGTGCGGCGGCCAGCGTGGCGCCAGCGGGCGCGGCCGGGGCGCGCGTGCCGAACACGCCGATCACCACCTGCCAGGCCACCGCGAGCGCGCCGACGATGAAAACCACGTCACCGATGGTGCGCACCCAGCGCAAGTTCTGGATGAAGGGTTGCTGCATGAAGGCTTCACTGCGCGCGTACCACAGGCCTTCGCTCACGCTGGCGTGGAACTGGTACAGGGCGATGGGCAGCAAACTGGTGGCGATCATCAGCACCAGACCCGCGTTGAGCCACCAGAAGCCGGTTTTCATGAGGCGCTCGTTGAACACGAGATCGGGGCGCACATAGCGCAGCACCAGCAGGGTGAAGCCCAGCGCCAGGAAGCCATACACCCCGAACAGCGCGGCGTGCGCGTGCATCGGCGTGGTGTTCAGGCCCTGGAGGTAGTACAGCGCGATCGGCGGGTTGATAAGGAAGCCGAAGACGCCCGCACCCAGCATGTTCCAGAAGGCCACGGCAACGAAGAACGTGAGCGGCCACTTGAGCTTGGCCATCCACGGTGCCTTGTGCTGCAGGCGCCAGTGCTCCCAGGCCTCGTGGCCCAGCACCACCAGCGGCACGACTTCGAGCGCGCTGAAGGTGGCGCCCACGGCCATCACCGGCGTGGTGGTGCCGCTGAAGTACAGGTGGTGGAAGGTGCCGGGAATGCCGCCCAGCATGAACAGCGAGGCCGAGGCCAGGCTGGCCGTGGTGGCCATGCGCGGCGACACCAGTCCCAACGTGGAGAAAATGAAGGCCAGCGCCGTGGTGGCGAACACTTCAAAGAAGCCCTCGACCCACAGGTGCACCACCCACCAGCGCCAGTACTCCATCACCGACAGGTGCGTGCGCTCGCCGTAGAAGAAGCCCGCGCCATAGAACAGGCCGATGGCCACCACCGAGGCGGTGAGCAGCGCCAGCAGGTTCTTGTCGCCACCGGGCGTGCGCAGGGCGGGCACCACGCCGCGCAGCATCAGCACCAGCCAGAAGGCGATGCCGGCAAACTTGCCGATCTGCCACAGGCGGCCCAGGTCCACGTATTCATAGCCCTGGTGGCCGAGCCAGAAATTCCACTCGGGCGGCATGACTTGCGCAATGGCCAGGTAATTGCCGGTGAACGAGCCCACGACAACAACGAAGAGCGCCCAGAACAGCACATCGACGCCGAGCTTCTGAAACTTCGGGTCTTTGCCGCCGTTGATGAGCGGCGCGAGGAACAGGCCTGCGGCCAGGAAGCCCGTGGCGATCCAGAACAGCGCGCTCTGGATGTGCCAGGTGCGCACCAGCGCGTAGGGGAACCACTGCGACACGTCGATGCCGTAGAACTTCTGCCCTTCCACCGTGTAGTGCGCGGTAAAGCCGCCCAGCATCACCTGGAAGGAGAACAGCGCGACGATGAGGAACAGGTATTTGCCCAGCGCGCGCTGCGAGGGCGTGAGCGCCACGCGCGAGAGCGGATCGTGCTGCGGGGGCACCGGGTCTTGCTCGTCATGTTTGGACAGGAAGGCCCAGGCCCACACCAGGAAGCCCACACCCGCAATCAACAACACCACGCTGACCACAGACCAGATCATGTTCTCGGCCGTGGGCTGGTTGTCGATCAGCGGCTCGTGCGGCCAGTTGTTGGTGTAGGTGGCACCGGTGCCGCCGCCCACGTTGGCCGGGCGCTCGGTGGCGGCGGCCCAGGCCGTCCAGAAGAAGAAGCCCGCCATCTGCGCGCGCCGCTCGGCGCTGGGCAGGGTGTTTTCCTTCATGGCGTAGTGCTCGCGCGTCTTCTGGAAGTCTGGGGCGTCGCTGAAGAGCTGGCTGTAATAGTCCACGTTGCGCGCAATGGCCTGCTCGCGCAGCTTCGACACCGTCATGGCGCCGGTGGCGGCGTCGAAGGTGTTGGTGCGGTATTCCTTCTTCAGGCGTGCACGCAGCACGGCCTGGGCGTCGGCGTCGAGCTGGTCGAACGGCTTGGCGTACGCCTCCTGCGCGGCCAGGTCGAGCCAGGCGAGCAGTTCGCGGTGCAGCCAGTCGGCCGTCCAGTCGGGCGCCTGGTAGGCGCCATGGCCCCAGATCGAGCCCAGCTGCATGCCCCCCACCGACTGCCAGGCGGTCTGGCCGTCGAGGATGCTTTCCTCGGTGTAGAGCACGCGGCCGTCCTCGGTCTGCACGGTCTGCGGAATGGGCGGTGCGGTGCGGTACACCTCGACGCCGTAGTAGCCCAGCAGGCTGAAGCAGACGATCATCACGCCGATCAGCGCGAACCAGAGCTTGCGGTAGTTACCCATGGCACACCTCCTGGCCGTGGGCGCGGCGCGCTCGGATCTGGGGGACGGGGGCGAACCAGCCTCTGCGGGGCCGGTGGGAAATCGCGGGGACGGTGTGCATGGAGCTCCTCTCGTAAAGATGAATTGCAAATGAACCTTTGCACAGTCCGGGCCAGCTTTGCGCCCTAAGCAAATCAAGGGTTTACACCAATCAGGGTCAATTTCACCGCATGCTTTCAGGGTTTAAAGTACCATCGAAGGGTCATGAATACCCTTATCGAAGCCCCCTGGCTGGCCGACCTGGCCACCGAACTGCCCGCCAACGTGCGCCTGCAGCGCCTGATTGGCGGCCTGCGCGCGCATTTCTGCTGCGGCGCGGTGGCGCTGTTGCGGCTGGAAGAAGACCACCTGTGCCCGGTGGTGGTGGACGGCCTGGTGAGCGAGGCCCTGGGCCGGCGCTTCGCCGTGCGCCAGCACCCGCGCCTGGCGGCCATCCTGGCGCGCGGCGAGGTCACCTGCTTCGACCGCGACAGCCAGCTGCCCGACCCGTACGACGGCCTGCTCGACACCCTGGTGGGCGAGCCGCTGCCGGTGCACGACTGCATGGGCGTGGCCCTGCGCATCGACGGGCGGCCCTGGGGCGTGCTCACGCTCGACGCATTGCAGACCGGTACCTTCGACGAGCGCGCCCGCGCCGACCTGGCCGACTGCGCCGTGCATGTGGAGGCCGCCGTGCGCATCACCCGGCTGGAGCAGCAGGTGCAGGTGCTGGGCCGCGTCGGCAGCGCGCACGCGGGCGAGCCGCACGACGACCCGGCCCTGCGCAGCGCCCTGGACGACAGCGAGATCGTCGGCCAGAGCGAAGCCCTGCTGCGCCTGCAGCACGAGGTGAAGGTGGTGGCGGGCTCCGACCTGCCCGTGCTGCTGCTGGGCGAGACCGGCGTGGGCAAGGAGCTGTTCGCGCGCCTGCTGCACCGCCACTCGCCACGCCGGGGCAAGCCTCTGGTGCACGTGAACTGCGCGGCGCTGCCCGAATCACTGGCCGAGAGCGAGCTGTTCGGCCACCGCCGGGGCGCGTTCTCGGGCGCGGTGACCGACCGGCCCGGGCGCTTCGAGGCCGCCGAGGGCGGCACGCTGTTCCTCGACGAGGTGGGCGAACTGCCCCTGCCCGTGCAGGCCAAGCTGCTGCGCACGCTGCAGAACGGCGAAATCCAGCGCCTGGGCGCCGACGAGCCCCGGCGCGTGAACGTGCGCGTGGTGGCCGCCACCAACCGCAGCCTGCGCGACCATGTGCGCGACGGGAGCTTTCGCGCCGACCTGTACCACCGCCTCTCGGTCTACCCCGTGCCCATTCCGCCGCTGCGCGAGCGCGGTGACGATGTGCTGCTGCTCGCCGGGCGCTTCCTGGAGCAGAACCGCGCGCGCCTGGGCCTGCGCAGCCTGCGCCTGTCCGGCCCGGCCCAGGCGGCACTGCGCCACTACCACTGGCCCGGCAACATCCGCGAGCTGGAGCATGTCATCAGCCGCGCCGCGCTCAAGGCCCTGAGCCGGGGCGCCAGCCGCAACGACATCGTGACGCTGGAGCCCGCGCTGCTGGACCTGGACGCACTGCAAGCCCCGGCCCCGCCCGCGCCGCTGACGGACCTGCCCCCCGCAAACGCCACCCCGCCCACCGCCCGCACACCCGCCACGCTGCGCGAGGCCGTCGACGCCTGCCAGCGCCAAAGCATCCAGACCGCGCTCGCGCGCCACGACGGCAACTGGGCGCGCGCAGCGCGGACGCTGGACATCGACGCGAGCAACCTGCACAAGCTGGCACGGCGGCTGGGGCTCAAATGAAAGACGACGAATCCGAGAGTATTCTGGGCTTATGGCTTAGAGCGACGCTGATTGGCAGCTCTCTTCATTCACCGTTCCCTACCCCCGCTCGGCATAGCGGCTGAACCGCCATGCCGTGCCCTGCAGGGTGATGCGCCGCCAGACGGCGCGCTTTTCTGCCGGGCTGTAGGCCAGCCAGTGTTGCACCTCGTCAAAACTGCGCCCGCAACCCTTGCACCAGTCGTCGCCCTGGCTGGTGGAGCAGATGGCAATGCACGGTGTATCCGGTGTGGTGGCATACCAGTCCAGCCAGGCGACCAGGGCCTCGGGCGGCAGCGCGGCCTCTTCGATGGCGTCGTGCTGCAGGTACACCATCCGCGCATACACATCAGCCAACGCCCGCAGCGGTGGCGCCAGCGCCAGGCCCTCCTGCCGGGGCGCGCGGACGCGCCAGTGGTTGATGGCGGCTTCAATATCGATGATGTGGATGGTGGCCATGGGCTGGGGAATGATAGCGGCGGGGCCCGCCTGCAAACAGTCTGCATGCGTAGTACCCACAACTTGTTGCCCCCCGGTGGCAATGGTTTAATCGGCGTCCGAAGGGGAGTAGCTCCCGCCCGTGTAGGAAAATACGGGGTTCGGCTGGTCGTCAATACGGAGCGTGTCGCACGCTCCCGGCCTGCCGGGCAGCGCACCCGTGGCGCTGCCGAGCAAGACCTTCGATCCGAACCTGCGCGCAGGTCTGATCGAGGGCGCACACCCGGCTCCACAGGCCGCCGTGGCAGCTGTCGGCGGGCTTGCCGCAGTGCCCATTCACGATAACCAAGAGAGTTCCATGGAACAGTTCCTGACCCCTGAGTTCTGGGTCGCCGTCGGCCAGATCATCATGATCGACATCCTGCTCGGCGGCGACAACGCCGTCGTCATTGCCCTGGCCTGCCGCAAGCTGCCCGTGCACCAGCGCACCAAAGGCATCTTGTGGGGCACAGCCGGGGCCATCGGTCTGCGCGTAGTCCTGATCTTCTTTGCGCTCACACTGCTGGCGATTCCCTTCCTCAAGCTGGCCGGTGCGGCCCTGCTGGTCTGGATCGGCATCAAGCTCCTGGCCCCGGACCCAGACAGTGACCATGGCAACATCCAGGCCAGCGACAAACTGCTCGCGGCCATCAAGACCATCATCGTGGCCGACCTCGTGATGAGCGTGGACAACGTGATCGCCATCGCAGGCGCGGCCCAGGGTGCGTCCGACCACCACCAGATGCCGCTGGTGGTGTTCGGCCTGCTGGTCAGCATCCCGATCATCGTCTGGGGCAGCCAGCTGGTCATCAAGCTGATGGACCGTTTCCCCGCCATCATCGTCTTTGGCGGCATGCTGCTGGGCTGGATTGCGGGCACCATGTTCGTGTCCGACCCGGCCGTGGCCAACCCCGAGACTCTGGCCTGGATGCCCAAACTGGACCAGGCCAACGACTGGATCAAGTACAGCGCCGGTCTGGCAGGCGCGTTGCTGGTGTTTGCCATGGGCAAATGGATGATGGCGCGCCAGGCCGCCATGTCCCAGGAAACCCCGGCTGGCTGACAGCACGCATCCGCCTGCGGGACGGGAGCATGGTGGCTCCCGTTTGTTTTTTCCCAGTCCCTTGCGCTATGCTGGGCGCCATGAAACTCCTTGCCAAATGGCTGCTCAGTGCCTCCGCGCTGCTTTTCGTGGCCTATGTGTACAGCGGTGTGCAGGTGGAGAGCTTTGCCGCCGCACTGATCGCGGCCCTTGTCATCGGCCTGTTCAACGCCGTGCTGCGCCCCATCCTGGTGGTGCTGACGTTGCCGGTCACCATCGTCACGGTGGGGCTGTTCCTGTTCGTCATCAACGCGCTCATGTTCTGGGCCGCTGCGGGCGTGCTCAGCGGCTTCCATGTCACCGGCTTTGGCGCCGCGTTGCTGGGCTCGCTGATCTATTCGGTGCTGGGCCTGCTGATCGAGTCAGCGCTCGGCGGCCTGTTCGCGAAGAAGTAGCTCCACGGCACGCAGGCGCGTGTCAATGATCGACGCCTCGACATGGTCGGCCGCGGCCCGGCTTGTCCGCGCCAGATCCTGCCCGGCCTTGAAACGGTCCACCGCCGCCGCATAGTCGTAGCGTGCGGCGTGGGCCTCGGCCTCGGCGCGCACGGCGCGAAGCGGCTGACCCTGCGCCAGCCACACACTAGAGAGCAACTGCCACATGCCCGCGTCGCGCGGGTGCAGCGCGACCCAGGTTTGCAACGGCCCGGCCAGACCGCCCGTGTCGCCAGAGCGCAGTCCGGCCTGGGCGCGCAACATCTGCTCGGGGCGCTGGTCTCCGGGCGGCACCAGACGCAGGGCGCTCGCGGCATCGCCTGCAGACAGCTCCACCTCTGCGCCCAGCAGCCGGGCCTGGCGCAGTGCGGCGGAATCGCCCTGCACGGCCTGCAGCAGGCGGGGGTACAGCGACCGCGCAGCCGCCGCGTCGCGCAATTCGCTGGCGGCCAGCACGGCGGCATACAGCACGGCGGCGCGGCGTGGCGCAGGCAACGCGGCAAAGCCGCCGCCATCGGGTTCGGCCATCCATTGGCGCAGCGGCTCGACGCCCGGACGGGCCAGCACGCGGGCCCGCGCTGCCAGCAGCGCATGCTCCAGCGTGGGAAGCGGGGCCGGCGCAGGCTGGATCTGGCGTGCCTGCACATCGGCCAGGCGCTGCGTGGTCAGTGGGTGGCTGCGCAGGTAGGGCCAGGAGCCGTTGTCATTGATGCGGTTGGCCTGCTGGAGCTTTTCGAACATGGCGGAAAAACCTTGCGGTGCAAAGCCGGCGGGTGCCATCAGGCCGTAGCCGATCCGGTCGGCCTCGCGCTCCATGTCGCGCGAGAAGTTGAGCTGGTTCTGCACCGCCAGGGCCTGCCCACCCATGGCCAGCGCCTGCGCTGCATCGGGGCTTTTGCTGGCGGCCAGCGCACCCAGGATCATGGCGCCCACCATCAGGGGCGCCTGGCGGTTCTGCTGTGCAATCAGGCGCGCTATGTGGCGCTGCGTGACATGGCTTAGCTCATGGGCCAGCACCGAGGCCAGCTCGTCGCGGCTGGCCACCACGCCGATCAGCCCCAGATGCACGCCCAGGTATCCGCCCGGCAGGGCAAAGGCATTGACCGTGCGGTCGCGGCCCAGCAAGATCTCCCAGGCGAAGCGTTCGTCCAGTTCAGGTGAAAGCTCGCCACGCTCGCGTGCCGCGGCCAGCAACGCCTGCCACAGTGTCTGCACATACTCGACCAGTACCGGGTCGTCGATGTAGTCGGGGTCGCGGTAGAGGTGGCGGATGATGCTGTCACCGAGCCGGCGTTCGGCACTGGCGGTCATGTCTCCGCCGTCGCCCAGCGCAGGAAGCGCAGACTGCGCACGTGCCGGAAGCACGGCCGGGGGCGCAAGCGCTATCAAAAGTGAAGCTGTCAGCGCTTTAATGGTGAGCCTGGAAGCCATATTTTGCTTAAAACCCTGAATCAATGGGGCGCCAATGCCCGCCGCCGCTTCGCAGAAGCGCCCGCATCGCACACCACCGTATGATGCCCGGTGCCGCCAAAGTTTCCGCTCCACCGCTCCCGGTTCACACAATATGTCCGCACTCACCCATTTTGACGCCCAGGGCCAGGCCCACATGGTCGATGTGGCTGCCAAGGCCGCCACGCACCGCATTGCCGTGGCCACCGGCCGCATCGAGATGCAGCCCGCCACGCTGGCGCTCATCGAGGCGGGCAACGCCAAGAAGGGCGACGTGCTGGGCATTGCCCGCATCGCCGGCATCCAGGCCGCCAAGAAGACCAGCGACCTCATCCCGCTGTGCCACCCCCTGGCGCTGACCCGTGTCGCTATCGAATTTGAAGCTGCAAGCGCACACCAGCCGGGCACTACCGGCATATTTTGTGCTGCAACTGTGGAAACCGTGGGCCCCACCGGCGTCGAGATGGAGGCCCTGACCGCCGTGCAGATCGCCCTGCTCACCATCTACGACATGTGCAAGGCCGTGGACCGCGGCATGTCCATCCACGACGTGCGCGTGCAGGAAAAGCATGGGGGCAAGTCGGGGAGCTATGTGGCGCCTGCGCCGTCCACCTGACGCGACCTGCGGAGCTTAGCCGCCGGCAGGAGCACCAACGACCCGGTTGGCGCTGGACCAGCGTTCGTACTCCTTGGGATAGGCGGCCCTGTAGCGGCGCATGTGGAAGGCGACTTCGTCGTCCCGCCCCAGCAGCAATGCGCTCTCGATCAACGGCTCGATCACACGCGGCTCAGGGGAATAGTGCAGCAGTGCGGTTGCCAGCACATGCATGCGCTGCGCATTCTCCTTGGTGACCGGGGTGGTGGTCAGAACCGCAAAATCCACCGCGTCGGCGAACAGCCAGGTGCCGGACACTTTGGTCAGGGTGTTCTCCCGCAGGGCTTCGGAACGCAGATGCACCGGCTTGTACACCTGGCTGATCCGCGAATAGTCCCAGCTTGCATACCCCATAAACGCTATTATTAATATAGCTGCCAGCGCTTTATAGATAAGGCTTAAATGTTTATTTTGCGCATGGTCGGCCACGTGCCTCTGCCCATTCTCTGAGGCGCGCCTGCGCCAAAGAATGAGAATCGCCAGCACGGTCACCAATTGAAAGGGGCCATACCACAGAGGAAACTCCAGCATGCTGTGCAAGCCCACCAGCGCCAGAATGCCCCAGGCCAGTTGCCGCGCGGGATCTGTCTCGCGCCAGGGCTTGGCGTTCCAGATCCAGGCCAGCACCGCAAGGCACACCAGCACCGCCACGGGCACGCCCAGCTCCACCGCCAGATGCAAAGGCAGGTTGTGCGCATTGTCCAGCAGCACGCAGAACCGTTCACCAGGGAACAGTGTGATGTAGTGGGCGTAATCCAGTTCACCCCAGCCCCAGCCGAGCCAGGGTGTCTGTGCAATCAGGTACAGCACGTTGGACCACAGGACGCGGCGGCTGGTGCAGCCCGGCGCATCGCCAAAACGCGCCATCAGCCCATCGGCCCGGAAACCAGTCCATTGCAGCAGCAGATCGGGCAGCAGCCATGCCGCCACACCATAAGTGACCACCCCCACCAGCGCCAGCCCCACCGCCAGGCGCCCCAGCGAAGCGCGCCACAGCGCTAAAAGCATTCCGATCACCACCCACTGCGCCAGCCCCGTGCGCGACGCCGTGGCCGCACTGCCCACCGCCAGCAGGGCCAGCGCCCAGGCCGTGAGCAGTCCAACCCACCACATGGGCCACGGCAGACCGCCCGCATGCAAGACGCCACCCATCTGTGCCGAAGGATTGTCAGCAGCAGGTGCCCGTAAACGTGCCTCGGTCTGCGCGACTACCCACAGCAAGGCCCACAGTCCCATGCTGACCAGTGTGGCCTGCTGGTTGCGTTGACGCAGATTGCCCATGGCCTGACCGGGCCTGGAGGTGTGCACCCAGGGATCCAGCCCGGTGGCAGCACCAAAATACTGCAACAGACCGATGGCACTCGCCAGCAGCGCGGCAAGCAGCAGACCGGCGCTGAGCCAGGCGGCCATTTCAGGATGATCGTGCCAGACACTCTTACCGGTTGGAGCAGCACCTGGTGACCGTTCATGCCACGCGACCGCTATCAACCATCCGCACAATCCGGCTGCCATTAATGGCCAGAAGTTGGTGGAGGGCGGTTGCGTGTAGGGAAACAGGAATGGCAACGCGACCGCAAGTGACATCAGCGGGGCGGCGAGTGAAGCAAGGAACATGAAAGGACGACGCAAGAGGGGCAGATGATAGATCGCTCTTCTTGAATATCCGAACAGCCCTTTCAAACAAATCTTCGCCGGACTTGGCAGCTTGAACACATCCTTCCCATCGGCGATGGGCCAGTGAAGCATTCGCGCACCAACAGTTTGTCTGTGCTCTGTGGAAGTGCAGGACCAAGAGCTCTATTCGGTCATGTCTTTGATCGCCCTAGAATCATCCCATGATGATTTCTTTGGCATGCCCCTTCTACAACGAAGCGACCGGAATCGATTCCTTTATGGAACGTGTGGTGCCCGTGTTGGACGGCTTGGGCATGAAATACGAAATTGTCTGCGTCAATGATGGAAGTACGGACAACACACTGCCCCTGCTGCATGCCCACGCACTGCGCAACCCCGCTGTTCGGGTGATCGACCTTTCCCGCAATTTTGGCAAAGAGGCAGCACTCTCGGCGGCTATCGATCATTCCAAGGGATCTGCTGTCATCATCATTGATGCCGACCTTCAAGACCCCCCAGAACTCATCCCAAAAATGATTTCGCTATGGCTCGAAGGCCATGAGGTGGTGCTTGCTCGACGCACGGATCGCTCTTCCGACAGTTGGCTCAAGCGAAGTACCGCCCGCGCGTTTTATCGCCTTCACAACATTTTGGCTGAACGACCGATCCCGGCTGATGTCGGCGATTTCAGACTGCTGGATAGAAAAGTTGTACTGGCTATTCAACGGTTTCCGGAGAGGCGCCGCTTCATGAAAGGATTGCTTTCATGGGTGGGCTTCAAAACCACCATTGTTGATTATATTCGAGAACCCCGTTTAGCAGGGACGACAAAATTTTCAGCCTGGAATCTATGGAACTTGGCGATTGAAGGAATTACCTCATTCAGTACTGCGCCCTTGCGCATTTGGACCTACATCGGTGTCAGCGTAGCTTTTGCTTCATTTTGTCATGGCCTGTACATCGTCATCCGGACTTTATATTTGGGGGTGGATGTTCCTGGCTACCCATCACTTCTCACAATCATATTGTTTCTAGGGGGCGTTCAACTGATCGGGCTGGGGGTTCTTGGAGAATATATTGGTCGCATTCACTCAGAGTCAATGCAGAGACCTCTTTACATCGTTCGTTCGACATATCCAGACAATGTCACCTGAAATCTATCAGAAAATGGCAGAACTGGAGAAGTCGCACTGGTGGTTCGTTGCGCGACGCACCATTTTGCGCAGGGCTCTTCAATCACTGGCCCTACCTACTGAAGCGCAGATCCTTGAGTTCGGATGCGGGACGGGAGGAAACCTTGACATGCTACGCGAATTCGGAGAGGTAACAGCCGTTGAAATGAATGATTTTGCCCGCAAATATGCGCAGCTGCGAAGTGACTGCCGCATATTATCAGGGCATTTACCAAACAATATTCCAGAGCTGCCAACACACGACCTTGTCTGCCTTCTTGATGTCCTCGAGCATATTCCTGAAGATTTTTTAGCGCTTCAAAATTTGCACCGATTGGTCAAACCCAGTGGCCACCTTCTGCTTACCGTGCCAGCATATCAATGGCTATGGGGACCGCATGATGAGGCACATCATCATCAACGACGGTACCGTGCTGGCACGCTCCGCACCTTGGCTAGGCAGGCTGGCTGGCGCGTTCAAAGAATAGGCTACTTCAACACTTTGCTTTTCCCCTTGGTGGCTATTCACCGTACCCAACGAAGACTATTTCCAGGACAAAAATCCGGCAGCGATATGCAGATGCCCATGTCTTGGGTCAACTTATTGTTCAGGACCATTTTCTCCTCAGAGGCACTCTGGCTACGGCGCCACACATTCCCTTACGGAGTATCGATACTTGCCATTCTTGAGCCCCAATGACATTCATATCGCCTCAGTTTGCGCGCTTTCTTGTCACGGGGTTTGGTGCCACCGTAGTACATATCGCCGTTGCTGTATTTTTGACGGCCTTGCTGGAATTCAAACCTGTTGCTGCGAATGGAATAGCCTTTTTGATAGCAACCGGATTCTCTTATCTATGCAACACTCAATGGAGCTTCCAGGCCAAAATAAATCTGCAATCCGCGTCGCGATATATTCTGACTACGCTAATTAGTTTCGCCGTTACACTATCGCTGTCTGCATGGGCCCAGCATATGAATTTGCATTACGGAGCAGGCATCATACTTACCATTCTTGCATTACCGATAATAAATTATTTCGCACATTATTATTTTACTTATGCCGAATAAATTCGACATTCGTCCAAGTTGCAAATGAGCCGCAACTGGAAATATCAAGCCGATTTTTTTGCGTTGGCCACTCTGCTCGTGGTGGTCGTCGTCTTTCACCACAGCGCTTTATCCGGCTCTTGGCGCTGGGATGACGGAATGCATTTACTGCATACAACTCAGTATGCTTGGAGCAGTGTATTTATTGACCCCGAAGTGCTACGTTCAGTCTCTGGCAATCAGTTCGCGCCCTGGAACCTCTTTCTTTACTACATCAATGGCGCACTTTTTGGTGCTGATGCTCACTTCTACTATGCCCATCACCTGCTGTCGCTCTTCGCTGGCGCCGCTGGTGTGTACGCGCTCTTGAGACAGTGGTTGCCGGCGCGCCATGCTTGGGTGGCGCCAGCATTGTTATTGACCGGTGTTCCCACCTTTCAGATGGCTCAGCAATTGATGGTGGGACATTACCTCTATGGATTGCTGTTCGCCACCGCTGGGTTGATTTTTCTGATTCGTGCAGTGCACGCCCGGGATGTTTCGCCTGGCACTGCTCTCGCTCTGAGCCTTGCAAGCGCAATGTTTTATGGCCTCGCTTGCCTTTGCAAAGAGATCTATGTCCCTTGGATTCTGATGTGGCTTGTCATACCATGGGTACTAAAGTCATCACTGAAAAGGATGGTCGTTCATGTGGTGCCGGCCATGTTGGTGGCTTTGGCGTACACACTCGTTCGGCTCAGACTGTTTGGTGGCGCCGAGGGTTACTACGGTGGAGGCGCACGTAGCTGGGAAGCAATCAGTGTCATTCAAAGCTTATCCTCCATCCCTGGTGCATTGTTTGGGGACGGGATACGAGGTCTGGCGTCCTTGATGCTTGTCCTGCTGGCGTGGATTGCAGGAAGCCGCAAGTCATTTGCTTGGGCTCTGATGAGCGCATCTGCCTTGCTCATTACATTGGTGCCACTGGTTTTTCTGGCAAGCAGCAATCCACCATGGGACATACATGCTCGTTACTTATGGGCGCCATGGCTGTTAATCTGCCTCGTCTGGGCCGCACCATGGAACGGAGCCATCCCGCGTATGCGGGCGATAGCATGCCTACTATTCGCGGGGCTGGTGGGATGGCAGGTCGTTTCAGTACGCCCTGTCGACCAGCAGCGCGAAGCGATGTTCGACGCCCACTCTCGGATGGTTCTTCAGCAATCGTCCAAAGTGACGCATTGGGCGCCGGCTGATTTCAACGGTTCGAGTTACATGACTTTTGTCACTTACGCAGTCCATGAGGGATTTCGCCGCAGTGGCCATGCAGGAGACGACCCGCCCAAGCTTTTGCGCACTATTCCCGACCACTCTGTGGATCAAACAGCAACGCAGGTTTGGGACGCGCGATGCAACTGTTTCCGGCCGTTCTCGACACTTTCACCGGACGAAGGTCATGCGGCATTGGCTCGCATGCGTGCCGAGAAGGGTATGTTGATTCCAGGCGTGCATCCGTTGGCAGATGCCTATCAAGGCCCAACACCGGAGATGCGTGTTGACGGCAACCGTTTGCATGTCACGGGAACAGCCGCCTCCGAGGGTGCTGGACACGTTCTGCTGTTGGCAGGTTGGGCTCCGTCAAGATTGGTTTCGTCAAGAGTGACAACTGACTCTTCTGATCAATCTGCGGGTAAAACCATGAACTACAACATCGTGCTCGAGTCTTCAAGCCCTGATGCCGCACAGCGTACTCGTCAGCAGCTATGTATGCTGATGCAGAGCCAAACCCATCCCCACAGTTTTGTGGCGCTTGACTCGGAGGCACCAACAACCTCGTGTCGCAAGCTGCTGACGCCGTGGGCTCTGCGGCAGCAGAAGTGAACTACACCCAACCTGACCCTCATCGACATTCTGCAGGTGCGTATTTGGCGGGCAGTGTGCCCAAGGTGCGGTTCAGCAGTCCCCTCGCTGTCGCTGTCAATGCCGATTCACTGGCACATGCCCAGTCCACGGCCCCTTGCGATGTGGCTAGAGGTGTTGCGCCCTGCACGTTAGGCGAAAAAACGATAGTTTGTCCATCCAGACCGGTAGGAATGCCGTTTCCTGCGGTGGCGGCAATACTAACCACAATAGGCCACGGAGTGGCCGCTCCTGTGATCTGGATGTCTCTGACATATTTAGACCTTTTTTGCGCCACCGGTACCGCGTTGTAGGTCACGGCTGCGGCGTCCATGCCGGCGATCCCGTTGGACTGAAATGCCTCGCTCAACAACTCTTTGCCAGGCGCGGCCGCCACGATGGCCTCGGTTATTTTGGCCCGGATTGTGTAGTCTTGGTAAGCGGGCAGAGCAATGGCTGCAAGGACTCCTATGATCGCTACAACTATCATCAATTCGATCAATGTGAATCCGTTAGTACGACGGCGGTTTGTCATCTTGCTTCCTTTGTCAAATGAATTGTTACAAATTAAGCAAAAATCGTTCCAGCTTGTCGTTGGATAATGTTTTGCTGAAATTACTCGTGAACGACATCGGTGGCAGAAGATACTGCCACCATTTTTTCTGCGATGTCTCTGCGACCAATAACTGGAGTTTCGATTGACCACCTCACCCCGCCACAGCCATCGACATGGGTTATTGGCCATTTTTGTCCTGTCAGGCTTTGCAGGATTGATCTACCAGTCAATTTGGTCACACTACCTCGGCTTATTTCTAGGTCACGCAGCTTATGCGCAGGCCTTGGTACTGGCCATCTTTATGGGCGGAATGGCGGCTGGCGCAGCTTGGATTGCCCAGGTCGGACAGCGTTGGCGCAACCTGATTCGCGTATACGCCGTCATCGAGGCCATCATTGGTGTACTGGGCCTCGGGTTTCACTGGTTCTTTACAGAGGTCGCGGCGTTTAGTTACGATTGGCTGATCCCCTCGCTGGATGCACCTTGGGCCGTCAGTCTTGCTCGTTGGCTGGTTGCTGCTCTGCTGATCTTGCCGCAAACAATTCTGTTGGGAATGACATTTCCACTGATGAGTGGCGGCTTAATTAGGCGCTATCCCGGCAGTGCTGGAAGCCTTCTTGGCGGGCTATATTTCACCAACAGCATCGGCGCCGCCATAGGCGCGCTGGTAGCTGTTTTTGTCTTGTTGCCATGGGCAGGCCTACCCGGCGCAATGACTGCCGCTGGCATTCTGAACTTTGGCGTTGCAGCGCTGGCATGGCGGCTGGCGCGCGAGCCGGAATGCATCCCTGCCGCGATTCAACCAAGCACAAAAGCTCCAGAGCAAGCGCTGCGTACAAACCCATTACTACGTACGGTTTTGTTCGGGACAGCGTTGTCTGGCGCAGCTTCTTTCGCGTACGAAATCATCTGGATCCGCATGCTTAGCATGGCCGTAGGCAGCACCATGCACGCGTTTGAGTTGATGCTCGCATCGTTTATCGCGGGCATTGCGCTGGGCGGACTCTGGGTTCGAAAGCATGCTGACAATACCGACTCGCCGCTTAAGCTCGTGGGTTGGATGCAAATTTTCATGGGCGTGGCCGCGCTGGCCTCCCTGGCTGTGTATGCCAACGCCTTTGCCTGGGTCGGGTGGTTGATGCAGGCACTTGCTAAAACTGATGGCGGCTATGCACTGTTCAATCTGGGCACAGCCACTATTGCCATCGCCATCATGCTGCCCGCGGCGTTTTTCGCTGGTACCACCCTGCCACTTTTCACAGTGGCCTTACTGCGAGCCGGGCAAGGAGAGCGGGCCATTGGCCGAGTCTACGCCTGGAACACCTTGGGCGCCATCATTGGCGTGTTTGCTGCCATTCACCTGCTCATTCCCACCCTCGGCCTGAAGCTTTCCTTGTGCATCGCTGCGCTGGTGGATATGGGCATTGGCCTTGTCTTGTTGCGCGGACATGTGCAAGACAAGCGCTCCATGCTGCGTTTTGCTTCAGCGGCCGGATTGGCCGCGCTGGCGCTAATCGGGGCAGTGCGCATTCCTTTCGACCCGATGACTATGGCTTCAGGGGTGTTCCGACACGGTAAGACAAGCTTGGCGGAGGGAGACAAGATTCTTTACTACAAAGACGGCAAAACGGCGAGCGTGGCGTCAGTCGCTTCGCGCAGTGGCAGCATACATATTTCAACCAATGGCAAGCCCGATGCTTCTATCCAGATGACGGGCAACCACCCACCCACAGACGACGAGCCCACCATGGTTTTGGCTGCGACCTTGCCCTTGGCGATGCTGGATGCTCCCAAACAAGTGGGCGTCATTGGATTTGGTTCTGGCCTAACCACCCATACCTTGCTGGGCGACAGGCGACTGGAGCGTGTGGACACCATCGAAATTGAACCAGCCATGATCGAAGGCGCCAGGGTTTTTGGTCCGCGTGTGGAGCGCGCCTACACCGATCTGCGCTCCCATATCATCATCGACGATGCCAAATCGTATTTTTCTGGGCAGAAAAAGAAATACGACATCATCGTTTCTGAGCCGTCCAATCCCTGGATCAGCGGCGTTGGCGCCCTATTCTCCAAAGAGTTTTACGAGTTCGTTCCTCGGCATTTGAATGATGATGGCCTGTTCGTCCAATGGGTACAGTTGTACGAAATTGACGACCGATTGATTGCTTCGATCCTCGCAGGACTAACCACCTCCTTCAGTGACTACGGCGCATGGCTTTCCAATAGCACGGACTTGCTGATCATCGCCACAAAAAACGGGCCACTGCCGCAGTTGGACGCACAGAGGGTGCTTGCTTCTCCACTACTGAAAACCGAGTTGGCGCACTTGCACCTCGACAGCACCCAGCGACTAGCATTCCGAAAAATCGCCAACGCAGACATTCTGCGTGGAATAGCTCGCCACTATGCAGGGTTGCCGCCAAATTCCGATTTTTACCCTGTACTCGGTCTTCATGCGCCAAAGGCACGCTACATGAACTCTGCAGCCGACGGCACACTGACCCTTCCCTTTCATTTGCCGCAGCTGCTGGAAACTCTGGGCGTACGTCAACCAATGCCCCCGGATGTGGCGCCCTCTCCGCTGGACCACTTTATCGCCGACATCTATACCCTGCGGGCCAGGGCACTGGCAGCCGCGATGCGCGGCGACGTTGCAGAAGAAGGCACCGATGGACGGCTGAACGACAAGGCAACTCTGGCTGCGGTGCAGATTAAGGCCCTGCTAACTCAATGCTCGAGACCCTGGAGTCCTCAGCAATCCTCTTCCTTCTCTCTGCATCTGCGCGAGTTGGCCGAACTGACCATTGGGCACCTGACCCCCGCCGAACTGCAGGGCGTGTGGATCCAGCCCATGTGGACACGGTGCAATGCCATGCCAGCAGAATTTCACCCCGTCTTGGCAATGCTGGAAGTCACGGCACGACGGGACTACCACGCGATGGAAAAGCTTGGCCGTGCCTGGTTAGAGCAACCCAGCATGGTGACGGCATTGCACAAAGACTTCAGCCCAGTCGCCCTTTCAGCATTGACCCACAGCCTGGCACGCCAGAGCCGATGGGACGACATTCTCGAGGCCGCCATGAAGTTCGGTCCTGTCGTACCCCTGGACGCCAATCAAACCACAGGCCTGGGCCTGCTGGTTGCCGTGGCCAACAACCGCGTGACCGATCTCAGCCGCCAACACCAATAACCAGCAATTTCATGCCACGCCTCAAGGTACAAAACCGCTAGCATGAACATATCCACGAATTCGTGCTGTGGTAGGGTCAATCAGCGCCACCCAGTCCATCGTTTGACGGCTCACCACAGGTAGCCAGCGTAGCGCATTCGGGCTACCTGTTTCATTAGCCAAGGGGGCCAGGGCGGCCTGCGCGGCGGACGTTTGAATAAGATGAATCCGGTCGGGATTCAACTGTTGCAAGACTTCTAGGGGCATCGATCGATCCCTGGCTCCGGCAGAGCTCAGAGCATAGTCCTGCCACCAGTCAGGCCGCTGACCGGGTTCCACCCCCTGTATCGAAGCATTTACGCTGTCGAGCTTTTCAGCGCTACTGCGCGCTGCCCGTACCCCCAGGACACGGGGAGGCGCAAAGCGCCAGGGATGCACCCAGTCGGGGGCGTTGACCAAGTCGGTCTCTTGAATATCTACGTATGACACTACCCGAAAGCGGTCCACCTCGAACACCAGAGCCAGTGGGCGGGCCTGGCTTAGGGCCTGTAGTCCGAACCCCAGCGCACTCAACTGCACAGTGGCAATCAGAGTCATGTCAACAGCCAGCGCACGACGCGATTTTGACGGATGTAATAACAGCAAGGTGAGCGCGGGTCCGCAAACTACGTCTGCTACAAGCAATAGCACGAACAATGTCGAGCCTCCGGATATCTCCCGAAAGGGTGCGGGGTACCACACACCAAACACAAGCAGCGCCGTGAATCCAATCACTCCCATGGATAACAGCAAGTGACGACAAGCCCAAGGCAGCGTGGCGGATAACCGAGACAGCAAAGGTAGATCTCTTGTGAACATAGAGTCAGAAAAATAACCGAATCTCACGGACCAACAAAAACGCCCGCAGCAAGCGGGCGTTTGATTGTGCGGAAGCGCCTTTCAGCGCCACGCAATTAACGGCATTCGGACGGAGCGTACTTGGCAGGCAGGGTACCAGCAGCGACGTTCTTCAGACTACGAGCAACGGCATTCAAGGTAGTCACCGAGCCACAAGCCCAGTCAATCGCACCAGCCGAGGTAGCTGCAGGGATTGCACCTTGCACGTTGGGTGAGAACGTGATCGTCTGGCCCTGCAGACCGGTCGGAATACCGTTACCCGCATTGGCGGCAACCGCAACCGTGATCGTCCAAGGGGTGCCAGCGGTCGTTGTGATGTCATCTACATATTTGGACTGCTTTTCAGCCTTGGCAACCTTGGCATAGGCAGCGGCGGCATTGTCAAGACCCGTGATACCGTCCGTCTGGAAGGCTTCACTGAACATGCTCTTGACAGACGAACCAGCAATCACCGCCTCAGAGACCTTGGCACGGATGGTGTAGTCCTGATACGCCGGCAGGGCTACGGCAGCCAGAATACCGATGATCGCCACAACGATCATCAATTCAATCAGGGTAAAACCCTTTTGGAAAGAACGCTTCATATAGATCTCCTAGGAAAATTGCAGATGCGCTTGGGAAGAGCATTTTTTGTGCCAGCTGCAATTGCAACAGCAAGTATCCCCAATAAACATTTATCCATAAAAACAAGCCGAAATGTAACAAGTTGCCCTACCATGTCGATGGAAGTGACATTCTTGTCGCGCATCTATGTCATCCACAACCGCATCGCTCACACCTCTAGCACATCCCCCGCTCGCAGCCAACGGATATCGTGCGGCGCAGCAAAGCCATGGGGGGTGCGGGCATCGAACTGCCGGATCTCGGCCATGATGAGCTCGGTTTCCGAGGGCTTGGTGTGCGTGATGTAGATGGGACAGGGGCGGGCCGGGTCGAGCTGGGCCAGCTCCAGTGCCAGGGAGTGTGGTGCCAGATGCAGCGCGCGCTCTGCCAGATCGCTTTCGCGGTTGCTGAAGGCGGTTTCGATCACCAGCATGGCCATGGGAATCTGGTTCACACGCTGCCAGAAGACCGGGTTGCGCCCGGTGTCACCGCTGAACACCCACCAGCCGCCGCTGCCTTGCACGGCATAGCCGACGGCGGGCACGGTGTGTTCGGCCGGAAGCACTTCGAGCGAAATGCCCGCCGCATTCAGCGTCTGGCCCACTGCCAGAGCACTGAAGCGCAAAAATGGCGCCTTGGCACTGGGAATGCGGCTGAAGTCGGGCCAGATGACATTGTTGAACACATGCGTCTGAAGCGCGGCGATGGTCTGCGGCAGCGCATGCACCCGGACCGGTTTGCTGCGCCGCGACGAAACCGCATCCAACATGAGTGGCAGCGCTGCAACATGGTCCAGATGCGAGTGGGTTAGAAAGACATGGTCCACCGCCTGCATCTCTTCCAGCGTGAGATCGCCCACACCGGTACCCGCATCAATGAGGATGCGGCCGTCGATCAGGAACGAGGTGGTGCGGCAATCCCGGGCAATGGCACCGGAGCAGCCGAGCACGCGAACTTTCATGGTGGATGCCGTGGTTTACTTGGTGTCGAAATGGGTCGCACCGTCCCAGTCAGGAATATAGGGTAACACCCGCTGCGCCTGCAGGCGTTGGCCATAGAAAGCCAGCAACGCGGGGGCATGCCCTGCAGCCTGCAGTGCGGGCCAAAGGGTATCGCAGCGAAGCCAGTCCTGCGCCCGGAAAGCGCCCAGCCATTCGTGCCAGATGTCCAGCGCGTGTTTCTGTGCGGCGGTCAACATGCCGAGGGGCGCAACCGGGCGGTAGATTGCCACGGCCTGTTCTTTTCCCTTGACGCATACACGGTCAAGCTCCTGCCACACAAAGCCGCGCGCCTGGGCATGGGTGCTTTCGCTGGCCACGATCTCGACTCCGTATACCTTGCACAAGCCCTCCAGGCGTGAGCCGAGGTTGACCGCATCGCCAATCACCGTGTAGCTACGCCGTATGTCCGAGCCCATGTCGCCGACACACATCGCTCCGGTGTTCAGGCCCACCCCCACGCCAATGGCGGGCAGGTCGAGCTGCCGATGTTCTTCATTCAGCACCTGCACTGCCTGCACCATGCCCAGGGCGGCGCGCACCGCCATCGTGGCGTGCTCCGGCGCGGCCACCGGTGCACCCCAGAAAGCCATCACACAATCACCCATGTACTTGTCGATGGTTCCACGCTCGGACCGGATGATCCGCGTGAGCCGGGTAAAGATGGTGTTGAGCAGGGCCTGCAGTTGCACAGGCTCCATGCGCTCAGACATGGCAGTGAAGCCGCGCATGTCGCAGAACATGACCGTGAGTTCCCGGCTGGCCGCCTGCATGCTGTAGCGCTCAGGCTCCAGCACCATCTCGTCCACCAGTTCAGGAGGAACATAGGTTCCGAACAGCTGCGCCAGTCCCCGCTTGGTCCGGCTTTCGACAAAATAGCCGTAGCTCATGTTCAGCGCATAGGCCAGCAAGACCAGTAACAGTACCGTCGCCAGAGGCATTGCCAAACCATGGGCCTGGTACAGCCAGGCATTGAGACCCACCAGCCCCGCCATCATCGCGCTGCTCAGCACCACAGCCGTTCCCGCGCCGAGCATTGGCAGCGCCAACGCCAGCAGCAGCCCTGTGCAGGCAATCTGAAATACATCGAACCCGGCGGCATAGTCCGGCCGCACGGTACCCGCACCATCCAGAAATCCGGCGATGACGTTGGCATGCGTTTCGACGCCTGGGTAGGCACCATCGACGGGTGTTGCCCGCAGATCCTGCAACCCGGGCGCGGTGGAGCCCACCAGCACAATCTGACCCTGCAGGCTGGCGGCCGCAAGCCGCCCTTCGAGGATATCGGCCGCCGGAATGTAGCGAAAGGACCCTCCCTGCGGCCCCCCCGGCCCCCGGTAGGGGACCAGGGTGGCAAGCTGGTCATCGACGGGGAGCCGCATGGCGCGGCCATCCTGGTGCAACTCGATGCCCTGGAGCGGTTCGGGGCCGCCGCTGGGGCTTGTCCGCGCAAAAACCGGACGCACCTGGGGTTTGTCCAGCAGAGCGCGAAACACCGCGAGAGCCAGCGATTCGTAGTACTGACCTTGATACTCGGCCAGCAAGGGCAGCGAGCGCACCACACCATCGGCGTCGTTCATGGCGTTGAAGAAACCCGCCATCGGCGCAGCCTGCGCCAGCGGCGCGATATTGCTGCCATACCCATTCCATGTCGTGGCCCGCAGCTGCCGCCCCTGCAAGACGGTGGTATCGAGCGTGGGGGCGGGCAAGATGCCACGAGCCTTACCGTCCCGGTCACTGGTGAAGTAGTAGCCCAGCACAACGCTCTGCCCTTCAAGCGAGCGTGCGAACTGCGCGTCAAAATCAAGCTCCGGCGCCAGCCGTGCAAGTTGCTCGGCAAAACCCGGCTGGCCCCGCAACGGCCCCTGGGCCAGCTGTTGCAGGTTCTTCAGACCTGAGCTGCCATCAGGTTCGGCAAAGACGATATCGAATCCCAGAACAGCCGCCTGCTGGCGCTCCAGCAGCTCCCGGGTAAAACGGGCCATTCTGTCGCGTCCCCAAGGCCAGTGCCCCACACGCTCGAGGCTTTGCTCATCGATATCGACGATGACGATGCGCTCGTCCAGCGTGCGCGGCATGGTCGCGCGCAGCCGGACGTCATAAATCAACTGATCCAGGCGCTCCAGCACAGGCATGTGCAAGGCGCCGGTGGCATGCAGCAGCGCCAGCAGCATCGGCAGCATGACCACCGCCATGCGGCCGCCGCGCCTGCGCAGCGTGCCCGCGAAGCGCCTGCCCACCCCTTTCAGACCCTGATCGCCCATCGCTTGCCCTCGGCTGCGCGGTGCAGGTGGGCTTGCCTTCAGCTCTGGATGAACTGCATTTCCGTGCCGGCCAACTCCAGCATGTCGCCCGTGTGCAAGGGCACCGGTGCCTGGCCGATGCGCGCTCCGTTGTGCATGGGAGTATCCGGGCCCTCCACGTGCGCCAGCACAAAACCATGGTTTCGCCGGGTGATGGAGGCCACGGCGACCCCCGGTTTGCCAATGGTGGTCACCACCTTGGTCAGCGCCACCTCACGCCCTGCGGCAGCCCCCGAAAGTACACGAATCACGGCAGACATGGGGGCGGCTGCGGCGCCTGCGGGCGCTGCAGCCGGTGCGGGCGCCGGGCGCGGCGCCAAAGGCGGGGGAACCATGCCGGGCTTGAAGATCATCGTCTTTTCGTAGCCCCCGTCCTCTTCCTCGTGGAGGAAGCGGATCTTGTACTTGCCGACTTCAATGGTGTCACCATTGCGCAAAACCTGCCGCTTGATGGCCTTGCCATTGACGTAGGTGCCATTGGTGCTACCCAGGTCCTCCACCTCCACCTCATGCCCGGTCATGTGCATCACCGCATGCTCGCCACTGACCGCGAGGTTGTCGATCACGATGTCGTTGTAGGGGCGGCGGCCCAGCATGGTGCGCTCCTTGGTGAGCTGCACCTCCTTGATGACGACGCCGTCGATCGATACGATCATTTTGGGCATGACCTACTCCTGCTCTTCTTTATGCATGTAAAACAATTCAATGGACGCTATGCCTGCCGCAACAACCGCGACATGAGACTGCGTCTGCCGCTCTCTGCAGCGCCCGCCTGCACCAAGACAACGCTGATGTTGTCCCGGCCTCCATTCGCATTGGCGGCGTCCACAAGACGCCGTGCCTTCTCTTCCAGCGGGACATTGGCGGCGGCCAGAGTGGTCAGTTCCGCGTGGTCGACCATCTCGCTCAGACCATCCGAGCACATGAGATACAGGTCCTGCGGTTCAACCTTGAATTCATTGATCTCGACAAGCACATGGTCTTCGACGCCCAGAGCCCGTGTGACCAGATTCCGGCTGGATGAAAGCGCGGCCTGCTGCGGGGTGATCAGACCGGCGTCGATCTGTTCCTGCAACCATGAGTGGTCGCGCGTGATCTGCTCCAAAATGCCAGCACGCAAACGGTAGCAGCGCGAATCACCGATATGCCCCAGCATCAGCCGGCTTCCCTGAAAAACACCGACCACCAGCGTGGTTCCCATGCCGGAGTACTGTGGATTGGCTTCGGCCGCGCCCAGGATGGCCTGGTTGGCATTGTCCACGCAGATTTCGATGCCGCGACGCAAATCAAACGCCTTGAGGTGGTGTCCGGCCTGGGCCAGCCAGCGCGCCAGTTCTGTGCGGATGAATGTGGTGGCCATGCCGCTGGCCACCTCGCCCGCGTTGTACCCCCCCATGCCGTCGGCCAGCAAGGCCAGGTGGTTCTGGGGGTCCACGCAAACAGCATCCTCATTGTTCGCGCGCACACGCCCTGGATCGGTGCGTGCGTAAAACTCGTAAACCATCTTCACCGCGGTCATCGCGCACCCGGGCCCATGGCGGAATCAGGAGCCCGCTGGACGGGGTCGTCATCCATTACAGTTTCTTGAAAGTCCGCCATTTTGTGCTCGTTGAGGTCGCTGCGCGCATCATAGACGAGCGAATGGTTCTCACGCACCTCTGCACCGCCCGTGCCAAGGCTGTTTTTCACGCCCCGCAAATCGGCGGCAAACTGGCGGCCCGTCTGGTAGCGTTCCTGCGGGTTCTTGCGCAATGCAAGGGCCACGATGCGGGCCAGTTCGGGCGGCACATCCGGGCGCAGCGTCCGAACGTCAGGCGCGGGTACGCGGGCGATGTTGTGCATCAACTCACTCATTGACGCCCCCCGCAACGGCAGGCTGCCCGTCAACAACTGGAACAGCGTGACCCCCAGCGCGTAGAGGTCGCAGCGCCCGTCCACCTTGTGCCCCGCCAGTTGCTCCGGCGCCATGAAACTGGGTGTGCCCAGCACCAGCCCGGTGCGGGTCTTGCTGCTGTCGGTGATGCGTGCGATACCGAAGTCCGACACCTTGACCATCCCCGTCGCCGCGTCGAACATGATGTTGGCAGGCTTGATGTCGCGGTGCACCACGTTCTGCTGGTGGGCGTAGTCCAGGGCATCGGCAACGCACGCCACGATGGACACCACCTGTTCCAGCGGCAACAGGTGGTTCACCTGCGTGGCATCGGTCAAATCCTGGCCCTTGAGCAGTTCCATGGCGATCCAGGCCAACCCGTGCTCGTCGCCGGCGTCGTAGATGGTGACGATGTTCTGGTGCTGCAGCCGCCCTGCAGACTCCGCCTCGCGGAAGAAGCGCGCACGCGCGTCGACCAGGGCGGCACCGTCGAATTCCTGCCCCAGGGCCAGCGCCTTGATCGCCACCACCCGTCCGATCTTCGGGTCGCGCCCCTGGTAAACGACACCCATTGACCCGCGCCCCAGCTCCTTCTCGACCTGGTACCGGCCCAGGAGCGCGGGGGCTCCCTGGCCCAATGGCGGTTGCGGCTCCGGGGGGCTTCCAGCCTGGTCTGCCACTTCACCCAGCCGCTTTGCCCGCTTGCGCCGTGCCCGCGCTTCCTTGTGCTCGCGGTCCTGCCGCAGAATGTGCTCGTACACGGCCTGTGCCTTGCCGTACTGGTGCCTGCGCTCGAAATCCTGCCCCAGGTTCATCAGGTTGTCCTGAACCTGCAGGCTGGCCGGAACACGGCGCAGCCGCTCAAACGCCATGTCAAGCTGCCCCTGGCCTTGCAAGGCCAGGCCCATCATCCGGTCGGCCTCGTGGGTGCCCTGCCCACCCTGCAGCTGCATCGCCGGTGAATCGGCTCGTCTAGCGCACACCGCATGCCAGAGGGCTCCGGCCACCAGCGTGATGACCACCAGCCCTGTGGGCACCCACTGCCCCAGCCACGCCAGACCCAGCCACTGCAAACCGGCCAGGCACAGGGCCAGGCCCAACGCCGCAAGGGCACCCATGGCCCAGCCCAGCCGCGGCAGCGCCAGCACAAAAAGCAATAGCACCCCAAGCCACAGCAGCACCACAACAGGCAGTGCCCAGACAGGCTGCACGAAAACGGCCCCCTGGCGGATGCTGGACACCTGGTCCGCCAGCAACACGACCGGCGGCACGGCCCTTGCGCCCGGAACCACCACCAGGGGCTGCACCTCCGGCACCGTTCCGCCAATGAGCACCACCCTGTTCTGCAGGCGGGCCGGCGGAACCTTGCCGGTCAGCAGGTCGTGGAAGGAAATCGTCGTAAAAGCATTCGTACCTTGCCGCGCGGCATGGTGCGGCGGGCGCAGCACCGCCTGGTCATCCGTGGCGAGCGTCAGCCCGCCGAGGCCCATGGCCCGGTCCTGCAGCTGCCGCACATCGCGCATCCCGAGGTGTAGGCTATGGGCTGCGGCCAGCAGCGCCAGCGCAGGCATGCCCGCCCCGTCCTGGCGCAGCACCAGGGGCAGACGGCGCACCACGCCGTCGCCATCGGTCAGTTCCTGCATGTGCCCCACGCCGACGGCCACCTGCCCGAGCAGCGCCATGGGGGGGCGCACGCCCTCGGCTGCCAGGGAATACGCCCCGGGATCGGCCATGGCACTGCGATGGACAAACGGCGGCCATTTTTCCACGCCTGCGTTGCTCTTGGCGTCCGGAGCCACGCGGGCCCCCAGCAGTACATTGCCTGCACGCTGGATGCTGGAGGCCAGCTTCTGATCGGTGTCCAGCACAGCCTCCGCTTCATCCAGCGTGCGCCCTATCAGGCCGCTCAGCGCGGCCGCCTCAGGCGCTGCGGCGCCGAGCAGGGCACGGATTTCCCGCAGATGGGTCTGGACCGGATGGGTTTGCGGGTGCTCGAACGGCGTGGCGTAAACAATGGTCTTGGCACCTGCCGCCGACAGACGGTCAATCGCCTGGGCGTGCACATCACGCGGCCACGGCCAGGGACCGGTCTGCGCCAGGCTTGCCTCGTCAATGGCCACGATCACGATCTCGCTCAAGGGCGCGCGGTCTGCGCTGGCCGCTGCTGCGTCGTAGATCCGGTGGTCCAGGCTTTGCATCAGGCCGGTGGCGAAATACAGCGCGGCCATGACCAATGCCAGCAGCAGGGCTGCCGCCCCGTGCTTGCGCATTGCCTGCTGCACCTCCGTTGTACGCCCCACGTGCACGTGCCCTTGGTTGACCCCGGATTTCCGTTGAGCCTGCCGTCGGCGCTGCGCAGGCCGCAGCGGCGCATTTGCGGCCTGACCAAGCCCCAAGGGAATCCGGGTTGAATTCGATGGATCAGTGATCTAGCAAGAACTGCGCCGACAGTTCGATGGCCTAAACCAGCGGTTCATGCGGCAGTGCGCGCCAGGACTTGCCATTTTTGTCATTTTGATAGCAAAAAGGCGCCAGTGGCCAAGCCACCAGCGCCTTTGACCGACGGAACGAAACGTCCCGGGTTCAGGTCAGAGCTGTGCCTTGAGCAGCTTGCCCAGTTCCGAGGGGTTGCGCGTCACGATGAAACCGCACTCTTCCATGATGGCGAGCTTGGCATCGGCCGTGTCGGCGCCGCCGGAGATCAGCGCGCCGGCGTGGCCCATGCGCTTGCCGGGAGGGGCGGTCACGCCAGCGATGAAGCCGACGATGGGCTTCTTCATGTTGGCCTTGCACCACTGGGCAGCTTCGGCTTCATCGGGGCCGCCGATTTCGCCGATCATGATCACGGCGTCGGTGTCGGGGTCTTCGTTGAAGGCGCGCATCACGTCGATGTGCTTCAGGCCGTTGATCGGGTCGCCACCAATGCCCACGGCGGTGGACTGGCCCAGACCGACTTCGGTCAGCATGGCCACGGCTTCATAGGTCAGCGTGCCCGAACGGGACACCACGCCGATGCGGCCCTTGCGGTGGATGTGGCCGGGCATGATGCCGATCTTGATTTCGTCGGGCGTGATGATGCCGGGGCAGTTGGGGCCCAGCAGCAGCGTTTTCTTGCCACCAGCGGCTTCCTTGGCCTTCATCTTGTTGCGCACTTCGAGCATGTCGCGCACCGGAATGCCTTCGGTGATGCAGATGGCCATGTCCAGGTCGGCTTCCACGGCTTCCCAGATGGCGGCGGCTGCGCCTGCCGGGGGCACGTAGATCACCGACACGGTGGCGCCGGTCTGCGTTGCGGCTTCCTTGACAGAGGCGTAGATCGGGATGTTGAAGATCGACTCACCGGCCTTCTTCGGGTTCACGCCGGCGACGAAGCAGTTCTTGCCGTTCGCGTACTCCTGGCACTTTTCCGTGTGGAACTGGCCGGTCTTGCCCGTGATGCCCTGGGTGATGACCTTGGTGTCTTTGTTGATGTAGATCGACATGTGTGTTCTCCGGGCTTACTTGACGGCGGCGACGATCTTGGTCGCGGCTTCGGCCATGGTGTCGGCCGCGATGATGGGCAGACCGGATTCGGCCAGCAGCTTCTTGCCCAGCTCTTCGTTGGTGCCCTTCATGCGCACGACCAGCGGCACGGACAGGTTCACGGCCTTGCAGGCGGTGATCACGCCGGTGGCGATGGTGTCGCACTTCATGATGCCGCCGAAGATGTTGACCAAGATGCCCTTGACGTTCTTGTTCTTGAGCATGATCTTGAAGGCTTCGGTCACCTTTTCGGCGGTGGCGCCGCCACCCACGTCGAGGAAGTTGGCGGGCTCGCCGCCGAACAGCTTGATGGTGTCCATGGTGGCCATGGCCAGGCCGGCGCCGTTCACCAGGCAGCCGATGTTGCCGTCCAGGCTGATGTAGGCCAGGTCGAACTTGGAGGCTTCCACTTCGGCCGGATCTTCTTCGTCCAGGTCGCGGAAGGCCACGATCTCGGGGTGGCGGAACAGGGCGTTGGCGTCAAAGTTGAACTTCGCGTCCAGGGCGATCAGGTTGCCCTTGGAGTCGCAGTTCAGCGGGTTGATTTCCACCAGCGACGCGTCGGTGTCCATGTAGCACTTGTAGATCTTGGCGAAGATGTCCACGGCCTGGTCGATGGAGGCGCCGGTCAGGCCGATGGCCGCGGCCACCTTCTTGCTCTGTTCGGCGGTGATGCCGGTCAGGGGGTCGATCATCTCGGTGATGATCTTCTCGGGCGTGGAGTGCGCCACTTCCTCGATGTCCATGCCACCTTCGCTCGAAGCGATCAGGGCGACCTTCTGCGTGGCGCGGTCGGTCACCAGGGACACGTACAGTTCGTTCTTGATGTCGGCGCCGTCTTCGATGTACAGGCGGCGGACCTTCTGGCCTTCGGGGCCGGTCTGGTGCGTCTTGAGCTGCATGCCCAGAATGTCGCCCGCCAGCTTCTTGACGTCGTCAATGCTCTTGGCCACCTTCACACCGCCGCCCTTGCCACGGCCACCGGCGTGGATCTGGGCCTTGACCACCCAGACGGGGCCGCCAAGCTTTTGTGCAGCTTCCACGGCTTCTTGAACCGTGAAGGCGGGAATGCCGCGGGGTACGGGCACGCCGAAATTGCGCAAGATTTCCTTGCCTTGGTATTCGTGAATCTTCATGAGGTCTCTCTCAGGAAAGGGATTTCACCCGTCTACCATGGTTGGAATGTCTGGCGGCGGGCGTGGGACATGGCAGCCGGTAAATGTATCATGTTGCGACGCACCATACCTTTTCTGAAGCTTACGCCCGCCGCAATGGGCGGGAGGCACCTTTGCAGGAGCAAAACATGTCCAAAGTATTCATCGACGGCGAAGCCGGTACCACGGGCCTGCAGATCCGCGAACGCCTGCAGGGCATGGCCGGGATCGAACTGCTGAGCATCGCGCCCGAACTGCGCAAGGACCCCGCCGCCAAGCGCGCCCTGGTCGGCCAGGCCGATCTCGTGGTGCTGTGCCTGCACGACGACGCGGCGCGCGAGACCGTGGCGCTGGTGGACGACATCGAAAAGACCACCGGCCGCGGCATCAAGGTGATCGATGCGAGCACCGCGCACCGCACCGCGCCGGGCTGGGTGTTCGGTTTCCCTGAACTGTGCGCGGGGCAGCTGGATGCCGTGCGCGCGGCCACGCGCGTGGCCAACCCCGGCTGCTATGCCACGGGCGCCATCGCGCTGCTGCGCCCGCTGGTCGATGCGGGTCTGTTGCCCAAGGATTTCGCGGTGTCGCTGCCCTCCGTGTCGGGCTACACCGGCGGCGGCCGCCCGATGATCGAGGCCTACGAAGCCGGTACGGCTGCGCCCTACGAGGCCTATGCACTGGGCCTGGCGCACAAGCACATCCCGGAGATCCTGCACTACACCGGCATGACGCGCCGCCCGCTGTTCATTCCTGCCGTGGGCAACTTCCCGCAGGGCATGCTGGTGCAGTTGCCGCTGCACCTGGACTTGCTGCCCGGCCAGCCCAAGGCGGCCGCGCTGCACGATGCCCTGGCCGCCCACTACGCGCGCACCAACACGCCCGAGCAATGGGTGAAAGTGCTGCCGCCGACGGACGACCTCAAGCTGGCCGCCGACACACTGGCCAACACCAACCAGCTGGAACTGCGCGTGTTCGCCAACGAGGCCTACCGCCAGGCCGTGCTGATTGCGCGGCTGGACAACCTGGGCAAGGGCGCCAGCGGCGCAGCGGTGCAGAACCTGCGCCTGATGCTGGGACTCTGAATACTATCAAATCAATAGCTGTTGGCGCTTAACCATCAAGCGCTACAGCCTGAAAACGCTTCAAATACTGGCGTCGGCATCCGGGCCTGCGCCACCCTGCACCACGCGCCGCACCACGTTGGCAGAGAACCCGCGCGCCATCAGAAAGCGCATCTGGCGCGCGCGCTCTTTGGCATCCTGCGCGGGTGTGCCAAATTTGCGCTGCCACACGGCCTGTGCACGTTCGTGCTCGGTGCCGCGCAGCTGCTCCAGGGCCTGGGCCACCGTGTCCGCATCCAGCCCCTTGGACTGCAGCTCCTGCCGGATGCGCTGATCCCCCATGCGCGCTGAACGGCGGTGCAGCAGCGACGCGGCCACCCGCGCCTCGCTGATGAAGCCCTTGGCCTGCAGCTCGTCGAGCACGCGCTCGATCTGGCCGGGCTCTTCCTCATAAGGCGCCAGCTTGCGCTGCAGTTCGGCGCGCGAGTGCTCGCGCGCCGCCAGGCAGCGCAGGGCCCGGCCTTTGAGGGAGGGCTGGGGTGCCGCCATGGTTTTCTGCCCGGCCGTGGTCAATCGGACTTGGGCTCGGCCGCCTTGCGGCCACGGCCTGCCGGGGCGGCCACCTCGCCATCGGCCGCAGCCACCGTGCCGTTGCCCATGGGCAATGCGGCGGGCAGCAGGGCGATGCCCAGGCTCTCGCGCACCTTGTTCTCGATCTCGTGCGCCAGTTGCGGGTTTTCGCGCAGGAATTCGCGCGCGTTGTCACGGCCCTGGCCGATCTTCTCGCCGTTGTATGCGTACCAGGCGCCGCTCTTTTCGACGATGCGCGCGTTCACGCCCATGTCGATGATTTCGCCCTCGCGCGAGATGCCCTCGCCAAACAGGATGTCGAACTCGGCCGTCTTGAACGGGGGGCTCACCTTGTTCTTCACCACCTTGACCTTGGTCTCGTTGCCGATGGCCTCCTCGCCCTTCTTGATGGTGCCCGTGCGGCGGATGTCCAGGCGCACCGAGGCGTAGAACTTGAGCGCGTTGCCGCCCGTGGTGGTTTCGGGGCTGCCGAACATCACGCCGATCTTCATGCGGATCTGGTTGATGAAGATGACAGTGCAGTTGGTCTTCTTGATGGTGGAGGTCAGCTTGCGCAACGCCTGGCTCATCAGGCGGGCCTGCAAGCCGGGCAGGCTGTCACCCATTTCGCCCTCGATTTCGGCCTTGGGCGTAAGCGCGGCCACCGAGTCCACGATGATCAGGTCCACGGCACCCGAGCGCACCAGGCTGTCGACGATTTCGAGCGCCTGCTCGCCCGTGTCGGGCTGCGAGATCAGCAGGTCCTGCAGGTTCACGCCGAGCTTTTGCGCGTACTGGATGTCAAGCGCGTGCTCGGCATCGACAAAAGCGCACTGGCCGCCCAGCTTCTGCATCTCGGCCACCACCTGCAGCGTCAGCGTGGTCTTGCCCGAGCTTTCCGGCCCGTAGATCTCGATCACGCGGCCGCGCGGCAGGCCGCCCACGCCCAGGGCGATGTCCAGCCCGAGCGAGCCGGTGGAGACGACCTGGATGTCCTCGATCACCTCGCCCTCGCCCAGGCGCATGATGGTGCCCTTGCCAAACTGCTTCTCGATCTGGGCCAGCGCGGCCTGCAGGGCCTTGGCCTTTTCGCTGTCGGGGGGCATGCTGCGGCTGATGGGTGCGTTCATGAAAAACTCCTTGGAATATTCGGTGGGATGCCTTGGCGCATCTCTCTGCGATTAATTACAGGCTGGATGCTTGAACAGTAGTTTATCCAGACATTTTCCGAAGATTGCAAACTATTTGGTCAGTTTGCCTTACCATTTGTCCATGCACTCTACCGCCCCCGTTCCGGCCCGCGCCGCGCAGCACGACGCCTGGCGCCAGACCCACTTGGGCCGGCTCATCGGCCACGCGCTGCGGCGCTTCGACGCCCGCGTGCTGCAACTCATGGCGCGCAACGTGGAGGTGCCGCTGGCGCTGTCCAACCTCGCGGCGCGCGACCAGGTGAGCGCGGCGCATGTGCACATCACGCGCCACCTCTCGCTGCACGGCGACCGGCTGGGCGACCTGGCCGAGCGCGCGGGCATGACCAAGCAGGCCATGGGCGCCCTCGTGGACCAGTGCGAGGCCTGGGGTCTGGTGGTGCGCGGCCCCGACCCGCACGACGCGCGGGCGCGCCGCGTGCACTTCACGCCCACGGGGCTGGCCTGGCTGCAGGCCTTCCAGGGCGCCGTGGCGCAGGCCGAGGCCGAATTCCGCGCCGAGGTGGGCGACGAGGTGGCCGCCGTGGTCGCCATCGGCCTGGAGGCCTACGCGGGCGGCGGCGGCCCCGCCTGACCGGGGCAGGGCACAAGATCCTAGAATCCGACAAAGAACAGGAGACACCATGCGCATCCTCATTGCCGAAGACGATCAGGTGCTGGCCGATGGCCTGCTGCGCACCCTGCGCAGCTCGGGCGCCGTGGTCGACCATGTGGCCAGTGGCAGCGAGGCCGATGCCGCGCTGATGACCAACAACGAGTTCGATCTGCTCATTCTGGACCTGGGCCTGCCACGCATGCACGGGCTGGAGGTGCTCAAGCGCCTGCGCTCGCGCGGCTCGGCGCTGCCGGTGCTGATCCTCACCGCCGCAGACAGCGTGGAAGAGCGCGTCAAGGGCCTGGATTTCGGTGCCGACGACTACATGGCCAAGCCTTTCAGCCTGCAGGAGTTGGAGGCGCGCGTGCGCGCGCTCACGCGCCGGGGCATGGGCGGCACCAGCAGCGCCATCAAGCACGGCCCGCTGGTGTACGACCAGGCCGGCCGCGTGGCCACCATCGACGGCAAGATGATCGAGCTGTCGGCGCGCGAACTGGGCCTGCTGGAAGTGCTGCTGCAGCGCGCCGGCCGCCTGGTGAGCAAGGACCAGCTGGTCGAGCGCCTGTGCGAATGGGGCGAGGAAGTGAGCAACAACGCCATCGAGGTCTACATTCACCGCCTGCGCAAGAAGATCGAGAAGGGCCCGATCCGCATCGCCACGGTGCGCGGCCTGGGCTACTGCCTGGAAAAAATCCCCGGGTGAGATGGGACACCCCCCTGAGCGGCTGCGCCGCTTCCCCCCGCTCTCGCAGCGCTGCGCGCTGCGGGCAGGGGGACGCCCCCAGCGCGGCGGGGCGACCCTTGCGCGGGGGCCGCTGGCCTGGGCCACGCCCGTTGCATACGCCCCAGATGGAGCGGCGCCAGTTACTCCTGATTTAATAGCTTATAGCGCTTACTCACATTGCGCTGAAGCCACTTTTTATTCAAAACCAGGGCAGCGATCTTGAAGATCTTCCAGCGCGAGCAGCGCTCCCTGTTCGGCGAGATCCTGGACTGGATGCTCACCCCGCTGCTGCTGCTGTGGCCCGTGAGCCTGGCGCTGACCTGGCTGGTGGCGCAGGGCATCGCCAACAAGCCGTTCGACCGCGCGCTGGAATACAACGCCCACGCCCTTGCCCAGCTGGTGTCGGTGCACAAAGGCCAGCCGCAGTTCAACCTGCCCCAGCCCGCCAGCGAGATCCTGCGCGCCGACGACTCCGACACCGTGTACTACCAGGTCATGGGACCGCGCGGCGAGCTGCTCTCGGGCGAGCGCGATCTGCCGCTGCCGCCCGAGGACGAGCTGCCCACCATCGGCGAAGTGCGCCTGCGCGACGCCGAACTGCGCGGCCTGGAGATCCGCATGGCCTACATCTGGGTGCGCCTGCCGCTGCCCGATGCGCCGCTGGCCCTGGTGCAGGTGGCCGAAACGCGCGAGAAGCGCAGCGTGCTGGCCACCGAGATCATCAAGGGCGTGATGGTGCCGCAGTTCGTCATCCTGCCGCTGGCCGTGCTGCTCGTCTGGCTGGCGCTGGCGCGCGGCATCAAGCCGCTCAACCAGCTGGAAGAGCGCATCCGCGCGCGCGACCCCGACGACCTCTCCCCGCTGGACCACAAGACCGTGCCGCTGGAGGTGGCGCCCCTGGTGGCCTCGGTGAACGACCTGCTCACCCGCCTGAACGACTCGCTGGCCACGCAAAAGCGCTTTCTGGCCGATGCCGCGCACCAGCTCAAAACTCCGCTGGCGGGTCTGCGCATGCAGGCCGATCTGGCGCAGCGCGAAGGCACCAGCACTGACGAGCTCAAGCGCTCGCTGCAGCAGATCGGGCGTTCCAGCATCCGTGCCACCCACACCGTCAACCAGTTGCTGGCACTGGCCCGCGCCGAAGGCGGCGGCGTGCAGATGGCGCATGTGCCCTGCGATCTGGCCCGCCTGACGGTGGAGGTGGTGCGCGACTCGGTGCCGCGCGCGCTCGACAAGTGCATCGACCTGGGCTACGACGGCGCCGAACCCGGAGCGCCCGGCGTGTGGCTGGACGGCAACCCCACCCTGCTCAAGGAGCTGGTGCGCAACCTGGTGGACAACGCCATCAACTACACGCCGTCGAGCGCCGACAAGCCCGGCATCATCACCGCCCGCGTGCTGGCCGACACCTTTGGCCGCGTGCTGCTGCTGCAGGTGGAAGACACCGGCCCCGGCGTGCCCGAGGCCGAGCGCGAGCTGATCTTCCAGCCCTTCTACCGCGCCCTGGGCACCGACGCCGACGGCTCCGGCCTGGGCCTGCCCATCGTGCTGGAGATCGCGCGCCAGCACGGCGCCGAGATCTCCGTGGAAGACGCCCGCCCCGGCCAGCAGCCGCCGGGGGCGCGCTTCACGGTACGCTTTCCGGCACGCGAGTCGCCAGACGCACCGGACTGACCCGGCCCCGGGGAATGCCATCCCGGCCGCCGCTTCACACGGCCCTCACAAACTTCATACCCCCCTCACACCCGGGGCAAACACTGCCTGCACATTCACTGTGGAGGACGCCTTGAAACACCCCTGGTTCACCAAACTGGCCGCGCTGGCCGCCATCACCCTGCTGCTGCTGTTCGGCCTGGGCCTGATTGACGACGTGGTGCGCGACCGCCAGCGCTACCGCACCCTGACGCAGCACAGCGTGGCCAGCAGCCTGGCCGGGCCGCAGACCCTGATGGGCCCGATGATCCACAGCGCCTGCGTCGAGAGCTGGGACGTGGAAGCCGGCACGGGCGCAGAGCGGCGCCGCGTCGAGCAGCGGCGTGAATTCCTGCTGACCGCCATGCCCGAACAGCTCCAGCTGCGCAGCAGCGCGGCCCTGGAGGAACGCGCCCGGGGCCTGCACACCGTGCACGCCTACACCCTGCAGGCCCACATCACCGCACAGTGGGCAGCGCTGACCAGCCTGCAGCCCCAGGCCACGGTGAAAGGCTCGCGCATGCAGTGCGGCGCCCCCATCCTGATGCTGGCCGTGGGCGATGCGCGCGGCATCCGCACCGCGCAGCTCGTGCTGGGCGAGCAGCCGCTTGCGCTCAAGCCCGGCACCTTCCACCCCACCTACAGCCGGGGCCTGCACACCACGCTGCCCGAATCGGTGCGCGACCTGGCGGACGGCCTGGCCGTGACGCTGGAGCTGGAACTGGTGGGCACCGAGCGCCTGTCCATCGTGCCGCTGGGCAGCCGCACCGAGGTGCAGATGGAAAGCCCCTGGCCGCACCCCTCGTTCACCGGGCGCTTTCTGCCGTCCGAGCGCGAGGTGCGGAACGACGGCTTCACGGCACGCTGGCGCCTGTCATCGCTGGCCACCACGGCGCAGCAGGACATTGCCCAGGGCAAACCGGTGTGCGAAACCGCCGACAACCCGGAAGGCTACGCACCGCCGCCCCCGGCGGCACGCGAATGCGCCGACAGCTTCAGCGTGGCTTTCATCGACCCGGTGAACCCGTATGCGCTGTCAGACCGCGCCACCAAATACGGCGTGCTGTTCATCGCCCTGACCTTCGTGGCCGTGGGCCTGTTCGAGTTGATGCTGCGGCTGCGCGTGCACCCGGTGCAGTACCTGCTGGTGGGCAGCGCGCTGTGCAGCTTCTTCCTGCTGCTGGTGAGCCTGTCGGAGCACCTGCCGTTCAGCCTGGCTTACGCCGTGGCGGCCACGGCCTGCGTGCTGCTTCTGGGCTACTACGCCAGCCACATGCTGGGCAGCCTGCGCCGGGGCCTGCCCTTTGGCGCAGGCATGGCACTGCTCTATGGCCTGCTGTATGTGCTGCTGCAACTGGAGCAGACCGCGCTGGTGGTGGGCTCCATCGCCCTGTTCGCCGTGCTGGCCCTGGTGATGGTGCTGACGCGCCGGGTGAACTGGTACGGGCTGGGCAGCCCCCTGGGCGGCACCCCTGCGCCCCAAAAGCCATGAGCGGCACCCCCTCTTGCAGCCCGGACACGGCCTGGGCGCAGCACCTGATGGCCCCCGTGGCAGCACAGCACGCAGCCCTGTCCCCCGCCGAGGCGTTGCGCGTGCAGGCGCTGCACGACCGCCTGCTGGCCGCCCTGCAGGCCAACGACCGCGCCGCCCTGCGCAGCACCCGGCAAACCGTGCTGCGCGCCGCCTACACACCGGCCGAAAGCCCTGCGCTGCGCACCGCCCTGCGTGCGCTGGTGTGGCGCATGGCGGCGCTGGTGCCGGCGGCCAGGCGCAGAGGGCGGGGATACGAATGAAATATGGCTCAAGCGCTTTATGGCAAAGCGCAGATAGCTATTAAAACAGGAGCAATTGCTATGCCGCTTCTGTTTTGTTTCTGCTGTCGACCCTCAGCCGCCATCCAGCTAGAAGCTCTAAAGCCGTCATTCAGCCATGATGGCCAGAAAACCTTCGATTTCCTGCTGCCCCATGTTTCGTGGATGCCGCAAACTGTGCCATTTCACAAACATGCGCACCCATTGCACGTAGGCCTGCTCGGTGCGCAGGCTATAGTGTTTGTAACGAATTCGCTCACGGACCTGATCCAGCAACCGTGTAGCGTGCAACACAGGAGGGGAGGCGGGTTTCATGGCTGAATTTAGTACTGTATTTTTATGCGGTAAACATGCTACAGAGCTAGGCTACAAGCCCCTTTTCGCGTTCTTTTCGTGCCGATTTAGACCGCACGTGCCAGATATGGCCTGCGCGTTGGTGCGATCTACATTACGTTTTGCCTCAACTTCCTGCTCGGTAAGAAGAGCTAACCATGACCAATAGAAATCCACGAAACGGTATCAAGAAGAACACTACGCAACCGAAGCCCGCTCAAGAAAGTGTGATTTCTAAAGGAGCGAAGGTCACCGAGAAGAAGGTTGTCGTCACAGTCGGAGACAAGAATGCGCAGGTCTTAGCTGCAACAGTGGGCGGGGCCGTCATCGGAAATCTGATCGCCCCTGGAATTGGCGGCGCACTATTCGGTGGCGTCATTGGCGCCCTGCTCGGCAACGGCTCTCCCGACAAGGGGGCCAAGTGAATCCAAATCTCATTGGCCTTTATGTTGGCGCCGCCGCTAGCCTGCTGTTTTTAGGGGTCAGCTTTTTTTACTACAAAAAAGTACCTTCGTTGAACCAAGTAGCCGTTGTATTGCTCGCGTGGGCAGGTGCAGTTGTTGGCGTCCACTTGGGGTATTTTTCGTTAACAGCCGAGGATGCTGCATTGGGAAGGCTGGCAGATCAGCGAATCTCGATTTTTTTGGGTGCCCTTGCGGTGGTGTGGACTGCAGCCGAGTCCTTCTTCACCTCTTGCAAGGCCATTAAGGCATAACAATTCGTTCCATCGGACGCGCGAAAGTGCGCCGCTGAGCTCCAGCGTTGGACGTCATGACTACTTACATTCGGCAGAACATCCTCGGCAACGCGCCCCAATTGCCGATCAATGATCAGCAGTTCGAGGATCTCGCAAATGCCCGGATAGCGCTCAACGCGGCCTTTGCACTCGAAGAGTCTTATGACCTGCTAATAGGTAACTACGTCGAAGTTGAGAAGGAACTACTTGCTGCGGCAGCGAGTAACGCAGTTCAGGATCTCACCGAATACAAAGACTTCTTCGATTTGCGCTCTACGATCAATCGCCGTGTTGTCAATCTGCTCACGACGACACGGCTTTACCTCGATCAAGCGCCACAGCGCTTAGCCGACTGCGCGGCAGATCCAGCTGGCGCCAAAAATGAATTTAAGCTGCGCACCAATGAACATTACGACGGATTCTTTAGTTATCGCTTCTTGGAGGCTCTGAGAAATCATGTCCAGCACTGCGGGCTAGCCGTCCATCATTTGAGTCACGGGCGCAAGTATATTGGCGAAGGCGGTGAGCGCGTAATAGAAATATCCGTTCAGCCGTTCTCTGAGAAGCGGCACCTTGCTGCGGATGGTGGATTCAAGAAGAAGATTCTTGATGAAATGCCTGACAAGGTTGTGTTAACGCTGGCCATACGAGAGTACCTCCAATGCATAGGAAATCTCCATATGCTTGTGCGCGACCATGTTGCCGATTGCGTGCTGAAGTCGCGTCAGGTGATAAACGATCAAATCTCTAGATATGCTAAAGAGAACGACGGTGTAACCCTCGGGCTCACCGCGTTTCGGATCAACTCCCAAGGGCAGCAAGAGGTGTTGCCCCTGCTCCTGGATTGGGACGATGTGCGACTAAAGCTTACTTCTAGGAACTCAGGCCTGGTTGCACTTGGTCGGCACGTAGTAACAGGACGAGCAAGGTAGAGGCTACATAAATGACGTCCAACCAGTCGCTCGAACCGACTCGCGGCGGCTTGCCGCCGCTCGCGGCTCACCTTCAACGTTGAGTGACTGGTTTCTCTTGTGGTCATCGGCTGCTTTTGGCCGACAGCTGCCATCACGGAATGCGCAATCTGGTTTTCAGGTGAATGCGGCCGAACGCAATGGCTGAAGACAATCCGTGAAGGATCTTTCACCACCGAATCGCTACCAAAACAATAGCTTGCAGCGCCTTTTATACGGTCATTTCAGCATTAAACAATGCAAAACAACCCATCCATCAAGCGCCAACAGCTATATTTTCAATAGCATATCAATGCGCATGCGTTCCCTGTCCGCCCAGCTGGGTCACCAGCGCGGCATCGACATCGGCATACGCCAGCACCGCGCCGCCGCGTTGCTCGGCGAACTGGAGGGCGGCTTTTTTGGAGGCGAAGGCGGGCAGGTTGCCCGCGCGCATGGGGCCTTTGGCCGAGGAGCCGTGCACATAGAAGGCGCTGCGCGCGTCGGTCCAGGTCTTGCTGGACACGTCGGTGACGTAGTGGGCCACGATCTCGTCGGCGCTGCGCCCCGGGCTGTAGCGGGCGACGTCGTTCAGGTACATGAACAGGCTCAGTGGCGAGTCGAAGAATTGCGCGTCGCCGTTGACGAAGATGACCTGCGCGGCCCAGTCGGGCGAGCGCGCGGGGTACATGCCGCAGACCGGGCAGCGCACGTCGGCGGGCACCGGGCGGGCGGCCTCCAGCGGCAGGCCTGAAGCTGCGTCATAGGGTGTGGGCGGGGCCACGACGCAGACGTCGGGGTCGAGCACCGGGGTGGCCTCGGGCGCCAGCGCGGTCTGGAGGGCGGGCAGGCTCCACCACGCCGTGGCCGCCACGGCAACAACCACGGCCAGCGCCCCGGTGCGCCACAGGCGGCGGGCCGGGGAGGGCAGGGCGTCTTGCCAGGGCAGGTGCATGGTGTGTGCGGGCGTGCGCGGTACCGGTTTACATCCGCGTGTCGTGCAGTGCGCCGCCGCTCAGGTCCACCATGTCGGCCTTGATGTCGCCAAAGCGCAGCACCTTGCCGCCGTATTCGCTGGCGAACTTGGCGGCGTCCTGCTCCTGCGCAAAGCTGGCAATCGTTGGCCCCATGGAGCCGTGGCGCTTGCTGCCCAGCACGAAGAAGGCGGTCTTGGCGTCGATCCAGTGGCCTTGCGGGTGGTCCCATTCGGCCTTGCCCATGTCCTGCACATAGACGGCGCGCACCGCGCGCACCTGCTCGCCCGCCAGCAGGGTGCTGAACAGTTCGACCGTGTCGCAGAAGAAGCTGGGCTTTTCCTGCGCGGCATAGTGCACCTGGGCCTTGGGGCCGGGGTAGTCGGACAGCAGCATGCCGTCGAGCTCGCAGCTGGTGGAGCGGTCGATTTCGATGGGGGCGAGGGACTGCGCCTCGCTGGCGCGCTCGCCGCAGCCCGCGAGCAGGCCCAGCGATCCGAAGGCGGCCCAGGCGGCCAGGCCCAGCACCTGGCGGCGGTCGCCACAGGCCTCGGTGTTGCCGGCATGGCGCCGGCGGCAGGAACAGCGGTAGGTCATGGTTTGAATCTCCAGTTGGCCAGGCCCAGCGGCACGATGATCCAGGCGAGCATGACACCGCCCATGGCGGCGGGGCTGCCCATCGTTGGCGGAACGATGCTGGCCAGGCCATACAGCGTGCGCACGTCGTCGAGCGAGAACACGTTCAGGATGCGGAACACGTCGGCGGGGTTGAGCAGCAGCAGCCAGGCGAACACCTCGCCGCCAAAGCGCCCGCCCGTGCCCACGAGCGCTCCGAGCAGCAGCAGGTCGAACACCAGCACGAAGAAGAACCAGGTGGCAATGGCCAGGCCCGAGGCGCGCGTGCGGTCGCGCGCGAGCACCGAGAGCAGCACCGCCAGGCTCAGAAAGGCCAGGCCCAGCAGCACCGAGCTGAGCATGAAGCCGAAGTAGTGGTACATGCCGGACCAGCTCATCTGGCGCGACAGCAGCACCGCCACCAGGCCAAAGCCCGCCAGCGTGGACAGCGTGAGGGCGGCGGCCAGGCCGAGGTATTTGCCCAGCAAGAGCTCGAAGCGGGTGATGGGCAGGGACAGCAGCAGGTCGAGCGAGCCGCGCTCGCGCTCGCCCACGATGGCGTCAAAGCCCAGCAGCAGCGCGATGAGCGGGATGAGGTAGATCACCAGACTGACCAGGCTGGCGATGGTGAATTCGATCGAGCGGAAGCCCACCTGCCCCTGCTGCGCACCGCCAAAGTAGGCGATGACGAGCGAGAACACGGTGAAAACAAGCGCCACCGCGAGCACCCAGCGGTTGCGCATGCGGTCGCGGAATTCCTTCGCGGCAATGGTGAGGATTTGCGTCAGTTCCATGGGGCCATCTTTCAATCGGCGAATCCGAAGAACACGTCTTCGAGCGACGGCTCCAGCATCTTCAGGTCGAGCACGCGCGCGCCGAACGGCGCCAGGGCCGCGAGCACGGCCATCTTCTGCGCGCGCGGGCAGGCCAGGCGCAGCCCGCTGGGCAGCACCTCGGGCGGGGTCGCGGTGAGCTGCTCCAGCGCCTGGGCCACGGCGGGCACGTCGGCGGCCTCAAGGCGCAGTTCGAACACCAGCGGCATCTGCGTCTGCTCGCGCAGGGCGTGCACGCTTCCGAGGGCCTGGATCTTGCCGGCCGACATGATGGCCAGGCGGTCCACGCGCTCCTGCAGTTCGGCCAGGATGTGCGAGGTGATGATGACCGTCACGCCCTCGGCCTGCAGGCCGCGCAGCGTGGCGTAAAAGTCGCGGATGGCCTGGGGGTCCAGGCCGTTGGTGGGCTCGTCCAGGAACAGCACGCGCGGCTGGCCCAGCAGGGCCTGGGCGAAACCGAGCCGCTGGCGCATGCCCTTGGAGTATTCGCGCACGGGGCGGCTTCCGGCGTGCGCCAGGCCCACGCGCTCCAGCACGGGCTGGCATTGCGCCTGCGGCGCATGCTTGAGCCGGGCGAAGAAGCGCAGGGTTTCGAGGCCGCTGAGGTTGTCGTACAGCACGACGTTCTCGGGCAGGTAGCCCAGGTGGCGCCGCGCGGCGCGAAAGCCCCGCCCCCGAACCGAGGCGCCGCCAACCAGGATCTCGCCCTGCGTCGCCGACACCAGGCCGAGCATCATCTTGAACAGCGTGCTCTTGCCCGCGCCGTTGTGCCCGATCAGGCCGAAAATTTCGCCCTGGGGAACGTCCAGGTCCACGCCATCGACGGCCTGCAGCGCGCCATAGCGCTTGCTCACGCCACGCAGCGCTATCGCCGCGCCGTCACTGGCCGGAAAAGTACTTGCCACGCCATTCGCTCCATTGTTGGTTGGTCGGTTGCATGCGCGGCTTGGGGTCCACCACCGAGGGCACGCGCAAGACCGGGAACTGCTGGCCCACCAGGCGCAGCGCCTGCACCGCGGGGCTGGCCAGCAGCAGCTTCATGCTGGGGTGGCGCCAGGTGAGGCGGTCCACCATGTCGTTGGCTTCGTAGGGCACGTCGCCCACGCCGTCACCGTTGCGGTCCCAGCCCAGGTAGTTGCTCCAGTGGTTACCGCTCTTGGCGCCCCAGCGCTCGTCGCGCGAGCCCACGTAGCGCACCTGCTCGCGGTTGGAGATGAAGTCGTTGCCCTCCACCTCGTTGCGCGTGGAACCGGCCGACAGGTGCACGCCCACCACGTTGTCCACCACCAGGTTGCCGTTGAGCTTGATGTACTCCACGTCGTAGATGAAGAACCCCCGGTTGTTGCCCGCCACGATGTTGTTCTCGATCACCGAGTCCTGCAGGGTGCGCAGCATGATGCCGTGGTCCGAGTTGCCCCAGGCGCGGTTGTTGCGCACCACCTGGTCGCGCACCTCCATGAGGGCCAGGCCGCCCCGGTTGTAGTAGGTGTCGTTGTCTTCCCACAGGTTGTAGTAGGAATTCATGTAGTGCGTGCCGTAGCGGCTGTGGTGCAGTTTGTTGCCCCGGAACACGGCATGGTGCGACACATCGACATACAGCGCGTCACGCACGAAGCTGATGTTGTTGTTGAAAATGCGCGCGCCCTTGGTGTTGTAGAGCTGCACGCCATTGCCGCGCTGCGACGAGCCGTATTCGCGCTTGCCGGTGATGGTGTTGTGCTCGATCAGCACGTCGTCGGCCTTCTCGATCCACAGGCCGAACAGGTTGTAGGTCAGATCGCAGTGGCGCACCACGGCACGGTGGGCGCCAGGGTATAGATAGATGCCCGCGTTCTGGTTTTTCAGGCTGTCGCCCGAATCGCGCACGATCAGGCCCTCGATCACCACGTCAGGCGCGGTCACGCGGATGGTGTCGCCCTGGTTGCCGCCGCTGAGGGTGGGGCGGTCGATGCCGCGCAGCGTGAGCGGCTTGTCGATCAGCAGGTTGACGCGGTACATGCCGCGCGCCACCTCGACCACATCCCCCGGCGCAGCGGCCTGGATGGCGGCCGCCAGGTCCTGGCCCGGCTGCACCGACACGGTGGCGGCCCAGGACAGGCAGGCGGACCCCAGCCCCAGCAGCGCGGCACACACCGTGCGCAGTAGGACACCCTTCATAGGTTCAGCAAGCCCAGCGTCTTGAGCGTCAGGAACAGGGCGGCACCGATCAGAAGATTCTTGAAACCGACGTAACTCATCATGTCCATCACGCTGGCCGCGCGGTAGTTGCCGCGCCACCAGACGCCATCCTTCACGTAACGGCGGCCCGACAGGCGTATCAGCACTTCGTACACGCTCCAGCCAAACCACCAGCCAATGATCGCCCCCGAGGACAGGCTGCCCATCGCGGCCATCACCCAGGCCACCGTTGCAGCCACCGCCAGCGAGAAGCCCGCCACCTGCAGCGCACGCTGGCTGTGCCAGCCTTCGGTGCTCCAGGGCCAGATGTGGTCACGCACTTCGAGCATGATCCACTTCAGGCGCGATTCGCCTGCTTTGTGGAAGGGTGCCACAGGTTCAGTAGGCATGCGTGGGTCGGGGCCATTCGCGGCCTTGGCGCTGATCTGCTCCTCGAAGCTGGCGGCCGGATGGATCGGGATGAAATAGCCGTTGGCGCCAATCGGCGTGATCTCCAGACCGTCCTTCTCGCGGCGCTTGCGCTCCTTGGCCAGGGGCGGGCAGCCCTTCACGTCGGTGTACAGCACCATGCAGTCGAGGCAGTGCAGGCATTCGCGGTGGTCGATGCGGCCGTCGGCATCGATGGCCTGTGCTCCACAGCCCACGGCACAGGCCTTGCAGCTGTTGCAGTCCTGCTTGCGCTTGAGGCCGAACCAGCGGAAGGTGCTGGGCATGGCCAGCGACGCGCCCAGGGGGCAGATGTATTTGCAGTAGGGCCGTTCGATGAAGATCGACACACCGAGGATGGCCGCCACGAACAGCCCATAGGGCCAGGCGCGGTTCATCACGCCGACCAGGAAGGTGGTCTTGAAGGGTTCGACCTCGGACAGCTTCTCGGCCATCCCCATGGAGAACATGGACGCGGCGAGCAGGAAGAAGAAGACGGCGTACTTGATCCACTTGAGCCGGTCATGCCATTTCTGGGGCAGCTGGGTCTGGAAGCGCTTCAAACCGACCGCCTTGGCGATCTTGTAGATCGCTTCCTGCAGCGAGCCGAACGGGCACATCCAGCCGCAGAACAGGCCGCGCCCGAACAGGAACACGGTCACGATGATGAAGATCCAGAACAGGAAAATGAACGGATCGGACAGGAACAGCGACCAGGTCCACTGGAACAGCAGCGCATGGAACCAGGTTAGCACCTGCGTGATGGAGGGCTGTGCCATGTAGCCAAAGCCGATCCAGAAGATGCTGATGGCCCAGAAGGTGTATTTGAAGCCGTTGACGGGCCATTTGTTCTTGTGCGTGGACAGGCGCGTGAGCTTCTCGCGGTAGGCGTACACCACGGTGACGGCCACCAGCAGCAGGGCGAACAGGGAAATCGGCAAGGCTTGCGACTTCCAGACGCGCACCCAGGGCGCATCGGGTTCGACCACCTTGGGACGCCCGCCTTCCAGCAGGCTGGCAGGCATCCAGTATTTGGATTCGAACACGGCAAAGCTGCGATGCCCGGTGGCACGATCGACACGGTTGCCCAGGAAGGCCATCTTCCAGGGGTACGCGGCCGAGAAGGCCGCCGAGCGGATCACGAAGATGGCCGATTCGTTGTAGCTGGGCGCCCCTGCGGCCTCCAGGCCATAGAGGTTGTAGTAGTCGAGATCGCGGAAGGTGAACGAATCGGCGCCCTGCTTGACCTGCACGCGGTCATAGAGGCCGCCGCGCACGAAACCCGAGCCCTTGAAGGATTCCACACCTGCAGTACGGATGATGAAAAAGGCGCTCTCCTGCGGCTGCAGGCGTGAATGCAGATTTTCATAGCCCCGCTCGCCGAGCAGGCTGCGCCCCAGGTCCGGGTGGTTGAGGTCGCCAAACCACAGTTCAATGAAAGGCTCGGGGCTGCGTGGCAGGCCCACCTGCTCAGGTTTGACGAGCAGGCGCTGCACCACCCCCATCTGGACCAGTTGGGCCCAGTCGTAACGCTGCCCGCTGGCGATGAAGCGCGCGGGGTCGCGCACAGTGGGTTCGATGATGCCTGTCTGCCGTGCCACGGCAGCCCCCGACATCATCATCACCTGGTTCTGGGCAATGACGGTGACGGTGGCGCCCGAAATGGCGTCCAGACCAATCACGTTTTCTTCGGGGCGGGACGGGCCGACCTCGATCACGTCCTTGACCGATTTGCCCAGATACTGGTTGTTGAAATTGACCAGGGCCGATTCGGGAATGCCCAGCAGCAGGATGGGTTCGGAGTGCTTGAGCACCTGCACGCCGACAAAATGCCCCTGCAAATCCATGCCGATCAGCGTCACCACCGGCTTGCCCGAATAGGCCGGCGTGTCGGTGATGTCGGTCGAAAGCATCACATAGCCGAGCAGCTTCTTCTCGGCGGTATCGTTGTCATAGGCCTCCACATACGGTGGCTGCCCCTTGCGTTCAGAGAAATGCTTGGCCCCGGGGAACACTTCGGCACAGGGCAGCAAGGCACACATGTCGGGCACCGTGTTGGCCCCCGCCGGCAGCTCGGCCTCGTAAGCGCCCGCACGGACCTGCGGTGCGAAAAGCGACAGCGCCAGAAAAAAAGCGATCCCGAGGATCGCGAACCGATGACCGAGCAAAAACATCACGCTTTCCTATCAAGGAGGCGCCGCACCCCTGTGCGTGCGCCTCCGGTTGGCTGCCTATCAGGCTTCAACGATCATGCGCGTACGCATTTCCAGGTGAAGCGCGTGGCAGAAGTGGGTGCAGTAGCACCAGAACACGCCGGGCTGGTCGGCGACAAAGGTCACCGATGCCGTTTCCAGCGGGTTGACGATGAAGTTGACGTTGTAGTTCGGAATGGCGAAACCGTGCGTCAGGTCTTCGATCTTGTCCAGGTTGGTCAGGATCAGGGTGACTTCGTCGCCCTTCTTCACCTTGAACTCGCGCATGCTGAAGGCAGGCGCCAGCGAGGTCATCTTGACGGTGACCTTCTTGCCATTGCGGAACACGCCCGATTCCTTGGGGTCCTTGACCGCGTTGGGGAAGTCGTCCAGCGAATACACCTGCTTGGGCTTGACCAGATCGCGCTTGAAGATGATGAAGTCATGCGGCTCACCACGCACGGGGTGGTCGGCCATGAGAACCATCTTGTCGCCCGAGATGTCGATCAGCTGCTCGTTCTCGGCGTGCAGCGGGCCCACGGGCAGGAAGCGGTCCTTGGAGAACTTGCAACCCACGGCCAGGTACTTGCCGTCGGCCGCCACGGTTTCGGACTGCGATGCATTGATGTGGCCAGGCTGGTAATGCACGTCCAGGCGGTCCACCACGTACTTGGCGCTCTTGTCGCCCGCATGGAACTTGATGGCGGCATCCACGTTCCACTTGACCACCTGGCTGTCCAGGAACAGCGTGGTGTAGGCGTTGCCACGGCCGTCGAAGGCGGTGTGCAGCGGGCCCAGGCCCAGTTCGACTTCGGCCACGATGGCGTCGTCGAGCTTTTCCATCTTGCCGTCGAACCAGTCGAGCACCTTGGCCAGTTCGATCACGGTGGCGGTGGGCGAGAGCTTGCCGGCGCAGATGAAGTACTTCTGGTCGGGGCTGGCGTTCACGCCGTGGGGGTTCTTGGGCACGGACACATAGGCCGTCAGAGCGGTCTTGGGATCCTTGTTGGCTTCGTGCGTGCCGTCCACCACGGGCACCTTGGAGCTGCCGATAGTCTTGAACTTGCCGGCTTTGACGGCTTCTTCGATGCGGGCGACGTTGAAGAACAGGCAGGCGTCGCGCTCGGCGGACATCATGTCCTCGTACTTGGCACCCATTTCGGTGTTGTACTGGTTCGTGGCGGCGAGCTTGCCGTCGAACGAGGTGGCCACCAGATCGCAGTTGCCGTCGATCAGAACCTGCCAGCGCACTTCCATGGTCTCGGCGTCCACGCACGAGAACAGCGAGCGGTACTTGGTCGAATCTTCAATACCGGCGTTGGGCAGGGGAATGGAGAACTCACCGCCGCAGAACACGCGGGTGGTGTAGTTGATGGCCGGATCGACGGGGTCGCGCTTGTCCGGGAAGATGCCGTGGAAGCCCTGAACGTTGGGCAGCTGGGTGATCTTGTCGCAGACGAAATAGTCGAGACGGATGCGGGCGATACGGCTGTTGATCTTGTCGTTGATCCAGGCGTAGCGGCCGTCGTAGTTGCCGTCCTTGTAGGAAGCGTGCGTGTGGTGCGTGTCGCCCACGGTGTAGCGCAGATTGCCATCGGGCTTGGTGCCCATGATGGCCTTGGATTCGTTGGTGATACCCCAGCCGACCAGTGCGTCGGGAACGAAGCAGGGAATGCGCAGCAACTCACGGCCCGAGGGCAGGCCCAGAACGCGCATGTCGCCGGTATGGCCGCCGCTCCACAGACCGTAGTAGGTATCGAGTTCACCGGGCTTGAGGTGCGCGCTGGCACCACCATGCGCGGCCGGTGCCGCCGGGGCCGGGGCGGCCGGTGCTGCAGCCGGTGCTGCGGCAGGCTTGTCGTTGCAGGCAGCAACGCCCACAGCCAGACCCGCTACCGCAGCGGTATTGATGAAACGGCGGCGGCCCATGCCGGCAGTTTCGGTACTCAGATCTTCTCTCTTGTCGCTCATGGTGATTACCTCTCTTAGGATTGGCTCAGAAAAAACGGAGGAGCCCGCGCCGGGGGTGGCGCCGCCATGGCAGCCACGGTATGCACGCAGGACGGGGGCAGGGGCTGGCGCGCCAGCGGCAGAAGTGCCGGCACACGGGCTTGCGGGGGTTCTGGTGGAGAGACCTCCAGCAGACAAAGGGGGCAGTCCATGCCTTTGGCGCCGTGCTTCACGGGGCCATCATCGGAATGGACAACGACTTTGACACCGCCTGCGTTGGTGCAGACGACGTCCATGGCCTTGGGCTGAACCAGCGGCGACGCCACCGCCACGCCCAGGCAAAGCGCAAACCAGGCCAGCACCAGCCAGCGCAGCTGGGTCATGGATCTCAGGGTTTTCATGGTTGGGCAGTATAGGAGGGCGAAATCGCGTGTCCTTGACATTAGTCACGCTTGGTTTCAAGACCACAAAACCAGCAGGCTTAATTCTTGTTTTACATTATGGGTCGCGCGTTCGGTGCCGGACAACCCTTTGGGGCTCCTGCAGAAATGACTTTCAACCTGCCCGCAACACCGCCCGGCCGCACTCGCTGCATGCCTCCGCACCAATGTGCGCGGAGCCGCTGCTTTCTTGATCAGGAAGCTTTTGCGCAGACATGGCATGCTGTTGTTTTTCACTCTTTCAAGAATCTCCCCATGCAAAAACGTACCTCTGTCATCGCCGTTGCCGCACTGGCTTTTTTCCTGACCGCCTGCGGCGACAAGAAGCCCGCTGAAACGGCGGCGCCTGCTGCGGCCCCTGCACCGGCCGCCGCACCCGCAGCCACCGAGGCGCCTGCCGCGCCCGCCGCTCCGGTGGCCGAAAACACCGCTGGCAAGAGCGCCTATGGCAAGACCTGCGCCATGTGCCATGCCGCCGGCGTGGCTGGCGCACCCAAGCCTGGCGACAAGGAAGACTGGGCGCCGCGCATCGCCCAGGGCAATGACACGCTGTACAAGCACGCCATTGAAGGCTTTACCGGCGCCAAGGGCATGATGCCCGCGCGCGGCGGCAACAGCGGCATGTCCGACGAAGACGTCAAGGCAGCGGTCGACTACATGGTCGGCCTGTCCAGCTAAACACGGAGACGGCCATGCACCGCATGAACCCGCCCCGTGGATTGAGCAGGCGGCGCATGGCCATGGCGCTGCCTCTCCTGGGAAGCGCTGCCTGGATGCCTTCCGCCCTGGCATCCGCACCTGCACCGACCGGGCGCAGCCAGCGCGCCCTGATGGGAACGCAGGTGGACATGGTGACCCATGGCCTGGATGCGCACGCGCTCCAGTCCGCCATGGACCACGCCTGGCGCGAAATGGAGCGCCTGACCGCCCTGATGACCCGCTACAGCCCGGACAGTACCGTCAGCGCCATCCACCGTGCTGCCGGTGTTCACGCCGTGTCGGTTGCCCCCGAGGTCATGGCGGTTCTCAAGGCCGCCCAGCGCCTTGCGGCGCAAACCCACGGGGCCTTCGACACCACCGTCGGTGCGCTCAAGGCGTGGCGTTTTGGCGAAGGCCAGGCCAGCCTCCCGGCGCCCCAGGAAATCGAGGCCCAGCGCCGCCTGGTCGGCTACCGTGGGCTGGTGCTTGACGAGCGTGCCGGCACAGCCTTCCTGACGCAGCGTGGCATGGCGCTGGATCTGGGCGGCATTGCCAAGCTGCCCATTCTGGAAGCGGGCATGCGCACCCTCCGGTCCCACGGCGTGGAGAATGCCATGCTGAACGGCGGCGGTGATGTGCTCATCGCAGGGCAGCTCAACGGCCGCGCCTGGCGTGTCGGGCTGCGCGACCCGCGCGCGCCGGAGCGCATGGTGGGTGTGCTGGCGCTTGAAGGCCAGGCCATCGTGGCCTCGTCGGGCGACTACGAGCGCTTCTTCATGGCACAGGGCGAGCGCCAGCACCACATCCTGAACCCCGCCACCGGCCGTCCCACGCGGGGCCCCCGGGGCGTGAGCCTGCTGGGCCGCGACGCTGCCAGCGTGAACGGCCTGGGCACCGCCATCATGGTGATGGGCAGCCAGGGCGCCCAGACACTGTTGAAGGACATGCCTGGCGTGCAGGCCCTCGTGGTGGATCGTGACCACAGCGTCTGGCAAACACCGGGTATGGCGGCCATGCTGAAGACGGCCTGAACCCACTGTCGCTGCAAAAAGCCCGTCCGCTCTTCAAAGCGGACGGGCTTTTTCTTTGAGTCGGATTGTTAGAGGCTGGCGGCCAGCGCCGCAAATTCGTGCACCGGCACTTCCTCGGCGCGGCGCTGCACATCGAACGTGCCCGCAAAACCCCGCGCCTCCAGCCAGCGGCCGAGGGTGTGGCGCAGGATCTTGCGCCGCTGGCTGAAAGCCACTTGCACCAGTTCTTCCAGCAAGCGTGAATCGAGCACCACGGGCGTGGCGCGCGGCACCATGCGCACCACGGCACTGTCCACGCGCGGTGGCGGATCGAAGCTCTCGGGCGGGACGAACAGCACGTTCTCCATCGCATAGCGCCACTGCAGCATGACCGAGAGACGCCCGTAGTCGCTGGTGGCGGGCGCTGCCACCATGCGGTCGATCACCTCCTTCTGCAGCATGAAATGCTGGTCGGCGATCACGTCCACATAGCGCAGCAGGTGGAACAGGATGGGCGTGGAGATGTTGTAGGGCAGGTTGCCAACGACTCTTATTTTGGGAGCACTCAGCGCTTGTGCCACCTGCGAAAAGTCCACTTTCAATACATCGGACTCGATCACGTCGAGTTGCCCGTGCAGGCGCAGGCGCGCCGCCAGGTCACGGTCGAGCTCGATCACCGTCAGGCGCCCCAGGCGCTCGACCAGCGGCTGGGTGAGTGCGGCCAGGCCGGGGCCAATCTCGACCATGGGGTCGCCCGGCTGCGGTGCGATGGCCTGGACGATGGCGTCGATGATGCCGTGGTCGGACAGGAAATGCTGGCCGAAGCGCTTGCGGGGGATGTGCTTCATGCGGGCGTTACTGCGGGGGGTCGCGGAATTCAACGTAGGCGCGGCCCCGCACCTCCTGCGCCCAGGTGGCATACGCTTCCCCGATCTTCTTCTGCCGCACCACCTGACGCACCATTTCGCGCTGCTCGCGTGGGGTCAGCCGGGTCTCGCGCCGCTCGATGAGCTGAACCAGGTGCACACCAAAGCGCGACACCAGCGGCTGGCTGATGTCTCCGGGGCTGAGGGCATCCAGCGTCTCCTCGAATTCCGGCACGTAGTTGCCCGGGTTGGACCACCCCAGATCCCCGCCCTGCTTGGCGCTGACATCCTGCGAGTGCTCGCGGGCGAGCTGGGCAAAGTCAGCCTGTCCCGCCAGGATGCGGCGGCGATAGTCCGCCAGACGCTCGGCGGCGGCCGTCTCGGACAGTTGCGCACCTGTGCGCAACAGGATGTGGCGCGCATGGCTTTGCGTCACGCTGACCGGCATGCCGGTCTGGGTCTTTTCCAGCACCTTGAGCACATGAAAGCCCGCACCCGAGCGCAGCGGCCCGGCGACACCGCCCACCGGCAGCGCCTTCGTGGCCTCGACGAACAGATCCGGGTAGCGGTCGGCGGGGCGCAGCCCCATCCGGCCGCCCGCGGAGGCTTCGGGCGCGCCGGAAAACTCCCGCGCCAGCGCCGCAAAATCGCTGCCCGCACGGGCCTTGTCGGCCACGGCCTGGGCACGGGCCTGGGCGGCGGCCACCTGGTCCGGGCTGGCCCCCTCGGGCACCGGCACCAGCACATGGCTCAGTTCGATTTCCGCCGGCATGGCGGCCCCGGCCGCCTGGTCGCGCAGAAACTGGTCGATTTCCGGCTCGCTCACCCGCACCCGGGCATCGACCTCGCGCTCGCGCAGGCGCTGCTGTATCAGCTGGCGGCGCAGCTCCTGGCGAAACCGGTCGCGCGACACACCATCGGCCGCCAGACGCCGGTACATCTCGTCGGTGGACACTTCGTTCTGCCGTGCCACGCTTTGCGCGGCCTGGTCCACGGCCAGATCGTCCACGACGATGCCGCTTTCACGCGCCAGCTGCACCTGGGCAAGCTCCTGGATGAGCTGCTCCATGGCCTCGCGTGCCAGCAGCTCCAGGGGGGGCTGGGCGCCGCCCTGGCGGGCCACCTGGCGCTGCAGGCGCTCCATGCGGGCGCGGACTTCGCTGTTGGTCACCGGTTCGGAATTGACCACGGCAACGATGAAGTCGGCCTGCCGGGGCCCTGCCTGCGCGGCGGGGCCGGGCGCTGGCAGGCGCACGGCCCCCACGCCCGAAGCACCGGGGAGACGCACCCCTTGCGCACCAGCGCCCTGCGACACAAAAGAGGCCAGGCAGACAAGGCCGATGGCGAAAGCACGTGGATTCATGGTCTGTCGGTGTGCGTTAGTCGTAGTTGCTGAAACGGCTGGGGGTGCTGACCTGGTCACGCAGGTAGCGGTAGCCGGGGATATTCTGCTTGAGGCTGGACAGCGGGTTCGAGCCCAGGCTCAGGCGCGAGAAGCCGACGAATTCGATCTGGAACAGCAGGCGCGTGTTCGACGTGGTCAGGCTGTTCTGCAGGCGTTCGAGCACCACGCGGCCAATCCAGCAACAGCTGTCGTACTCGAAGCCCACCACGGTATCCACGAGCTTGCGGTCCTGCAGGCTGTAGTTCAGGCGCCCGACGCTGTACCAGCGCCCGCCCGCACTCTCCGTGCCCTTGCCGCCCCAGAGGCCGTTCAGCGGCCATTGCCAGCCCACATCGATCTGCTCGCTGGTGCCGCGTTGCAGGCGGTAGGCGGCACTGACCACCCGGTAGTCGCCAGGCTGGTAGCGCGTGCCGATGGTCGAGCGGATCGAGCGTCCGGTCTTGGGGTTGAACTGCACCGTGGAGTCCACGCCCCATTGCGGCGTCCAGTTCACGGCCGCACCCAGCATCACGTCGGACAGGCGCTCGCTGACCGGCGAGGCGCCCGGCAGGGTGACGTTCTGGTCGGAGAACCGCAGGCGCTGCGCCATGCCCAAGCGCGCCGCCTCGGCGCCCGTGGCCGGATCGAGCAGGCGCGTGGTCACTCCCAGCGTCAGCAGGTTGTTATCGGCGATGCGGTCCTGCCCGCCAAAAGCGTTCTCGGTATAGATGGTGGCGAAGTTGAAGTCATTGGCGGCCGTGTCGTACACCGGCAGAAAACGCTGGTCGCGGTAGGGTGTGTAGGTGTAGAAGGCGCGCGGCTCCAGGGTCTGCAGGAAGCTGCGGCCGAAATACTGCGTGTCGCGCTCGAAGAACAGGCCGCTGTCGAGGCTGGCGGTGGGCAGCACGCGGCTGGCCGAGCGTGCGCCGTTGGCCAGCACGCTGTCGAACTGGTAGTGGCTGGCATGCAGCTGCACGCGCGGCGTGATGAAGCCCTGGGGCGCCAGGAACGGCCGGCTGATCTGCGCCAGCGCATAGCTGCGCTGCGCATTGGGCTGGCCGGTGCGGCTGCGGTCGGCCTGGAAGCGCGTCGCATCCAGCTCCACGCTGGCATCGAAGCCGCCGCCCAGCTGGGAGGGGGCATAGCGCCATTGCCATTGCGGCAGGCGGTCATAGGGCGGCACGATGGGGGCCGTCACGTCCTGCAGGGTCTGCCATTTCAGGGCACGCAGGCGCATCGACATGTCGCCCTCGGCCCAGGACAGCTGCCCATCACCCGGCAGCAGCCGCTGCGCCAGCTGGGCCAGCTGCTGTTGCGAACCGCGGGAGAAATCGCGCCAGTAGTTGTCGTCGCTCACCCGGTGGATGTTGAGGTTCAGGCCCAGCCCGCCCAGCGGGGAGCTGACCATGCCACTGTGCTGCAGGCCGTAGCTCCAGCGCGTGCGGTCGCGCAGGCGGTCGCCTGGCAGGACATCGGTGCGCAACTGGCCCTGGTAGGCGGGCTCCAGGTAGCGGAATTCGCCCCCCAGCTGCAGGCCGCGCTTGGCCATGATGGCGGCCTGCAGCGTGGCGTCGCGGTTGGGCGCGATGTTCCAGTAGTAGGGCTGCGCGTATTCAAAGCCGTTGACGCTGTCCAGACCCACGGTGGGCGGTAGCAGGCCCGACTTGCGTTTGTCCGACAGCGGAAAGCTGATGTACGGAATGGGCAGCAGCGGCACGCCCTGGAACTCCAGCACGGCGTTTTCGGCCGAACCGACCTCTTCGGCCTGGTCCAGATGGATGCGGTCGGCGCGCAACACCCAGTCGGGCCGCCAGGCCGCGCCTTCCTCGCGCGTGCAGGTGGTGTAGGTGGCGTGGTGCACGTCGGCGCGGTCGCGGTCGATGAAGTCCACCCGCACGGCGTCACCATGCGCGCCGTTGCGCAGGAACTGGTAGCGCGCATCGGTGAAGAAGCCCTCGAAGGCGTTCACGCGCAACTCCAGCGCCGCGCCCTCGTACACGTTGCCCGCACGGTTGATGCGCACCTTCCCGGAGGCACGGGCCAGATCGTCGGGCACGGTGTACTCCATGCGCTGGGCGCGGATCACGGTGTCGCCCCGGCGCAGTTCGGCGTTGCCTTCGATCTCGGCGCGCACGTCGGGCTGGCCGGTGATGCGGTCACCAAAGACGAACACCGGCAACTGCGAACGCACGGCCTCGGGGAAGGTCTCGCCCAGCAGGGGCGTGGGCCGCAACGCGGCGGGCGCATCCCAGGCACCGGACTGCGCAAGTGCCGCCAGCGGCAGCCCGCACAGCGCGCCAGCGATCCGCCAGGCCACGGCCATGCGCCGCGCGGCAGGGCGCGGCGCATGTGGCGGGAAAGAAGGGCGGTGCAGATCGGGCAAGGGTGTCATCGGTCCATGGCAACAGGCCGCGCGCGGCGCCCAGGGAGCTCCCGCCAGCCACCCGTGCCAGACAGGCCGGGTTTGTAGAATCCGATTATCCATGAGCCACCCCACCTCCCCTGCTTCCGCCCCGTCGCTCTCCTCCATGGCGGGCGCTACCGTTGCCTGGCCGGACGCCGAACGCCACGCGGCCTTCGACGCTTGGCTCGCCCCCCTGACGGCCACGCACGGCCTGCTCAGCGCCAGCCTGCGCCCGGCGTCCGCCGACGCAAGCTTCCGCCGCTACCTGCGCATCGACACCGCCACGCCCGGCCAGAGCTGCATCGTGATGGACGCGCCGCCCGGCAAGGAAGACTGCCGCCCCTTCGTGCAGGTGCAGGCGCTGATGCAGGCGGCCGGACTGAACGTGCCGCAGATCCTGGCCTGGGACGAAACGCAGGGCTTCATGCTGCTGTCCGACCTGGGCGCGCAGACGCTGATTGAAAAGCTCGACCCCGAGCGCCCGCAAGACGCCTTCGCCTGGTACCAGCAGGCCACCGACACCCTGCTGCAGTGGCAACTGGCGTCGCGCCCCGGCGTGCTGCCTGCCTACGACGAGGCCTTGCTGCGCCGCGAGCTGGCGCTGTTCCCGGACTGGTACATCGCCCGGCACCGCGGCACCACGCTGGACGCCGCGCAGCAGGCGGTGCTGGACCACGCCTTCAGCCGTATCGTGGCGCACAACCTGGCCGCGCCCAGCGTGTTCGTGCACCGCGACTTCATGACCCGCAACCTGATGGCGCCCACCACGCCCGGCGGCCCGCTGGGCGTGCTCGACTTTCAGGACGCGGTCCATGGCCCCATCACCTACGACATCGCCAGCCTGCTGCGCGACGCCTTCATCAGCTGGGACGAAGAGTTCGTCATCGACATCACCGTGCGCTACTGGGAAAAGGCGCGCAAGGCCGGCCTGCTGGGGGCGACCAGCGCCAGCGGCTGGGGCGCGGACTTTGGTGAGTTCTACCGCAGCGTCGAATGGATGGGCCTGCAGCGCCACCTGAAGGTGGCCGGCATCTTCGCCCGCCTGACACTGCGCGACGGCAAGCCCAAATACCTGCAGGACACGCCGCGCTTTCTGCACTACATCCGCACCACCGCCGACCGTTACCGCGAACTGGGCCCGCTGCGCAAGCTCATCGACCAGATCGAAGGCACCGAAGCCGCCATGGGCTATGCCTTTGGCCGCGTGTAGGTCGCGCAAAATTTGAGCCAAATTGGCCTCCAGCGCTTACCCCATAAGCGCAAGCAGCTATCAAAAAAGGATTGAATGCCGCGCTTTCACTGCCCCGCTGACCTGGCCCCTGGCGTGGAGATCGAACTGCCCGCCGGTGCCGCGCGCCATGTGCAGGTGCTGCGCATGCAACCGGGCGAAGCCATCACGCTGTTCCACGGCGGCGCGGACGGCCCCGGCGGCGAGTTTGACGCCGCCATCACCCACATGGGCCGCAGCACGGTGCGCGTGCAGGTGGGTGCCCACCACGCCACCGAGCGCGAGGCACCGCGCGCCGTGCACCTGCTGGCGGGCATCACCGCCAACGAACGCATGGACTGGCTGGTGGAAAAAGCCACCGAACTGGGCGTGGCCAGCATCACCCCGCTGCTGGCCGAACGCAGCGTGCTCAAACTCAAGGGCGAGCGCGCCGACAAAAAGCTCGCCCACTGGCAAGCCGTGGCCGTGGCCGCCTGCGAGCAGTGCGGACGCAACCGCGTGCCGTTGATTCACCCGGCAGCCAGTCTCGCAGACTGGCTGCGCGCCGCGCCGCAGGGCAGCGGCCGCCTGCTGCTCTCGCTGCGCCCCGGCACCCAGCCGCTGCGCGCGGCAGCGCCGGGCCACGGTGCGCTGACCTTTCTCTCCGGCCCCGAGGGCGGGCTCACCAGCGCGGAAGAAGACCTGGCGCTGGCGCACGGCTTCGCGCCCGTGACGCTGGGCACGCGCGTGCTGCGCGCCGAGACCGCGCCGCTGGCCGCGCTGGCGGCGCTGACGCTGGAATAGCGCGGCTACATGCCGTAGTCGCGCTCCACGCGCGCGATGCGCGTCCTGAAATCCGCGTACCAGCGTTCGCGCCCCAGGTGCTGGGCCACCAGGTGCTCGGCGTTCTGCTTCCAGGCGGCAATGGACTCCAGATCGGCCCAGTACGACACCGTGATGCCCAGGCCATCGCGCGCCGACTCCACGCCCAGAAAGCCCGGCTGTTGCGCGGCCAGTTCCACCATGCGCTCGGCCATGGCGCCGTAGCCGTCATCGCCTGCCGTGCGCAGGCTGGTGAAAATCACCGCGTAATACGGCGGCGCGGGGGTGTTGGCAAACTCCATTTCAGTCCTCCATGGTGCATGCACTGCCTACTGCGTTTGAAACCGGCGCAACGCAGGCCAGCGGCCACCGTGCAAGGGCCGCCCCGCCGCACGGGTGGCGTCCCCCTGCCCGTATCGCGCAGCGATGCGGGCAGGGGGGAAGGCGCGAAGCGACACAGGGGGGGTACATCACCGCCCCGATGGCATGGGCTTGATCGCACCGCAGTTGTCCGACAGCCATTTGCCCGACTGCGCCATGTCGATCTGCTCGGGCTTGCCCTGGGTCTCGGTCTTGAAGCGGAACTGGCCGGTGTAGGCCGTGGGCCCCTGCATGGTGATCGTGCCCTCGCCGCTCGACGGCGGCTGGCCCTGGCTGCCTTTGCAGCTAAAGGCCACTTTCATGGTGCTGGCGTCCACACGCTGCACCTTCTGCGTGCAGCCTTCCTGCTGCGGAATGTTGTCCAGGTCCGCCTGCTCCTTGGTGATGCAGACCTTCACGGTCTGGCCCTTGGGCCCCATGCCCACGCCCTGCTGGGCCATCATCTGTTCCATCTGCTTGCGCTGCTCGGGCGGCATGCTGGCCAGGGACTTCTGCATCTCGGCCAGGGCGGCCTCCATCTGGCCGCTCTGGCTCTTCATGTTGACGCTGTGCTCCCACAGGCCCGGGCGCATTCTCTGCTGGGCACTGGCGCCCCCCGCCATGCTGGCCAGCAGGGCGAGCGCGGCGCTGGAGACGATCAAACGCGAAATCTGCATGGTGTTGCCTTTCCTGTAAACCGAGCCCCGTACCGGGCTTGGGGGGGCGACCGGAATGCGCCACTGTACCCAATGGCGGCGCCCAAAGGAACACTATCCGCCGTGCAGCGACCGGCGGTACTGCATGGCCTCGGCCACATGCGCCACCTGGGTGTGCTGCGCGCCCGCCAGGTCGGCGATGGTGCGCGCCACCTTCAGGGCACGGTGCGTGGCGCGGGCCGACCAGCCCAGCCGCGCGGCAGCCGTCTGCAGAAACTGCGAGGCCGCCGGTTCAAGCAGCACATGGGCGTCGATGGCCCGCCCCTGCAGGGCCTGGTTGGGCTGGCCCTGGCGCTCCGTGGCCCGCTGGCGGGCCTGCGCCACGCGCGCCCGGATGGCCGCCGTGGGTTCGCCCGCAGGGGCGCCAAGCAGGTCCTGCGGCGCCAGGGCGGGCACCTCGACATGGAGGTCGATGCGGTCGAGCAGCGGACCGCTGAGTTTGGCCTGGTAGCGCGCCACCTGGTCGGGCGTGCAGCGGCAGGCGCGCTGCGCCGCGCCCCGGTAGCCGCAGGGGCAGGGGTTCATGGCGGCGATCATCTGGAAGCGCGCCGGAAACTCGGCGCGCTGGGCCGCGCGGGCAATGGTGATGTGGCCCGTCTCCAGCGGCTCGCGCAGCGCCTCCAAGGCGGCGCGGGGAAACTCGGGCAGCTCATCGAGAAACAGCACCCCGTGGTGCGCCAGCGAGATTTCGCCCGGGCGCGGCGGCGAGCCGCCACCCACCAGCGCCACCGCGCTGGCCGTATGGTGCGGGCTGCAGGTGGGGCGCACGGCCCAGCGCTCCAGCGCAAAACGCCCCGCCAGGCTGGCCACGGCGGCGCTTTCCAGGGCTTCGTCCACCGTCATGGCGGGCAGCACCCCGGCAAAGCGCTGCGCCAGCATGGATTTGCCCGAGCCCGGCGGGCCCATGAGCAGCAGGCTGTGCCCCCCGGCGGCGGCAATCTCCAGCGCGCGCTTGGCGGCGGCCTGGCCTTTCACGTCGGCCAGGTCGGCCTGCACGCCGCCCGGCGGCAGGGGGACGGCCTCCATGCGCGCCCAGCCCCCATCGTCGCCCACGGGGGCCTGGCCATCCGCAGCCGTGCCGGGCGGCAGAAACTGCTGCACCACGTCCAGCAGATGGCGCGCGCGCCAGACCTGGGCATCGGGCACCAGCGCGGCCTCTTCGGCGCTGCCCGGCGGCAGCACCAGGCGCACGCCCTGGGGCAGGGCGCGCAGCGCCAGGCTGGTGGCCAGCGCACCACGCACCGGGCGCAGCTCGCCCGAGAGCGAAAGCTCCCCCGCAAACTCGTACCCGGCCAGGCGGGCCGCGTCGATCTGGCCGCTGGCCGCCAGGATGCCCAGCGCAATCGGCAGATCAAACCGCCCCGAGTCCTTGGGCAGGTCGGCCGGGGCCAGGTTGACGGTGATGCGCTTGTTGTGCGGAAACTCCAGCCCAGCGTTCTGCAGCGCCGAGCGGACGCGCTCGCGGGCCTCTTTCACCTCCACCTCGGCCAGGCCCACCAGCGTGAAGCTCGGCAGGCCATTGGCCAGATGCACTTCAACGGTGACCGGGGGCGCCTGCAGCCCCAGCAGGGCGCGGCTTTGCACCAAAGCAAGACTCATGAACGTGATTCTCCCCAGACAAGTGCGGTGTGCGGGCTGCGCCAGCCCGGGCCCGGGGGCTTGCACCAGTGCGGTGCATGGCAACACCCCCACGCCCCGTGAAATGTAGCGGCGATTGGCCTGCAGGCCCTTGCGGTGATGCATGGACGTGGTGTGGCACGGTCCGTGCTTAAGGGGGTGCATCCCTTGTTTTTTTCTGACTGGAGGAACCATGAACCACGTATCCCTCAAGGCCCTGGGCGTTGCCCTGGCAGCCGCCATGCCCCTGATGGCCAGCGCCGAACTGAGCGGCAACCTGAGCCTGACCACGAACTACAAGTACCGTGGCCAGGACCAGGACGCCAGCAAGGCCAAGGCCGTCAAGCCCGCGCTGCAGGGCGGCTTCGACTATGCCTTTGGCGACACCGGCTGGTACGTGGGCAACTGGAACTCCAGCGTGAACTGGCTGACCGGCAACTCGGTCGAGATGGACCTGTACGGCGGCTACAAGTTCAAGGCGGGCGAGTTCGACCTGGACCTGGGCGCGCTGACCTACCTCTACCCCGGCAACACCTCGGGCAACACGACCGAGCTGTACGGTGCGGCCACCTGGGGCCCGCTGACGGCAAAGTACTCGCACACCGTCTCCAAGGACTATTTCGGCTGGGCCGGTGCCAAGGCGGGCTCGGGTCTCAAGGGCACGAACACGGGCTATCTGGGCTTCTCGTTCGCCCACGAAGTGGCGCCCTCGGTCACGCTCAAGGCGGCCGTGGGCTTCACGCGCTTTGCCAGCGACATCAAGGACACGGGCGTGCCCAACTACATGGATTACAGCGTGGGCGCGGCCTACGACTTCGGCGGTGGCCTGTCGCTGGGCGCCGCCGTGGTGGGCGCCAGCAAGAAGGCGTACTTCGGCCCGGCGAACAAGTCGCGCCTGCTCGTCACGCTGACCAAAACCCTTTAAACCGCAGCGGGCGCCCGTGGCGCCCCATCAGGAGGTACTGAAAATGAAAATGGTGACTGCCATCATCAAGCCGTTCAAGCTGGACGAAGTGCGCGAAGCCCTCTCCGACATCGGGGTGCAGGGCATCACGGTGACCGAGGTGAAAGGCTTTGGCCGCCAGAAGGGCCACACCGAGCTCTACCGCGGCGCCGAGTACGTGGTGGACTTCCTGCCCAAGGTGAAGATCGAGGCCGCCGTCTCCGATGACCTGGTGGACCGCGTCATCGAGGCCATCGAAGGCGCCGCCCGCACCGGCAAGATCGGCGACGGAAAGATTTTCGTCTCCGCCCTCGAACAGGTGGTGCGCATCCGGACCGGCGAGACCGGCCAGGACGCCCTGTAAGCCACCCCTTCCACAGAACGCGAGAAACTGCCATGAAAAAACTGCTTGCCTCCCTCCTGCTGGGGCTGGGCCTGCTGGCCACCGGCCCGCTCGCCCTGGCCCAGGCACCGGCCGCCACCGAACCGGCCGCCGTGACGGCCCCGGCCGAACCCGCCGCTGCTGCAGCCACAGACACCGCTGCGGCACCGGCACCCGAAGCCGCCGCCACGGCCGCCCCCGAAGCCGAGGCCCCCGCGCCGAAGCTCGATTCGGGCGACACCGCCTGGATGCTCACCTCCACGCTGCTGGTCATTCTGATGACCATTCCCGGCCTGGCCCTGTTCTACGGCGGCCTGGCGCGCTCGAAGAACATGCTGTCCGTGCTGGTGCAGGTGTTCGTGATCTTCTCCCTCATCTCGGTGCTGTGGTCGATCTATGGCTACAGCCTGACCTTCGCGGGCGAGGGCAAGTTCTTCGGCGGCCTGGACAAGCTGTTCCTCAAGGGCATCACCCCCGACACGCTGTCGGGCCTGCTGCCCACGATCCCGGAATACGTGTTCGTCGCCTTCCAGTCCACCTTCGCCGCCATCACCGTGGCGCTGATCGTGGGTTCGTTCGCCGAGCGCATCAAGTTCTCGGCCGTGCTGATCTTCTCCGTGCTGTGGTTCACCTTCAGCTACATCCCCATGGCCCACATGGTGTGGGGCGGCGGCCTGCTGGCAGCCGATGGTGCCCTCGACTTTGCCGGTGGCACCGTGGTGCACATCAACGCCGGTATCGCCGCGCTGGTGGGTGCCTACCTGGTGGGCAAGCGCATCGGCTACGGCAAAGAGGCGCTGACCCCGCACAGCCTGACGCTGACCATGGTGGGCGCCTCGCTGCTGTGGGTGGGCTGGTTCGGCTTCAACGCCGGCTCGGCCGGTGCCGCCAACGGCACGGCCGGTCTGGCCTTCATCAACACCGTGCTGGCCACGGCAGCCGCCACCCTGTCGTGGCTGGCGGGTGAATCGCTGCACAAGGGCAAGGCCTCCATGCTGGGCGCCGCCTCGGGTGCCGTCGCCGGCCTCGTGGCCATCACCCCGGCGGCGGGCTTCGTGGGCCCCATGGGCTCCATCGTGATGGGCCTGGTGGCCGGTATCGTCTGCCTCTGGGGCGTGGGTGGCCTCAAGCGCATGCTGGGTGCCGACGATGCATTCGACGTGTTCGGCGTGCATGGCGTGGGCGGCATCGTCGGTGCCATCCTGACCGGTGTGTTCGCCTCGCAAAGCCTGGGCGGCACGGGCGGCCTGACCCCCGACACCTTCGCCATGGGCTCCCAGGTGTGGGTGCAGACCAAGAGCGTGCTGATCACGATGGTCTGGTCCGGCGTGGTGGCCGTCGTGGCCTACAAGGTGGCCGATGTGCTGGTGGGCCTGCGTGTGAGCGAAGAGGCCGAGCGCGAAGGCCTGGACATCACCTCGCACGGCGAAACCGCCTACAGCCGCTGACCCCCGTGCGTCTGCCCTGGCGTCTGGTGGCGCCAGGGCAGACCGGTTCGCGCAAGAATCCTCCATGGTGTTTGGGCCCGCCCGCAAGGCGGGCTTTTTTTCGTCCGGATACAAGCAAAACAGGCCTCTGGCGCTTTCCTGGCAAGCGCTGCAAGCTATTAAATTAAGAGCATTTGGGTGCATGGCCTGCAGCCCGCCAGGCGCCCCGCAGGAAAACGCTCACGCGGCCCGTGCAGAAAATTCACGCCGCTGCGGGCTGGCCCGCAGTGCGCTGGGAGGCACCAACGCGTACCATGCAAGGCTATGGAAAGCGCCCTTCACACCCTGACCGAACAGGTGCGCGCCGCAGCGGCGCGCCAGGCCCCGCTGCGCATCTGTGGCGGCGGCAGCAAAGACTTTCATGGCAGCCTGCCGCAGGGGGAGCGGCTCGACACCCGGGCCTTCCACGGCATCGTCAGCTACGAGCCCAGTGAGCTGGTGGTCACCGCACGCGCAGGCACGCCGCTGGCCACGCTGGAGGCCGTGTTGGCCGAGAAGCACCAGTGCCTGCCCTTCGAGCCGCCGCATTTCGGCCCGGGCAGCACCGTGGGCGGCATGGTGGCGGCGGGCCTGTCGGGCCCGGCCCGCGCCAGCGTGGGCGCGGTGCGCGACTACGTGCTGGGCCTGAAACTCCTCAACGGCCGGGCCGAGCACCTGGCGTTTGGCGGCCAGGTCATGAAGAACGTGGCCGGGTACGACGTTTCTCGCCTCATGGCGGGCGCCTGGGGCACCTTGGGCGTGATCACCGAGGTCAGCCTCAAGGTGCTGCCCGTGGCCCCGGCCGAGGCCACGCTGCGCTTTGAGTGCAGCCAGGCCGAGGCCCTGCGCCGCCTGCACGCCTGGGGCGGCCAGCCGCTGCCGCTCAACGCCAGCTGCTGGGTGCACGATGCGGGTATGGACACGCTTTACGTGCGCCTGCGCGGCGCCGTGGCCGCCGTCGAGGCCGCCTGCCGCAGCATGGGCGGCGAGCGCCAGGACAACGCCGCCGTGGCCGCCGACTGGGCGGCCTGCCGCGACCAGACCTTGCCCTGGTTCGCCGCGGGCGCGGCGCAGGGCCTGGACCTGTGGCGCCTGTCGCTGCCCGCCACCACACCGGTGATGGCCCTGCCGGACGGCGTGGCCCCGCCGCTGGTCGAGTGGCAGGGTGCGCTGCGCTGGGTGCAGGCCGCCCCTGGCCACGCCCAGGCGCTGCACGACCTGGCCCGCAAGGCGGGCGGGAGCGCTTCGCTTTTCAGAGCGCATGGCGCAGACACAGCAAGCGCTGAAACCCGTTTTGACTCCATCTCTCCCGCACTGCGCGCCATCCACGAGCGGCTGCGCCAGAGCTTCGACCCCGCCGGCATCTTCAACCCCGGCCGAATGGGCTGAAGCATGCGGCGCTTTCGCCATCTCACCGGCCAGCACCGCACGGTGGACAGCAACCGGCGCCTGGGCCTGCTGCTGGCCTTCAACGCCGGTGCGGTCAACGCGGGCGGCTTTCTGGTGGTCAAGCTCTACACCTCGCACATGACGGGTTTTGTCTCCATGCTGGCGGACAACCTCATCCTGGGCAACATGGTGCTGGTGCTCAGCGCCGTGGGGGCGCTGCTGGCCTTCATCAGCGGCGCGGCCGTCACCGCCATTCTGGTCAACTGGGCGCTGCAGCACCGGCTGCACAGCACCTACGCGCTGCCGTTGCTCATCGTCGCGCTGCTCATGCTGGTGTTCGGGCTGGTGGGCGCAGTCACGCTCGACTGGCACACGCCGTTTGCCGTGCCGGTCACCGTGCTGCTGCTGTCCTTCATCATGGGGCTGCAGAACGCCACGGTGACCAAGATGTCCTCCTCGCAGATCCGCACCACGCACATGACCGGCGTGGTCACCGACCTGGGCATCGAGCTGGGCAAGATGCTTTACTGGAACCGCAGCGGCCGCGCGCCCGAGCAGCAGGTGCGCGCCAACCGCCAGCGCCTGCGCCTGTTCGCCGGGCTGCTGGGCATGTTCCTGGTGGGCGGCATTGCCGGTGCGGCCGGGTTCAAGTACGTGGGCTTCGTGTTTGTCGTGCCGCTGGCGCTGGTGCTGTTTGCGCTGTCGTTGCCGCCGCTGTGGATCGACCGCGCCCGCCTGCGCCCGCCGGGCCGCCGCCGCCCCGAGACCGGCGACGACACCCCGGCACCGCCGCCGCCCGCGCGGCCATCGCCCCCCTGATCTTTCGCAGCTTTTTCCCGGACGCCCCATGCAAACCCAACTGGCCCCTGAATTCCAAGGCACGCCCGACGGCATCGAGGCCGAAGCCATCCTGCGCAAATGCGTGCACTGCGGCTTCTGCACCGCCACCTGCCCCACCTACCAGCTGCTGGGCGACGAGCTGGACGGCCCGCGCGGCCGCATCTACCTCATCAAGCAGGTGCTGGAAGGCGCGCAGCCCACGCGCAGCACACAGCTGCACCTGGACCGGTGCCTCACCTGCCGCAACTGCGAGAGCACCTGTCCCAGCGGCGTGCAGTACGGCCACCTCGTGGACATCGGCCGCAAGATCGTGGACGAAAAAGTGCCGCGCCCCGTCGGCGAGCGCGCCCTGCGCTGGGCGCTCAAGGAGGGCCTGCCCTCGCCCGTGTTCGGCCCGGCCATGAAGGTGGGCCAGGCGGTGCGCGGCCTGCTGCCCGCCGGCCTGCGTGCCAAGGTGCCCGCGCCCGAGGCGCCGGGTGCGCTGCCCGCGCGCCAGCACGCCCGCAAGGTGCTGATGCTGGAGGGCTGCGTGCAGCCCGCCATGATGCCGGGCATCAACAGCGCCACCGTGCGCGTGCTCGACGCGGCGGGCATCCAGACCGTGGTGGCACGCGAGGCGGGCTGCTGCGGCGCCGTCAAGTTCCACCTCAACGACCAGGACGGCGGCCTGGCGCAGATGCGCGCCAACATCGACGCCTGGTGGCCCTGGGTGGAAAGGGGCGAGGTCGAGGCCATCGTCATGAACGCCTCAGGCTGCGGTGTCACCGTCAAGGAATACGGCCACCTGCTGCGGCACGACCCTGCCTACGCCGACAAGGCCGAGCGCGTGAGCCAGCTCACGCGCGACCTCTCCGAGCTGCTTCCCGACATCGTGCCTCAGCTCCAGGGCAAGCTGCGCGCCGTGCCCCAGGGCGTGGTGGCCTTTCACCCGCCGTGCACGCTGCAGCACGGCCAGAAGCTGCGCGGCGGCGTCGAGCAGCACCTGCGCGCGCTCGGCTTCGACGTGCGCCTGACCGCGAACGAATCCCACCTGTGCTGCGGCTCGGCCGGCACCTATTCGGTGCTGCAGGCCGAACTGTCGGGCCAGCTGCGCGACCGCAAGCTCGGGCACCTGGGCGCGCTGCAGCCCACGGTCATCACCTCGGCCAACATCGGCTGCATCACGCACCTGCAAAGCGGCACCGACACCCCCGTGCGCCACTGGGTGCAGGTGCTGGACGAGGCGCTGGCGGCGTAGGGTGCGCAAGGCTGGCATGATTGAGGGTTTTGTTGCCCCTACCCGCTACGCCCATGACCGACTCCGTGCCACACCCCGAACAGACCCCAGCGCCCGCCGCCCCTGATGCCGCGGCGCCCGCTGCGGCCGCCGCCGTGGCCCCCATGGTGCCCGGCGAGGGCAGCGCAGAAACGGGCAGCTCCCCGCGCCCCGCAGGCGCCTCGCGCCGGGGCGGGCGCAACCAGCGGGGCCGCAAGCCCGCAGGCCAGACCGCTGCCGCGCCCGAAGGCGATGCACCCGCTGCGGCCGCGCCGCGCCGCGCGCCGCGTGCCATTCCGCCCGCGCTGGAGCAACTGGCCGCGCTCTACCCCAAGCTCTTTGGCGCCCAGTTCCTGCCGCTCAAGCGCGGCATCTTCCAGGACCTGATGGCCGCCCACCCCGAGCAGTTTGAACGCGAGGCGCTCAAGCAGGCGCTGGGCATTCACACCCGCTCCACGCGCTACCTGCAGTGCGTGGCAGCCGGCCAGCCGCGCCACGACCTGCAGGGCCAGCCGGTCGAAGCCATGGCCCCCGAGCATGTGCACCAGGCGCTGCTGGAGGTCTACCGCCGCCGCCAGGGGCGCGGCCCGGACGACCTTTTGCCCAAGCTGCGTGCGCGCATCGTGCGCAACATCGAAGCCAGCGGCCTGACGCGCGACGAATATGCCGAACGCGTGCAGACGCGCGACGCCGCCGCCACGGCCCTGCTCGACGAGGCCCTGGCCGAACTGGCCGCCAAGCAGGCGCGCGAAGAGGCCCTGCTGCGCGCCTTCGAGGCCAGCGGCAAGAGCCTGGCGGAATTCGCCGACATGTATGGCATGGACCCGCGCACGGTGGAGCGCAGCCTGCACGGCGCGCGCCAGCGCGCCGCCACGCCCAGCGCCCCGGCAGCACCTGCGGCAGACGCCTGAGCGCAGGCACCGGCGCCAAAAGCTATCTGTTTGATAGCTGCCAGCGCTTATTGCATAAGCGCTTTGGCCCGTTTTTGCATCAAAACCCTAAAGCCAGCCCGCCCGGCGGAAGCGCCAGTACAGCACGGCCCCGGCGCTGAAGATGACGGCCAGTGCCATCGGGTAGCCCAGGGCCCACTTGAGTTCGGGCATGTGCTCGAAGTTCATGCCCCAGATGCCCGCCAGCGCCGTGGACACGGCAAAGATGGCTGCCCAGGCCGCCAGGCGCTTGGTGGTCTCCGACTCCTCGATGGTCACCATTGACAGGTTGACCTGGATGGCCGTGCCGATGGTGTCGCGGATGGTGTCGATGGCGTTGTTGATGCGCGCCAGGTGGTCGTGCACATCGCGGAAATACTCCTGCACCCCGGTGCAGACCTCGGGCACGCGCCCGCCGTGCAGCTTGCCCGCCACCTCCAGCAGCGGGCCCACCGCGTGGCGCAGCACGGTGGTGCGGCGCTTGAGGTCGTACAGCCGCTCGATGTTGCCGCGCGAGGCGCCGCGCTGGAAGATCTGCTCCTCGATGGCTTCAAGCTCCAGCTCGAAGGCGTCGATCAGCGGGAAGTAGCGGTCCACCACTGCGTCCATCAGCGCATAGAACACAAAGCCCGCGCCCAGGCGCAGCAGCAGCGGCTCGCGCTCGCAGCGTTGGCGCACCCCCAGAAAGCCCTGCTGGCTGCGGCTGCGCACCGAGAGCACGAAGTTGTGGCCGACGAACACCGCCAGCTCACCCACCTGCAGGTCGCTGCCCTCGGGCTCGACCAGGTGCATCACCACGAACAGGGTGTCGCCGTATTCCTCGATCTTGGGCCGCTGCAGGCCCTTGCGCGCGTCTTCCACGGCCAGGTCGTGCAGGCCGAATTCTTCCTGCATCTGCTGCAACTCGATTTCGGACGGGTCTTGCAGCGCCACCCAGACAAAGGCGTCGGGCCGGGCCAGCCAGTCGCTGATGGCGTCCACGTCGATGTGGGCCAGTTTGCGCCCGTTTTCGTAGGCAACACAGTTGATGAGCATGGGAGGGTCCAGGCGCAGGCAGGGGCAAGGAAAAAATCGGAGGCGGCTGCCATCGTACCCCCTGCGCCCGGCCGCGTGGGGCCAGGCTTACGCGCAAGCCGCCCGTGTCCTATCATGGCCGGTTTTCTCTCCGAGCCTGCCCGTGACCCGACCTGTAGATGATGACGCCCGCCTGTCCGCTGACGGCACCTACCTCGCCCGCGCCCTGCGCGAGCAGCGCATCAGCATTCGCGGCGCGCGCACGCACAACCTCAAGAACATCGACCTGGACATTCCGCGCAACCAGCTGGTGGTGATCACCGGGCTGTCGGGTTCGGGCAAATCCAGCCTGGCGTTCGACACGCTGTACGCCGAAGGCCAGCGGCGCTACGTGGAAAGTCTCTCGGCCTACGCGCGCCAGTTCCTCGGGCGGCTGGACAAGCCCGATGTGGACCTGATCGAGGGCCTGTCGCCTGCGATCTCCATCGAGCAGAAGGCCACCAGCCACAACCCGCGCTCCACCGTGGGCACGGTGACCGAGATCCATGACTACCTGCGCCTGCTGTATGCCCGCGCGGGCACGCCGTTCTGCCCCGACCACGCTCTGCCGCTGACTGCGCAGACGGTGAGCCAGATGGTGGACGCCATGCTGGCTCTGCCCGAAGACACCAAGCTGATGGTGCTGGCCCCGGTGGCGCGCGGCAAGAAGGGCGAGTTCACCGAGCTGTTCGCCCAGATGCAGGCGCAGGGCTATGTGCGCTTTCGCGTCGATGGCCAGATTTACGAACACGAGCGCCTGCCCGCGCTCAAGAAAACCGAGAAGCACGACATCGACGTGGTGATCGACCGCGTGAAGGTGCGCCAGGACCTGCAGCAACGCCTGGCCGAAAGCATCGAAGCGGCCCTGCGCGTGGGCGGGCACGAGGGCCATGGCCGCGTGCTGGCGCTGGAGATGGACAGCGGGCAGGAGCACCTGTTCAGCGCCAAGTTTGCCTGCCCGGTGTGCAGCTACTCGCTGGGCGAGCTGGAGCCGCGCCTGTTCTCCTTCAACTCGCCCATGGGTGCCTGCCCGGCCTGCGACGGCATTGGCCAGCGTGAGGTGTTCGATGCGGCACGCGTGGTGGCCTTTCCGTCCTTGAGCCTGGCCAGCGGCGCCATCAAGGGCTGGGACCGGCGCAATGGCTACTACTTCGCCATGCTCGAAAGCCTGGCGCGGCATTACGCATTCGACATCGAGGCACCGTTCGAGGAACTGCCCGCGCCGGTGCAACACGCCATCCTGCACGGCTCGGGCGAGGAAGAAATCGCCTTCAGCTACATCCTGGACAGCGGCGCCTCCAAGGGCAAGGTGCACACCAAGAAGCATGTGTTCGAGGGCATCCTGCCCAACATGGCGCGCCGCTACCGCGAGACCGACTCGGTGGTGGTGCGCGAAGACCTGGCCCGCTACCGCAGCACCCAGCCCTGCCCTGAATGCCACGGCGTGCGCCTGCGCCGCGAGGCGCGCCATGTCAAGGTGGGTGAGGGCGGCCAGGCCCGGGCCATCTACGAGGTGAGCCACGCCACGCTCAGCGATGCGCATGCCTGGTTCAACGGCCTGCAGCTCAGCGGCGCCAAGGCCGAGATCGCCGGCAAGGTGGTGCGCGAGATCGCCACGCGCCTGCAGTTTCTGAACGACGTCGGCCTGAGCTACCTGAGCCTGGACCGCAGCGCCGAAACGCTCAGCGGTGGCGAGGCACAGCGCATCCGCCTCGCATCACAAATTGGCTCGGGCCTCACGGGCGTGATGTACGTGCTGGACGAGCCCAGCATCGGCCTGCACCAGCGCGACAACGACCGGCTGATTGCCACGCTCACGCGCCTGCGCGACATCGGCAACAGCGTGATCGTGGTCGAGCACGACGAAGACATGATGCGCGCGGCCGACCAGATCATCGACATGGGCCCGGGCGCGGGCGTGCATGGCGGGCGCGTGATGGCCCAGGGCTCTTACGACGAAGTGCGTGCCACGGCCCAGTCGCTCACGGGCCAGTACCTCTCGGGTATGCGCTCGATTGCCGTGCCCCGGCGCCGCACGCCCTGGCTGCCGGTGCTGGAACAGGCCGCGCCGGTGGTGGAGGCCAAACCCAAGTCGCGCTTTCCGCAAACCGAGGCCAGCAAGCGCCGCGCCGGGCGCATGGCCGAGCACCACGCGCGCCAGGGCGCCGTGCAGGCGCTGCGCGTGGCGGGCGCCACGGGCAACAACCTGAAGAACGTGACGGTCGACTTCCCCGTGGGGCTGCTCACCTGCGTGACGGGCGTGTCGGGCTCGGGCAAGAGCACACTGGTCAACGACACGCTGTACGCCGCCGTGGCGCGCCAGCTCTACCGGGCGCACGACGAACCCGCCGCGCACGAAGAGATCGTGGGCATCGAGTACTTCGACAAGGTCATCAACGTGGACCAGTCGCCCATTGGCCGCACGCCGCGCAGCAACCCGGCCACCTACACCGGCCTGTTCACACCGATCCGCGAACTGATGGCCGAGGTGAACACCGCCAAAGAGCGCGGCTACGGCCCGGGGCGCTTTTCCTTCAACGTGGCCGGAGGCCGCTGCGAGGCCTGCCAGGGCGACGGCGTGGTGAAGGTGGAGATGCACTTCCTGCCCGACGTGTACGTGCCCTGCGACGTGTGCCACGGCCAGCGCTACAACCGCGAGACGCTGGAGGTGCAGTGGAAGGGCAAGAACATCGCCGAGGTGCTGGACCTGACGGTGGAGGACGCGCACGCCTTCTTCAAGGACGTGCCGACCATCGCGCGCAAGCTGCAGACGCTGCTGGACGTAGGGCTGAGCTACATCCGTCTGGGCCAGAGCGCCACCACGCTTTCGGGCGGCGAGGCGCAGCGCGTCAAGCTGGCGCAGGAGCTGTCGAAGCGCGACACCGGCCGCACGCTCTACATCCTGGACGAACCCACCACCGGCCTGCACTTCGCGGACATTGATCTGCTTCTGAAAGTGCTGCACCAGCTGCGCGACGCGGGCAACACCATCGTCATCATCGAGCACAACCTGGATGTGATCAAAACCGCCGACTGGCTGATCGACATGGGTCCGGAAGGCGGCGCGGGCGGCGGCATGGTGGTGGCACAGGGCACGCCGGAGGCCGTGGCGGCGCAGGAGGCGAGCTTTACCGGGCGCTACCTGCGGCGGTATCTGTAGCCCCCGGGGCCTTCGGTGCGCCGCCCCGGGTGCGGTGGCGGTGAATCCAGGGTGTCTGGACGCTGGAGGCGGGTGGCGGCAGATCGCTGTCGCGCCGCGCCAGGTACCACAGGAGCCAGTCGGGCTGGTCCGCCATGTCGATATGGGTGCGGTTGCCATCGAAGAACTGCGAGGGCGATGCGCCGTAGCACTGCACCCAGACCTTGGAGAAATGGGCCGAATCCACGAACCCGGCGGCCTGTGCAATCTGCGTCAGCGTCAGGCCGCTGCCCATGAAGCTGGCCGCGGCGCGGATCTTGACCGACAGCACGTAGCGCCGCAGCGGCAGGCCCAGGCCCTGGCCAAACAGCCGCGACGCATGGTGCGGCGACAGGTCCAGCGTGCCCGCCAGGCCGCCCAGTTCGGCGCCGGGGTCTTCGTCCAGCTGGCACATCAGCCTGCGCACGCGCGGGTCCAGCGGTGCGGGCACGGCAAAGGGCTGCGCCAGGGCGTCGATGGCCTGGCGGGCGCTGGCATCGAGCGCCCGCCCCTGCAGGCGGCCCGTGGCGAATGCGCGCGCCATGTCCAGAAACGGGGCGCTGGTGCGCGCATCCAGCGCCTGCACGGGCGGCGCCCCCGGGGCGTGCAGGCGCCGGTACTGCGGGTGCGCGGGCTCCAGGTCGGCAAGCACCAGGGGCTGGTCGATGGCGTGAATGGTCTTGTGCGCCATGGGCCGGATCAGCAGCACCTGCCCCGCCACCGTCTGCCCGTTGCAGCGCACATGCAGCGGCTGTGGCCCCGTGGCGCACAGCACGGTGACGGCATGACGCACGGTGAGGTTCTGCATGCCGGGGCAGGCGAACACGATGGCATCGCCCATGAGGCGCACCCGCGCCTGCGGGCCGCCACCGGCCGCAGGCGTCCAGACCGGGCGCGTGCCGCCGGGGTGGGCATCAAGAGGGCGCATGGTCCGGCGCCTCCTCGTTCAGCCGCACCGACAGGCGCACCAGCCCGCCCGCGCGCACCACATTCCATGCCAGTTCATGCACGCTGGTCAGGGCCCCCATGTTGCTCTCGTCAATGACCGGCTGGCCGGGCAGATCGAGCGAGTAGATGGCATCGCCCGGCCGCAGGCCCGCACGTTCATACAGGCTGCCGGGCAGCACCGCTTCGACCATCCATCCGCCCCGGGGTTCGGGCTGCAGCACCACATGGTCCAGAAAGGCGCGCGCGGCCTGCGGGCGGTGCACCGACAGGCGCGCGGGGTCGATGGCGGCGTTGCGCTGGCGCGGGTCGGGTCCGGCCGCCGCCTCGTCGCCATCCTCCGCATCCGCCAGGCGGTCCCAGGGCGAGCCGCCCGGGGCGCGTTCGCCCTGCGGCTCTGCGGCGGGTGTCCCCTCGCCAAACGGCCAGGCCTGCCCGGCATGGCGCGCCTGTTCCACCGGGGCCTGCACTACAGCGGGCAGGGGCGCGGGCGGCGGTGCAGGCCACAGCCACCATGCCGCCACACCCAGGACTGGCAGGGCCCAGGCCAGCCGCCGCCACGCGCCATGCCGCAGCGCCTGGTGCGCGCGGGCATGGGCGCCGGGCGCCATGGGCTGGGGAAGGGTGTCGGTGCGTTGCATGGCAGGTCTCTGCGGGATAGAAAAGATTGGGCCCCTCCCGGCCAGGCGGCGCAAGAGGGGAATTTCCCGGGCGGGGGCGCCGCTCGGCAGGCCTTGCACGCCTGGCGTCCCCTGGAACGTGCGTCCCTTCTTACGGCGTGACGAAGCTCTTGAGCCAGTCCATGGTGGCCTTCACGCCCCACGCGTTGCTGCCGTACTGGTAGTACGGGTCCACCGCCAGGATGCCCGAGCATTGGACACCAGGCATGCCCAGGTTGCCCATGAAGCAGTGGTCGGCGTTGAGGTCGGCCACCTCCAAGTCCTTGACGATGTACCAGCCGCTGCCGTTGCTACGGAAGCACGATTGCCGCCCGGTGCACTTGAGCCCGGTGACCAGCTCGGCCTGCGAGCGCGCGATGGCCTCGGTGCCGCCCACGAACATGTCGCGCTCGCCGTTGACGATGCGGATGCGATCGCCCGGCTGCGCGTGCTTGCCGTTGGCCATGCAGGATTCGAGGTTGTAGGCGGCGGTGTAGGTCGAGCCCGTGCCCTGGCCCATGGAGGCGCGCACGCGGCTGTCGTGGTTCTTGGCCAGTACCGAGATGATGGAACCCTGGCTCAGCCCGCCAGTCACGATGCCCTTGGAGCAGTCGGCCTTGGAGCGCGCGCACAGCTTGGCGATGGCGCTGTTGGTGTTGGCCGCATCGAAGATGCCCTTGGCGCGGCCGTTGATGGTGGTGCAGTTGCCGAACGACGCGTTGGCGTATTCCACCGTGGCCGCCACGAAGCCACGCGCCACGGCAGCGTCGATGGCGGCCTTGGCCCAGGCGCTGTCGTAGGCCTCGCCCGTGCCCACGGTGTGCACGTACACCGGGTACTTGCCCGCGGCGCTGGGCTCCTTGCCCTGGATGTTGTAGGTGCTGCCGTTGCGGTAGGTGGTGCTGAAGGACGTCTGCGCCTGCGCGGACAGCGCCCCCAGCAGGGCCAGGCCCGCGACGAGGAAGCGGCCCAGGCGCCACGGGGCGCGGCGGGGGGTGGTGAAAGAGGGGAATGCTTGCACGGTTTGTCTCCTGGATGGGTATGCACGGTGGGCGCCGCCCGGCGGGGGTGGCGCCTCGAAGAAGGCAGACCGAGTCTAGGAATCGCACCGCATACGGCCTTGTACCGAAAGGCCATGAACCCCCGGAGTTTCCCGGGGCCGCCGGGAACTTGCGCCCTCTTCCGCGAAAGAGAGGGCGCGCAAACCATCCGAGATGGAAAAAATCAGGAATTTTGGGCTGTAAGGCCCTATGAATGGGCGCTGGCAGCTATCAAGTTTGATGCTTTGAGCCGCCGCGCCGGGGTGCGGGCGGCTCGCCCTTTTCCCAGTCCCAGTGGCGGTGGTCGTGGCGGAGCTTCCAGACAACGATGCCGGCGGACACCAGCAGCAGCCCGCTGAACGCGGACAGCAGGTGGTCCAGAGCGGCCAGGCTGGCAACGCCGCAGCCCACATACAGGTAGGGCAGGGCCTCGTACAGCCAGCGGGGCTTGTGGCGGTTGAGCATCGCGGTCTCCTTCGCGCCGCTGCGGGCGCAAGACAGGCACCAGATGGCATTCCAGACCGAACGCTGGCCACGGCTGCGCCAAGGCGCAGAACCCCGCAGCGGGGACCAGGCCCGGGGAATGGATCAGCGCGCACTATCGTGCAGCCCGCTCGGGGCGTCAACCCCCGCACCGGGGGCATGGCGCCGCCCGGGAGCCAGTGCCCGGGCGGTTGCGGAATAATGGGACTCCCAAGGACACCCGCACCGACACCTCCATGCATTCCATCACCCTGCGCTTCCTCGCCTCCCACAACGAAGGAACCCTTGTTGCCGGCAAGGTCAGCGGCGGCACCGTGCTGCGCTGGGTGGACGAGGCGGGCTTCGCCTGCGCCACCCGCTGGGCCCAGGGCCCCTGCGTGACGGCGCTGGTGAGTGGCGCGCGTTTTGCCCGCCCCATCCTGGCGGGCGAACTGGTGGAGGTGCAGGCCCGCCTGGCCTACACCGGCACCAGCAGCATGGGCATCGCGGTGGAGGTGTACTGCGGCGGCATGCCGGGCGGCGACATGCAGCAGGTGCTGCACTGCGCCACGGTGTATGTGGCCGTGGACGGCAACGACCGCCCGCGCCCCATCGACACCTGGACCCCCGAAACCCCCGGCGACATGGCCCTGGCCGAGCGCGTGCGCGCCCACATCAACGCCGCCCGCGCTGCCTGAGCGCAACGCCATGCCCCAGGCTACCCGCCCCATGGGCGCCGCCGACCTGCTCACCGCGCTGGCCGTGGTGGTGCTCTGGGGGCTGAACTTCATCGCCATGAAATGGGGGCTGCGCAGTTTCACCCCGTTCCAGCTGGGCGCCCTGCGCTACCTCGGCGCCTGCCTGCCCATGGTGCTGCTGGTGCGCCCGCCGCGCATTCACTGGAAGTGGGTGGTGGCCTACGGGCTGTTCGTCGGCCTGGGCCAGTTCGGCTTCCTGTTCCTGGCGCTGAAGGTGGGCATGGCGACGGGCCTGGCCAGCGTGCTCATGCAGACGCAGGTGTTCTTCACGGCCACGCTGGGCCTGGTGCTGCTGCACGAGCGCCCGGGCCGCGCGCTGAAGATCGGCATGGGCCTGGCCGCGCTGGGCCTGCTGTGCTTCACCATGGATTTCGTCGGCCCCTCCGGGCGCGGCGCGGGCGTCACCACGCTGGCGGGCTTTGGCCTCACGCTGTGCGCCGCCGCGATGTGGGCCTGCTCGAACATCGTCGCGCGCCGCGCCCAGGCGCACACGCCCGACTACGACCCGCTGGCCTTCGTGGTCTGGAGCAGCCTGGTGCCGGTGCTGCCCTTCGTGGCCCTGTCGGCCTGGCTGGACCCCGATGCCAGCCGCTGGCTGGACTGGTCCGCCGTGGCCGGGGTGCCGCTGCTGTCCTGGCTGTCCATCGCCTACCTGGGCTGGGCCGCCACCATCGCGGGCTACGGCATGTGGACACGCCTGCTCAAGCGCCACCCGGCCAACCGCGTGGCGCCGTTCAGCCTGGGCGTGCCGGTGGTCGGACTGGCCGCCGGAATGCTGGTGCTGGGCGAATCGGTCACGCCCTGGCAGTGGGCCGGTATCGCCTGCGTGGTGACCGCGCTGGGCTGCGTGGTGCTGGGCCCCAGATTCGGCATCAAATAGGACTGCAGCGCCTGTACGATCAGCGCCAAGCGCTATCAAAAACAAACCGATGAATTCCCTGCCCGATACCGCCCCGCCCACGTCCGTGCAGGACCGCCTGCGCGCCGCCCAGCCCTGCCTGTGGACCCACCCGGGCCGCGAGGCCACGGTGCCGCCGCAACTGTCCGCAGGCACCGGCACGGTCGGCGTGGAGGACATGCAGGCCGCCGTGGCGCGCTTTGGCCGCTTTGCGGGGCTGCTGGCGGAACTGTTCCCGGAACTGCAGGCCAGCGGCGGCGTGATCGAATCCCCGCTGGTGCCGGCGCCCGCGCTGGGCCAGGCCCTGGGCCTGGGCGCGGAGCAGGGCGCGCTCTGGGTCAAGTGCGACCACCTGCTGCCCGTGGCCGGCTCGATCAAGGCGCGCGGCGGCATCCACGAGGTGCTGGAATTCGCCGAACAGCTCGCCCTGCAACACGGCCTGGTGGCGCCGGGCGGTGACTACCGCGCGCTGGCCCGGCCCGAAGCGCGCGCGCTGCTGGGCCGCTACCAGGTGGCCGTGGGCTCCACGGGCAACCTGGGCCTGTCGATCGGCGTGGCGGCATCAAGCCTGGGCTTTCGCGCCGCCGTGCACATGTCGGCGGATGCCAAGGAGTGGAAGAAGGAGCGCCTGCGCTCGCGCGGCGTGCAGGTGGTGGAGCACGCGGGCGACTACGAGCAGGCCGTGGCGGCCGGCCGCGCCCAGGCCGCGAGCGACCCGTTCTGCCACTTCGTCGATGACGAGCGCTCGCTCTCGCTCTTGCAGGGCTACAGCGCCGCCGCGCCCGCGCTGCAACGGCAATTGGCGGCAGCGGGCATCAGCGTGGACGCCACGCACCCGCTGTTCGTCTACCTGCCCTGCGGCGTGGGCGGCGCGCCCGCGGGCATCACCTTCGGCCTGCGCCAGGTGCTGGGGCCGCATGTGCACTGCTTTTTCGCCGAGCCGGTGCAGTCGCCCTGCTTCCTCGCGCAGATGCTGGCCGGCCCGCACGACCACCCCAGCGTGTACGACTGGGGCCTGAGCAACCAGACCGAGGCCGACGGCCTGGCCGTGCCGCGCGCCTCGCTGCTGGCGGCCACGCTGATGCAGCCGCTGATTTCGGGCGTGTTTACTGTGCAGGACGCCACCCTGTTCCAGCACCTGGCGCTGGCGCACGACACGCAGCAGTTGCGCATCGAGCCCTCGGCGGCGGCGGGCTTCAGTGGCCCGGGCATGCTCACCGGCACCTTGGCGGGCTGCGCCTGGCTGCGCTCGCAGGGGCTGGAGGCGCACCTGCCGCGCGCCACGCACCTGGCCTGGACGACGGGCGGGCTGTTCGTGCCCGACGCCGAATACGATGGATTTTTGCAACGCGGGCGCGCGCAGCCACAAGCTGCCAACGCCTGAAACCTGGAGCCTCACCATGGAACCCTTGGATTTCGTCATCGTCGGCGCGGGCATCGCCGGTGCCAGCGTGGCCTGGCAACTGGCCGAAACGTCGAGCGTACTGCTGCTCGAACGCGAGGCGCAGCCCGGCTACCACACCACCGGACGCTCAGCCGCGCTCTACATGGAGACCTACGGCACGCCGCGCATCCGCGCGCTCACGCGCGCCAGCCGGGCCTTCCTCGACCAGCCGCCGCCAGGCTTCGCCGACAGCCCCATCCTCTCGCCGCGTGGCGTGCTCTACATCGCCCAACCGGACCAGATGGACCTGCTGGAGGCCACCTGGCAAGAGCTGCACACGCATTCGCCCAGCCTGCGCCGCCTGACCCCCGCCGAACTGGTGGAGCGCGCGCCCTGCCTGCGCCTGGAGGCGCTGGGCGGCGGGCTGAGCGAATCGGGTGCGGCCGACATCGACGTGAACGGCCTGCACCAGGGCTACCTGCACGGCCTGCGCCAGCGCGGCGGTGCCGTGCGCATGGATGCCGAGGTCACGGCGCTGGCGCGCGAGGGCGGCCTGTGGACCGTGCGGCTGCAGGACGGCAGCAGCGTGCAGGCGCGCACCGTGGTCAACGCCGCTGGCGCCTGGGCCGACGTGGTGGGCCAGCTGGCCGGCGCCGCGCCCATCGGCCTGACGCCCTGCCGGCGCACGGCCTTCACCTTCCCCGCGCCCGAGGGGCTGGACCTGCCCAGCCTGCCCGCCATCATCGCGGTGGACGAGAGCTTCTACATCAAGCCCGACGCGCGCCAGCTGCTGGGCTCGCCCGCCAACGCCGACCCCATGCACCCGCACGACGTGGTGCCCGAGGAGATCGACGTGGCCACGGGCATCTGGCACATCGAGCAGATGACGAGCTTCCAGATCCGCCGCCCCTCGCACACCTGGGCCGGGCTGCGCTCCTTCGTGCCCGACGGCGACATGGTGATCGGCTGGGACGGCCAGGTCGAGGGCCTGTTCTGGGTGGCCGCACAGGGCGGCTACGGCATCCAGAGCGCGCCGGGCTACGCCCTGCTGGCGCGCAACCTGCTGCTCGGCGAACCGCTGGACGCGTCGCTGGTGGCCGAGGGCGTGGATGCCGAGGGGCTGTCGCCCAGGCGTTTGCGCTAGCAAATCAGGAGCATTTTGCGCTCGTCAGTATTGGTTTTCAGCATGAAATGTCGCTGAAAACCAGTATTCACGAGCGCTAACAGCTCCTGTTTTTAATGACTTGAGCGGATCCATTGCGCGAAGGCTGCACCCTCGGCGCATGACACTGGCGCGCCCCAGGCCAGGGCTCCCGCGCAAGGGCCGCCAGCATTCCCATGTACGGGCGCTGGGAGCGTCCCCCTGCCCGCAGCGCACAGCGCTGCGAGAGCGGGGGGAAGGCGCCGAAGGCGACTCAGGGGGTGTTTATGGAATCGCCGCCTGCAGCAGGTTGCGCGTGCGCTGCGCCTCGTGGCGCGCGGCAGTGGCGAAGTCCGCGCCATTGCTCGCATAGAGGATGGCGCGCGAGGAGTTGACGATGATGGGCCCGTCCTTGCGCCAGCCCGCGCGCACCGTGGCGGCGGCATCGCCGCCCTGGGCACCCACGCCGGGAATGAGCAGCGGCACCTGCGGCGCGATGGCGCGCACGCGCTCGATCTCGGCCGGGTAGGTGGCGCCCACCACCAGGCCGAGCTGGCCATTCTTGTTCCACGGTCCCTGCGCCAGGCGCGCGATGTGTTCGTACAACAGCGGCTGGCCGTCCACACTGGCAAGGCGCTGGTTCTGGAAGTCGTCGCCGCCGGGATTGGAGGTGCGGCACAGCAGGAAAGCGCCCTTGCCGGGGTACTGCAGGTAGGGCTCGACCGAATCGAAGCCCATGAAGGGCGAGAGCGTGACCGCGTCGGCGCCGTAGCGCTCGAAGGCCTCGCGCGCGTACTGCTCGGCCGTGGAGCCGATGTCGCCGCGCTTGGCGTCCAGGATCACCGGCACGCGCGGCGCGTTGGCGCGCATGTGCTGCATCAGGCGTTCGAGTTGGTCCTCGGCGCCGTGCGCGGCGAAGTAGGCGATCTGCGGCTTGAAGGCGCACACCAGGTCGGCCGTGGCGTCCACGATGGCGGCGCAGAAGTCGTAGATCTTGTGCGGGTCGCCCTGCATGCCCGCGGGAAACCGCGTGGGTTCGGGGTCCAGGCCCACGCACAGCATGGAGTTGTTCTGCGTGGCCGCGTCGCGCAGCATGTCGAGGAAGGTCATGGGGGGGATTTTATGCAGAGCGCTCGAAATGGAACACCGCCGTCCCCGCGCGCGCATTGGGCAGGAAACGCACGGCCTCGCCGTCCTGCAGGCCGAAGGAATCGAGGATGCGCAGCCGGTTCTTGGTGGCCAGCGCCTCGAAATCCTTGTAGGTGCCGACGCGGATGTTGGGCGTGTCGTACCACTGGTAGGGCAGGCGGCGCGTGACGGGCATGCGCCCGCGCAGCACGGACAGCCGGTTGGGCCAGTGCGCGAAGTTGGGGAAGGCGACGATGCCGGTGCGGCCCACGCGCGCGGTCTCGCGCAGCATGACCTCGGCGTTGCGCAGGTGCTGCAAGGTGTCGATCTGCAGCACCACGTCGAACGAGGCGTCGCCGAACATGGCCAGGCCTTCGTCGAGGTTGAGCTGGATGACGTTCACGCCCCGGCGCACGCAGGCCAGCACGTTGTCGTCGGCGATCTCGATGCCGTAGCCGCTGCAGCCGCGCTCGCGCTGCAGGTAGTCGAGCATGCTGCCGTCGCCGCAGCCCAGGTCGAGCACGCGCGATCCTTGCGGCACCAGGCGGGCCAGGGCTTCCATGGTGGCTTTTTCGGTCATGCCAGCTCCTTTGCAATGCTGTCGAAATAGGAACGCATGACGTTCATGTAACGGGCGTCGTCGAGCAGGAAGGCATCGTGGCCGTGGGGCGCGTCGATCTCGGCGTAGCTCACGGCGCGCCGGTTGTCGAGCAGGGCCTTGACGATTTCGCGCGAGCGCTGGGGAGAGAAGCGCCAGTCGGTGGTGAAGCTGACCAGCAGAAATTTCGCCGTGGCGCGCGCCAGAGCCTGCGTGAGATCGCCTTTGAAAGCGCGCGCGGGGTCGAAATAGTCGAGCGCGCGCGTGATCAGCAGGTAGGTATTGGCGTCGAAATAGTCGCTGAACTTGTCGCCCTGGTAGCGCAGGTAGCTCTCGATCTGGAATTCGACGTCCTGGGTGCTGTACTTGAGGTCGATACCCTCGCGCAGCTGGCGCCCGAACTTCTCGTTCATCACATCGTCGCTCAGGTAGGTGATGTGGCCGATCATGCGCGCGATGCGCAGGCCGCGCTTGGGGATCACGCCGTGGCGGTAGAAGTGGCCGCCGTGGAAGTCGGGGTCGGTGACGATGGCGCGGCGCGCCACCTCGTTGAAGGCGATGTTCTCGGCCGTGAGGTTGGGCGCGCTGGCCACGACCACGGCGTGGCGCATGCGTTCGGGGTACTGCAGCGTCCAGCTCAGGGCCTGCATGCCGCCCAGGCTGCCGCCGAGCACGGCGGCCAGTTGCGTGATGCCCAGGCGGTCGAGCAGGCGGGCCTGGGCGTGGACCCAGTCCTCCACGGTGACCACGGGGAAATCGGCACCGTAGACCTCGCCGGTGTCCGGATGTGTGTGCATGGGGCCGGTGGAGCCAAAGCACGAGCCCAGGTTGTTCACGCCGATGACGAAGAAGCGGTTGGTGTCCACCGGCTTGCCCGGGCCGATCATGTTGTCCCACCAGCCTTCGCTCTTGTCCTGGCCCTCGTAGACACCCGCGACGTGGTGCGAGGCGTTGAGCGCGTGGCACACCAGCACGGCGTTGGAACGGTCGGCGTTGAGCTGGCCGTAGGTCTCGTAGGCGAGGTGGTAGTCCCGGATGGAGGCGCCGCTCTGCAGCGGCAGCGCATCCGCGAAGTGCATCGACTGGGGCGTGGCAATGAACGACATAAAAGAAACCCGGTAACGCTAAAAACGGTACCGGGTGGGCTGTCGGACGTCTTTAGCTGAATTTATAAAGCGCCCGCAAGCAGTGCAAATCGGCGCGTGGCGGCAACTATAGCATCAGACCCACAGCGCCAGCACGCCCAGCACCAGGAAGATCGCGGCCGACACCAGGTGCACGGTGCGCAGTGGAATGCGCCGCGTGATGCGCTCGCCCAGCCACACCACGGGGGCATTGGCCAGCATCATGCCCAGCGTGGTGCCCACCACCACCCACAGCCAGCCGCTGTACTGGGCGGCCAGCATGACGGTGGCGATCTGTGTCTTGTCACCCATCTCGGCCAGGAAGAAGGCCACGACCGTGGTGCCGAAGACGCCCCAGCGCGGGCCTTCGCCGGTGTCGCCGTCTTCGAGCTTGTCCGGGATCAGCATCCACACCGCCATGGCGATGAACGACACGCCCAGCACCCAGCGCAGCATCTGCGGTCCGATCAGCGTGGTGATCCAGGCCCCGGCGGCACCGGCCAATGCGTGGTTGAACACGGTGGCCACGAAGATGCCCCAGACGATGGGCCAGGGCTTGCGGAAACGCGCCGCCAGCACGAGGGCGAGCAGCTGGGTCTTGTCGCCCATTTCGGCGAGGGCGACGATGGAGGTGGAGACGAGGAAGGCTTCCATGGGGGCAATGTCGTTTTTTCGGCCGGACGCGGAACGGATGCATTGACCACGCACCGGCCCCGGCTCGGTGGACGGCGTGCGGTCAATGGTCTCGCCTGTCCACGGACCGCGCATGCCATGGGACGTGGGGTCCCAAGTGTGTTGACATGCGCTCCCTGGCACTGGCTGCCAGGGCCGGCTACTCCCCAAAGACCCGCGCATTGTAGCGGCCCATGCCCGGCCCAAATGCCCACCGGATGTTGCAGCAAACCAAGGCCCGAGAAATAAAAAGTGGGCTTCTCGCCAATTTGCCTGATAATGGGTCCGCTTTTTCGCTTTGCGGAAAGGCAGAGAGTCAGCGGTGAATGGTCAGTTTCGCGTCTTTGAAGTCGTCACAGGTTTGTTGATTGCGTCGGACTCCATCGCGTTTTTTGTTTTTTCAGGAGTCCCTCATGGGCAACAAACTTTACGTGGGCAACCTGCCCTACTCGTTCCGCGACAACGATCTGGAACAAACCTTCGGCCAGTTCGGCTCGGTTTCCAGCGCCAAGGTCATGATGGAGCGCGACACCGGCCGTTCCAAGGGCTTCGGCTTCGTCGAAATGGGCAGCGATGCCGAGGCACAAGCCGCCATCCAGGGCGTGCATGGCCAAAACTTCGGCGGCCGTGACCTCGTGGTCAACGAAGCCCGTCCCATGGAGCCCCGCGCTCCCCGTAGCGGCGGCTTCGGCGGCGGCAATGGCGGCGGCGGTTACGGCGGTGGCCGTAGCGGTGGCGGCGGCTACGGCGGCGGCGGTGGCGGTTACGGCGGTGGCCGCAACAGCTACTAAGCACCCCGGACCGGGCAGGCCACGGCCTCCCGCGCCCTCCAAAGGAGCCCAAGGGCTCCTTTTTTATTTTTTCCCGATGCGACGGATGCGCCACAGATCGTAAAAACCCTTGCTTTTTGCGCATTACTACGGTCCATAATGCGCGAGCGGGACTGCCCCGCTTTTGGTTTGCGGTGATCCTTCAGTTGCACGCATAGGGCGTCGTCGAGATGAGCTGGTTGCGTTTTCGGGACTCCATCGCTTTTTCTTTGTGTTTTTGAGGAGTCCCTCGATGGGCAACAAACTGTATGTGGGCAATTTGCCCTACGGCGTGCGCGACAACGACCTGGAGCAGGCTTTCAGCCAGTTTGGCAGTGTGACCAGTGCCAAGGTCATGATGGAGCGCGATACCGGCCGCTCCAAGGGCTTTGGTTTTGTTGAAATGGGCAGCGATGCCGAGGCCCAGGCCGCCATCAATGGCATGAATGGCCAGCCCCTGGGTGGCCGGGCCATCGTGGTGAACGAAGCCCGCCCCATGGAACCCCGCCCCCCCCGTTCGGGCGGCTTTGGCGGTGGTGGTGGCGGCTACGGTGGCGGTGGCCGCAGCGGTGGTGGTGGCTATGGCGGCGGTGGTCGCAGTGAAGGCGGCTACGGCGGTGGTGGTGGCCGTGAAGGCGGTGGCGGTGGCTACGGTGGCGGTGGCCGCAGCGAAGGCGGTTTTCGCAGCCCTTATGGCTCGGGCCCGCGCGGCGGTGGCCGGGGCAATGGTGGTGGCGGCTACGGTGGTGGCAACGGCTACTGAACCAGGCGCGCGCTGTCTGCAGCCTTTCGAAAAAAGCTCCTCCGGGAGCTTTTTTCATGCCTGCGTGGCTGCCATGCAGGTGCGGCCACACGCCGCCCGCATCGGAAACCCTGGGTCAGATCACCCGCTGACCAGCAGCTTCAACCCGCGCCGGATTGGCGGTGCTTGCGCGGCCGCCCTGCCAGCAACCGGTCGAAGAGCGCATTGGGCAGCAGCCGCAGCAGTTTGGCCACCACGCCCATCTGCCAGGGGATGACGCAGTAGCTCACCCCGGCCCGCTCGGCCGCAAAGGCTTTGTCGGCAAAGTCCTCGGGGCGCATCAGGAAGGGCATGGCATAGCGGTTCTTGCGGGTCAGCGGCGTATCGATGTAGCCGGGGCTGATGGTCGATACTCCCACGCCCGTGCCTCGCAGCTCACCGCGCAGGCTTTCGCAGTAGCTGATCAATGCGGCCTTGCTGGCGCAGTAGGCGCCATGGCCCGGCAGCCCCCGTATCCCCGCCACACTGGCGATACCGACCAGCCGGCCGCTGCCGCGCTGCACCATCGGCGCCATGAAGGGCTGGAACGTGGCGGCGGCGCCCACTGTGTTGGTGGCCAAGACACGGGCCATGGCGTCGAGGTCTTCACGCAGCGCGGTATCGACACCGACGCTGATGCCGGCATTGGCGATGACCACATCCGGCACGCCCTGGCGTTGCAGGCATTCCTGCCCGGCCGCCACGATGCTTTCGATACACGACACATCTGCACTGTAAATTTGATAGCTATCTGCGCTTACTCCATTTGCGCTAGCCCATGTTTCTATCTCATGGGTACGGCGCGCCACCAGTGCCAGACGCCAGCCTGCGCGGTGGTAGCGGGAGGCCAACGCCTGGCCAATGCCGCTGGAAGCGCCGGTGATGAAGACAAGAGGTGCTGTCATGGCGGTAGTCACACTTTTCTGGCCGGGTGGGGTGGGATTTCAGCGCGCAGGAACCAGCACGCCGCGCACACGGCCGCGCAGCTGCAGCACCTGTTCGAGGTTGTCGTATTCCATGCTGTCGGCCGTGAAGCGGTCTTTGCCGCGCGTGAGCGTGACGGGCTTGTCCGAGCGGACGCGCTCCAGCTGGGGCCAGGCGTGCAGAAATTCGCCCCGAAATTCCATTCGGGGCTGGACCATGCCCTTGGCGGCCGGTGCCTCGCGCACGACCCGCGCATTTCCATGAAGCTGCACCTCGGAGCCGTCTGCATTGCTCAGTGCCCGGTCGGCTGCGGCGTGAACAATGCGCCCGTCAGCCGCGAGCGACCGAAGGCGCACCTCGTCAATCTCCAGGGTGTCCGTGTCGGGGTAATGGCGGGCCACGGCACCCTGCACCTCGCTTTGCAGGCGGCCGCTCGCATCGAAGCTCTTGATCGAGAACCCCTGCATCACGTAATCGGGCTCATGCCGGGGGGCGCTGGCCGGGCGGGGCTCCTGTGTCTGCGGAGCGTTGCGCACCAGCCACCAGGTGCCCAGCGCCAGCAGGCCCATCAGCAGCACCGGCAAGTAGATGGAGAGCCGGTCCCAGACACGGCGCAGGCCCATGGTCATGCGCAGTAATCCGCCAGCAGCGCTGCGTAGCGCCCGCTGGCCATGAGCAACAGGTCGCAGAACTCGCGCGCGGCGCCGTCGCCGCCGCGTGCCTGCGTGACGTGGTGGGCGCTGGCCAGCACCTCGGCCTGGGCATTGGCCGGGGCACAGGCGAAGGCGCAACGGCGCATCACGGGCAGGTCGGGCCAGTCGTCGCCCATGGCAGCGGCCTGGGCCCAGGTCAAGCCCAGCGCGGCCAGAACCTGCTCGGCCGCCGGGCGCTTGTCCTCGGTGCCGAAGATGGCATGTTCCACGCCCAGGGCGCGCAGACGCACGCGCAGCGGCGCCGAGTCACGGCCCGTGACCACGGCGGGAACGATACCGGCCTTCTGCAGCAGCTTGAGGCCATGGCCGTCCAGGGTGTTGAAACGCTTGAGCGTCTCGCCCGATTCGCTGAAGTACAGGCCACCGTCGGTGAGCACGCCGTCGACGTCGAAGAACGCGACGCGCACGTCCTGGGCTGCCAGCAACAGCGCGGGAGGAAATTGCAGCACGGGGAGATTCACGTCGATTGTCCTTTGCGCGGCGCGCTGCCAGGAGCCTGTGCAACCGGCACTGCCCAGACCAGCGGCCATCGTGCAAGGGCCGCCCCGCCGCGCTGGTGGCGTCCCCCTGCCCGCATCGCGCAGCGATGCGAGAGCGGTGGGGAAGACGCGAAGCGGCTCAGGGGGGTGTTCATATGACTTTCGCGCGCATGAGGTCGCCAATGTGCACGATGCCGGTGAGCAGCCCCCCGGCATCGACCACCAGCACGCTGGTGATGCCATGGGTTTCCATCATCTCGGCGGCGTCCACGGCCAGTGCATCTGCGGCAATGGTGCGTGGGCCGGGGTGCATGACCTGTTCGGCCGTGGCGCTGCGCAGGTCGGCGCCCGCCTCGATGCGGCGGCGCAGGTCGCCGTCGGTGAAGATGCCGAGCACGCGGCCCTGGCCGTCGACCACGGCCGAGGCGCCCAGGCCCTTGGCGCTCATCTCGCGCATCAGGTCGCCAAAGGCGGTATGCGGCAGCACGCGCGGCACCTGCTCGCCCGCGCGCATGACGTCGGCCACATGGGTGAGCAGCTTGCGCCCGAGCGCGCCGCCGGGGTGCGAGCGTGCAAAATCCTCGGCGCGGAAACCCCGTGCATCCAGCAGGGCCACGGCCAGCGCGTCGCCCAGCGCGAGCTGCGCCGTGGTGCTGGTGGTGGGAGCAAGGTTCAGCGGACAGGCCTCGCGCTCGACGCTGCAGTCCAACGCCAGATCAGCGTGCTGGGCCAGCGAGGACTGCGGGTTGCCGGTGATGGCGACCAGGGGTACGCCCAGGCGATGCAGCACGGGAAGAATGGCGGTGAGCTCGGCACTTTCGCCGCTGTTGGAAATGGCCAGCACCAGATCCTGCGCCGTGACCATGCCCAGGTCGCCATGGCTGGCCTCGGCCGGGTGCACGAACAGCGCGGGGGTGCCGGTGGAGGCCAGCGTGGCGGCGATCTTGCGGCCCACATGGCCGCTCTTGCCCATGCCCATGACCACGACGCGGCCCGGGATGCGCAGCATCTTCTCCACGGCCTGCGCGAAACGGCTGTCCACGCGCTGGCCCAAAGCGCGCAGCGCCGCGGCTTCGATGTCAAAGGTTTCCCGGGCCAGGCGCAGGGCCTGGTCGGCGTCAAAAGGGCGCGGGGCGCCGGAGGCTGCATGCATGGGGCAATTCTATCGGCCGGGGGCTGATCGGACCTCGGATAGCATTGGTACATGTCTTCTCTTGCACTGACCCTTCTGTATCTGCTGGCCGCAGTGCTGGGGGTGGTGACCTGCCGCAGCCTCAAGCTGCCCCCGATGCTGGGCTACCTTGCGGCCGGTGTACTCATCGGCCCGCATGCGCTGGCATTGGCGCAGAACTCTGAAAGTGTGCGCCATCTGGGCGAGTTCGGCGTGGTGTTCCTGATGTTCGCCATCGGACTGGAATTCAGCCTCCCCAAGCTGCGCGCGATGCGCCGCCAGGTGTTCGGCCTGGGCCTGCTGCAGGTGGCGCTGACCATGACGGCAGCCTTTGGCGGCACGCTGGCGTTGGCGGCCTTGCTAGGCGGTGTGTGGGACGTTAGCTGGCAGACGGCCCTGGCCCTGGCCGGCACGCTGGCGATGAGCAGTACCGCCATCGTGGTCAAGCTCATGGCCGAGCGCGCCGAGATCGAGAGCGAGCACGGACGGCAGATCATGGGCATTCTGCTCTTCCAGGATCTGGCCGTGGTGCCGCTGCTGGTGCTGATTCCTGCCCTGGGTTCATCGCCAGACGATCTGCTCCTGGCGCTGGGGCTGGCGCTGGTCAAGGCCACGGTGCTCGTCGGACTGCTGCTGACCGGGGGGCAAAAGCTGATGCGCTGGTGGCTCACCCTGGTGGCGCGGCGCAAGAGCGAAGAGCTTTTCATGCTGAATCTGCTGCTCATCACCCTGGGTCTGGCCTGGCTGACCGAGCTGGCGGGCCTGAGCCTGGCGCTGGGCGCCTTCATTGCCGGCGTGCTGGTATCGGAAACCGAATACCGGCACCAGGTGGGCACCGACATCCGGCCGTTCCACGATGTGCTGCTGGGCCTGTTCTTCATCACCATCGGCATGATGCTGGACTGGCACATCCTGCTGGAGCAGTGGGCGCTGGTGCTGGGGCTGCTGCTGGTGCCCATGCTGCTCAAACTGGGTGTCATCCTGGTGCTGGCGCGCGGCATGGGCGCCAGCACCGGTGTGGCGCTGCGCGCCGGCCTGTACCTGGCGCAGGCGGGGGAGTTCGGCTTCGTGCTGCTCTCGCTCACGCAACAGAACGGCCTGGTGCACCCGGCCCTCATGAACCCCATTCTTGCGGCCATGGTACTGTCGATGCTGGCGACGCCCTTCCTCATCATGCACAGTGACCGCATCGTGATGAAATTTGTGGCGAGCGATTGGTTGCAGCAGTCGCTGCAGATGACGGCCATCGCGCGCAAGACCATCGGCACGAGCGGACACGTCATCATCTGCGGTTTCGGCCGATGCGGGCAGAACCTGGCCCGCATGCTGGAACACGAAGGCATTGCCTACATGGCACTCGACCTCGACCCCGACCGCGTGCGCCAGGCCGCCGCCGCCGGCCATTCGGTGGTGTACGGCGATGCCTCGCGCCTGCAGGCCCTGATGGCTGCGGGCCTGGTGCGTTCCAGCGCCGTTGCGGTGACCTACCTGGACATCCAGTCCTCCCTCAAGGTACTGGCCAACGCACGAGCCCACGCACCCCAGGTTCCCGTGGTGGTTCGCACCCAGGATGACCTGCATCTGGACAAGCTGCGCACGGCAGGCGCCACCGAAGTGGTGCCCGAAGCCATCGAGGGCTCGCTGATGCTGGCAAGCCACGCACTGGCTTTGGTGGGTGTTCCCATGCGCCGCGTGCTGCGGCTGGTGCAGGACCAGCGCGACGCACGCTACGACCTGCTGCGCGGGTACTTTCATGGCGCCGACGACGACACCGCCAGCGAACGCGACCAGGTGCGCATGTCCACCCTGACACTGCCCCCTGGTGCACAGACGCTGGGCAAGCCGCTGGGCGACCTGGCGCTGCACGCCATCGGAGTCAGCGTGCTGAACCTGCGCCATGGAAATGGGCGCATGTCACCCCCCCAGGACACCACCGTGCTGTCCGAGGGCGACACGCTGGTGCTTTCGGGGCAACCCGCCGCACTGCTGCTGGCCGAAGACCGCCTGCTGCGTGGCTGATGCGCCTTCAGCGGTGCACCGCCAGCAGTTCGGCCGGCCCAGGACGGCCAAACAGGTAGCCCTGGAAACGCTGGCAGCCATTGCGCAGCAGAAACTTGCGCTGCCCCTGGCTCTCCACCCCCTCGGCCACCACTTCCAGACCCAGGCTGTGTGCCAGGGTGATGACCGTGCAGGCAATGGCGGCATCGTTGGGGTCGGTCAGAACATCGCGCACAAAGCCCTGGTCGATCTTGAGCTGGTCCAGCGGCAAGCGCTTGAGGTAGCTGAGCGATGAATATCCGGTACCAAAATCGTCCAGCGAAAACCCCACGCCCTGCGCCCGCAGTGCCTGCATTTTGGTGATTCCGTCCTCCACGTCATGCAGCAGCAGGCTTTCGGTCAGCTCCAGTTTGAGCTGGTGCGGATCGGCCCCTGTCTGCCGCAGAACGTCAAGAACCTCCTGGACGTAATCGGGATGGCGAAACTCCCGGGTGCTCACATTGATTGCAATGGTCCAAGCCTGGCGGGTGGGTTCGGTGCTCCAGCGCACCAATTGCTCACAGGCTGCCTGCAGCACCTGGCGCCCCAACTGCAGGATCAGCCCGGTATGTTCGGCCAATGCGATGAAGTCGCCGGGGTAGACCATGCCACGCTGCGGATGCTCCCATCGCACCAGCGCCTCGGCGCCCAGCACCGTGCCATGCACGTCCACCACGGGCTGGTAATGCAGCAAGAACTCTCTGCGCTGCAGGCCTTGGCGGATGTCGGCCTCCAGGGCAGACCGGGCCGAGGCTGAGGCCTGCATGGCCGGGTCGAAAAAGCACATGGTATTGCGACCCTGTGCCTTGGCCTGGTACATGGCCAGGTCGGCGCGTTGCAGCAGCTCCTGCGCGGGAGGCTGGGCGCTGCGGAACATGGCAATGCCGAGACTGGGGGTGCTGTGCACTTCGCTGCCCTGCACGTCATAGGGCTGGTTCAGTTCCCGGAGGATTTTCTGCGCCACCAGTTCAGCCTCCACGGCTGCCTCGGCTTCCCGGGCATGCAGGCCCTGCAGGATCACGACAAACTCGTCGCCGCCGAGCCTGGCAACGGTGTCCGTGCTGCGGACACAATCCGCCACACGCCGCCCCGCCTGCTGCAGCAAATGGTCCCCTGACTCATGGCCCAGGGTGTCGTTGACGTTCTTGAAGTTGTCCAGGTCGAGGAACAGCAGCGCACCATGGCACGCACTGCGCTCACAGGCCGCTGCGGCCCTTTCAAGCCGCTCCAGCAGCAACCGGCGGTTGGGCAAGCCCGTCAGTTCGTCAAAAAAAGCGAGCCTCTGGATCTCGGCCTCCGCCCGTTTGCGCTCTGTGATGTTGCGCGCCAGGCCACGGTAGCCTGTAAAGCGCCCCTCTCCGTCAAAGATGGGCTCGCCGCTGACAGACACCCAGACGGGTTCGCCGTCCGCGCCCAGACGCTGCATCTCAAAATCGTGGAACACCTCATGGGCCTGCAGCTGCGCACGGTGGGCGCGCCATTGTGCCTCGCTGACGATGGAGTCCGGCAGCTCCCAGAGGGTTAGCCCCTGGTGGCCCTTATCCGGCATGCCTGGGTCCCCCTGGACGTTGCCTTCCAGCCGCACGATCCGGAAATCGGCATCCTGCTCCCAATACCAGTCCGACGAGAGCTGGGTCAGGCTGCGCCAGCGCGCCTCGCTCTGGCGCAACGCCTCCTGGGCTGCCAGATAGTCCGTGACGTCGGTGAAGGTGCGCACCATGCCCCCACCGTCCAGCAGGCGGGTGCGCACCTCCAGATAGCGGCCAGCGGTAGTGCGCCGTACATAAAGCTGCGGGGTGTTTTGCGGACTCTCCCCGGCCGTGAAATCGGAAGAAAGATAGGCTTGGGCCGTGGCGTCGCCCGCCGCGACATCCCTGGCGAAATCTCCGCGCTCGATTTGCAGGCGAACCACCTCCTGCATCGGTGGCTTGCGGGCCAGCAGATCCTGGGGAAGATCCAGCAAATCCAGATAGCGCTGGTTGTGGATGCAGACGCGCCCCCCGCTGTCGACGTAGGAAATGCCCTGCGCCACGCTGGCGAGCGTGAGTTCCAGTACGTGGGTCTTCTCTTCAAGTTCGGCACGGGTCTGTGCCAGTCTGGACTCGACCTCCTTGCGCTCGATTTCCGCGCGGCGCGCCATTTCAAGCTGCCCCACGCTGTTGAGCAAGGGCTGCAGAAAGTGAACGTCCGCACTGGTATACCCACCCGCACGGTTCCCCACGCCCACCATGGCCACAAGCTGCCCCGCTGCATGAATGGGCAGGCCCATGAACGCTGTCAGCGGTGGATGCCCGGGCGGAAGACCGCCCGCTCGCGGGTCGCTGGCGGGGTGGTTGCTGATCAGCGGTTCGCCGCTGACCAAGGCGGCACCTATCAGCGTGCGGGGATTGTCAAAAACCATGCCTTGCTCGGCCACCTGGGCATAGCGTGCCCGCGAGGCATCATCCCAACTGATGTCGGTGATGGCGTGGACACGCAGCCTCGGCCCATGGCCGGGCAGGTTCTCGACCTGGCCGACGATGCCAAAGGCACTCTGAGTGAGCACCAGCACCTCCTTGAGCAGGGCCTCGAACGCCGTTCTGGGTGGCGCGCTGGCGATGAAAAGGCCCTGCGCGCTCGCTATGGCTTGCAGCAGCCGGTGCTGGCGCGCGAGCATGGCCTCGGCCTGCTGGCGGGCACGTTTTTCGGTGCTTCGCTCCAGGGCGGCCTCCAGCTGCGCAGGCAGGCTCAGAAGATAGCGGCCTTGCGCGTCCTCGACCACAAAATCAACGAACCCATGGCGCATGGCCAATGCCGCATCCGCTTCTTCGCCTTCGGAGACGGCAATCAGGGCGGGCTGACCCTGCAGAGACGCAAACACGTCATAGGCCGAGCCATCCTGCAGACACCGCGCCACCAGCACGATGTCAATATGCTCGCCCGTCAGCAGCGCCTGGGCCTGTTCCACGGTGGACGCCCGCAGCAGGTGCCAGTCCAGCCACGGATCCACCAACGCCTGGGTCACAGCCTGGGCGTGGTCGTCTCGGCCTTCGATCAGCAGAACAGAAACGGGCATGGCCTGCCTTCATCCATGGTGCGCGCAGCCTTCGTGCAACGCCCCTGCCGGGTTGGGGGATTTCGAATGATTATGCGTGTCTGCCTGCATTTGCGCACGGTGCTTTTATCCTTCGGCGCCCGATGCCACTTGCCCGGCGCGGGCACAGCCCGGACAATCGCCCCACACGACACCTGCGCCTCCCGGGCCTGCAGGCCCAAGCCCGCCAACCCAGAACCTCCATGCAGCCTCTCAGCGTCAACGACTATCTTCGCCAACATATCCGCACCGTGCCCGACTGGCCCGCGCCGGGCGTGCAGTTTCGCGACATCACACCCCTGCTGCAGGACCCCAAGGTGTTTCGTGTATTGATCGATGCCTTTGTGCACCGTTACATGGACAAAAATCTGCGGCCTGATGTGGTCGCCGGGTTGGATGCCCGCGGCTTCATCCTGGGCGCCGTGGTAGCGTATGAGCTCAATGTCGGCTTTGTACCGATCCGCAAGAAAGGCAAGCTGCCCTTCACCACGGTGGAAGAAACCTACGAACTGGAATACGGCAGTGCCACGGTGGAGCTGCACACCGACGCGGTGCGCCCTGGGGACCGGGTCTTGCTCATCGATGACTTGATTGCCACGGGCGGCACCATGATGGCGGGCAAAAAACTGCTGGAAAAACTTGGCGCACAGGTCATGGAGGGCGCCGCCATCGTCGATCTCCCGGAGCTGGGAGGCTCGGCACGCCTGCGCGAACAGGGATTGGACCTGTTCACGCTGGTGGATTTCGCCGGCCACTGAACCTGGGCTCAGAGGTCTCCGTACTGCGTGCTGCTCAGTGGCTGCGCACGCGAATCCTCGGGCATTTCGGTGTCGGCAAAGTCGTTGTGCAGCAAGGGCGAAGAGCGCGTGGGGCCGGAGCGCACCGGAACACCGGGCGCGGCGGCTGCGGCGGGGCGTCCTGCGGAGGCCAGCGCCTGCTTGAATGCGGCCACTTCGTCGGCCTCGATCGGGTCAAAGCGTGGTGCCGCTGGGCGCGGGCTGGGGGCCACCGGGGTCGCTGGCTTGGGCGAAACCGGGGATGCGCTCGGCGCGGCCACTGCGGGACGCACGGCAGCAGCAGCGGGGGCTGCCGTGGCGGCCTGCGGCACCGCAGGGGGCCGGGCGGCCAGCCCCTTCTGCGGTATGCCCACCGCCACATGGTCGTTCAGGCGCCAGTAAACGGCATTGACTGCGATGTCGTAGCGGGTCTTGGCCGTTTGCGCGATCAGGGCCTCGATTTCGCTCAGCCGCGCCGCATCGCCCCCGTATTCCCGGGCCAGATCCATCATCACCAGAAACTGCCGTCCCCGCTGGTCCAGCGAAAGCACTTTGAACTTGTAGCTGGCCGACAGCACGGCGGCGCGCACCATGGCGTCACGCACCACCGAATACAGCAGTTCACGCCGCTCCATCCGCTCGTTCTTGCGGTTTGCCGCGTGTTCAGGCGGCACGGGCTCAAGCACCGGCTTGCCGTCCCGACCCGGGACCAGCGGTACCGTGGCGTCCGCGTTGAGAAGCCCTGATGGCTCGGCCATCCGGTTTTTGGCAGGTGCGGGTTTGCGTGTGAACCAGCTGAACAATGACATGGCTTTCCTTCTCCGGGGTGCGTGAGCTCACTTCCGTAAAGAGTGTAACTTGCCCCTCTGTCCCGTCGACGTCAGCTGCCTCCCAGCCCTGTTTGCGGGTCTGTAGTGTCAGGTAGACGCAACGCGCCTGCGGCGGTTACCCAGCCGCTTGGACAGCACGGCCCCTGCCGCCATGGCCAGGCTCAACGCGATGCCCGGCTGGCGGTTGCTCAGTTCGGTAAAGCGCAGCGCCGTCAAGGCCCACAGCTTGCTCGGCGCGGCAGCCTGCACCGTGGCGCTGCGGGGCCGGTGCGAAAAAAACCCGCCTTCCCCCACCACGGAGCCCGCCGGAACGATGGCCATGCGCAGACGGCCTTTTTCATCCTCGTAGTGCACACTTAAGCTGCCGCTTTCCACCAGATAGAGCGTGCGATCCGAAGCACCCTGGCTGAACAGCAACTGACCTGCGGCCAGCGAGCAGGGCTGCAAGTAGGCAGACAGGGTGTCCCACTGCTCGGGCTTGAGCGGGTTGTTCATGCTGTCGTCTGCATTGGCCTGGGCTATGGCATGGATCAGGCCTTGCAGATCCAGCTTGTTCGAGGAAGGTAAGACGGCATTCATAGCCTGTTGAAGCTATCCGCAATGCTCCCGCAGCACAAGCATTGTTTACCCACACTTACACATTCGGCGGGCGCTACTTTCCGATGCAGAAACTGGAAAAAATGACGCCCAGCAGGTCGTCGGACGAAAACTCACCGGTGATTTCGCTCAAGGCGTTCTGGGCCAGTCGCAGTTCCTCGGCCAGCAGATCGAGCGCCGGGTCGGTCGCATCAAGCTGCGCAGCCGCCATGTCCAGGTGGGCGGCCACCGTCCGCAGGGCCTGCACATGGCGCTGGCGCGCGATGTACACGCCCTCGGGTGCCGCCTGCCAGCCAGCCACTTCGAGCAGGCGCTGGCGCAGCGGCTCCAGGCCCTCGCCCGTGCGCGCCGACAGGCGCACGCCGCCCTGCGGGGTGGCAACCGCGCCGGCGGGCGCGCAGTCGCTCTTGTTCCAGAGATCGATCACCGGCACCGACGGCGGCAGGCGCTCGGCCATGGCGCGGGCGATGGCCGCGTCGGCCGCCTGGTAGTCCGCGCCATGGCAGCGCGTGAGGTCGTGCAGGAAAAGCACGGCGTCGGCCGCGGCGATCTCGTCCCAGGCGCGGGCGATGCCGATGCGCTCGACCTCGTCGTGGCTCTCGCGCAGTCCGGCGGTATCGATCACGTGCAAGGGCACGCCTTCGATCTGGATGGTCTGCTGCACCTTGTCGCGCGTGGTGCCGGCGATGGGCGTGACGATGGCCAGCTCCGCGCCAGCCAAGGCGTTGAGCAGCGAGCTCTTGCCCGCGTTGGGCTGGCCTGCGATCACCACCTTGATGCCTTCGCGCAGCAGCGCTCCCTGCCGTGCGCGCTGCATCACCTGGGCCAATGTTTGCTCCAAATTCGATAGCTGCCCGCGCGCATCTGCCTTGCGCAGGAAGTCGACTTCTTCCTCAGGAAAGTCCAGCGTGGCCTCCACCAGCATGCGCAAATGGATGAGCGCGTCGCGTAGCTGGTGGATCTCGGCGGAGAACGCGCCCGTGAGCGAGCGGCTGGCACTGCGCGCCGCTGCGGAGGTCGAGGCGTCGATCAGGTCGGCGATGGCCTCGGCCTGGGCCAGGTCAATCTTGTCGTTGAGAAAGGCGCGCTCGGTGAACTCGCCCGGCTGCGCCACGCGCAAGCCGGGCAATAGGGGCAGATCCGTGGCTGGACCGGCCTGGGCGCCGACCTCCAGGCAGCGTGCCAGCAGCAGCTGCAGCACCACGGGGCCGCCATGGGCCTGCAACTCCAGCACGTCCTCGCCGGTATAGGAGTGCGGCGCCGGAAAAAACAGCGCCAACCCCTGGTCGATGGCCTGCCCGTTGGCGTCGCAGAAGGGCAGGTAGGTGGCCTCGCGCGGACGCAGGTCACGCCCGCACAGGGCCTGGACCAGTGCCCCCAGTCCCTTGCCCGACACGCGCACGATGCCCACGGCCCCGCGTCCGGGGGCGGTGGCGATGGCGACGATGGGGTCCTGGTGGCGCGGCAGCATGGTGGAGGGACTTTACAGGGTTCGGAAAACACGAAGGCCGCTCGCGCGGCCTTCGTGAGGGGGACCGTTCAGGCGGTCACTTGAACTTCGGCAGGTTGAACTGCGGCGGCACGCCCATGCGGGTGTTGATGATCCACTGCTGGGCGATCGACAGGATGTTGTTCGTCAGCCAGTACAGCACCAGGCCGGCCGGGAAGAAGAAGAACATCACGCTGAACATCAGCGGCATGATCCACATCATCTTGGCCTGCATCGGATCGGGCGGCGCGGGGTTCAGGGCCGTCTGCAGCAGGGTGCTGAGGGTCATGAGCACTGGCAGGATGAAGAACGGGTCGGGCGCGGAGAGGTCATGCACCCAGCCGATCCAGGGGGCGTTGCGCATTTCCACGCTGGACAGCAGCACCCAGTACAGCGCGATGAACACCGGAATCTGGATCATGATGGGGAAGCACCCGCCCATGGGGTTGACCTTCTCCTCGCGGTAGATGCGCATCATCTCCTGCTGCATCTGCTGCGGCTTGTCCTTGAGGCGCTCGCGCATCTCCATGATCTTTGGATTCACGGCCTTCATCTTGGCCATGCTGGCGTAGGCCTTGGCGTTGAGCCAGTAAAACGCGATCTTGAGCAACAGCACCAGGGCCACGATGGCCCAGCCCCAGTTGCCCAGAATTTTGTGCAGTTGGTCGAGCAGCCAGTAGAGCGGCTTGGACAGGATGGTCAGCCAGCCGTAGTCCTTGACCAGTTCGAGCCCGGGGGAAAGCGTTTCGAGCACGGTCTCGACCTGCGGGCCGGCAAACAGGCGCGCATCCAGCACCTTGCTGGCGCCCGGAGCAATGCTGTCGAGCGCGGTGATCATGCCGACCGAGTACAGGTTGGCATCAACCTTGCGCATGAAGATTTCGCGCGGCGTGCCCTCGGGCAACAGCCAAGCCGTGGCGAAGTAGTGCTGCACCATGGCCACATAGCCGGTGCTGCTTTCCTTTGCGAAGTCCGCCTTGTTCTCTTCGATTTCCTTGAAATCGACCTTCTGGTATTTCTTTTCCTGGGTGAAGACCGCAGGGCCGGTGAAGGTGGAATAGAAGGACGACTCCCCTGGCGGCTTGTTGCCGTCGCGCACCAGTTGCAGGTACAGCTTGGGCGCCACGGGCGCCGTACCGGTGTTGATCACCTCGTGCTTGACGGCGATGTCATAAGCACCGCGCTTGGCGGTCCAGGTCTTGACCAGCTTCACCCCTCCCAGGTCGGGCGACTCGAAGCGCACGCTCAGTTCGTTCTCGCCGTCCTTGAGCTCACGCGCGCCAGGGACCACGGTCATGCCGGTCTTGTGGGTAGGGAAGCTCCCGCCAATCAGGCCGGTCTGGGCCACGTAGACGCGCTGACTGCTGTCGTCAAGCAGCATGAACTTCTTGCTGCCATCCACCAGATCAGCATGCTGCCGCAGTTCGGCGTGGGTCAGCGAACCGCCTTCGCTGTCAAAGGTCAGGCGCAGAACATCGGTGCTCACCTCCACGCGCTCGCGCGGGACCACGGGGGCCTCGGCCGGTACGGCAGGCGCGGCCACAGGCGCCGGGGCCGCCGCCGGGACTGCAGCACTCGACACCGGTACCGCAGATGCGCCCGCACCGGGCGCGGCGGGTTCGCTGGCGGTCACTGCCGGTGCAGGCCCGGGGAAGAAGGTGGCTTGCTTGCCGTTGTGCAGCTGCCATTTGTCCCAGATCAGGACCAGGGAAAAGCCAAATATCACCCACAGGATCGTGCGGCGGATGTCGTTCATGGAGACTTCTTTGGTGAGGAGGTGGAAGAGGCCGGCGTGATCAGCCGCGAGAACAGCCGCGTGGCGCGTGGTGCCTCCGGCGGCACAGGATCATGGCCCCCGCTGCACCAGGGATGGCAACGTGCCAGCCGCCCCAGTGTCAGCCATGTGCCCGCACCCGCACCGTGCTGCTGCAATGCCTGCAGCGAATAGATGGAGCAGGTGGGCTCGAAGCGGCAGGCCGATCCCAGCCAGGGGCTGAGCAACAGGCGGTACCCTTTGACCAGCGCGATCAGCAGGCGCTGCATCATCATGCCGCTCCCTGGGCCGGTGCAGGTTTGCGCGCGCCGATGGCGCGCTCGAAAAGCTGTTGCAGCTCGGCGCGCACGGCCTGCTTCAGCGGGCCGGAGCTGGCACTGACAAACTGCTTGCGATCAAACGCGGCCCGCAGGCGCACCACATGGGCCGCCGGAAGCAAAGACGGCTCAAGGGACTCGGCCACACCATAAATTTGGCGCTTGATGGCATTGCGCGTCACGGCACGGCGCGCCCAGCGCTTGGGCACCATGGCACCCAGCCAGACATCCGGCGCATTGAACAGGGCATGCACACCAGACTGCTCCGGCGCAGGCGCGCACTCACGCGCGCCAAGCACCAGACGGTGCAGCGCAAAATGGGCTGTTCGGGCCACGGTTTCACCGGCCATGGCGGCCTGGAACTGCGGGCGCGTTTTCAGCCGCTGCATGAAGGCGCCCCCGCCGGAATCTGCAGGCGCAAACCCGGGAGCAGATCAAGACCTTGTGAGGCCTTAGACCGCCAGACGCTTGCGGCCCTTGGCACGGCGGGCGTTGATGACGGCGCGGCCACCACGGGTCTTCATGCGCACCAGGAAACCGTGGGTACGGGCGCGGCGCGTCTTGGAGGGTTGGTAAGTGCGTTTCATGGGAATTCCTCGAGGGTTCAGTGAAAAAGCGCGCCTTCACCGGAAGGCACAGCAGGGTCTGATTGCCCTGAACACAATCAGGGAAACCGGAAATTATCGCAGGCTTATTCCATTGAGGCAATGCCGCTGGGCGGATTGTCCTTGCAACAGGCATCCTGAAGGCACCGCACACCCCTGCCCCAGCTTGTGGATAACTTCTTGACAAGCTACAATGCCGGGCCTTGAACCGTTCCTCCTATCCACAATAAGAAGCCTCTCAATGACCGAGGAACCCGTGCGCGGCACCCCCCCCTACAAAGGCAATGATGCAGGCCAGGCCCTGTGGCAGGCCTGCACCGAACAGCTCTCGCAGGACCTGCCTGCCCAGCAGTTCAACACCTGGATCAAACCCCTCACGGCACAGGTGGCCGAGGATCTTTCCCGGGTCACGCTATACGTTCCCAACCGCTTCACGCTCGACTGGATTCGCGCCCAGTATGTGGGCCGGATTGCCGCGCTCCTGGAAGCTATCTATGGCCAGCCGATCGCTTTGGAGTTAGCGCTTGCTCAGCGTGCGGCGAGCGCGCGGACTTATGTGCAGTCAGCCAATCAGACGCCTGCCGCGCCGACTGAACCCGCGGCGCCTTCCCCGGCCACCGACGATGGCGCACGCAGCCCGCTGCGCAACCGGCTGAACCCGGCGCTGACCTTCGACACCCTGGTGGAGGGCACGGCCAACCGCATGGCGCGCGCCGCTGCCATGCATGTGGCGGGCATGCCCGGGCACCTGTACAACCCGCTGTTCATCTACGGCGGCGTGGGCCTGGGCAAGACCCACCTGGTGCACGCCGTGGGCAACAGACTGCTGGCCGACCGGCCCGACGCCAAAGTTCTCTACATCCACGCAGAACAATTTGTTTCGGATGTGGTTAAGGCCTACCAGCGCAAGACGTTTGACGAATTCAAGGAGCGTTATCACTCGCTCGACCTGCTGCTGATCGACGACGTGCAGTTCTTTGCGAACAAGGACCGCACGCAGGAAGAGTTCTTCAACGCCTTCGAGGCGCTGCTGGCCAAGAAGAGCCACATCGTGATGACCTCGGACACCTACCCCAAGGGCCTGACGGACATCCACGAGCGCCTGGTCTCGCGCTTCGATTCGGGCCTGACGGTGGCCATCGAGCCGCCCGAACTCGAAATGCGCGTGGCCATCCTGATCAACAAGGCACGCGCCGAAGGCACCGAAATGCCCGAGGAAGTGGCCTTCTTCGTGGCCAAGAATGTGCGATCGAACGTGCGCGAGCTCGAAGGCGCGCTGCGCAAGATCCTGGCGTATTCGCGCTTCAACCAGAAGGAAATTTCCATCCAGCTCGCCCGCGAGGCGCTGCGTGATCTGCTGTCCATCCAGAACCGGCAGATCAGTGTGGAGAACATCCAGAAGACGGTGGCCGACTACTACAAGATCAAGGTCGCCGACATGTACAGCAAGAAGCGTCCGGCCAGCATCGCCCGCCCGCGCCAGATTGCCATGTACCTGGCCAAGGAACTCACGCAGAAGAGTCTGCCCGAGATCGGGGAGCTGTTCGGCGGGCGCGACCACACCACCGTGCTGCACGCCGTGCGCAAGATTGCCGGCGAGCGCCAGCAGCTCACCGAATTGAACCAGCAATTGCATGTGCTGGAGCAAACCCTGAAGGGTTGAGACTGGTGCAGTCCCCGAGGGAAACCACCCCGCCGAGAGGGCAAAATGGCGGGCTGTGCTGCAGGGAGGAGGCATGACACCATGCCGCTGCCCGCGCACCGTACCCCAAACCACTAGAGGTTGACATGATCGTCCTGAAGGCAACACAAGACAAGGTTCTCGCGGTTCTGCAATCGGTTGCCGGCATCGTCGAGCGCCGCCACACCCTGCCCATCCTGGCCAACGTGCTGATCCGCAAGACCGGCAATGCGCTGCAGCTCACCACCAGCGACCTGGAGGTACAGATCCGCACCACGGCCGAACTCGGCGGCGACACGGGCGACTTCACCACCACCGTGAACGCGCGCAAGATCATCGACGTGCTGCGCACCATGCCGTCCGACATGACGGTAAGCCTGGAGACCAGCCAGGACAAGCTGGTGCTCAAGGGTGGCAAGAGCCGCTTCACGCTGCAGACCCTGGCCGCCGAAGACTTCCCGCTCGTGCAGGAGGCCGCCAGCTTCGGCCCCGCCTTCAGCGTGCCGCAGAAGACCCTCAAGCACCTGCTGGGCCAGGTGGCCTTCGCCATGGCCGTGCAGGACATCCGCTACTACCTCAACGGCATCCTGTTCGTGGCCGAGGGCAAGACGCTCTCGCTCGTCGCCACCGACGGCCACCGCCTGGCCTTCGCCAGCGCCGAGCTGGACGTGGAGGTGCCCAAGCAGGAGGTCATCCTGCCGCGCAAGACCGTGATCGAGCTGCAGCGCCTGCTCAGCGACGCCGACGGCGCACTGGAAATGCGCTTCGCCAGCAACCAGGCCAAGTTCAGCTTCGGCGCGCTCGAGTTCGTCACCAAGCTGGTCGAGGGCAAGTTCCCCGACTACAACCGCGTCATTCCACGCAACCACCACAACAGCGTGACCCTGGGCCGTGCCCCGCTGCTGGCGAGCCTGCAGCGCACGGCCATCATGACGAGCGACAAGTTCAAGGGCGTGCGCCTGAACATCGAGCCGGGCCAGCTCCGCGTGGCGAGCAGCAACGCCGAGCAGGAAGAGGCGGTGGACGAGCTGGACATCGACTACGGCGGCGACGCCATCGAGATCGGCTTCAACGTCACCTACCTCATCGATGCCCTGTCCAACATGGGCCAGGACATGGTGAAGGTCTCGCTGGCCGACGGCAACAGCTCCGCCCTGCTGACGCTGCCCGACAGCGACAGCTTCAAGTACGTCGTGATGCCCATGCGCATTTGACGCATTTGCTATAAATTTTATAGCTATTGACGCTTATCCACATTGCGCTAGAGCCATATTTTCTATTGAGTACCCGGGGGCATCCGTGTTCCCCATGACAGCCAAGGCCCACCATGACCGCTGAAACCCAACTGCCCGAGCCCGAAGACAACGGCAACGGCGCCCCCGCCGCGCCCAAGATCGATGCCCACCAGGCCGGCGCGAGCGAAGGCTACGGCGAAGGCGCCATCACGATCCTGGAAGGCCTGGAGGCCGTGCGCAAGCGCCCCGGCATGTACATCGGCGACACGAGCGACGGCACCGGTCTGCACCACCTGGTGTTCGAGGTGGTGGACAACTCCATCGACGAGGCCCTGGCCGGGCATTGCGACGACATCGTCGTCACCATCCACACCGACAACTCCATCAGCGTGACCGACAACGGCCGCGGCATCCCCACCGGCGTGAAGATGGACGACAAGCACGAGCCCAAGCGCAGTGCGTCAGAGATCGCGCTGACCGAACTGCACGCCGGCGGCAAGTTCAACCAGAACAGCTACAAGGTCTCGGGTGGACTGCACGGCGTGGGCGTGAGCTGCGTGAACGCGCTGTCGAAAAAGCTGCGCCTGACGGTACGCCGCGAAGGCAAGGTGCATGTGCTGGAGTTCAGCAAGGGCTTCGTGCAGAACCGCATCATTGAAACGGTGGACGGTGTCGAAGTCTCGCCCATGAAGGTGACCGGCGAGACCGACAAGCGCGGCACCGAGGTGCATTTCCTGCCCGACACTGAAATTTTCAAGGAAAACAACGAGTTCCACTACGAGATCCTGGCCAAGCGCCTGCGCGAGCTGTCTTTCCTGAACAACGGCGTGCGCATCCGCCTGCTGGACGAGCGCACGGGCAAGGAGGACGACTTCTCGGGCGCCGGTGGCGTGCGCGGCTTCGTTGAATTCATCAACAAAGGCAAGACCGTCCTGCACCCGACCTCGTTCTACGCAGCCGGCGAGCGCCCGGCCGAAACCTACGGCGGCATCGCCGGAACGCACATCGGCGTGGAAGTGGCCATGCAGTGGAACAGCGGCTATACCGAGCAGGTGCTGTGCTTCACCAACAACATCCCGCAACGTGATGGCGGCACCCACCTCACGGGCCTGCGCGCCGCGATGACGCGCGTCATCAACAAGTACATCGAAGAGAACGAACTGGCCAAGAAGGCCAAGGTCGAGGTGACCGGCGACGACATGCGCGAAGGCCTGTGCTGCGTGCTGAGCGTGAAGGTGCCCGAGCCCAAGTTCAGCAGCCAGACCAAGGACAAGCTGGTGTCGAGCGAAGTGCGCGCACCGGTGGAAGATATCGTGGGCAAACTGCTCACGGACTACCTGCAGGAAAAGCCCAACGACGCCAAGATCATCTGCGGCAAGATCGTCGAGGCCGCCCGCGCCCGCGAGGCCGCCCGCAAGGCCCGCGAAATGACGCGCCGCAAGGGCGTTCTCGACGGCATGGGCCTGCCCGGCAAGCTGGCCGACTGCCAGGAAAAAGACCCGGCGATGTGCGAGATCTACATCGTCGAGGGCGACTCCGCCGGCGGCTCCGCCAAGCAGGGCCGCGACCGCAAGTTCCAGGCCATCCTGCCGCTGCGCGGCAAGATCCTGAACGTGGAAAAAGCCCGCTACGAAAAGCTGCTGACCAGCAACGAAATCCTCACGCTGATCACCGCTTTGGGCACCGGCATCGGCAAGGCGGGCGGCAGCACCGGCAACGACGATTTCGACGTCGCCAAACTGCGCTACCACCGCATCATCATCATGACCGACGCCGACGTGGACGGCGCGCACATCCGCACCCTGCTGCTCACCTTCTTCTACCGCCAGATGCCCGAGCTGGTCGAGCGCGGCCACATCTACATCGCCCAGCCACCGCTTTACAAGGTCAAGGCCGGCAAGGAAGAGCTGTACCTCAAGGACGCTCCGGCGCTCGACAGTTTCCTGCTGCGCATCGCCCTCAAGGACGCCAGCGTGACCACCGGCGGCGCCCAGCCACAAACCCTGGCGGGCGACACCCTGGCCGAACTGGCGCGCAAGCACCAGGTGGCCGAGCACGTGATTGCACGCCTCTCGGGCTTTATGGACTTCGAGGCGCTGCGCGCCGTGGCCGACGGCGTAGCGCTGAACCTTGAGACCATGCAGGATGCCGAGTCCAGCGCCGTGCTGCTACAGACCCGGCTGCGGGAACTCTCGGCCACCGGCATCCCCGCCGAAGTTGCCGCCGAGTTCGATGCCCGCACCGACAAGCCCCTGCTGCGCATCAGCCGCCGCCACCACGGCAATGTCAAGAGCAGCGTCATCACGCAGGACTTCGTCAACGGCGCCGACTACGCTGCCCTGGCCGAGGCCGCCAACACCTTCCGTGGCCTGCTCGGCGAAGGAGCCCGCGTGCAGCGCGGTGAAGGCGAGCGCCAGAAGGAAGAAAAAGCCAGCGACTTCCGCCAGGCCATGCAATGGCTCATCTCGGAGGCCGAACGCACCACCAGCCGCCAGCGCTACAAAGGCCTGGGCGAAATGAACCCCGAACAGCTCTGGGAAACCACCATGGACCCGCAGGTGCGCCGCCTGCTGCGCGTGCAGATCGACGACGCGATCGAGGCCGACCGCGTGTTCACCATGCTGATGGGCGACGAGGTGGAGCCACGCCGGGACTTCATCGAGACGAATGCGCTGCGGGCGGGGAATATCGACGTCTGATTTTTCACCCATGCAAAAGCCCCAGGCCCATCGCTGGACCTGGGGCTTTTTTTGCGCCGCGTGCCATGGCAACGCGCGGCAGCTTCTGGGGGTACTTCAGCGCATCATCTTGAAATAAGCCGTGGCAATGGCGACCTGCGACTCGTCCAGCGAGGTCGGCGTGGTGCTGCCAAAAGCCATGCGGTCATCAATGGGCCAGATCTGCCCTGGGTTGTTGGCAACCACATTGGCCGCCAGGCTGCTCTCACGCAGACTCCCGAAGCGCGCATCGCTGCGCCCGTCGATCTGCTGGTCCAGCGCCCCGGCCAGGGAGAATGTGAGGCCCCGGATCACCATGACGTTGCGCGGCAACGCTACATAGGTACCGACCGTGGCCGCTGGCTCCGACCAGTTGACGTTCTGAAAGCACACACGCACTTCCTGGGGATTGCCATTGCTGTCCAGGTACACATAGCGGTCCTGCTGGCCTTCGGTGCGCCCGGTGGGCACCCGAATGCCTGCTGCAAGAAAGGCGTTGATCATTGGGGCCCCACACAACTCAGCGCCGCCAGCATTAACGCGTCCGGTGGGGTTCGCTGCGGTATCGCCAGGAGGGTGCCCCACCCCGTTGAAATACGCCTCGTACGCCAGTTGCCAGCCCTGGATGAAATCCGTGGACAGGCGCTGGTTGGCAGCCGAGCGCTGCAGATCGCGCCCGACGGCCACGGCGCCCAGCACCAGGCCGATCACGATCAGGACAACGCTCAGCTCCACCAGCGAGAAACCACGCTGGCGGTGCGTCGCACGGCGGCCGGGCAGGGAATGAAGGGGGATCATGGTGCGTAATTCGGTGAACGAAAAGATTCAGTGGCCAATGGCATCGGCCGTCAGCGCATTCACGGCAACCGAGCGGGACAGATTGGTCATGGCCGTAGTGCGATAGGCGAAATCGCCGTACACCTGCTCGGCTTCCGCCAGTGACAGCGCGGCATCCACCACCGCGTACGCGGCAGCCACATCGCTGGCCACCGCCAGGCCGATGCCCACCGCCGCCAGCGCGATCTGGAAGGCGCGCACGCCTGCGGAGGCGGTCGTATCCGCCACTGCGGAAACCATTTCCTTGGCGGCATCAAGCGATCCCGCGATGGCCGAGGCCACGCCCGCAGCGGCAGCGGCCACATCGGCCCTGGCCAGCACGACGGCAATGTAGAGCTGGTCCCGGTAGTCGTACAAGGCGCGCTCCAGCACGAACGCACCCGTGGCGACGTTGAAATGCGCATGGGATACGGCGGACAGTGCGGCACCGCAATGCAACTCGGCAAAAAGCTCCGTATGACTCGCCGCCAAGACGATATCGTCGTAGGTGCTGGTCACCGCCCGGCCGGGCGCCTCGAAGGTGGGGTTGGCATTGGTCGCCGTGGCATTGGCCCCGTCAAACGCCTGGCCATTGCCGTCGGCGTCCAACATGCCGGGGGCCGCAATCACGAACGCCGCGGTACGCCGGTTCGGCCCCACCTGGGTGGCCAGGCGTCCGGCAGGGGCCAGCAAGGCATCGCTGCCGGTGTTCAGGGCCAGGCACACGTCAATCAGGTTGACCGCATTGTCCACGCCCAGCGGGCAGGGCGGCACATTCGATGCATCACAGGCCGCATTGAGTGGCGCGGCGTCGTTCCCAGACTGGGTCGTGCCCAGCAGACCGGCAACGGTTGTCGGGATAGGCGGTGCATGGGGATTGGGGGCCGGGTGAGCCGGGGGCGGGGGGCTGGGGTCATCTCCGTTGCGCGGAATCGGGTTGGGGGTGCGCACGCGCAGCGGGTTCATGCGATCACGTGCGACCGCCAGATCCTGGTCCAGCGGCGCAGTGGCAACCCCCGCCGCCGCCGGCGCCCGGTACACCCCATAGCGCAAGCCCCCGGCCTCCGGCCTGGGCAAGGCCAGGGACCGCCAGGGCAGAAAGCCTACCTGGCGCGTCGCTGCGCAATCCTCCACACCCAGCGTGTCTGCCGCCGGACAAGGAAGGCGATAGTTGGCGTGCAGGAAACCCACCACGGCATCGCGCGACTGCTGCTGTGCATCGGTCTGCACCGCCGTCACGCGGTGCCGCTCGGACAGTTGCCAGAAGATCACGGCACCCGGCAGGATCAAGCCCAGAGCCAGCAGCACCATGGACAGCTCCACCAGGGAGAACCCACTCATGCGGTGTTTCATGGATTGAGCCCCTTCTGGTCCAGCAGCACCGCCGCGTTCAGGGACCGCGTGAACGTTTCATACAGGTGCACGACATAGGCGCGGACCGCGGCCTCCTTGTCGATGGAGTCCTGCAGCGCCTCCTGGGCCGACACCAGATCTGCCGCCGCCAAACCGACCTCGACCGCCGCAATGACCACATTCGCTGCGGCCAGGGCAATGCCGAAGATCGTGATGCCTTCGGTGTTGGACGCGGAGGCTACCGCCAGTGCTGCGCTGCCCACGGCCAGCGCCATGTTCACCGCCGCCAGTGCAACACCAGACTCGGCACCGGCCACCGCCGACTCTGCCTGTTCGATGTCAAACACCCGCAGAGACCAGTACTCCTGCACCACGCGCGCGTTGTCATAGGCGGTGTAGGCCGCCTGACCCGCTGCCTGCATGCCCCCCAGGCGCGCAGCACAGCCAATGCGGGCCGACAGGTCGGCAGGGCCCATCGCCACCGCGATGTCGTCATAGTCGAAGGCCTGGGGCCGGCCCGGAAAGTCGAACCGCCAGCCGCCCACGCCTCCCGCAACATTGCTGCCTTCAAAGATGCTGTTGATACCCGGGTGCACCAGCACAAACGCCACCGGAATGCTGGCCGTGAGATTGCCCGCCTCAAGCACACCAGCGGCCGTGGGCTGGGCCGCAAACCGGCGCAGAGTGCGGCACCAGTCCAGGCCATTGACCTGCGCGCGCCGACTGGTGGCTGTCGTGATGGCTGCCGTGACCCCGGCGGCCGCAGTGTTGACTGTCGCATCGGTGGCCCGCGCCAGCACGGGAATGCCGGGGCTGAAGTCGATGTTCAGGTCGGGCGAGACCGATGCGGGGGAAAGTGCGGCGAGATCCAGCCCCACCCCGCCCCGGTTCACGCCATAGTGCAGTTGCCCAAACCGGCTGCTCAGGCCCAACGTGCGCCAGGGAAAATGCACGGCCGTGGCATTACCGCAATTCTCATTGCCATTGGTGTCTGCAGCAGCACAGGGCAGGCGATGCCGGGCCAGCACAAACCCCTCTACCGCCGCCTGTGCCTCCGCCAACTGGCTCACGATGGCGGGCCGTTGCAGCGGTTCCCGCGTGGATGCCACCCAGCGCCACGTCAGGATGCCGATGACACCCACAATGGCCATCACCACCCCCAACTCCACCAGGGAAAAACCGGCCTGGCGGCGATGCGTGAAGCCTTGGATCTTCATCGTGTGCCTCCCTTGCGGTCGACATCGATCAAAATGGCTTCGGCCTGAGCGGGCGTCATGGGGATCACTGCGGAACCGGTGACATTGCAGGCAGCCGGATTGTTCACCATCTCCTGGATCTGATTCAACTGGTTCTGGGCGTTGGTTTCCCGCGTCTGTGCCGCAACGAGTTTGGCATTCAACGCATCCAGCTCTTTCTGAATCTTGACGGGCATGAGGTATTTCGCATCGACGCTGGGGGTGCTGCTCGCCGAACTGCCCACCAGATCATCCAGCGCACTCTGGAACGCACCGAGAATATTGGTGTCGCCCGAAACACACCCGGTGGTGCAACGGTGGCCGATGACCGATCCGCTGGCGTTATAGATGGCATAGCGCCCGGCTCCGTTGACCAGGTTGGCATAGGCCGTCTGATAGCTGGTCTGCGCCGTGCTGAGTGTCAGCACGGCCGCGTTGTAGGTAGCCGTGGCTGTGTCCAGGACGCCTTGCGCTGTGGCCAGCGACGCGACGGCTTTGTCCCGGGCGCTCGTGAGCAAAGCGGGGTTTTCGGCCATTCTCAGCTCTGCTGCCTTGCCTGCGCGCTGATTCTCCAGGTCGGTCTTGTTGGGAGGATTGGTGGCAATCTGCGCATCCAGAACAGCGATCTCGTTGTTCAGGCGCGTAATCGTGCCAGGGAGATCGGCCAGCATGCCGTTGTACTTGGCGACCTCTGCGGACCACAAGTCTCTCTCTCGCGTCGCCTGGGTCACGCGCGACTGTGCTACATCACGGCTATAGGACGCCTCCCCCCAGTTCCCCGTGGCCGTGAGCAGCGGATCCACCAGACCGTCAATCTGCGAAGAGGCTCCCGGACCGCGGATGACGTTTCTCAAGGCCGCAATGGCAGTATCCCGCGCAGCGATGGCCGCGTTCAGCTCTATCGTCTTGTTGGTGATCTCTGCCTGGACAGCAATGCGGGCGTTGGTGGCATTGGTCAGTTCTGTCTGCGCGCTGGCCAGCATCTGGTTGAGGAGTGTCTGATCCATCGGTGGGCATACATCCGCCGCTGTGGCCGTATCGTCCGCCAGCGTCAACGCGGTTCCGGCAATACCCGCTGCGACCGCATTGAGCGCCACCGCCGCAATGTTCGCGTACACCACCCCTCCGGCCAGCGCGATGGCCGCCGTGTGTTGCGGCGCCGCCGCACAGAAATTGACTGCCAGCCCCAGCGATGCGGCGCATGCAGCCCAGTCGACCGCCGCATTGCCCGCATCGGAAATGCCCTCGGCCACCGCCAGCACGATCTCCAGTGCCGTCATGATGGCCGCCAGGGACGAAAACGCCACTGCACGCCGCGCCGACTCGATGTTGTCGGCCCGCATGTCCGAAACCTGGTCGGCCACGTCATGGCCCAGGGCCACGGTGTTGATGGAGTCGATCAGCGGCTGGCACTGCAAGTCCGACTGCAGGCTGGCGAACGTGCGCTCCAGCACGAGGTCGTTGTAGAGCGCCAGCAAGGGCCTGCGGGTGGGGTCTTCCATCCGATGGGCATTCGCCGCCGCATTGGAATTGGCACCATCGAACAGGTCGCCATCGCCATCCGCATCACCGGTTCCGGGGTGGGCCAGCGCATAGGCCACCGAGCGCGCCGGGGCTGCATTGACCTGGGCCAGGGCGGGGCCCAGCGGCGTGGTGCTTGCCGTGTCCAGGCGCTCGCACAGATCGGTCAGGGTCAGGATGTCGTTGGGATACGCACCGCCACGCATGGCAAAGAACGTCTGCCCTGCATCGTCGTACCCGAGCGGCTGCCACGCATCGGTCAACACGGTCAGGCTGTTGGCCCCCGCCCCCCGCTGGACGAGGTAGCGCAACTGACCCACATCCACCCCGGGATCGACACCTGCCAGGCGCAGTGTGGCAGAAGGCAGCCAGCCCTTCTGGGTGCCCACCGCGCCACAATCTTCCAGGCCATCCCGGTCCGTGTCCGGGCAGGGAAGCCGATGCTCCACCGTGGCAAAGGCAATGATGGCCTTGTCGGCCTGAGTGAGCGCCTGACGCTCCTGGCGGGAAGAATCAACCACCGTACGCGCGCGCCACTGCAGATAGCCCATGCTCGCCAGACCGGCCATGACGGCGACCAGCAACAGCACCTGCAGCAAGCCAAAGCCACGCGCACGGCGGGCCGTGGGCCGGGGCGTCGGGGAAGGCAGTGAAGTCATTGACATGGAAGTTCTTGCTAAGGCAAGCTTTTACGCAGCCACCCCGCCAGCTGGGCGGGTGATTCGGCCTCGACCACATCGTCGGACGCCAGTCGCAGCGGTGCGGAGGGGCTCGCCGCGCACAGACTCGTCAGGACGTGCGGCGCATCCAGCCGGTTGCCATCGTTGTCTTTGTCCTGGAGCGGAACGACCACCCAGTAAGCGACCGCCATCACCGGGTTCGCAGCGCAATCGATCGCTCCAGCCGCACCGGCATCACCCGTCAGATGGGTTCGCGTCGCAGCAAACGCCAGCATGGCAGCATTGTTGAGCGCCGCAATGAGATCCGTCACATCGAGAAAGGTGGCATCTCCGGCGGTGTCACCCGTCCGCTCCCGGGCCACGGCAAGATCGGCATCCTGCGCAGCAGTGGCATGGGCTGCACGCAGCACCGAATACCGCGCGCGCAGCCGATCGGTCGGCAGTTCCAGGCCCACACTCACATACGGGAACCAGCCCACCTGGTTGCCCGTGGTGCAGACTCCGGCTGTCAGCGACTCATACCCGTCGGTATTGGCGGCAGGGCAGGGAAGACGTCCGTGGCGCAGCGCAAACGCGCGCACGACCGACTGCAGTTGCTGGGCCTCGGCACGGCCACGTTCAATCTCCTGCTGAGCCGACACGGTTTCGTAGCCACTGAACGCCGCCCACGACATCAACCCCGCAACGACCAGCGCCACGGAGACCTCGACGAAGGTGAACCCGGCCTGCGCCTTGCGATGGCCATGGACACGTCGGCGGTATCGGGCGCAGGTCATGGCGACTTCACCGGGGTCGGCGGCATGGGGGCATACGATTGCAGGTTGCGAGCCTCCTTACTGACCTGCTCGCCCAGCATACGCATCTCGGCAAGTATTTCCTCCCGCCGGGCTGCATTCGTGGGCGCAGTGCTTTTGGACAGCGCCTGTAGTTCATCGTTGAGCGTCTGGATCCGGGCACTGGTTTCCAGCATGGTGCGCAATGTCTGGAAATAGCGCGGATCAAATCCCGGGGGGGAAAGCGCCTCCAGTTCGTCCACGATGGCCCGCATTTTTTCGGGCGGCGCTTTCGCACCCTGGGCACGCAATGCGTTGAACTCGGCGCGCACCTCGGCCAGGCGCTTACGGCGTTCCTGCGATGCCTGGGAAGAGCGCGGCTGGGACGCAGCGAGGGCCATCGCCGACGGAGCCGAAACGGCCCCGTTTTGAGACGAAACGGGGTCGCTTCGCACCGGCCTATGCTCCAGGGAGGCATTCGTTCTGGAAGGATTTCCGGCGATCCAGAGACCGCCGGCCATCAAGGCCAGCACCAGCAGCCCCAGAGCTGCCCCCATCACGACAGGCTTATGCATTCGGCACCCTGCACTGATTGACAGACAGGCCTCGACAAAGATGAACCAAGCGCCCGAAGCGGTGGACGTTCACCGCGGATGGATAGGCCGGTCGCATCACTGCCCACCTCCCATGCTCTGGGTGACTGATTGCCGGACCAGGTCATACACGGGCAATAGCAAGGCAACGATCAGGAAAAGGAACAACCCGCCCGCCACCAGAATGATCACCGGCTTGAGGATTTCTGCCAGTGACTTGACCAGGACTTCCAGGCGCTTGCGATAGTCTCCCGCCAGATGCGACAGTTGCTCATCCAGGCTGCCCGACTCCTCACCCACCGAGATCATGCGCACCGCCATGGCGGGGAAGCCCCCCACACGGCGCATCGATGCGGACACCGAATCGCCCCGGGAGACCGACTCGGCCACCTGGATCAGCCGGGTGCGGTAGTAGCGGTTCTTGGTGGCACGCCCGAGGATCCGCAGGCTGGACACCTGATCCACACCCGCCTTCACCAGAATGGAGAGATGCTCCGTGATGTGGGCCATTCCCGAAGACACCAGCAGCGTGCGGGCAATGGGCAAGCGGTGCAGCAGGTTGTACGCGGCCAGCTGGAAACGCTCCGATCGTTTGAACAGAACCATGCCCGCCACCACCACCACGATGGTGACCAGCAGCACCCACGGGAGATGGGTGGAAAGCAGATGGGCAAACGCCACCAACCCCTCGGTGATGGGAGGCAGCTTGGCTTGCAACTGCTTGAACAGCCGTGCCATGTTGGGCACAACATAGTAGATCCAGAAGATGGCCACACCGATGATGCTGGCAAAGACAAAGGCAGGGTAGATCAGCGCCGTCTTGATGTCGCGACGGATATTGATCATGCGCTCCACGTGTTCAGCGGCTTCGCCCAGCATGCGGTCCAGCGTACCCGTCTGATCGCCGATGGCAACGAGATTGCGCACCGTCTCGGGAAACACGTTGGGGTGGCGGTTGAACGCCTCCGTCATGCCCACACCGGCATTCAGATCGTCCAGCATGTTGCGCGCCACAGCAGCCATGGCGCGGTTGCCCACGCTGTTGCTCTCCTCCACCAACGTCGTCAGTGCGTCCAGAGCCGGCACACCCGCGCGCATCATCAGGCCCAGGTCACGCAGGAAGCCTGCAAGATCTTCACTGCGCACTTGATTGCGAAACAGGTGCGTCAGCAGGTCCGTGACCATCGCCAGCCACTGCGGGAAACGCCACAGCCCGATGACGGTGCCGTCGGTGTCTGCCTCCAGGCGCATGCGCGCAGACAGGTCGCGCTTGACCGCCATGCGCAACAGGCCCGATCGGACCGCCCCATGCGGAAGCAGCACCCGGTAGTAATAGGTATTGAGATTGGCCATGCAATGGTTCCGTCCCAGTGGCTCAGTCTTCGCCCACCGCGCGCAGGATTTCTTCCATGGTGGTTTCCCCCGCCAGTACGCGATGGCGGGCCAGCACATGAATAGGTCGCATGCCCGCTGCCTTGGCTCGCTCCCGCATCTCGGACCGGGTCACATCCGAAGCAATCGCATCGGCCAGATCCCGATTGACTGCCAGCATTTCATAAACCGGCAGGCGCCCCAGATAGCCGGTTTCGCGGCAGTGATGGCAACCCGTTCCATGGAAAACCTGCACCGGCTCCACAGCGCCAGGCTGCGCCAGCCAGCGGCGCTCCTCATCGGTGGCAAGCCGCGGCTTGGCACAATGCGGACAGATGCGGCGCACCAAGCGCTGGTTGATCACTGCCACCAGGTTCTCACCGATCGTTTCCGCATCCACCCCGAGCAGCTTGAGCCGTGGCATGACACCAAAAATGCTGCCCACATGCAACGTTGACAACACGAGATGGCCGGTGGACGACGCATCCAGCGCCGCTCGTGCTGTTTCTGCATCGCGAATCTCCCCCACCAGAATGATGTCCGGGTCATGCCGCAGGAAATGCCGCATGGCATTGGCAAATTCATAGCCGGCCCGGCGGTTGACCTCGGTCTGGCAGGCCACGGGCACCCGGTATTCCACAGGGTCTTCCACGGTCAGCACATTGCGCTCGACGAGGGGCTGCATGCGCAGCGCTGCATGCAGCGTGGTGCTCTTGCCCGATCCCGTGGGGCCGGTGATCAGAATCAGCCCGTGCGGACGCGAGAACGCCTTGGCCATCACTGTCACGTCTTCTTCCAGAAAGCCCAGGTCGACCAGCTTGTCCAGATTGCTGCGCTCTGGCAACAGACGCATCACCATGCGCTCGCCATATTCCGAGATCAGCGTGGAGACCCGGATGGTGAAGGTGGACTCCATCACCTGGGCCGTGAAACTTCCGTCCTGCGGCAGCCGCTGCTCGCTGGCGTCCATGTCAGCCTGGAGCTTGACATACACCACCAGACGATCCAGCGCGGGCGACAGCGCGAAAACGGGGCGCAGCACGCCGTCCACGCGCAACAGCACCGAGCGGCTGCGCGCAGTCGGCGCCAGGTGAATGTCGGTAGCACGTTCACGCACGGCCAGATGCAGCATGTGTTCGAGCAGCCGGGCGGGGCTGTAGGCGCGATCCACATCGGCCTCCAGCTTGCGCACCTCACTCTCGATGAGCCGGGCCGGTGGATTCTCGGCAAAGTAGTAGTGCTGTTGAATGGCCTGGCCAACCCGGTCAAACTCGCCCTGAAAAAAGTGGCAACCCTTTCCCAGCTTGCGTTGAACAAGCTCCCGGACGGCATCCGGACGGGCATCGCCCAGCACGATCTCGATCAGTCCATCGCTGTTTTCCCGCACCGGCAGGAATCCATAGGTCAGGCACAAGGAGCGATTGAACACCCCGGCGACCGCCGTGTCAGGCTCCGGCATTTCATCGGCATTGACAAAACGCAGACCGCGTTGCACGGCCAACTGGCGCGCCACCTCGTTGGCGCTCGAAAACCCCAGTTCGACCAGGAGGTTGCCCATGGGCACCTTTTCGATCTTCTGCTTTTGCAGCACGTAGTCGACCGCCACGGCAGAAACCAGGCCGGCGTTGACCAATGCGGCCCCCAAGGTCGGATTCTTGTCGTTCAACAAAGCCAGACGATCTGTGGCGGCGGTGACTTCGGCGGTCAGCACATGGCCAGTGGTCTCCGGCGGTGATTCAGCGGGCGGGTGCATCCTGATGCTCCAGAAGTAAGAAAGTCAGTTCATCCGGCTGGCCTGTGGGAATCAAGCCATGCTGCTGCTGAAAACGGGCAAACGCCTCCCCGGTTCTCGAACCGAAAAGGCCATCAGGCTCTCGCGCATCGAGCAGGCCCATGCTCTTGAGTGTTCCTTGCACTTTGCGCGTCGCATGCTGGGCAGCCACGATATGCCGGGCTTCATTGCGCCCCAACCATGCAACCCACGCCTCCTGCTCCACGGCAAAACGACAGATTCGGGGTGACGGTTTGAAGGCGTAGGTCAAGCCATCCGGCAGTCGCTGCACATGCAGGACATCGCCTGCGGTGGCAATCGCCTCCAGCTGGCTTTCGCACGCACGCCGGGGAGACAGTTCGACGACTGCCGCAGCCGTCATGGCGGGTGCCACCGCCACACGGGCCGGGCCTGGCGGGGCCATGGGAGCGACAACTGCCGCATCGGCAGCCACCACCGGTGGCGCATCCTGCGGCTGTGACACCAGGCCCAGGCTCGCCACGGCCACGGTGGCCGTCGTGGTGCCTGCCAGCACGCCCGCGAGAATCCAGGTCTTGCGGCGGCGCGATCCGCTGACCGACGAAGCCCTTGCGGCATCATCCTCACCCAGGGCGGGCAGATCGGCCACGGCGCGCTGCACCAGCGCTGCGGTCACCAACGAGGCGCGGCCGCTGGCCAGGCCATAGAGACAACGGTCCAGCACCAGGTGGATGCGGCGCAGATTGCCTTGCGTCGCACGGTGCAGCGCCTCTGCGGCGGACGGCTCGATGGACAGCCGCCCTTCGGCGCCTGCCGCGTTCACCCGAAAATCAAAGTAACGGGTGACTTCCTCTTTTTGCAGACCACTGAGACGGGCGTGCTTGATGATCCGGCTCTTGAGCTGGCGCAGTTCGGGTGCCGCCAGCGTCTGCTCCAGTTCCGGCTGGCCCACGAGCAGGATCTGCAACAGCTTTTCCTGACCGGTCTCCAGATTGCACAGCAAGCGCACCAGCTCCAGAGACTCGACGCTCAGGTTTTGTGCATCGTCAATCACCAGCAGGTTGATGTCTCCCGCCTGGTGCCCGGCAATCAGGAACTCCGTGAGGTGGGCCAGGCCCTGTTCCACCGAGTCTGTCGGAGGCAGGCCGAAATCGGTCTGAATGGCCGACAACAACGCGCTGTCCTGCAGGAAGGTGTTCAGAATCAGGGCCGAATGGCATTTTTTGTCCTGCAGGGTGTCGAGCAGGCGCCGCACCAGCGTGCTTTTGCCCAGGCCGACTTCACCAGTCAGCAGGACAAACCCTTTGCGCGCCTCGATGCAATGCACGATCTCGGCGAAATCCTCTTCCAGACGGGGCGTGAAAAAATAGGAGCCCGCATCCGGCGTCGGCGGAAACGGGTTGCGAGACAACCCCAGCGTTGCGTAGATGGGGCTGACTGTCATTGCCGGGCCATGGGAGTGAACTGGGCCAGAGCCGCACGCAAGGCGGCCGAGTCGGGCCGCAGGCGCGCTGCGGCATCCAGCGTTGCACGGGCTTCTTCAGATTTTTGCTGGCGTGACTGGATGCTGGCCAGATTGATGGCCGCCTCTTCATCGCCGGGCATGCGTTCGAGAATCGCGCGATAGCCCCCCTCTGCGGCAGCATCCCGCCCGGCCCGCAGGTCGAACCAGGCCTGTGCACGCAACAGCCCCAGTGAGCCCGCAGGCAGACGCTCCCGAAGTGCCGCCAGTTCGCGTTCCGCATCGTCCGAACGCGACTCCTTCATCGCGACGACAAAGCGGGCAAAGCGAAGCTCCACCGGAGTGTCATCCACCGCTGGCGCCGCAGCGGCGCTATCCACCGGGGGGGCGGGGCGCACGCGCCGGACCGGTGCCGGCCGGGGCGCGGCGCGCACGGGGGCTTTCTGTACTTCGCTGCGTGCCTCTGCGGCCACCACTGGGGTTGTCGACGTTTCAGGCGCTGGAGACAGAGGTGCCTGCTGCAAGGGCGCAGCACCGACCGGCGGTGATGGAGTCATCGCCGCTTGCGTCTGGGTCGCCTGCTCGGTGGGCTCCGCTGCAACCGCCAGTACGGGTGGCGCCGTCTCGGCGGGCAAGGGCGGCGTGGCGGCCGGGTTCGCAGGCACCGCCGCAACGCGGGCCATGTCGGCCTGAGGTTGCCTCTGGGTTTGCCACAGCCACCAGCCCAGGACACCCACCCCCACCACGACGGCGAAAGCCAGCACGGCATCAAGCCACGCCGGCCGGCCGCGCGCCGCCACCGCAGGCGCACGCACCATGGCAGGCTTCGGTTCCTGGGGCGCATCCATGGATTTCAGCGCGTCGTGGATGAGGCTCATAGCACACGCACCCGCAAAACGATCACCAGTTCCCGGCTACCGTGAACCTTGTTTTCGTTGCCAAACAGTTTGCCGAGCAATGGAATATCTGACACACCTGGCGCACCCCGGTCGTTGTTGGAGGTTCGCTGGTCAATCAGGCCACCCACCACCACCACATCGCCGTCGCCCACATTCAGGGTCGTCGTCAGGCCCTTGTAGCTCACCTTGGGCAGCGAAACCAGGTTGTCACCCCCCACAGAAACCAGCTGGAGGCTGGCAGGGTCCACATCACTTTGCATCGGGTTGAGCAGCAATTCGATACGGCCATCGTCCCGCACCATGGGGAGCACACCCACCATCACGCCGGAAAACACGGTATCCGTCTGCACGCTGGACGATGTGGTGGAGGCCCCGCCACCCGGCACTGTCTGCGTGGAGGCCGACTGGGATACATAGCGTGAACTCGTGCCCACAGACAGCAGCGCTGGCGTTCCGTTGCGCACCTGTACGTTGGGGTTGGAGAGCACCTTCAGGTTGCCGAAGGAGCGCAGCGCATTGATCACCACGCCGTAATTGCTGCCCTGGTAGGACACCCCGAGCGCAGGCCCGGCCACACTGCCGATCAGCGCCGCCGGAATCGAGATGGCGCGGGCAGGATAGCCCGTTGCCGCGTTGGGCAACGATCCGGTGCTGCCGCCGAGCTGCATGGGTGAAGAGCCGAAACCGGCAGCCAGGCGGCTGCGCAGCGAGGTCCAGTCCACCCCGAACTCGAAGTTGTCGGACAGCTGGACATCGATCAGTTGCGCCTCGACATACACCTGCTTGCCCAGCACCTTGTGCACCTGGGCCAGCATCTTCTCGACGGCTCGCATCTTCGAGGGGCGCGCCTTCACATAGAGCGTCCCGGTCATCTTGTTCAGCGTGAACCCGCTGTCTTCGCCCATCGTGGCCAGGGGCGCCTGGGGCAGGGCCGCAGGTCTGCCGGTGGCCGCCCCACCCGCCCAGACAGACGACGAAAGCCCCGCAGCAGAAACGCCCTGGTTCTGCTGATGCAGTTGCTGCTGTAATTGCAATTGCTGCTGCTGGGCGGCACGGTCCTGGGCGCTGTCGCCCAGCACCGACTTGAGCGCACTCTCCAGTTCGAGATACGGGTCGGTGTTGGTTCCGCCCGAGCCCGACATGGTGAGGTTGCCCTGCTGCGCACCGGAGCCACTGCCCCCACTGCTGCCGCTGCCACCGCCGCTGCCGCCGGAGTTGCTGCTGCCGAACACATTGCCACCCGAACCCATCTGGATGCTGGACTTGGTGTTCAGAAAGTTCAGCGCAAAGAACTTTTCTTCGGTCAGGTTCACCCGCAGGGTGTTGCTCCGGAATTCACCCGCCACATCGTAGGTGCGCAGCACTTCGTTGAACCCCTCGCGCAGGGTCACCTGGCGCAGGTGCATGTCAGCCAGTTGCCCGCCCTTGAGCACATTCGGATCCACGATCAGGTTCAGATTCCCGGCATCGGCAAACGCACTCAGGATCTGGCTGATGCTGGCCTTGGACATCGCCACATTGATCAGCTTGCCCTCCAGCGGGTCAAAAACAGGCGCCACCGGGGCGATGACCGGAGCAGGCGCCGGCTTGTTCATCTCGGCCAACAGCAGTTGCTGGTGGGCCAGAAGCCGCTGCGACTCCTGGACTGCGTGTTCCCGCATATGGTCTGCAGCCGCGGCGTCCGGCGGCGGCAGACTCGAAGAGCTGCGGGGTGGCTGGTTGGCGCACCCACTCAGGACCAGGACGGCGCATACCAAGGCCAAAGACTTGAAAAATGGGGGATGGTTCATATCGCTGTCCTCGGCGCTACTCGCGTGATTCTTGAAAGGGTCGTGAGGAAAAGTTCATGCAGACACCCAACGGCATCAGGACCATCTGCACTGGCAAAAGTCACCTTTTTCACGGAAGACTCCTGATCGGTCCGGGCGGACTGCCCGGAAGGCCTGCACGGAACTCCTGGGTGTTGATGCTGGCCAGCGAGCCATCGGGCCAGCGCAATGTTCCCACCCGCATCTCATCCGCCGGCAGGGTCAAGGTCTGGCGGCCCAGGCGTTCCGTCACCACCGCTTCGTTGGGACGCACCCGGACCACACGGCCTCCGCCCTCCAGACGGGCACCCTGGCGCGCAAGGCGTCCATCGATCACTACCGACTGGGTCTCCGCAGCAAGGTCGTCCAGATGCAAGGACAGTGAGCGACGCGGCATCTGCACGCTGCCCACCACATCACTGCCCGGCACCGGCAACGCGATCAGGCTCAGCGGATCGGTACCGGCACGAAAAGCCTGGGACTGGATGCGCGACATGGCCCCGAACGATTCCACCACGCGCGCCTGCTCGTTGCGCAATGCCACTGGAAGCGGGGCCAGCTCAATGGTCAACGGGCGCACCGAAGGGGTGTGAGCCTGGGTCAGCTGGAACACGCCATAGAGCCCCCATCCCAGGAGAAGAATGGCAAGACCATTCAGAAGCAACGCTGCGTATTTCATGGTTTCACATTTCCTGATGCTGTCGCTGCCGCCACCAGCTCATAGGAGAAGGCGCCGGGCACGGGATACGTGGGGTCCACGGCTTTGAGCGTCCAGCCGGACGCCACCATCTGCGACACCCACCGCGTCACGGCGGCTGAAGCCCCCGGAGCCACCACGCCATCGACCCGGAAAGCGCGGGACCGCGCCTGCCCCACGGCGGCTTCCAGGCGCACCCGCTGGATGTGGATGTCCCGCCCCGAGGCTGCCTTCAGAAGCGCCAGGAACGCCACAGGGTCATACCGGGCGCCATCGTCCATCAGACGCGAAAATTCAGCCACGGGCAGAAGCTTCAGGGGCGCCTCCACCGTGGCCACGGCCTGAATGCGGTCCTGCAAAGCCATCAGTTCGCTGCGCTGGTTCAAGCCGGCCGTCCGCTGCTGCTCGGCCATCTGGCCCACCATGACGCCCACAATCGCCAGCACCAGCCCCACCAGGGCCGTCACCACCGTGATGGGGGCCACCCAGCGCTCGGCACGCCATGCCACCCGCTCCAGCGAAGGATTGAGGGCATGGCGACCCGCAGCCTCCCGCGCCAGCGCCGGCAGGACGGTGTGTACGCGCTCGCCCGCCAGGACCAGTTCCTGGTCCGGCATGGCAAGCGGAGAGCCGCCCAGCACGCTGCGCACCGCCTCCAGACAGCTGTCGCTGTCCGGCACCTGCGTGGACCACAACACCCCCCATTCGACCGCCTCCGGCCCCAGGCGAGTCAGAAGCGCATTGTGGTTGGCCGTCAGCACCTTGGCGGCACTGGCCATGGCCGCCGGGCCGGAACCCAGCGCCTGGGTCGCGCCGAACACCATGCCCTCTTCGGTCTGGGCAAAACACATCAGCCGACGCTGGGACAGCATCACGCGTGCCTGGTCCGTGCCCACGTTGTGGCACAGCAGACCGGTGGCCATCATCACCAGGCAGTGATCGGCCTGTTCCTGGGCCCACTGCGTGCAGCGCTGCCACAGCTCCAGCGAAATGGCGGAAAAGAACGCCTGAAAGCCACGCGGCAGCTTGACCAGGCGGTGCACCACGATGTGCGCAGCGCCCTCCACCAGCCCCTCGGTGCGCACGCGCTTTTCAATCAAGGCGGCGGCGTACTCGGACTTGCCTTCAAACCGCCATATGTCGGTGAAAACGTCATCCAGGTCGAGCACGACCAGCGCGCTGTGGGTCAGCCGGGGCCACGCGGGCACCTCCTCCACCTGGTGGCCGTGGCAATGCAGCCATCCGGTGGTCGCAATCCGATAAACATGTTCAGCGCTCATGGGGTCACCCTGGGCGATTGAGAGACAGACACCGTCTGGAAATGCAGCGTGCCGCTGACACCGAGCGTGAGTCCCTGGTCGCCCGGCTGGGGCGGATGGAAAAGGCTGGCACCCGGAGACACGGTGGCAATGTCAAACAGGTCGGCCACAAAGACCTGACCCGCACCGCCCCGCCCAAGCTCCGCCAGAAACTGGCCCGCCTCCGCGCGAGTGGCGGGCCCCTGGGGACGGCGCAGCCTGCGTTCGCCCCACTGGCCTGGGTCGAAGCCCATGCGCTCGACCTGCTGAGCCACCTCCTTGATCGAACGCACCAGTTGCTCGCGCTGCTGCACTTCAGGCAGCAGGCGACGGGCGTTGTCCAGCTCTGACTGCAGCTGCGCAAACTGCTGGCGCTCCCGGGCCAGTTGCTTGAGCCCGCCGTGCGCCAGCCAGGCGCCACCACCGAGCAGGGCCGTGGCCAGTGCCAGGGAGACAAGCTTGAGCGTGCGGGCGCCGTTCAATTACTGCTCCATCGTCCAGTGGGCCGTCACCAGCATGACGCGGTCTTCGTCAAAGGTGCGTCCCGTGGCGGTGCCGCCCGCGTTGCCGCTGGTGTTGTTGATGGCCTGACGGGCATCGCTGTTGGTCATCGCGCTGTTGGCCGCGGTGTTGGCGATGTTGTTGCCCTCGGTGTTGTTGGCCTCCCACTGCGTACCCGGGGCATTGGCTTCGCCCGCTGCCGTGTGTGCGGGACGGCTCTGCATGCGGAAACGGCCTTCGCGCGAGTCGGGCTTGCCATCGATCACCTGGTCCATGAAACGCGCCAGATCGGGCGTCAGGCCCCGGATCACCATCACGTTGCCGGCGCCACTGGCGGTGCCCGAGGTGTTCCACTGGAAGCACACCTGCATCTCGACGGCATTGCCATTGGAGTCGATGTAGAGGAAGCGGTCTTCATGCCCTTCGCCCCGGCCGGGCGGCATGCGCACACCCGCGCGCGTCATGAGGGTGCGCAGGTTTTGCGTCGCCAGCGCCGCATCACCCGGGCCCACCTGACCGGCCGTGTAACCCTGACCGCTGCAGATCTTCAGGCCGCGGTTGGCAAAATTCTCGGGAATGCCGGCCACCGCCATGGAGCCCGCACGGGTACAGGCATTGGTGCCTGCCGGAATCTCGGTTTCAGAGCCGTTGACCATGTAGGTCGGTGCCTGCTGACAGTCGCCCAGCACCACGCCGGTGCGCTGGTAGTACTGGTCGTACGACATCTTCCACTGGTAGGCAAACTTGTTGACGGCCTTCTGGTATTCGGCGTTGCGCTGCACGTCCTTGGCAATGGCCACCGCGCCGATGATGAGACCGATGACGGCCAGCACGATGGCCAGCTCCACCAGCGTGAAACCTTGCTGGACCTTGCGGCCCAGCCTGCGGAATGAGTGGGTTCTAGACATTCAAAATCTCCGGCAATGTGTCGATACAGATACGGTGCAAACGGGAACGAAGCGGTGAACCCTTACTGGTTCATCTTGTAGATGGCGGTCACGATGGCCACCTGGTCTTCGTCGAAACTGCGGTTGTTGTTGGTGCCGATCAGGTCGCGGTTGGTGGCCTGCCATTCCTGGCCCGGCGCGTTGACGGCCCCACCTGCGTTGTTCTCCACGCCCTGGCGGCGGAACCGTCCCTCGCGCTCATCGGGCTTGCCGTCGATCATCTGGTCGAGCGAACGGGCCAGGTCGGGCGTGAGACCGGTGATGACCATCACGTTGCCGGCGCCTTCACCCACGGCGTTGGCCGCCGAAGCATCGGCCAGCGGTACATTCCACTGGAAGCAGACTTGGACTTCCTGCGGGTTGCCGTTGCTGTCAAGGTAGACATAACGATCTTCCAGACCTTCGGCGCGGCCCGGGGGCATGCGGATACCAGCGCGGGTCATCAGTACGCGCAGATCAGGATCGGTGCCTGGTGTAAATGCCCGCGCCATTCCCTGACCTCGTGCTGCGCGGCAAATGGCGTTGGGCGGCGTCACACCCGTCATATTCCGGCCAGATCGCACCGCGCCCGTCGGGTCACGCCAGAGTTCGCCATTGACCATGTTCTGTGGCGCGGTCTGGCTGTCTCCGAGCACCACCCCCGTACGCTGGTAATACTGGTTGTAGGCCTGCTCCCACTGGTCGATGAACTTGTTCTTGATCTTGGTGTACTCGGCGTTGCGCTGCACATCCTTGCCGATAGCCACGGCGCCGATGATGAGGCCGATGACGGCCAGAACCACCGCCAGCTCGACCAGCGTGAAACCCTGCTGGCGCAGCGAACGCAGACGACGGGTGGGGTACTTGAATGCTTGCTTCATGATGTGGATTCCCTCGCCCTGCTTCACTGGTTCATCTTGTAAATGGCGGTCAGGGTGATGACCTGTTCCTCGTCCCGCGTCTGGCCCGCGCCCGTGGCTGTGGGAGCTGCCGCTCCACGGCCAAAGCTGTTGTTGGCAGACCATTCGACGCCCGGGCCATTGGGCGTGCCGTTGACGATGTTTCGCAGACGCAGGCGGCCTTCCTGGGCGTCGGGTTTGCCATCAATCATCTGGTCGAGCATGCGCGCCAGGTCGGGCGTCAGCCCGGCGATCACCATCACATTGCCCGCACCTTCGGGGGTGCCGGGGCGGTTCCACTGAAAGCACACCTGGATTTCCTGCGGCGAGCCGTTGGTGTCGGTGTAGACGTACAGGTCTTCCTGCCCTTCCGCGCGACCGGGCGGCATGCGAATGCCCGCACGCGTCATGTAGGCGCGAAGGTCATTGGCGTTCACCGTAAACGGCGTGTCCGCACGCATCACGCCCGCTTCGGGGTTGCGGGCGCAGACCTGCGCTGGCTCAGAACCCGCTGGGACCAGCGTCGCCATATCACCCCCCGAAGTGGGGTTGGTCCCGGTCGCGACATAAGCTGCACCATTGACCATGATGCGCGGCGCAATCTGGCTGTCCCCCACCACCACCCCGGTGCGCTGGTAGTACTGGTTGTAGGCCTGCTCCCACTGGTCGATGAACTTGTTCTTGATCTTGGCGTACTCGGCGTTGCGCTGCACGTCCTTGCCGATGGCCACCGCACCGATGATGAGACCGATGACGGCCAGCACCACCGCCAGTTCCACCAAAGTGAAACCCCCTTGAGCGCCTCGACGCCCGGCGCAACTGCGCTCACGCCGAGTCGGCTGGATGGAAAAATTTGATCGCATGGGTCCCTCAAACATTGAAAATGGCGCGCACAAAGATCACAAAACGTTGCAAATTTATACAAACGTTAATCGACGTCAAGGAAAAAACTGTTTTTTTGCCGTAACTAGTCCAAATGGACTAAGTGAGAGCAAGGGGCTTGGGGCGGCTGTGCAGACACCGCCCGCCACCCAGGCAGGCCTTTTCAGCAAGCCGGTGCGGCTGCGCTCTTGCGATGGTTTCACTGCAGCCTTTGCCATGCAGTCTGGACTGCAGGCTCCTCCCAAAGCGCCGCTGCATACTTGTCGCCCATGCCTACCCTCAACCAGCAGCGCACCCAGAAATTCATCGCCACCCGGCAGCAGCACCCTGCCTGGCTGCTGCTGGCCTCGCGGCGGGCGCCGTTGGTGCTGAGCTGCCTGGATGCGCTGTTTGAACACCAGCGTGATGGCGTGCCGTTCGATGCCGCTGTGCAGGCGCTCGCAGACATGTTGGCGGTGCATGCCAACGAGGTGGACTTTGAGATCGACAGCGACGACACCCTGAGCCAGGCGCGGCGCGAGGTGCGCGAGTGGATACGGCGCGGGCTGGTGGTGGAGCGCGAAGGGCGTGTGTTCGAGACCGATGCGCTCAAGACCGCGCTGCGCTTCATTGCACAGCTGGACGGGCGCATGATGACTTCCACGGCATCACGTCTGGCGGTGGTGCAGCGCGAAATCGACAACCTGGCCGCTGCGCTCAACCCCGACCCGCAAAGCCGCGCCGAGCATCTGCAGCGCCGAATGGCCGATTTGCAGCAACAGTTGGACGACGTGCAGGCGGGCCACATCACTGCGCTGACGCCCGAGCAGGCGGTGGAAGGCATTCGCGAGGTGTATGCGCTCTCGGTCAGTCTGCGGGCCGACTTTCGGCGGGTGGAGGATTCGTGGCGCGAGGCCGACCGGGCGCTGCGCGAGGCCATCATCAGCGCCCGCCACCACCGGGGTGCGGTGATGGACCAGCTGCTGGACGGCCATGCCAATCTGCTGAACACGCAGGAAGGCCGCGTGTTCGACAGCTTCCACCAGCAACTGTCCCAACAGACGGAGCTGACCGAGATGCGCCAGCGCATCCGCCAGATCCTGGCGCATCCGGCGACGGAGCAGGCGCTCGACCATCTGCAGCGCAGCACGCTGCACCTGCTGGTGCAGCAGCTGATCAAAGAAGCCAAGGTGGTGCAGGCCGTGCGCGCACGCAGCGAGCGCGAGGTCAGCCAGTTCATGAAAACCGGCCAGGCGGCCGAGAACCAGCGCGTGGGCCAATTGCTGAACGAGGTGCTGGAGCAGGCCCTGCGCATCGACTGGCAGCGCCAGGCCGTGCGCCGCCAAAGCACACCGCTGCCGCCGCTGGGCGTGGCCCTGGGCAGCGTGCCGCTGGTGGAGCGGCTGCGCGCCAAGTCGCTGGACGGCGGCGATCAGGCCGCGCTGCTGCTCACCACCCAATACACCGACCTGGGCGAGATGGACGGTGAGTTCTGGCAGGCGTTTGAGGGGCTGGACCGCGACGCGCTGGTGCAGCGCACCCTGCAAACCTTGGCCGAGCGGGGCCTGCCGATGACCCTGGCGGAACTGGCCGCCGCGCTGCCCCCGGGCGAGCACGACCTGGAGACTTTTGCGCTGTGGCTGGCCATGGCGCGGGAGGCGGGTGTGGAGCTGCAGCCGGGCGAGGAGCACATCGACACACAAGACGACATACAGCACTGGCGCTTTACCGTGCCGCGCGTGGCGCTGGATGGCGCGCAGCTGGCGCAGAGGGAGTGGGAGCTGTGATGCAGCAGGAGCCGGATATTTTTGACCGCATGGCCGCGCAGAGTGCAAGTGCGCAAGCAGAACAATCGCTATTAAAAGAAGAGCTGCCTGCGCTGATTGAAAGCCGCGTTGCGACACAAAACACTTCAAGAACGCCGCCAAACGTGCGCCAGGCGCTACAGTTTTTGCTAGCGCACGGCTGGCTCGAATCTGCCACCAAGCCGAAGCTGTTCAACCTGATTGCGGCGCAAACCACACTGCTCGATGCGCTGCTGGAGCCGCTGGACCTGCGCGTGGTGGTGGACGATGTGCGCGGCCTGGCCTTTCTGGCCGTGGTGCCGGACTATGCAGGCGACGACACCGACGAAAGCGAGCAGGACGACTGGACGCACCCGCTGATGAAGCGCCAGCGGCTGACGCTGGAGCAATCGCTGCTGCTGGCGATTTTGCGGCGCGAGTTCTTGCAGCGCGAGCAAGAGAGCGGCACCGGCACGGTGGTGCGCATCACCGTGGACAGCCTGCTGCCGCAACTCGAAACCTACCTCGGCGCAACCGGCAGCGACATGCAGGAGCGCAAGCGCCTGGGCCAGTTGCTGGAGAACCTGCGCACGCACGGCATGGTGTCCGACGTGGATGCGCAAGACTGCATCACCATCCGCCCCATCATCGTGCACCTGCTCAACCCCGAGAATCTGCAAACCCTGCTGCTGCGCCTGCGTGCGGTGGCGCAACAGGGCGGCGCAGGCCACGGGGAAGGCACGCCATGAGCGCCGACGCCTCCTTCATCCTGCAAGAGCTGCACCTGTACAACTGGGGTGCGTTCGCAGGCCGCCACCAGGTGGCCATCGACCCCGGCAACAGCGCCCTCATCGGCCCCACGGGCAGCGGCAAGACCACGCTGGTCGATGCGCTGATGACGCTGCTGTGTGCCAGCCCGCGCTACAACCTGGCCTCCACCGGCGGGCACGAGAGCGACCGCGATCTGGTGAGCTACGTGCGCGGCGCCAGCGGCCAGGGCAACGACAGCGGCGACCACATTGCGCGGGCCGGGCGCTGCGCCACCGGTGTGGCTGCACGGTTGGAGCGCAACGGTGCTGCGGGCCGCAAGACCGTCTGGCTCGGCGCGCTGCTGTGGTTTGACGGCAGCAGCCAATCTGCCGCTGACATGCAAAAGCGCTGGTTCTTCGCGCAGGGCGCAGGCCACAGCCTGGACCTGTGGCTGGAAGAGCAGCACAGCGGCGGCGCACGGGCGCTGACGCGGCTGGCCAAGGACAGCGATGGCTTGCAGATGTTCAGCAGCAAGGCGCCCTATCTGGCCAAGCTGCACAGCTTTTTTGAAGTGGGCCCGAATGCCTTCACGCTGCTCAACCGCGCGGCGGGGCTCAAGCAGCTCAACAGCATTGACGAGATTTTTCGCGAGCTGGTGCTGGACGACCACTCGGCGTTCGACGTTGCACAGAAGGTGGTCGATGGATTTGCCGAACTGGCTTCCATCCACGCCGACCTGGAGCTGGCCAACGCGCAGTATGTGTCACTGCTGCCGCTGCGCGACCTGGCTGCACGCGAGCAGCAGCAGGCCCAGCACCTGGCGCACCTGCAGGCGCTGCAGCAACAGCTGCCGCATTGGTTTGCGGCGCAGGGCGTGCAATGGTGGGGCGAACGCATCACGCAACTGCAGGCCCAGATGGCGGCGCGGGGTGACGCACTGCAGGCCGCGCAAGAGCACGTCAACACCACGCGAAAGGTCGAACAGGACTCGCACGGCCAATACCTGCAAGCCGGTGGTGCCAACATCGATGTGCTGCGCGAGAACATTGACCTTGCACGCAAGGAGCTGGCGCGCGTCCAGGGCAACCTGGCGCAATACCAGGCACTGGCGCGCAACCTGGGGCTGGGGGAGCACGCAGGGGCCGACCACCTGATCGGCCACCAGGCCCAAGCCCAGGCGGCGATGGAGCAGATCGACGCACAAGAGGCCGGGTTGCAGGCCGACGCCGAACGCGCCATCGCCCAGGCCCACAACGCCCACACCCGCCTGAACGAGGTCCAGGCCGAGTACGACGCCGTGCGCCAGCGCCCCGGCTCCAACCTGCCGATGGAGCACCAGCGCTTTCGTGCCGAGCTGGCCGACCACCTGGGCTTGCCGGAAAGCGATCTCCCCTTCACCGCCGAACTGGTGGAGGTGCGCAAGGCCGAACAGGCGTGGCGCGGCGCCATTGAGCGCGCGCTGGGCAGCCACCGGCTGCGCATTTTGGTGCCGCACCCAGCAATGCACACCGCCCTGCAGTGGGTGAACCAGCGGCACAACAAGCTGCATGTGCGCCTGCTGGAAGTGCGCGATGCCACGCCTGCGGCCTTCCTGGCCGACGGCTTTGCACGCAAGCTCAACCTCAAGCCTGCAGCGTCTACGGCCCACCTGAACACGCTGCACCATTTGCTGCACGGCCTGGACCGCCACTGCGTGCCCGACGTAGAAACCCTGGAGCGCACGCCCCACGCCATGACGGCGCAGGGGCTGATGTCCAGCCAATCCGGCCACTTTGACAAACAAGACCAGAAGCGGCTGGACCAGGACTGGATGACGGGTTTTGACAACCGTGACCGGTTGGTGCATTTGCTACAACAAAAGGAGCTGCTAGCGCTTGAATACCAAGCGCTGGAGGCCAAAAAGACCCAAGCTTTGCACACCCAGCGGCGCGCGCAAGAGCAGCGCCAGTTGTGGGCCGCGCTCCAGGCACTGCGGACCGAAGACCTGGACACCACCGCCGCCCAAACGCAGTTGCAGCACAAAGAGCAACAGCTGCAGGCGCTGCTCCACCCCGACTCCGATACCGCACAGGCCCAGCAGCGCTGGGAGGCCGCGCAAACCCACACCCGCGCGGCAGAGGCGCAACTGCGCGATCTGCAAACGGCACAGACGCAAGACGAAACCTTGCGGGCGGCGGCGCAGAAGCAGCACGGCGCGTACCAAGCGCGCAGCACCGACACGCTCGTCATCGACGCCGACTTTGCCGCGCAACTGGCCCGCACCGGCCACCGCCTGCCCCCGCTTGATGGCGACAACCTCGAAGCCCAGGAGCGCGACGCAGGCACTGCGGTACAAGCCAAAACCACCGAGGCCAGCAAAAAGCTGGGCACCCTGCACACCGACATCGTGCGCCAGATGGGCAAGGCCAAAGGCGATGACCGGGGCGCACTGGCCGACCATGCGCAAGAGGTGGACGCGCTGCCCCACTACCTGCAGCGCCTGCAGGTGCTGGAGGAGGAAGCCCTGCCGCACAAACGCCAGCGGTTTCAGGAATACCTCAACAACACCTCGCAGCAGGGCGTGGACACGCTGCTCAATGGCATCGCCGCGCAGGTGGCCGACATAGAAGAGCGCATCGCGCAGCTCAACCACACGCTGCAGCGCGTGGACTTTCAGCCCGGCCGCTATTTGCAGCTGGAGCCGCGCGCCGTCGTCCACCAAAGTCTGCAAGAGCTGAACCGTGCCCAGGCCCAGTTGCGCACCGAAAGCCTGCGCGACGATGGCGGCCAAAGCCACTACCGCGCGTTGCGCGCCATCGTGGAGATTCTGCAAACCCACGCCAGCAACCGCCGCAGCAAAGCCGCCCAGGCGCTGCTGGACGCCCGCTACCGCCTGCAGTTTGCCGTGCTGGTGCGGGATCGCAGCAGCGGCCAGATGCTGGAGCGGCGCACCGGATCGCAAGGCGGCAGCGGGGGCGAGAAGGAGATCATCGCCAGCTACGTGCTGACGGCATCGCTGAGCTACGCGCTGTGCCCCGATGGCGCCAGCCGCCCGGTGTTCGGCACCATCGTGCTGGACGAAGCGTTTTCCAAAAGCTCGCAGGCCGTGGCGGCGCGCATCATCCAGGCGCTGCGCGAGTTCGGTCTGCACGCGCTGTTCGTCACGCCCAACAAAGAGGTGCGTCTGCTGCGCAACCACACACGCAGCGCGGTGGTGGTGCACCGGCGCGGCGCGCAGGCCACGCTGGCGTCGCTGCGCTGGGACGAGATCGACGCATTCCGCCGCAGCGCTCCCAGCACGCCAGCGGCCTCTACCGGCATAGAGGCATGAAGTCACCCCAGGAACTGGCCGCACGGCTGGCCCAGCACTGGAACAGCCCCGATTGGCGCGAGCGCCAGCTGCTGGGCACCGCCGCAGCGTGGCCGCTGGTGCTTTCCATCGGCCAGCCCGACACCGCCGTGTTCCTGAACGACGCCACCGCGCTGCGCAGCCATTTGCAGCAATGGCGCGCCGTGGAGCAGCAGGGCCTGGGCAGTGTGCAGTGGCAGGAGCGGCGCTACCGGGGCAGCAGCGATGCCATCGCCGTGCCCACCCACTGGCAACTGACCAAGCCATCACAGTGCGTGGCGGCCATCGTTCACTTCAAGGTGCCGGGGCATGCGCAGGTGAAAAGCGACTACACCCGGCTCAGCACCCTCATCGCGGGGGTGGAGCGCCCTGGCTTTCAGCGCCTGCTGGTGCGCCGCCTGGTGCAGTGGCGCGACACGCCCGCCGATGCCGTCATCGCCGCTGCGCACATGGCGCTGCAACTGGAGCCCGGCTGCGCCCAGGGCAAGCCCCTGCGCGCACTGGCCGTGCAGGGCAACGACAGCAAATTCTTCGAGCGCCACGCCGGTTTGCTCACCGCCCTGCTGGACGAGCGCTTCGACGGCGAGGCCAGCCGCCAGGGGCTGGTCGGCTTTCTGGGCGCGCTGCCGGAGGACGACCACTGGCTGCTCATCGCCCCGCTCGCGCCGGGCCTGCTGCCCTTTGCCCAGCAGCGCGTGCGCGCCAGCGAACTGCAGACCACGCCGCTGCCCGCCCGCCACATCCTGCTGGTGGAAAACGAACGCAGCCTGCACCAGCTGCCGCAACCCTTGACAGACACCATCGCCGTGCTGGGCGCGGGACTGAACCTGGGCTGGCTGGCGGCGCCGTGGTTGCAGGAGCGCACCGTGGCGTACTGGGGCGACCTGGACACCTGGGGCCTGCGCATGCTGGCCACGGCGCGCGGCCACCTGCCGCACCTGCAGGCGCTGCTGATGGATCGCGCCACATTTGACGCCCACCAGCATTCGGCCGTGACCGAGCCAGTGCATGCAAGTGTGCCCGCCCGCCTGGCATTGCACTCCGATGAGACCCTGCTCGATGGCCATTTGCGCACCCTGGAGAAAGGGCGGCTGGAGCAGGAATTTTTGCCGCCGGACGTCGTGCAGCACGCCGTGCGCGCCTGGGCCGCGGCGGGTTAAGCCTATACCGTATCCCGCTGCTCAAACCCCGTGCCCATGGGCGCAGCGTCTGGCGGATCGGACACCGCAACACCCGCCACCCGCGCCAAGGGCGGGCCGCGGTGCGCCCAGGTAACGAGTGCCTGCACGTCGGCTGCGGCCCCGTGCACCAGCGCTTCCACACTACCGTCACTGCGGTTGCGCACCCAGCCCGCCACGCCCAGGCGGCGGGCCTCCTGGGCCATGTGGTAGCGGTAGCCCACGCCTTGCACGTGGCCGGTGATGCGCAGGTGGCGGGCAGCCGTGGACGCCGCGCTGGGCTCAGGAGCGGATGCGTCCATCACTTGATGCCTGCCATTTCCAGCCGTGCATCCACGGTGACTGGCGCCTTGGTGCCGACCAGCGGGTCGAAGCGCCGGGCCATGGCCTGTTCCAGGTGGTCCAGCCGCAGGCGGCTTTGGGGGTGCGCGTCGGCAAACTGCAGGTCGCTGTCGCCCAGCGCATTGAGCTGCACCAGCGCTGAGACCAGGCCGTAGGGGTCGAGCCCGGCCCGTGCGGCCAGGGTGACGGCCTCGCGGTCGGCGGCATGCTCAGCCTCGGCGCCAACACCCAGGGTGTGCACCTGCCGCACCAGGGCCGACAGGCCTGCGGGCGTGCCCAGGCGCAGGGCGGTGCGCATGGCGTGCAGGTGGTGCCTTTGGGCAACATGGGCAATTTCGTGCGCCAGGATGCCTGCGAGTTCGGCTTCGTCGGTACAGCGGTCCACCAAGCCCCGGGTGACAAAAACATGGCCGCCGGGGGCGCTGTAGGCATTGAAGTCGGACTCGTCCACCACCACAAAGGTCCAGGGCAACTCCGGGCGGCTGGACTGCAGGCTGAGCCAGCGCCCCAACAGGTTGACATAGCGCTGCAGCTCCGGCGTGGGGTCCAGCGGCTTGCCCTGCAGCAGCAGTGCCGCCATCTGGCGACCGAGGTCGGCTTCCTGCACGTCGGTCATGCTCTCTACCGATTGCAGCAGGCGGGCCATGGCGGCGTCGCCTGCAACGCCAGCCTGTGGAAGTGCGGCTGCAACAGCCTCGGTGCTGCTGGCCGGTATGGATGGGGGCAGCGCGGGAACAGGAAGCGGCTCGACGGTGCGGGACTGAAGCGCTGCTGTGCGAGCAAAAGCCCTCGCGCTGTCTGCGCTTGCGCGCAAGCGGTCTGCATGGTTCAGCGGCTCTGCATGGGAGGCCCTGTGCCCGCCCACCGGGGAGCGCGATACATCGCCTTCACCCAGGCCACGGATGCCTACCGTGGCCGTGGCCGCGCTGACGGAGGAGCCGCTGCTCGCCTGGTTCCCCAGGTTGCGCAAGGCCTGCGCAGCGGTGTTTTCACGGGCAGGGGTTCCGATGTCGAACATGTGCACCCAACCGGTCGCTCCCGATTCAGAGCGCACCTGCACCCAGGCGCCTTGCCGCTGGGAGGTGCGCGTGACCGAGGCATTGGCGGCCAGTTCGGCCACGCTGGCCGCACTGTCGCCCGGGGCGGCACGCAGATGCGTGGGGCGCTTGAGCGTGGCGGCATCCTGTGCGTACGCAACGCCCATGCCCGCCAACCACAGGACCAAGACAGGCCCCCATGCACCGACACGATGGCCGTGCTTTTTCATTTTTTTGGGAGTGCACTGCGACGGTAAAAGCATGAATTCCTCCATCACACGGCATCTTGAATGCATTTATTTGTAAATGTTTCGGTAAATTTGAATCAAGGCGAAATTGTTATGGTTTTCATAAAAGCCTGCAATTCAATAGCGCTCAAAGGGAAAGGCCGCATGAAATAGTTCACACATCACGCTGAAGGCACATTTTGCGGTGGTGACGGTTTCTGCGTGGTTGTGTACATTGCGCGCTCTTTGCATTTGTTTCAACCCACTCTACTTTGATTCACATGAACCGTCGTGACCTGATTACCCTCACAGCGCTGGCCTCGGGCATCAGTGCCGTTTCCCCCGTGTGGGCCCAATTCAATTTGGGCAAGGCCTTGGAAGCTGGCCAGGATCTGGTCAAGGCAGAATCCATCACCGACGAAGAGCTCAAGAAATACTTTGACCAGGTGTCCAAGCAAATGGACGGTCAAAGCTCTGTCGCTCCGGCCAGCAATGCCTATTCCAAGCGCCTGACAAAAATGGTGACGGGCCTTCAGAATTACGACGGCCTGCGGCTGAATTTCAAGGTGTATCTCACACCCCAAATCAACGCTTTTGCCATGGCCAATGGCACTATCCGCGTGTATTCGGGCCTGATGGACCAATTCACTGACGACGAAGTGCGCTATGTAATCGGCCACGAGATTGGTCACGTGAAAAGCGGCCATTCCAAGTCGCGCATGCAGGCAGCGCTGCGCACCAGCGCGCTACGCAAGGGCGTGGAGTCCAGCAACACCCGCGCGGGCGTATTGGCCAGCACCGAACTGGGCAACCTGTTCGAGAAAGTCGTCAACGCCCAGCACTCGCAATCGAACGAGCGCGAGGCCGACGACTACGCGCTCAAGTTCATGAAGGCCCGCAAGTACGCACCCCAGGCATGTGTGACCGCGCTGGAGAAACTGGCCGCCCTGTCGGGCGACAACTCCAGCAGCTTCCTGTCCACGCATCCGGCACCCAAGGACCGCGCCGACCGCATGCGCACCCAATTGGCCTGATCACTGCGCGCCGTTTTCAGCGCCGCACCAACCCGCCCGTCCTTACAAGGCCCGGCGGGTTTTTTGCTGCAGCAGGGGCAGTGCGACCCACCTCAGCCCAGCGCCCACGCCGCCACCTGGGTGTAGCACGTGATGCCCACCAGAATGTTGAGCGGAAACGTCAGCCCGAGCGAGAGGCCCACATAGAGCGACGGATTGGCCTCGGGGATGGCGTAACGCACCACGGCGGGCACGGCGATGTAGGACGCGCTGGCGGCCAGCACCATGAGCAGCACCGTGTCGCCCAACGGCAGGCCGACCGCCTGCGCCAGCAGCAGCGCCAGACCGGCATGCACGGGGGGCGCCAGCAGGCCGTAGGCGATGAGCAGGGGCGGCTGGCTGCGCAGGCCGGGCAGGTTGCGTGCGGCGCTCAGGCCCATGTCGAGCAGAAAGAAGGCCAGCATGCCCTTGAACAGATCGCCGGCAAAGGGCTGCATGGCCTGCTGGCCTGCCTCGCCCGTGAGCAGACCCACGGCCATGGCGCCAAGCAGCAGCAACTGGGCGCCGTCGGTGAAGGATTCGTGCAGCACCTTGGAGAGCGAGAACCCCGGCCCCCCCTGCCCGCCACCCAGCGCCAGCGTGCCACCGCCTGCGATCCGCACGGCGACGGGCGCGGCGGCCTGGCTGCGGCGCAGGGCGTTGGCCATGAGCACGGCCAGGATGATGGCGGGTGACTCCATCAGGGCCATGGCAGCGGCCATGTGGCCGCCGTAGGCGATGCCCTGGGCATCGAGGTAGGCCGTGGCCGTGATGAAGGTGACGGCGCTGACCGAGCCATAGGTGGCGGCCACGGCTGCGGCGTCGAAGCAGGGAATGAAGCGGCTCAACAGCAGGTAGCTGGCGATGGGCACCACCACGGCCAACGCCACCGCCAGCCCCAGGCCCATGGCCACCTGCGCCGTGAGGCCCGACTGCGCCAGCGCAAAGCCCCCCTTGAGGCCCAGCGCCATCAGCAGGTACAGCGACAGGAAGCGCGAAATGGGCGCGGGAATTTCGAGATTGGATTTGATGAGTCCGGCAAAGACGCCGAAAACGAAGAACAGGATGGCGGGGTCGATCAGGGTGTGCATGGCAGGGCTTTCACAGACTGGACGCGACTGTAGGGGCCCCAATAGATAAAGTAAAATCGATATTTAAATAGATAACAATAGACTTTTATCTATGCATATCACCTTCCGCCAGATGCGCCTGTTCCTGGCGCTGGCCGATACGGGCAGCGTCAGCGGCGCGGCGCGGGCCCTGCATGTGACGCAACCCACAGCGTCCATGCAGCTGCGCGAGGTGACCGAAGCCGTGGGCCTGCCGCTATACGAAGTGATCGGACGGCGCGTGCACCTCACCGATGCCGGGCGCGACCTGGCCGCCACGGCACGTTCCATCGTCGATGCATGGGAAAACTTCGGCCAGCGGGTCAACGCCATGCACGGCCTCACGCGCGGGCGCCTGCGCGTGGCCGTGGTCAGCACGGCCCAATACTTCGTGCCGCGCCTGCTGGGCGGCTTTTGCACGCAGTATCCGGACATCGAGATTGCGCTGGAAGTGCTCAACCGCGACGGCGTGGTGCAGCGCCTGCGCGAGAACCTGGACGACCTCTACGTGATGTCCATGCCCCCGGCAGAGATGGACCTGGAAGACCATGTCTTTCTCTCCAACCCGCTGGTGCTCGTCGCCTGGCAGGGCCATCGCCTGGCCAAGCGCCGTCGCATTGCCCTGGCGGACCTGAAAGACGAGCGCTTCGTGCTGCGCGAGCGCGGCTCCGGCACCCGGCTGGCCACGGACCGCTTCTTTGCGGCCCAGGGCTTCGAGGCGTCCACGCGGCTGGAGCTGGGCAGCAACGAGGCCATCAAGGAGGCCGTTGCGGGCCGCCTGGGACTGGCCGTTCTGTCCATGCATGCCCTGCGCGGCAGCGAGCTGGAGACCGACCTGTGCGTGCTGCCGGTGCAGGGCATGCCCATCCCTTCGCAGTGGCACGTGGTGCACCCGCGCGCCAAGCAGCTCTCTCCGATTGCGCAGGTCTTTCGCGCCCACCTGCTGGGCGAAGCGGGCCAGGCATCGGCCACGGCAGGGCACGGGCCGCTACAGTCGGCGCCATGACCGACACCACGCCTCCCGAAGACCGCATGCAGGCCCTGGCCCGCGCGCTGCAGCAGTTCGCCGACGCGCGCGACTGGGGCCCGTTCCATTCGCCCAAGAACCTGGCCTCGGCGCTGGTCGTCGAGGCGGGCGAGCTGCTGGAGCATTTCCAGTGGCTCACCGAGGACCAGAGCCGCCAGCTCGCGCCCGCACAGCGGCAGGCCGTGGCGCACGAGATGGCCGACGTGCTGCTCTACCTGGTGCAGCTCTCCACCGTGCTGGGCATCGACCTGATGGACGCGGCGCGCGCCAAGATGGCCCTGAACGCGCAGAAGTACCCCGTGGAGCAGGCGCGCGGCCACAGCCGCAAGTACGACGCGCTGTGAGCCCGGCAGGGCGCGGCGGGGCGCTCATGTACACTGGCCGCTTCATGCCGTACCTCCCGTTCACCACCGCATCCGCTGTTGCCCCCATGGGCGGCATGATGCCGCGCGCCTGCGCGCGGGCGATGGGGGCACGAATGATTACCACCATTACCACCGCGGCCACCTGAGCACGCGCAGGTGGCCGTCCCGGCGGCCACCTGGTGTCTTCTCTCTTCTTCCCCGAACGAAACGAAACCCAGCCCTGGCAGCCGGGTTTGCTTTTGTTTGTTCGGAGAAGTCCATGTACCGCGATCCTGATCCCCGTTTCGAATCCCTTGGCGGCCACCCCGTGGCCCTGCGCCCGCTGCGCCCGCTGCGCGTGGGCATGATCGGCATTGGCACCGTGGGCGCGGGCACCTTCCGCGTGCTCGCGCGCAACCAGGCCGAGATCGCGGCGCGCGCAGGGCGCGGCATCGAGGTGGTGGCCGTGGCGGCACGCAACCTGCCGCGCGCCGCTGGCATCGTGGGCGAGGGCGTGGCGCTGACGGACGACCCGATGCAGGTCGCCACGCACCCCGCAGTGGACGTGCTGGTCGAGGTGGCCGGCGGCACCGGCCCGGCGCGCGACTGGGTGCTGGCCGCCATCGCACACGGCAAGCATGTGGTCACGGCCAACAAGGCGCTGCTGGCCGAGCACGGCGAGGCGATCTTCGGTGCTGCGCGCCAGCACGGCGTCGCCGTGGCCTACGAGGGCGCGGTGGCGGTGAGCATCCCCATCGTCAAGGCGCTGCGCGAGGGGCTCACGGCCAACCGCATCGGCTGGGTGGCGGGCATCGTCAACGGCACCACCAACTTCATCCTGAGCAAGATGCGCGATGAGGGCCTGGACTTTGCGCAGGCGCTGGCACAGGCCCAGGCACTGGGCTACGCCGAGGCCGACCCTGCGTTCGACATTGAAGGCATAGACGCCGCGCACAAGCTCGCGCTGCTGGCGGCCAACGCCTTCGGCATGCGCGTGGATTTCGCCGACGTGCAGGTCGAGGGCATCACCGCGCTGCAGCGGCTGGACGTGGCCTGCGCCGAGCAGCTGGGCTACCGCATCAAGCTGCTCGCCGTGGCGCGCCACCGCGAGGACGGCGTAGAGCTGCGCGTGCAGCCCGCGCTGCTGCCCGCCACGCACCTGCTGGCGCAGGTGAACGGCTCGCTCAACGGCATCGTGGTGCACGGTGATGCCTCGGGCATGACGCTGTACTGCGGCGCGGGCGCGGGCTCGGAGCAGACGGCCTCGGCCGTGATCGCCGACCTCGTGGACGTGGCCCGGCTGGAGGGCACGCACGCCGCGCAGCGCGTGCCGCACTTGGGCTTCCACGCCCATGCACTGCAGACCCTGCCGGTGCTGCCGCGCGCCGCCGTGCGCACGCGCCACTACCTGCGCGTCCCCGTGCACAGCATCCCGGGCATGGAGGCCGTGGCCACGCTGCTGCAACGCCAGGGCGTTCCGGTGCAGCGCATCGAATGGATGGCGGGACATGATGACGCGGTGCGGCAGGTGCTGGTGCTGACCGACGAAGCCCCACAGGGCGCGCTCGACTTGGCGGTGCATGCCCTGCAGGCCTTGCCAGAAGTGGCTGGCCCCGGCGTGCAATGGCGGGTGGAGCTGCTCGCGGGCTGACGCGCCCTCATGGGCCGCCACGCCCGTCCCAGGGCGCGCTGCGCCGCCGTCACGGACATGCATATTTATAAAAAATCGGCTCCAGAGCTTACCCCACAAGCGCAAACAGCTATCAATTCAATAGCAATTAAACCCACGCACCGTCGGCCCGGCGCGTCCATGCCACACTCCCGCCCCTATGTCTTCCACAGAATGGGCCCAGGCGGGCCTGCAGGCGTTCGATGCGGTGGTGCGCTCCACCGAGGGTTTCCGTGGCCGCGCGGGCCAGCGCGCCATGGCCGAACAGGTGGCGCGCACCTTCGGCGCGGCGCAACTCGGCAAGGTGGACGAGGAAGAGGGCGCGCCCACGCGCGCCATCGCCGTCATCCAGGCCGGCACGGGCGTGGGCAAGTCGCTGGCCTACTGCGCACCAGCCATCGCCATCGCGCTGGCGCGCGGCACGCGCGTGCTGATTTCCACCGCCACCGTGGCGCTGCAGGAGCAGCTGGTCCACAAGGATCTGCCCGCGCTCGCAGAGCAGATGGAGCAGCCGTTCAAGTTCGCCCTGGCCAAGGGGCGCGGGCGTTACGTCTGCAAGCTCAAGCTGGAGCGCCTGGCCGGCACCGGCGAAGCGCACGGCGAGGACGATGACGACCTGTTCCCCGAGGAGGCCGCGCATGCGCGCGGCAAGCCCAGCCGGCAGGAGACCGAGGCGCGCATGCAGTTCTACGCCAGCATGGCGCAGGCCCTGGCCCAGGGCGCCTGGGACGGCGACCGCGACAGCCTGGACACCCCGCCCGAGCCCGAGGCCTGGAGCCCCGTGGCGGCCGAGGGCAGCTCGTGCACCGGGCGGCACTGCCCGGCCTTCAGCCAGTGCGTGTACTACGACCAGCGCAAGGCGCTGGTGGGCGCGCAGGTGATCGTGGCCAACCACGACCTGCTGCTCTCGTCGCTGGGCGCGCGCGTGCTGCCCGAGCTGGACAACTGCCTGCTGGTGCTCGACGAAGCGCACCACCTGCCCGCCACCGCGCTCGACCAGTTCGCCTGCAGCGCGGACCTCAGCCGCCTGGCCTGGATCGACCGGCTCTCCAGCCGCGCGCTGCGCATCGGCACGCTGGTGGAGGTGACCGAGGTGGCCGACATCCCGCGCCACGCCAGCCAGTTGCGGCAGCACCTGCAAGACCTTGCACGGCTGGTGATGGACCTGTATGGCGAGGCGCTCAAGGGCCAGAACAGCGCCTGGGGCCCGGCGCGCATGCGCGTGCCACGCGGTGTGCTGCCCGAGGCGCTGCTCGAACCGCTCGGCCAGCTCGCGCACCACGCGGCGGGCTTTCTGGAATGCCTGCGCGCCATCTCCAAGGCGCTACGCGCCGAGATGCGTGACAAGCCCGACGAATCACGCCGCCTGTCGCAGCTTTACGCACAAATCGGCACGCTGGCACCCCGGCTCGAAGAGGTGCACGCCACGGCGCAGCTGCTGCTGCAGGACGCGCCCGATGGCGACGCACAAGGCTTCGTGCCCAACGCCAAGTGGTTCACGCTGGAGGTAGACGGTGACTTCATCGTCGTCAAGGCGCACGCCAGCCCCATCCTGCCCGGCAGCACGCTGCGCGGCCACCTCTGGAGCGGCGTGCGCGGCGCGGTGCTGACCTCGGCCACGCTCACGAGCTGCGGGCAGTTCGACTTCTTCCTGCGCGAATCGGGCCTGCACGGCGACGAGGCAGCGACCACGCTCGAAGTGCCCAGCCCGTTCAACTACGCCGCGCAGGGCACCTTGATCGCCGCCGAAACGCAGGCCGACCCGAAGAACGCCGCGCAGTTCACCACCGAGATGGTCGAGGCCCTGCTGCACGACCTGGCGCGGGTGGAATACGGCGCCCTGGTGCTGTTCACCTCGCGCGAGCAGATGCGCCAGGCCGTGGACGCGCTGGCCACCTCGATGCGCAGCGTGGTGCTGGTGCAGAACCAGCTGCCGCGCACGCAGCTGCTGGCGCGCCACCGCGAGCGCGTGGCGGCGGGCGAGCCCTCCATCATCTTCGGCATGCAATCCTTTGGCGAAGGGCTGGACCTGCCGGGGCGCCTGTGCGAATCGGTGTTCATCACCAAGCTGCCGTTCGCCCCGCCGGACGACCCGGTGGGCGAGACCCGCGCCGAATGGCTGCGCGCCGTGGGCCGCGACCCGTTCAGCGAGCTGGTGGTACCGGCCACCGCCATCCGCCTGGCGCAATGGGCGGGCCGCGCCATCCGCACCGAGGAGGACCAGGCGCATGTGTACTGCTACGACAAGCGCCTCACGCGCACCAGCTACGGCCAGCGCCTGCTCAAGGGCCTGCCGCCGTTCACGCTGGAGCGGCGCGGCGCGCGCGGACAATAGCGGCCCCACACCACAACAACACCGCGGAGGAAAACCCCATGCCCCACACCGTACCCGCCTGCCCGCAATGCGGCCAGGAGAACACCTACCCCGATGGCGACAACTACATCTGCCCCGACTGCGCGCACGAATGGCCGCAGGCCGCCGCCGCGCCGGCCGATGACGAGGCCACCGGCGACGGCGTGGTGCGCGACGCCAACGGCAACCCGCTGCAGGACGGCGACGCCGTGATCCTGGTGAAGGACCTGAAGGTCAAGGGCTCCTCGTCCACGCTGAAGAAGGGCACGAAGATCAAAAGCATCCGCCTGGTGGACGGCGCCGACGGCCACAACGTGGACTGCAAGACCGACCTGGGCAGCATGCTGCTCAAGTCCGAGTTCCTCAAGAAAGCCTGATAGCCAAGCGCCTTGGGGCGCCCGTATCATTGCGCCATGCACATCGCACCGTCCCAGCAATCTCGCATCGCAGACATCTGCCAGCGCTACCATGTGCGCCGCCTTCAGATATTTGGCTCTGCGGCCGTCGGTCGGGATCGACCGGACAGCGATGTGGATCTGTTGGTGGAGTTTGTCCCTGGTGAAGCCCCCAGCGGTTTCGCCCTGGTGGACATGCAGGACGAACTCTCTGCCGCCTTCAACGGCCGCAAGATTGATCTGGCGTTTCCCTCGGTGCTGGACAACCCCTATCGCCGCCGTGCCATAGAGCCCCAGTTGCGCCCCTTGTTCCAGTGACCATGGACCGCACGCCCGCGCATCTGGCCGACATGCTGCGGTTCACCCAGGAACTGCGTTCGCTGGCCCAAGGACACACCCTGGAGTCCTTCACAGCCCACCGGGTTCTTTGCCTGGCCGTGGAAAAGCCGTTCATCAACCTCGGGGAAGCAGCTTATCGCGTGGACAGCGAATCCGCCAGCCAATGGCCTGGCATTCCGTGGCGGCGCGTGATTGGCCTGCGCAACATCCATGGCCCATGGCTATGAACAGGTTGCGCATGAAATCCTGCTCAAGACCATCACGGACGATCTACCAGCACTGGAACGTGCCATCACCCAAGCCCTGGAATGCACCGAACCGCGCGATGGCGGGCAATAGTTGCTATTTTTTATATAGCTTTTAGCGCACAGCTGATAAGCGCTTGAGCCGTTTTTAATTCATGCCCACACCCATCGCCGTCATCGACTTCGAGACCACCGGCAGCACGCCCGCGCAAGGCGCGCGCGCCACCGAGGTGGCCATCGTGCTGGTGGAAGGCGGCCGGGTGGTGGACCAGTTCCAGAGTCTGATGAACGCCGGCGTGCACATTCCGCCCTTCATCACGCAGCTCACCGGCATCACCAATGCCATGGTGGCCGATGCGCCGCCCGCGGCCGAGGTCATGGCGCAGGCGCGCCGTTTCGTGGGCGACACACCGCTGGTGGCGCACAACGCACCGTTCGACCGGGGCTTCTGGCAGGCCGAGCTGGCGCGTGCGGGCTGCGATGCGCCCCAGCCCTTTGCCTGCACGGTGCGGCTGGCGCGCCGCCTGTACCCCGAGGCACCCAACCACCAGCTGGGCACGCTGGCGCGCTTTCACCAGTTGCCCAGCGCGGGCCGCGCGCACCGAGCGCTGGCCGACGCGCAGATGACGGCGGCGCTGCTGCTGCGCATGCAGCAGGACCTGGCCGAGCGCTGGGGCGTGGCCAACACGGGGCATGGCTTCCTCATGGCGCTGCAGGAATGCGCGCGGGCGCGGCTGCCCGATTTCCTGCGCAAACACGCGGCACACCCCCCGGGTTTGCAAGCCCCGGGCGTGCGCTCCGGCGCGATCTGCCGATAATCGGCAGCCTTCCACTCTCCACAGGGGTTTTTCATGTCGATGCTGATTCTCGGTCTGGTGCTGTTCCTGGGCGTGCACTCGGTGCGCATCGTGGCCGATGGCTGGCGCACGCAAATGCTCGGCCGCCTGGGCGAGGGCGCCTGGAAGGGCGTGTATTCGGTGCTTTCGCTCGTCGGCCTGGTGCTGGTGGTCTGGGGCTACGGCCTGGCGCGCCAGCAGCCCGTGGTGCTGTGGAACCCGCCCGTGGCCATGCGCCACGCGGCCTCGCTGTTCACACTGGCCGCGTTCATCCTGCTGGCGGCCGCCTATGTGCCGCGCAATGCCCTCAAGGCCAAACTGCACCACCCCATGGTGCTGGCCGTGAAGACCTGGGCGCTGGCGCACCTGATCTCCAACGGCAACCTGGCCGATGTGGCGCTGTTCGGCGGTTTTCTGCTGTGGGCCATTTTTGATTTCCGCGCAGCGCGCCAGCGCGACCGCGCCCAGGGCACCAGCTACCCCAGCGGCACGCTGGCGGGCACAGGCATTGCCGTGGTGCTGGGCCTGGTGGCCTGGGCGGCCTTCGCGTTCTGGGCCCATGCGCTGCTGATCGGTATTTCGCCCATGGGCCGCTGATTCGCTACCATGCGGGCTGTGTGCAACACCATCGCAAGGGGGCTTTCATGAAAGGCAATGTCGCAGCCATCGCGCTGGTGGCGATCGGCACATTCTTTTTGCTGACCAACCTGGGCGTGATCGACGTCAGCCTGCGCGAGCTGCTGCGCACCTGGTGGCCGCTGATCCTGATTGCCGTGGGCGTGGGCATGTTCCTCACGCCCGAGCGCATGAAAAAATGAACGGGTTCGAACGCTCCGTTTTTGATAGCTTTTGACGCTTATGAATACTGCGTTGAAGGCCATTTTTGCTTCAGGTTTTCGGCCCGCCGCGCTGGCCCTTGCCTGCGCGCTGCTGCTGGCAGGCTGTGCCGCGCCACGCCTGCCCGCGCCGGGGCCACAGGCCACGCGGGGCACCACCGCGACGCTGACCGATGCACAGGCGCACGACATCGCCATCCATGCCCTGGGCCTGGTGGGAACGCCCTACCGCTATGGCGGCAACACGCCCGAGACGGGCTTTGACTGCAGCGGCCTGATCGGCTATGTGTACCGCCACCGCGTGGGCACCGCGCCACCACGCACGGTGGCGCAACTGAGCCAGTGGGGCCAGCCCATCACGGCAGACGAGTTGCGCACGGGTGACCTGGTGCTCTTCGGCCCGGGCCGCGCACCCACGCACGCGGGCATCTATGTCGGCGAGGGGCGGTTCGTTCACGCGCCCTCCAGCGGCGGCGATGTGCGGCTGGACCATCTGCAGTCGCGCCACTGGGCGCGCCAGAACGTTGCCTACCTGCGCCCCTGATGAAGCCGAACACTCCCTGATGCACGGCGGCCGCTGACCCAGGCGGCGCCGGTTTCGTCCGTCAGGCGACAATTGGGCCCACCATGACCCACGCCCACCGCTCCGCCACCCCCATTTCCACCCACGACACCACGCGCATCGACGACACCCGCATCAAGGCCGTGCGTCCCCTGATCACCCCCGCGCTGCTGCAGGAATGGCAGCCCGCACCGGCCGCTGTCCGGCAGCTGGTGGAGGAAAGCCGCGCCGCGCTCTCGCGCGTGCTGCAGGGCCAGGACGACCGCCTCATCGTGGTGGTGGGTCCGTGCTCCATCCACGACCACGGCCAGGCCATGGAATACGCGCACCAGCTCAAGGCGCAGGCCGATGCACTGCAGGACGACCTGCTCGTGGTGATGCGCGTGTATTTCGAGAAACCGCGCACCACCGTGGGCTGGAAGGGCTACATCAACGACCCGCACCTGGACGGCAGCTTCGCCATCAACGAGGGGCTGGAGATGGCGCGCGAGCTGCTGCTCGACGTGCTGGCCCTGGGCCTGCCCGTGGGCACCGAGTTCCTCGACCTGCTCTCGCCGCAGTTCATCAGCGACCTGGTGAGCTGGGGCGCGATTGGCGCGCGCACCACCGAGAGCCAGAGCCACCGCCAGCTCGCCAGCGGCCTGTCCTGCCCGGTGGGCTTCAAGAACGGCACCGACGGCGGCGTGAAGGTGGCCAGCGACGCCATCCTGGCCGCCCAGGCCTCGCACGCCTTCATGGGCATGACCAAGATGGGCCAGGCCGCGATTTTCGAGACACGCGGCAACCAGGACTGCCATGTCATCCTGCGCGGCGGCAAACAGCCCAACTACAGCGCCGCCGACGTGGATGCGACCTGCGCCGTGCTGAAGGCCGCAGGCCTGCGCGAACAGGTGATGATCGACGTGAGCCACGCCAACAGCAGCAAGCAGCACCAGCGCCAGATCGTGGTGGCGCAGGACGTGGCCGCGCAGATCGCCGCGGGCGACGCGCGCATCACCGGCATCATGATCGAAAGCCACCTGAACGAGGGCCGCCAGGACATCGTGCCCGGCCAGCCGCTGGCGCACGGCGTGTCGGTCACCGACGCCTGCATCAGCATGGCGCAGACGGTGCCGGTGCTCGAAACCCTGGCCGCCGCCGTGCGCGCGCGCCGCGCCCGGGACTGAGCCACGCCACACCGCCATGGTGTGAACGTATCCACCATGGTGGCTCCCGCGCCAAGCGTGTAGGATTCACCGGTCCCCCATCGTGTTGCCCGTGCGGGCCCGAACCAGCCCGCCCACCCCATGGACTGATGCACATCCAGCGGTTTTCTCTGTTGCGGTTCAGCGTCTTCTGCCTGCCGGCCCTGGCAGGCCGCTGACCATGGCGCCCATGCCCGCCCCGTCCGAACTGGCGCGGCTGGAGGCGCTTCATTCCCGCGCCATTCTCGATACCCCGCCCGAAGAGGCGTTCGACCAGCTCGCCCAGCTCGCGGCGCAGATTTTCGGCGTGCCGATGGCGGTCATCAACCTGGTGGATGCGGACCGCCAGTGGTTCAAGGCCGTGGTGGGTCTGCCGCTGCGGGAAACGGAGCGCTCCCTGTCCTTCTGCGCCCACTGGCTCGATGGGCGGCGCAGCCCGGTGGTGGTGCCCGATGCGGCGCAGCACCCGCTGTTTGCCGCCAGCCCGCTGGTGCAGGGCCCGCCGCACATCCGTTTTTACGCCAGTGCCCCGCTGGTCACCGCCGAAGGGCTCGCCCTGGGCACGCTGGCGGTCATGGACACGCAGCCACGCAACCCCGGGCCCGGCCCGTTGCAGGCCCTGCAGGCCCTGGCCCGCCAGGCGATGGACCAGATCGAGCTGCGCCACCAGCAGCAGCAACTGACCCGTCTGGCCCAGGAACGCGACAGCATCCAGGCGCAGCTGCAAGACCAGGCCGCCACACTGCGCCGCAGCGAGGAGCGCTTCGAGCAGATCTCGCGCGCCACCACCGACACCGTGTGGGACTGGGATGTGCAGACCAACGCCCTGTGGTGGGGCGGCACCTTCCGGGAGCTGCTGCACATGCCCCCGCAGGCCAATATCCCGACCCCCGAAGCCTTTGCCGAACGCCTGCACCCGGACGACCGCAAGCGGGTCATCCGGTCCATGCTGGCTGCCACACAGGGGCAGGAGAACACCTGGCAGTCCGAATACCGCATGCGGCGCGACGACGGCCAGTACATCTGGATTCACGACCGGGGTTTTGTCATCCGCGACAGCGCGGGCCAGGCGCTGCGCATGGTGGGCGGCATGTCCGACATCAGCGAGCGCAAGCAGGCCGAACTGGCAGCGCTGCGCGAGGCCCGGACGCATGCCGAGCTGGTGCGTGTGCAGCAGCAGATCTCTTCGCTGTCGGTCACGCTGCCCGCCGTGCTGGAGCGGGTGGCCCAGACGGCCTTGCAGGCCACCGGGGCCAGCGGGGCCATGGTGGAGATGCTCGACGGAGACCGCCTGGTCTCGCAGGCCTCGGTCGGCCTGATGGTGCGGCCGCTGGGTGCGGCGCTGCCGCTGCAGGACAGCCTGCTGTGGTCCGACCTGAAGGAGGGCCGCACCGTGCTGTGCAATGACACGCAGGCCGAGGGCTGGACCATGGGCGCTGCCTACCAGCGCCAGGGGGTGCGCGCCGCGCTGGCGGTGCCGCTGCGCGTGGATGGCACCGTGGTGGGGGCCCTCAAGGTCACCTCCAGCCAGACCGGGTATTTCAGCCAGCGCGACCTGGCCCACCTGCAGATCCTGTCCGAATCGCTGGGCGCCGTGGTGCAGCTGCGCCAGGTGGCGGCGCGGCTGCAAACGTCCGAGCAGCAGTACAAGCTGCTTTTCGAAGCCCATCCCCAGCCCATGTGGGTGTATGCCCACGATGAAAGCCTGCGCTTTCTGGCCGTCAACCGGGCCATGGAGGACCTGTATGGCTACAGCGCGCAGGAACTGCTGCGCATGACCATGCACGAGCTGTGGCTGCCCGGCGAGCGCGAACGTCTGCACCAGACCGTGACTGGCCTGGCGGCCGACGCGCGGCGCAACGCGGTGCTGGGCCGCCACCGGCGCAAGGACGGCAGCGAGATGGACATCGAACTGTCCTCGCGCAGCCTGGTCTTCAACGGCACGCTGGCGCACCAGGTCATGGCCACCGACGTGACCGGGCGGCTGCGCACCCAGCGCGAACTGGCGCGCATGGCCCGGGCGCGCCACATGCTCAGCAGCTGCAACGAAACCCTGATGCGCGCTACCTCGGAAACCGCCCTGCTGCAGGCGGTCTGCCGCATCGTGGTGGACATTGGCGGCTACCAGCTGGGCTGGGTGGGCTTTGCGCACGACGATGCGCAGAAAACCATCGAGATCGCGGCCCATGCGGGGGACCATGGCGACTATCTCGATACCCTGCGCCTGTCCTGGTCCGGCAGCGACCCCTCGGGCCAGGGACCGGCGGGCGCCACCATCCGCTCGGGCCAGCCCGTCATCGTGCGGGATGTGCGCGCCGAACCGGCCTATGCCGGCCTGACCGCGCGCATGCAGAGCCACGGCTTCCATGGCGTGATCAGCCTGCCGCTGCGCGCGGCCCAGCACACCTTCGGCCTGCTCTACCTGTACGCCCCCGAGGTGCTGCACATCGGCCCGGAAGAAAGCGAGCTTCTGCAGGAACTGGCCAACGACCTGGCCTTCGGCATCATGAGCCTGCGCGCCCGCAAGGAGCAGCAGCAGTTGCAGGCCTCGGTGCTGAAGATGGCGGCAGCCGTGTCGGCCACCACCGGCACCGAATTTTTCGTGCAGCTGGCACGCAACATGTGCGAAGCCCTGGGTGCCCAGGTGGGCGCCGTGGCCCGGCTGCTGCCCACAGAACCTGGGCGCGCGCCGCGCGCCGTCTCGCTCGCGGTCGTGGTGAACGGCGAACTGGTGCCCAACATCGAATACAGCCTGGAGCACACCCCCAGCGAACAGCTGCTGACCCAGCGCCAGTTTGTCGTCACCCACGGCCTGGCGCTGCGCTACCCCCGGTCGCCCATCGTCTCCCGGCTGCAGGCCCAGGGCTACGCCGGGCAGCAGCTGTGCGACAGCACGGGCGAGCCCACGGGGCTGATCTTCGTGCTGTTCCGCCAGCCGCTGACCCATGCCGATTTCGTGTCCACCACGCTGCAGATCTTTGCCACGCGCGCCTCGGCGGAGATCGAACGCCAAGCCACCGATGCACGCATCCGCCGCCAGGCATCGCTGCTGGACAAGGCCCAGGACGCCATCGTGGTGCGCGACCTGCAGCGGCGCGTCACCTACTGGAACCAGAGCGCGGAGCGCGTCTATGGCTGGCCTTCCAGCCAGGCCCTGGGCCAGCCGATCGATGCACTGCTCTACCCCGACCCCATCGCCTTCGAGCGTGCCACCGAAGCGGTGCTGGCGCACGGCGAGTGGGCCGGGGAGATCGTGCAGCACCACCGCGATGGCCTGGCCATCGACATGGAAGGGCACTGGACCCTGGTGCAGGACGAGAACGGGCAGCCCGAATCGATCCTGGAGATCAACACCGATATCCGCGAGCGCAAGGCCACGGACCGCGAGATCCAGCGCCTGGCGTTCTACGACACCCTCACCGGCCTGCCCAACCGCATGCTGCTGCTCGACCGCATGCAGCAGGCCCTGGGTGCCGCCCAGCGCCAGCACCAGGGCGGGGCGCTGCTGTTCATCGATCTGGACAACTTCAAGACCCTGAATGACACCCTGGGCCATGACAAGGGCGACCTGCTGCTGCAACAGGTGGCCCAGCGCCTCAATGGCTGCGTGCGCACCGTGGACACGGTGGCGCGCCTGGGGGGCGATGAATTCGTGGTGATGCTCGAAGCCCTGAGCCCCGACCCCGACATGCTGGCCATCGAGGCCCGCGGGGTGGGCGAGAAGGTGCTCGCCACGCTGTCGGTGCCCTATGACCTGTCCGGGTACCACTACCGCAGCACGCCCAGCATCGGCGTGGCGCCTTTTCTGGGGAGCCAGACCAGCGTGCTGGACCTGCTCAAGCAGGCCGACCTGGCGATGTACCAGGCCAAGACGGCCGGACGCAGCACGCTGCGCTTCTACGACCCCCATATGCAGGCGGTGGTGTCGGCCCGCGCCGCGCTGGAATCGGACCTGCGCACCGCGCTGTCGGAACACCAGTTCCTGCTGCATTTCCAGCCCCAGGTGAATGCGTCCAACCAGTACGTCGGGGTCGAGGCCCTGGTGCGCTGGCAGCACCCCGGTCGCGGCCTGGTGCCGCCCGCGCAGTTCATTGCGCTGGCCGAGGAAACCGGCCTGATCCTGACGCTGGGGCGCTGGGTGCTGCACACGGCCTGCCTTACGCTGGCAGAGTGGCAGAAAGACCCCCGCCTGTGCGGTCTGACGATGGCGGTGAACGTGAGTTCACGCCAGTTCCGCAACAACAGCTTCGTGGACGACGTGGCCCGTGCCCTCGCGGTCAACGAGGCGCCGGCCCACCTGCTCAAGCTGGAACTGACCGAAAGCCTGCTGGTGGAGGACATGGACGTGGCCATCGCCACGATGACCGCGCTGCGCCAGCTGGGGGTGTGCTTTGCGCTGGACGATTTTGGCACCGGGTATTCGAGCCTGAGCTACCTCAAGCGCATGCCCCTGCACCAGCTCAAGATCGACCAAAGCTTCGTGCGCGACCTGCTGACCGACCCGAACGATGCCGCCATCGTGGACACGATCATCGCGCTCAGCCGCAGCCTGGGGCTGGATGTGATCGCCGAGGGCGTGGAAACCGCTGAACAGCACGATCTGCTGCTCAAGGCGGGCTGCACCGCGTTCCAGGGCTACCTGTTCAGCAAGCCCATGCCCGCGGGCACCCTGGAACGCCTGCTGCGCCAGCCCCGGAACTGAGCAGCAGCCCTGCGGCCCCGGGCGCGCAACGCGCTGTCCCTGCTGTTCTTCCTTTCTTCTTATGAATACATAGTAGTAGTAGTAAGCACCGCCCCGGGCTGTGGACAAGCCGCCTTTTGGCTTGCCTGGCAACGACTTGGCGCGTCGCGCAGGCTGTGCGCAACCACTGCTTCGCACAGCACCGCAGGCAGGGATAAAACCCCGGCATCCTTCCTTCCTGTGGATAAATGGCGGGTTATGCCAGCGTCATCCACAAGCTTGTTCCAGCGCCGGCAGATGCCGCGCGATGGGCCACCCGGCACGGGCCGGGCTGCTGCGGCCCTGGAGACCTGCCAGGAACCGTGTCCGCCCCCCACCCCCTGTTCAGGAGCCTTCAGGGCCTTGCCGCGCCTTCTGGCGGCACCCGGAAGGCATCGGCGCCAGGAATGGCGTATGCCGTCGCGTGCGCCTGGAGCAATGCGGGGCAAAAAACGGGGCACCGGGGTTCCGGCTTGTTCTCCAATGTCTCTATTTATCAATAGCAGTAGTAGTAGAGCAGGCGCGTTTTTGTGGACAAGCCAGTTTTGTCCCATGCTGACAATGGTTTGCGTCCCGTCAAAGGGTGTGGGCGGAGGCCTGTTTCTGCCGCCCACGGAAATGAACAACCTGGCGTTGCCGCCCGGAGCTGTGGATAACATGCCATTTATTCCGGATCGGCACACAGGTTTATCCACAGGGTGATGGGCTCACCCGGTGAACCGGACGGGCGCGGCAACGCCAGCCCGGTCCGCTGGGGGCGTCAAGGAGGGGGTGCGGAATGCCCGCGCGGCTCAGAAATGCCGGGCGTAGCGCAGTTGCAGGAAGTTCTGGCCCGGGTTGGGCTTCTTGAAACCGCCGTTGGAGCTGTGCTGCACGCGCAACTGCCATTCGTGCTGGCGCTGCGCGCCATGGCTGTATCCCACGGCGACATGGCTGGCGAAGTTGAAACGGGTGCTGAACGCCTTGTGCAAGGTCACGAAACGCGGTTTGCCGTAGTTGGCGCCAAGGCCCCCTTCGACGAACCAGGCGCCTTGCCCTGTGCCAGGCCGCCAGCGCAGGGTGGGGCTGACGCCCAGCACCGTGCTGTGCACGCGGCCCGTGGCGCCGTCCGCATGCCACTGGCTGACGTAGATGTCCCAGTGGCCACGCACCTGGCCGCCCCACCATTCCTTCTGCCATCCGTTCCAGGGCAGGGTGGCACCCACTGCCAGGGCCTGGGTGTCGTCCCGGGCAGCTCCGGCCTGGAGGTACAGGCTGGGGCTGTCAGCCTGCGGTGGCGGCGGGGTTTGCGCCTGCAAGGGGGCTGCGGCCAGAGCGGGCAGACAGGTTGCGAGGATGCGGTGCGTGAGAGGCTTGAAAAACATGGCGCGGGGCTTCCATGGGTAAACGATGTCACGCCATGAGTGTAGACGCCGCCGTGCTGTGCCGTGGTGCAGGGGCCGCCGGTGTGCCAGGCGGCTCCTGCGCTTGCTGCGTCAGCGGTGCATGCCGTGGTGGTGCATGCCTGCGTGCCCGCCCGGGCCCATGCGCTTGCCGTCGCCCTTGCGGTGGTGGCGCAGGGTGTGTTCGTCAAAGGTTTTCTGCTGTGCGGGGGTCAGTGCGGCATACAGGGCCTTGGTGGCATCGCCATGGCGGTCGGCCTCGGCGGCACGCTCGGCGCGCAGCGCGCGCATGCGGTCGATGCGCTCGGGCGTGGTGAGCTGGGCCATGTCCTGGCGGTTCATCCCCTGGGTCCGCTTGTGCGATTGCACGGTGCCGGTGAACTCGGCCCATGCGGCTTCCTGGCTGGCGGTGATCTGCAGGCGGGACTTGAGATCGGCCAGATGGTTTTGCATGCGCATCTGCATGCGTTCCTGCATCCGCGCCGGATCGCGGGCCTGGCGGGGCTGGGGTGCGGGGGCGCTGGTGGCGTTGTTTTCGCCAGCGGGAACCGTGGAGGCGGTTTGTGCCAGAACGGGCAGGGCCAGTGCGGCGATGAAGGCGGCGGTGGCCAGGCGGCGGGAAGTGAATGCCATGGTGGTGTCCTTTCGTTGCGGTGAAATCCGTCCGTCTTTGGAGGCGGCAGGGTTTCAGTGTGCGCCGGTGCTGTGTCGCTGCGGTGCACGTTGGGTGAGACTGTGTAAAGTTCGGTCAAGAAGCGCCTGGGATGGGCGCTCTGTTTTTTTGAATGAAAATGGGCTCCAGCGCTTTAATGGTAAGCGCTATTAGCTATTAAACTAATAGCATTTTGGGTGCATGCACTGGCCATCCGGCCATGCGGCTCCCTGGTTTGATTCAACCGGTTTGACGTAAGAGGTGTCCGTGTTCAAGAACATGATCGTGTACCGCATCGCGCCACAGTGGCAGGTGGGGCTGGAGCAGGTGGAAGAGGCCTTGGCCAAGGCGCCCTTCATGGAGTGCGGAGCCACACAGGAGCGCTCGTTCGGCTTCGTGCCGCCGCGTGGCGAGGCGCATGGCCCGCTGGCCGAATCCGTGGGCGGGCAGTGGGTGCTGCGTTTCATGGTCGAGGCCAAGGTGCTGCCCGGCTCGGTGCTGGCGCGCCGGGTGAAGGAGAAGACCGAGCGCATCGAGCAGGAAACCGGCCGCAAGCCCGGCAAGAAGGAAACCCGCGAGCTCAAGGACGAAGCCAAGCTGGACCTGCTGCCTATGGCCTTCACCAAGCAGGGCTCGATGTGGGTGTGGATCGATCCGCAGGCGCGCACGCTGGTGCTCGACACCAGCAGCCAGGCGCGCGCCGACGAGGTGGTGAGCACGCTGGTCGAGCTGCTGCCGCCGGGCTTTGCCGTGGCGCTGCTGAGCACCCAGACCTCGCCGCAGGCCGCCATGTCGCACTGGCTCAAGGAGCAGGAGCCGCCCGTGGGCTTCACGGTGGACCGCGAGTGCGAGCTCAAGGCCGCCGACGAGGAAAAGGCCGTGGTGCGCTACGCCCGCCACCCGCTCGACATCGAGGAGGTGCAGGCCCACATTGCGGCGGGCAAGCTGCCGACCAAGCTGGCGCTGACCTGGGACGACCGCGTTTCCTTCATGCTGACCGAGGGCCTGCAGCTCAAGAAGGTGTCTTTCCTGGACACGGTGTTCGAGGACAAGGCAGCCGATGACGGCGGCTTCGACACCGACGTGGCCATCGCCACCGGGGAACTGAGCAAGCTCATCCCCGACCTCATCGAGGCGCTGGGCGGGGAGGCCGAAAGCGGCATCGCCAGCGCCGCCGCTGCCGTGGCGGCGAGCACGGGCGGCGGTGTGGTCACCGGCCCGGCGACAGCGCCGGTGGACACTGACCCCGAAACCGCCCCTTTCTGAACCGCATTTTTTCTACAGGACTTTTTTCGTGACCGATACCACCGCTTCCGCCAGCGAACGCCCCGCCCTGCCCGACCGCCTCTCGGTGGACCCGCGCAGCCCCCACCATGTGCGCACCGTGTTCGACCACGACATCGGCATCCGCTTCAACGGCAAGAAGCGCAGCGATGTCGAGGAGTACTGCGTCAGCGAAGGCTGGGTGAAGGTGCCCTCTCCCAAGACGGTGGACCGCAAGGGGCGGCCGCTGATGATCACGCTCAAGGGCGCGGTCGAGGTGTTCTACAAGTAACGTCCGTGCCGTGTCTTGCCCCGGCGCCTTGAACCGGGCGCTGCCCGGGCCAGCGGCCGCCGTGCAAGGGCCGCCCCGCCGCACGGGCGGCGTCCCCCTGGAGGGGGAAGGCGCCGCAGGCGACTCAGGGGGTGCGGCCTAATATCGAACGGGCCACCAGTTCCTTCATGATCTCCGACGTGCCGCCGTAGATGCGCAGCACGCGCGCGTCGGTCCAGAAGCGCGAGATCGGGTATTCGGCCATGTAGCCGTAGCCGCCGAACAGCTGCAGGCAGGCATCGGCCACGCGGCTGAACAGCTCGGTGGTGTGCAGCTTGAGCGCGCTCACCGCCTCGGGCGTGAGCAGGCCTTTCTGGTAGGCGGCCACGCTGGCATTCAGGAAGGCCTCGGCGGCGGCGATGTCGCTCGCACACTGCGCCAGCGTGAAGCGCGTGTTCTGGAACTGGCCGATGGGCTGGCCGAAGGCCTGGCGCTCCTGCACATATTTCAGCGTGGCGTCGAGCGCGCCCTTGGCGCCGTGCACTGCCTGCACGCCGATGATGAGGCGCTCGCGCGGCAGCTCGCGCATCATTTGCACGAAGCCCTGGCCTTCCACGCCGCCGAGCAGGGCATCGGCCGGAACGCGCATGTCGTTGAAGAACAGCTCCGACGTATCGCCCGCGTGCTGGCCAATCTTCTCCAGGTTCTGGCCGCGCGTGAAGCCGGGCGTGGCCGCATCGACCAGGAACAGGCTCACGCCCTTGGCGCCTGCGGCTGGGTCGGTCTTGGCGGCGAGCACCAGCAGGTCGCAGTTCTGGCCGTTGCTGATGAAGATCTTGCTGCCGTTGATGACGTAGTGGTCGCCGTCCTTGCGTGCCGTGGTGCGGATCGCCTTGAGGTCGCTGCCCGCGCCGGGCTCGGTCATGCCGATGGCGGCGATGGCCTCTCCGCTGGCCATGCGCGGCAGCCAGTATTGGCGCTGCGCCTCGGTGCCGCAGTGCAGCAGGTAGGGCGGGATGATGTCGTTGTGCACCTGCAGGCCGCCGACAAAGCCGCCGTAGCCCCGGCGCGAGAGCACCTCGACCACGGCGAACGAGAAGGGCACGCTGGCGCCCGGGCCGCCGTAGGCGTCGGGCACGTCGGCGCAGAGGTAGCCGTTCTCGCCCATCTTGCGCAGCAAGTCGCGCGGTACGCGGCCCGCCTTTTCCCAGGCGCGGTAGTGGGGCTCGATTTCGGCGTCGCAGAAGCGCTCCAGCGACTCGGTGAAGAGCTGCAGTTCGGCCTGTTCGTCGGCGCTGAGGAAGGGGTTGGGCAGCATGGTGGTCAATTGTTTGCTATTGAAAATAGAGCTGCCAGCGCTTTCTAGATAAGCGCTGGAGGCCAATAAGACTCAAACCCGTTCAAAAATGGCCGCAATGCCCTGGCCGCCGCCGATGCACATCGTCACCAGCGCGTAGCGCCCGCCCGTGCGGTGCAGTTCGGCAATGGCTTTGGTGGTGATGATGGCGCCGGTGGCGCCCACGGGGTGGCCGAGCGAAATGCCCGAGCCATTCGGGTTGACCTTGGCCGGGTCCAGGCCCAGCTCCTGCACCACGGCGCAGGCCTGGGCGGCGAAGGCCTCGTTGGCTTCGATCACGTCCATGTCCTGCACCTTCAGGCCCGTGCGTTGCAGCACCTTCTGCGTGGCGGGTACGGGGCCGATGCCCATGTAGGCCGGGTCCACGCCCGCGTGTGCGTAACCCACGAGGCGGGCCAGGGGCTTCACGCCCAGGGCCTGCAGGCGGTCACCCGCCACCAGCACCACGGCGCTGGCGCCGTCGTTGATGCCCGAGGCATTGCCAGCCGTCACCGTGCCGCCGTCCTTCCTGAAGGCGGGCTTCATACCTGCTAATACTTCCAGCGTGGTGGCGGCGCGCACATGCTCGTCTTCCTGGAACAGCACGGTCCCTTTGCGCGTGGCGATTTCGACGGGGACGATCTGGTCCTTGAAGTACCCGGCGGTGATGGCGGCGGCGGCGCGGCGCTGGCTTTCCAGTGCCAGCTGGTCCTGCATCTCGCGGCTGATCTTGTAGCGCTCGGCCACGTTCTCGGCGGTGATGCCCATGTGCATCTTCTGCCAGGGGTCGTGCAGGATGCCGAGCATGTAGTCGATGCTCTTGGCGTCGCCCATGCGCGCGCCGTAGCGTGCGGCGGTATCGAAGTAGGGTCCCCGGCTCATGGATTCGCTGCCACCGCCCACGGCCACGTCGCAGTCGCCGTAGCCGATGGCCTGCGCCGCGCTGATGATGGCCTGCAGGCCCGAACCGCACAGGCGGTTGACGTTGAACGCGGGCGTCTCGATGGGGCAGCCCGCGTCGATGGCGGCCACGCGGGAGAGGTACGCGTCCTTGGTGTCGGTGGGAATCACATTGCCCATGACCACATGGCCCACGGCGTCGGGCGCCAGGCCCGAGCGCTGGATGGCGGCCTTGACGGCGGTGGTGGCGAGCTGGGTGTTGGGAATGTCTTTCAGCGTGCCGCCGAAGGTGCCGATGGCGGTGCGGGCGGTGCTGACGACGAAGACGTCACGGTGGGTCATGGGGAAGGCTCCAGAAAGAAAAAAAGATTCAGCGGCCCTGGAATGCAGCGGGGCGCTTGGCGTGGAAGGCTTCGATGCCTTCGGGCAGATCGGCGCTGTGCGCGCAGCGCACGAAGGCGTCGGCCTCGGCGGCCAGCTGCACCGGTAGGTCGTGGTCGAAGCTGGTGCGCATGAGGCGCCGCATGTGGCCGTAGGCCAGGGTGGGGCCGTGGGCCAGGCGCTGGGCCAGTTCCTGCACGGCGGCATCGAGCTCGGCGGCGGGCACCACGCGGTTGACCAGGCCCAGGCGTTCGGCCTCCTGGGCGGTGTAGGTGTCGCCCAGCAGGGAAATCTCCAGCGCGCGGCGCAGGCCCACCAGGCGCGGCAGCGCCCAGGAGGCACCCACATCGCAACTGGTGCCGAGGTTGATGTAGGCCAGGTTGAAGCGCGTGCCCTCGGCGGCGAGCACGAAGTCGGCCTGCAGCATGAGCGAGAGGCCCGCGCCCGCAGCCACGCCGTGCACCTGGGCGATGACGGGGGCATTGAGCTGCGCGAGCAGCGCCACGGCTTCATTGAGCGGCTCCAGCAGGTCGCGCGCGCCCTGCACGGGGTCGGCACGCAGTGTGGCCAGGTCGCCCCCGGCCATGAAGCCCTTGCCCGTGCCGCACAGCACCACGCAGCGCACGCTGGCGTCCTGCGCGATGGCGCGCACGGCGTCCCGCAGGGCGGTGGCCATGGGCACGTCGACGGCGTTGAGCGCGCCGGGGCGGTTGAAGCGCAGCATGGCGATCGCGCCCGAGCGCTCCAGCCGCAGGGGAGGTTCCGTGGAGACCGTCATTTTTGCTCCTGAAATAAGAGCTGCTCGCGCTTGATGGACAAGCGATGGAGCCCGAAAAAGATTGAAATTCAGCGGTACAGCGCCTCGATCTCGGCCGCGTAGGTCTTGTAGATGCTGGAGCGCCGCACCTTCATGGTGGCGGTGACTTCGCCGTCGTCGTGGTCCAGCTCCTTGGTGAGCATATGGAACTTGCGGATCTGCGCCACCTGTGCCAGCTTGGCGTTACCGTTGGCGATCTCGGCGTCGATGAGTTGGCGCACCTCGGGGGTTTCGACCAGCGAGCGGAAATGCGTGAACGGGATGCGCTGGGCCTCGGCCCATTTGCCCACGGTCTCGTAGTCGAGCATGACCAGCGCGCCGACGAACTTGCGGCCCTCGGCGACGATGACGCACTCCTTGATGTAGGGGCTGGCCTTCATGGTGTTCTCGATCTCGGACGGCGTGAGGTTCTTGCCGCCGGCCGTGATCATGATGTCCTTGAGGCGGTCCACGATCTTGATCTGGCCGTCCACCAGGCGCACCACGTCGCCCGTGTGCAGCCAGCCGTCCACGATGCTTTGCGCCGTGGCCTCGGGGTTCTTGTAGTAACCCGCGAACACCATGTCGCCCTTGATCTGGAATTCGCCGCCCAGGTCGTCGTCGCCGCCCTTGGCGATGCGCCACTCCACGCCGCTCGTGGGCACGCCCACGGTGCCGACCTGCACATCGTCGAGCTTGTGGCCGGTGACCATGCCGGTCGATTCGGTCAGGCCATAGACCTCGACCAGCGGCACGCCGAGCACGCGGAAGAACCGCACCACCTCGGGTGGAATGGGCGCGGCGCCGGTGAGCGCCACCTGGGCCTCGCGCAGGCCGATGAAGTTCTGCAGCGCGCGGAACACCAGCCAGTAGCTGGCGGTGTAGGTGAACATCTCGCCGATGCTCCAGCGTGCGCGGGGCTTTTCGGCCAGCGGCTGGCAGGCGGCGTAGGCCTTGCGGAACAGCGCGCGGCGCAGGCCGCCGGTTTCCTGCAGCTTGATGTTGATGGCCGCGTGCATCTTCTCCCAGATGCGCGGCACGCCCAGGAACATGGTGGGCGCCACCTCGCGCAAATCCTCCTGCACGGTGCGGATGGATTCGCCGAAGTTCACCTGCGAACCCACATACACCGGGACGAAGGTGGTGAGCATCTGCTCGGCCACATGGCACAGCGGCAGGTAGGACAGGTGGGTGGTCTCGCGCGAGAGCTGGAGCCGGTCCACGATGCCCGGCACCACGCCGCGGATGTTGCGGTAGGACACCATCGCGCCCTTGGGCTTGCCGGTGGACCCCGAGGTGTAGATCATGAGCCCGATGTCGTCGAGCTTCTGGTGCGCCAGCGCGGCCTCCACGTCCTGCAGCTTGCCGCTTTGCGCGCCCAGCCGCTCCACCTCGCCGAAGGGGATGATGAGGTCGCGCACCTCGGGCGCGAAGCTGCGCAGGCCCTTGGTTTCCATGACCACGATCTTTTTCAGGCGCGGCAGATCGTCCAGGGCTTCGAGCACCTTGTCGGTCTGTTCCTGGTCCTCGCAGACGATGACTTCGATGTCGGCATGGCCCACCACGTAGGCCACCTCGGGCGAGGGGCTGGTGGGGTACACGCCCACCGTGACGGCGCCCACCAGGCCCGCCGCCATCTGGGCCAGCACCCATTCGATGCGGTTCTCGGAGATCACGCCCACATGGCCGCCCTCGGGCAGCCCCAGGGCGCGCAGGCCCAGGCCGAAGTGGCAGGCACGCTCGAAATACTGCGCCCAGGTGAAGGGCTTCCAGATGCCGAAGTCCTTTTGCCGGATGGCGACGCGCGCGGCATCCTGGCGCGCGCGTTCGCGCAGCATCTGGGGCAGGGTGAGTTCGGGGAGGGCTTGCATGTTCATTACGACAACCAGCGCTTTCTACGCTTGTAGTGCTTGATGTCTTTGAAGCTCTTGGCTTCGCCTGCTCCGCCCATGCCGAGGTAGAACTCGCGCACGTCGGGGTCGTTGGCCAGGCGCTCGGCCGAGCCGTCGATGACGATCTTGCCGTTCTCCATGATGTAACCGCTGTGCGCCACGGCCAGGGCCACGGTGGCGTTCTGCTCCACCAGCAGCATGCTGGTGCCGCGTTCTGCATTGATGCGCGCGATGATGGCGAAGATGTCCTCCACCAGCTTCGGGCTCAGGCCCAGCGAGGGTTCGTCGAGCAGGATGAGCTGCGGCTGGGCGATGAGCGCGCGGCCGATGGCCAGCATCTGCTGCTCGCCGCCCGACAGGTAGCCCGCCAGGCCCTTGCGGCGCTCGTGCAGGCGTGGGAAGTAGGTATAGACGAGGTCGAAGTCGGGCTTGGCCGCACCCTCGCGGCCCGTGAGGGCGTAGGTGGCGGCGACCAGGTTTTCCTCGACCGTGAGGTCCTCGAACACCCGGCGCCCTTCCATCACATGCGAGAGCCCGCTGCGCACCAGCTGCTGCGGCGCCAGCGCGGCGGTGCTCTGGCCGTTGAAGAGGATGCTGCCGCTTTCCAGTTCGCCGTCCTCCAGTGCGAGCAGGCCCGACACGGCCTTGAGCGTCGTGCTCTTGCCCGCGCCGTTGCTGCCCAGCAGCGCCACGATCTGGCCGCGCGGCACGGCCAGCGACAGGCCGCGCAGGGCCTGCACGACCTTGTTGTAGATGACCTCGATGTTGTTGACTTCGAGGACGTTGTCCGTGGCTTTCTCGGTCATGTCAGTGGTCAGGGTGCTGTGTACGGGGCGCGAGCCGTGAAACTGGCGCGGTTCAGGCCAGGGCCGCCGTGCAAGGGCCGCCAAGCCGCCCATGCGGCGCTTCGCTTGCGTGCACGGGCGGCGTCCCCCTTCCCACGCGCAGCGTGAGAGAAGGGGGAAGCGGCGCAGCCGCTCAGGGGGTTGTTCACAACTTGATCCAGTCGGAAGCGGCCACCATTTTTTGGGCCTTCATGTCGGCCTTGTAGACGCGGCCCACGGGAATGGAATTGCCCCGGATGGTGATCGGCACGCCGAACAGGCCGCCGGTGTCGAAGTCCTTGATGCTGTTGAGCGCGGCCTTGAGGTTGGCACCCGTCATCGGCTTGTTGGCATCGAGGCAGCGCTTGGCCGATTCGAGGAACAGCATGGCGGCGACGAAGCCCTGGATGTAGGCCGTGCTCTGGTATTCCGGGCGCATGGCGCGGATTTTTTCCAGCATGGGGGCTTTTTCGGTGTCGTAGTAGTAGCGGAAGGGCATCACGCCCATGAAGCCGTCGCCGTCCGGGCCCATCTTCATGACGGTGGAGCTGTCCATGGTCCAGAAGGTGCCCATCCATTTGCTGGTCATGCCCTGCTGCTTGCCCTGGGTGATGAACTCGGGGATGGGCGCGAGGATGTAGCCGTGGAAGATGGTGTAGTCGGGCGCGGCGCGGCGCAGCTTGATGACCTCGCCCGAGACGTCCACGCTTCCCGGGGGCGTCATGATCTTGACGACCACGTTCAGGCCCAGCTTCTTGGCCTCGGCCTCGCTCTCGTCGATGGGGTCGCGGCCGAACTCGGAGTCGGAATACACGAAGGCCACCTTGGCACCGGGCTTTTCCTTGGCGATGTGCTTGAGCAGGATGCCGAACATCTCGGTGTAGTCGGGGCCCACCAGGAACTGGTTGGGGTATTTCTGCGGGTTGTTCAGCTCGGTCGCGAACGACGCGCCGGCCATCAGGATGTTGCCGTTGCGGTCCAGCTCGGGGTTGATGGTCTTGGAGAAACCCGTGGAGTCGCCGTAGTAGAGGTTGACCTTGTTCTGGCTGGTGATCTTCTTGAACGCGGCCACCGACACATCGACCTTGTAGCCGGTGTCCTCGGGCACGTACTTGACCTTGCGGCCCTTGATGCCGCCGGCGTCGTTGACGATCTTCACGTAGTCCTGGATACCGGCGTTGATGCCCACGCCCGCGAAGGCGAACACGCCTGTCATGGGGATGGAGCCGCCAATGACGATCTCCTCGGCGCCCTGCGCGAGCACCGACAGCGGGTGCGTGAGCGCGGCGGCGCCCGCGGCGGCGGCGCCCAGCATCAGGTTGCGGCGCCGGGTGGAAATGCGTTGCTTGTCCATGCGAGTCTCCTTGGGTGGTTTGCGGTCGGGAAAACGGGGAGTGGCTTTAGTTGCGGAAGGGCCACAGGTGGAAGAAGCGGCGGATGCGCCGCCACACTTCGGCCAGGCCGTGCGGCTCGAACACCAGGAAGCCGATGATCAAGAGGCCGAAGATGATGGTGCGCACGGGCGAGAGGAACACCGTGTACTGCGTGCTGTTGGGCAACAGGTCGAACACCAGTTTGAGCAGCTCGGGCACCATGGTCATGAACACCGCGCCCAGGATGCCGCCGAGGATGCTGCCCATGCCGCCGACGATGATGGCGGCTAGGAAGAAGATGGACATCAGGAGCGGAAAGCTCTCGGGCGTGACCACGCGGAAAAAGTAGGCCCACAGGCCCCCGGCCACGCCAGCGTAGAACGAGGACAGGCCGAACGACAGCAGCTTGTAGCGCAGCAGCGGTATGCCCAGCACCTCGGCCGAGATGTCGCGGTCGCGGATGGCGATGAAGGCGCGGCCGATGCGCGTGCGCAGCAGGTTGGCCGCGCCCAGCAGCATCAGCAGGGTGATGGGAACGATCACCCAGTAGAGGCGGAAAGATGTATCGAGCGGCAGGCCGAACAGGCTGGCGGGCGGCACGCTCAGGCCGCCCGTGCCGCCGGTGAACTTCAGGTTGGCGAACAGGAAGTGCGCGATGAACGAGGCCGCAATGGTGGCAATGGCCAGGTACAGGCCCTTCACGCGCAACGAAGGCACGCCCACGATGATGCCGCCCAGCATGGCCACGAAGCCGCCCGCCAGGATGTTGAGCAGGAAGGGCGTGCCCGCCTTGGCCTGCAGGATGGCCACGGTGTAGGCGCCCAGGCCCATGAAGGCCGCCTGGCCCATGCTGACCAGCCCGGTGTAGCCCGTGAGCAGGTTCAGCCCGGTGGCGCTGGCCACGTTGATGCTGACCAGACAGGCGAGGTAGAGCCAGTAGTCGCTGGCCATGAAGGGGAACAGCACCAGCAGCGCGGCGGCCACGGCCAGCCACGTTTTCTGCGTGCGCGAGTCGAACAGCGCCGCGTCGGCGACGTAGGTTTCCTTGAGGGTTCCGATACGCATCAGAGTCTCTCTATCTCGTGGGTGCCGAACAGGCCGTAGGGGCGCAGCATGAGGATGCCGACCAGCACGATGAAGGTGGCGAGCAGCTTGTATTCACCGCCCAGGTAGGCGCCGGCCAGGGCTTCGACCAGGCCGATGCACAGGCCGCCGATGAGCGCGCCCAGCACGCTGTCGAGCCCGCCGACGATCACGACGACCAGCACCGACAGGCCGAACACGCCCATGCTGGACGAGATGCCGCCAATCGACCCGACGATGATCCCGGAGATGGCCGCGAGCATGGCCGACGCCACCCAGGCCAGCGAGAACACGCGCGGCACGTTGATGCCCACCGAATACGCCGCGGCCTGGTCGCTGGCCGTGGCACGCAGCGCCACGCCACCGCGCCAGAAGCGGAACACCAGCAGCACGGCGGCGATGAACACCACCGCGATCACCGCGCCCCAGAACACTTTGGGCGCGAGGAAGGCATCGCCCACCATGATGGGCTGCGTGGGCATGAAGTCGGGCAGGCGGCGCTGGTCGGCGCTCCAGATCATTTCGACCAGGCCCACCAGCACCGAGGCCAGGCCCACCGTGACCATGAACACCGAGATGGGCGGTTCGCCCAGCAGTGGCCGGATCATGGTGCGCTCGATCACCGCGCCCAGCAGGCCGGTGCCAAGCACGGCGGCCGGAATGGCCAGCCACAGCGGCAGCGCCATCATCGAAGCGAAGGTGAAGAACAGGTAGGCGCCCACCATGAGCAGTTCGCCGATGGCGATGTTGACCACGCGCGTGGCCTTGTAGACCATCACGAAGGCCAGCGCCGCCAGGGCGTAGAGGCCGCCGCTGGCGATGCCGGTGAGGCTGATTTCAAACAGATAGGCCCAATCCATCATGCGGCTCCTTGCGTGGTGGGGGCGCTGGTGCTCCCGGCCTGCAGCTTGCGGCGCAGGTCACCCACGTCGCCTGAGCCGAGGTAAGCGCGGTTGACCTCGGGGTCGGCCTGGACCACGGCGGGCGTGCCCTGCGCGATCACCTGACCGAAGTTGAGCACCACCACGTGGTCGGACAGGTCCATCACCATGCCCATGTCGTGCTCCACCATCAGCACCGTCACGCCCCATTCGGCGCGCACGTCGAGGATGAAGCGCGCCATGTCTTCGGTCTCCTCGCGGTTCATGCCGGCGACGGGCTCGTCGAGCATCAGGATCTCGGGCTGCATGGCCAGCGCGCGCGCCATCTCCACGCGCTTTTGCAGGCCGTAGGACAGGGCCGAGACGGGCGCGTGGCGGATGTGGTCGATTTCGAGGAAGTCGATGATGCGCTCCTCGATGTCGCGGCGCAGCTCGGCCTCCTCGCGGCGCGCGCGGCCCAGGTAGAACAGCGCGTCGAACACATTGGTTTTGAGGTGCGCGTGGCGGCCGAGCTTGATGTTGTCGAGCACCGTCATGCCGCGGAACAGCGCAATGTTCTGAAAGCTCCGCCCCAGGCCCATGCGGGCGCGCTGCGGCGCGGGGATGCGCGTGATGTCCTGGCCTTTGAACCGGATGCTGCCGCCCGTGGGCCGGTAAAAGCCCGAGATGGTGTTGAACAGCGAGGTCTTGCCCGCGCCGTTGGGCCCGATCACGGCGGTGATGGAGCCCGGCTGCACGCCAAAGCCCACGCCGGACAGGGCCTTGACGCCGCCGAAGGCAAGCGTCACGCCATCGACCTGCAGCAGGGGGGCGGCCGGGGGGCCGCCAGGGGTTTGTGTCGCCATCGGCTTGCTATGCGGGTTTGTGCGAACCAAAAAATATCTACTTTTACGTAGACTGCTTACTCGTGAGTAGATTCTGGGTGCCGCTCCCTATCCCCGCATTGGTGTTTTCCCTGTGTAATACCGCCCATGACAAAAACAACCGCCGCCAGAAAGACCCGAACCCCGTCTGCTGCCGCATCGCCCTGGGCGAGCACGCCCGACCGCGAGCAGCAGCGCGAGGCCAAGCGCCAGGCCGTGCTGCAGGCGGCGGCGGAGTTGTTCAACGAGCGGGGCTTCCACGCCACCTCGCTCGACGACATCGCCGCGCGCCTGAACGTGAGCAAGCCCACGCTGTACTACTACGTGAAGAACAAGGACGAGATCCTGCTGCAGTGCGTCAGCCAGGGGCTGGAGATGACGCTCGAAGGCATCGAGGCCTCGCGCCAGGCCGGGGGCAACGCGGTGGACCAGTTGCGCGCCTGCATGCAGGTGTATGCGGGGATCGTGACGCAGCCCTTTGGCATGTGCCTGATCCGCGTGGGCGACGAAGAGGTGCCCGAGCCCAGCCGCACGGAGCTGCGCCGCATGAAGTCCGAGATCGACCACGCCTTCCGGCGCCTGGTGGCCCAGGGGGTGGAGGAAGGCTCGCTCGCGCCCTGCGACCCGAAGATGAGCGCCTTCGTGATTGCCGGAGCCCTCAGCTGGATCGGCCGCTGGTACCAGCCGGGCGGCGACTACACGCCCGAGCAGATCGCGCAGCAGTGCATCACCACGCTGTGCGATGGGGTGCTGCGGCGGGGGGATGCGCCTGTCATGGATGCAGCACCCAAAACGCCACGCAAATCACGGCGCTCATCCCCTGCCCCGGTGGCCGGGAGTTGAGCGGCGCGCGAGGGGCTTTTCAGCGCTGCCTTGGAACAGGTTCTTATGCGGCCTCTCGCTGCGGCTCGAACTGTTCGAGGGTTTGGAACAGCCGCTCCACCGTGGCCGATTCGAACACGCCCTCCGGCCCCTGCGCGTGGATGTCGGTGAACGGCGAGGCATAGAGCCGTTCGGCGGGCATGGCACCGTGTTCTGTCAGGTGCTGCACGATTTCCTCGATGAACTGCAACTGGCTCGCGCTGGCCGTGCCAGAGGCAATCAGTCCGGCAAACGCTGCGGTGGCGGCTTCGCGGTCGAGCCCCACCAGGGAGCGAATGAACACGACCAGGCTGGTGTGCAGCGCGCGGGCGCGTTCGATGTCGCCATCGGTGCCGCCCGCCTCGTGCAGCAGGGCTTCCAGTTCCTGCAGGTCGGCGGGCGTCAGCGGCTGGTTGCGGCGCAGCTTGTGCAGTGCCAGCCGGTCTTCGTGGGCGCGCAGGAACGCCTTGGCCTTGGCCCGGAAGCGCTCGAAGTCCACCGCGCTGGCCACCAGGGGCAAGTCCACCTCGGCGGTCTCGCCCAGGGCATCCTCAAAGTCGGTATAGACCACCTTGCGGCTGCCCTTTTCAATGAGCTTGATGAGTGCGCGCAGCTTGCGCCGCGCCTGCTCCAGCATGGGCAGGGTCACGTCCTGCCACCACTCGTCGCCCGCCACGGCCTCGATCAGCAGCAGGTGCTCGCGCACGCTGGGCACGTTGGCCAGTTCCAGCAGGCTGCTGGCCAGTTGCTGCACCTTGGTTTGCAAACGCGCCAGCGCGGGCTCGCTGCGCAGCAGGGCCAGTTGGGTGCCCAGCATCAGCGCGTCGAAGCGCTTGGCATCCTCGTCCTCGTCACGCACCGCCGTGGGCAGGCCCGACAGGTGCGTGGCCACCTCGGCGAGCTGTTCGACGCTGGGGCGCTTCCACGCATCCGGCTGTGCCCAGGCCTCCACCCAGCGGCGCTGGGGACGTACCACGAAGTTGTCCAGCGACATGCCCGCCACCATGCCGTGCAGCAGCGCGGCGGTGTCCTCGCGGATGGCGGCTTCGGTCAGTGCAAACGATGCAGCGGGCGCCTCGGCCACGCCGCCCTGTGCCAGGCGCTGATCCAGCAGGCCGATCAGTTCCAGCCGGGCATTGAACAGCCGTTGCGACAGCGGCTGCGCCAGTGCGCCTTCGCTGCCCTCCAGCTCCTGGCTAAAGAATTCCAGGTTCTGGCAGAAGTCGAAGATGAAAAAATCCTGCTTGTCCTGCCCCGGCCCGTACAGGTCTTTGCACAGCCGCGTGCCGCGCCCCACCATCTGCCAGAACTTGGCCTTGGAGCGCACGATCTTGAAGAACACCAGGTTCACCACCTCGGGCACGTCGATGCCGGTGTCCAGCATGTCCACCGAGATGGCGATGTGCGGTGCGCGGTCCTTTTGCCCAAAGGCGTCAATGAGCGACTGCGCGTATTCGGTCTTGAAGGTGATGGTGCGCGCAAACTCGCCCCGGTATTCGGGGTAGTTGGCGTCGAACCGTTCCTGGATGAACTCGGCGTGCCGCTGGTTCTTGGCAAAGATGATGGTCTTGCCCAGCCGGTCGCCGCCCGCCACCTTGTGGCCGCGCTCCATCAGCAGGGCCAGCATCTTGTCCACCGTGTCGGTGTTGAACAGCCATTGGTTCACTGCCTCGGCGCTCACTTCGTCGGGGGCTTCGCCGCCTTCCTCATCCCATTCCAGCGCATCCCACTGGTCTTTTTCGTCGTCGCTCAGCTCGTCGTACCGAATGCCCTGGCGCTGGAACTTCAGCGGCACGGACACTGCCCGAGGCGGTGCCAGGTAGCCCTCGGCAATCGCGTCGTCCAGGCCGTAGGCATCGGTGGGCACGCCGCTTTCCAGGCCAAACAGGCTGTAGGTGTTGCGGTCGATCTCGTCCTTGGGCGTGGCCGTCAGGCCCACCAGCAGGGCGTCGAAGTAGTGGAAGATGGCGCGGTACTTCTGGTAGATGGAGCGGTGCGCCTCGTCCACCACGATCAGGTCGAAATGCCCCACGCCAAAGCGGCGCTGCCCGCCGCCTGCGCTTTCGTTGATGAGCCCCATCATCGTGGGGTAGGTGGACACGTACACCCGGCCCTCGGTGGTGCGGTCGGTCACCAGGTTCACCGGCGCGGCGTCGGGCAGGTGGGCCTTGAAGGCGTTCACGGCCTGGTTCACCAGCGCCACGCGGTCGGCCAGGAACAGCACGCGCTTGGCCCAGTTGGCGCGCATGAGCACATCCACCAGCGCAATCACCGTGCGCGTCTTGCCCGCACCGGTGGCCATCACCACCAGCGCCTTGCGGTGCTGGTCGCGCTCAAAGGTCTCCAGCACGCGGCGGATGGCGCGCTGCTGGTAGTGGCGCTCCACGATGCCCGCCGCAATGGGCAGGTTGGCCAGCGGCTTGCGCGTGGTGCGACGCTGTGCCATCAGCTCCAGCTCGTCTCGCGAGTGAAAGCCTTGCACCGGGCGCGGCGGGCTGGTGGTGTCGTCCCACATCCAGTGCTCATAGCCGTTGGTGCCATAGATCACGGGGCGGTGGCCGGTGCTTTTTTCCAGGCAGTCGGCGTACAGGCGGGCCTGCTGCTCTCCCTCCTTGGCGCTGCGGCGGGTGCGCTTGGCTTCCACAAGGGCCAACGGCCGCTCGCCGCTCCACAGCACGTAGTCCACAAAGCCCTTGCCTTCGTTGTTGGGCATGCCTTGGACTTCAAACTCGCGGTCGCGCGGCTGGTCCAGCGCCCAGCCGGCTTCCTTGAGCAGCAGGTCGATGAACAGGTCGCGCGTGGCGGCCTCGTTGTAGTCGTGCGCCGGTGTGGGTTGCGCCGCGTTGGCTGCCTTCGCGGCGGCGATCTCGGCGCGGTAGCGGGCCAGTTCGGCGTCCAGCTCGGCATGGCGTGCTGCCGCTTCGTGTAGCTGGGCATCGCGCTCGGCCAGGGCCTGGGCCTGTTTGGCCAGGGCCTCTTGTGCTGCGGCCTGGGCGGTGCGGCTGGCGGCCTGTTCCTGCGCCACGGCGGTGCTGGCAGGCGGTGGCAGCAGGTCCACACGAAACTGCAGCCCTGCCGCAGGCCGGTCTGCCACGCGGCGCGCATAGTGCTGCGCCAGCCAGAAAGCCACATGGAACAGCTCGCGCAAGGCGCTCTGCGCATCCTGCGCGGCCACCGGGCGCACATCGTGCACTGCCTTGTTGCCCAGGCGGCGAATCACATCCATCTTGGCGTGCACCGCATTGCCCACCAGTTGCTGAAAGCTGGGCTCGAACAAAAACGCCGCCAAATCCGCCTTGTAGGGCATGCGCAGGCAGCCACCCCGGCCGCCTTCGGCCTGGTAGAGCCAGGCCACCGCCAGCTCTAGCGTGCGGCGGGCATAGAAGCACGCAGTGCGCGGGTCGGCATGGGCTGCGGCCTCGGCACGGCGGGCTTCGGCCAGCAGCTCGGGCCAGTCGGGTTGTAAAAAGCCGAAGTTCGTTGATCCGATGCTCACGCGCTTCCCCTCTGTGCTTTGTTGTTGGGCAGCTCTGACAAGCCGCTTATCTCCAGCCTCAACCCTAAACCATTCACCAACAACACCAATTTTTCCAGCGAACATCGTTCTGGGTGGCTCTCTGCATCGCGGATAAACGATGGGCTGACGTTGCACACCGCAGCGGTTTGTGACCGTGTGAGGCCCTGTCGTTTGCGCTCGGTGGTGAGGGCTTGGGCAAGTTCGGGGAATCCGTCGGACGTGATGATCATTTTTTTGACCCTATGGGGGCAATTCAAGCACGATGGGCGCGTTTTGGGTGGGTTTTGTTCTTATGAGGTCACTTTTGGCCCCTGGGGCAGATTCGCTGGCTTTGGGTAGATTTGTTTGATGGGTATTTGATCGAACGAGGCTTTTTATGATCGGCCCGTCAAAAACTCTTTGTCTGACAGGGATTTAGCGCACGTGATTTGCTTGATGGAGCGTGTTCGCGGAAGCTACCACCATGCCGTGAGCCTTCCTGATGTCACCCTCATTGATGAGGGTGACATGCCCTAAGTGCTTGACTTCACTCGCATTGGGTCGGCAGCCTCTGGGGCTTGACCCTGCTTGCAGCACCTGGCATGTGTTCAATCCCGGATTTAGAGGTCTTTGTGCTTAATGGGTTTTATAAGTGGTTGATTGGATTGGGGTTTTTTTGGCGGTAAAGCATTGCTTTAACTCTTTGGCTCCATTGCAGGTTTAAAAACTGCTGCGTCAGCCAAATACCAGCGGGCCCAGCGCCGCTGGCCCAAAACGTTGATCACCCCCTCGGTGCGCAGCTCATCAAGCAGTTTCTGCACTGACTTCATTGGCAGAGATGGGAGCACCTGACGGAACTCGCTCAGCGGCGCACCGGCCTCCCCCTGGTCTTTGAGATGCTTCACCAACAATGCCTTGTTGGTGCCATGGTCCAAGCCGCGTTTGCGGGTGTAAGTGCCTTTGCTGCCCAGCGATGCATACAAAGCGGCTGCCAGCATGTATTTGGCAGATTTGCCTCGACCCATGACTTCAACCGCACCCACCTCCGCCAGTGCAGGCAGGCGTTCTCGTAACTCGGGTGCCAAGGGGCGGTCTTGTTGCAGGCATTCCAGCGCCAAATAATCCAACGTCGAAAAGCTACGCAGCGTCTCGTCCCCCAGCCGCTCCATGAACCGCACAAACGCCGGGTTGCGCACGCCGCCCTCCAGCGTCAGGCGCACCTCGTGTGCTGCGGTGCCTGCAAAGCTGGGTAGCGGCTTGCCCTGGCGCACGGCGCTTTCCATCATCAGGTTCAGGCCCTGGCCGGATCGTTCGATCAGGCCGCAACGCCCCAGCGATTCGGCCAGGCGGCGGTTGCGTGGGTATTGCTGGTCAATGATGTTCTCGGGCGTGATGCCGGGCGGCAGGCCGCCGGGGCTCACCACCTCCAGCCGCTTGGCAAACTGGCGCACAAAGATCGAGCCGCCCAGCCGGTAGTCGCGGTGGGCTACCGCGTTCAGGATGGCCTCGCGCACGGGCACCTCGTCAAAGGTGGGCAAGTCCATGCGGAAGAAGTCGTCTTGGTAGCTCTGCCGGTCGTTGCGCAGGTTGATCTTTTTCCACAGCGCGTCTTGCCAGGCAAAAAAGCCTGCGCGGTATTCCTCGCGGTCGGCCGCTGGGCCAGCGGCTTCGGACGAGCGGTACTCAAACACCAGCTCGGCTTGCGCCAGCCAGCGCGTCAGGCCCGCACGCGTGCCAAACAGGATGAGCGCCGCATAGCTCACCTGATCGCCCTCCACCAGCAGCTCGGCATCGCGCAGCGTTTGCAGGTCGCTCAGCTCGCGCCTGCGTGGGTCGCCGCTCTTTTTGGCCCAGCGCTCGCGGAACAGGGCGATGGACTCGGGCTCCAGGTCGGCCAGCGCGGCACCGGGGCAGGGCTGCGCCGAAAAGTCGGGGCCTGTTTCGGCAAACATTGCCCGCAGCTCCTGGCCGCTGAGGGCTGCCAGGTCGTCACCCGCACGCTTGAAGTAGCGGCCATCAATCTCCCACGCCGTGCCCGGCAGCCGTGGCGGAACGTGAACGATCACCACGCGCCCTTCGGGCAGCAACAGCTCTTCCACCGGAATGCGGTGCCCCAGCCGCTGGTGCAAGCCCGCCTCAGTGCGGCCCGGGTCTTCAAATGCCTGGGTGCCCACAATGCGCCGGGGCCGCTTGTCCGTCACGCCCAGCACCATGGTGCCGCCGCCCTCGTTGGCCAGGGCCACGCAGTACTTGAGCAGCTTTTCAAAGTCGTAGCGCTGCTTGGCCTCCTTGAACTCCAGGCGCTGGCCTTCGGGTTCAAGCAGCCATTGTTGAAGCTGGGCGACGGAGGTGGGCATGGTGTGGGCGGAGACTGTGGAGCTTACAGATTCCAGTGGCGTTGACGGGCTTCAGGCGGCAACGTATCGATGATGTATTGCAGCGGGATCGCCTCGTTCTTGGGGGTGCGCTCGTAGGCGCTGTCGTGCGATGCCGTCTTGGTCTGCCCGAACTTCATGTCGCTGCAGTAACGGACGGCCCATTCCAGGCTCTCCACCACCGACCGGCTGAGCTTGCTGAAATCAGCATCACGCAGGGCCGTGAGTTTCTTGTCATTGCGGCGCAGGGCGGCACGCATGGCGTCGTCGTCAAAGTTGCTGAACATCCGTTCGCCAATGAGCACCCGCGTGGCGTCGTAAGCCGACTGAGGGACCGGGCCATGGGGTAGTGCGCAATAGGTCTCGTTGTAGATCTGGTGGCCGTAGTGCTCCAGATGGTGCCTGTCCGCAAAGTAAATGGCCTTGAGGGCGTTGTAGAGATCGCCATCGGGCATGCGCTTGGCAATGAAGATCAATGCTTCCAGGCCGATGGACGCTTCCAGTTGCTGCAATTGCTCAAGGCTTTGGGCCGGAGAGCGTGGGGTAGCCAGAGTCAACTCACCACTGAAGGCTCTCTGCTGCAGCGAGGCAAACAGCGCATCCAGCGCGGCTAGGGCGCGGCGGTGGGTGGTTTTGAGGGCTTCGATGGAGGCGATGCGGGTGGCGAAGGTTTGTTGGAGGAGGAGGGGGGGGACGAGAACGGGTAACTCTCTAAGGCGACCGAGGGTAATTTCTCGGAACGTAGCACCCTTAACTTGCCGCTCTATCCATTGTTGTGTTGCGTCAGACCGCAGGAAATACAGCAAATACTGAAAGTGAACATCTGCGCCGGGCGCAATTCGCGCTGTGCCCTGAGTGAGATTGGCTCCTGATAGCTCAACGGGCACTAACGCTGTTGTTCCTACTGTCGCTCGAATGCTCATTACTATTTCGTTTTCCTCTACTCGGGAGCGAGCAAACTTCGCTGCAATTTCTGGGTCGGTATGTCGAAGGCCAGACAACCGGATTGATCCATCAACTATGTCACCCGTTCGGATATAGGGAATGCCCCCCGGAAACTCTTCACCAGCCTGCACGATGCCGTAAGTGACGATAGTGTCTTGTTTGACAACGTCTTGCAGCTCTCGTGCTTGCCACCCCTTCGGATTCGCCACCGGGTCCCCAAACATATCGAGAAAGAGGGACTGGGTGAGGCTGTAGAGCAGGGCCAGGGCGGTGCGGCGTTGGGTTCGGAGGGTTTCGGCTTGGTCGAGGATGGCGGCGATGTGGCGTTGTTCTGGGAGGGTAGGAATACGTATCCGCAGCGGCGCAAGTGACTGTCTTGTGATTTGAGGTTGAGCTGCACCTGTTATCGCTACAGTCAAATCTAAGCCACCACGAAACAAATGAGCCAAGTATTTCAAGTCAAGCGAGTCGTTGCGAGGTCTTACGACCATTGCGTTACCGTTAATCCAGGCATACGGCTGACTGATGTTTACGGTGCCGCATGTAGCGCCTCGACAGGTCACTAAAAGCTGTGACTCTTCATGGTTGAATTTGTCGTACTTACCGATGATTCCGTTAGCTCCGTACACCGGGTAATTGCCGTCTGCGACTAGCTCCGCGCTCGAAATCGTCTGTGGCTGGTAGAGCTCGCATGCTTCGCCAAGGGTTGTTTCAGTCCAAGAACTCACTTCAGCATCCCCTCCAGCGCATCCATCCCCCGTGCAATTTCTTCTTCCAAAGCCCGCAGCTCAACCAGTATGTCTTCGGGCTTGTCGTGCTTTACCACGGCATGCACCACTTCCTTGTAGCGGTTAATGCTCAGGTCATACCCATTGGCCTCAATGTCGGCCTTGGGCACACAAAAGCTCTGGGCGGTGCGGGGGCGGTCGCGTTCGGTGCCGCTGCGCTGGCCCCAGCGCTCCAGCACGTCGGGCAGGTTGTTTTTGACGTGCTCTGCTTCTGATAGCTGGTTGCGCCCGTTCACAAAGCGCTGCAGGCCCAAAAGGCTTGCATCCAGCAGGGGCTGGCGTTTGTCGTCCAGGCTCCAGCCGTCGGCCTGCATGTCGTAGAACCACACGTGGTCGGTGCCGCCGCTCTGGGTTTTGGTGAAGAGCAGGATGGCGGTGCTGACGCCCGCGTAGGGCTTGAACACGCCGCCGGGCAGGCTGATGACGGCGTCGAGCTTTTGCTCTTCCACCAGTTTGCGGCGCAGTTCTTTGTGGGCTTTGCTGCTGCCAAACAGCACGCCGTCAGGCACGATGACGGCGGCCCGCCCACCGGTCTTGAGCAGGCGCAGGAAGAGGGCCAGGAAGAGCAGCTCGGTCTTTTTGGTTTTGACGGTTTGCTGCAAATCCTTGGCGGTGTTTTCGTAGTCCAGGCTGCCGGCAAAGGGCGGGTTGGCCAGGATGAGGCTGTAGGCCTCGGCATCGCCCGCCGCGCCTTCGGCCAGCGAGTCGCGGTATTCGATGGCGGGGTGTTCCACGCCGTGCAGCACCATGTTCATGCTGCCGATGCGCAGCATGGTGTTGTCAAAGTCGTAGCCGTGGAACATGCCGCTGTGGAAGTGCGTGTTTTGCGCGGGCACGCGCAACATGTCGGGGTAGGTGCGGCGCAGGTATTCGCCTGCCGCCACCAAGAATCCGCAGGTGCCGCTGGCTGGGTCGCAGATGGTGTCTTGCGGCGTGGGGGCCGTCAGGGCCACCATCAAGTCGATGATGTGGCGCGGCGTGCGGAACTGGCCGTTTTGCCCGGCAGAGGCGATCTTGCCGAGCATGTATTCGTACAGGTCGCCCTTGGTATCGCGGTCGTCCAGGGGAATGGTGTCGAGCAAATCGACCACCTTGGCCAGCAGGCCGGGCGTGGGGATGGTGAAGCGCGCATCGCGCATGTGGTGCGCGAAGGCGGATTCGGCCGCCGGGCCGCCGGACATTTGCAGGCCGCGCAGGAAGGGGAAGACCTGGTTGCTGAGCACGTCGAACATCTCGGCCGGGGCCATGTTCTTGAAACGGGACCAGCGCATGTCCTCGAATGATCGGCCGTGGGGGTCGAACCCGGCGGGGATGAGGCGCACGGGCTGGGTCTTGAGGCGCAGGGCCTTGTTGTCTTCGCGGGTCTGGTCGCTGTCGAGGGCGCGCAGGAAGAGCAGGTAGGTGATCTGCTCAATGACTTCAATGGGGTTGGCGATGCCGCCGGACCAGAAGGCGTTCCAGACTTGATCGACTTTGTTGCGCAGGTCACCGGTGAGCATGGGGCAGGGAGGCTAAGGGAAAGCCTTGGAGTCTGCCACGGGGCGGGCGGCTTGTGCGTGCTGGGTGGTGTTTTGAGTGTTTTTGGCATTTTGCGCTTTACCAGTAAGCGCAAGTAGCTATTGTTTTGGTAGCGTTCTAGTGCTGGGCGGGTTGCCATGGGTGGCCGCCAGATCGTCGAGGATAGGGCACTCCGGCCGCTGGTCCCCATGGCAGCACTGCACCAGCGATTGCAGCGTGCGCTGCATGGCCTGCATGGCGGCGATGCGTTCGGCCAGGTCGTCGATGTGGGCCTGGGCGATGCGCTTGACCTGGCTGCTGGCGCGGGCCTGGTTTTGCCACAGGCCCATCAGCTCGCGGATTTCCTCCATCGAGAAGCCCAGGCCGCGCGCGCGGCCGATGAAGCGCAGCGCGTGCACGTCGGCCTCGGTGTACTGGCGGTAGCCGCTGTCGGTGCGGCCCACCTGCGGCAGCAGGCCCAGCGATTCGTAGTGGCGCACCATGCGCGCCGAGACCCCGGCGCGGCGCGCGGCCTCGCCGATGGGCACGGGGGCGCCGGGGGCGGCCGTCATGGCGCGACCTGGTAGCCTTCCTCGGCGATGGCGGCGGCCAGGGCCTCGCGCGGCTGGCTGCTGTCCACGTCGACACGGTTCTGGGCGCGGTCGATGCGCACCTGGGCCTGGGGGTCGAGTTGCTGGATGGCGCTGGTGACGGCGCGCTCGCAGTGGCCGCAGGTCATGCCCTGGACTTCAAACTGGTGTTGCATGGAGGGTGCTCCTGTAGGAAAAGTGATTGACGGGTGCCATGATGAACCTTGACACCGTGGCAGGGTCAAGCGGGTGCTGCATCATCCCCCTGTTGCCGCCAGGGGAGAAGTCTTTTGGTGCTTGACCTTGCCATGATGTCAAGGATTACGGTAGAGCCCATGAACACATCCGCCCCCACTCCCACCCCTTCCGAGCCGCACGCGCTGGACCTGTCCATCGGCGGCATGACCTGTGCGAGCTGCGTGGGCCGCGTCGAGCGCGCGCTGCGCAAGGTGCCCGGCGTGCAGGACGCCACCGTGAACCTGGCCACGGAGTCGGCGCGCATCCAGTTTGCCCCGGTCGAGGGCGGGGACGCCGCCATGGACGCGCTCTTGCGCCGCGCCGTGCGCAACGCGGGCTACGAGCCGCTCACGCCCGCCGCCAGCGAGGCGCGCGAGCAGGAGGACGCACCCTGGGCCGGCTTCGCGCCGGTGGCCATCGGCCTGGTGCTGTCGGCACCGCTGGTGCTGCCCATGCTGGGCGACCTGTTCGGCGCGCACTGGATGCTGCCGGCCTGGCTGCAGTTCTTGCTGGCGACGCCGGTGCAGTTCATTCTGGGCGCGCGCTTTTACAAGGCGGGCTGGCATGCCGCCAGGGCGCTGAGCGGCAACATGGACCTGCTGGTGGCGATTGGCACCAGCGCGGGCTGGGGGCTGTCGGTGTGGCTGTGGCTTACGGCGCACCCGGGGCACACGCCGCACCTGTATTTCGAGGCCTCGGCCGTGGTGGTCACGCTGGTGCTGCTGGGCAAGTGGCTGGAGGCCCGCGCCAAGCGCCAGACCACGGCGGCCATTCGCGCGCTGCACGGGCTGCGGCCGGACGTGGCGCACCTGGTGGGCAAGGGCGGCGAGGTGGACGTACCCATCGCCGAGGTGATGGTGGGCGACCGCCTGGTGGTGCGCCCGGGCGAGCGCATGCCGGTCGATGGCGTGCTGCTGGAGGGGCAGACGCAGGTGGACGAATCCATGCTCACCGGCGAGCCGCTGCCCGTGGCCAAGGAGCCCGGCGCGCAGGTGACGGGTGGCTCGATCAACGGCGAGGGCCGCATCGTGCTGGAGGTGCGCGCCGTGGGTGCCGAGACGGTGCTCTCGCGCATCATCCGCCTGGTGGAGGACGCGCAGGCCGCCAAGGCGCCGATCCAGCGCCTGGTGGACCAGGTCTCCAGCGTGTTCGTGCCCGTGGTGCTGGTGATCGCCTTGCTCACGCTGTTGGGCTGGCTGTGGGCGGGCGTGGGCACGGAGACGGCGCTGATCCGCGCCGTGGCGGTGCTGGTCATCGCCTGCCCCTGCGCGCTGGGGCTGGCCACGCCTGCGGCCATCATGGCGGGCACGGGGGTGGCGGCGAAGCACGGCATCCTCATCAAGGACGCGCAGGCGCTGGAGCTGGCGCACAAGGTCGATACCGTGGCCTTCGACAAGACCGGCACGCTGACCGTGGGCCAGCCCCGGCTGGCGGCGCTGGTGGTGGCGCCGGGGCTGGACGAGGAAGCGCTGTTGCGCGACGCCGCCAGCCTGCAGAGCGGCAGCGAGCACCCGCTGGCGCGCGCCGTGGTGCAGGCCGCGCGCGACCGGGGCCTGGAGCCGCCCGCGCCCGACGGCGTGCGCGCCGTGCCAGGCCGGGGCAGCGACGGCGAGGTGCAGGGCCGCAGCTATCTGCTGGGCAGCCTGCGCTGGATGGAGGAGCTGGGCGTGGCGCTGGGCCCGCTGGCCGAGCGCGCGCACGCGCTGCAGGACGAGGGCGCCACGGTGTCGGCCCTGGTGCAGCGCGTGGCGCAGGGGTTGGAGCTGCAGGCGCTGATGGCCTTTGGCGACGAGCCCAAGAGCGGCGCCCGCGAGGCCTTGGCGGCATTGAAGGCGCGCGGCATCCGCACCGTGATGATCTCGGGCGACAACCGGGGCGCGGCCCTGGCCATGGCCCAGCGCCTGGGGCTGGATGCCCAGGACGTGCGTGCCGAGGTGCTGCCGGGCGACAAGGCGGCGCAGGTGGTGGCATTGCAGCAGGGTGAAGTGGGTGCGCGCCGAACGGTCGCCATGGTGGGTGACGGGGTGAACGACGCGCCCGCGCTGGCTGCCGCCGACGTGGGCATGGCCATGGGCAACGGCACCGACGTGGCCATGCACGCGGCCGGCGTCACGCTGATGCGCGGCGACCCGAAGCTGGTGGCGGCGGCGCTCGACATCTCGCACCGCACCGTGGCCAAGATCCGGCAGAACCTGTTCTGGGCCTTTGCCTACAACGTGGCTGGCATCCCGCTGGCGGCGCTGGGCTACCTCAGCCCGGTGGTGGCGGGCGCGGCCATGGCGCTGAGCTCGGTCAGTGTGATGACCAACGCGCTGTTGCTCAAACGCTGGCGGATGTGAGAAATACGTAGATCATGGCCCTGCAGGTCTGGCAAACTGCAACGTCTGGTTGCACTTGCGTGTCTGAAGGGGCGCCTGGGCGCAACGCCACCGAGTTCGGCTGATCAAGAGAGGAAGACAGACCATGTCGCTTTTTTCGCTCATGCGGATGTTCACCATCCGGTTTCGCATGCTGGGGGCCATTGCCGTGGTGCTGTGCCTGCTGGGCTTGCTGGGCAGTGCCGGGATGCTGGGCATGCTGCGCATCCAGGCCATGACGGCCGATTTCATGGACCATGAGTTCAAGGAGGTGGGCCACATGGGGGACCTGCGCGCCGCGCTGGGCGCGATCCGCCAGCATGAGAAGGACATGATCATCCAGTACGAGAAGCCCGACGCGGTCAAGCAGGCGCATGCCCTGTGGCTGGCGAGCCTGGACAATGCCAAGAAGGTGGCCAACCGCTTCCTCGAAGGCCCTGAGGACAAGGACAACGCTGTCGCCCGTGGACTGGTGCAGCGCCTGGACAGCTACCGCGAGCAGTTCACGCATGTGGCCCGGCAGCTCGAGGCTGGCGGCTACGATTCGGCCACGGTTGCCAACCGCATGAGCGCCAAGGCCGTGGCCGAGTTCGATGCGGCCGACAAGCTGGTGCAGGAGCTCGATGGCCTGCTGCATGCCGAGGTGGAGGCTGCGGCCAAGGCGCAGGAGCTGGCGGGCACCCAGACCAAATGGCTGTTCGCGCTGGCGGTGCTGGTCACCGTGATCGTGGTGGCGCCACTCACCTGGCTCAACATGATCGCCATCTGCAAACCCCTGGCCGAGGCGCAGCGCATGGCGCTGGCGATTGCGGGGGGAGATTTGTCGCAGAAAATCCATACCGAGGGGCGCGACGAGGCCGCTGACCTGCAGCGTGCGCTGGCTGAAATGCAGCGCGGCCTGAGCGCGCTGGTGGCCCAGGTGCGCGAGGCCAGCGGCAACATCGCCACGGCCAGCCAGGAGATTGCCAGCGGCAACCAGGATCTGTCGTCGCGCACCGAGCAGACGGCGAGCAATGTGCAGTCCACGGTCAGTTCGCTGGAGCAGCTCACGGCCACGGTGCAGCAGACGGCGGCGTCCTCGCAGACGGCCAACCAGCTGTCGGCCTCGGCCTCGGGCGTTGCCTCGCGCGGGGGGGCGGTGGTGCAGCAGGCGGTGGCCAGCATGCACGAGATCTCGGCGTCAAGCCGCAAGATTGGCGACATCATCGGCCTGATCGACTCCATTGCCTTCCAGACCAACATCCTGGCGCTCAACGCTGCCGTGGAGGCGGCGCGCGCGGGCGAGCAGGGCCGGGGCTTTGCCGTGGTGGCCAGCGAGGTGCGCAGCTTGGCGCAGCGCTCGGCAGCGGCAGCCAGCGAAATCAAGGGCCTGATCAACACCAGCGTGGCGGCCGTCGATGGCGGCGTGCGCCACGTGGAGGATGCGGGCGCGGCCATGAAGGAGATCGTCGATGGCGTGCAGCGCGTGGGCGACATCATTGGCGAAATCAAGGCCGCCGCCACCGAGCAGTCGGCCGGTATCGGCCAGGTGAACCAGTCGGTGGGCGAGATCGACCGCATGACGCAGCAGAACGCCGCGCTGGTGGAGGAATCCGCCGCCGCTGCCGAGTCGCTGCGCGATCAGGCCGCGCGCCTGTCGCAGGTGGTGCAGCAGTTCCGCCTGGCCGACGGGGTGCATGCCCAGGCGCAGGCCCATGCATCGGTCCGGGAGCGCCAGGTGTCCGGCGGGGGGCAGCCCCTGCTGGCCTGATCAGCCGTCCAGCGCCGGGTAGTCGGTGTAGCCCCGGGCCCCGCCGCCGTAGAAGGTGTCGCGGTCGGGGGTGTTGAGCGGCGTGTTGCGCCGCAGGCGTTCCACCAGGTCGGGGTTGGCGATGTACGGGCGGCCGAATGCGACGATGTCGGCGCCCGCCGCCACGGCTGCCTCGGCCAGTGCCTTGTCGTAGCCGTTGTTCACCATCCAGGCCCCTTCGCCGCCCGATTTGCGGTAGATGGCCTTGAGCGCGGCGTAGTCGAAGGGGCGGTCCGGCAGTTCGCGCGCGCCGCCGGTGGCGCCTTCGATGAGGTGGATGTAGGCCAGGCCCAGCGGGCCCAGGTGGTGCAGCAGGTAGTCAAACAGTTGCTGGGGGTCTTCGTCCACGATGTCGTTGGACGGGGTGACGGGCGAGAGCCGGATGCCGGTGCGCCCGCCGCCGACTTCGTCCACGATGGCGCGCACCACTTCCAGCAGCAGGCGGGCGCGGTTGCGCACGCTGCCGCCGTAGTCGTCCTGGCGCTGGTTGGCGCCGGTCTTGAGGAACTGGTCGAGCAGGTAGCCGTTGGCGGCGTGGATCTCGACCCCGTCAAAACCGCTGGCGATGGCGTTGCGGGCCGCGTGCCGGTAGTCCTGCACGATGCCGGGCAGTTCGCCCACGTCGAGGGCGCGCGGCTCGGAGGTGGGGGTGAACGTGGGCACGCCATCGCGGATGAGCACGGTCTTGGCGTGGGCGCGCAGGGCCGAGGGCGCCACGGGCGGGGCATTGCCAGGCTGCAGCGCAATGTGCGAGATGCGGCCCACGTGCCACAGCTGCGTCACGATTTTTCCGCCCGCCTGGTGCACGGCGGCTGTCACCTTCTTCCAGCCGTCGAGCTGTTCGGTGCTGTACAGGCCGGGCACGTCGGCGTAGCCCTGGCCCTGCGGGCTGATGGCTGTGGCCTCGGTGATGAGCAGGCCCGCGCTGGCACGCTGGCGGTAGTACTCCGCCATCAGCGGATTGGGAACGGCGCCGGGAGCGCGGTTGCGTGTGAGCGGCGCCATGGCGATGCGGTTGGCCAGGGTCAGCGCACCCGCTTGGGTGGGTTCGTACAGGGACGGCATGGCAGCTTTCGGGCGGTGTGCGCGTGCACGATGCCTGCAGGGTACTGCCGGGATGGTCCCTCTGGCAATGCATTGCAGGCGGGGCGGCATGGCCGTGACGGTGACTATTGGGTGCCAAACGGTGCTCAAAGGCAGGCTGAACATGCGCCTGCAGCTATCGAAAAGATTAGTCCATGGTTCTGTTCCGAAGGCGCGGGCGGCAGCGTGCAGCGCAGGGGCTACGGCACAATGGACGTTCATGCAGGAACGTTTTTCTCCCGAGCCGTGGTCGCGTGCGCAGGCTCTGCGGGTCGCGCTGGCGCTGTCCATGGGGGCTGCGGTGTCGCTGGGCATCACGCGCTTTGCCTATGCGCTGCTGCTGCCGCCCATGCGCGAGGACCTGGGCTGGTCGTACACGCTGGCCGGGGGCATGAACACCATCAACGCGCTGGGCTACCTGCTGGGCGCGCTGGCCACGCCGCTGCTGCTGCGGCGGCTGGCCCCTGGCACTTTGCTGCTGGCCGGGGCGGTGCTGGCCACGCTGTTCATGGGGCTGTGCGGATTCTTTCTTGATGCGCCCTCGCTGCTGCTGCAGCGCCTGCTGGCGGGGGTGGCCAGCGCGTTGATCTTCATCGCGGGCGGTCTCATGGCGGCGCGCCTGGGGGCGCTCGACGCTCCGCGCAGCGGCCTGCTGCTGGGGCTGTATTACGGCGGCACGGGCTGGGGCATCAGCCTCTCGGCGCTGCTCGTACCCGCCGTGCTGGCCGCCGCGCCAGGGCCGCATGCCTGGACCTGGGCCTGGTGGGCGCTGGCCCTGGCCTGTGCGGCGGCCACGGCGGTGATGGTGTGGCCCGTGCGCGTGCTGCGCCGCCTTGACGCCACCCCCTCCGCGCGCCCGCCTGCTGCGGCACCGGGCGCGCCGCAGGCCGATGCACGGGCCGGGCGGGTCTTCCGTGCCCGCGATTTCGCGCCGGCGCTGGCGGGCTATGCGCTGTTTGGCGTGGGCTACATCGGCTACATGACCTTTGTGATCGCGCTCTTGCGCGCGCAAGGGGTGGGCGGTGGCGCGGTGACGCTGTTCTATGCGCTGCTGGGGCTGGCGGTGGTGCTGTCCTCGCGCATCTGGGCCGGTTTGCTGGACCGCAGCCGGGGGGGCGGGGCGCTGGCGCGGCTCAATGCCCTGCTGGGGGCGGCCACGGTGCTGCCTGCGCTGACGGCAGCGTGGCCGGTGGCGCTGGCCTCGGGCCTGTTGTTCGGCGGGGTGTTTCTGTCGGTGGTGGCCTCAACCACGGCGCTGGTGCGCCACAACCTGCCGCCCGGCCAGTGGGCTGCGGGCATCAGTGCGTTCACCATCGTGTTCGCGGCCGGGCAGATCGCCGGGCCCACGGTGGTGGGCTGGATTGCCGATGGCCCGGGCGGGCTGGCTCGCGGCCTGGTGTTCTCGGCTTGCGCACTGTGGTTGGGCGCGTTGCTGGCGGTGCGGCAGCGGCCTTTGCCATGACCGCGGTTCACCGGGTCAGGGAAAACCCGCTTGCATCATAGGGTTTTGACGTTGCATTTGTTGCAATAAGCCGTTCGATGCATGGCCCGGTCGAGGGTTGTGCCCAGTTTCCGGGGCCGAACAGGGCCTGTTCCGGCGGGGGTGCCGACCATGAAATATTTCCGCGATTCGCCTTGGCTGTGGCCCTGCATGGCTGGCTTGCTGAGGTCCACGCTGGCTCCGGCCGTGCACGCACAGACGATGGATGTCGAAGCCGCCGAACACCTGGCCCGCAAGAGCCATTGCACCAAATGCCACGCCCCTGCCAAGGAGCGGACCGGCCCCGCCCTGAAAACCATCGCCGAAAAGTACCGGGGCCGTGAAGATGCCGTGGCGGCGCTGGTCAAGCACATCACCACGGGTCCCAAGATCGTGATCGATGGCGAGGAAGAGACGCACAAGACGGTTCAATCCCAGGATGAAGCACAGATTCTCAATCTGGTGCGCTACATCCTGTCGCATTGAGAGCTTCCGTGGGCCTGCGCCCGCACCCCGATTTCCATTGCCCGCCGAGAAAGGACCTTCCATGAAATCCCGACTGCTGATGACCCTGGCCTGTGCGACCTTCGCCCTGCCTGCACTCGCCGACGATGTCACCTACCGCAAAGACATCCAGCCACTGATCAAGGCGCAGTGCAGCGAATGCCACGGCAGCGATTCCCCGACCCTGGCGGAATTCCTGCTGGACCAGGAGAAATACAAGAAGGACAAGCTCGGCCCGCGCCTGGACAGCTATGCCGATCTGCTGCAACTGATCGGCTGGCCCGACACCGGTGCCTTCATGCGCCGCCTCGACGACGGCAGCAGCACCACCGACAAGAAGCCCGGCAACATGTACAAGGAGCTGGGCTCGGACGACGCCGAGCGCGCCGCCAATCTCAAGCGCATCAAGGCCTGGCTGGGCGAGGGTGCGTGGAACCTGAACCGCTGGAAAGCGCGGGGCGATGTGCCGGCCATCACCAAGGAGCAACTGGACAAGTTGCAGCTCAAATACTGAACAGGCCGGTTCCATCGAAAAAAGCCGCTGGATCGCAGCGGCTTTTTTGTGGGTGCGCCCTGGGTCAGGGCAGCGGGTTTACTTGAGCAGGCCCTCGGCGCGCAGCGCGGCTTGCACGGCGGGGCGCTGCTCCATGCGCTGCTGGAAGGCGACGATGTTCGCGAAGCCCGACAGGTCCACGCCCACGAACTGGCCCCAGCGCGAGACGGTGTAGAGGTAGGCGTCGGCCACGCTATAGCTGCCGAGCAGGTAGTCCTTGCCGGCAAGTTGCTTGTCCACCCAGGCGAAGCGGGCCTGCAGACGCTCGCGCACCTGGGGCTTGTAGTCCTCGGGCGTGCTGGGCACGAACAGCGGGCTGTGGCCCTTGTGCAGCTCGGTGCCGATGAACGTCAGCCATTCCTGCAGGCGGTAGCGCTCCATGCTGCCGTTGGCCGGGGCGAGGTTCTTGCCGGGCACCTGGTCGGCCAGGTACTGCACGATGGCCGGGCCTTCGCGCAGGCGCTCGCCGTTGTCCAGCTCCAGCACGGGCACGTAGCCCAGCTCGTTGATGGTGTGAAAGTCGGTGCCGTCCTGCAGCTTCTTGGTCTTGGTGCTGGCCAGCACGCCGGTGAAGGGCAGGCCGGTTTCGTGCAGCACGATGTGGGGCGAGAGCGAGCAGGCGCCGGGGGAGTAGTAGAGCTTCATGGTTTCATTCAGGGGGGGGATGTGCCGCTATCGTATGCCGCCTGCCAAAGCCCTGCCAAGGCGGGGTTTCAGGCGGCGGGCCGGGTCAGGCGTTCGAGCCGGTCGAGGTAGTGCAGCGCATGGTCGCGCGAGGCGCCGCACATCTCGGCCGAGGGCTGGAGCTGGGCGCAGACGGCGGGCCGGCCGGGGTGGCCGAAGATGCGGCAGCGTTCGTCGTCGCCCAGCTGGATGCAGCGCACCCCGGCAGGCTTGCCTTGCGGCATGCCCGGGATGGGGGAGCTGATGGAGGGCGCGGTGCAGCAGGCACCACAGCCGGGGCGGCAGTCCATGTGCTATTGAATTCGGAGCTGTTTGCGTAATATGGACGGGTGCTGGAGGTGGATATTTCTCACATTCCCGTGCCATGCAGGCGCCCGGAGGCCCACAGCACCTGCTCGATCACACCGCGCACGCGCGTGCGGTGGGCCTCCTGCACCAGGGCGCCGCTGTCGTCGAAGGCGCTGCCGGCCTGGCCCAGGGCAAAGGCCTGAGGCGCCAGCCAGCATTCCAGGCCGACGAGCAGCGGCGCCAGGTGGCTTTGCGAGCGCAGGCCGCCCAGGGCGCCGGGCGATGCGCTGAGCATGCCCACGACCTTGCCACGGAAGGGCTTGACGCCGTCCTGCCAGGCCGGGTCGGACTTGACGGGGCTTGACGCCCAGTCAATGGTGTTCTTGAGCAGCGCGGTGTAGCTGCCGTTGTATTCGGGCGAGCAGACGATCCAGGCCGGGTGCTCCCACAGCAGCTGCTTGAGGCGCAGCACATCGGCCGGGGTGCCGTGTGCTTCGAGGTCGGCGTTGTAGAGCGGTATATCGAAGTCGGACAGCTCCATCAGGGTGACCTCGGCACCGGCCTCGCGGGCCATGCCGGCGGCCACCCGGGCCAGGCGGCGGTTGAAGGAATGTTGGCGGGTGCTGCCCGCGAAGACGAGGAGTTTGGACATGCGGAGATTGGAGCACAGGGATGCCGCAGGATTCCTGCGGCTACCGCAAGACCCTGGCTGCGGGCGGTGTTCCACGTGAAACAGGCCAGGGTGGTCGCATGGCGGGAAGGGGTGCCCCCGGCGCCCGTGCCGCAAAGGTGGGAAAATCACCCCCTTGCCTCCACGGGCACCGGTTCGGTGCGCCGCAGCGGGGCGGGCGATTCTTGCCGCTGTTTTTGACCATCGGCCCGTGCGGGCCCGGAGCCTTTCATGTTGTACCCCCAGGAATTCGATGTCATCGTTGTCGGTGGCGGCCATGCCGGCACCGAGGCGGCGCTGGCCGCTGCGCGCATGGGCAGCCGCACGCTGCTGCTCACGCACAACATCGAGACGCTGGGGCAGATGAGCTGCAACCCCAGCATCGGCGGCATCGGCAAAGGTCACCTGGTGAAAGAGGTGGATGCGCTGGGCGGTGCCATGGCGCTGGCCACGGACGAGGGCGGCATCCAGTTCCGCATTCTCAACAGCAGCAAGGGCCCGGCCGTGCGCGCCACGCGCGCGCAGGCCGACCGCATTCTGTACAAGGCCGCCATCCGCCGCATGCTGGAGAACCAGCCCAACCTCTGGCTGTTCCAGCAGGCGGTGGACGACCTGATGGTGGAGGGCGACCGTGTGGTGGGCGCCGTCACGCAGGTGGGCATCCGCTTTCGCTCGCGCACCGTGGTGCTGACAGCGGGTACCTTCCTCGACGGCAAAATCCATGTCGGCCTGAACAACTACGCGGCCGGCCGTGCGGGCGACCCACCGGCGGTGTCGCTGAGCGCACGCCTGAAGGAACTGAAGCTGCCGCAGGGGCGCCTGAAAACCGGCACGCCGCCGCGCATCGACGGGCGCAGCATCGACTTTTCGAAGTGCACGGAGCAGCCCGGCGACGGCATGTCCGGCGGCGTGAACGAAGGTGCCGTGCCCGTGTTTAGCTTCATGGGCAATGCGCAGATGCACCCGAAGCAGGTGCCGTGCTGGATCACACACACCAACGAGCGCACGCACGAAATCATCCGCAGCGGCTTCGACCGCAGCCCCATGTTCACCGGCAAGATCGAGGGCGTGGGCCCGCGCTACTGCCCGAGCGTGGAAGACAAGATCAACCGCTTTGCCGACAAGGACAGCCACCAGATTTTTCTGGAGCCCGAAGGCCTGACGACGCACGAGTTCTACCCCAACGGCATCAGCACCAGCCTGCCGTTCGACATCCAGTACGACCTGGTGCGCAGCATGCCGGGGCTGGAAAACGCCCACATCCTGCGCCCGGGCTACGCCATCGAGTACGACTACTTTGACCCGCGCTCGCTCAAGAGCAGCTTCGAAACGCGCCAGATCCAGGGCCTGTTCTTCGCGGGCCAAATCAACGGCACCACGGGGTATGAGGAAGCGGCCGCCCAGGGGTTGTTCGCCGGCCTGAATGCCGCGCTGCAGTGCCGGGGCGACGAACCTTGGCTACCTGGCCGCGACGAGGCCTACCTGGGCGTGCTGGTGGACGACCTCATCACCAAGGGTGTGACCGAGCCCTACCGCATGTTCACCAGCCGGGCCGAGTTCCGCCTGCAGCTGCGCGAGGACAACGCGGACATGCGCCTGACGGAAGCAGGGCGCCGCATGGGCCTGGTGGACGACGCACGATGGGACTCTTTCAGCCGCAAGCGCGATGCTGTTTCACGTGAAACAGAACGCCTGAAGGCCACCTGGGTGAACCCGCGCAACCTGCCTGCGGCCGAATCCGAGCGGGTGCTGGGTAAGACCATCGAGCACGAATACAACCTGTTCGAGCTGTTGCGCCGCCCGGATGTGGGCTATGCCAGCCTGATGACCCTGGATGGCGGCAAGTATGCGTCCAGCGATGTTTCACGTGAAACGCTGGGCGACTTGAGCGAGCCGGTGCTGGAGCAGGTGGAGATCGCCGCCAAGTACGCGGGCTACATCGATCGACAAAAGGGCGAGGTGGAGCGCGCCGCGCACTTCGAAAAACTGCGCCTGCCCGACGAGTTGGACTATCTGCAGGTCACGGCGCTGTCGATCGAAGTGCGACAGAAGCTGCAGAAACACCGGCCCGAAACGTTGGGCCAGGCCTCGCGCATTTCTGGCGTCACACCGGCGGCCATTTCGCTGCTGATGGTGCACTTGAAAAAGGGTGGTTTCAAGGGCTTTGCCCGGACGGACGGCGGGGTGGCTGCATGAGCGACGCACTGATGGCGCGTCTGCGCGCGGGCGCCGAGGTGCTGGCGCTGGGGCTGAGCGATGCGCAGTTTGCGCGCCTGATGGAGTTTCTTGCGCTGCTGCAGAAGTGGAACAAGGTCTACAACCTCACGGCTGTGCGCGACCCCGAGGAGATGCTCACGCACCACCTGCTCGATAGCCTGGCGGCGGTGGCGCCACTGCGCCGCCATGTGGCGCAAGCCGGGCTGCCCGCGCCCGTGCGCCTGCTCGATGTGGGCTCGGGTGGCGGCCTGCCGGGAGTGGTGTTTGCCATCTGTTGCCCCGAGGTGGACGTGAGCTGCGTGGACACCGTGGGCAAGAAGGCCGCCTTTATCCAGCAGGCAGCGGTGGCGCTCAAGCTCCCCAATCTGCACGGTGTGCATGCGCGTGTGGAGACCTTGACCGCGCCGTTCGATGTGGTGAGCTGCCGTGCCTTTGCCTCGCTGCCGGACTTCACGGCCTGGTCGCGCGGCGCGCTCGCGTCGCACGCCGTCTGGCTGGCCATGAAGGGCAAGCACCCCGGCGATGAACTGGCCGCGTTGCCTGCCGATGTGCAGGTGTTTCACGTGGAACCGCTCCAGGTGCCGGGGCTGGAGGCCGAGCGTTGCATCGTCTGGATGCGGCCGTCCGCACAAGTCGGCACGGGGCAGGGCGGGGCGGTCGCGTAAACTCGGGCTCCGGGCCGCAGCAGGGTTGCGGTCCATCCAGCCTCCAGGGGAATCCACATGTTCGGCATTGCAGACTACGGCGCCTTCGTGGCCGCCATCGTGTTGTTTCTGGCCATTCCCGGGCCGGGCAATCTGGCGCTCATCACTTCCACCAGCAAGGGTGGCGTGCGTGGCGGGCTGGCGGCCACTTTGGGCGTGATCGCCGGGGACCAGGTGCTGATGTGGGCCGCTGTGGCGGGCGTGGCGGCGTTGCTGGCCACGTACCCGGCCGCGTTCAATGCCGTGCAATGGCTGGGTGCGGCCTACCTCGCCTGGCTGGGCTTCAAGATGCTGACTGCCCAACCCGGCGCCAAGCCCGTGCTGCACATCGAGCCGCGCCACTACTTCAAGCAGGCCGGGCTCATCACCCTGCTCAACCCCAAGGCCATCGTGTTCTACATGGCGTTCTTCCCGCTGTTCGTGGACCCGGCCCGGCACCAGGGGCTGCTCACCTTCGGCGTGATGGCCGCGACCATTGCGTTGCTCACCTTTGCCTACGGCTTCATCGTCGTCATGCTCACGCACCGCCTGGCCGAGCGCATGCGTGCCAATCCCACCATCGCCCGCGTGCTGGAAAAAGTGGCGGGCGTGTTTCTCATCGGCTTCGGCGTCAAGCTGGCTATTTCCAAGTAAAGCGGCACCCCATGGCGAAAATCTTTTGTGTGGCCAACCAGAAGGGTGGCGTGGGCAAGACCACCACCGCGGTCAATCTCGCCGCCGGGCTGGCCAGGATCGGCCAGCGCGTGCTGATGGTGGATCTTGACCCCCAGGGCAATGCCACCATGGGCTCGGGCGTGGACAAGCGCCAGCTGGCGCTGTCGGTGTACGACGTGCTGCTCGAAGAGGCTTCCGTCCAGGAAGCCTCCGTGCTGTCCGACAAATGCGGCTACCGGGTGCTCGGCGCCAACCGCGAACTGGCCGGTGCCGAGGTGGAACTGGTGACACTGGAGCACCGCGAAAAGCGCCTCAAGGCCGCGCTGGTGCAGGCCGATGCCGACTTCGATTTCGTGCTCATCGACTGTCCGCCGTCGCTGAACATGCTCACCCTCAACGGCCTGTGCTCGGCCCATGGCGTGATCGTGCCCATGCAGTGCGAATACTTTGCGCTCGAAGGCCTGACCGACCTGGTCAACACCATCAAGCAGGTGCATGCCAACCTCAATCCCGACCTGCAGATCATCGGCCTGCTGCGCGTGATGTTCGACCCGCGCATCACCCTGCAGAGCCAGGTGAGCGACCAGCTCAAGGACCACTTTGGCGACAAGGTGTTCAACACCGTCATTCCGCGCAACGTGCGCCTGGCCGAAGCGCCCAGCTACGGCCTGCCCGGCGTGGTGTTCGACCCGGTGGCCAAGGGCAGCCAGGCCTTTGTCGATTTCGCCCGCGAGATGGTCGAGCGTGTGCAGCACATGCCTGCGACCCCAAAATCTGAAGCAAAATTGGCCTCTGGCGCTTGATAGATAAGCGCTAATAGCTATAAATATAATAGCAAATGAAGCCCTCCAACATCCTGCTGCTGCCCGGCTGGCAGAACTCCGGGCCGGAGCATTGGCAAAGCCGCTGGGAGCAGAGCCAGGGCTACCAGCGCGTGGAGCAGCACGACTGGATGCGCCCGCTGCGCGGCGACTGGACGGCGCGGCTCGAAGAGGTCGTGGTCGATGCCGACGGCTCCGTGGTGCTGGTGGCGCACAGCCTGGGCTGCATCCTCACCGCGTGGTGGGCCGCGCACTCGCGGAACACCGCCAAGGTGCGCGGCGCCCTGCTGGTGGCGCCCGGCGACGTGGAGCAGCCCGACGTGGCAGGCTACCTGCCCGGCTGGGCACCCGTCGCGCGCCAGCGCCTGCCGTTCCCCGCGGTGCTCGTGGGCAGCCGCGACGACCCGTACTGCCGCTTCGAGCGCGCCCAGGCCCTGGCCGACGACTGGGGCGCGCGCTTCGTGGACCTGGGCGCACGCGGCCATATCAACGCCGAATCCGGCCTGGGCGACTGGCCCGAAGGCCAGGCCCTGCTGCAAACCCTTGTGAAAGATTGAACAACATGGTCACCAAGAAACCCAAGGGCCTCGGCCGTGGACTCGAAGCACTGCTCGGCCCCAAGGTGGCCGAAGCGGTGGAGCAGGCCCAGGCGGCCGAAACGGGCGTGCCCAGCCAGTTGCGCCTGGACGAGATGGTGCCCGGCATGTACCAGCCGCGCACGCACATGGACGAGGGCGCGCTGTACGAGCTGGCCGAATCCATCAAGGCCCAGGGCATCATGCAGCCCATCCTGGTGCGCCGCCTGGCCGAGGGCGAGCACGCGGGCCGGTACGAAATCATCGCGGGCGAGCGGCGTTTCCGCGCGGCCCGGCTCGCGGGCCTGGAGAGCGTGCCCGTGCTGGTGCGTGACGTGCCCAACGAGGCGGCCGCCGCCATGGCGCTCATCGAGAACATCCAGCGCGAAGACCTGAACCCGCTCGAAGAGGCGCAGGGCCTGCAGCGCCTGATCCGCGAGTTCGGCCTCACGCACGAACTGGCGGCGCAGGCCGTGGGCCGCTCGCGCAGTGCGGCCAGCAACCTGCTGCGCCTCTTGAACCTGGCCGAGCCGGTGCAGACCATGCTCATGGCTGGCGACATCGACATGGGCCACGCGCGCGCGCTGCTCTCGCTCGACCGCGCGGCGCAGATCACGGCGGGCAACCAGATCGCCGCCAAGAAGCTCTCGGTGCGCGAGGCCGAGGCCCTGGTCAAGCGCATCGGCGCCGAGTTCAGCCTGGTGCCGCAAAAGCCCAAGAAGGAAAAGTCGCGCGACATCAAGCGGGTGGAAGAAGAACTCTCCGACCTGCTCATGGCCGAGGTGGAAGTGCGCGTGAAAAAGCGCGTCAAGCGCGGCGGCCGCGTGGAGGACATGGGCGAGCTGGCCATCCAGTTCGGTTCGCTCGATGCGCTCAACGGACTGATCGAACGCCTGCGCGGCGGGTAGGCCGGGGCCGCAGGGCCCGGGCGTGCGGGCAGCGTGACATATTGCGCGCGCGTCTGCCCCCTGTGCGCCGCGCCCGCACTGCGTGGGGCCGCCCGGGCCTACACTGCGGCACCCGGTCCACGCACTTTTTTCCCGCCCACCATGATGTCTGTTGCCCGCCTTCCCTGGCCCTTGCCCGCGCTGCTGGCCTGGGCCGCGGCGTGGCTGCTGTTCATGGCGCTGCAGCGTTTCACCACCCCCGTGCTGGCGCTGCTGGCGGCCTGTGCGCTGACGGCGCTGGCCAGCCTGTGGGGCGGCACCTGGTGGCGGCGCGCGCTGATCGCCGCTGGATTCCCGCTTGCGCTGGCGCTCATGGGCGTGGCGGCCATCCCCGCCTGGGCCTGGCTGGTGCCGCTGGGCATGCTGCTGTGCGTGTACCCGCTGAATGCCTGGCGCGATGCCCCGCTGTTCCCCACGCCGCACCAGGCGCTGGAGGCGCTCGCCGGGCAGGTGCCGCTGGCGTCCGGTGCCCGTGTGCTCGATGCGGGCTGCGGTCTGGGCGACGGCCTGCTGGCGCTGCGCCGGGCCTATCCGCAGGCGCGCCTGGAGGGCGTGGAGTGGAGCTGGCCCCTGCGCCTGCTGTGTGCGTTGCGCTGCCCCTGGGCGCGCGTGCGCCGGGGCGACATGTGGCGCGCCGACTGGGGCGGGTACCAGCTCGTCTACCTTTTCCAGCGGCCCGAGAGCATGGCCCGCGCCGCTGCCAAGGCGCAGGCCGAGATGGCGCCCGGCGCCTGCCTGGTGAGTCTGGAGTTCGCTGTTCCCGGCGTGCTGCCGCAGGCACAGCTGCGCCTGCCCGGTGAGCGTGTGGTGTGGATCTACCGCATGCCTGCCTCTGCGGCGGAACAGGGGCCGGGATGACCGCCATGGGATTCAACACGTTTTTACACAAAAGGCCGTTTCCCAGTTCACAAGGGCACGGAAATAAAGGGTTGCATTTGCTACATTGCGGTTTGGCTATTGATACAAAGAACCAAGAAACCGAAGGCCATAGGAAATGCCATGTGCGCCATCACAGCGTGCCTGAGGGGGCACGTGCGCACGCCGGTGTTTCCAGCCCACGCATCCAGCGGCCTGCGGCCCATGGCGGCAGGGCAACGAATGGGACGGGGCGTTTCCTGGTTCGCTCATCCAACGAACTGCAAGGACTCCCATGAAAATTTGGCCACTGCCGCATGCACGGCTCTGGGGCGCGCTGGTACTGGGCATGGCCCTGACCGGCTGTGCCAACATGCAAAGCCACGACAAACTGGCGACCGAGATGCAGACGGCCGGCCAGGCCAATGGCATTCCCGCAGCGCTGGCGCGCCTGGAGGCTTCCGCCACCACGGACGATGAAAAGAAGGCTCTGCTCTTCAATCTGGAACGCGGCGAGCTGCTGCGCATGGACCGCCGCTACGAGGACAGCACCGGTGCCTTCATGCTGGCCGACACCAAGGTCAAGGAATGGGAAGAAACGGCCAAGACCAACCCCAGCAAGCTCATGGGCACGGTGGGCGCCGCACTGATCAGCGAGCGCCTGAAGGTCTACGAAGGCCAGGACTACGAAAAGGTCTGGCTCACCACGCGCCTGGCGCTCAACCGCCTGGCCGTGGGCGACTTCGAGAACGCCCGCGTGGATATCAAGCGCACGCACGAGCGCGAGGCCATCATTGCCGAATTCCGCGCCAAGGAAACCCTGGCGGCCGAGGAAGAGGCCAAGGCCAACGGCGCCACCTCGGGCAGCAAGGAGATCAACGGCTACCCGGTCGAGACGCTCAACGACCCCGAGGTGCTGGCGCTCAAGAATGGTTATTCGAACGCGCTGTCCCACTATCTCGCGGGATTTCTGTACGAGGTGCTGGGTGAATCGGGCCTGGCCGCGCCAGGTTACCGCAAGGCGATCGAACTCAAGCCCGAGACCGGTGTGCTGGAAGAAGGCCTGCGCGGCCTCGACAGCCGCACCAGCTTCACCTGGAAGCGCCGCCAGCGCATGACGGACGTGCTGTTCCTGGTCGAAGCGGGCGACGCCCCGGCACGCAAGCCCAAGGCCTTCACGCTGCCGGTGCCCACGGGCCGTGGACTGGTGACGGCGAGCATTTCCTACCCCGTGATCGAACCCTCGAACGACCCCTTGCTGAGCCAGGTGTCGGTGGCCGGTTACGACTTCAAGCTGGAAAAGGTGGTGGACGTGAATGTCATGGCGCGCCGCGCCCTGAAGGATGAAATGCCCGGCATGGTGCTGCGCGGCATCACGCGAGCCATCGCCAAAGGTGTGCTGCAGAACGAGCTGCAAAAGCGCGGCGGCCTGATTGGTGGCCTGATCGGTGCCGCGGCCTCGGTCGCCACCGAGCAGGCCGATGACCGCATGTGGCGCATGCTGCCCGGGCGTGTTTACGTGGCCCGCGGCTACCTGCCTCCGGGTGAACACCGCGTCAGCATCAATGGCCGCCTGCTGGAGCAACCCGTTCAGATCGAGGGCCAGTACGCCCTGGTGCCCCTGCGCATCTATCACAACAGCGTGCTGACCGGCAAGGTGGCCAGCGTGGGCCAGCTCCCGCTGGTGGCAGCTGCCGAGTCACCACGGCCGGCCGTGGTCGAGACCGTGGCTCCTGCCCAAAAAACCACGCCCGTCCGTCCGGCGCGTGCTCCCCGCCCGGCGGCCAAGCCCGCGATCGCGGCCAAGCCCGCCATCGCGGCACCCAAGCCTGCCGCCCAGTGAGGCAACGATCATCCCAACCCCGCAAGGAACCCACCGCATGACACCCCGCAAGACCCTGGCCGCCCTGTGCACGGCCCTCTTGGCGCTCGCTGGTTGCGCCCAGGCCCAGCAGCACGATCCCGCCACGCCGATTGCCGTGGCCTCCAAAGTGGCGCTGCGCGGCGAGGCCAACAACATCGCCGTGCGCGAGATGCGCCTGGTGCGCAGGAATGACATCCTGACCGTGCAGGCCGATCTGGCCAACATGGGCCGCAGCGACCGCACCGTGTTCTACCGCTTCAAATGGCTCGACAGCGTGGGCAACCAGGTGGGCGATGGCGAATCCTGGAAGCAGATGACGGTGCTCGGCCTGGGCGAGCAGACCGTCAAGAGCGTGGCGCCCACGAGCGCTGCGGTGGATCTGCGCCTGGAAATGAATGTGGAAACACGCTGAAATGAAACAACACCCCCCTGAGGTGCTGCGCACCTTCCCCTCGCTCTCGCTGCGCTGCGCGCTGCGGGCATGGGGACGCCGCCAGCGCGGCGGGGCGGCCCTTGCGCGGCGGCCCTGGCCTGGGGCGCGCCAGTTTCAAGCGTTGCTGGTAGCGCGAAACGCTATGTATTACTGAGGAAATCATCACCATGACCCAAAACACCACCCTGCGCAGTGCGCTCACCCTGGCCCTCGCGGTCGGCACCCTGGCCCTGGCGGGTTGCCAGAACCTGTCGTCCCCTGTCATCCGTTTTGACCGCCAGGTCAACTACGGCGATGCCAAGGGCGTGGAGCTGGTGACCAACGAGTTCGGATCGACCGACCTGCAGATGATTGCCGAGAAAATGACCGGCAGCCTGCTGGAAACCGGCATCTTCCAGGGCCGCCCTACGGTGACCATTTCCACCGTGAAGAACAAGACCAGCGAGTACATCGACACCACCAACGTCATGAGCTCCATCCAGACGGCGCTCACCAAGTCGGGCAAGGTGCGCTTTGTGCGCTCCATCAGCCAGATGCAGCAGGGCGTCGATGAGTTGCAGCGGCAGAACCAGAGCGGCTTGTACAAGCAGGGCACCACCGCCAAGGTAGGCCAGATGACCGCCGCCAAGTACCAGCTTGAAGGCGAACTGACCAGCATCGTCAAGCAGAACAGCAGTACCAAGGACGTGTACTACAAGTTCACGCTCCAGCTCTTCGACGTGGAGGAAGGCACGGTGGAGTGGCAGGACGAAAAAGAAATCCGCAAAACGAGTAAGAGGTAACCCCCTGAGCGGCTGCGCCGCTTCCCCCTTTCTCTCGCGCTGCGCGCGGGAAGGGGACGACGCCCTCGCCGCGGGGCGGCCCTTGCTCGGCGTCCCGCGCCTGGATCGCGCCAGTTTTTTTACCGGCATGAGCACTGCTTGTGACGGTTGATTGATTCATGACTTTCCGTCAGCTCACAAGGAGCACACCATGCAACGCAGAACCACTTTGAGCGCGGCCCTGGCCGTGATTGCCGCCACGTCGCTGGCCTGGGGCACCGCCGCCCAGGCCCAGAACGCGGCACCCAGGATCGCCGTCACCGACCTCGCCTACGCCCAGCGCGTGTCGGAATACTTCATGGCCGGAACCTACCAGCGCAGCGCCCAGATGAGTGCGCAGGGCAGCCACAGCGGTGGCTACAGCCATGGCGTGTACGGCGGTTCGGGCTCGCACTCCGGCCAGCAGTCCATGCAGGCCTCCGAGCAGGCCAGCGGCACCTATGTGGCCGGGCGCTACAGCTACATCGAGCAGCGCGAGCTGGGCGGCTATACCAATGACATCAAGGGCGCCATCCTGCAAGGCACCTACTTCAAGCTGGTGCAGGGCAAGGGCTTTGACGCCGGCAAGCCCCAGCCCACCAAGGCCGAGCAGGTGCTCAACCAGGTGCAGGGCGGCAAGATGGCCCAGCCCGTGCGCCAGCCCGAGGTCAAGGACATCATTGCCCGCATCAAGAAAGGCGAGTTCAATGGGGCGGACTATGTGCTGTTTGGCGTGGTCTCCAGCATCGAGTTCACCGACGCGCTCTCGCCGCTGCAGGGCACGACCAGCGCCACGCGCCAGTACGGCCTGCAGTTGCTGGCCGACTTCTCGCTGATCCACACCAAGACCTACGAGATCAAGGCCGCGTTCTCGGCGCAGGGCGAGGGCAACGACACCAAGATTCTCTCGGTGCGGGGCGATATCGCACCGCCCAACCGTTCCAAGGTGATGAAGGAAACCTCGCTGAGTCTGGCGCAGGATGTGTACCAGCAGCTGGCCACGCAGCTGGGCTATACCGACGCACGCCTTTCGCGTGGCGTGCGCCCCGAGCCGCCGCCGATGCCCGGCGGTGCCCAGCCCTATCCGCAGCCGCAGGCCCCCCAGCCGCAACCGCAAGAGCAGGTCATCATCCTGCGCTGATGCTCGCAGGCCCGCCTTGGCGCCCGTGCGGTCTTGTTTCCAGGCCAGCTCCGTGCTGGCCTTTTTGCTGGGCGCGTCCGTTCTGACCGGGTGCGTGCATGCGCCCGGGGCGCCCCCGCTCGCCGCGCGGGACGAGGCCTCCGGGGCCCTTCCGGCATTTCAAGCCCGGCCGCTGCCGGGTCAGACCGGCGTGACGCTGCTGGCGCTGGAGCGCGCGGCACGCGTGGCGCCGCTGCGCTACCGGGTGATCGTCATCCCTGGCTCGGGCTGTGCCGGCCTGGGGGCCTGGGCCGGGCGCTACTTCGCCGGACTGCTGCACGCGCAGGTGCTGGTGCTGCACAAGCCAGGGGTGCAACCGGGGGACCGCACCGCACCCGGACGATGTCCGCCTTCGTTCGTGGCCGGTGATGCGCTGGCGGCCTGGCAGGGCCATGCGCAGCAGGCCGTGCAGGCATGGCTGGCACGCGGGGAGATGCAGGACAGCCTGCCCACGGTGCTCGTGGGCATCTCGGAAGGGGCCGAACTGCTGCCGGGGCTGGCCCCGCAGGTGCCGCGCCTGGCCGGGCTGGTGCTGCTCTCGTCCAGCGGCCTGGACCCGCGCGAGGCAGGTGCGCTGCAGGCGCAGCGCCTGGGCGCGCAGGAAGCCTGGGCCGCGCTGGAGCGCGCCCAGGCGGGCCGTGCACCCGATGAAAAGGTGGAGCAAGGCCGCAGCCTGCGCTATTGGCGCGACCTGTGGCACTGGTCCCTGGCCCGTCCGCTGATCGATGGCCCGTGGCCGCTGATGCAGGTGTGGGGCCATGCAGACGAACTGGTGCCGCCGCAGGCGTATGCACGCTTCCATGCGCTGGCGCAGGGGCGCAGTGCGCCGTTTTGTGCACGCGGCCTGCCCGGTGCCGGCCACGGCCTGCAGTCTGCCGAGCGCGATGGGGTGCAACAGGTGTGGGCCTGGCTGGAGCAGTGGGCCCGCCACCCCGGCGGCGGGCTGTGCGCGCCTTTGGAGCGCTAAACCCTAAGCCGCTGGGCCCTTTGACGGACGGATGAGCGATACCACCAGCGTGACGACGGTCAGCGGAATCACGAAGCCCATCATGACTGCCGAATAGGCCTCCAGCATCGCGTGCTGCTGTGCTGCCAGGATGAGGTAGCTCACATAGGCCACGTAGTAGCCCAGGAACACGGCGCCTTCCCAGCGCGCGATTTCGCGGCCTGACAGAAAAATGGGCAGGCAGGCCAGCGCCACGGCCAGCATGACCCAGATGTCGAATGCCAGCAATGCAGGTGCCACGGTCAGGCCCGTGCTGCCCGCCACCAGCCCCGACAGTCCCAGGCAGCCCAGGATGTTGAAGGTGCTGCTGCCCACCACGTTGCCCACGGCGATGTCGCGTTCGCCCTTGAGGGCGGCGGCCACCGATGTGGCCACCTCGGGCATGGACGTGCCTGCGGCCACGATGGTCAGGCCGATCACCAGGTCACTCACGCCCAGGGCCTTGGCAAAGGCCACCGCGGCGGTGACCAGCCAGTCCGATCCCAGCACCAGCAGCCCGAGCCCGGCCACGATGAGCGCGATCTGGACCGGCAGGCGGGCGTCCCAGGCTCCGGCGGGCGGGGGCTGGATCTCCGCCTCGAACTCGGCCTGGGCTGCCTGGGTCTCGCGGCGCGACTGGACGATCAGAAATGCCGTGTAGCCCAGCAGCAGGCCGAGGAGCAGAGCGCCATCGAGCAGGCCGATGCGCCCATCGAGCGCGAGCACCAGCAGCAGCAGCGAAGCGCCAATCAGGATGGGAACCTCCTGCCGGATGAGCTGCACATGGACCACCAGCGGGGCAATGAGCGCGCTCACGCCCAGGATGAACAGCACATTGAAGATGTTGCTGCCCACCACATTGCCCATGGCCAGGCCCGTCTGGCCGTTGAGCACGGCCCCTGCGGACACCGCCATCTCGGGGGCGCTCGTGCCAAAGGCCACGATGGTCAGCCCCACCACCAGGGGCGAGATGCCGAAGGACAGCGCCAGCCGGGATGCGCCGCGCACCAGGATGTCGGCCCCCGCCACCAGAGCGGCCAAGCCTGCGGCGAACATCAGAAAATGCATCACGAAAGCACCCGATACAGATGTGGGAAGAATGCCAGTGTGCCCTTGATCGGGCCGCGCCGTGCGGCACCGGAAATATTTCTGGCTGTCCGTAGTGCCGGCAGCGCGTCAGCCCGGCCGGTGCATGCGGAACAACTGCTCCGGCCCCACCGAGAAATAGTCGGCCGGGCCACCGCCGCGCAGGACATGCCCGGCGTTCGCGGTGTCGTACACCCCGTCCTTCAGCAGTGCCCGGCTGATCGAGACGGCCACCACCTCGCCCAGTACCAGCCAGGTGGGCACCGTCTGGCCGTCGATGCCCTGCAGTTGCACGATCTGTGTGCGGCGGCACTCGAAGTGCACCGGGCTCTGTTGTACGTGGGGCGCGCCAATGTGGCGTGACGGCCCGGGCGTGAGGCCCGCCAGCGTGAACTCGTCCACCTCGGGGGGGACAGCGGCGCAGGTCTGGTTCATGGCCTCGGCCAGCGGCCGGGTGGCCAGGTTCCAGGTGAATTCACCCGTCTCTTCGATGTTGCGCAACGTGTCCTTGCGCCCGATGCTGGCGAATCCCACGATGGGCGGAACGTAGTTGAACGCGTTGAAGAAGCTGTAGGGCGCCAGGTTCAGGGCGCCCTGGCGGCTGCGGGTGGCGATCCAGCCAATCGGGCGGGGCCCCACGATGGCATTGAACGGATCGTGCCGCAGCCCATGCCCGTGGCGCGGTTCGTAGGTGTGGAAATCGGATGCCATGCAAACTCCGGGAGCGTGATGGCCCCACGATAACCGCAGAAGCGGGCGCAAGCGTGGCGCCCGTGCCGTGGAGGCCTTACTTCTTGGAACTGCCGGCCGGGTCCTCGTTCATCTTGCGCCGGACCACGATGGCAAAACCCAGGATGCCCACCACCATGATGACGATGCCGGTGATGCTCATCAGCCCATAGTCGGTCGAAAAAAGATCGGTCAACGCTTTCATGCTGCTTCCTTTAAACACACAAAATGATTGTGGTTATTCTGCGCGAGAGGGGGCCGCAGGCATTGATGCATGTCAATGGCGTTGGCCTCGGCGCTGCGCCTCGGGTTGTCCCAGAAAGCGTCCCGGCGGTTGTCCCATGGCGCGGCGCACCATGGCGCTGAAAGCGCTGGGGCTGTAGCCCAGCTCGGCGGCGATCTGGCCCATGGGACGGCGGGAGGCGGCGAGCGACACTGCCTTGGCCAGCACCACCTGCTGGCGCCACTGCGTGAAGGTGCTGCCCAGTTCCTGGCGGAACAGCCGGGCCACGGTGCGTGGGCTGGCACCGGTGTCGCGGGCCCAGGCTGCCAGCGTTTCGTGGCGCGTGGGGTCGTCCAGCACGGCCTCGCAGAGGTGGCGCAGGCGCTTGTCGCGCGGCAGGTCCACGCCCAGCTTCACGGCGTTGGCACGTGCCAGTTCGTCGCGGATCAGCGCGCTCAGATGGCGCTCGCGCAGCAGCTCGGCACCGGACAGCGGCGGGCCGTCGTCGGGCGCGGTGGGCATCTCGCGCACCAGGGCGCGCAACAGGTCGGACACCTCCAGCACCCGGCACTGGCGCCAGGCGGCCTGCCCGGCGCGGTCCACCGCCCCCAGCGCGCCCGGACCGCAACGCCCGCGCGGCTGGTGGAAATACAGCGTGCGCAGGTCGGCAGCCTCCACCATGGTCACCGCGTGTTCCACGCCCGGCGGAATCCACAGCGCGCGCGAGGGCGGCACGATGTAGGTCCCCCGGTCCACCGTCAGGCGGATCACGCCCGTGGTGGAAATGGCCACCTGCGCCCAGGGGTGGCTGTGCGGCATCACCTGGGTGTCGGCCGCGAGCTGGCGTGCCTTGGCGCGCACGGGGCGCGCGCTGTTGGGCACGAACAGGTGGGGCGTGAGCGAGCCGACATAGGACAGCGCCCGCCCCGGACGCGCAGGCGCTTCGCTGGCGGCGGCATCGGGAAGGTTTGGCATGGTTGCGATAGAAGTTGGCAGACTATCGTAAACGCGCCGGAGCGCTCCTGCCTAAGATGCGGTCCATGACCACGACCACCGCGGGCACGAACGCCCCCACCCCCCTGCGCAAGGATGCGCGCACCATCGGGCTCATTGGCCTGGCGCATGGCACCTCGCACTTCTTTCACATGCTGCTGCCGCCGCTGTTCCCCTGGCTCATCCAGGAGTTCGGTCTGAGCTATTCCGAGCTGGGTCTGCTGGTGTCGGTGTTCTTCGTCATCTCGGGCGTGGGGCAGGCGCTGGCGGGCTTCCTGGTGGACCGCGTGGGCGCACGCCCGGTGCTGTTCCTTGCCCTGGCGTGCTTCACGCTGGCGGCGCTGGCCGCCGGGTTCGCACAGGGCTACACCGGCCTGATGCTGGCGGCGGCGCTGGCCGGGCTGGGCAACGCACCTTTCCACCCGGTGGACTTCACCATTCTGAACAAGCGCGTCTCGCCCCAGCGCCTGGGGCATGGTTTTTCGGTGCACGGCATCAGCGGGAACCTGGGCTGGGCGGCGGCGCCGGTGTTCCTGGCGGGCATCGCCAGCGCCACGGGCTCTTGGCGCACGGCAGCGCTGGCGGCGGCCGTGCTCGCCGCTGGCGTGCTGGCGCTGCTGCTGTGGCAGCGCGACGCCATCGACGACCGCCAGGGCGCCTGGGCGCACCAGGCCACGGGCGGCACCGCAGCCCCGGATGAGCATCCCATGGCCTTCCTGCGCCTGCCCTCGGTGTGGCTGTGCTTCTCGTTCTTCTTCTGGAGCACCTGCGCCCTGAGCGCCATCCAGAGCTTTGCCAGCCCGGCGCTGCAGAAGATGTACGGACTGCCGCTCAGCGCTACGGCCATGGTGGTTACCGGCTACATGCTGTGCGGCGCGGCGGGCATGGTCGTGGGGGGCTTTCTGGTGGGGCGCGTGCAGCGGCTGGAGAAGATCATCGGCATCTGCCTCATGGCCTCGGCGGCGCTGCTGGTGCTGGTGGGCAGCGGCTGGCTGCCCGGCATGGCCGCGCTGGCCGTCGCGTCGCTGGCGGGCCTGGGCACGGGTCTGGCGGGCCCCTCGCGCGACATGCTCATCAAGCGCGCCGCGCCGCCCGGGGCGACGGGCCGGGTCTATGGCACGGTCTATTCGGGGCTGGACCTGGGCTTTGCGCTGGCGGCCCCGGTATTCGGCGCGCTGCTCGACCGGGGGTTCACGGGCGGAATCTTCCATGGCTCGGCGCTCACGCTGGCGCTGGGCGTGGCGTCCGCGGCACTGGTGGGCGTGGGGGTGGCGGCGCGTGCCGCGCGGCCCGCAGGGGCCGGGGCCTGAGAGACGCCGTCGGCGCTGGCCGGGCCGCCGGTTGGAAGTTTTGGTGAAAATGGCTTCTAGCGCTTATCCATCAAGCGCAGGCAGCTATTGTTTGAATAGCATTTCTGGCGTGCCTGCAGGGTGTCGCCAGCCCAGCAAAAAGGCCCCGCACGCGGGGCCTTTTGTCTTGGGGACCTTGGGGCTTACTTGACGGAGGCCAGCACCTTGTTCAGCGTGGCGCTGGGGCGCATCACGGCGTCGAGCTTGGCCACGTCAGGCAGGTAGTAGCCGCCAATGTCGGCAGGTGCACCCTGCACGGCCGCCAGCTCGGCCACGATGGTCTGCTCGTTGTCGGCCAGTTGCTTGGCCAGCGGGGCAAACAGCTTGGCCAGTTCGGCGTCGGCCGTTTGTGCGGCCAGCTCTTGCGCCCAGTACAGGGCCAGATAGAACTGGCTGCCACGGTTGTCGAGCTGGCCGGTCTTGGGACTGGGGTTCTTGTTGTTGTCCAGCAGCTTGCCCGTGGCGGCGTCCAGCGTCTGGGCCAGCACCTTGGCCTTGCCGTTGCCCGTTTTCAGGCCCAGGTCTTCCAGCGACACGGCCAGTGCCAGGAACTCGCCCAGGCTGTCCCAGCGCAGGTGGTTTTCTTCCACCAGCTGCTGCACGTGCTTGGGGGCCGAGCCGCCCGCGCCGGTTTCGTACATGCCGCCGCCGGCCATCAGCGGCACGATGGACAGCATCTTGGCCGAGGTGCCCAGTTCCATGATGGGGAACAGGTCGGTCAGGTAGTCGCGCAGGATGTTGCCGGTGGCGCTGATGGTGTCGAGGCCGCGGATCACGCGCTCGAGCGTGTAGCGCATCGCACGCACCTGGCTCATGATCTGGATGTCCAGGCCCACGGTGTTGTGCTCGTGCAGGTACATCTTCACCTTGGTGATGAGTTCCTTTTCGTGCGGACGGTACGAGTCGAGCCAGAACACCACGGGCATGCCGGAGTTGCGCGCGCGGTTCACGGCCAGCTTGACCCAGTCGCGGATCGCGGCGTCCTTGACCTGGCACATGCGCCAGATGTCGCCGGCCTCCACGTTCTGGCTCAGCAGCACTTCGCCCGTGGCCAGGTCGGTGATGTTGGCTACGCCGTCTTCGGGGATCTCGAAGGTCTTGTCGTGCGAGCCGTACTCCTCGGCCTGCTGGGCCATCAGGCCCACGTTGGGCACCGTGCCCATGGTCTTGGGGTCGAAGGCGCCGTGCCACTTGCAGAAGTTGATCATCTCCTGGTAGATGCGGGCGAAGGTGGATTCGGGCATCACGGCCTTCACGTCCTTCAGGCGGCCGTTGGCGTCCCACATCTTGCCGCCGTTGCGGATCATGGCGGGCATGGAGGCGTCCACGATGATGTCGTTGGGCGAGTGGAAGTTGGTGATGCCCTTGGCGGAATCGACCATGGCCAGCTCGGGGCGGCCTTCGTGGCAGGCGTGCAGGTCGCGCTTGATCTCGTCGCGCTGGCTCTGCGGCAGCGTCTCGATCTTGGTGTACAGATCGACCATGCCGTTGTTCACGTTCACGCCCAGTTCTTCAAAGGTCTTGGCGTGCTTCTCGAACGCGTCCTTGTAGAAGATCTTCACGCAGTGGCCGAACACGATGGGGTGCGAGACCTTCATCATCGTGGCCTTCACGTGCAGCGAGAACATCACGCCGGTCTTGCGGGCGTCCTCGATTTCCTTTTCGTAGAAGGCCAGCAGCGCCTTCTTGCTCATGAACATGCTGTCGATCACCTCGCGGTCGAGCAGGCTCACCTTGGGCTTGAGGATGATGGTCTTGCCGCTCTTGGTGATCAGCTCCATCTTCACGTCGCGGGCGCGGTCCAGCGTCATGGACTTTTCACCGTGGTAGAAGTCGCCCGCGTGCATGTGCGAGACATGCGAGCGCGAGGCCTGGCTCCACTCAGCCATGCTGTGCGGGTTCTTGCGCGCGTATTCCTTCACGGCCTTGGGGGCGCGGCGGTCGGAGTTGCCTTCGCGCAGCACGGGGTTCACGGCCGAGCCGATGCACTTGCCGTAGCGGGCCTTGATCTCTTTTTCCTTGTCGTCCTTGGGCTGGTCCGGGTAGTCGGGCAGGGCGTAGCCCTTGGCCTGCAGCTCGGCGATGGCGGCCTTCAGTTGCGCCACCGAGGCGCTGATGTTGGGCAGCTTGATGATGTTGGCGTCGGGCTGCAGCGTCTTCTTGCCCAGCTCGGCCAGCGTGTTGGGCACGCGCTGGTCTTCCTTCAGGAAGTCGGAAAACTCGCCCAGAACCCGTGCCGCCACGGAGATGTCGCTTTCGGTCACGTTGATGCCCGCAGGCGCCGCGAAAGTGCGGACGATGGGCAGGAAGGAAGCCGTGGCCAGGCGGGGTGCTTCGTCGGTCAGGGTGTAGATGATGGTTGGCTGCTGGGTTGTCATGGCGTGTCTCATGAAAAGGTATGCAAATGCCCCCGGGGCGGCGCGCACCGGAACCAAACGCGGATGGTCGCCCATTCTCCCTTCTTGCAACTGACGGGACCGCAATTTTTGCAATCTAATTTCACAATACAAAATTTAAGAGGAAAATTGTCTGCTTTTTTTGTGCCGCTGCCCGGCGGGGAGGCGTGAACGCATGGCAGGCGCGCCTTTGCGCAGCAACCATTGATGCGCCATCTGCAACAGTGTGTGGACGAATCGCCTGTTTATCGGCGCCTGGGAAGCCCCTATATTCGAGCCCATGGAGCAGACACGGCACAGTGCATTCATCCACCTGCCTGAACTGGAGGGCCAGCTGACACCGGCAGACGCTTCCGGGCTGCGCCTGACCGACGAGGTGCTGGCCGCATGGGACGCACAGGCGCGCCAGCAAGGCCTGCCGCCCGGCTGGCGGCTGTCCGACGAAGCGGTCGAGCGCTCGCGCCAGACCGTGCTGGCCGGACGGGAGGGCGAGGACCTCTGGGTGTTTGCCTATGGTTCGCTGATGTGGGACCCTGCCATCCACTTCCAGGAAGTGCGCCGCGCCCGCCTCGGCGGCCATGTGCGCCGCTTTGCTCTGGCCACCACGATCGGCCGGGGCTCGCCGGAATGCCCGGGCCTGGTGCTCACGCTGCAGCCCGGCGCCGGGGACTGCGAGGGCCTGGCGTTTCGCGTCCACCACCGGCTGGCCGAGCACGAATCGCGTCTGCTCTGGCGCCGCGAGATGATCCGGGGCGGCTACTGTCCGGCCCTGCTGCCGCTGGACACGCCGCAGGGGCCCATCCAGGCGCTGGTGCTCACGGCCAACACGGCCCATCCGCAGCACCGCCACGGTCTCTCACTGCAGGACACCGCGGCCACCATTGCCCGGGCGCAGGGCAGCGTGGGCAGCAACCGCGCCTACCTCGAACAGCTGGCCGCGCAGCTCGATGTGCTGGGCATCGAGGACGCGTATGTGCGGCAACTGGCATCCCGGGTCCGCGCCCATGGCGCGGCGCACACCCGGGCAGGGTGAGGTCTCAGCGCGGTAGCGCAAACACCGGCAGCTGCAGGTCGAATGCGATGGCGGCCAGGCGCGTGGCGATGACGGTGAAAAGCCCCGCCGCAAACGCTGCGCCGGTGGACAACTTGGCCGCCCGCAGCAGCAGGTAGACCGCGATGCCCGCGATGGCCGCCGAGGCATAGATGTCCTGGCGCAGGATCAGCGGCACCTTGCCCGACAGGAGGTCGCGCACCACCCCGCCGCCCGCGCCGGTCAGCGTGCCCATGAGGATGGTCACCAGCGGCTGGCAGCCCGCCTTTTCAGCAACCTGCGCGCCCGAGATCGCGAACAGGCCCAGGCCCAGCGCGTCGGCGATGAGCAGCGCGTGCAGGGGAATGGGCAGGAAGTGCACCCACACCAGCGTGGCGGCGATGGCGGCCAGGATGGTGTAGATCGGGCCGGAATCCCGGATCCAGAAGATCGGGTGGCGGCCCAGCAGCACGTCGCGCATGGTGCCGCCGCCCACCGCCGTGATGGAGGCGAGCACCACGATGCCCAGCAGGTCGAGCCGCGCCGCGATGCCCGCCAGCGCACCGCTGGCCGCGAAAACCGCGACACCGAACAGGTCGAGAGCGTAGAGGAGCATGGCAGTGGGCATGGGGCGCACCCTGGGCGAATGCCGCGATTTTCCAATGAAAATCGCCTCCGGCGCAATGAATATAAGCGCTAGCAGCTATAACAACAATAGCGTCCGGGGTCAGAGCACGAAGATCTTGCCCGGATTGAGGATGTTCTTCGGGTCCAGCGCCTGCTTGATGGCGCGCATCATGTCCACCGCGCCATCGCCAGCTTCCTCCCGCAGGAAGCCCATCTTGTGGATGCCCACGCCGTGCTCGCCCGTGCAGGTGCCGCCCAGCGCCAGGGCGCGGGCCACGAGCTGGTGGTTGAGCTGCTCGGCCTGGGCGCGCTCCGCGCTGCTCGCAGGGTCGATCAGGTAGCCCATGTGGAAATTGCCGTCGCCCACGTGGCCCACCATGAAATAGGGGATGCCGCTGGCCTCCGCCTCCTGGACGCTGTCGAGCACGGCTGTGGCCAGCTGCGAGATCGGCACGCAGGCGTCGGTGGTGATGGCGGTGCAGCCCGGGCGCGTCTGCAGGCCCGCGAAGTAGGCCATGTGGCGCGCGCTCCACAGGCGCGTGCGCTCCTCGGGCGTGCTGGCCCATTCAAAGGCGTTGCCGCCATGCTCGGCCGCGAGGTCCTGCACGGTCTCGGCCTGCTCCTTCACGCTGGCGGGCGAGCCGTGGAACTCCATCAGCAGCATGGGCTCTTCGCGCAGGTTGAGCTTGGAGTGCGCGTTCACGGCGCGCACGGTGTTGGCGTCGATCAGCTCCACGCGCGCGATCGGCACGCCGAGCTGGATGATCTGGATGGTGCAGCGCACCGCGTCGCCCACCGAGGGGAAGGAGCACACGGCCGCAGAAATCGCCTCGGGCAGCGGGTAGAGGCGGATGGTCAGCTCGGTCATGATGCCCAGCGTGCCCTCGCTGCCCACCATCAGGCGCGTGAGGTCGTAGCCCGCGCTGCTCTTCTTGGCGCGCGTGCCGGTGCGGATGGCGTCGCCGCTGGCCGTCACCACCTCCAGCGCGAGCACGTTCTCGCGCATGGTGCCGTAGCGCACGGCGTTGGTGCCGCTGGCGCGCGTGGCGGCCATGCCGCCAATGCTGGCGTCGGCGCCGGGGTCGATGGGGAAGAACAGGCCCGTGTCCTTGATGCTGTCATTGAGCTGCTTGCGCGTGATGCCGGGCTGCACCGTCACCGTCAGGTCCTCGGCGTTCACGCTCAGCACCCGGTTCATGCGGTTCACGTCGATGCTGATGCCGCCCTGCACGGCCAGCAGGTGGCCTTCGAGCGAGGAGCCCGCGGCGTAGGGAATCACCGGCACGTCATGCTGCGCGGCCAGGCGCACGGCGTCCTGCACGTCCTGCGTGTTTTCCGCGAAGATGACGGCGGAAGGGGGCGGCGCCTGCAGCGAGCCCTCGTCGCGGCCATGCTGCTCGCGCACGGCCTGGGCCGTGGAGCACTGCGCGCCAAAGCGCTGCGCCAGCGCGTCAAGCAGAGCCTGCGGCACGGGCCGCAGGGCGATGGTGGGCAGAAGGTGCGAGGCTGCGGCGGGGGCGTTCATGGGGGGCTCCTGGTCGGGGGAAAAAGAATACCACCGGCCCTCCGCCGCGTCCCCCTGTCTGTCATGCGCCCGTCAGGCTCAGGACTTGGCGCCCTCGTCGAACTCCGCGCGCGAGAGGAACCCGTCGCGGTTCTTGTCCAGCTGCTCGAAGCGGCTGCGGATGGCGGGCAGCGCCTCGGCCTCCTTGGGGCTCAGCAGGCCGTCGCGGTCGGTGTCGGCGCGCTCGAAGGCCGCGCTGGCGGCGGTGGGCGCGGGCATGGGCGAGGCGCTCGCCGGGCCTGCGGTGAACGGGTTCGCCTGGGCGGCTTGGGGCGACGTGGCGGCGGGGCCGATCGTCGCTGGCGTGGCCGGGGGGGCGCCCGCAGCCTGGGCGGAGGAGGCACCCGTGAGCGCCATGGCCGCGATCAGCATCACGCTGCGGCGGTCAAAGGAGAAGTGGCGGTGTGCAGAAGTCTTCATGGGGGGAATCCCTTGTGAAGTTGAACAAGGCTTCATTGCACCGCAGCATGCGGGCCGGGGCCAGCACTTTTGCCTGCTGTTGCCTGCATCAACATTTGGGTGCGCGGTGTAATTTGCTGTTCTTGCGGGAACCCCGGGCCGGTGGTGGGTATCGCGCGTCACGCACAATGCGGCCCACATTGCATGGAGGCCTTTTAGATGGGCAAACGACTCACACAGATTGCCACGCGCACGGGCGACGACGGCAGCACCGGCCTGGGTGACAACACGCGCGTGCCCAAGAGCCACCCGCGCATCGCGGCCCTGGGCGACGTGGATGAACTGAACTCGCACATCGGCCTGCTGCTGTGCGAGCCGCTGCCGCAGGACGTGCGCGAACTGCTCATCGACGTGCAGCACCAGCTGTTCAACCTGGGCGGCGAGTTGTCCATCCCCGGCTTCGAGCTGCTGCAGGCGTCCGCCGTGCTGCAGCTCGACCAGGCGCTGGAAACCCACAACGCCGCGCTGCCGCGCCTGCAGGAATTCATCCTCCCGGCGGGCACGCACGCCGCCGCGCAGGCCCATGTGTGCCGTACCGTGGCACGCCGCGCCGAGCGCGCGGTGGTGGCGCTCGGCGCGCAGGAGGCGGTGCGCGAGGCGCCGCGCCACTACCTCAACCGCCTGTCGGACCTGATGTTCGTGCTCTCGCGCGTGCTCAACCGCATGGACGGCGGCGACGATGTGTACTGGAAGAGCGAGCGCCTGGCGCGTGCCCAGCAGGCGTAGCGTTCAGCCATTTTGCTATTTTGTTGATAGCTTGTGGCGCTTGCAGGGTAAGGGAAAACCGCTTTTTTTGTATGAAACCGGCGATGTGCCGCATGGGGCATGCAACAGCCTGCGGCCCTTCTCTGGTAAGTGCGCTGCCGTAGCAGGCCCCGGCGAAACCGGCCAGAATGATCCGTTTACAAATGATTGCCGGAACGGGGGTGCACATGCAGATGAGCGACATGAAGATCGGTACGCGCCTGGGCCTGACATTCGGCCTGTTGATCGTGATGATGCTGGCCATCGTCGTCGTGGGGCTGTTGCGCTTTGGTTCGGTGGCCGAGCTCAACACCCGCATCGTCGAGGAGGACTGGGTCAAGGCCGAGGCGGCCAACGTCATCAACGTGACCACGCGCGCCAATGCGCGCCGCACCATGGAGCTGGTGCTGGCCACCGATGCCGCGCAGCTCCAGGCCATCAGGGCGGACATCGGCGTCAACAAGAAGACGATTGACGACGCGCTCGCCTTGCTCGACCGCAAGGTCCACCTGCCCGAAGGCAAGGCCCTGCTCGCGCGGCTCAAGGAGCTGCGTGCCAAGTATGTGCAGTCATTCACACGCGTGGCCGAGCTGGTCGAGGCGGGCAACGGGGAGGGCGCGGTGGCCTTGCTCAAATCCGAGACGCTGCCCGCGCTGGACGCCTTGCAGGAGCCCATCAACGGACTGACGGCGCTGCAGCGCAAGCTGGCCGAAACCGATGGTCAGCAGGCGCTGGCCGATATTCGCGGTGCGCGCACCCTGATGCTGGCGCTGGGCACCGTGGCGCTGCTGCTGGGGGCCGTGCTGGCCTATGGCATCACCGTGTCCATCACCCGCCCGCTGCGCCGCGCGGTGGCCGTGGCGCAGAGCGTGGCCGGTGGCGACCTCAGCAGCCAGATCGAGGTGACGGGCCGGGACGAGACCGGCGAGCTGCTGCAGGCGCTGAGCGACATGAACAACAGCCTGGTGGCCATCGTGGCCGATGTGCGCCGGGGCTCCGAGGCCATCGCCACGGCCACCAGCCAGATCGCCGCGGGCAACATCGACCTGTCCTCGCGCACCGAGGAGCAGGCCAGCGCGCTGGAACAGACGGCCGCCTCGATGGAAGAGCTGGCCGATACTGTCAAGCAGAACTTCCAGCACGGCAAGCATGCCAACCACATCGCCGAATCGGCCTCGCAGGTGGCCGTGAAAGGCGGCGCCGTGGTGTCGCAGGTGGTGCAGACCATGGAGCAGATCAACACCTCGTCGCGCAAGATCGCGGACATCATTGGCGTGATCGACTCCATTGCGTTTCAGACCAACATCCTGGCGCTCAATGCCGCCGTCGAGGCCGCCCGCGCGGGTGAACAGGGCCGGGGCTTTGCCGTGGTGGCCAGCGAGGTGCGCAGCCTGGCCAGCCGCTCGGCCGAAGCCGCCAAGGAAATCAAGGGCCTGATCGACGCCTCGGTCCACAACGTCGCCGAGGGCTGCCAGCAGGTGGAGCGCGCGGGCAGCACCATGGACGAGATCGTCGTCAACGTGCGCCGGGTGACCGACATCATGGGCGAGATCACCCTGGCCAGCCAGGACCAGACCTCCGGCATCGACCAGATCAACCAGGCCATGGGCCAGATGGACCAGGTCACGCAGTCGAACGCGGCACTGGTCGAACAGGCCGCCGCCGCCGCGCAGTCCCTGGAGAGCCAGGCGCAGGGCCTGGTGCGCACCATCAGCGTGTTCAAGCTGGGCCAGCGCGGCGAACCGGCCCTGACCTACCAGGGCTGAACGCCCGCACGGAGAAAAGACAGTGGCTTATTTCGAATGGGCGGATGACATGGTGATCGACCAGGGGCCGATCGACCAGGACCATCAGACGCTGGTGCGCCAGGTCAACGAACTGCACACGGCCACGAGCGAAGGGCGGGGGCAGGACATCGTGGCCCGGCTGCTGGAAGAGCTGGTGCGCGACACCGTCGAACACATCCGGCGCGAAGAGCATTTCATGGAGACCATCGGCTACCCGCAACTGGCACAGCACAAGGCCGGGCATGACAACTTCGTGGCCGAACTGCGTGAACTGCAGGAGAAGTTTGCGGCAGGCAGCATCACCGTGGCGCCCCGGCTCTCGATGCTGCTGCGCGACTGGCTGTCGTTGCACATCCGGCGCTACGACAAGGACATCGCCGTCTTCCTGCGCAAGCAAAAGCGCGAAGCGGCGCGCACCCCCCGGTCTCGCGCCTGATTGCAGCGCCTACGGCGGCAGACAACGGGCGCGTTTCCACGCCAGCAGCCACCGCGCAAGGGCCGCCGCGCCGCGCCGGTGGCGTCCCCCTGCCCGCATGGCGCAGCCATGCGAGAGCGGGGGGAAGCGGCGCAGCCGCACAGGGTGGGTGTTCTCTACCTCGGCGCCAGAATCGCCATGGTGATGCGCGAGACGCAGGTGAGTTCGCCCGCGTCGTTCACCATGTCGATCTGCCACACCTGCGTGGTGCGGCCAATGTGCACGGCGCGCGCCGTGCCCGTCACCCAGCCGCTGCTGGCGGCGCGGATGTGGTTGGCGTTGATGTCCAGGCCCACGCCCCGGTGGCCTTCGGGGCAGGCGTAGAAGGCGCCGATCGAGCCCAGCGTTTCGGCCAGCACCACGCTCACGCCACCGTGCAGGATGCCGAAGGGCTGGCGTGTACGCTCGTCCACGGGCACGCGCCCGCGCAGGAAGTCGTCGCCCACCTCGGTGATCTCGATGCCCAGGTGGGTGGCGGCGGTGCGCTCGTTGGTCTGGTTGAGCAGTTCCAGGGAGATGGGTTTTTTCCAGATCGTCGGCATGGTGCGGGCTGTGTGCGGGCGCGGCCGGGCCGCGCGGGAGCGGCCATTATGGGCCGGGGGCAGCGCGGCCACCCGTCGCCGGCGTGACGGCGCCACAAGGCGAGGGCGTGTGTCAGGCGCGCATGCTGCCGGTCTGGACGAAGCGCTGGTGCCACGACAGTGCCTCGCCAAGAAGGTGCGGCGTGTGCTGGGGGCCCTGCCGCCGCGCGCGGTCGAAATAGTCCTGCAGCTGGGGGCGGAAGCCGGGGTGCGCGCAGCGGTCGATGATGACCTGTGCGCGCTGGCGCGGCGACAGGCCGCGCAGGTCGGCCAGGCCCTGTTCGGTGACGATGATCTGCGTGTCGTGCTCGGTGTGGTCCACGTGCGAGACCATGGGAACGATGCAGCTGATGGCGCCGTCCTTGGCCACCGAGGGCGTGACGAAGAACGACAGATAGCCGTTGCGCGCAAAGTCGCCCGAGCCGCCAATGCCATTCATCATGCCCGAGCCCATCAGGTGGGTCGAGTTGATGTTGCCGTAGATGTCGGCCTCGATCATCGAGTTCATCGCGATGATGCCCAGACGGCGCACCAGCTCGGGGTGGTTCGAAATTTCCTGCGGGCGCAGGATGATGCGTTCGCGGTAGTAGTCGATGTTGCGCTCGAAGTCTTCGCAGGCCTTGCGGCTGAGCGAGATCGCCGTCGCTGAGGCCTTGCTCATCTTGCCTGCGCGCAGCAGGTCCAGCATGCCGTCCTGCAGCACTTCGGTGAAGCCCAGCAGGTTCTCGAACGGTCCGTGCAGCAGGCCGGCCAGCACGGCGTTGGCGACGTTGCCCACGCCCGACTGAATGGGCAGCATTTCCTTCGGCAGGCGGCCCATCTTCATCTCGTGCGCCAGGAAGTCGATGATGTAGGCGGCGATCTTGTTCGAGTTCTCGTCGGGCGTGGCGAACACGTTGTCGCGGTCGCCCTTGTGGGTTTCCACCACGGCCACCACCTTGGCCGGATCCACGCGCAGGTAGGGCTGGCCGATGCGGTCGTCCGCGTGCGTCATGTTGATGGGTACGCGGCGCGGCGGAATGGCCGTGCCGTAGTAGATGTCGTGCATGCCCTCCATCCTGGGTGACGGCTTGGTGTTGACCTCCAGGATCACCTTGTCGGCAATCTCCAGCCAGGTCTTGTTGTTGCCCACCGCCGCGGAGGGGATGAGCAGGCCGTCGGCGGTCACGCCCAGCACCTCGACCACGGCAACGTGCATCGGGCCCAGAAAGCCGAACCAGGCGTGCTGCGCGACGTGCGACAGATGCATGTCGATGAAGTCGATGCCGCCCGCATTGATGGCTTTGCGCGCTGCCGGGTCGGTGTTGAACGGCAGGCGCTGGCCCAGGGCATCGGCCTCGGCCAGCGCGCCGTCGCATTCGGCGGCGGTGGATGCGCCGGTCCAGACGTTGATCTTGTAGGGCCTTCCGGCGGAATGCTCGGCCCTGGCATGGCTGGCGATGGCCTGGGGAACGGCCTTGGGATAGCCCGCGCCGGTAAAGCCGCTCATGCCGACGTTGGCCCCCGCGGGGATGAGCGCCGCGGCGGCCTTGGCCGACATGACACGTTCAAGAAAGGCTGGGTGGCGTACCCGATCGGCCAGGGACATGGGGGGAAACTCCGCAACGGTGGATGGGCGCTGGCGTGCCGGAGGCACGCCAGGCAAACCGGCGGATTTTAGCTGGGGCGGCTGGAAATATCAGGGTAAACCCTGATTTCCGGCCTCGATTTCAACCCTTGCGGTTGAGCAGTGCGTACAGCAGGATGGCGCCGAACGTGGCGGTACCGATGCCGCCGAGCGCAAAGTCACCGAACTTCAGCGTGAAGTCGCCCGTGCCCAGGATGAGCGTGATGGCGGCCACGATGAGGTTCTTGTTCTGCGAGAAGTCCACCTTGTTGTCCACCCAGATCTTGGCCCCGGCCACGGCGATCAGGCCGAACACCACGATGGACACGCCGCCCATCACCGGCAGCGGGATGGTCTGGATCACGGCGCCGAACTTGGGCGAAAAGCCCAGCAGCACGGCGATCAGCGCGGCCAGCAGGAACACGGCGGTGGAGTAGATCTTGGTCGCGGCCATCACGCCGATGTTCTCTGCGTAGGTGGTCACGCCCGTGCCGCCCGCGCCGCCGCTGACCATGGTGGCAATGCCGTCGCCAATGAAGGCCCGGCCCATGTACTTGTCCAGGTTCTGGCCGGTCATGGCCGTGACGGCCTTGATGTGGCCCAGGTTCTCGGCCACCAGGATGATGGCCACCGGTGCGATCAAGAGCATGGCCGGTCCGCTGAACACGGGCGCGGCGAAGCCGGGCAGGCCGAACCAGGGCGCGTTGGCCAGGGCCGTCAGATCCATGGGCTTGCCCATGCCCATGCCGTTGGTCAGCAGGGCGTAGATCAGGCTGGCCACGATCAGGCCCACCAGGATGAGCAGGCGCTGCACCATGCCGCGCGTGAGCACCGCCACCAGGCCCACGCAGACGAAGGTCACGGCCTGCATCCAGCTGTCGAAGTTGCCCGTGGCCATGTTCTTGATGGGAATGCCCGCCAGGTTCAGGCCGATCACCGCCACCACCGAGCCCGTGACCACGGGCGGCATGAAGCGCTCGATCCAGCCCGTGCCCGCCATCTGCACGATGGCGCCGATCACGGTGTAGAGCGCCCCGCAGGCGATGATGCCGCCCAGCGCCACGCCGATGTTGGCGTTCGGCCCCTTGCCTGCGTAGGCCGTGGCCGCGATCACCACGCCGATGAAGGCAAAGCTCGAACCCAGGTAGCTGGGCACCTTGCCGCCGGTGATGACGAAGAAGATCAGCGTGCCGATGCCGCTCATCAGAATGGCCAGGTTGGGGTCGAAGCCCATGAGGATGGGCGCGAGCACCGTGGCGCCAAACATGGCGATGACGTGCTGCACGCCCATCATGGCCGTCTGCGGCCAGGGCAGCCGCTCGTGCGGTCCGATCACCCCGCCCTGCGCCAGCACGTCGGCGCTCTTTTCCTGCCAGTCGAACATTCCCATGGTGATTCCCTCGATAAATTGGTGGCGGCGATGCTACGCGAAACAGGCCCGGGGCGGGGGCCGCCGCAGCGGCTACCATCGGTGCCGTTCCTGACTTTCCGGTGCGTTTGCATGTCAACCAGCCCCGCCATTGCCTGCCCCTCCTGCCGCCAGCCCATGGAGGCGCACCACTTCACCGCCCATTCGGGCCAGGCGCTGGAGCTCGACATCTGCTATGCCTGCCAGGGCCTGTGGCTGGACCAGTACGAGAACCTGCAGCTTCAGCCCGCCGCCGTGGTGGAGCTGTTCCGCCTGCTGCATGCGCACCGGGGCGACCCGCGCCAGCCGCTGCAGGACCGCATGGACTGCCCGCGCTGCAATCGCACGCTGGCGCAAGGCTTCGACCTGGTGCGCAGCGGGCGCTACATCACCTACCGCTGTGCCGCGCGCCATGGGCGCTTCAGCACCTTTGCCTCGTTCATGGTCGAGAAAGGCTTTGTGCGCCACATGACGCCGGTCGAGGTGCAGGACCTGGCCAAACGGGTCGGCGCCGTGTACTGCACGAGTTGCGGCGCCCCGGTGGACATCCGCAAGGACCACGCCTGCCCCTACTGCCGTGCCGCCTTTTCGCTGCTGGACCCGGACGCCGTGCGCAAGGCCCTGGACGGCTACGCCCGGCCCCAGGGCCAGGCCGCGCAGGCGCAGGCCACGGTGGACATTGCAGACGCCCTGATCACCGTCGAGCGCGACCGCAACCGCGCTGAACGCGAACGCCAGCAGAAAGGCCCCTTCGGCCTGCGCAAGACCGAGCAGGAGCTCACGGGCGACCTGCTGGCGGCCGGGGTGGAAATGGTCTGGAAAGTGCTCTTCCGGTAAGTACGGCGCGCCCGCCCCGGCCTGTGCTGTCTCCACCGCGACACGGCGGGCAAGACCGGAGTGCGGCCGCGTGCCGGGGGCGCTACGCTTGGCAACCATGCAAGCGCCCTATATTCCCCAAATCCGCCTCTACCAGGACTGGCTGCGCGAGCAGCGCGGCCTGCAGTTCGACAGCTACGACGCCCTCTGGCGCTGGTCCACCACCGACCTCGACGCCTTCTGGCAGAGCATCTGGGACTACTTTGCCGTCCAGTCGCCCACCCCGCACAGCGCCGTGCTGGCGCAGAACACCATGCCCGGCGCGCAGTGGTTCCCCGGCGCCCAGGTGAACTACGCGCGCCAGGTGCTGCGCCATGTGGACGCCGCGCACGCTGCGGGTTTTCCGGCCATCGTCAGCAGCAACGAGAAACGCCAGCACCGCGAAATGGGCTGGCCCGAGCTGCGCCGCCAGGTGGCCTCGCTGGCGCTGCACCTGCAGGCCCAGGGCGTGGAGCCGGGTGACCGCGTGGCCGCCTACCTGCCCAACGTGCCCGAGACCATCGTCGCCTTCCTGGCCACGGTGAGCATTGGCGCCGTGTGGAGCCTGTGCGCGCCCGACATGGGCACGAACGCCGTGCTCGACCGCTTCCGCCAGATCGAGCCCAGGGTGCTGATCGCCGTGGACGGCGTGGGCTATGGCGGGCGCGACCACGACCGCCTGGGCGTGCTCGCCGAGCTGCGTGCCCAGCTCCCGAGCGTGCAGCACACGCTGCTGCTGGGTAACCTGGATGCTACAGTTTCAGTAGCTGGTTGCGCAAGCTGGACGGTCGCTACAGGCCAAAATGACTATGAAACCGATGCGTTCGAGCCACTCTGGCTGCCGTTCGACCACCCGTTGTGGATCGTCTATTCCAGCGGCACCACCGGTCTGCCGAAGCCCATCGTGCACGGCCATGGTGGCATGGTGCTGGTGATGCTGCAACTGGGCGCGCTGCACAACGACATCGGCTGCAGCTACGCGCCCAACAGCTGGGGCGAGCGCTACCACTGGTACAGCTCCACGGGCTGGGTGATGTGGAACGCCCAGGTGGGTGGCCTGCTCGCGGGCACCACCTGCGTGATCTTCGACGGCAACCCCGGCGGCAGCAAGGAGCGCCCGGACTGGGCCTCGCTCTGGCGCTTCGCCTCCGAAACCGGCGTGACCTTCTTCGGCGCGGGCGCGGCCTTCTACGCCAACTGCATGAAGGCCGGTGTCACGCCCGCGCAGTGCGGCGACCTGTCGTACATCCGCGTGCTCGGCTCCACCGGCTCGCCGCTCAGCGCCGAGGTGCAGCAGTGGGGCACCGACTTCATGGCCCAGGCCGGCGTCGAGAACATCTGGTGGTGCAACATCTCCGGGGGCACCGACTTCGCGGGCGCCTTCATCGGCGGCAACCGCGAGCTGCCCCAGGCGCCCGGCAAGATGCAGTGCCGCATGCTCGGCGCCGCCGTCGAAGCCTGGGACGAGCAGGGCCGCCCGGTGCTGGACGCCGTGGGCGAGCTGGTCTGCACCCAGCCCATTCCGTCCATGCCGCTGTACCTCTGGGGCGACGACAGCGGCGCGCGCTATCTGGCGAGCTATTTCGACATGTACCCGGCGGGCCACGGCCGCAAGCCCGGGGGCGGCGATGGCCCGGCCGCCATGGGCGCCGTCTGGCGCCACGGCGACTGGATCCAGATCGGCACGGGCGAGGCGGCGGGCTGCGTCATCTACGGCCGCTCGGACGCCACCATCAACCGCCACGGCCTGCGCATGGGCACGAGCGAGGTCTACAGCGCGGTGGAGGCCCTGCCCGAGGTGCTCGACAGCCTGGTGGTGGACCTCGAATACCTGGGCCGCGAGAGCTACATGCCGCTGTTCGTCGTGCTGCGCCCCGGCCACGCGCTCGACGACGCGCTGCGCGCGCGCATCAACGCCGCCATCCGCACCGCGCTCAGCCCGCGCTTCGTGCCCGACGACATCTTCGCCGTCGCCGAGGTGCCACGCACCCTGAGCGGCAAGAAGCAGGAGCTGCCCATCAAGAAGCTGCTGCTGGGCCAGCCGCTAGAGAAGGTGGTCAACCAGGACGCCATGGCCAACCCGGGCTGCCTGGACTGGTATGTGGCATTCGCCGCGCGGCGCGCGCAGGCCGCCTGATTCCCCGGACCAACCCCCATGCCCGCGCTGGTACGATGGCCCGGTGGTGCGCCGACCGGGCGATGGGCTGCGCGCGCCCCCATCCCAACCAACCCGAGGAGTGAGAAGCGATGAGTGGTCAGACCAAGTTCCTGCTGCAAGAAAGCCAGATGCCCAAGGCCTGGTACAACCTCCAGGCCGACCTGCCCAAGCCCCTGCCGGCCGTGCTGCACCCCGGCACGCACCAGCCCGTGGGCCCGGACGATCTGGCGCCGCTGTTCCCCATGGAACTGATCCTGCAGGAAGTCAGCACCGAGCGCGAGATCGAAATCCCCGAGCCCGTGCGCGAGATCTACAAGCTCTGGCGCCCCGCGCCGCTGTTCCGCGCGCACCGGCTGGAAAAGGCCCTGGGCACGCCCGCCAAGATCTTCTACAAGTACGAGGGCGGCAGCCCCGCCGGCAGCCACAAGCCCAACACCGCGATTCCGCAGGCCTTCTACAACCAGCAGGCCGGCATCAAGCGCCTGACCACCGAGACCGGCGCGGGCCAGTGGGGCACCTCGCTGTCATTCGCGGGCTCGCTGTTCGATCTGGAAGTGCTGGTGTTCCAGGTGCGTGTGTCGTACGACCAGAAGCCCTACCGCCGCGCCGTGATGGAAACCTATGGCGCGCGCTGCCTGGCCTCGCCGTCGCAGGAGACGCAGTACGGCCGCAGCGTGCTCGCCGAGCGCCCCGACCACCCGGGCAGCCTGGGCATCGCCATCTCCGAAGCCGTGGAGCTGGCCGTGCAGCGTGACGACACCAAGTACGCGCTGGGCTCGGTGCTCAACCATGTGCTGCTGCACCAGACCATCATCGGCATCGAAGCCATGGAGCAGATGCAGATGGCCGACGCCTGGCCCGACGTGGTGGTGGGCTGCACGGGCGGCGGCTCCAACTTCGCGGGCATCGCCTTCCCGTTCATCGGCCACGGCCTGCGCGGCGGCCCCAAGCCGCGCATCGTGGCGGTGGAGCCCGCCGCCTGCCCCTCGCTCACGCGCGGCAAATACGCCTACGACTACGGCGACACCGGCCACATGACGCCGCTGACCAAGATGCACACGCTGGGCAGCACCTTCACGCCGCCGGGCTTCCATGCCGGCGGCCTGCGCTACCACGGCATGGCGCCGCTGGTCTCGCACGCCAAGGAGCTGGGCCTGATGGAAGCCGTGGCCTACACGCAGAACCAGTGCTTCGAGGCGGGCGTGCTGTTCGCGCGCAACGAAGGCATCGTGCCCGCCCCCGAGGCCAACCACGCCGTCAAGGGCGCCATCGAGGAAGCCCTGCGCTGCAAGCGCGAGGGCAAGAGCGAAACCATCCTGTTCAACCTCTGCGGCCACGGCCACTTCGACATGGTGGCCTACCAGAAGTACTTTGCCGGGGAGCTCAAGGAAGAGGCCTACGACGAGAAGGAACTGGCCATGGCGCTCTCCGGCCTGCCGAGCGTGGCCGAGCCCGCGTGAGCCAATAGTCCAAGGGGGCCGGGCCCCCTTGTGCTGCAAGCCGCTACCCGTCTGGGCTAGCGGCTTTGCTATTGATAGAGTAGCTTGTGGCGCTGATGGATAGGGCGCTAAAGGCTGTTTTGGTGCGTCTTATCCGCTAAGCCAGTTGGCGCTGTTCAAACGCGGTCGTGCGGTGGTCGCCCTTGAGCATGCGAGAGATATCGACCGCAGGCAGGGCCTTGGCGAAGTGCCAGCCCTGGTAGCTCTCGCAGTTGTTGCTGTGCAGGAACTCCAGTTGCGCGACTTCTTCGACGCCTTCCGCCACCACTGGCAGACCCAGGGTGTGGGCCATCCCGATCATGGCGCGCACCAGCAGCGCATCGTGGTGGTTGTGCATGACCTGGCGGATGAACTCGCGGTCGATCTTCAGGCGCGACACCGGCAGCTGGCGCAGGTAGGACAGCGATGAGTAGCCGGTCCCAAAATCGTCCAGCGCAATGCTCAAACCCAGGGCGCACAGTCTTTCGAAGACCTGGCGTGCCGTGTCGGGGTCGGCCATGGCTTCGGTCTCGGTGATCTCCAGTTCAATCAGCTCAGCGCGCGTGCCGTACTGGGTGAGCAATTGTTGCAGCCTTGCCGGGAGCTGCGCCTGGCGAAATTGCTGGGCCGACAGGTTGACCGAAACGCGCACCGGTGTTCCGTGGGCGGCCCATTCGGCCGCCTGGCGACAAGCGGTCTCCAGCGCCCAGTCGCCCAGCGCGTGGATCAGTCCGGTGGACACGGCGACGGGAATGAAACGATCGGGCGACACGTTCCCCAGCTCGGCATCGTGCCAGCGCAGCAGCGCCTCCACGCCCACGATCGCTCCGGAGTTCACATCCACCTGGGGCTGGTAGTGCAATTCGAGGGCCTGTGTTTCGACGGCACGCTTGAGCCTGTCGTGAATCTGGCTGCGCTCGCCCAGGGCTTCGCTCATTTCGGTCCGGTACACGGCCTGCATGCCCCGTCCTTGGGCCTTGGCCGCATACATGGCCATGTCCGCAAAGCGCATCAGCGTTCCCGAATCCTGTGCATCGTCAGGGAAGGCTGCAATGCCGATGCTGGCGCTCAGGCTGACTTCCACCATCTTGATCTGGCAGCGCTCCGACAGGCTGCGCTGCAGCTTCTGTGCGATCTGGAGCACGTGGTCCACAGAGGGCACGTCGGGCAGCAGCACCGTGAACTCGTCACCGCCCAGCCGGGCAATCACATCGCCCGTGCGCAAACTGCTGCGCAGCCTGCGCGCCATCTCGACCAGCACCTGGTCGCCCGCCGCATGACCGTGGGAGTCGTTGACGTCCTTGAACTCGTCGAGGTCGAGCAGCAAAAGTGCCATCCTCTGGCCACTGCGCCGTGCCCGCTGGATGCCGTGCTCGAAATGCTGCATGAACATCCACCGGTTTGCCAGCCCGGTGAGCCCGTCGTGCGTGGCCTGATAGTGCAGGTCTTCCTGCAGGCGCTTCATCTCGGTCATGTCGCGCACGTACACCACCGCCGTCGGGCGGTCGTCCATGGTGCAGTGCCCCAGCGCGATGTCGATCGGCACCGACTGGCCATCCTTGCGCAGCAGCTGCAACTGACGGACCATGCCCATGGGCCGCGAGACCGGGTGCAGAAAAAAGCTTTGGACCAGATGGTCGTGCTTGCTTCGCATGTGCTGGGGCAGAAACATGCTGACCGATTGGCCTGTCAGTTCTTCGGGACAGTAGCCGGTCAACAATTCGGTGGCCGGATTGACTTTGAGGATGGTGCCGGTGTCATCCACGATCAGGATGCCATCCGGCGCGGCGTCCAGTGCCGCCATTGCAAGAGCTTGCTCGTTGGAGGTTGGCCGCATCTCACACCCTGCGCTGGAATACTGCCAGCGGGCCGTCTTTCGACACCATGCCTGCCGTGCTCCCTAGCCACCATGCCGCCAACTCCAGACGCATGCACCTGGAAAACGGCACGAAGCGCCAGCGTGTGGACCCGCTGATCAGGCGCTTGCGCAACACTTTGTCCGAGGCATTCTGCAGCTCGGTGACGGAGAGATTTTTCATTGCATGGTGGGTCAATCGGTACGGGTAAACACACCCTACCAAAAAACCATGATTAGGACATTGTTTTTATTGCCGCCCACCCGGGCGGGGGAAAGCCTTACGGACTCGTGCATTCGACAGCCAACCGCCGCCTTCGGCAGGGCGTGCCCCGGGGTGCTTGTCCCCATCCAGTGGGAACGGGGCAGGGGGGCGACTGTCGTGCAGGCACTGTTCCTCCACTGGCGCGGCACTGCGCTGGTCCGGCCCATGCGAAAGACAGAGGCACCCCTTGGCATGCGATGCACGCCAGAGGGGCGTAAAGCTCAAACCACCGCAGGCTTGCGGTTCACCAGCACGATGCCCGCCGCCACCAGCGCCAGCGCCGCCAGCAGCCCGGGCGTGACGGGTTCGCCCAGCCATCCGGCCCCGGCCAGCAACGCGAACACCGGCGTGAGGAAGACGAACACCGAGATTTTCGTCGCCGGGTAGTGCGCCAGCATCCACATCCAGGCCAGGTAGCTGGCAAAGGCGCCCAGCAGCGCCTGCACCAGCAGCGAGGCCGTGGCGAAGGCGCTGAAGTCGAAGCTCCAGCGCTCGCCCAGTGCCAGCGACAGCAGCGGCAGCACCGCCGTGCTCACCGCCACCTGGTACAGCAACTGCTTGGCCGGGGCCACATGGCCCAGCGGCGTGGTGCGGATGACCACCGTGGTCAGCGCCCACAGCAGGCCGGCCAGCAGGCCCAGCGCGTCGCCCAGCCAGGCCAGCGGCAGGGCGGCATTGGCCGGGCCAAACAGCCCGTCGCCCATGGCCAGGCCCACGCCGGTGAAGGCCCCCGCCAGGCCCAGCCATTGCCAGCCGCGCAGCCCCTCGCCGGGCACGAAGCGCGGCAGCAGCAGCGCCACCCAGAACGGCGCGCAGTACAGGAACACCGTCAGCCGCGAGGCCGTGGTGTACTGCAGGCCCACATAGATACAGGCGAACTCGCCTGCGAACAGCGCCCCCGCCAACAGCCCCGCTCCCACCGCGCCGCGCGGCTCGCCCGCACTGCCCAGGCGCACGCCGCGCCACGCGCACCAAGCCGCCACCGCCGCCGTCGCCATGGCAAAGCGCACGAAGGCCTGAAACACCGGCGCCACCTCGGCCACCGTGGCCTTGACCAGCACCTGCTGCGCCCCCCAGAACATGCAGCAGCCCAGCAACAGGGAAATGGCCAGGGTGTCGAGGTGAGGTTTGCGGGTGGTCGTGGGCATGGCCCATTATCGGAGGGGCTTTCACAAGCCGTGCAGTCTCTACTGGCCGCACGGACTTGACCCATGGCAAGCGAGCGTGACTTGCCAACAACGTAACCACCATCCTGAATGTGTAGTTATTTGTATTTTGTGTATCTGCCAAGGGTGCTTGTCCTCGCTCATTCATCGTCTGAATAAGGTGTTTTGCAAGATGCATTTGAAGCAATTTGATGCAAATGAGCCTCGCCCGTTGGACATGGCACAAGGCGGTGTTGCTGCTGCCCGATAGCATGAATCAATCAAAAAGTAACCTGGGCAGGGGAGCGGATGCAACAAGGCATGGGGGTAGGCGCGTGCGCCATCGATCAGGAGCATGAGCCAACCGATACGCAGGAGCGATCCACGCAGCGGTTTTCGGCGCTCGCCGCCTTGTGCGTCATTGCCCGTTTTCACCAGGTCGCGGCAGACCCGGCCACGCTCGCCCACCAGTTAGGGTTGCCACCCAGCGAATCCGCGAGCACACAGGACCTATTGCGGGGCGCCAAGCACCTGGGGCTCCAGGCCAAACTCTCCCGCACAAGCATTGAGCGCTTGTCTTTGAGCCCTCTGCCAGCGCTGGCGCTGCTGCATGATGGGGCAGATGGCAAGCGTGCGGTCGTTCTTGCCCAGTGCGACGGTCAGCGCGTGCTGCTGCAAGACCCTTCGATGGCTGGAGCGGGGGGCCGTCCCGTCATCGAGTCCCTGGAGGCCTTTGCCGGCCAGTGGACCGGGGAACTGATCCTCATCACCAGCCGCGCCAGCCTGGCGGGCGAGCTGGCCAAGTTCGACTTCTCCTGGTTCATCCCCAGCCTCGTCAAGCACCGCAAGCTGCTGGGCGAGGTGCTGCTGATTTCCTTCATGCTGCAGCTCTTTGCGTTGGTCAGCCCGTTGTTCTTCCAGGTCGTGATGGACAAGGTGCTGGTGCACCGAGGCGTCACCACGCTCGATGTGCTGGTCATCGGCCTGGTCGTGGTGGTGGTGTTCGAGAGCGTGCTCAACGCCTTGCGCACCTACGTCTTCAGCCACACCACCAGCCGCATCGACGTGGAACTGGGCGCCCGGCTGTTCCGCCACCTGGTGCAACTGCCCCTGGCCTACTTCCAGGCCCGGCGCGTGGGCGACTCGGTGGCGCGCGTGCGCGAGCTGGAGAACATCCGCAGCTTTCTCACCGGCAACGCCCTCACCGTGGTGCTCGATGTGCTGTTCTCGGTGATCTTCATCGGCGTGATGCTGTTCTACAGCGTGCCGCTCACCCTCATCGTGCTGGTCAGCCTGCCGCTGTACTTTGGCCTGAGCCTGGCCGTGGTGCCCATTTTGCGCAGGCGCCTCGACCACAAGTTTGCGCGGGGCGCCGAGAACCAGGCCATGCTGGTGGAAACCGTCACCGGCATCCAGACCGTCAAGGCCAGCGCGCTGGAACCCTCGTTCGCCCGCCGCTGGGACAACCAATTGGCCGCCTACGTCAGCGCCAGCTTCAAGACGCAGAACCTCGCCAGTTGGGCACACGAAGGCGTCAACCTCATCGGCAAGCTGGTGAACGCCGCCACCCTGTGGTACGGCGCCCACCTGGTCATGGGCAACGAGCTCACCGTCGGCCAGTTTGTTGCCTTCAACATGTTTGCCCAGCGCGTGGCCCAGCCCATCATGCGCATGGCCCAGCTGTGGACCGACTTCCAGCAAACCGGCATCTCCATGGCCCGCCTGGGCGACATCCTCAACACCCGCACTGAAGTGCCCCCCAGCAGCGCCGCCCAACTGCCTCCCATCCAAGGCCGCATCACGCTGGACGCCATCCACTTCCGCTACCGGCCCGAGGCACCCACGGTGCTGGGCGGCGTCAGCCTCGACGTGCGCCCCGGTGAAATCATCGGCATCGTGGGCCGCTCGGGCTCCGGCAAAAGCACCCTCACCAAACTGGTCCAGCGCCTGTACACCCCCGAGCAGGGCCGCATCCTGGTGGACGGCATCGACATCAGCCTCATCGACGCCGCCCAGCTGCGCCGCCAGGTGGGAGTGGTGCTGCAGGAGAACCTGCTGTTCAACCGCAGCGTGCGCGAGAACATCGCCATTGCCGACCCCGCCGCCCCCATCGAGGCCGTGGTCCGCGCCGCCCAGCTGGCGGGCGCGCACGACTTCATCAGTGAACTGCCCGAAGGCTACGACACCCTGGTGGGCGAGCAAGGCGGCAGCCTCTCGGGTGGGCAGCGCCAGCGCATCGCCATTGCGCGCGCCCTGTTCACCGACCCGCGCATCCTCATCCTCGACGAAGCCACGAGCGCGCTGGACTACGAGTCTGAGGCCATCATCCAGCGCAACATGGCCCATATTTGCCAAGGCCGCACCGTGCTCATCATTGCCCACCGCCTCTCGGCCGTGCGCCATGCCCACCGCATCATCGTCATGGACAAAGGCCGCATTGTGGAAGCGGGGCCGCACGACGCATTGATCCAAAAGCAGCAAGGCCTGTACGCACACCTGTGGCGCATGCAGGACGGCAGCAAGGCCGCGCCCCAAAGGCCTGCCGAAGCCCCCCTGGCGCAAGAAGTGGCGGCATGAGCGGCACGGTGCAAGCGGCAGTGCCCCGCCACCCCGCCATCGAACTGCTGGCCCGCTACCGCGCAATCTTCCAGGCCGCATGGCGGCACCGTGCCGAACTGGCGGGGCCCGCCCGCCTGGCCGACGAGCAGGCCTTCCTGCCCGCCGCCCTGAGCCTGCAGGAAACCCCCGTGCACCCCGCGCCCCGGCGCATTGCCTGCGTGCTCATGGCCTTGTTCACCATTGCCGTGGCCTGGGCCTGTCTGGGCCAGATCGACATCGTGGCCGTGGCGCCCGGCCGCATCATCGTGAGCGACCGCACCAAGGTCGTGCAGCCCCTGGAGCGCAGCGTGGTCCAGCGCATCCTCGTCAAAGACGGAGACCATGTCGAGGCTGGCCAGACCCTGGTGGAACTGGACCCCACGGACGCCCGGGCCGACAAAGCCAGCCTGAAAGAGGCCGCCAAAGCCGCGCAGTCCGAATGGCTGCGCAGCCGGGTGCTGTTGCAAATGCTATCAAAATCAGAGCTGTCAGCGCAGATTATACAAGCGCAAACAGCCAAAAACACCCTTAATCAGGAAGCCCCCGCCACCTGGAACCCCAAGGACAAAGCCGAAGCCCAGGCCCAACTCGCTGCCGAGTGGAGCGACATCACCGCCCGCCTGGCCAAACTGTCGGCCGAACACCAGCGCCGCCAGGCCGAGGCCGCCACCGTGCGCGCCATGATCGCCAAGCTCGACGCCACGCTGCCCATCGCCCGCCAGCGCGAGCAGGACTTCCAGGCCCTCACCGCCCAAGGCTTCATGTCCGGCCACGCCAACCAGGACCGCACCCGTGAACGCATCGAGTTGGAGCGCGACCTGGCCACCCAGCAAGCCCGCCTGCAAGAAGCCCAGGCCGCCTTGCGCGAAGCCGAACACACCCGCAGCGCCTACCTGGCCGAAACCCAAAGAACCCTGAGCGAGCGCCAGGCCCAGGCCGACCTCAAGCGCCACCAGAGCGGCCAGGAACTCACCAAGGCCACCCAGCGCGAGCAACTCGCCACCCTCACCGCCCCGGTATCAGGCACCGTGCAGCAACTGGCCCTGCACACCGAAGGCGGCGTGGTCACCGAAGCCCAGGCCCTGATGGTCATCGTGCCCGATGCCGCCAGCGTCAGCGCCGAGGTCACGCTGGAGAACAAGGACATCGGGTTTGTGGCGCCGGGGCAAGACGTGGCGATCAAGCTGGAGACGTTTCCGTTCACGCGCTATGGCACGGTGAAAGCCAGCGTGGACAAGGTCACGCAGGACGCGGTGAATGACGAGAAGCGCGGGGCGATCTTCCCGGCCATGTTGAAACTCAACCAGACCACGATTGATGTGGACGGTAAACACATCAAGCTGGCGCCGGGGATGAATATCACGGCGGAGATCAAGACGGGGAAGCGCAGAGTGATTGATTACCTGCTCAGCCCGATTCAGAGGGCGGGGGGCGAGAGTTTGAGGGAGCGGTGATTAGTTTATGGGGGGCTTTTTGCTGGAGATGATCTGTATGAATCGTCGCCCGTGTGCAGTTCTATTCAGATGGTGGGGTAAGAATTTGATGGATAGCGCTTGAGTTTTAGTTGAAAGCAAAAGTGATAATTGAAAATAAACACAAATGAAACCGGAATGTAAAGGCGTTTGATGATGGCTAATAAAAAATCGCTCTGGAAAATAATGCTAATTATGGTATGTTTGGGTTCTTATGTTGTTTCTGTGTATTATAGCTTTCATTACGACAAGGCAATATATTGGTGGATTAGATTGATCTTTCACGAATATATCGCCAACTTATTGACGGTAATTTTTTTGGTTCGTGCTTGGCCGTTGATATTTGTGATTCCAATTGTTTTTCTTTGTCGAGGTTTTGGTGAAAAAATAATTATTTCAATGTTGTTTAATGCAATTACGGCAGGGCTGGCAGTTGCGGCAAGCAATGTAGTGAATTTATCCGCAGGTGGGCAGGAGATAAATTTATTAACCATGATATTGGGTTTTTTGCTGACGTTTATCGTCGGTGGGGTCTTTCTTGTGATGTTTATATTTGCTGAATTATTGATAAAAAGGGGAATGTCGTGCCGTATATAACAATATATGTGGCTCCAGCTGGCTCGCCATTGGCTGAAGGAGGTTCTTCATTGGTGGGTCATATGTACTTTACATTAACTGACGATAGAGGGGTTGTTTATTCATATGGCTTCGCTCCGAGGGTGCACGGCGAAGCGTTCGGTGATGGAAGAATTTACACGAATGATCGCGAAAACTATCTTGAGACAAGTTATTCTCGGGAGTTTATAATATCTGATAGTCAGTTTGAAAAAATTCTAGCATGGTCTGAGTTGAATAAGATATCAAGTGGATATGGCCAATACTCCGGGTTGGGTAATAATTGCATAACATTTACATACGATGCTATGAAGGCTGGTGGAATTCATGATTACTTCACGGTTATGTATCATGATTGGTGGCCGACATGGAATAGCGACAATGTGGATGATATATACAATGCTTACATGCGGCGACCGGAGTTCAATAGGGAGTTTCGGCTTGGCGATAAAGAAAATACAGATATTATTGATGAATTCATAAATGATGTTTATTTACGCGCTCGTCGATGGCTTCCGCCCCGTGACCCTCTGGTTCTTGACCTCGATGGCGACGGCATAGAAACCGTAGGCATCACAGGCGCCACCCCCATCCTCTTCGACCACGACGCCGACGGCACCCGCACCGGCACCGGCTGGATCAAACCCGACGACGGCCTGCTGGTGCTGGACCGCAATGGCAATGGCACCATCGACTCTGGCCGTGAACTCTTTGGCGATGAAACCCTCCTGCCCAACAGCAACAAGGCCGCCAATGGTTACGCTGCCCTGGCACAGTACGACGCCAACGGCGATGGGCGGATCAGCAGCGCCGATGCGGTGTATGCCGAACTGCGCGTGTGGCAGGACGCCAACCAGGATGGCATCAGCCAGGCCAGCGAGCTGCGCACCCTGGCCGACGTGGGCATTGCCAGCGTGGGCGTGCAGGGCACGCAAAGCAATGTGAACCTGGGCAACGGCAACACCATGCCCCTGCAAGGCAGCTTCACCCGCACCGATGGCAGTGCGGGCACCAGCGGCGTGGCCGAACTGTCGGGCAGCCTGCTGCTGGCCAGCAACGGCTTCTACCGCGAATTCACGGACGACCCCACCCCCACCGAAGCGGCCAAGGCCCTGCCCCAGATGGCGGGCAGCGGCTGGGTGCGCGACCTGCGCGAGGCCATGAGCGGCGCGGATGGCGCGGGTGCCGGCCTGCAGAGCCAGGTGGAGGCGTTTGCCGCAGCCAAGACGCGGGACGCGCAAATGGCCCTGCTGGACGGCCTGCTGGCCGAATGGGCCAAGAGCTCGGGCAAGATGCTCAATGAGGTCTGGGTTTACAAGCTGAACCAGGACGCGGCGGGCCGCTACACGACCGGCCTGCCCAGCCCGGAACTGGACCCGCGCCGGGTCTACATCAAGCTCAACCCAGACGGAATGGTCCGCCCGGTGGGGGGCGTTGGCACGGGTTCGGGCGGTGGCGGGGCCAGCTCGGGTGGTGGTGGCGGCGGTGGGGGCAATGCGTCAACGATTGTGGAAATGGAGCTGACGCCGGAGGGCGAGGAATTGTTCCGCCGGTTGAACGTGCTGGAAGTTTTCAATGGCCTGCGCTTCATCGACATTCCGCCCAGCACGAACGATGGCCTGCCCCAGGGCGCCACGGCCCCAGACTCCGGGAGCGGGGGCGGCGGAGCGGCGCCCAGCGTGATCCACATCCCGGGGCGCCTCTCCACCAATCAGATTGATTTCCTCAACCAGAGCTACGACGCCTTGCGCGAGAGTGTCTACAGCGCGCTGGTGGTGCAGACCCGGTTGCGGGGCTATCTGGACACGATTGCACTGCGCGTGGATGAGACAGGCATTCATTTCGATACGGCCCCATTGGCCGCGGCGCTGGACCAGGCCAAGGCAGCCGATGCGCGCAATGCCGTGGTGGACCTCATTGAACTCAACAGGTACATGCAACCGATCTTGCAGGCCGTGGGTTTCGATGGCGTGACCAGGCTGCGCCAGGATATTGCGGCACTGCCCGGGGGCACGGCGACGAGTGACTTGCTCGCGGAACTCAATGTGTACCTTACGGGGACGGCAGGCTCGGCGGGTGCGGACATCTACCTGGGCGATGCGGCCGATGTCAATTACCGGGGCGGTGGCGGCGATGACATTCTGAGCGGCGGTGGCGGCATCGACTATCTTTTCGGGGAGGCTGGGAACGACACCCTGCTGGGCGATGAAGGCAATGACTACCTGTACGGCGGTGCTGGTAACGACATACTGCACGGAGGCGCGGGCAACGATGTGCTGCTGGGCGAGGGCGGGAACGACACCTACCTGTTCGGCCGGGGCGATGGGCAGGACACCATCAACTACGACAACGTTGCATCGGGCGACAAGCACAACGTGCTGCGGTTCAAGGCGGGCGTGAGCGCCAGCGATGTGGTGGTGAAGCAGGAGGGCTCGGCGCTGGTCCTGTCCATCCAGGGCACCACCGACAAGCTGACCATCAGCCACTTCTTCTACGGCAACACCCCGCTGAACGACTGGAACCCGATCCAGGAGGTGGTGTTTGCTGATGGCACGTCCTGGAACATGGATGCGCTGGTGGCCAAGGCAACCAGCGGAACCGAAGGGGCCGACACCCTGACGGGCAGCGATGGTGTGGACAACCTGGACGGGTTGGGTGGCAACGACCAGATCTCCGGTGGCAAGGGTGATGACACCTTGGCCGGCGGGAGTGGCAATGACTACCTGTACGGGCAGGATGGGAACGACACTCTGCTGGGCGGAGCCGATGTGGACTACCTGTACGGCGGTGCCGGGAACGACACGCTGGACGGAGGCGCAGGAGATGACAACCTGAACGGTGAGGCGGATAACGACACCCTTCAGGGGGGCACCGGCAACGACACGATCAACGGCGGCCTGGGCAACAACACCTATGTGTTTGGCCGGGGCGATGGCCAGGACACCATCGACGGCCCATCGAACAGCGCGGTGGGCAAGCGCAATGTGCTGCAGTTCAAGGCAGGGGTGAATGCCTCCGACCTGGTGCTGAGCCAGAGCGGCACCTCGCTGGTGATCGGAATTGCGGGCACCACGGACAAGGTCACGGTCCAGTGGTTCACGTACCAGGACGACCCTGGCAACAGCTGGAACCCGCTGCAGGAAATCCAGTTCGCCGATGGCACGGTGTGGAACCTGGCGGAGATCACGCGCCGCCTGTATGCCGCAGGCGATGGTGACGACACTCTGACGGCAAGCCCTCTGCCGGACACCATTAGTGGCGGTAAAGGCAACGACAAGCTCTATGGCCGTGCCGGCGACGACATCCTCAACGGAGATGAAGGCAACGACATCCTGTACGGGGAGGATGGCAACGACACCCTCAGCGGAGGCGCAGGCAGCGACACCTTGAACGGTGACGCAGGCAACGACGTGCTGGACGGGGGCGCAGGCAACGACACGCTCAATGGCGGCCTGGGCAACAACACCTATGTGTTCGGCCGGGGCGATGGCCAGGACACCATCGACGGCCCATCGAACAACGCGGTGGGCAAGCGCAATGTGCTGCAGTTCAAGGCGGGGGTGAATGCCTCCGACCTGGTGCTGAGCCAGAGCGGCACCTCGCTGGTGATCGGGATCGCGGGCACCACGGACAAGGTCACGGTCCAGTGGTTCACGTACCAGAACAGCACGGCCAACAGCTGGAACCCGCTGCAGGAGATCCATTTTGCCGATGGCACGGTATGGAATCTGGCGAAGATTCAGGAGCAACTGCTCGCGCAGCCCAAGTTCCAGATGCTGGACGGAACGGCAGAAAGCGCTGCTGGGCCAGTGGCGGGAGGCGCGGATTGGACGACTTTCTCCGCCGGCACGAGGCCATTTGAGCTTGAAGATGCCGCGATATACGGCCAAAACAAGCCTTTGGTTTGGGATGCATTCAATGGGCATCTGAAACCCAGCCTGCTGGTGGGGGCGGATGCTCAATGGGACAGCTTGAGCCCACACTTGGGCATGCCGCCGGAGGCCGCTGTGCAATGGGAAGCCTCGGATGGCTATGCCCGGCAGCTCATGGAGGCCATGGCGGCGTTTTCAGCGCCGCCGATGGGGCAAGCCGGTCACTTTGCGGGGGCCTATCCGCAGCCATTGGGTCCCATGCTGGGGGTCTATGGGCAGTAATGCCGTGGGTTACTCCGGTGGGGCCGCCAGTGCCACGTGCAGCCACGCCGTGATGTCTTCCCGTGGCAGCGGGCGGCTGAACAGGTAGCCCTGGCACATGTCGCAGGCGAGGCTGGCCAGAAAGTCGCGCTGGCCCTCGGTTTCAACGCCCTCGGCCACCACGGCCAGGCCCAGGTGGTGCGCCAGGCTGATGGTGGCGGTGCAGATGGCGGCGTCGTTGGGGTTGGTTTCCAGGTCGCGCACGAAGGTGCGGTCGAGCTTGAGGTAGTCCAGCGGCAGCCGCTGCAGGTAGGCGAGCGACGAGTAGCCGGTGCCGAAGTCGTCCATGGCCAGGCGCACGCCCAGGGCGCGGATCTGCTCCAGCCGCTGCACGCTGGCCAGCGGGTCCTGCATGGCGACCGACTCGGTCACCTCCAGGGTCAGCGCACCGGCGGGCAGCGCGTGGGCCTTCAGCACCTGGGCGATCTGCGCGGGCAGTTGCGGGTTGCGCAGCTGCACGGCACTGAGGTTGACCGACAGGGTCAGGTGGCTCAGCCCCTGCCGGTGCCATCCGGCCAGGGCGGCGCAGGCGGTGTGCAGCACCCACTCGCCCATCTGGTTGATCAGGCCCAGCTCTTCGGCCAGGGGGATGAAGTCCAGGGGAGGCACCCACTGGCCCTCGGAGCGTTCCCAGCGGATCAGGGCCTCCAGGCCCAGCACCTGGCCGCTGCGGCAGTCGAGTTGGGGCTGGTAGTGCACGTCGAAGGCCTGCTGCGCCACGGCCTGCTTGAGTGCGCGCTCCAGGCTTGCGCGCCGGGCGGCCACCTCCATCATGGTCGCGTCGAAGCAGCGGTACACCCCTTTGCCCATGCTCTTGGCCTGGTACATGGCGATGTCGGCGCTCTGCATCAGGCTGCCCCGGTCCTGGCCGTCCTGCGGAAAAAAGCAGATACCGATGGAGGTGGAGGCGTGCAGCCTGTGCCCCGACAGTTCGAGGGGCTGCGCCAGCTGGTCCAGCAGCTTGGAGGCGACGCGCAGGGCGTGCTCGGGCTGGCGCACCTCGGGCAGCACCACCACGAACTCGTCGCCCCCGAGGCGCGCCACGATGTCGTTCTCGCGCACGGTTTCGCGCAGGCGCTGCGCCGTGATGCGCAGGAACTCGTCGCCCATGGCGTGGCCCAGGCTGTCGTTGATGCCCTTGAAGTTGTCCATGTCGAGGAACAGCACGGCCAGCCGCCGACCGTGGCGCCGGGCGTCGGCCACGAGCTGGTCCAGGCGGGCTTCGAGCGTGTAGCGGTTGGCCAGGCCGGTGAGGGTGTCGTGGTGCGCCAGGCGCTCGATGGCCTGCGCGGCGTGGCGCTGCTCGGTCACGTCGGAGTAGATGGTGACGAAGCCGCCGTGCGGAATCGGCGCACCCACCAGGTCGATCACCACGCCGTTGGGCCGCACGCGCTCCATGCGGTGGTGCGTGGGGTGCAGGGCCTTGGCCGTGAGTTCGGCAACGAAGCGTTCCACGTCCACCGCGCCGTATTCACCGCGCTCGGCATTGAAGCGGGCCAGCTCGGAGAAATGCGGCCGCTGGTCCACCAGTTCGCGGGTGAAGCCCAGCAGGCGGATGGCCTCGTCGTTCATCAGCACCAGGTGCAGGTTCTTGTCGAAAATGCTCACGCCGCAGGGAAGGTTGTCGGCCAGGGTCTGCAGCAGTTCGTTTTTTTCGGCCAGCGCGGCCTCGCGGGCCTTGTTTTCGGTGATGTCGGTGTAGCTGGTGACAAAGCCCACGATGCGCCCGTCGGCCTGCATGGGCTGGCCCTCGACCAGGTGCGTGCGGCCCGTGGGCCGGGTGCGCTCCAGGCGGTGGGGCTCGAAGCGCAGGGCCCATTCACGGCGTTGCTGCACATAGGCCTCGGGGTTGCCCGGGCCGAATTCGCCGCGCTGGGCCGGGTAACGGATCAGATCCTCGAACGGCACGTCGGGGTAGACCCCTTCCGGGGGCAGTCCGAGCACGTCCAGCAGCTTGTCGTTCCAGCACTTGAGGCGCAACTGTTCGTCGAACACCGAAATGCCTTGCGGCAGGTGGGCCAGCACGCTGTGCAGGTACAGCGCCTGGTCGTGCATGGCCGTGGCGTTGCGCTCGCGCTCGGTGATGTCGGCGTAGATGCTGACGAAACCGCCCCCGGGCAGCGGCGCGCCGATGACCTCGATCATTGCGCCCCCCGGGCGCTGCCGCACGAAACGGTGGGCCTCGCGCTTGCGCGCCAGGTCCATGCGCTGGCGCGTCAGTTCATGCGGGTCGCCGGGGCCGTATTCGCCCCGGCAGGCATTGAAGTACAGCAGATCCTCCAGCGAAGGCATCTGGTCGGTGAACAGCGACAGCGGAAACTCCAGCATCGCCACCGTCAGGTGGTTGATGGCCAGGAGCCGCAGATCGGGATCGAACAGCGCAACGCCCACGGGGACATGTTCCAGCATGTCCCGGAACAGCCGGAGCTCGTCCCGAGGATCCAGGGCGCTGAAGAATGGCGTGTGCGGGGTCAAGGTCTCCTCCTGATGGACGGACGGCTCCCGCGGGGGTGAAAACGGTCGTCTGTGCACCAAGCTTTCGTGTCTGCCATGGTGACAGAAATGCCCTGCCGCCGCGCCCTGGGGTTTGCCCCATGTGCCCGGGGCGCCGGGTGGCAGGGCATGGGGGGCCGGTGCCTGACGGCTGGTTACCTGGCGCACCCCGGGGAAACGGGGCGGCACGGTACACTTCGCGGCTTCGGGGCAGCGTTCCCCACGTTTCTTTTTCACCTCCCCCCACCCCTCCATGGCCGTTGAAACGGCGGGCCACGCCCGCACCAGCTTTGACCTCAAGAGCGCCTCGCTGCCGGTGGTGGCCGTGGTGCTCAAGTCCACCGACGCCGCCGTGCTCGCGGCCGATCTGGCCGAGCACCTGGCAGGCAATGCGGACTTTTTCGACAACGACCCCGTGCTGATCGACCTTGCGCCCGTGCGCGAGGCGCAGGCGCCGATCGACTTTGCCGCTGTCACCGCGCTGCTGCGCCAGCACCGCACGCGGCCCGTGGCCGTGCGCGGCGGCAGCCCGGCGCAGATGGAAGCGGCGCACGCTGCGGGACTGGTGGCCGCGCCCGAGGCACCGCACGCGCGCGCCGAGGGGCACGCCCAGGGTGCGCGCGAGGGGGTGCGTGAGGTCGAGGTGGTGCGCGAGGTGCCGGTGGCCGGTCCGGCCGCCGTCATCGTGGACAAGCCGCTGCGTTCGGGCCAGCAGGTCTATGCGCGGGGTTCCGACCTGATCGTCATGGCCATGGTCAGCTTTGGCGCCGAGGTCATCGCCGACGGCAACATCCACGTCTATGCGCCGCTGCGCGGCCGCGCCATCGCCGGTGCGCGCGGCAACATGGACGCCCGCATTTTCTGCACCTGCATGGAGCCGCAGCTCGTCTCCATCGCAGGCATCTACCGCACCACCGAGACCGAACTGCCCGACAGCGTGCGCGGCAAGCCGGCCCAGGTGCGGCTCGATGGCGAAAAGCTCCTCATCGAGCCGCTCGCCTGACCCTCTCCCTATCAACCCACTGAGAAACAGCATCACATGGCCAAAATCGTCGTCGTGACCTCCGGCAAGGGTGGCGTGGGCAAGACCACCACCAGTGCCAGCTTCGCCACCGGCCTCGCTCTGCGCGGCCACAAGACCGCCGTGATCGACTTTGACGTCGGCCTGCGCAACCTCGACCTCATCATGGGCTGCGAGCGCCGCGTGGTGTACGACCTCATCAACGTGATCCATGGCGAGGCCAACCTGAACCAGGCCCTCATCAAGGACAAGCAGTGCGACAACCTGTTCGTGCTGGCCGCCAGCCAGACGCGCGACAAGGATGCGCTGCGCATCGAGGGCGTCGAGAAGATCCTCAAGGACCTCGCCGAGATGGGCTTTGAGTACATCATCTGCGACTCGCCTGCCGGCATCGAGAGCGGCGCGCTCATGGCCATGCATTTCGCCGACGAGGCGCTGCTGGTGACCAACCCCGAGGTGTCCTCGGTGCGCGACTCCGACCGCATCCTGGGCATGCTGGGCAGCAAGACCAAGCGCGCCATCGAGGGCGGCGAGCCCATCAAGGAGCACCTGCTCATCACGCGCTACAACCCGAGCCGCGTGGAAGACGGCCAGATGCTGAGCCTGGAGGACATTCAGGACATCCTGCGCATCAAGCTGATCGGCGTGATCCCGGAGTCGGAGGTGGTGCTGCAGTCGTCCAACCAGGGCACGCCCGCCATTCACGCCCAGGGCAGCGATGTATCCGAGGCCTACAAGGATGTGATCGACCGCTTCCTGGGCGCCACCGACAAACCCCTGCGCTTCATCGAGGCCGAGAAGCCCGGTTTCTTCAAGCGCCTGTTCGGGAGCAAATAAGCCATGGCATCCTTTCTCTCCTTTCTGCTTGGCGAAAAGAAAAAGACCGCCAGCGTCGCCAAGGAGCGCCTGCAGATCATCCTGGCGCACGAGCGCAGCGGCCGCAACGCCGCCGAGCCCGACTACCTGCCCGCGCTGCAGCGCGAACTGGTGGCCGTGATCTCCAAGTACGTCAAGATCAACCCCGAAGACCTCAAGGTGCACCTGGAACGCCAGGACAATCTGGAGGTGCTCGAAGTCAAGATCGAGCTGCCGGAAGCAGCGCGCTGATCTGCATCAAAAGTGGCTCTAGCGCTTGTGTATAAAGCGCTGACAGCTATCAAAACATGAGTGTTTGGGTAGCCCGCGCTAGCGCGCGTGCTTGGCCCATTTGCCTGCGATGGCCTGCGCGATGCTCAGCCCGCGCTGGCCCGGCTCCAGCCAGGCGCGCTGCCCGGCGGCAAGGGAGCCCGGCTGGTCCACGGCCAGGTAGTAGCCGCAGCAGCCCGCCAGCGCCATGCTGCGCCCCGCCTGGGCAAAACCCATCACGGCATTGAATTTGTAGCAGGGCTCGCGGGGCGCCGTGACGCGCAGCACGCAATCGGGAAAATGCAGGCGGTCGCCCACGTAGACCTCCTGCTCCCGCAGGCCTTCGACCGTCAGGTTTTCGCCCATGAAACCCGGCAGCAAGGCCCCGCCGTCCAGGCCGTGCGCGTGGCGCTGCGCCTGCCAGAACGGGTAGTGCTCGGCGGGGTAGGCATAGACCGCCTTGTCCAGCCCGCCGTGCACGCTCAGGTCCGCCTGCTCGTCACCGTCCAGGCCCAGGCGGTTCAGGCCTACGGGGCCGGTAACCGGTGCCTTGCCGATGGCGGTGAGAATCCGGCGCTCACCGATGCGCAGAGGGTGGGCCAGGCCCACGTTTACATGGCGCAGCAACAGGCAGGGCTGTGAAGAGGGCATGGGCAGGGCGGTGTGGCGAAGCCAGCGAGTCTATCCCCGTGGCGGCGAAGACCCGCCGCCACAGATTGCTATGGCGCTAGATCTGCGCCGCCCGGGGCTGGGGGGGCTGCCTGCAGACGGCCCAGTTGGTGCGCCAGTTCGATGGCGGAATTCACTCCCAGCTTGGCGAAGATGTTGGCGCGGTGGAACTCCACCGTGCGCTGGGTGATGCCCAGGTGGTCGGCGATGGTCTTGTTGTAGTGGCCGCGAATGAGCTCGTCGAGCACCTCGCGTTCGCGCTGGCTCAGGCTGGCCAGCGCGGCGCGCAGGCGCTGGGTCTCGCCGTGGGCCTGTTGCTGAGCGCTGGCGGCGGCCAGAGCCTGTTCCACGCGGTCCACCAGCAGGTTGTCCTGGAAGGGCTTCTCCAGAAAATCCCAGGCGCCGTTCTTCACGGCGGCCACTGCCATGCCCACATCGCCATGCCCGGTGAGAAACAGCACCGGCCAGGGGCAGCCCAGCTGCGTGAGCTTCTCGAAAGTGCTCAGTCCCGACAGAGGTTCCATGCGGATGTCCATCAGCACCACGGCATGGCCCCAGTCGTCCTGGCGCGCGCTGGCCGCCTTGAGGAAGGCAGGGCCGCTGTCCCAGGTGGCCGTGCGGTAGCCGCGCGAGTCAAACAGCCAGGCCAGCCCGTCGCGCACGTCGGGGTCGTCGTCAACGATGTGGATGGCAACGCGGTTCATCGGGTCTCCTGCGGTGAAGGGCTTGCGGGGGCGCCGTCCAGTGGCAGCCAGACGGTGAACAGGGCACCGCCCAGGCCGGGGTCGCGCCGGACGTCGATGCGTCCGTGGTGCGCTTCGACGATGGAGCGGCAAATGGCCAGCCCCATGCCCATGCCACCGTCCTTGGTGCTGAAAAAAGCGGTGAAGATGTGCTCGCGGTCTTCCTCGCGTACGCCCGGGCCGCTGTCGGCCACGCACAGCTGGGCCATGCGCTGCTCGTCGGCCGCCGTCTGGACCCAGACGCGCACCTGCCCGGGCTGGCTGGAGCCCCGGGCGGCCCAGCCCAGGGCATTGGCGACCAGGTTGGTGACCACATGCTCCAGCAGCAGGCCGTCGGCCTGCACCCACACGGCGAACCGGGGGGGCGGCGCCTGCAGGACGACGCCGTCCGGAGGCGTCTGCGTGGCCACGCAGCGGTGCACAAAGCCGGACAGCTCGAAGCGCTGGTACGACAGCTCGCGTTGGCGCGCAAAGGCGTTCACGCGCTGGATGATGCCCCCGGCCTTGTCTGACAGGCGGGCCATGCGTTCAACCACCGGCACCACGTCATCCAGGGCGATGCTGCGGCTGCGCAGGCGGTTGAGCAGGCCGTTGGCAAAACTGCTCAGGGCCCCCAGGGGCTGGTTGAGTTCGTGCGCCAGCGTGGAGGCCACCTCGCCCACCGCCACCAGCCGGCCCGAGGCTTCGAGCTTTTCCTGCTGCAGCGCCGCCAGGCGCTGGGCGCGCTTGCGTTCGCTGATGTCGAGCACCGAGCTCATCCAGCCCACCTGCTCGCCCTGCGCGGTGGTCAGGGGGGCCTCGTGGATCAGCACGTCCACCAGATGGCCGTCGCGGTGCTGGAACTGCACCTCCACGCCCTCGTCGCGCGTGCCCTTGGCGATGATGTCGCGGTGCAGCACATTGAGCTCGGCGGCATGGTGCGCGGGCCAGTACGGCATGGGGGCCGAGCGGCCCACCAGCTCCGAAACGCCGTAGCCCACCATGCGGCAGAAAGCCTCGTTCACGTACAGCACCTTGCCATTGCGGGCCCAGGCGCGCAGGCCGATGGTGACCGAGTTTTCCATGGCCGTGCGCAGCGCCACTTGGGCCTGCAGCAGCGCCTGCACATGCTGGCGTTTACCGATGTCGCGCCGCAGGGCCAGCAGGCTCACCAGCATGCCCAGCAGAAACAGCAGCGCCACCAGCAGGAAGATGCGCGGCACCATGGCGGGCTGCACGTCGAGCGGGGCGATTTCCACAAACAGGTCGGTGCCGGGCAGGTTCATGGGGGCCAGGTAGGCGCTGGGCGTGTCGGCCGCATGGATGGCGGTGGTGTCCGCCCCCTCGGTGACCAGACGCACCCCATGGTTCTGGTGAAACCAGGTGGGCACCAGACCGCGCACGCAGGCGTCCATGGACAGCGCCGCCACATAGTTGCCCACGAACTGGCCGCGCTCGAAGAACGGGACGGTCAGCCAGAGGGTGTCGGTCAGCGTGCCATCGCTCTTGCGCATCGGCCCGGCATAGGCCGAGCGGCGCAGGCCGGTTGCGATGTCGAACATGCTGGCCAGAGCCTCGGCATTGGCGGGGTGGGCCTGGTCGTCGTCGTGCCAGCGCGCGGGCAGGGACGATGGGCCCGGTTCCTGCCAGCCGTGCCAGAGGATGGCGCCCGGCGCGTTCCACAGCAGCCCGCCCTGCATGGCCGGAGCCTGGCGGGCGGAGGGAGCGCGTCCGGAATCCAGCACCGCCTGGCGTGCCAGGATCAGCAGGTCTTCCTCCAGGCGGTTGAAGTGGAAACGTACACTTTGCTCCAGCCACTGGCCGTCGGCCACGCGGCGGCGCTCTTCCTCTTCGCGCTCGAAGGCATGGAGGTACAAGACCAGGCCGACCACCGAGGCCACCACGAGCAGCAGGAAACCCAGCATCCACCACAGCGTGCGGCGGTTGCGCGGTGGCTGGCCCAGCGGCGTCTGCTGCAACAGGGCAAAGTCCAGCGGCGGAGGGTCGGGCGAGGGTTGCATCGGAGTGTGGCGGGCGCGTGCCAGCCGTAGCATACCGGCCATGGAGACAACCAACAGAGAATTCCGTGGCGCGGGCAGGCGCCGCATGCTGCACGGGATTGCGGCGGCCGCCTGCTCGGCGGCGGGGCTGGCGCGGGCTGCCCCTGCGGCGCTCACCATCCGGCTCTCGCATGTGGTGGCTGAAGACACCCCCAAGGGCCTGGCCGCCAACCGCTTCCAGGCCCTGGTGCAGCAGCGTTCGGGCGGGCGCATCGCGGTGGCGGTCTACCCCGATGCCCAGCTCTATGGCGACCACGACGAGATGCAGGCCTTGCAACTGGGCGCAGTGGAAATGCTGGCGCCCTCGCTGTCCAAGTTCGGGCGCATCGGGTTTCCCGAGTTCGAACTGTTCGATCTGCCTTACCTGTTTCCGGACGCGGCCAGCGTGCGCCGCATCACCCAGTCCAGCCTGGGGCGTCGCATGCTCGACCGCCTGGCGCGCCAGCGGCTGGTGGGGCTGGGCTACATGGACAACGGGTTCAAGCACATGAGCGCCAACCGCCCATTGCTGGAGCCGGCCCACTTCGTGGGGCTGCGCATGCGCGTGCAGGCTTCGCGCGTGATTGCGGCGCAGATGCGCGCCCTGGGCGCCCGGCCGGTGACGCTGGCCTTCAGCGAAACCCGGCGCGCGCTGGCGGCGGGCGTGGTCGATGGCACCGAAAACCCGATCTCCAATTTCTGGACCCAGTCCATGCACGAGGTCCAGAACGACCTGAGCCTGACAGCGCACGGCTATCTGGGGTATGCCTTCGTGGCCAACCAGCGCTTCTGGGAGGGGTTGTCCGCGGCCGACCGCGAACTGGTGGGCAGCGCCCTGCGCGAGGCCCTGCATTTCGGCAACCAGATTGCCGACACCCAGAATGACAAGGCCCTGGCCGCCCTGCGCGAGGCCGGGGGGACGCGCATCCATGTGCCCACGCAGGCGCAGATTGGTCTCATGCGCAAGGCGGTGGAGCCCGTGCATGCCGGGCTGGCCCAGCGCATCGGCCCGCAGTGGCTGCGCGATGCACGCCAGGCCATGGGCTGACCCACCGGTCCGGCGGATTCCTAGGGAAAACACCTAGCCGCCAACTGTTGAAGGCCACAGTTGTCCCGGGGCTGCGGTGTTTGTATCGTTCAGCCAGTCCCGCATCAGGGCCTTTCAACTCTGGAGACACCCATGAAACTGACACTGAAACTCCTGGCTGCCAGCACGCTGCTGGCCTTCGGTCTGGGCGCGCAGGCCGCCCCCCTCGTCATCAAGTACAGCCACGTGGTGGCCGACGTCACGCCCAAGGGCAAGGCGGCCCTGAAGTTCAAGGAACTGGCCGAAAAGAAGCTGCCCGGCAAGGTGGAAATCCAGGTGTTCCCCAACAGCCAGCTGTTTGGCGATGGCAAGGAAATGGAAGCCCTGATCCTGGGTGACGTGCAGATCATCGCCCCTTCGCTGGCCAAGTTCGGCAAGTACACCAAGCAGCTGCAGATCTTCGATCTGCCCTTCCTGTTCAATGACCTGGCTGCGGTGGACCGGTTCCAGGCCAGCAAGGAAGGCGTTGCACTGCTCAACTCCATGGAAAAGAAGGGCATCAAGGGCTTTGGCTACATGCACAACGGCATGAAGCAGCTCTCGGCCAATGTGCCGCTGGGCAGCCCCACCGATGCCAAGGGCCTGAAGTTCCGCATCCAGGCCTCCGATGTGCTGGAAGCCCAGTTCAAGGCCGTGGGCGGCAATCCGCAGAAGATCTCGTTCGCCGAGGTCTATCAGGCCCTGCAGACGGGCGTGGTTGATGGCACCGAGAACCCCTGGTCCAACATCTACAGCAAGAAGTTCCACGAAGTGCAGAAGTACATCATGGAGAGCAACCACGGCGTGCTGGACTACATGGTCATCGGCAATGCCAAGTGGTGGGCCGGTCTGCCACCCGACATCCAGAAGGGCCTGAGCGAAGCCATGGCCGAATCGATCAAGTACGGCAACAAGGCCGCCTTTGAAGAAGATGTCGATTTCCGCGCCAAGGTCATCGCCGACAACAAGGCCAAGGTGCTGCCCATGAGCAAAGAACACCTGGATGGCTGGCGCACCGCCATGCAGCCGGTGTGGAAGAAGTTCGAGGGTGAGATCGGCAAGGACCTGATCGACGCCGCCCTGCGGGCCAACAAATAAGGCGCTGTACCGCCCCTGAGCCCACAGCCCCGGCTCGACCGGGGCTTTTTTTGGAGCAAGGCCATGAAATTCCTCGACTATCTTGAAGAGTGGATCATTTCCCTCATGCTGCTGGCCATGACCGGCCTGACGTTCTATCAGGTCGTTCTGCGCTATGTGTTCAACAGCGGCCTGTCGTGGGCGCTGGAACTGACCACAGTGTTTTTCGCCATCATGATCTTCACCGGCGTCTCGTATGGCGTGCGCGTGGGTTCGCACATCGGCGTGGATGCACTGGTCAAGCTGATGCCCCGGGGCCCGCGCAAGGCGGCGTCGATCCTGGCCGTGCTCCTGAGCCTGGTCTACGTGGGCCTGGTGCTCACGGGCGCCAGCCAGTATGTGCTGAAGATGAAAGAGGTGGGCATCGAACTGGAAGACATGCCCATCGAGCGCTGGCAGGTGCTGGCCGTCATGCCCCTGGGCCTGGCGCTGACGGGCTGGCGCTTCATGCAGGTGCTGTGGAGGCTGCTCAGCGGCAAGGCAGACCACCTCGATCTGGCTGACGAGGCCGCCGAGGCGCTCAAACTCAAAAGCGAGGAGTCGCAAGCATGAACACCCTGGTCCTCTTTGCCGGCCTGTTTTTCTGCATGGCCATCGGCATGCCCATTGCCATCAGCCTGGGTCTGTCCAGCCTGATCACCATCGTTTTCTTCTCGCAGGACTCGCTGGCCAGCATGTCCATCAAGATGTTCGAGACCAGCGAGCACTACACGCTGATGTCGATCCCGTTCTTCGTGCTCGCCGGTGTGCTCATGTCCACCGGCGGCGTGGCACGGCGCATGGTGAATTTCGCCATCGCGGCCGTTGGCCACCTGCGCGGCGGCCTGGCCATTGCCTCCATCCTGGCCTGCATGCTGTTTGCCGCCGTCTCGGGCTCCAGCCCGGCCACGGTGGTGGCCATTGGCTCCATCGTGATCGCGGGCATGGTCAAGAACGGCTACCCCAAGGAATTCGCCGCGGGCGTGATCTGCAACGCGGGCACGCTGGGCATCCTGATCCCGCCCTCGATCGTGATGGTGGTGTACGCCGCCGTCACCGAGGTGTCGGTGGGCCGCATCTTCATGGCGGGCGTGGTGCCGGGCATTCTGCTGGGCCTCATGCTGATGGTGGCGGTGTGGTGGCGTGCGGGCAAGCTCAAGACCGCTCCCCCGCCAAAGGCCAGCTTTGGCGAGGTGTTCCGCACCTTCCGTGAGTCCCTGTGGGGGCTGGCGCTGCTGGGCATCATCATGGGCGGTATCTACGGCGGGGTGTTCACCCCCACCGAGGCGGCCGCCGTGTCTGCGGTCTACGCACTGGGCGTGGCGGTGTTCATCTACCGCGACCTCAAGCCCAAGGACCTGCCCCATGTGTTCCTGGAGGCGGGCCGCACCACGGTGATGCTGATGTTCATCGTGGCCAACGCCCTGCTGTTTGCCCATGTGCTGACCACCGAGCGCATTCCGCAGACCATCGCCGAGCAGATCGTGGGCATGGGCATGACGCCGTGGATGTTCCTGCTCGTGGTCAACGTCATCCTGCTGGTGGCGGGCAACTTCATGGAGCCCACCGGCATCATCCTGATCCTGGCGCCCATCTTCTTTCCGATCGCCACGCAACTGGGCATCGACCCCATCCACCTGGGCATCATCATGGTGGTGAACATGGAGATCGGCATGGTCACGCCACCCGTGGGGCTGAACCTGTTCGTCACCAGCGGGGTCACCGGCATGAGCCTGATGCAGGTGGCGCGGGCCGCGCTGCCCTGGCTGGCCGTGCTGATCACCTTCCTGCTCATCGTCACCTACGTGCCCCAAGTCAGCCTGTTCCTGCCTAACCTGGTGATGGGCAGCTAAGCGAACCCGTGCCGCCGCTCTGGCGGCACGGCGTCACAGCGGGTGCTCGGTATAGAAGCGGCCGCCGTGGTAGAGCAGGGGCGAGGCGCCGGTGCGGTGGCTGCAGCGCTCCACTTCACCCACAAAGATCACATGATCCCCTTCTTCGTGGCGGCTGCGGTTGAAACACTCGAAGGTGGCGGCAGCGCCTGCCAGCAGCGGCGCACCGCTGATGCCCGGGTGGTGCTCCACACCGGCCCAGCGGTCCACGCCGCGCGCGGCGAACTGCTCGGCCAGGGCCATCTGGTCGGCCGCCAGCACATTGATGGCGTAGTGCGCCCCGGTGGCGAACACCGGCAGCGAGGCCGAAACCAGTGCCAGGCTCCACAGCACCAGCGGCGGGTTCATCGAGACCGAGTTGAACGAGTTGGCCGTGAGTCCGACCAGCTGGCCGTCGGGTCCGCGCGCCGTGACGACCGTCACGCCTGTGGCAAACATGCCCAGCGCCGTGCGGAATTCACGCGTGGAGAAACTGGGGGGGCGGGGCTGGAGAGGGCGCAACACAGGAAGGGGCAGATCGGGCGGGATATTATCGTCCGGGTCCCCATCTCTTGCAGTTCTACGGGTTTGTGCATGCGCGCGGCCTGTCCTGCGCGTTCCATGTCCCTGATTCCTGCATTCTCCTGCCTGGGCTCCGGCCCCACCGTGCTGATGCTGCACGATGCCGATGGCGGCCATCTCACCTTCGCGCCCCAGGTGGAGCTGCTCGCCGGTTCGGGCTACCGTGCCGTGGCCTGGGACATGCCCGGCTATGGCCACAGCGCGCCCATTGATCCCTATGCCTTCAAAGGCCTGGCCGGACGCTGCCTCGCGCTGATGGAGGCGTTGCAGTGCAGCCCTGTCACCCTGGTGGGCCATGGCATGGGAGCCATGCTGGCGCTGGAGGTGGCCGTGCGCCAGCCCGCGCAGGTGCACCGTCTGGTGCTGTGCGCGGGCGGCCCGGCGCTGGACGAACAGGCCCGCCAGGACTGGATCCGGCCCCGCCTGGAGGCGCTGGCCGGTGGCCAGACGATGGCCCAGGCGGCGCAACAGCTGGTGCCCCGCTTCGTTGGCAGCGGCGCGCTGCCCGAAGGCGCGCGCCTGGCGGAGCATGCGCTGGCGCAGGTCTATCCGGGGGCCTACCGGCGGGCGCTGGAGGCCCTGGCCGGGTTCGATCGCGGTGCGGCAGCCTTCGCGCACCTGCACATGCCGGCGCTGCTCATCAGCGGTGCCCAGGACCGCTGCACCCCGCCCGCAGCCGTGGAGGCGCTGGCCCAGGTGCTGACCGATGGCCGCCATGTGTGCCTGCCCCACGCCGGGCATTGGCCGCAACTGGAAGACCCGGACGGGTTTGACAGCGCGTTGCTCGGCTTCCTGTCCACCACACGGGTGCTGCATTGACTACCGATCCAAGGCAGGCCATGGCCAGGACCGGCCGCCTTCTGGCGGCCGCGCTGCTGTGCGCCCTGGCGGCTCCGCAGACCGCATGGGCCACCACGGTTCCCGTGTCCCCGGCGCCCGGCCACCCGGCGGGTGCGGCGGCCTGCGATCTGTTCCTGCACCGCCTGCCTGGCGTGGGGCCCGCCCTGTGCCGGTCCGCCCGGCTGGAGCCCAGCGGCAGCTGGTCGCAAAAAGGGCTCCCCTTGTACTGGCGCGATGTCCTTCCGCCCGCCGCCCCGCCGCAGGAGTCCGCCGCACCGGCGGCGCCGCTGCGCGTGCTGGTCGTGGGTGCCATGCACGGGGATGAACTGACCTCCGCCTCGCTGGCGCTGCACTGGATCGCGCTGGCCCAGACGGCCGGCCAGCCCGTGCACTGGCGCTTCATTCCGGTGCTCAACCCCGACGGGCTGTTGGCGGCGCGGCCCACCCGCGTGAACGCGCGCGGGGTGGACCTCAACCGCAATTTCGACACCCCCGGCTGGGAGCACGACGCGCCGCGCCATTGGGAGAAGCGCACGCGCAAGGACCCGCGCCGCTGGCCCGGCCCGGCCGCGCTGTCCGAGCCCGAGTCGCAGTTCCTGCATGCGCAGATGGACGACTTCCGCCCGCAGCTGGTGGTGAGTATCCACGCGCCCTACGGTGTGCTCGACTTCGACGGCCCGCACGAGCCGCCGCAGCGCCTGGGGCGCCTGCGCCTGGACCGCGTGGGCGTCTTCCCCGGCTCGCTGGGCCACTACGGCGGGGTGCAGCAGGGCATGCCGGTCGTCACCATCGAGCTGGACCATGCGCTGCGCTTGCCCCCCGAGGCCGAGGTGCGCTCCATGTGGCGCGACCTGTTGCGCTGGATGGATGCCAGGCTCCTGAAAGACGGCCCGCCAGGGCAGGCAAAAAAATAAGCGAAAATGGATCGAAACGCTTTATAGGAAAGCGTCTCAAGCTATTAAAAATGTAGCTGCCGCCTGGCATGCCTCGGCATCGGCCTGCACGGCGCCGGGCGGGCCGCCCTTGCCCCACAGGGTGCCGCCCCAGTGCATGTCCAGGAACTGCGCGCACAGCCGCACCGAATCGACCATGGGCTGGGCCTTGGCGCGGTCGCCGCTGGTGGTGACCAGCTGCAGCGACTTGCGCGCCATCTGCTCCTTGAACGGCACGCCGGGAATGCGCATCCAGGCGCTCCAGTGGTCCAGGTAGGTCTTGAGCGGCGCGGGAATGCTGAACCAGTACACCGGTGCGACGAAGACGATGTGGTCGGCCGCCAGCGTGGCGTCGAGCAGGGTCTTCATGTCGCCCTCGGGCGCGGGGTAGCTGCCGGTGGTGTGGCGCTGGTCCACGAAGCGCGGCAGCTCCATGCGTGCCAGCGACAGCCAGGTCTGCGCGGTGCCCGCGGGCAGGGCGGCAGCGGCCTGGCGGGCCAGCCATTCGGTGTTGCCTACGATGCCGGGTTCGCGCGTGGAGGTGGTGAGGAAGAGGAAATGGGGGGAGGCCGTCATGCCGGCATGGTAGCGCGCGCCGGGGACGGGGGAGCAGCGCGCCTTACACTTGCAATGACCACGCTTGTTGCATGGTTGTTGGCCGGGCAGGAACAGTCCCTGCGCCGGTGTGCGTGGGGGATCAGAAAGACAGGGCATGAACCAGATGAAACGCAAGGCCGCGGCGCGCATCGCCCTGGTGACCTTGGCCATGGCGGCGCTGGCCAGCCCGCTGGCCTGGTATGTATCACGGGAGAACGCGGAGGAAGAGGTCGTGGCCCTGGCCCAGGAGGAGGCCCGCCGCGTGCTGCAGCGCGAGCAGGCGCTGCGGCTCGACGGCGCCCAGGCACGCGAGCACGCCGAGCTGGCAGCCCGGCAACTGGCCGGCGGCCTGTTCGATATCGCCGAAATCTACGGCCCGGACGGCCGCAAGCTTGCTGAGACCGTGACGGAGCAGGGCGAGCACGTCGAAGCCATGCTGCCCAAGCACGGCGCGCCACGCTATGCCGAGGCCTTCTACGAACGCCTCACGCTGGAGACGGGAGAGCAGGTGCTGCGCGTGTTCGTGCCGCTGCGTGAGGCACCCCCGGGTGGGCCGGTGACGGGCTACTTCGAGGGGGTACGTGTGCTGCCGCAGTGGCAGACCGACCAGATCTTTTCGGATGCCCTCGTCGTCGGTCTCATGGTGTGCCTGGCGTCGCTGGTGTGCGGCGCGGCCATGTACCCGGTGGTGGTGCACCTGGCCAGCGAGAACGAGCACAAGGCCCGCGAGGTGCTGGAGTCGCACATCGCCATGATGGAAGCCCTGGGCCGGGCCATCGCCAAGCGCGACTCTGACACCGGCGCGCACAACTACCGCGTGGCCTGGGTGTCGGCCATCCTGGGCGAGGCGCTGGGACTGCAGGGCGCGGCCATGCAGTCGCTGATCCTCGGCAGTTTCCTGCATGACGCGGGCAAGATCGGCATCCCGGACGCGATTCTGCTCAAGCCGGGCCGGCTCGACGAGGACGAGATGCGCACCATGCGTACCCATGTGCGCCAGGGCGAGGACATCGTCACCGGCGCGGGCTGGCTGGACGGTGCGCGCGACGTGGTGGCCTGCCACCACGAGAAATGGGACGGTTCGGGCTATCCGCGGGGGCTGGCGGGCGACGCCATTCCGCTGGCAGCGCGCATCTTCGCCGTGGCCGACGTGTTCGACGCGCTCAGCTCGCGCCGCCCCTACAAGGAACCTCTGCCGCCCGAAGAGGTGCAGCGCATCCTGCAGGAAGGGCGAGGCAGTCATTTCGACCCGGTGGTTCTGGATGTGTTCGTCCCGATGGCTGCAAGGCTGCGCCGGCAGCTCGACGGCCAGGACGAAGAGGCCGTGAAGACCCTGATGGAGACCATGGTGTTGCGACATTTCGACATCCTTTCGGCCTGACGACCGGCTGACGGCGCGCCGCCCGGGCAGGGAAAATGCGGTGTCCGTGCGCCGGCGGCGACGACTAAGCTGCCCGCTCACCTTGCAGGAGCACCCCCATGACCCCGGTTCGCAAATGGTTGGCCGCCACCCTTGGCGCAGCGGCCCTGGCCACCTCCCCCCTGCTGCAGGCCCAGCAGGACAGCAGCAACACCTTGAAGCTGGGCGTGATCGGCCCGTTCAGCGGGCCGTCGTCCGACTTCGGCACGCCGCTGTTGCAGGGCATTCAGCAGGCCGTGGACGAAATCAATGCCGTGGGCGGTTATGTCGGGCGGCCACTGACGCTGGTCGTCAAGGACGACCGGGGCGACCCTGACACCGGCCTCCAGGCCGCGCAGGAACTGGCCGCGCAGAAAGTGGTGGCCACCATCGGCTTCTGCAATACGGGGGTGGCGCAGAAGTCGCTTGATGTGTTCCAGAACGCCAGGATTCCGCTGATCATTCCCTGCGCGACCGGCACGCCGCTGACGGCACGGTTCCCTGCGCCCGATAGTTACATCTTCCGCACGTCGGCGCGCGACAGCATCCAGGCCCCCTTCGTGGTGAACGATATCGTCAAGCGTGGCTGGAACAAGGTGGCCATCTTCGCCGACACCACGGGCTACGGCGAAGCCGGGCTCAAGGACGTGGAGGCGGCGCTGGAGGCGCGCAAGCTCAAGGCCGTGCACGTCACGCGCTTTCCGTTGGGCGTGACCGACCTGCGTGCCGAACTGCAGGCCGCGCGCGACGCCGGGGCCAACGTGGTCTTCAGCTACACCGTGGGCAAGGAGAACGCCGTCATCGCCAACGGCCGCAAGGAGCTGGGCTGGAAGGTGCCGCAGGTGGGCGCCTGGCCGCTGTCGTTCCCGTTCTTCATCGAGGGCGCCAAAGAGGCGGCCGACGGCGCGCTGATGGCGCAGACCTTCATTGCCGAGCCCAGCAACGAGCGCCGGGCCGCCTTCCTGAGCGCCTTCACCCGCAAGCACGGCAAGCGCATGGCCGTGCCCATGGCGGCCGCGCAGGGCTACGACGCCGCCTACCTGCTGACCTACGCGCTGTTCGGCATCCGCGATGGCAAGCTCGACGGCCCGGCCGTGAAGTTCGCGCTGGAGAACATTCAGCGCGTGTACTACGGCGTGGTGGCCACCTACGAGCGGCCTTTCAGCCTGAATGACAAGGACGCCATCACTGAAAACATGCTGGTGATGGGCAAGGTGCAGAACGGTGCGGTGACCTTCGCCTACCCCGAGGACGCCAAGCGCAACCTCATCGTCCAGCGAAAGAAGTGAAGCAACCCCCTGTGGCGCTGCGCGCCTTCCCCCTTCTCTCGCCTCGCTGCGCGAGCCGGGAAGGGGGACACCGCCAGCGCGGCGGGGCGGCCCTTGCGCGGCGGTCGCTGGCCTGCGCACCGCCAGTGGCGTAGATGGCGCGCCTTGCCAAGGGCTGTGGGGTATGTTTCTGCCTGCCGCCGCAGCGCAGGCGGGGCCCGTCAGGCGCGGGCGGGTTGCAGGGGGGCGCTGGTGCTGGCGCGGTCGAAACCGTAGAAGCCGAAATCCATGCCCGGGCGCGCGCCGTCGATGAGTTCGGCCAGCGCCAGGCCCGAGCCCGCGCCGTGCGTCCAGCCCAGCGTGCCGTGGCCGGCGTTCACCCAGAGCTTGCCCAGGCGCGTGCGGCCGATGAACGGGATGTTTGTCGGCGTGGCCGGGCGCAGGCCGGTCCAGTACTGCGGGTCGCCGCCCTGCTCGGGCGTGCGCGTGTCGCAGACGCCCGGGAACACTTCCTCGATGCGGCGCGACAGCATGTGGCAGCGCGCCTTGGCCACCGGGGTGTCGAGCGCCATGTCGAAGCCGCCCAGTTCGATGGTGCCGGCCACGCGCAGCTGGTTGCCCAGGCGGCTGATGGCGATCTTGCGGCCGTCGTCGAGTGCCGAGACCGTGGGAGCGTCTTCGGGGCGCAGGATGGGGAAGGTGGCGCTGTAGCCCTTGCCGGGGTAGATCGGCAGGTCCACGCCCACGTTGCGCAGCAGCGGCGCGCTGTAAGCGCCGCATGCGACAACGATGGCGTCACCCTGGAGTATTTGGTCTTTTTGGCCTTCAGCGCCCGGCTGGTTTGCGCGAACAGCTACTGATTCGATAGCGCCGCCGACCTTGTTCAGGCGCAGCACGTCGTGGCCGTAGAGAAACTGCACGCCGCGCGCGGCGCAGCGCTCGGCCAGTTGCTGGGTGAAGGCGCGCGCGTCGCCGCTCTCGTCGGTGCTGGTGTAGGTGCTGGTGTAGGTGCCGCCGACGATGCGGTCGCCGTAGGCGCGGAATGCCGGCTCGATCTGGAGCAGTTCGTCGCGCGTCACCAGGCGGCGCTGCACGCCGTGCTTGCGCATCAGCTCCACGGCCAGGCCGGCGTCATCAAACGACTTCTGGTCCGCGTAGAAATGGGCGATGCCGCGCTCCAGACGGTGGTATTCGATGCCGGTGCTGCGCACCAGCTCCTTGAGCGCGCGGTGGCTGTAGGCGCCCAGTGCCACCAGTTGCTGCACATTGCGCTCGAAAGCGGCATCATTGCACTGCGCCAGGAACTTCAGGCCCCAGCGCCATTGCTGCCAGTCGAGCTGCGGGCGGAACAGCAGGGGAGCCTCCTTGTCGAGCATCCACTTGAGCGCCTTGAGCGGCGCCTCGCGGTTGGCCCAGGGCTCGCAGTAGCTCACCGAGATCTGCCCCGCGTTGGCGAAGCTTGTCTCCAGCGCCGCACCGGGCTGGCGGTCGACCACAATGACCTCGTGGCCGCGCTCGCGCAGATGCCACGCCGTGCTGATGCCGATGATGCCGGCTCCGAGAACAATGGTTTTCATGGGAACGCAGTGTGCGCGACATTGCGTTCCAATAAAAGCGAAATTAAACTTCGTCTAAAAACATCAGAATCACTAATATTTTCAGACCGGCTTGAGCCCGGTATGCACCATGAGCACCTACGATCCCGCCGCCCTGGAATGTCTTGCCGCCATTGTCGAAGAGGGCGGCTTCGAGCGGGCCGCGCAGCGGCTCAATGTCACGCAATCGGCCGTCTCGCAGCGCCTGCGCGCGCTCGAAGCGCAGGTGGGCTCGGTGCTCATCGTGCGCAGCCGGCCGCTGCGGCCGACCTCGGCCGGGCAGTTGCTGCTCAAGCACACCAAGCAGCTGCGCCTGCTGCGCGCCGACCTGGAGCGCGACCTGCAGGAGCTGGCGCCCAGCGCGCATGGTGGCGGGCGCGAGGAGGAGCGCATCTCCATCGCCATCAATGCCGACAGCATCGCCACCTGGGCGCTCGATGCATTGCACGACCTGGTGCGCCAGCGCTTGCCGCTGGAGATCATCGCGGACGACCAGGACTTCACCCAGGAATGGCTGCGCTCGGGGCAGGTGCTGGGCTGCGTGACCACGCTCAAGCAGGCGCTGCGCGGCTGCAAGATGGTGCCGCTGGGTGCCATGCACTATGTGGCCGTGGCCTCGGCCTGGTTTGCCGAGAAGCACCTGCCCGGCGGGCTGACGGCGCACAACTTCCGCGAGGTGTCCTACCTGTCGTTCAACCGCAAGGACGACATGGCGGCCGAGTTCGTGGCGCGGGCCTTCGGACTCAAGCGCGTGGCGCTCAACCAGCTGTTCGTGCCCAGTTCCGAGGGGCAGTTGCACGCCGTGAGGGCGGGCTGGGCCGTGGGCGTGCTGCCCGAGCTGCTGGTGCGCGCCGGGCTGGCCGACGGCTCCCTGGTGGACATGGCGCCCGGCCGGGTGCTGCCCATCCAGTTGTACTGGCACTGCTGGAACCTCGAATCCGAGGTGCTCGACACCCTGACGCAGGCGCTGACCGAGGCCGCCGGGAGAACGCTCGAAGCCTGATCTTGCACCGGATCAGTGATCCGTCGGAAAATGAACGCCGTGGTTGCGAAACAACTCGGTCATTTATTTTTCAACTGTAGTGCATAAGATGTAGAGCATGCAGACGCCACACCCCAAGATCTCCTTCAAGGAGCAGATGCATCAGGCGCGTGAGAACGCGATTCTCCAGACCACATGCCGTCTGCTCGGAGAGAAGGCCTTCGACGCCATGACCATGGACGACGTGGCCAACGACGTCGGCATCGCCAAGGCCAGTCTGTACAAGCATTTCGCCAGCAAGGAAGAGCTGTGCTGTACCGCCATGGTGCAGATCCTGGAGCGTGTGCAGGCCTACCTGCATGGCCTGCCCGCCACCATGGAGCCGGTGGACAAGCTGCGTGCGCTGGTGCGCTGGTCGCTTGAGCGCCTCATCAGCGACGAGATGCCCCTGCTGCCCAGCCGCAACTCATCCCTGCGCGCCGTGCTCATGGCCAACAAGCCGTACCTGGACGGGCTGATCGCCGTGAGCGACCAGATCGGCCACTGGATCACCGAAGCCCAGGCACAGGGCCGCATCGATGCCTCGCTGCCGCCGCTTGTGGTGCTCTACACCCTGTATGCCAGGGCCTGCGACCCGGTGGTCGGCTTTCTCAAGGAAGGCGGGCAGTACAGCGATGCCGAAATCGTCGAGCTGGTGCTGCGCACATGCTTTGACGGGCTGGCGGCGCGCTGACAAAAAAATAGCCCCTGTCCAAAGGCAGGGGCTTCGGGCGGGGCGCAGTTGCTCAGCGCACGATCAGCACCGGCACCTTGCTGTGGGCCAGCACCTGGGTGGTGACCGAGCCCATCACCAGTGTGGCCAGGGCGCCATGGCCGTGCGAGCCCATCACCAGCAATTGGAACTTGCCTGCGTCGGCCACCTTGCCGATGGTTTCGCCCGCCGGGCCGATCTTGACGATGCGCTTGGCGCTCACGCCGTGGCGTTCGAGGAACTTGGCCACCGGGTTGAGCACCTTGTCGGCTTCGTCGGCGTAGTACTGGTTCACCGCCTCCTTGCCCAGCGCAGCGCGTGCGCGCGGTGGCAGGGCGGCCTGCACCGTGATCACGCTGTAGTCGTGGGTGGCGCCCAGCAACTCGTCATGCGTTGCAAGGTAGGCCAGCATTTTCTTGGTGTAGGCGCTGCCATCGACAGCAAGCAGGATATTCATGCGATTCTCCGGGTGAGGGCAATAGACAACCGGCTGGGGTAACCCGCCAGACCTGCCCGCATCATACGTTGACACAGCACTGGGGCAGAAAAGACACCTGCTCGTTCTTGCGCGCATAGCCCAGCGGGTTGGCCAAGACGCGGCACCGCCAGGGCGTTCCGTCGGCCCGCTGGCCCTGCACGGAGTAGTCGCTCGGCGCATGCAGGTGGCCGTGCAGCCACAGCGCGGCATGGGGCAGCAGACGATCCAGGGCGTTGCAGAAGCCCGCCGTGCCGGGAGCCAGGCCATAGCGTGGGTCGGCACTGCGCAGGCTGGGGGCAAAGTGGGTGACGGCCACCGTGGGGCCGTCAAAAGGCTGCGCGAGGGCCTCCTCCAGCCAGGCATGGCAGACCAGCGCCTGTTCACGCATGGGTTCGGCCAGCCAGGGCTCTCCTGCGCGCGTGGTGCCAGTCTTTGCCAGGTAGAAATTGGCCGCCCGAAAAGCCTTCTGGCGCAGGCGCAGTCGGCGCGTGAGGTCGCTGCACTGCTCGTGATCGGCGAGGGCGTCAAAGTCGCTCCACAGCGTCGTCCCCACGAAGCGCACCCCGTCCAGTACCAGCGTCTCGCGCTCCAGCCAGAGCAGCCCGAGCCGGTCGCAGGTGCGTCGCAGGCGGTCATGGGCAGTGTCGAAGTCCTGCGTGTCGTACTCGTGGTTGCCGGGCACGAAAACCACCGGGGTCGGCCAGCCGCCCCATTGCGGCAGGGGCGAGAAACGCTCCAGGCCAAAGTTCTCGCCCGCGACCTGCGAATCGTTCTGGTACGAGCCGATGTCACCCGCCAGCACCAGCAGGTCTGCCTCCGGCGCGGGCTCGGGTGCGAACTGGGGGTGCACTTCGAGGTGCAGGTCGGAGAGCAACTGGATCTTCATCGGAAGGCCCGTCGGATCAACAGGTGCACGGCGGCGCATCGCCGACGGTGGGTGCGGCTACTTCTTGCCCTTGGCGATGATTTCGTCAAGGGCTTCAGCCACGGCCAGGAACTCGGCATGGCTCAGCGAAAGATCGCGGGCATGCCCGGACTGGGAGGTGACCTGGAAGGGCCAGGCCCGGCGCTCGCCGGGTTTGAAGGCCGCCGCCGCCTGGCGCAGCGTATCCATGTCGATGTCGAAAGCCACGGTCTCCTGGTGGGTGCACTTGCGCTCCAGCAGGTCCCGCAGGTTGCAGACCATGTTCTGGTCCAGGCGGACGATGTCAACGCTCTTGGGGCCCGCGGCCGACGCAAACCGGGCGGCCATCTGGTTGCGGTAGCTGAAATCGATGTACGTTTCCTTCACCACGATCTGCACCGTGGGCTTGAGCGTCTTGCGGTCGATACGCGCCCGGAAGTACTCGGTGCTGGGATAGCTCTTGCTCTCGGGCACATGGGCCGCTGCCGTGCTGAGGGTGATTTCCGCCAGGGCGGGGTTGTCCTCGATGGCGATCTTGCTCTTGTAATAAGCCGGGGCGTGCCGCAAGGCGATGGCGTCGAACGACTCCTTGCTCTCCAGCGACTTGAAATGGTAGTCGCCATGCTTCCATGAGCCCATTTTCTGGAGCAGATTGAAGTTGTGCGGCTCTCCGTTGGCGAAGAACGTGAAGTAGCTGCTCTTGACGGCCGCAGCACCCGGTTCGGTGATTTCGGTCGCCACCGTGGCTTTGCACGTGTTGGTCTTGCTGGAGTCGGTCCGGGGCAGCAGGGCGATTTCAGCCGAGCACACCCCATCGGCGTTGGTGGTGCACGACCACTTGCTTTCGACCTTCTTGCCGCCAAAGAAGGCGCCGTCATCCGATTTGCAGGCACCACGGAGAGTCACCCCCACAAAGGGCTCGTCCCGGGATTTCATCAGGATGAAGTGGGCCTGGCCTTTGTCGGGGCTGGTGGCAAGGGCGGTGGGCGCCAGCGTGAAGGAGGCGGCCGTGGCCAGGGCGAATGCCAGAGTGGTGTTCATGGGGAGCGCAAAGGGCATGGACAGTGGGAGAAAAAACGGGTCAGGCGGGCGTTGCGCCCACGAGCAAGCGGGGCGGGCGTGCAAACCCCGGGATCGTACCGCGTCACCCTGCGGTACCTGCCATGGGCCTACCCTTTGTGGGGGCGGGCGCGGCGCCGCCGGTAAAAAAAGCCGCCGGGCACGGGCCGGGCGGCTTCTGGCGGACGGGCGCGCGGCAGGCGCTCCGTTCGGGGGCTTACAGGGCGGCCAGGCGCTGCTCCAGCGCAGCCTTGGTGTCGATCAGTTCCTGGGGCATGTGGTAGGACAGCAGCTCGAAATGGGCGTCGTGCGACTTGAACTCCTCGGCCCATGCGGCCTTGTCGATGCTGGTCACCGTCTTGAACTGCTCGGGCGTGAAGGTCAGGCCGGTCCAGTTGATCTCGCCGTACTGCGGCGCGATGCCGAACATGGTTTCCTCGCCCTGGGCCTGGCCTTCGATGCGGTCGAGCATCCACTTGAGCACGCGCATGTTGTCGCCGTAGCCGGGCCAGACGAACTTGCCGTCCTCGCCCTTGCGGAACCAGTTGACACAGAAGATCTTGGGCAGGGTGTGGCCGGATTCTTCGAGCTTATGCTCCATGTCGAGCCAGTGCTGGAAGTAGTCGCTCATGTTGTAGCCGCAGAACGGCAGCATGGCGAACGGGTCGCGGCGTACCACGCCCTGGGCACCGAAGGCGGCAGCGGTGGTTTCGCTGCCCATGGTGGCGGCCATGTACACGCCTTCCATCCAGGTGCGCGCCTCGGTCACCAGCGGCACGGTGGTGGAGCGGCGGCCGCCGAAGATGAAGGCGTCGATGGCCACGCCGTTGGCATCGTCCCACTGCGGGTCCAGCGCGGGGTTGTTGGTGGCGGCCACGGTGAAGCGGGCGTTGGGGTGGGCGGCCTTGGCCCCGGTTTCCTTGGCGATCTGGGGCGTCCAGTCCTTGCCCTGCCAGTCGATCAGGTGGTCGGGCAGCTTGCCCTGGTCCTTTTCCATGCCTTCCCACCACACGTCGCCGTCGTCCGTCAGGGCCACGTTGGTGAAGATCACGTCCCTGTCCAGGCTGGCCATGCAGTTCGGGTTGGTCAGCGTGTTGGTGCCGGGGGCCACGCCGAAGTAACCGGCCTCGGGGTTGATGGCGTACATCTTGCCGTCGGCATGGGGCTTGATCCAGGCGATGTCGTCGCCGATGGTGGTGACCTTCCAGCCGTCAAAGCCTTCCGGCGGCACGAGCATGGAGAAATTGGTTTTGCCGCAGGCGCTGGGGAAGGCCGCGGCGACGTGGTACTTCTTGCCCTGGGGGTTGGTCACGCCCAGGATGAGCATGTGCTCGGCCAGCCAGCCCTGGTCGCGGCCCATGGTGGAGGCGATGCGCAGCGCAAGGCACTTCTTGCCCAGCAACGCGTTGCCGCCGTAGCCCGAGCCGTAGGACCAGATCTCGCGCGTTTCGGGGTAGTGCACGATGTACTTGACCTTGGGATTGCAGGGCCAGCTGGTGGTGTCCTTCTCGCCTTCAGCCAGTGGGGCGCCCACGGTGTGCATGCAGGGCACGAACTCGCCGTCCACGCCGAGCACGTCGTACACCGCCTTGCCCATGCGGGTCATCAGGCGCTGGTTCACGGCCACGTAGGCGCTGTCGGTCAGCTCCACGCCGATGTGGGCGATGTGGCTGCCCAGCGGGCCCATGCTGAAGGGCACCACGTACATGGTGCGGCCCTTCATGCAGCCGTCGAACAGCGGCTGCAGCGTGGCGCGCATCTCGGCCGGGTCCATCCAGTTGTTGGTGGGGCCGGCGTCTTCCTTTTGGGCCGAGCAGATGTAGGTGCGGTCTTCCACGCGGGCCACGTCGGAGGGGTCGGAACAGGCCAGGAAGCTGCCGGGGCGCTTGGCGGGGTTGAGCTTCTTGAAGGTGCCGGCCTGGACGAGCTGCTCGCACAGGCGGTCGTACTCTTCCTTGGAGCCATCGCACCAGACGATGCTGTCGGGCTTGCACAGGGCGGCCATGTCGGCCACCCAGGCCAGCAGGCGGGCGTTCTTGACGTAGGCGGGGGCGCTGAGGTTCAGGCCCTGCATGGTGGGTGCGTTCATCGGGAGCTTCCTTAAGTTGAAAAACAGTTTTTTCAAAGGAAGCGGACGCCTGGTACCACAGCAAGGCCTGCGCTGGGGAGATGCTGAGCGCTGCCTTTGAAAAAACGGCTTGTTGCTCAGTCGGCGGGCGGATGCAAGGGCATGCCACCACGGTGCGGAGGCTAGTCCACGGAATCCGCGGGTCGGCTGGGATGTCGATTTTATGAATCTGCCGCGAACTTGTCTGTCAGACAGGTGCAAGATTTATGCAAAAAAAGCATCACATTATGCATTCCATGCGTGGGCCGCATGCGCCGCCTGGGTGCCTCAGCGTTGTGCGTGCCAGCGCTCGTAGCCCAGGCGCCGCAGCGTGCAGGCCGGGCAGTGGCCGCAGCCATGGCCCCAGGCGTGCAGTGCACCGCGCTCGCCCAGGTAGCAGGTGTGCGAGAGGGTGACGATGGCCTCCACCAGCGGGGCGCCGCCCAGTTCGCGCGCCAGATCCCAGGTTTGTGCCTTGTCGAGCCACATCAGCGGCGTCTCGACGGTGAAGCGCCGTCCCATGCCCAGCGACACCGCCACCTGCAGCGCCTTGAGGGTGTCGTCGCGGCAGTCGGGGTAGCCGGAGAAATCGGTCTCGCACATGCCGCCCACCAGCGTGTGCAGCCCGCGCCGGTAGCCCACGGCGGCCGCGAGCTGGAAGAACAGCAGGTTGCGCCCCGGTACGAAGGTGTTGGGCAGGCCGGCTGCGTCCATTTCGATGGCGGTCTCGCGCGTGAGTGCGGTGTCGCTGATCTGCCCCAGCACGGCCAGATCCACCATGTGGTCCGGGCCCAGGCGGCCCTGCCACTGCGGAAAGCCCGCGCGCAGTGCCGCCAGCACCTCCTGGCGCGCCTGCAGTTCCACATGGTGGCGTTGGCCGTAGTCGAAACCGATGGTCTCCACATGGGCAAAGTGCTGCAACGCCCAGGCCAGGCAGGTGGTCGAGTCCTGACCGCCGGAAAACAGAACAAGTGCGTGGCCGCTGCGCATACCAACCCTCCCAAAGGCAGAAAAAGAAAAAGCCCCGCCAGGCGGGGCTGTCCGGGGCTGCCGATTGTGCCTGTGGCCAGGCACCCGGGCCGGGTCAGGCCATGGTCACGGCGATCATGGCCAGCAAAAAGATCGTGATGCCGCCCACCACGGGCAACACCACGGGCATGTAAGGCACGATGGCTTCCACGGGGTCGTCGGACGGCGTGGCCGGGGCGTGGTGGGTGCTCGATTGCGACATGGTTCTGGTCTCCGGAAAAGGCGGTATGTCGAAAATTCTAGCCGTTGCGGGCAAAACGCGCAGAGCCCCCGCGCATGCACCCCGGGCAGCTACATTTTTGCCGCCGTCATGCCCACGGCGTGCAAGTGCTCCAGCACCTCGTCCACATGCGCGTGGCCGCGCGTCTGCAGCACCAGTTCGATCTCCACGTTCTGCGCCGCCAGCATGGTGAAGGCACGCTGGTGGTGCACTTCTTCAATGTTGGCGCCCACCTCCGCCAGCGCTGCGGTGATGCGAGCCAGCGCACCCGGCACGTCGCGCGCGCTCACGCGGATGCGCGCCAGCCGCCCCGAGCGCACCAGGCCGCGTTCGATGATGGCCGCCAGCAGCAGCGGGTCGATGTTGCCGCCCGACAGCACCAGCCCCACCTTCTTGCCCCGGAAGCGATCCGGGTAGCGCTGCAGCGCCGCCAGCCCGGCAGAGCCCGCGCCCTCCACCAATGTTTTCTCGATCTCCAGCAGCATCAGCACGGCCTGTTCGATGTCGCCCTCGTCCACCAGCAACAAATCGTCTACCAGACGTGCCACCACCTCCTGCGTGATCTGGCCCGGCGAGCCAACGGCAATGCCCTCGGCAATGGTCGAAGTGCCCTGCGGGTGGTGTGTGCCCTTCACCGCGTTCACCATGGCCGGGAAACGCATGGTCTGCACTCCGACCACCTCGATGCCCGGCTTGAGCGCCTTGGCCGCCGTGGCCACGCCCGCAATCAGCCCGCCCCCGCCCACCGAGATGACGAGCGTGTCCAGGTCGGGCACCGTCTGCAGCATCTCCAGCGCCAGCGTGCCCTGGCCCGCGGCCACGGCCTCGTCGTCGTAGGGGTGCACGAAGGTCAGGCCCTGCGCGTCGGCCAGCGCATAGGCGTGCGCGCGCGCCTCCTCCAGCGTGTCGCCATGCAGCACCACCTCGGCGCCAAAGCCGCGCGTGCGCTCCACCTTCACGCCGGGCGTGAAGCGCGGCATCACGATCACGGCGCGCAGGCCCAGCCGCTGCGCGTGGTATGCCACGCCCTGGGCATGGTTGCCCGCGCTCATGGCGACCACGCCGTGCGCGCGCTCCTCGGGCGTCAGCAGCGTGAGCTTGTTGCAGGCCCCGCGCTCCTTGAACGAGGCGGTGAACTGCAGGTTTTCGAACTTGAGGAACACCTGCGCGCCCACGATCTGCGAGAGCGTTCGGGATTCCACACACGGCGTCTCCAGCACCTGGCCTTGTAGGCGGGATGCGGCGTCCTGGATGTCTTGAAGGGTGATCATGGCCAGCATTGTGGCAACAAATGCCGCATAGCGGGATGCATTCTTGCAGGATGCGCCGTTGCGCAATACATCCCCTTTCCGCCCGGTGGCGGTGTAGAGTAACAAGGCGTATCGTGGCCCGTGCCTTGCAACGGCCATGGGCGCTGTCCGGGATACTCCCAGCCACCAGAATTCTCAGCACCATGCACCCAGATCGCCAACGCAAGATTCGCGAGCTGTTCGACGAGTACATCGAGATGTACGCCGGGCGGGACGACCGCCTGACCGCGCGCTTCAGCCAGAACTTCAGCGGCTACCCCGGCAGCGGAAGCCGGCTGATCAAGGACCGCGAGGAATGGGTTCGTATCACGCGGCAGGATTTTGCGCAAGTGCCGGGCGGCATTCGCATGGAGCTGCTCGACCTGCAGCTGCAGGATCTTTGCGACGACGTGGTGGTGGTCACCGCCTTCTTTCATATCCACCTGCCCAGCGACGGCGATTATTTTTCGACCCAGGTGGTGCGGCTCACGCTGGTCTTTCGCCGCGAAGGCGACGCCTGGATGATCGCGCACTGCAGCTATTCCGTTCCGTACCAGAGCGCACGCGACGGAGAGGTCTTTCCGCTCCACAGCCTGCAGGAGCAAAACAGCGCCCTGCAGGCCCTGGTGGCCGAACGCACCCAGGCGCTGCACGACAGCCAGGCCCTGTACCGCCTGCTCACCGAAGATGCGCAGGATGTGCTGTGGCGCACCGACGCCCGCCTCGTCATCACCTACATCAGCCCGGCGGACGAACGCCTGCGCGGCTTTCGGGCTGACGAGGTGGTGGGCCACCATGTGTTTGACATGTTCAACGATGAAGGCGTCGCCGTGGTGAAAGCCATGATCGCGCGCCGCGCACAGGACGAGGCATCCGGCACGCCTGTCGGGTTTCTCAATTTTGAGGTGCAGCACCGCTGCAAGGACGGCCGACTGATCTGGGGCGAAGTCATGTCCAAGCCCGACCGCGACGCGCAGGGCGAAATCATCGGTTACCACGGCATCACGCGCGAGATCACCGAGCGCAAGCGCCTGGAGGAACAGGTGCGTCAGCTGGCCTTTAACGACCCGCTCACCCGCCTGGCCAACCGCCGCCTGATGCTGGAGCACCTGGACCAGGCCATGTCGGCCAGCAAGCGCAGCCATCGCCATGGCGCGCTGCTGTTTCTCGATCTCGACAACTTCAAGCCCCTCAACGACCAGCATGGCCACGGTGTGGGCGACCTGCTGCTGATCGAAGTGGCCGAGCGCCTGAAAGCCTGTGTGCGCGAAGCCGACACCGTGGCGCGCTTTGGCGGCGACGAATTCGTCGTGCTGCTGTGCGAGCTGGGCACGCAGCACGACGAGGCCACCGCGCAAGCCGCCGCCGTCGCCGAGAAAATCCGCACCCGCCTGGCCGAACCCTATGGGCTCCAGGCCGCACCCTCCGCCCCCGCCATCGGGCACCAGTGCACCGCCAGCATCGGCGTGGCCGTCTTCCACGGGCGCGACGAGAGCCAGGACAGCGTGATCGACCGGGCCGACGCGGCGATGTACCAGGCCAAGGAAGAGGGCCGCAACCGCGTCCGGTTCGCGCCCGGTGCTGCCGCCGCGGGCTGATCTGCACGCAGCGGATGCACGTTCGGCCCGGATTGTTTGTCTAAAAATGATAGCTGCTAGCGCTTTATGGATAAGCGCTAGAGCCGATTTTTACTAAAAATTCACACCATGAACTGGCGAATCGAACGGCAGACCGAGAGCAACTGCTTGTCGTCCATGCGGCCAATGATGTTGCGCGTCACCGTGCCCATCACCTTCTGCACCCCGGACAGGCCCAGCGCCGCCGACTGCTGCACCACAAAATTCGCCTGGGTGGCCTTGAGCGATTGCAGGAAGAACTGGTCCATGCCGGCTTCCGTCAGCTCCAGAATCAGGTCCGTGAGGCGCCCGGAATGCTCGGTGGGCTTGCCGGCGCCTTCCACCGCTTCCAGCACTTTCAGCGTCTTGGCCCGCAACGCCGCCGAATGGTGAAAGCGCAGGAAGGGCCTGGCCGTCGATGCGGCGGGCTTGCTGGGCTTGCGCGTGGTGGCTGCAGGGGCTGTGGTTTTCACTGGACTGGGACCTTGCGTGGAGAGATCTGCATCGTACGCGTACCCCACTGGCAGGGCTCTTGCGGGTCATGCGCTGGCGGACTGTGCCAGCCCATGCAGCTTGAGCACGGTGGCCCAGTTGCGCGTGGTCACCGCCTGGCCCGCCTTGCCGAGCAGCGCCTTGCCTGCCTTGCTTTCGAGGATGCCGCCCGCGCAGTGCAGATAGGCTGCACGCGAGCCGAGGGCGAACTGATCGGGCGGCTTCGCCAGTGCGCCGATGTGGTTCAGCGCGCCCAGCGCCTGCGTGTCCTGGGCAAAAGCCACCAGCAGGCGCGATGGGTCGGCAGCCGACGCGGTCAGCGGGTTTTCGTGCACGATCGCTGCCAGATCATCCGACGCCACGACGATGACGGGCACATCGACCTGCATCTGCGCGGCCAGCGCCTGGGCAATGGCTGCGGCGTGGTGCCTGGGTGTGCCGTCTGCCGCCCTGAACACGGCATTGCCGCTGTTGAGCAGCGTGGACACCTCGCCGTAGCCCAGGCCGCCGAGCAGGGATCGCAGCTCCTCCATGGAAACCCGGCGGGACTTGCCGACATTGATGCCGCGCAGCAGGGCGATGAAGGTGGTCATGGCCAGCTGCTGGACACAGTCACACCACCCGGTTCCACTCCAGCGCCCGGCTCTTCCAGTGCGCATCGATCGTCTGCGTGAAGTCCGCGCGCACTAATTTTGCGCGGTTCTCCAGCCAGTCGGCGTTCTCGCGCCGCACCACGATGCCTTCGAGGTGGCCCTGGCGGAACCGGCTGTCGTGGGCGTGTACCCAGTCGCGCAGCTGGTCCAGCGTGACCTCGCCCGCGTAAAGGCAGGGCACGGTGTTGAAACCCATCTGCGCCGCCCAGGCGTTGCGCCGCTGGGTGCTCCAGAAGCGCTGCTCCTGGCGGTCGTACACGTCGAACAGCATCCACCAGTCGGGCAGGGTGGCGTAGTCGAGCGAGTGGCGCGCGGCGCACCATTCGCCAAAGGCGACCAGGTGCGTGCCCAGCGCGTCAAACAGCTTGTCCTCGTGCGCGGCCAGCCAAGGCCCCAGGCGGGCGAACTGGCCATGGAAGGGCTGGGGCAGGTACTGGCCCCGGTTCTGGGCGCGCAGCACGCCGTCGGGCGAAACCGAGAAGCCCAGGTTGGCGCCGTCGAGCTTTTCCTCCAGCACCACGGGGCCGCTGAGGATGTCCTCGGCCTCGGCGGGCGAGAGCACTTTGTCGTCGCGCGGCGCGCCCGTGGCCAGCCAGGCAATGTGGGGGGTGTGGGGGAAGCGGAAGAAATCTTCGGACATAGGTGTTCTATTTTGCGCGCCGCGCGGGTGGGTGTTTCTGGCGCCAGCGCGCTTGCAGCCAGTCGGGCAGCAGGTTTTCCACCTCCAGCCCCACCGCGTGCAGGGCCTGCTGGCAGTCGATCCAGTCGGTGTCGGCGGCGTTGGTGATCCGGGTGGCGTGGCCTGCGTCCAGTGCGGCGAGGGCGGCGGCCACCATCTTGCGGTCGGCCAGGTCGGTCACGGCCTCGGCCAGCTCAGGGGGCAGCACGGCGTTGCTGTTCTTGTCGAGCAGCACATCGACCCAGACGACCTCGCCGCGGTCCATCTTGTGCATCATGGCCAGCCAGCCGTAGTCCTGCTCGGTGAGCTTGTGGCGGTATTCGCCGCAGACATGCCAGTCCACGTCGAGCACGGCGTGGCGCGTGGGGTCGGCCACGAAGGCTTCAAGCCAGTCGAACACCTGCTGGCGCAGCGCGGCTTCTTCGATGGGGGTGGACTCGGCGCCAAAGGGCGAGCCCTCGTCGGCCGCGCTGGCGACGATGAGCACGTTGGTGTCCACCAGACGGGCTTGCAGAGCGCCTGCCTCAGCCACCGATCACCTCGCGCAAACGTTGGGCACGGGCGCGGGCCTGCTCGCGCGCCTCGCCCATCGCGTCGCCAAAGAAGTGCTGCGGCCAGTTGCGCACGGCGCCGAATTCGTCCACGTCCAGCGGCACCAGCACGGCGTCGGCGCCGCGCCGTTCGACGAACAGCATGCGGCACTGCGCGGTGCTGGCCTGGCGCCGGGCAATCAGCGTCTGCATGCGGCGGAACAGGTGCTCGGAATGCGTCTCGACCAAAAACTGCACCTGGCGCTGCTGGCTCACCTCGGCAAACACTTCGGCCAGCACGGCCTGGGCCAGCGGGTGCAGGTGGATTTCAGGCTCTTCCAGCAGCACGGTGCTGCCGGGCGGCGCGCAGTAGGCCACGGCCAGCACCGGCAGCACCTGCGATACGCCCACGCCGACGTCGCGCAGGTTGGCCACCACGCCGTCGTGGTGCACCAGCAGCTCGTAGCGGCCCGAGCGGCCCACGGCGCGCACGCTGAGCTGCTCGGCCATGCCCATGCGCTGCAGCCAGTGCGAGACGCTGCGTAGCACGCTGCCCTGATGCTCGGACGGCAGCAGGGCGTTGGCCAGCAGCGCGTCGATGGCCTGGTGGCCGTCGCTGCCCACCTCGCCGGGCGCGGTCTTGTTCCACACATAGTCGCGCTCAGGGCGGCGGCGCAGCGGGCCGAGGTAGACGATGCCCTCCAGTTCACGGCGCAGCGCCAGGCTCAGGTCCTGCAGGTGCGCGCCGTCGCTGCCCAGCAGGGCCAGGGCCTCGGCGCTCAAGGCGATGGAGCGCTCGGGCGCGAGCTGCGGCCCCTTGCCGCGCGGGCGGGGTTCGTCGTCCACAGATACCGCGTAAGCGCCGCGCTCGCGCCGCACGGCCCGAAAGCGCCGCGCCACGGTGGACAGTTCCAACTCCTGGATCGCCACGGCCCCGCTGGCCGTCTGCCCGTAGCTGCAGGCAAAGCGCCCGTGGCGCACGCGCTCGCCCTCGGGCCGCTGGAAGGCCAGCGTGATGGAGAACTGGCGCGGCGCGGCCACGCCGCGCGAAAGCACGGCGTCGAAGCCGCCAAAGTGAAAGTAGTCGCTGGCCTCGTCGCCGCCCAGGTTCAGGTGGATGGTGCGGTCGGGCGAGGCCACGGTCTGCTTGAGCAGCAGCAGACTTTGCAGCAGCGTGGACTTGCCTGACGAGTTGCTTCCCAGCAGCATGGTGACGGGCGCCAGTTGCACCGCGCCGCTGTCGCGCCAGGCCTTGAGGTTCTGCAGGTGGAGTTGGTCGATCATGGTCAGGCCATCTTAGGACCTGTCATGAATTTAGAAGAAAATGGCCTGCAGAGCTTATGCAGCATGCGCTGACAGCTATCAATTTTGATTTGTGAGCCGCAGTGGTGCGTGCCCTGGCAGCGTGGCGCCGGGCGTGCCCAGCTCAAACTTGCTCACCAGCAGGGTCAGCTGGCTGGCCTGCTGGCGCAGCGATGCGGCCGCGGCCGCCGATTCTTCCGCCAGCGCGGCGTTCTGGTGGGCCATGCGGTCCAGCTGGCCGACGAACTGGTTGACCGCGCCGATGTGCCCCATCTGCTGGTTGACCTCGCTGGTGATGGCAGAAATCCTGCCCGAGACGCTCTCCACGGCGGTGGTGACTTCTGCGGTCGTCTGGCCTGCACGGCCCACCTGCGAGGTGCCCGACGCCACCTTGGCCAGCGAGGTGTGGATGAGGGCGCTGATGTCCTTGGCGGCAGCGGCGCTGCGGCCCGCTAGGGCGCGCACCTCGCTGGCCACCACGGCAAACCCCCGGCCTTGCTCGCCCGCGCGGGCCGCCTCCACGGCAGCGTTGAGCGCAAGGATGTTGGTCTGGAAGGCGATGCCGTCGATGATGGCAATGATGTCGGAGATCTTGTGCGAGGCGGTGTCGATCTCGCGCATGGTCGATACGACCTGCTCCATCTCGCTGCCGCTGCGCGCCGCCACGCTGCTGGTGTGGGTCGAGAGCTGTTGCGTGGCGTGGGCGGTGGCCGTGGTCTCCTGCACCGACGCGGTGAGCTGGGCAATCGATGCCAGCGTGGTCTCCAGCGTCGTGGCCGCTTCCTCGGTGCGGTCACTCAGGTCCTGGCTGCCCTGGGCGATCTCGCTGCTGGCGTTGGTGATGTCGTTCGAGGCCTGGCGCACCCCCATGGCCAGGCTCAGCAGGTTCTGGCGCATGGTTTCGAGCGCGGCCAGCAGGCCGCCGATCTCGTCCTGGCGGCGGGTGTCGATGGGTTGCGAGAGGTCGTGCCGGGCCATGCGGCGTGTGGCCTGCACGGCCTCTCGCACGGCGGCCCGGGTGTCGCGCACCAGCCACCAGGCCAGCGCGCTGCCAAAGGCAAAAGCCAGCAGCGCACCAGCGATGATCAGCACGCGCGCCGTGCGGGCATCGGCCGTGGCCAGCGCAGAGCTGGCGGCGTTGGCGGCGTCCTGCCAGTCGCTCAGGGCGTCCACGGCCGTGCCCCAGGCCTGCTGGCGCGCACTCCAGTGCGAGGTGTCTTTGCTGTACTCGTTGCGCATCTGGAAAGCCAGGGCCGCATCGCCCCGGCCGGCGGTCAGCTGCTCGCTCAGCGCGAGCAGCTCGCGCGCGGCGCTGCCGGTGGCCTTGACGTGCTGCAGCAAGGCCAGCGCCGGTGCATCGCCCTCCAGCAGGGACTCCAGCTTTGTCTGCGCCGCGTCATACTGCGCCAGCGCGCTGCGTGCCTGCGCCAGCACGGCCGGGCCGCCTTCGAGATCGGTGCTGGCCAGGTCGCCCAGCGTCTGCACATAGCGCGAAACATTGCGCCCCATCACATCGAGCGTCTGCGAGCGCGCAGCGTTGTGGACGGTGATCTCCTCCAGCGTGGCTGACAGCGCCTGCATGCGCAAAAGCGAAAGCACGGCCATGCCGAGCAACAGCACCAGAATGACGCCAAAGCCCAGTGAAAGCCGGGCCGCAAGGCTGCGCACAGAAATGAGTTGCATGTTTGTCTCGGTATTGGAATATGTCGCGCCAGCGACAGGGCCGGACGCGGAGCGCAAGACTACGCCCCGCAGGACTGGGCTTCAACTGTGGAGTTCCTCAGGTGGCGCGCCGAGGGAGGGGCGGGGGCGTAACCAGGCAGCTCTCAGCTTTCGAGCTCTACAATCGACGAAGCAGGGAATGCCTAGGCGCTCCGCAACAAGGCGTTGATAGCAGTTGGATGAGGAGTATTTGATGCGCCGTCTCACCCAGGCTCCGAACATGGCCCTGGCCACCCTGTGGGTGGACCTGCTGTGCGAGGACGGCATGCCCGCCACCGTGCAGCGGCAGTACCTGGGCGCCGCCGCCGGGCACCTGCCGCCGGATGAATGCCTGCCCGAGATCTGGCTGCGCCATGACGAGCACCTGGAGCGCGCCCGGGCCTTGCTGGAGCGTTTGCGCAATCTGCCCCAGCACCGCTGGCAGTGCGTGTGTGGTGAACTGGTCGAAGGGGGTTTTGAGCAGTGCTGGGCCTGCGGGGCGCTGATGCCCCGTTGACGCGGGCTACTTCCAGCGCACCGGCTCCACATGCACGCTGCCTTGCGTGCTGCTGAGCGTGAGGGCACCTTCCTGCACCGTGGCCTGCAGTTGCATGCTGCGCTCGGCCAGCCGGGCCAGCTCTTGCGAGGCTTCGGTGGGAATGCGCCAGACCTGCAGCTTGTCCAGGCGTGAGAGCTTGGATTCAATGCCCTTCCACCAGATCTCGGACGCGTGGTTGAAGCAATAGACGATGACCGCGTCGGCCTTGCTGCAGGCCTTGGTGAGCGGCTTGTCTTCGGGCTGGCCCACTTCGATCCACACGCGCTTGCGGCCGGTGAAGTCGGTCAGCGAGGCGTCCGGATCGTCCGGATCGGACAGGCCCGCGCCAAAAGCCAGCGTGCCATCGCCATTACACAGGTCATTGAGCTGGTGCGCCTGAATGGCCAGCGCCGCCAGCCTCACCATCATCCGCTCGTCGGTCTCGCTCGGATGGCGGGCCAGCGTGAGCGCGTGGTCGGCGTAGTAGCCGTGGTCGATGTCGGCGATCTGCAGATTTGCCTTGAAGATGGTGGATTTGATGGCCATGGGCGCATGAAGCAAGGAAATGGGGAAATGGCAAAAAGGGCGGTATCAGCGCCCACTTGGGTGAAGGGGTTTGTGTGGCTTGAAGGTTAATGCCGGCTTCTCCAGCAGGTGCCACGAAGCAGCAGCGAGCGTCAAAGTGGTGCCAAGGCTCAGTAGGAGTGCCGCGCCGAATTCAAGCCGATTGGCAAAATACCAAATCAGGATTTGCTGGATGGGAAACGCATAGATATACAGCCCGTAGGAGAAATCGCCCCACCGTCCGGCGTGGCGGAGCAGGGGCGTCGACGCCGTGCCCCACAGCACGATCAGGCTGGCCACACCCAATAGCGGGGCTTGGCCGGCAAAAGGTTGTGGGCCCCACCAATGCACGGCGGTCAAGCATGCGACCAACAGAAAAGTGGCCATCCAGCGGCGGGTCTTCCAAAGATTGCTCCAGGCCGCCAGGGTTGCTCCCAGCGCAAATACCATTCCATATTGAAGGCCGAACGACCATTCCGGCATGGGCTGCCCCGACGGCGGGGAGTAGCGCCATTGCACGGCCAGCGCCAGGGCAGAGAAGACGATGGGGGCACTCCAGCGCCATCGTGCCAATCCCAGAATGCCGAGGCCTGCAAGGCAAAGATAGCATGCGACTTCAAGGGGAATCGTCCACAGCGGGCCGTTCACTGAATGGGGCAGCGGGTTGTGCCCAAAGACGCCAGGCAGCCCATATCGGGTTTGCAGCCAGAGATTGGAGAGGTAGTCCCTGGTGGCGGGGTGCTGCACATATTCAGGAAGAGGCAACGTGGTTGCCCATGGACCAATGACCGCCGCGCACAGCAGGACGGCCGCACACAGGCCCGGCCAGATGCGCAAGATGCGGCGCATGATGAAACGCCCGAAGTGCGGGTCTGACTGCCATGACAGTGACACCAAATAGCCACTGATCGCGAAGAAGATCACGACCCCCACCGCGCCTGGCTCGTTATGCCAGATGAGCGGCACGGGCAGCCCCATCAGTGCATATTGATGCCCCCAGATCACAAGCGCAGCGGCCAGCAGTCGCAGCGCGTCGAAGTTGTTGGCGCGGTTTGTGGAGGCGCTCACCCGTTGCAAGCGAAACCTTCAGACCCGGCGCGCCAGCTCGGCGGCCTTGCCAACGTAGCTGGCGGGCGTCATGGCCAGCAGGCGGGTCTTTTCGGGCTCGGGGATGTCGAGCGAGCGGATCAGGCCGTGCAGCGCCTCGGCGGTGACGGTTTTGCCGCGTGTGACTTCCTTGAGCTTCTCGTAGGCGCCCTGCACGCCGTAGCGGCGCATGACGGTCTGGATGGGCTCGGCCAGCACTTCCCAGGATGCGTCGAGATCCTGGGCCAGCGCTTCCTCGTTGAGTTCGAGCTTGTTCAGGCCGGTCAGCAGCGAGGTGTAGGCCAGCGTGGCGTAGCCCAGGGCCACGCCGATGTTGCGCAGCACTGTGCTGTCGGTCAGGTCGCGCTGCCAGCGGCTCACCGGGAGCTTCTCCGAGAGGTGGCGCAACAGCGCGTTGGCCAGGCCCAGGTTGCCCTCGGCGTTCTCGAAGTCGATCGGGTTGACCTTGTGCGGCATGGTGCTGGAACCAATTTCGCCGGCCTTCAGGCGCTGCTTGAAGTAACCCAGGCTGACATAGCCCCAGATGTCGCGCGAGAGGTCGACGAGGATGGTGTTGGCGCGCGCCACGGCGTCGAACAGCTCGGCCATGTAGTCGTGCGGCTCGATCTGGATGCTGTAGGGCTGGAAGGTCAGGCCCAGGCCGTCGGGCTCGTGCGTCTCGATCACGCGGCGCGAGAAGGCTTCCCAGTCGAACTCGGGCCAGGCCGAGAGGTGGGCGTTGTAATTGCCCACAGCGCCGTTCATCTTGCCCATGATCTTTACGGCGGCGATGCGCTCCACGGCACCTTGCAGGCGCATGAGCACGTTGGCCATTTCCTTGCCCACGGTGGTGGGGCTGGCCGTCTGGCCGTGCGTGCGGCTGAGCATGGGCACGTCGGCGTACAGGTGGGCCATTTCGCGCAGCTTGAGCACGATGCGGTCCAGGCCGGGCAGCACCACCTGGTCGCGGCCGGAGCGCAGCTGCAGCGCGTGGCTGGTGTTGTTGATGTCCTCGCTGGTGCAGGCGAAGTGCACGAACTCGGCGGCCTTCTCCAGCTCGGGGCGGGCCTCGAACTTGCTCTTGATCCAGTATTCCACGGCCTTCACGTCGTGGTTGGTGGTCTTCTCGATCTCCTTGATGGCGGCCGAGTCCGCCTCGGAGAAGTTCTTCACCAGGCCCAGCAGGTAGGCGCGCGCGCCCACGCTCAGCGGCTTGAATTCGGCGAAACCGGCGTCCGACAGCGCGATGAACCAGGTCACCTCCACCTGCACGCGGCGGTGCATGTAGCCGTGCTCGCTCATGATGGGGCGCAGCGGGGCCAGTTTGGAGGCATAACGGCCGTCGAGCGGCGAAAGGGCGGTGATGGTGGACAGGCTCATGGCGCAATATTGTAGGTGTCGCGCGCGTCAGGCGTGCGTGGGCGGGGGCCGATAGAATCGGCAGCCCGGCGCCCCCTGGCGCCCGAGCCACGGAAGCAGAACCATGAAACTGATCGGATCCACCACCAGCCCCTACGTGCGCAAAGTGCGCGTTGTCATGGCGGAAAAGAAGCTCGACTACCAGTTTCTGCAAGAAAACGTGTGGGCCGCGGACACCACGATTGCGGTATCCAACCCGCTGGGCAAGGTGCCCTGCCTGGTCATGGAAGGTGCCGAGGCCGTGTTCGACTCGCGCGTGATCGTGGAATACCTCGACACCCTCTCGCCCGTGGGCAAGCTCATCCCCTCCACGGGCCGCGAGCGCGCCGAGGTCAAGACCTGGGAAGCGCTGGCCGACGGCATGCTCGACGCCGCCATTCTGGTGCGCCTGGAAAACACCTTCGAGGGCCGCGCGCCCGCCCAGCGCAGCCAGGCCTGGATCGACCGCCAGATGAACAAGGTGCACGCCAGCCTCAAGGCCATGGCGCAGGGGCTGGGCGACAAGCCCTATTGCAGCGGCATCCACCTGAGCCTGTCGGACATCGCCGTGGGCTGCGCGCTGGGCTGGCTGGAGTTCCGCTTCCCCGAGATCGGCTGGCGTGCCGACTACCCCAACCTGGCCAAGCTGATGGACAAGCTGGCGCAGCGCCCCAGCTTTGCCGACACGGCGCCCGGCTGAAATGAAACGACACCCCTCTGAGGCGCTGCGCGCCTTTCCCCCGCTCTCGCATCGTTAGCACGATGCGGGCAGGGGGACGCCCCCAACGCGGCGGGGCGGCCCTTGCGCGGGGGCCGCTGGCCTGGGCCGCGCCAGTTTCAGGCGACGTGGAGAGCTCGCAGCGCGATGGAGTCAACCCCGCGCGCGGTGCTTGAGCCAGCGCATCAGCATGCCCACGCCGGGCAGCTTTTCATACAGCTCCTCGGCGGCGTCCCAGTAGTCGCGGTGCAGGGTGATGCGGTGGTGTTCGTCCAGCACCAGGTGCGTGGCGCCGCGCACCGTCTGCTCCACGCCGCGGGCGTAGCTGGAGAAGGCGAACCGGAATTCCCAGGTCAGAAAGCACTCGCGGCCTTGCTCCACCCGTCCGGTGATGATGAAGTGCGGGTGTTGCAGCGTGGCAAACATGTGCCGAAAGGTGTCCCGGATCGCGGCCAGACCCTGCACCTCGTTGAACGGGTCCTTGAAGCGCGCGTCCGGGGCGTAGTGCTGGCCCAGGTCTGCCAGGTCGGCCGGTTGCAACTGCTCGAAGAAGGACACCACGCGGGTGATGGCCTCGTGGGGGGTGGCGGGAGGGGGAAGATGCATTACAGACCCGTGAAGCGGCGCACGGCCGCAAAGTACCAGCGGTAGGGCAGCAGGCGCAGCCCTTTCATCACCAGCGTGAAGCGCCGGGGGAAATGGATGTCAAAGGCGCCGCGCTCCCAGCCGCGCAGCATGGCCTGCGCTGCGGCCTCGGGTGCCATCAGTGCGGGCATGGGGAAATCGTTGGCAGCGGTCAGGGGCGTATCGACAAAGCCGGGGTGGACCACGCTCACCCCCAGGCCCAGCGGGCGCAGGTCGAGGTACAGCGTTTCGGCCAGGTGGGTGAGTGCGGCCTTGGTCGGCCCGTAGGCCAGGCCCTGCGGCAGGCCGTGAAAACCCGCCACGCTGCTGACCAGGCTGATATGCCCCCCGCCGCCTGCACGGGCGGCATTCTGCAAGGCGGGCAGCAGGGCGTCGAGCAGGTGGAGCGCGCCGGTGTAGTTCACCTCCATGTGCTGCAGCATGGTGGGGAGATCGAAACCGGTGGCGCGCAGCGCGCGGTAGGTGCCGGCGCAGTAGCACACCAGGTCAGGCACTCCGTCCGCCAGCACTTGCGCTGCGGCCGCCCGCACCTGGGCGGGGTCGGTCACGTCGAGCGCCAGGGCGGTGCTGCCTGGATGGCGCGCGACAAAGTCATCCAGCGCGGCAGCGCTGCGGGCCGACACGGTGACGTGCGCGCCGCGCGCATGCAGCAGCGAAGCCACCGCCCGGCCCATGCCGCTGGAGGCACCCACCAGCCAGACGCGGCGGCCCTGCCAGGTGGGGATGCGCGGGTTCAGGCTCACTGGGTCAGCTCCGTGCTGCGCACTGCGGTGCGAGCTTGCGTGGGAGTGGCGCAGCGCACGCTCATGCCCCGCGCCGTGTGAAGGACAGCGTGATCTCGCCCAGGCGCACGCCAAACTTGGACATGGTGGCGCGGTTGAGCATCACGCGCTCGTCGATGAGGTACATCCAGTCGTCCAGATCGACGTGGATCACCCGGCCATCGACCGGCAGCGCCAGCGTGTACTGCCAGCGAAAGGCATTGCCCGCCACGCGGCCCTCGGCCTGGCCCACCACGTCGTCGGCGCTGCCGGTGTAGCGGCCGTCGGCATGTTGGGTGAGGCGCCAGATGCGGCGCTGGGTCGCGCCGTCGGAATAGGTGAAGGCCTCGTCGAGCACGCCATTCGGGCCGTCCCAGCGGCAGTCCATCACCACCGTAAAGCGTTTCACAATCTGGCCGCCCCGGTCCTGGAAGATGCCGTGGGCATCCACGGTGCCGTTGAAGTAGCGCGCCAGGTCGAGCACGGGCTGCTCGCGGGCATAGCCGTCGAGGGCCTGGCTGGCGCAGCCCGAGAGCCAGACGGGGGAGGTGGAGGCAGCGGCGAGGAGCAGGCGGCGTTGCATCATGTTCTTTCTTGCAGGGTGGGGCGGTGCACCGCCGGGGTGGGCCGCAGGATCAGGGCATACAGGCTGGCGGCGGCCAGCAGCTTGAGGGCGCAGGGCAGCAGGGCATAGGCCCAGCCCAGCACCGCCAGGCCTTCGGGGTCGCGCGTGCCGGGGCTGTAGCCCAGCACGCCCAGCAGCGGCAGGGCCAGCCCGGCCGCCAGGGCCAGGTTGAGCTTGGTGGCAAAGTTCCACCAGCCAAAGTAGGCGCCCTCGCGGCGGCCGCTGTCGCCCTGCTGGGCGATCACGCCCGCCAGCAGCGCGCCGGGCAGGGCCAGGTCGGTGCCCAGGGCCACGCCCGAGAGCGCGCACACCACCAGAAAGGCCGTGCCTTCGCCCGCGCCCAGCCCGGCGGCCCACAAAAACACCGCCACGGCCAGCAGCATGCCCGCCAGCCAGGTGCGCGCCAGCCCCCAGCGCGCCACGGCGCGCAGCCACAGCGGCATCGACAGCGCCGCACAGAGGAAATAGCTGGCCAGGAACAGCGGCACCTGCGCGGGCGGGGCCTGCAGCCGATCCTGGATGAAAAACAGCACCAGCGTGGCCGGGATGGCGCTGGCAATGCCGCTGAGCATGAACACCGCCAGCAAGCGCCGGAACGCGGCCTGGCGCCAGGGGTGCCACAGGCTGGCGGCGGCGGGCGCATGCGCGGGGGCCGTCACCGGGCGTGGTGCACGCGTCCAGGCCAGCCAGCCCAGCAGCAGCAGGGCGGCAAAGGCTGCCAGCATCACCGGAATGCCGAGCAGGCTGGGCAGCAGCGAGGCCAGCACCACGCCCAGCAGCGCTGCGCCTTCACGCCAGGCGACGATGCGGCCGCGCTGCACTTCACCGCCGCCCAGCCGTGCGCCCCAGGACTGGTGCGCAATGCCGACCTGGCTGTAGGCCGTGCAGGTGATGAGCAAAAAGCCCAGCGCCCAGGCTGCCAGCGCCTGCGGCGACAGCCTGGGCGCCAGAAACAGCCCGGCCAGCCCGAGCGCCAGCACGGCACAGGACAGCACCCCCACGCCCAGCACGGCGCGTGGCGAGCGCGCAAACAGCCGGTCGCTCAGGCGCCCGAGCAGCGGGTCGGTGACGGCGTCGAACAGCCGGGCGGCCAGCAGCACCGCGCCCAGCGTGGCCAGCGGCATGCCGTAGGTGCGGGCGTAGTGGTCGGGCAGCAGCACGTAGAGCGGCAGCGCCGCAAAGGCCAGCGGCAGCCCCAGCAGCCCGTAGGCCAGGCCGTGGCGGGCTGTCCATGCGCTGCCCGGGTTCATGGCGTGAGCCCGGTGCGCGGGGCCGTCAGGGCCTGGCGCAGCGCGGGTTCCGAGGTGCGGGGCGACAGCCAGATGCCGAAGAACAGGCGGGCGAACTGCGCGTCGGCCACCTCGCCCACCACGCGCCCCTGCATCCAGAACACCACGCCCGCGCCGGGGCGGTACACGCCGGTGAGGCGGTCGCCCTTCTTCACATCGGGCAGGGCCGCCTGCAGCGCCTGCTGCCAGCGCGCGGCCTGCGCGGGCGCAATAGATTCCTGCCGCTGCATCTCCTGCAGCGAACGCCGGGCGATGGCCTCGGCGCTGAAGTCGCGCAGGTAGGCCAGCTCCAGCGCCAGCGGGTGGGCGGCGTAATCGTCGGCCTCGAAGCCGGGGGGCACCCACAGCCGCGCGCGGTACACCTCGAAGCCGTAGTAGCGCAGCAGGCCCTGGCCCGCGAGCTGGGTGCCGGGCAGCGGAGACTCGGCGGCTTCCGGGGTGTTGCCGAAAGAGTTTGAGGAAAAAATGGCTGTAGCACCCGCCAATAAAGCGCTGACAGCTATTCTTTTGATAGTCATGGCTTGACCAGCGTGTACTGCACCACGTCGATGTCGCCCATGGTGAACGCCGCCTCGCAGTACGCCAGGTAGAACTCCCAGATGTGCATGAAGCGCTGGTCAAAGCCCTGTTGCAGGATCTGCGCGCGCTCGGCCAGAAAGCGCTCGCGCCAGCGGCGCAGGGTTTCGGCGTAATCCTGGCCGAAGGCAAATTCCTCCTGCACGCGCAGGCCCGCCGCCTCGGCCTCGCGGCGGAATTCGCGCGGGCAGGGCAGGCAGCCGCCCGGGAAGATGTACTGCTGGATGAAATCGGTCGAGCCGATGTAGCGTGCAAACAGCTGGTCGTCGATGACGATGCTCTGGATGCAGGCCCGCCCGCCGGGCTTGAGCAGCCGGTGCACGGCTTTGAAGTAGGTGGGCCAGTAGGCCCGGCCCACGGCCTCGACCATCTCGATGGAGCAGATCGCGTCGTAAGGGCCGTCGTGGATGTCGCGGTAGTCCTGCAGGCGCAGGTCGGCACGGTCGGCCACGCCCAGGCGCTCCATGCGCTGGCGGGCAAAGGCCAGCTGCTCGATGGAGAGCGTCACGCCCGTCACCGAGGCGCCGAATTCGGTCGCCGCCATCTCGGCCAGTGCGCCCCAGCCGCAGCCGATCTCCAGCACCCGGCCGTCCGCCTGCACCCCGGCCTGCTGCAGCGCGCGGCGCACCTTGGCGTGCTGGGCGCTGCGCAGGTCGCCGGCCGGGTTGCCTTCAAACCAGGCCGACGAGTAGTTCATCGTGTCGTCCAGCCAGCGCTGGTAGAACGCGTTGCCCAGGTCGTAATGGGCATGGATGTTCTTCTGGCTGCCCGCGCGGCTGTTGCGGTGCAGCAGGTGGCGAACGCGGTACAGCAGGCGCCCGGCCCAGGTGCCATAGACCATGCTGTCCACCTGGTGGCGGTTGGCGATGAACAGCGTGAGCAGGTCGGTGAGGTGCGGCGTGGTCCAGTCGCCCGCGATGTAGCTTTCGGCAAAGCCGATGTCGCCCGAGCGCAGGGCCGCGCTGCACACGTTCCAGTTGCGCAGCGTGATGGCCGCTGCCGGGCTGCCGCCGGGGCCGAAGTGGCGCAGCGTGCCGTCGGGCAATTGCATCGTGAGGCTGCCGTGCTGCAGGCGCTGCAGCAGTTGCAGAACGGTGCGCGCGGCGGCCGGAATGCCGACGGGCAGGGTGCGGGGGGCGGCGGTGGTGCTGTTCATGGCGGGGCCTTCATGCAGGAGGGGGTCAGCGGAACATGGGGTCAACGGGTGACAGGGTGGGCGGGCGGCGCGGGCTTGCGGTGAAAGCCCACGCGCTTGACCCACAGCCGCAGCGCGTGCCAGTGGATGCGCGCCACGATGGCCAGCGTCATCGCGGGGTAGGCCCACAGGGCGCGGCGCAGGGCCTGCGCCGTGGCGGGTTCGAGCGTGCCGCTCACGCTGGTGCGCAGCAGCGGGCCGTCTTCGTCATCGTGGTCGATGCGCACCATGGTGCGCTCGCCGCCCGCACGCTGCGCGCGCACAAAGCGGAAGCGGTAGCGGCCGCGCACCGTGCAAAAGGGCGAGACATGGAACACCTTGCGTGCCTGCAGCTCCTGCCCGTAGCGGGGCTGGTCGAGCAGGTAGCAGTGGCGTTCGCCAAAGGTGTTGTTCACCTCGACCACGATGGCGCGCAGGCTGCCGTCGGGCCGGTGGCAATACCAGAAGCTCACCGGCTTGAAGGTGTGGCCCCACATGCGCGGATAGCAGTGCAGCCAGACCTGGCCGGTGGCATCGTCAATGCCCTCGGCCTGCAGCAGCGCATCGAGCCAGGCCAGCGCGCCGCCCTTGGCTGCGCTGCGGCCATCGCCGTGGTCGGTGTCGTGGAAGCTGATAGCGCCGCGCCGGTTCACCGCCAGTGCCCCCGCCGTCTCGGACAGGTTGCGCATGGGCAGCATCAGAAAGCAGGTCGGGTAGACAAAGGCATGGTGCTGCGGGCGCAGCCGGGTGTGGCGTACCTCGCCAAAACCGAGCAGCGGGCGGTCCGGGTTCATGCGGCCTCCGCCAGGGGCGCTGGCTGGCTGGCCAACAGGTCGCGGGCCACGGCCAGGCCGGATTTCAGGCCGTCCTCGTGAAAGCCATAGCCCGTCCACGCGCCGCAGAACCAGGTGCGCTGTCGCCCCTGCAACTGGCCGACCAGCGGCTGCGCACGGATGGCCGCCAGGTCGAACACCGGGTGGGCGTAGTCGTAGCTGCCCAGCACTTTGGCCGGGTCGATGGTGCGCACCGGGTTGAGCGACACCAGCACCGGTTGTGTGAAGGGCAGCGGCTGCAACTGGTTGAGCAGGTAGTGCAGGCAGACCCGGGCGGATTCGCGCTCGTTGTGCGGTGCACGCTCGTAGTTCCAGGCGGCCCAGGCGGCGCGGCGCGCGGGCAGCACCGAGGTGTCGGTGTGCAGCACGGCGCGGTTGGCCTGGTAGCGGATGGCGCCCAGCACGGCCTGCTCCTGCAGCGTGGGCGCGGCCAGCAGCGCCAGTGCCTGGTCGGAGTGCGTGGCCAGCACCAGGCGGTCGAAATGCTCGGTGTGGCCGTCGGTCACCACGCGCACACCGGCGGCATCGCGTTCGATGCGGCGCACGGGGGTGTTCAGGCGCTTGTCGTCCACCCCGGCAACGATCTTGTCCACATAGTGGCGGGCGCCGCCGGTCACCGTCCACCACTGCGGGCGGTTGCTCACCTGCAGCAGGCCGTGGTTGTGGCAGAAGCGCACCATGGTGGCCACCGGGAACTGCAGCATCTGGTCGGTGGGGCAGCTCCAGATGCAGCCCAGCATGGGCAGCAGGTACCAGTCGCGGAAGGCCTCGCCAAAGCGGTGCTGGCGCAGGAAGTCGCCCAGGGGCTGCATCAGGGTGACGTCCTGGTGGTCATGGGCCAGGCGGGTGGCCAGGGCGTTGAAGCGCAGCAGGTCGGCCAGCATGCCCAGAAAGCGCGGGCTGGCCAGGTTGCCCGGCTGGGCGAACACCGTGGCCAGGCTGGTGCCGCTCCACTCCAGCGGGCTGCCGCGCCGTGCGCTCGGCACCTGGACCGAGAACGACATGTCGGATTTGGAGGTCTCCACGCCCAGTTCGGCCAGCAGGCGGATGAGCTGCGGGTAGGTGCGCTCGTTGAAGACGAGGAAGCCCGTATCCACACCATGGGTCACCGGGCCCTGGGGCGTGGGCAGGGTGACGTCCACGGTGTGCGTGTGGCCGCCGAAATAGGGGCCGGCCTCGAAGAGGGTGATGTGGGCGTGACCGTGCAGCGCATGCGCGGCTGCCAGGCCGGAGATGCCCGAGCCGACGATGGCGACCTTCATGGGCGCCCCCCGTCGGCCGGGGCCGGGAAGAAAATGGTTGCGAAGCGTCCCGAAACGAAGAAGAGAGGGAGGGAGGAGAAGCGCCTCAGGACATCAATCGGCACTTTGAGGGCCGAAAGGCTTCGCAACACGAAAACGGGCGGGCGCGCATTGCACCCTTGTGCCACATAGAGTGGGGTGCAAAACAGAAAGTTCCAGCCCCCGGTTTGCAAATTTTTGTGAAGACGGTGTGCATTCATGGCCGGGCCCCCGGAGCCGGCAGGGCGAGCTGCTGCTCGATGGCGCGCACCAGCGTGCGGCTGTCGGGCGAAGTCAGGCTGGAATACTGGTCCACCACCGTGCCGTCGCGTGCCAGCAGGTACTTGTGGAAGTTCCAGCGCGGCGCCTGGCCGGTCTGTTGGGCCAGCTGCTGGAAGAACGCATTGGCCTGCGGCCCCTTCACGCTGCTCTTGGCGAACATGGGAAAGCGCACGCCGAAGGTGCTCTCGCAGAACTCGGCGATCTCCTGGTTGCTGCCGGTTTCCTGCGAAAAATCGTTGGACGGAAAGCCCAGCACCACCAGGCCCTTGCCCTGGTATTTGGCGTGCAGGGCTTCGAGCTCCTTGTACTGCCCGGTGAAGCCGCAGAAGCTCGCCGTGTTGACCACCAGCAGCACCTTGCCGCTGTACTGGCACAGCGACTGCGGTTTTTCATCCTGCAGCCGCAGGAAGGTGTGTTGCAGCGTGGCGGGGCAGGCTCCGGCGCTGGTCGCTGGCTGCGCAAGGGCAGGAGCCGTGGGGAGCAGCAGGGCGCAGGCGAGGCTGGCAAGCAGGTGGTGGGCGGGATTTCTCATTAGACAACTCCATATTTGTCTAGGACAAGATAGAATTTAAGCACAATTTGTCCATGTGTGCTGAGCGCTCCCACCCGTTGCCCAGGAATGTCTGTGGTCATGGGGTGGAGACGGGTTCAGGAATAATCAGACGCTTTCTATGAACGACCGTTCCAGCGCCCCGGCGCCCACCTACAGCATTGCCGCCGTGGAGCGCGACACTGGCCTGTCCAAGGACACGCTGCGGGTGTGGGAGCGCCGCTACGGCTTTCCCCAGCCCGAGCGCGATGGCGCGGGCGACCGGGTGTATCCGGCCGAGCAGGTCGATCGGTTGCGCACCATCCGGCGGCTGATGGATGCCGGGCACCGCCCCGGGCGCATCGTGGGCCTGGAGCCGGACGCCCTGCAGGCGCTGCAGGGCGGGGGGATGGCCCCGCAGCAGCGGCGTGCACAGCGGGTGCCGGTGGAGGCGGCGACGGAGGCGGACGATGTCCTGGCGCCCTTTCTGGACCGCCTGGCGCGCCACGATGTGCAGGGCCTGCGCAGCCAGCTTCACCAGTCGTTTTTGCGCATGGGGCTGGTGGACTTTGTCACCCGGCTGGTGGCACCCCTGACCACGGCGGTGGGCGAGGCCTGGATGCAGGGACGCATCCAGGTGTTTGAGGAGCACCTCTACACCGAATGTCTCACGGGCGTGCTGCGCAATGCCATCGTGGAGGTCGCGCCAGCCGCAGCGGCCTCACCGCGGGTGCTGCTGACCACGTTTCCGCAGGAGGCACATGGTCTGGGTCTGCTCATGGTCGAGGCCCTGCTGGCACTGGAGGGCTGTCATTGCCTGCCTTTGGGATCGCAAACCCCGGTGGCCGACATCGCCCGCGCGGCCCAGGCCTGCCGGGCCGACATCGTGGCGCTGAGTTTCACGCCCGTGATGGCGCCCCAGGCGGCGCAGGCGGGCCTGCGGGAGTTGCGGGAGCGGCTGGCGCCGCAGGTGGTCATCTGGGCGGGGGGGCGGGCGCCCTTCTTGCGGGCACGCCACCTGCCGGGCGTCGTGGTGCTGCCCTCACTCGGTGCGTTGCCGGAGCAGGTGGCGCAATGGCGCGCAAGTTCCGGAAACGGTTGAACCCTGGTTGGGCCGCAGGCCGCCCCCGTTCAAAGCTCCACAGACACGGGGAGCACAGCGGCTCCGGTCACACCATCTTCTCGGATGCGGCCACGAGGCGGGCCACCTGGAACTGCACGCGCACATCCTTGTGGGCCACCGGGCCGGTGATCTTGCACGAGGGCTGCGCGGTGTTGCGCGGAATCAATTCGCCGGTGGGCATGCCCGAGCGGTTCATCACCACCGCCACGCGCGGCGTGCTGGCCGACGGCCCCCGGCGCAGGACGATGGCGACTTCCTGCGTCGCCAGGCGGACAAAGGCGCCGGGCGGATAGATGCCCAGGGCCTTGACCAGCGCGGCGCCTGCCGGATCCACCTTCTGTTCTTCGTCGTAATAGCAGGCCTGCATGGCCGCCGTGACGGGCATGGGCCAGCGCGCGGCGCGGGGCGCCAGGCGGGCACCAAAAATGTCGGCGCGCTGGATCAGCCGGGCCATCTGCTGGGCCTCGGTCTTCTGGTCGAGCGGGCCGGGCATGCGGTGGTGGTGGCAGCGCACCGCTTCGAGCCACACCGGGTCGGCCACCCCCAGCTGGCGCAGCAGCGTTTCGGACCGGCTGGAGTGGTTTTCCACGGCGGCGATCTGGGCCGCCGTGAGCGGCATGGCCTGCTGCACCAGCTGGTCCTGCAGTTCCGTCATGGCCACGTTCATGCTCAGGGCGGCGCGGCCCAGGGTCAGCACCCTGGCCTCGGGCCAGCGCAGCACCTCGCTGGCCGTGATCATGCAGACACAGGACACCAGCATGGCGTGGGTGGCGCTGTACATGCGCGTTTCCTGGGCTGACAGGTAGATCAGGGCCAGCACCGTGGCGTCGGGCGCCTGGGTGCAGTGGCGCACCAGCTCCTCGTGCAGCGCCTGGAAGCGCGAACCGAAGTCGCTCGCCTGGGGTGTGCGCAGCAGTTGCGTTGCACGCTCCTGCAGCGCCGGCCAGTCTGCGGGGCCGCTGTCCGTCCGGTCGCGCTCGGTGGTCTCGGCGGCGCTGATCTTCATGCTGGCGATCTCGCCGAGGTTGGTGTCGGCGATCAGCATTCTCTGCAGACCGGCCAGGTAGGCGCGGTGGCTTTCGCCCGATTCGTCGGTGTCCACACAGAGCTGAACGCCCCGCGACAGCATCAGGTTCAGGTCTTCGCGGTTGCGGATGACGAAGCCTTTCTGGGCCAGCAGTGCACCGTCGGCCCCGCGCAGCACGAAGGGCAGCGGGTGTCCGAATTGGATGGAATCAACGCTCAGCGGGACAAGGTTCATGGTCGGTGTCCATTATCCTGATCCCCCGGGCCGGGCATAAGCGCGCAAACCCGGGGGAAAGTCCCCTATTTCACGGGACGGCGGGCCGGACTTCGGCGGGCGGCGCGGGGTGCCGGAGCAGCCGCCGCAGCACCCGGCCGAACACCTGTCCCAGATCGTCCACCCCCGTGAACACGGCGGGTATCACCAGCAGGCTCAGGAACGTGGAGGTGATCAGACCGCCGATCACGGCCACCGCCATGGGCGAGCGGAACGAGGGGTCTGCCGCACCAAAGCCGATGGCGATGGGCATCATGCCCGCGCCCATGGCCAGCGTGGTCATGATGATGGGGCGTGCGCGCTTGTGGCAGGCGTCCATCAGCGCGTCAAAGCGCGAGAGGCCGTGCTCGCGCCGCGCCAGGATGGCGTATTCCACCAGCAGGATGGAGTTTTTCGTCGCGATGCCCATGAGCATGATGAGCCCGATGAGCGAGGGCATGGAGAAACTCTTCTGCGCGATCAGCAGGCCCACGAAAGCGCCGCCCAGCGACAGCGGCAGCGCCGCCAGGATGGTGACGGGGTGCAGGAAGTCCTTGAACAGCAGCACCAGCACGATGTAGATGCACAGCACGCCGGTGAGCATGGCCAGGCCGAAGCTGGCGAACAGTTCGCCCATCACCTCGGCGTCGCCCACCGTCACCTGGCGCACGCCGGGCGGCAGGTCGCGCAGCGAGGGCAGCTGCTGCACTTCGTGGGTTACGTCGCCCAGCGGGCGGCCCGACAGCTCGATCTCGAAGTTGACATTGCGGGCGCGGTCGTAGCGGTCCACCACGGCCGGGCCGCCGCTGAATTCGAGCCGGGCCACCTGGCCCAGCAGCACCGGCCCCTTGCTGCCCGGCACGGCCAGGCGTTCGAGCAGCGCCAGGTCCTGGCGCGCGCCGTCCTGCAGCTTGACCACGATGGGCACCTGGCGCGAAGACAGGTTGAGCTTGGGCAGGGCTACGTCGTAGTCGCCCACGGTGGCGATGCGCAGCGTCTCGGCGATGGCTTGCGAGGTCACGCCCAGGTCGGCAGCGCGCGCGAAGTCGGGCCGCACGGCGATCTCCGAGCGCACCAGGCTGGCCGTGGAGGCGATGCTGCCCAGGCCGGGAATGGTGCGCAGGTCCTTCTCGACGGCCAGCGCGGCGCTGGTGAGCGCCTGCGGATCGTCGCCCGTGAGCACCAGGATGTACTTCTCGCCCGAGCCGCCCAGACCCACCTTGTAGCGCACGCCGGGCAGGCTCTCCAGCGCGGTGCGGATCTCCTGCTCGATGCCCTGCTTGCGCGGGCGCTCGCCGCGCGGCGCGAGCTGGATGGTCAGCGTGGACTTGCGGGTTTCGGCCGCGCCGCCGGGAGCGAACGGGTCGCCCCCGGCCGTGCCGCCGCCGATGGTGGTGTAGACGCTCTGCACATGCGCCACGCCCATGATGCGCTGGCGCGCCTCTTCGGAGACCGCGCGCGTGCGTGCCAGGGGCGTGCCGGGCGGCAGCTCCAGATAGACCTGGGTCTGCGAGTTGTCGTCGGGCGGAATGAAACCCTGGGGCAGCAGCGGAATGAGCGCGAGCGAGCCGATGAAGAAGGCGATGGCGGCTGCGAAGGTCACCCAGCGGTGGCGCACGCACCAGGCGGCCCAGCGCAGGTAAATGCCCATCCAGCGCGGTTCGCGGTGTGTGCCCACGATGGGCTTGAGGATGTAGGCCGCCATCATGGGCGTGAGCAGGCGTGCCACCACCAGGCTGGCGAACACGGCCAGCGAGGCCGTCCAGCCGAACTGCTTGAAGAACTTGCCCGCAATGCCGCTCATGAAGGCCGTCGGCAGGAACACCGCGATCAGCGTGAAGGTGGTGGCGATCACCGCCAGACCGATCTCGTCGGCCGCCTCCATGGCCGCCTGGTAGGGCGTCTTGCCCATGCGCAGGTGGCGCACGATGTTTTCCACCTCCACGATCGCGTCGTCCACCAGGATGCCCACCACCAGCGACAGCGCCAGCAGCGTGATGACGTTGATGGAAAAGCCCAGCAGGTACATGCCGATGAAGGCCGGAATGACCGACAGCGGCAGCGCCACGGCCGAGACGAAGGTGGCGCGCCAGTCGCGCAGGAACAGCCACACCACCAGCACGGCCAGCAGCGCGCCCTCGTACAGCAGGTGCATGGAGCCGTCGTACTCCTCCTGCACCGGAGCGACGAAGTTGAAGGCCTCGGTGATTGTGAGGCCCGGGTGCTGGGCGCGCATCTCCTGCAATGCGGCCTGCACCGCGGCGCCCACCTCGACCTCGCTCGCGCCCTTGCTGCGTGCCACCTCGAAGCCCACCACCGGCTTGCCGTCGAGCAGCGCCAGCGCGCGTGGCTCGGCGAAGGTGTCGGAGACGGTGGCAAGCTGGTCCAGGCGCACGCGGCGGCCGTCGGGCAATGCCAGCGTCAGCGCCGCCAGTTCCTGCGCCGTCTGCACGGTGGCCAGGGTGCGCACCGGCTGTTCGTTGCCGCCCAGGTCGGTGCGGCCGCCCGCGCTTTCCTGCTGCACCTGGCGCAGCTGGCGCGAGATGTCGGCCGCCGTGGCCGAGAGGGCCTGCAGCTTGACCGGGTCGAGCGCCACATGCACCTGCCGCTCCACGCCGCCCACGCGGGTCACCGCGCCCACGCCGCGCACGGTCAGCAGCTTCTTGGCCACGTCGTTGTCCACGAACCAGGAGAGCGCCTCGTCGTCCATGCGGCTGGAGGCTATGGTGAAGGCCAGCACGGGCTGGGCGGCCAGGTCCATCTTGGTGACGATGGGGTCGCGCACGTCGCCGGGCAGGTCGCCGCGCACGCGCGCCACAGCCGAGCGCACGTCGTCCAGCGCCTCCTGCGTGGGCTTTTCCAGGCGGAACTCGGCCGTGATCGTGGCGCCGCCGTCCTGCACCTTGGTGTAGATGTGCTTGAGGCCCTGCAGCGTGGCAATGCTGTTCTCGATCTTGCGCGCCACGTCGTTTTCGAGCTGCGCTGGCGCGGCACCGGGCAGCGCCACGGTGACCGAGATGGTGGGCAGATCGATGTCGGGGAAGTTCTGCACCTTCATGGCGTTGAACGACAGCAGGCCGCCGAAGCACAGCAGCACAAACAGCATCAGCGCCGGGATCGGGTTCTTGATCGACCAGGTGGATACATTCATCATCGAATGCTCCTTAATTGATAGCTCGTGACGCTTGTTGGGTAAGCGCTAGAGTCGTTTTTTGCTTGAAATCCGCCTGCGAGGAGGTGCTGGCCGCCGCGGCGGGCGCCACGCGCACCAGGTCGCCGTCGTTGAGGAAGCCCGCGCCGCGCACGGCCACGGGCGTGTCCGCGGCGATGCCCGAGAGCAGCTCCACGCGGTCGGCCAGGCGCCGCCCGGTCTGCACCTTGCGCTGCTGCACGCGCTGGTCGGCGCCCACCGCGAACACGTAGGCGAAGCCGTCGCGCACCACCAGCGCCTCCTGCGGTACGGTCAGCGCGTCGCTGCTGCCGAGCTGGAACTCGCCGCGCGCGAACATGCCCGCGCGCAGCTCGGGGTGCGCGGGCAGGTCCACGTAGACCAGGGCGTTGCGCGTCTGCGGGTCCACCGTGGGCGCCACCATGCGCACCGTTCCCTCCACCGTGGCGCCGCTGGCGGCGGTGACGCGCGCCTTGGCGCCGGGGCGCAGCGGGCGCAGTTCGGAAGCCAGCACTTCGGCACGCCATTCCAGGCGGTTTTTGCGCACCATGCGGAACAGCTCGGTGCCCGCGCCCACCACCGCACCCACCGTGGCCGTGCGCGCCGAGATCACGCCGCTGTCGGGCGCCAGCACCTGCGTGTGTTTGAGGCGCAGCTGCTGGACATGCAGCAAGGCCTGGGCGGCCTCGACGCGCGCCTGGGCGGTTTTCTCGGCCGTGGTGAGCTGCTGGATCTGCTGCTGGCTCAGCGCGCCCGTGGCCTGCAGCGTGCGTGCGCGCTCGGCGTTGGCGGCGGCGTCAAAGGCGTTGGCCTGCGCTTCGAGCAGGCTGGCGCGGGCCTGGGCCACCTCGGCCTGCACCGTCTCGGCGGCGAAGGTGGCCAGCACCTGGCCGACGCGCACCACGTCGCCCACGTTGGCGCGCACCTCGGTCAGGCGCAGGCCGTTGCTTTCGGCGCCGATGCTAGCCTCCTGCCAGGCCATCACGTTGCCGTTGGCGGACAGGTGCAGGGGCATGGGGGTGCGCTGGGGCTGGGCCGTGGTCACGGTCAGGGCCGGGCGCGCCTGGCCGGTGGCGGGTGTGTCGGCGGCGCGCGTGGTGCCGGAGAACAGCAGGGTGCCCGTGCCGGCCACGAGGCAGGCGGCGATGAGTGCGAGGGCGATGGGGGTCGTCTTGAAGGCTTGCATGGAAGACATCCGTTCGTTTCGGTCCAGGAAAGGGTCAGCGGGAGGCGTCGGGTGCGGGCGCTTCCCACCCGCCGCCGGCGGCGCGGTACAGCGCCACCCAGGCGGCGGTGCGCTCGTGCTGCAGCGCGGTCAGCGCGTTCTGAGCGGCCAGGGCGGTGCGGCGTGCGTCCTCCAGCTCCACCAGGCTGGCCATGCCGGCGCGCCAGCGCGCCTCGGTGGCGGCGAAGGAGGCACGGTAGCCCTCGGCGGCGGTGCGCGCGCTGTCGTTGCGTTCGGTGCTGCTCTGCAGGCGCACCAAGGCCTGCTCGACCTCGCTCACGGCGAGGCGCACGCGGGCGCGGTACAGCGCCGCCGCTTCGTCGTAGCGGGCACGCGCGGCCTCCTCCTGGGCGGCGCGGCGGCCGCCGTCGAAGATCGGCAGGCTGAGCGCCAGCGGTCCGATGGACCAGGTGGTCAGGTTGGTGCCCGTGCCGCCGGTCTGCACCCGCGCCGCGCCGATGGCGCCGCTCAGGCCCAGGCGTGGGTAGCGCTGGGCCTGCGCCTGGCCCACGTCGGCGCTGGCGGCGGCCACTTCGCGCTCGGCGTTGTATACGTCGGGCCGCTGCGCCAGCACCTGCGCCGGCAGGCTGGCGATGGTGAACAGCGCCCCGGGCGCGGGGTGCACGGGGCTGGCGGCCAACTGCGGGCGCAGCGCCGCTTCGTCGCGCCCGGTGAGCGCCACCAGAGTCTTGAGTTCCACCGCGCACTGCATGCGTTGCTGCGAGGCACGCGCCACGGCCTCGGCGGCGCTGGCCCGCGCCAGCGCGTGCGTGGCCGGGGCCGTGAAGCCCGAGCGCTCGCTCAGTTCGGAGAGGCGGGCCGTTTCCGCGCGTGATTGGGCATCGCGCTCGGCGATTTCCTGCTGCTGCAGGCAGGTGCGCAGGCTGCTGTACTGCAGCGCCACCTCGGCGGCCACGCTCACGCGGGCCTCGTGCCACAGGGCCTGCGCGCCGGCCAGGCGTTCGCGGGCGGCGGTGTCGGCGGCCGCGTTGCCACCCCACAGGTCGATCTCCCACTGGGCCTGCAGTCCGGCCTGGGCGGTGCTGGCCACGGCGCCGATCTGTTCGTTGAAGCCCCGGCTGGCGCTGGCCTGGCCATCGAGGCTGGGCAGCAGCGCGGCGCGGCTGGCCGCCTGCGCAGCCCGGGCCTGGACCAGGCGCGAGCGCGCCTGCGCGATACCGGGACTGTGCTCCTGCGCCTGCTGGATCAGGTCCACCAGCAGCGGGTCGCCCCACTGCGTCCACCATTGCGCCAGGCTGCCGAGCGAGCCCTGGTGGGGCAGCGGCGCCTGCCAGGCCACGGGCGCGGGGGGCGGCACCTGGGGCGGCGGCGCCGTGGTGGCGCAGGCGGCCAGTACCAGCGGCAGGCAGGCCGCGAGCAGGCGGGAGAGATGCGTGTCGGTCGTCATGCGGTGGCTTTCTTCTTGCGGGCCGCGGGCCGGGCGGCCGCGCGGCGGAGGGTTTCGCTCTGCACCATGGCCAGGGCGTAGCCGGTCAGCCGCCGGGTCCAGGCGTCGATGGCGGCGGGGTGGGCCAGCTGGGGGGCGACGGCTTCAAGCGTGTCGCGCTGTGTCCACATCTGCATCACCAGGCTGGTGATGGAGAAAGCCAGGCCGTGCACCTCGGCATCCATGCGCCCCACGCCCAGGTGCCGGCACAGCAGCCGGGCCAGCGCCAGGTGCGGCGCACGGCATTCGCGTTCGATCACCTCGGGCCAGACATGGGTGGGTTCGAGCAGTTCGCGCATGTGCAGGCGCAGCGACTGGCGCACCAGGTCGTCGTGCTTGAGCGGTTCGAGGAAGCCCTCGAAATAGCGCCGCAGGGCCTCTTCAATGCCCAGGCCTGGCTCGGTGAAGTGCGGAATCAGCGCCTGGCTGCTGCCCAGCAGCTCATGGAACGTGGCGGTGTAGAGCCCGGCCTTGTCGCCGAAATGGTAGGCAATGGCCGCCACGTTGGTGCCGGCCGCCTCGGCGATGGCGCGCACCGGCGTCTGGGCGTAGCCGCGCTCGGAAAACAGCTGCAGCGCCGCCAGCAGCAGGCGCGCGCGCGTGTCAGCGCCGTCGCTGCGCGGACTGCGCTGGATGGGGGATGCGGTCTGGTGGGCCATGGGCCCGGATTAAACCACCTTAATTCAAACATGTGTTTGAATTAATAAAAATTTCATGAAACAAACTGCACCGCCCTGCAGCGGGGCAAAGCCCCTTATCCGAACACGGCCTGCCACAGCGCCAGCACCGCCGCGCGCTCGGCCTGCAGTTCGGACAGCGGCACCTGGGTCGGTGTCTCGTCCAGCCGGGCGCGGTGCTGCACGCGGCGCAACTCGCGGTAGGCCGAGGCGGCCGCCCGGCCCACGCCCGGTGGCAGCAGGCCCGTATCCTCCGCGCGCTGCAGCAGGGCGATGTTGCCCACGTTGTCCACCAGACCGGGGTGGGCGGCTGCGTGCGAGAGCACGAGAAACTGCACGGCGAACTCGGCATCGACCATGCCGCCGGGGCTGTGCTTGATGTCGAACTGCCCCGAGGGCGCAGGGTGCGCCGAGCGCACCCGCTCGCGCATGGCCTGGATCTCCTGGCGCAGCGCGGCCGGGTCGCGCTCGGCGGTGATCACGGCCTGGCGCACCGCGTCGAAGCGTGCGCGCAGTGTCGGGGTGCCGCCGTTGGCGCCGGGCAGGTCCTCGCTGCCCAGGACGAAGCGCGCGCGCGTCATGGCCTGGTGTTCCCAGGTCCAGGCGGTGTTGCTGCCGCGCTGCTGCTGGTAGTTGGCGTAGGCCTCGAAGCTGGTGACCAGCAGGCCGGAGTTGCCGTTGGGGCGGAGCTGGGTGTCGATCTCGAACAGGTCACCCTCGCCCGTCTTGACGGTGAGCCAGTTGATGAGCTTGCGCACGAAGGCGGCGTAGATCTCGGGGGCGCGCTCGTCATCGTCGTCAAACACGAACACGATGTCGAGGTCGCTGCCGTAGCCCAGCTCCTTGCCGCCGAGCTTGCCGTAGCCGATGATGCCGAACTGCGGCGTCTCGCGGTGGCGGTTCTTCAGGCGGGCCCAGCACCACTGCGCCGTCATGCGCAGCACGCTGTCGGCCAGCAGCGAGAGGTCGTCGGCCACCTGCTCCACGGTGATGCGGCCCTCCACGTCGCGCGCCAGCGTGCGGAAGATTTCGGCATGGTGGGCGCGGCGCAGCAGGTTCAGCAGGGCCTCGTCGTCGTCTTCCTGGGTCGAGCGCAGCGAGGCCAGGCGCAACTGCAGGTCGCGTTCGAAGTCGGCCACCACGAAACGTTCGGACAGCAGCGAGCTGCCCGCCAGCTCGTCGATCACGCCCGGGTGCTGCAGCAGGTAGCGCGCAGGCCAGCGCGCCGCGCCCAGCAGGTGCAGCAGCTGCTCGTGCACGGCCGGGCGCTCCAGCAACAGGGCGAGGTAGCTTTCGCGGCGCAGCAGGGGTTCGAGCCAGTTGATGAGGCGCACGGCGGCTTCCTCGCCCATCCGGCCCTCGCGCAGCCACAGCGCGGTGCGCTGCACCAGGCGGAACAGGCGCGTGCGGGCCTCATCGCGCAGCGCTGCCACGCGCGGGTGGTTGCGCCATTCGGCCACGCGCTCGCGCAGCAGCGGCGGCAGCTGTTCCAGCAGGGCTTCGAGTTCGGGCGGCACGGCGGCGCCTGCCTGGGCGCCGTTACAGCCATTGCATTTCTTGGGCTCGTCGCCGCCCAGCAGGGTGTCGAATTCCTGGGCCACCAGTTCCCGGTGCACGTCCAGATCGTGCAGAAAGGCGCTGCAGTCGGCATAGCCCAGCGTCTGGGCGATCCAGGCCAGATCGTCGTCGCGTGTGGGCAGGATGTGGGTCTGCTGGTCGTCCAGGTACTGGATGCGGTGTTCCACGCGGCGCAGAAAGGTGTAGGCACACGCGAGCGCCTCGGCCGTCTCGCGGGGCATCAGCCCGGCACCGGCCAGGCGCTGGAGGGCATCGAGGGTGGGGCGGCGGCGCAGCTCGGGGAACTGCCCGCCGCGCACCACCTGCAGCAATTGCACGGTGAACTCGATTTCGCGGATGCCGCCGCGCGAGAGCTTGACGTCGTTGGCCCGCTCGGGGTGGCCGGCGCTGCGCTTGGCGGCGTGGTCGCGGATCTGGCGGTGCAGCGCGCGCAGCGCGTCGAACACGCTGTAGTCGAGGTAGCGGCGGAACACGAAGGGCAGCACCACGCCGCGCAACGCCTGCACGGCCGGGCTGGCGATGCAGGACTGGGGCGCGACGACGCGGCTCTTGAGCCAGGCGAAGCGCTCCCATTCGCGGCCCTGCACCTGCAGATAGTCTTCCAGCGCGGCGAGCGAGACGGCTGGCGGGCCGGAGTTGCCGTTGGGGCGCAGCGCCAGGTCCATGCGGAAAACGCAGCCGTGCTCGGTGGTGTCGCCGACGGCGCTGTAGATGATCTTGACGGCGCGCGCGAAGTATTCGTGGTTGGAGATGCGCCCGCGCCCATCGGGCGTGCCCTGCGTCTCGCCCTCGTGCTCGTAGACATAGATGAGGTCGATGTCGCTCGACACATTGAGCTCGCGCGCGCCGAGCTTGCCCATGCCGATGACCCACAGCTCGACCGGCTGACCGTCCGGGCCGCAGGGGGCGCCGTGGCGCGTGTCGAGTTCCTCGCGGGCGAGCCGGCAGGCGCGGTCCAGGGCCAGTTCGGCCAGCTCGGTCACGGCCCGGGTGATGGTGCCCAGGGGCGCCTGGGCCTCGCAGTCCAGGCGCATCAGGCGCTCCATCACCATCTGGCGCAGGATGCGCAGGGCGGTGGGGGTGTCGTGGCCGCGCGTGCGCAGGGCCTCCAGCGTGGCTTCCATGCTGGCGCGCTCGGGCGCGCCAGGGGGGAGCAGGGCCAGGTCGGCGCCATAGCGGCGGTGCAGGCGCTGGAAGAAGCGCGAATGGGCTGCCAGGCCGGAGCTGTCGGGGGTACTGTCGGTCAATTCAGTTTGCATGGCCTGCGCGGCGCGGCCAAAGCCGCAGATAAAAGGACACCGGTTGCACTGAACCCGCGCCATGGCAGCGGGTCATAATTCCTGCCTCATCTCCAGCCCGCCATGACCGATCCCGTGCCCCATCCATCGCGCCTGCTGAAAATCGTGGCAGCGTTCGCGCGGTGGTCGTTGGGCCTGCTGCTGGCCATCGGTCTGCTGCTGACGGCGGCCTGGGGGGCTCTTCACGGCTGGATTGTGCCGCGAATCGGCGATTACCGTGCGCAGCTGGAAACGCAGGCCGGACGGGCGTTGGGGGTACCCGTGCGGCTGGGCACCATCGAGGCGCGCACCGAGGGTCTGATCCCCACCGTCGAGCTGGGCGGCGTGGCGCTGCTGGACGCCGCCGGACGCGAGGCCCTGCGCCTGCCGCGCGTGGTGGTGGCGGTGTCGCCGCGCTCGCTCTGGAATTTCGGCTTCGAACAGCTCTACATCGAACAGCCCGAGCTGGATATCCGCCGCACACCCGACGGCCGCATTCTTCTGGCCGGGCTTGAACTGTCGGGCTCGGGGGCCGATGATGGCGCGGCGGCCGACTGGTTTTTCTCCCAGCCCGAGTTGTTGATCCGGGGGGGGCGGCTGCGCTGGACCGATGAACTGCGCGGCGCGCCGGAACTGGCGCTCGAAAATGTCGATGTCCTGGTGCGCAACGGCAACTGGCGCCACAGCCTGCGCATCGATGCCACGCCGCCGGTTGCGTGGGGTGACCGATTCACCCTGGCGGGACTGTTCAGGCAGCCCTTGTTCACGGTGCACAAGGGGCGCTGGCAGGATTGGAGCGGGCAGTTGCACGCCCATTTTTCAAGGGTGGATGTCTCGCGCTTGCGCCACCATGCGGATCTGGGGGTGACGGTGGCGCAGGGGCGCGGTGCGGTGCGTGCCTGGATCGATGTGGAGCGCGGCCAGTGGACGGGCGGCGTGGCCGACCTGGCGCTGGCCGATGTCAATGCCACGCTGGGCGAGCATCTGCTGCCGCTCGTGTTGCCCACGGTGCAGGGGCGCGTGGGCGGGCGCCGGTTGCCGGGGGGGATGGACTTTTTCACACAGAACCTGCAGTTCACCACCGATGACGGGCTGCGCTGGCCGGGTGGAAATGTTCGGCTCCAGCACACCGAAGCGCGCAAGGCTGCGCTGGCGAAGGGCGAGTTCCAGGCCGACCTGCTCGACCTTGCGGCGCTGGCACGCATCGCCGACCGCGTGCCCCTGGGCGAGGCCGCGCACCAGGCCCTGCGCACCTATGTGCCGCAGGGGCTGGTGGAGTCGATTCAGGTGCAGTGGCAGGGCGCGCTGACCGCGCCCCAGACCTACCAGGCTCGGGGCAGGGTCTCCGGGCTGTCGCTGGCGGGCAAGCCACGGGCACGGCCGCCCCAGGCCGACGCGGCGGCCCCTGCGATCGGGTTGCGCGGAGCCACCGTGGATTTCGATCTGACGCACCAGGGAGGCAAGGCCACGGTGGGCATGGTCCAAGGCGCGCTTGTACTGCCGGGCGTTTTTGAAGACCCGGTGCTGCCGCTGGACCAGCTCAGCGCGGCAGTGGGCTGGCAGATTGAGGGGGAGCGCATTGCCGTGCAGGTGACAGATGCGCGTTTTGCCAATGCCGATGCGCAGGGCGAGGCCCGTGCCACCTGGCATACCAGCGACCCTGCGAAATCGGGAGGCCAGTCGCGTTTCCCGGGGGTGCTCGATCTCAGCGGCCATCTTGAGCGCGCCGACGGCACGCGCGTGCATCGCTATCTGCCGCTGTCGATTCCCGAGGATGCCCGCCACTATGTGCGCGACTCGGTGGTGGCGGGCAAGGCCAGTGCCGTGAGCTTCCGCGTCCGGGGGGATCTGCACGACATGCCGTTCGACAATCCCGCGCACGGGGAATTCCGCATTGCCGCCCGGGTGCAGGATGTGACCTATGCGTTCGTTCCGCGTTCCCTGCAGTCTGCGGATGAACGTCCATGGCCCGCGCTGACCAGGCTTTCCGGCGAGCTGGTGTTCGAGCGTTCGTCCATGCTCGTCAAGGGGGCGAGCGGCCGCTTTACCGGCAGCCCCACGCTGCAGGCCACCAAGGTGGAGGCCCAGATCCCCGATCTGTCGCATACCGTGGTGACGGTCAGCGCTGACGCGCGGGGGCCGCTGCCGGAGCTGCTTGCACTCATGGCCACATCGCCGCTGGCCTCCATGACGGGAAACGCGCTGGACCAGGCAAGTGGAACGGGCAGTGCTGATCTGCGTTTGCGGCTGAGCCTGCCCATCAGCGAAATCCGCAAGTCCCAGGTGCAGGGCAGCCTGACGCTGGCTGGCAACGACGTGCGCATCACCCCGGACACCCCCGCATTGTCACGGGCACGCGGCACGGTGCAGTTCAGCGAAACCGGTTTCTCGCTGGTGGGTGTGCAGGCGCGTGCGCTGGGGGGTGACGTGCGGCTTGAAGGCGGCATGCGGGCGCTGGCGCCTGGCGCGCCGCCTTCCGAGGCGGCGCTGCAACTGCGGGCCCAGGGGGTGGCATCGGCCGAGGGTCTGCGCCAGGCCCGCGAGCTGGGTTTGCTGTCGCAGCTGGCGCACAAGGCCACGGGCAGTGCGCCTTACACCTTCACGCTGGCGTTGCGGCGGGGGGTGCCCGAGTTGCAGGTCAGCAGCAGCCTGCAGGGCCTGGCACTGGCGTTGCCCGCACCCATGGGCAAACCGGCCGAGAGCAGCCTGCCCGTGCGCTTCGAGAACCAGCTGACGCGCGAGGCGCTGGCTCCCGTGGCCGCCTCGGCCAGACCGGCGCCGCTGCACGACCGGCTGGCGCTGGAGGTCGACGGCGTGGGTTCGGTCCAGTATGTGCGCGACCTGGACATGCCGCAGCCGCGGGTGTTGCGCGGCGCCATAGCGCTCGGGCTGGGGCGGGAGGAGTCGGCGCCGCTGCCCGAGCGGGGCGTGGCCGCCAACATCCAGGTGGGGGTGGTCGATGTCGATGCCTGGAAGGCGTTGCTGCTGGGCCCGTCGTCGGGCGAGTCCGCACCAGCGCCGACGGAAGGGGGCGGTGCCGGCGTGATCCAGGACTATCTGCCCCATGTGCTGGCCGTGCGCGCCAAGGCGCTGAGCATGCAGGGGCGGACCCTGCACGATGTGATGGTGGGGGGCTCGCGCGAAGGGCGGGTCTGGCGGGCCAACATCGACGCTCAGGAGCTCAATGGCTACGTGGAATATCGCCAGGCGGACGTGCAGGACACCGGTGCCGGACGGTTGTTCGCCCGGCTGGCCCGGCTGACGGTACCGCAAAGCGCCGCCAGCCAGGTGGAGGCTTTGCTGGACGAGCAGCCCGGCAACCTGCCGTCGCTGGACATCGTGGTGCAGGACTTCGAGCTGCGTGGCCGCAAGCTCGGGCGACTGGAAATCGAGGCGCAGAACCGCGTGATCGAAGGTGTCCAGCGCGAATGGCGGCTGGGCAAATTCAACATGCTCACGCCCGAGGCGGTGTTTGCCGCCAGCGGCAACTGGGCGTCCCTGAACGCCTCCAGCGGGGCGCCGGGCCGTGGCGCGGAGCGCCTTGCGCAGCGCCGCACCGTGCTCAATTTCCGGCTCGACATCCAGGACTCGGGCAAGTTGCTGGACCGCTTCGGCATGGCCGACGTGATCCGCCGGGGCAAGGGCCGTCTGGAGGGGCAGGTGGCCTGGCGCGGCGCGCCCATCAGTCCGGACTATGCGTCCATGACCGGACAGATCAATCTGAACATCGAGGCGGGCCAGTTCCTCAAGGCTGAACCGGGCCTGGCCAAGCTGCTCGGGGTGCTGAGCCTGCAGTCACTGCCACGGCGCCTGACGCTGGATTTCCGGGACGTTTTCAGCGAGGGTTTCGCCTTCGACTTCGTGCGGGGCGACGTGCGCATCGAGCAGGGCGTGGCACTCACCAACAACCTGCAGATGAAGGGGGTGAACGCTGCGGTGCTGATGGAGGGCCGGGCCGACATCGAGCGCGAAACCCAGGACCTGCGCGTGGTGGTGGTCCCCGAGATCAATGCCATGACCGCCTCGCTGGTGGCCACGGCCATCAACCCCGTGATCGGGCTGGGCAGTTTTCTGGCGCAGGTCTTCCTGCGCGGGCCGCTGATCGAGGCCGCCACCCAGGAGTTCCGCATCGATGGCACCTGGACCGACCCGCGCGTGAACCGTGTTGCGCGGCGCGGGCGGGGGGGCGAGGCGGCTGCGCCCGCCGATCCCGCCAGTGTGCCTGCGCCCGTTCCTGCCCGTGTGCCCCTGTCTGCTGGAGAACCCTCATGAAAGCTGCTGCCATCCAGATGGTGTCCTGCCCCCGGCGGGACGACAACCTCGCCAGTGCCCGAGCCCTGTTGCAGGAAGCCGCAGCATCCGGGGTGGAGCTGGCCGTGCTGCCCGAGTACTTTGGTGCCGTCAGCCCGCGCGAGACCGACAAGCTGGCGCTGTGCGAAAGCCTGGGAGACGGTGCGGCACAGTCTTTTCTTGCACAGACAGCGCGTGAGCTGGGGCTGTGGATCGTGGGGGGCACCGTGCCCATGGCGTGCAATGCACCGGGGAAAGTGCGCAACACCGTGCTGGCCTATTCCCCCCAGGGCGAGTGCGTGGCCCGCTACGACAAGATCCACCTGTTCCGCTTCGACAACGGGCAGGAGCAATACGACGAGGGCCGCACCATCGAGGCGGGCGATACGCCGGTGCAGTTCCACCTCAGGAGCCGTGACGGCCATGACTGGTGCGTGGGCCTGAGCGTGTGCTATGACCTGCGCTTTCCCGAGCTGTACCGCGTGCACGCCCGGGCCGGCGCCAACCTGCTGCTCGTGCCCAGCGCGTTCACCCACACCACGGGCCAGGCGCACTGGGAGGTTCTGCTGCGCGCGCGCGCGGTGGAAAATCAGGCCTATGTGCTGGCACCGGCGCAGGGCGGGCTGCATGAAACGGGGCGGCGAACCTGGGGGCACAGCATGCTGGTGGACCCCTGGGGCGAGGTGCTGGCCGTTCGGGCCGAAGGCCCCGGCGTCGTGGCCGGTGTGCTGGATGCCGCGCGTCTGCGCCAGGTGCGCTTGCAGCTGCCCGCGCTGGAGCACCGCGTCCTGTGAGCCTGCCCCAACCGCACTGGCTGCTCAAGCGCTTGCGCAGTGTCTGGCGCCGCTGGTCGCTGTGGGGGCTGCTGGTGGCCCTGGTGGGGGCCATGCTGGTCACGCTGGTGTGGCTGGCCGGCCGCTATGAGGCCAGCGTGGTGCAGGGCCAGCTCGAACGCGATGCCACCGATGCTGTGACCGACATCCGCGCCGCGCTCGCGCGCAACCTGCTGACCCTGCAATCCCTCCATGCATTGCAGGCCGGGCCGGGCGATACGCCGCGCTGGGAGTCACGGGCCGCGGCGGTCTTGCGCGAGCGCCGCGAACTCGTGAGGATCGAGTGGCGCACTCCGGCTCTGCGCCTGCAGGCCCACGCGGACAGCCCGTTCCATGCGATTGCCTGGACCAGCGATGCGCGCACGGAGCCGCATTCGGACACCGCGCTGGCATGCGCCAATGCGCGCCGTTTCAGCGGCCCGGCGTACTCCAGCAGCTATTTCCAGCCCCATGGCGACGGGCTGGGGTCGGAGCTGATCGAACTCTGCCTGCCGCCAGCCGCCGCCGACAGGAATGCGGGCTATCTGGTCGCCACCTATTCGTTGCAGGGCATCCTGTCGGAAATGGTCGACCATGGCCTGACGCGGCGCCAGGAGGTGTCCTTCACCGAGGCCGACGGCACCCGCCTGGCCCTGGTGGGCACGGCGCGGCGCAGTGCCCACATGTTCAGCGCGCGGCAGCTGCTGGACCTGCCCGGTCATACCATGGTCCTGCGCCTGGACCACTGGCATACCGCGCCCAGCCTGTTTCCCAACGTGCTCACAGCGCTGGTCACGGCCATGTCCATTGCCCTGGTCACGGTGCTGGTGGTGCTGGTGCGCGACAACCGGCGGCGCCTCAAGGCCGAACGCGAGCTGGGCGACGCGTTTGCGTTCCGCAAGGCCATGGAGGACTCGCTGGTCACCGGTCTGCGCGCGCGTGACCTGCAGGGGCGCATCACCTACGTGAACCCGGCGTTCTGCGAGATGGTCGGCTTTTCCGCCGAGGAGCTGCTGGGCCAAAGCACCCATGCCCCCTACTGGCCGCCCGAGCTGGCCGAGGAGTACTGGCAGCGCCAGGCGGTCCGGCTGGCGGACAACGCGCTGCCGCGCGAGGGCTTCGAGTCGGTGTTCATGCGCAAGGACGGCACACGCTTTCCGGTGCTCATCATCGAGGCGCCGCTCATCAACGCCGTGGGCCAGCACACGGGCTGGATGAGTGCCTTCATCGACATCAGCGAGCAGCGCCGCGTGGAGGAGCTCTCGCGCGCCTCGCAGGAGCGCCTGCAGGCCACGGCGCGCCTGGCCACGGTGGGCGAGATGGCATCGCTGCTGAGCCATGAACTGAACCAGCCGCTGGCGGCCATCTCCAGCTACGCCACCGGTTCGCTGAACCTGCTGGATTTGGCGCGGGACGCTGATGAAGCCCATTTGCGCGCCGGCCTGGACGAGGTGCGCACCGCCATCGGGCGCATCGCCCAGCAGGCCGAGCGCGCCGGCCGGGTCATCAAGAGCGTGCACGACTTCGTGCGGCGGCGCGATCAGGCGCGCGAGGCCGTTCCGGCGCAGGAGCTGCTGGGCGATGTGCTGCCGCTGGTGAACCTGCAGGCGCGCAAACTCGGCGTGCGCGTGCAGGTGGATGTGGAGACGGGCCTGCCGCTCGTGCATTGCGACCGTGTGATGGTCGAGCAGGTGCTGCTCAACCTCGCGCGCAATGCCATGCAGGCCATGGACGACCCGTCCATCACCGAGCGCACGCTGGAGATCCGGGTGCGCCGCGCGGCCTCGAATGCCCACAGCGCCTGGCTTGAGTTCAGTCTCGCCGATGGCGGCATCGGCATCAGCGAGGAGGCGGCACGCAACCTGTTCACGCCGTTCTTCACCACCCGCACCGAGGGCATGGGCCTGGGGCTGAGCATGTGCCGTACCGTGGTGGAGCAGCACGGCGGATTCTTGGGGCACAAGCCCCGCCAGCCGCGTGGTACGGTATTCACCTTCACGCTGCCCGCAGCCCCGCAGGAGGGGAATGACTGATGGAACCCATACCCAACGCCACCGTATACATCGTGGACGACGACGCCGGCGTGCGCGAGGCCCTGGCCTGGCTGTTGCGCTCGCGCCGCCTGCCCAGCGAGTGCTTCGACAGTGCCGAGGCCTTTGAGGCCGCGCTGCAGTCGCGGCCGCCGCCGCGCGATCCCTGCTGCCTGCTGCTCGATGTGCGCATGCCGGGCATGAGCGGTATCGCGCTGTTCGACGCGCTGGTGGCGCGTGGCGCCGTCGATGCCATGCCGGTGATTTTTCTCACGGGGCACGCCGATGTGCCCATGGCGGTGGACACGGTCAAGCGCGGCGCGTTCGATTTTTGCGAGAAGCCCTTTTCCGACAATGTGCTGGTGGACCGCATCGAGCAGGCGCTGGCGCTTTCGGCGCAGCACCTGGAATTGCAGCGCCAGCGCAAGGATGTGCATGGCCGCCTGGCCGACCTGACCGAGCGCGAGCGCGACGTGATGCGCTGCGTGATCGAGGGGATGCCCAACAAGCTGATCGCAGACCGGCTCGACATCAGCGTGCGCACCGTGGAGGTGCACCGCGCCCGCGTGTTCGACAAGATGCAGGTCAAGTCGGCCGTGGAACTGGCCAACCTGCTGCGCGCCAGCGAGTGAAGAGGCCCTGGTGTCCTGAGTTGGAAGTTCGTTGAAAAAACAAAGATGTCGAAATCGTCGTCAGGCAAGGCGCAAACCGCAGCGATAGCCGTCGCTATCGCGAGGATTTGCAACGCGGCATGACGGCGATTCTCGGCACCTTTATGAAGCGAACTTCCGATTCAGGACACTAGCCCCGGGGCGGCCGGGTGTCGTCCTCGGGCGGTTCGGGCAGCTCGCCGCCCTTGCGCCCCGAGAACATGGTCCACCAGACGATCAGCACCAGGATCACCAGGGCCGCCAGCGCTTCAAGCAAAATCAGAACCATGAACTGGACACTCCCGCGCCTTGTGGTGATGGTGCTGATTGTAGGAACGCTCGCTGCCTGCTCCACACTGCCTGAGCCCGAACTGCCGCCGCCGCGCCCCGCGCCCCTGCCCGCGCCGACCGTGCCCGGTGGCGCCGGGTTGCCTGATGACACCGGTCCGTTGCCGCCCCCCATGGCCCAGCCCAAGAGCCGGTGGGTGCCGGTGCGCTGGTCCGAGCTACCGGGCGTGACCGAGGACGCGTTGCACGAGGCCTGGAATGCCTGGATCCGGAGTTGCGAGCGCCCCGTGCCGCCGTTCACGGCCCTGTGCGCCGAGGTGCGTCAGCTCAGCATTGCCAGCGGCGAGGAGCAACGCGCCTGGCTGGTTTCGCGGCTGCGGCCCTACCGGGTCGAGTCGCACGACGGCAACCCCGAGGGCTTGCTCACGGCCTACTATGAACCGCTGGTCGATGCCGCGCGCCAGCCCGGCAACGGCTTCACCGTGCCGCTGCACCGCCTGCCCGCCAGCCACGGCGCGCGCAAGCCCTGGTACACGCGCCAGCAGATCGACACCCTGCCCGAGGCGCAGGCCCAGCTCGCGGGCCGCGCCATCGCCTGGTTGCGCGACCCGGTGGATGCCCTGGTGCTGCACATCCAGGGTTCGGGCCGCCTGCGTGTGCAGGAGGCCGATGGCTCCGTGCGCCTGGTGCGCGTGGCCTACGCCGGCACCAACGACCAGCCTTACCAGAGCGTGGGGCGCTGGCTGCTCGACCAGGGCCTGACGCGCGACGCCACCTGGCCCGGCATCAAGGCCTGGATTGCGGCCAACCCGCAGCGCGTGAACGAGTTGCTGTGGAGCAACCCGCGCTACGTGTTCTTCCGCGAGGAGCCACTCGACGCGCTCGACGCCGGCTTTGGCCCGCGCGGTGCGCAGGGCGTGCCGCTGACGCCGGGGCGCTCCATCGCCGTGGACCGCCTGAGCATTCCCTATGGCACGCCGGTGTGGCTGGCCTCCAGCGGGCCCCAGGTCCAGCTCAGCCGCCTGGTTCTGGCGCAGGATACGGGCAGCGCCATCCTGGGGGCGGTGCGGGCGGACTACTTCACGGGCTGGGGCTACGAGGCCGGTGAGATCGCCGGGCGCCTCAAGCAGGGGCTGCGCTTGTGGGCGCTATGGCCGCGGTGAGGTGAAATTTAAGGTATTTTGGGCTTGAAACGATTGCTGGTAAAGCGCTGGCAGCTCTTTAATTGATAGTGAATCCCGGCGGCGGGCATGGCATCCTCACCGCTTCGGTTTCCACCCGTGGTGCCACGGCAGGCGGGGCGCCGGGCGTGCTCGCAGCAGGTGCGCTTGCCGTGCGCAGAAGGTCGCCCTGAACCTGGTACGCGTATTCCCGCGTCGAGCCCACCATCTCCGTGCGAAAGCTGCTGCCTTCCATCGTTGCCGCATACACCTGCGGGCGCACGACTGCATAGCGGTACGTCGTGGTGGCGGTGCCTGTGGAGGTCTTGCAGGCCGATTCCAGCTGGTCGTTCTGGAACCGGAGGGTGCAGCGCCCGGAGGTGTCCTCGGCCTTGGAGCCCTCCTGGGTGTGCAGAACGATCCGGGTGGCGCGCCAGCACCCCAGGAGGGCGGGGTCGGCAGCGGCGGCGTGGCCCCAGCAGGTTGCCAGGACCAGCGGGAGGATGCAGGAACGCACAAGGTATTTCATGGGGGGCCACCGTCCGGGCCGCCCGGTATCAGCGTTTCATCGATCGTATCAGGGGGTGCTGCCCGGCAGATGGCTGAGCGGCAGCGCACCGCTGGCCTTGACCTCGCCGAGCGAGAAGCTGGTGTGCATGTCCTTCACGTTGGGCAGGTGCAGCAGCACGTCGCGCGCGAACTGCGAGAAGCTGTCGAGGTCGCGGGCCACCACCTGCAGCTCGAAGGTGCCGGTGCCGCTGATGTAGTGGCATGACACCACCTCGGGGATCTGGCGGATGGCTTCTTCCATGGCCATCGTCAGGCCTCCGGTGTTGCGGTCGGCGTCCAGGCGCACGAAGGCCAGCACGCCCAGACCGATCTTGCGGCGGTCAATCTCGGCGCGGTAGCCTTTGATATACCCTTCTTCTTCCAGCACCCGGACGCGGCGCCAGCAGGGCGCCGCCGACAGACCGACGCGCTGGGCCAGTTCGGCATTGGTCAGACGGGCGTCGGATTGCAGTTCATTCAGGATTGCAACGTCGAATTTATCGAGAGTGTTCACAAACATTCCAAAACGAGAAAGATCCTTTCGCAGGATAGCCTGAACTCGACATAAAACGCAAAGACATATCTGCGTTGTGGACATACACTCATTGGCACACAGGAGCCGTCGCCCCACCGGGCCATGGCGTCCTTTCTTCGCCGCCCCACAAGGCGCGGACCCCCGCCACAAGAAGCCACTGGAGACACCGCCATGAACGCGCCCCTGCCCGAGCACATCCGCAAGGCCCTCGAAACCGTCACGCTCGACGACAAATACACCCTGGGCGAAGGCCGTGCCTTCATGAGCGGCGTGCAGGCCCTGGTGCGCCTGCCCATGCTGCAGCGCCAGCGTGACGCCGTGGCCGGCCTGAACACGGCCGGTTTCATCAGCGGCTACCGGGGTTCGCCGCTGGGCACCTACGACCAGGCGCTGTGGGCCGCCAAGAAGCACCTGGCCGAGAACCACATCGTCTTCCAGCCCGGCGTGAACGAGGAACTCGGCGCCACGGCCGTGTGGGGCACGCAGCAGCTCGACCTGTACCCCGAGAAGAAGAAATACGACGGCGTGTTCGGCATCTGGTACGGCAAGGGCCCGGGCGTGGACCGCTGCTCGGACGTGTTCAAGCACGCCAACATGGCCGGCACCGCCAAGCACGGCGGCGTGATCGCCATCGCGGGCGACGACCACATCAGCAAGAGCAGCACGGCCCCGCACCAGAGCGACCATATCTTCAAGGCCTGCGGCACGCCGGTGTTCTTCCCGAGCAATGTGCAGGACATCCTCGACATGGGCCTGCACGCCTTTGCCATGAGCCGCTTCTCGGGCGTGTGGTCGGGCATGAAGACCATCCAGGAGGTGGTCGAATCCTCGGCCAGCGTGTCGGTGGACCCGGACCGCGTGAAGATCATCCTGCCCGAGGACTTCGCCATGCCGCCGGGCGGCCTGCACATCCGCTGGCCCGACGTGCCGCTGGAGCAGGAGGCGCGCCTCATGGACTACAAGTGGTACGCCGCTCTGGCCTACGTGCGCGCCAACAAGCTCAACTACAACGTGATCGAGGGCCCGAATGACCGCTTCGGCATCATCGCCAGCGGCAAGGCCTACAACGACACGCGCCAGGCGCTGATGGACCTGGGCCTGGACGACGACACCTGCCGCCAGCTCGGCATCCGCGTGCACAAGGTCAACGTGGTGTGGCCGCTGGAGGCCACCATCACGCGCAGCTTCGCCGAGGGGCTGCAGGAGATTCTGGTGGTGGAGGAAAAGCGCCAGGTCATCGAATACCAGCTCAAGGAAGAGCTGTACAACTGGCGCGCCGATGTGCGCCCCAACGTGCTGGGCAAGTTCGACGAACCCGAGGGCGACGCCTCGGGCGGCGAATGGAGCATGCCCAACCCGAGCCAGAACTGGCTGCTGCGTGCCAAGGCCGACCTCACGCCGGCCCTCATCGCCAAGGCCATCGCCAAGCGCCTGAAGAAGCTCGGCGTGTCGCAGGACATCATCGCGCGCATGGATGCGCGCATCGCCACCATCGAGGCGCGCGAGCGCGCCATGCTGGAGCTCAAGACCGACACCGGCGAGCGCACGCCCTGGTTCTGCAGCGGCTGCCCGCACAACACCAGCACCCGCGTGCCCGAGGGCTCGCGCGCCGTGGCCGGCATCGGCTGCCACTACATGACGGTGTGGATGGACCGCAGCACCTCCACCTTCACACAGATGGGCGGCGAGGGCGTGTCGTGGGTGGGGCAGTTCCCGTTCACCGAGGACAAGCATGTGTTCGCCAACCTGGGCGACGGCACCTACTTCCACAGCGGCCTGCTGGCGATCCGCCAGAGCATCGCCGCGGGGGTGAACATCACCTACAAGATCCTCTACAACGACGCCGTGGCCATGACCGGCGGCCAGCAGGTGGGCGAGCGCCCCGAGGGCCACTCGGTGCTGCAGATCATGAACAGCCTGAAGGCCGAGGGCGTGGCCAAGCTGGTCATCGTGACCGACGAGCCGCAGAAGTACGACGGCGCGCCGCTGGCCGCTGGCGTGACGGTGCACCACCGCGACGAGCTCGACCGAATCCAGCGCGAGCTGCGCGAGATCTCCGGCTGCACGGCGCTGATCTACGACCAGACCTGCGCCACCGAGAAGCGCCGCCGCCGCAAGCGCGGCAAGCTCGCCACGCCTGACAAGACGGTCATCATCAACGACCTGGTGTGCGAAGGCTGCGGCGATTGCTCGGTCAAGTCCAACTGCCTGAGCGTCGAGCCCGTGGAGACGCCGTTCGGCCGCAAGCGCCGCATCAACCAGAGCACCTGCAACAAGGACTACTCCTGCGTCAACGGCTTCTGCCCGAGCTTCGTCACCATCGAGGGCGGCCAGCTCAAGAAGCCCAAGAAGGAAAAGAAGGGCGACCTCTCCAGCCTGCCCCCGATCCCCGAGCCGGTGCTGCCGGTGGCCGAGGAAGCCTGGGGCATCGTGGTCGGCGGCGTGGGCGGCACGGGCGTCATCACCATCGGCTCGCTGCTGGGCATGGCCGCGCACCTCGACGGCAAGGGCGTGGTCACGCAGGACGCTGGCGGCCTGGCACAGAAGGGCGGCGCGACCTGGAGCCACATCCAGATCGCGAACCGGCCCGAGGCCATCTACACCACCAAGGTCGATACCGCCAAGGCCGACCTGGTGATTGGCTGCGACTCCATCGTGGCCGCGAACAAGTACACCTTGGCCGTGATGCAGCCGGGCCGGACCTTCGTGGCGCTGAACACCCACGGCACGCCGACGGCCTCGTTCGTTACCAACCCCAACTGGCAGTTCCCGGGCGGCAACTGCGAGAGTGCCGTCATCGCGGCCATGGGCGCGGAGCTGGTCGGCCATTTCGACGCCGAACAAGTGGCGGTGCAGCTGCTGGGCGACAGCATCTACACCAACCCGCTGCTGCTGGGCTATGCGTGGCAGAAGGGCCGCGTGCCGCTGTCGTACGCCGCGCTGATGCGCGCCATGGAACTCAACGGCGTGCAGATCGACAACAACAAGGCCGCGTTCGAATGGGGCCGGCGCTGCGCGCACGACCTGGCGGCCGTGCAGGCGCTGTTCCAGGCGGCGCAGGTGATCGAATTCGTGAAGAAGCCCGCGCTGGCCGAGGTGGTGGCGCAGCGCGTGGAGTTCCTCACGGGCTACCAGGATGCTGCCTATGCGGGCCAGTACCGTGCCTTCGTCGAGAAGGTGCAGGCCGCTGAGGCTCCCTTGGGCGGCGGCACGCGCCTGACCGAGGCCGTGGCGCGCTACTTGTTCAAGCTCATGGCCTACAAGGATGAGTACGAGGTGGCCCGCCTGCACACCGACAAGGCCTTCACCGACAAGATCGCCGCCATGTTCGAGGGCGACTACAAGATCGTCCACCACATGGCGCCGCCGATGCTGGCCAAGCGCAACGACAAGGGAGAGCTGGTCAAGCAATCGTTCGGCCCGTGGATGCGTCGCGCCCTGGGCGTGCTCGGGGGGCTCAAGGGTCTGCGCGGCGGCGCGTTCGACATCTTCGGCAAGACCGAAGAGCGCCGCATGGAGCGTGCCCTGATCCAGGAATACCGCGCCTGCATCGAGGAGCTGCTCGCCGGCCTGACGCCCGAGCGGCTGGCGCTGGCGGCCGAGATCGCGCGTATCCCCGAGGACATCCGGGGCTATGGCCACGTGAAGGAGCGCCACCTGAAGGCCGCGCGTACCAAGTGGGACGGCCTGATGGTCCAGTGGCGCAGCCGGCCGGAGCGCCAGGCGGCCTGAGCCGGGCGACGCAGCTGCATTGATTTGCTATTAAAAAAGTAGCTTCCGGCGCTTTCTGGTAAAGCGCTGAAGTCACTTTTGATTCATATTTTTTAACGGTGCGCTCGCGGGCTGGATGGCAGCAAACACCCGCAAACCTGCTGGGTTTTCGCTGTGGCAGCGCGGGCCGACACCCGCATACAATGTTCCGTTCCCCGCCTGGCGGGCGCCCAAGCGAGCGTCCGTGGCGGGTTTTGTCTGTTTTGACCATCCGTTGTGGAGTCCTGTCCGTGTTTATTTCTTCTGCTTTTGCCCAGACCGCTCCCGCTGCTGCCGCAGGTGGCGGTGACTTCATGTCCTCGCTGACGGGCATGCTGCCGCTGGTGCTGATGTTCGTGGTGCTGTACTTCGTCATGATCCGCCCCCAGATGAAGCGCCAGAAAGAGCACCGCGCCATGATCGAAGCCATCGCCAAGGGCGACGAGGTGGTGGTGGGCGGCGGCATGCTGGGCAAGGTGTCGCGCCTGAGCGAGCAGTACCTGCATGTGGAGATTGCCTCGGGCGTGGAAGTGCAGATCCAGCGCGCTGCCGTGGTGCAGGTGCTGCCCAAGGGCACGATCAAATAATCCCATGAGCATTTCCCTGAGCCGCTGCGCACCGTCCTTGTTCTCTCGCGCTGCGCGAGGAACGGGGGGCGCTGCGGGTGCGGCGGGGCGGCCCTGGCTCGGCGTGTGCCGGCGGGGCGTGGAAAAGGCGTAAACATGAACCGTTATCCGGTCTGGAAGTACGCGATCCTGGTGATCGCGCTGCTCGTCGGGGTGCTCTACACCCTGCCCAATTTCTTCGGTGAGGCGCCTGCCGTGCAGGTCTCGTCGGCCAAGGCCACGATCAAGGTCGATGCCGCCGTGCTGCAGAGGGTGGAAGAGGCCCTCAAAGCCGCAGGGGTGGCGGCAGATTTCGTCAGCCTCGATGGCACCTCGGTGCGTGCCCGTTTCGACACGCCCGACAACCAGCTCAAGGCCAAGGATGCGATCCAGAAGGCCCTGGTGCCTGATGCGGCCGATCCTTCCTACATCGTCGCGCTGAACCTCATCTCGCGCTCCCCCACCTGGCTGACCGCTCTGCACGCTCAGCCCATGTACCTGGGGCTGGACCTGCGTGGCGGTGTGCACTTCATGCTGCAGGTGGACATGCAGGCGGCCCTGACCAAGAAGGCCGAATCGTATGCGGGAGACCTGCGCAGCGCGCTGCGCGACAAGAACATCCGCCACGGCGGAATCAGCCGCGACGGTCAGGCCATCGACATCAAGGTGCGCGACGAGGCCACGCGCGTGGCCACGGTCAATCTGATTACCGATCAGTTCCCCGACCTGCAGACGGCAGTCACGCCCGAAGGCACCGAGTTCAGGCTGCGCGCCAGCATCAAGCCCGAGGCCACGCGCCGCGTGCAGGAACAGGCGCTCAAGCAGAACATCACCACGCTGCACAACCGGATCAATGAACTCGGCGTGGCCGAGCCCGTGATCCAGCAACAGGGCCTGGACCGCATCGTCGTGCAGCTGCCCGGCGTGCAGGACACCGCCAAGGCCAAGGACATCCTGGGCCGCACGGCCACGCTGGAAGTGCGCCTGGTGGACGAAGGCACCGAGGCGCGCGCGGCCGAGGCCGGCCAGGGGCCGGTGCCGTTTGGCTCCGAGCGCTACCTGGACCGCAACAGCCTGCCCGTGATCGTCAAGAAGCAGGTGATCCTGACCGGCGAAAATCTCACCGATGCCCAGCCGGGCTTTGACAGCCAGACGCAAGAACCTACCGTCAACCTCACGCTCGACGCCAAGGGCGCGCGCATCTTCCGCGATGTCACGCGCGAGAATGTCAACAAGCGCATGGCCATCATCCTGTTCGAAAAAGGCAAGGGGGAAGTGGTGACGGCCCCCGTGATCCGCACCGAGATTGCCGGTGGCCGTGTGCAGATTTCGGGCCGCATGACCACCATGGAAGCCAACGACACGGCGCTGCTGCTGCGCGCCGGTTCGCTGGCCGCACCCATGGAGATCATCGAGGAATTCACCATCGGCCCGAGCCTGGGGGCGGACAACATCGAGCGCGGCATCAACAGCGTGGTCTGGGGCATGCTGGCCATCGCGGCTTTCATGTGTGTCTACTACATGCTGTTTGGCGTGTTCTCCAGCATCGCGCTGGGCGTCAATGTGCTGATGCTGATCGCCGTGCTGTCGATGCTGCAGGCGACGCTGACGTTGCCCGGTATCGCCGCCATGGCGCTGGCGCTGGGCGTCGCCATCGACTCGAACGTGCTGATCAACGAGCGCATCCGTGAAGAGTTGCGTGACGGGGTTGCTCCCCAGATGGCCATTCATACCGGCTATGAGCGTGCCTGGGCGACCATTTTTGACTCGAACGTGACGACACTGATTGCCGGCCTGGCCTTGCTGGCTTTTGGCTCGGGGCCCGTGCGTGGCTTTGCCGTGGTGCATTGCATCGGCATCCTGACCAGCATGTTCTCTGCGGTGTTCTTCTCGCGTGGCCTGGTCAACCTCTGGTACGGCGGCAAGAAGAAGCTCAAGAGCCTGTCCATCGGGCAGGTCTGGAAGCCAGAGGCCAACGGCAAGGCCGTTGCCAAGCCTGAATAGAGAAGGAAGACCATGGAGTTCTTGGTTTCAGCATCACATGCGCTGCGCGCATATGAGCTTCCTCTGAAAATTCCAGCTCAAGGATAAGAAGTCATGGAATTTTTCCGAATCAAAAAAGACATCCCCTTCATGAAGCACGCGTTGGTGTTCAACGCGATTTCCTTCATCACTTTTGCATTGGCTGTTTTCTTCCTGTTCTCGCGCGGGCTGCACCTGTCGGTGGAGTTCACGGGCGGCACCGTGATGGAAGTGGCCTACAGCCAGCCAGCTGAACTGGCCAAGGTACGCGAAACGGTGACGGGCCTGGGGTATGCCGATGTGCAGGTGCAAAACTTCGGGACCTCGCGCGATGTGATGATCCGTCTGCCGGTGCAGAAGGGCGTGACGTCGGCCCAGCAGAGCGAGCAGGTGATTGGCGCACTCAAGGCGCAGGATCCCGCTGTCACCCTGCGCCGCACGGAGTTCGTGGGGCCGCAGGTGGGTGAGGAGCTGGTGCATGGCGGTCTGATGGCGCTGGCCATGGTGGTCGTGGGCATCGTGATCTACCTGGCCTTGCGTTTCGAATGGAAATTCGGTGTGGCTGCGATCATCGCCAACCTGCATGACGTGGTCATCATTCTGGGCTTCTTCGCATTCTTCCAGTGGGAGTTTTCGCTCTCGGTGCTGGCGGCCGTGCTGGCGGTTCTCGGGTACTCGGTGAATGAGTCCGTGGTGATTTTCGACCGGATCCGGGAAGCCTTCCGCCGCTACCGCAAGATGACGACGGCCGAGGTGATCGACCACGCCATCACCAGCACCATGAGCCGGACCATCATCACCCATGCCTCGACCGAGGCGATGGTGCTGTCCATGCTGCTCTTCGGCGGCCCGAGCCTGCACTACTTTGCCCTGGCGCTGACCATCGGCATCTTGTTTGGCATCTACTCTTCGGTCTTCGTGGCGGCTGCGATTGCCATGTGGCTGGGTGTCAAGCGCGAGGATCTCGTCAAGTCATCCCGCAAGGAAGGTGATGCAAACGACCCCAATGCAGGCGCAACGGTGTGAACCGTTGAGGGGATTCCCGGGCTAATATCTCGGAATGCATACATCCACAGCGCCCATCCACCCCCAGCGCAGACTGGCCCACCAGGTGCGTGAGCGGCTGGTGGAGGGGCTTTGCGCGGGCCTGCCAGTCATCGACAAGGCCCTCATGGAGTTTCTGAACACGCTGATGTCCCAGACGGGTACCCAGCGTGAGATGCAGAACCGGCGGGATGCATGGCAGAAATACCAGCAGTGCAGCGGTGAATGGCTCCGTGGCACGGCCGGAGCCTGGCGCGAGGCGCTGATCCAGACGCCTGCCACGGCAGCCCCTGGCGCGGGGCTGCGCATGCCAGAGCCCACTTTCGAGTTGCTCGACGACGATGTTGTCGAAAACAAGATTCTGGCCTCGCGCATGGCGCTGCCCATCATGGAGCAGGTCAGCGCGGCCTTCGAGGCGCTGCGCATGCGCGTACAGGCCCTGGAGGGGCAGGACCTGCCCTCTACGGACATTCTGCGTCCGGAGTCTGTGGCGCTGCGGATTGTGGAAAGCTGGGCCAAGGCGGGATTGCCGCGCGATGATCTGCAAACGGTGCTCGACCCCCTGCAGCGAGAGCTAGCGGCAGTTTTGCAGAGCGTATACCAGAGCTGCAACGATTTTCTTCAGAACCAGGGCATCGCCGCCAAGCAGGATCTGCGGGTACGGCGTCCGCCCACATCTGGGGCTGCGGGGCTGCAGACGGGACCAGCCTCGCGAGCCCTGGAGCAGTCGCAGGAGGCCATGGCCGCCGCACGGGCCATGGCCCAGGCATCGGCGCGCGGGCAGATGGCGCCGATGGCCGGTTCGGGCACGGCGCATGGCATGCCTCCTGTGACCAGCATGGCAGCCATGACCGGGATGACTCCCTTGGCCCGTGCGCGCCAGAGAGCCTATGGCGTCATGGGGCAGCTGCGGCGTTTGCTGACCCAGCCAGCCACGGGGTTTGACATGGTGAATGCCCCGCCTGCTTCTGCGGCGCTGGCCCACGCTCTTGCGGCCCATCGGGTGCAGGCCGAAACCTATTACAGCACCGTGGGCGGTGCGGTTGTCGAGGACTACAGCCCGGCTGCCGTGGTGCAACTGGCGGGTGTGGTGCGCAACCGCGCCACCGAGTTCAAGCAGAAGGCCGATACCCAGGGCGAGAAGGCGATCATCGAGGTGGTGGCGCTGATGTTTCAGAGCATCCTGGCGGAGGACCGCATCCCGCCGGCCGTTCGGGTGTGGTTTGCGCGGTTGCAGGTGCCGGTGTTGCGCGTGGCGCTGGCAGAGCCGGAGTTCTTCAGCAACCTGAACCATCCGGCGCGGCAGCTTATCGATCGCATGGGGTCGTGTGCCCTGGGGTTTGACGCGACCTCCATCACGGGCAGTGCGCTGGAAGCTGAGATCAAGCGCATCGTGCAGGTGATCGAGCAGTACCCCGAAACGGGGCGCCGGGTATTCCAGCTGGTGTACGACGAGTTTGAAAAATTCCTGGCCAAGTTCCTCACGGAGAAGCAGGCAACCTCGCGTCTTGTGAGCGTGGCGCAGCAGGTCGAACAGAAGGAAACACTGGCCATCCAGTACACGATCGAGTTGCGCACCATGCTCAAGGACATGCCGGTGCGCGATGAGATTCGCGAGTTCCTGTTCAAGACCTGGGCTGAAGTGCTGGCGCTGTCCGCCGTGCGTGAAGGTCCCCAGCATGCGGACACGATTGCTTTCAAACGCACGGCAGCCGATCTGGTCTGGGCGGCCAGTGCCAAACCGAACCGCAGCGAGCGGGCACAAGTCATCCAGAGCCTGCCCGGGTTGTTGCAGCGGCTGCGTCAGGGGCTGGCACTCATGGGGATTGCCGGTGCTGCGCAGGATGCCCAGATCAAGGCACTCACGGATACCCTGGCCGAAGCCTTCCTTTCAAAAACAGCCGCCATTCCGATGGAGCACATCGAGGCCATGGCCAAGCGGCTGGAGAACCTGGAAGATTTCATTGGCGATGCCGAAATGGGCGACCTGCCGCTGGATGCCGAGAGCATCGAGATGATGACCGGCATCGATGCGTCGGCCATCCACGTGGTGGCCGACAACGGTGCGCCTGTGGACGACGCCATGGTGGCCTGGGCGCAGGAGCTTCAGTTGGGCAACTGGTTCACGCTGGATCACAACGGATCGAGTAACCAGGTGCAATATGCCTGGCATAGCCAGCGCAAGCAGTTGCACCTGTTTGCCGCGACCAACGGGAGCAGCTACCTCATTCAGTTGCGTCGTCTGGGTGCGTATCTGCAGGCCGGGCTTTTGGTGGCCCGCGAAGAAGAGGGGCTGACGGTGCGTGCCACGCGCGATGCGCTGGCCAAGCTCAACGCCAATCCAGAGCGGCTGCTCGGCTGACCTGCGCTGGAGCGAGGCTCAGGCCAGCGCCATGCGCTGGAACAGCCCTCCTGGGAGGCGCCCCACCATGCCAGACAGTTCCAGTTCCAGCAACTGCACTTGCAGGCTGGCGGTGTCCAGCCCACTTCTGGCTTGCAGGGCATCCAGCCCGATGGGATCGAAACCCATGGTGTCGAGCAGGGGATGCGTTGTTTCGCAGCCAGTAGGTTCCGTGGGTGTCTGCGCAGGCGGCGTCGTGGCGGGCCACTGCAGCTCTTCCAGTACATCCTGTACCGATTCCACCAGTTTGGCGCCTTGGCGGATGAGGGCGTGACAACCGCGAGACTGGATGGCATGGATGGAGCCCGGGATCGCGAAGACTTCACGGCCTTGTTCGCAGGCCAGTCTTGCCGTGATCAGGGAGCCAGAGGCGGGTGCGGCTTCCACCACCAGGGTTCCCAGGGCGAGGCCTGCGATGATCCGGTTGCGCTTGGGAAAATTCGCCGCCAGGGGTGGGGTTCCCAGCGGATACTCGCTCACCAGTAAACCCTGTGCGGCGATGCGGTGGGCCAGGCCGAGATTGCGGCGTGGATAGACGCGGTCCAGGCCCGTCCCGACCACGGCGATGGTGGCGGGTGTCGGGCCGCACCCGGCTGCGCCGTCCAGTGCGCCTTCGTGGGCGGCCGCGTCAATTCCCAACGCCAGTCCGGAAACAATGGTCAGTCCGGCGGTGTGCAGTGCCCGGGCAAACTGCAGGGCGTTGTCCTGGCCCTGAGGCGTGGGGTTGCGGCTGCCGACCATGGCCAGGCAGCGCATGCCAGCCAGTACATCAGGCTCCATGAAGCGTGCCGCACCCATGAAGTACAGCAGTAAGGGCGGGTCCTCGGTGTTCAGCAGCGGAAGCGGGTAGAGCGGGTGTCCCAGTGGCACCAGGGCCCGTGCAGGTGCTCCCTCCGGCGTGTCCTGCAGCCACTGCCATGTGGTCTGGGTCAGGGCTTCCAGGGATTGCGGTGGCGACAGCAGGGCGTCGGCCTGGGCCGCGGTGACGCAGATCTGGAGGGTTTGCGCCGGTTGTTCGAAAATGCGCCGTGGCTCGCCAAAAGCCACCAGAAGTCGACGCGCTGCCGTATTGCCAACACCCCGGGTGAGTGAAAGCCGAAGCCAGGCCGCAATTTCATCGCGCTCCATCGCTGATTGGCGTTTCGAAGCGCGTGCGAGGGGTCAGGCAAGCCGCTTGACCGGCTATTCCGGATTGACCAGACGGTCACCCACCCGAACCGGTGTCCGGACATCCAGGATGAGCGCATAGGACACGCGGTCAAATGTCCGGAACACCATGACCACGCCATTGCTCTCGCTGGGGAGCTTGATTTCCGAGCGCTGCTCTGCCGTGGTATCGCGGATCCTGCTGCCTTTGGTCATGAGGTTGAGCACATGGCCCACTTCCACGCCGTCCTGGGTTCCCCGGTTGATGGCGATCACGTTGTTCTGGGCGGCGTTGGCCAGGGCAGAGCTTCCATAGATGGAAACCACCCGGGCATCTACGTCCGCCTGAGGAGCGTGCGGGACGTAGCTGGTGAAGGCGCGGGCGGGCGCAGGCAGAAGCCGATCGCCTGCACGGATTTCTTCCTTGATGGCGGTGATGTCGAGCGAGGCCGGAACGTAGTCGGAGGTAATGCCTCCTTTGCCATTGGTGCTGTCCTCGTAGCCCTCGCCGCGCACCATTACGGCCTTGCCGAGGTAGTGTGCCTCGTAACCGAGGATTTCGCCAGTCATGGGGTCCTTGAGGGCGACCGCGTCACGGAAGATGCGGTACTGGCGCGGTTCGCCAGGTTCGGCGCGCAACGGGCTGGCTGCGTCTGCACGCGCGTAGATGCGGTCATTGGCCGTCATGAGAACACGGTCTTCGGTCGTGCCAACGATGCGCGGCGCCTGACGCAAGGCATCGGCGTCCACCACCAGTGGCTCGACCAGGAACGGCTCGATCAGATGGGACTTGAGGGTGGGAAGCGCCGATTCCGACAGGCTGTCGCTGCGCGTGCGAGGCGAAACGCGTACGGTTTCGAGTGCGCCCGCTGCTCCGGCACGCAGGCGCGCATAGCCGCCATTCTTGTCGAGGTGGAGGGTTTGGCCCGGAAAGATGAGGTGCGGGTTGCGGATGGCCTGCAGGTTCATGCCCCACAGTTCCGGCCAGCGCCAGGGGCGCTTGAGGTACATGCCGGAGATGCCCCAGAGCGTGTCGCCGCTCTTGACCACGTAGGTGTCGGGTGCGTCTGGCGCGAGTTCGGCCAGCGGCACACCCTGTGCGGCAACTTGCTGGGCTGTGGCGCGCTGGCCGTCGGTGACCGGGTGGCCTTGCGCCAGCGCCAGAGGACTGACCAGAGCGGCGCAAAGGAGGGTGACCGCACCCAAGCCTGCCCGCTGCATACCGGAAAATGCCGCCATGTCGTTCCTGTTCTGATGCATTGCAATACGCCCCCTCGCTGGCACCGCAATCCACCGCGCGGAGCGGGGTGTGCGGCGAAATTCATTACAAACCAACTGAGATTCTCTGCTCAAGCCCTTGATTCGGCAATGATTATTGGGTAGAGCGGGTGCAACGGATGAAAAAAGTGGCGAAAATAGCGACATCTTTTTGGCGTATTCATGGCAATTCTTCCCATTCTTTGTTACCCCGACCCCCGGCTGCACATCGTGGCCAAACCCGTGCAGGGGGTTGATGACCGCGTTCGCGGCCTGGTGTCGGACATGCTGGAAACCATGTACGACGCCCACGGTATCGGTCTTGCTGCCACCCAGGTCGATGTCCATGAGCGCATTGTCGTCATCGATGTCTCCGAAGAGCGAAACGAGCCGCTGGTGCTGATCAACCCCGAGATTGTCTGGGCCAGCGCCGAAAAGCACCGGGGCGACGAGGGTTGCTTATCCGTGCCGGGCATCTATGACGGCGTGGAACGTTCAGACTCGGTGCATGTCCGTGCGATGGACGTTCAGGGGCAATCGCGCACGATAGAGGCCGACGGACTGCTCGCTGTCTGTGTTCAGCATGAACTGGACCATCTTTTGGGCAAGGTGTTTGTTGAATACCTTTCACCGCTCAAGCGCAACCGCATCAAATCCAAGATGCTCAAGCGTCAGCGCGAGGACCGTGCATGAGCGGGTTTCCGCGCTCGGTTGTCGGCGCCGTGACTGCCTGTGTGCTGGTCGCTGGCTGTGCGGTGTCCCGCGAAGTCCCGCCGGGCGTGAGTGTGGACGAGGTGCTGGCCCGCCAGGGTGTTCCTTGGGCGTCCTACCAGTTGCCGGAAGGGCAGCGGCTGCTGTACAGCCCGCAGGCCGGTCAGGTGCAAAGCTTTGATTTTGACGCCTCGGGCCAGTTGGTCGGCGTAGAGCAGGTGCTGACCCGGAAGAAGTTCGAAGGTATCGCGCCCGGTCAGTGGCGTGCTGCAGAGGTTCAGCAAACCTTCGGCCCCCCCGCGCGCCACGTGGCCGATGGCGAAAAGGGAAGTGTCTGGACGTATTTTTTCCAGGAATACGGGGTGCACCGGCTGGTGCGCATTCATCTGGATGCCTCCGGGATGGTGGGCCGTGTGGATTTTGCCGATGACCCGGCGGCCGATCAGCGGTACCGCTGATCGATTTCCCTGCGGGGCCTTGCACCATGAAGATTATTTTTGCCGGAACGCCGGAGTTCGCCCGCATTGCCCTGCAGGCGCTTTTGCAGGCGGGCTACGCGGTGCCGCTGGTATTGACGCAGCCCGACAGGCCGGCGGGCCGGGGCATGAAGCTGCACGCGTCGCCTGTCAAACAGTGTGCGCTGGAGCATGGCATCCCTGTGGTTCAGCCGCGCAGCCTGCGACTGGATGGCAGGTTTCCCGAAGATGCCGCGCAGGCCCGTACCGCCATAGAGGCGGCTTGCGCTGATGTCATGGTCGTGGCCGCGTATGGCTTGATTCTTCCGCAGTGGGTGCTGGATGCGCCGCCCGCAGGGTGTCTGAACATTCATGCCAGCCTGCTGCCACGCTGGCGCGGGGCGGCGCCCATCCACCGCGCGATCGAGGCGGGCGACGCGCGGACGGGTGTGACCATCATGCAGATGGATGCCGGGCTGGATACTGGTGACATGCTGCTGTGCGAGGCTATGGACATTTTGCCGGACGACACGACAGCCGTACTGCATGACCGGCTGGCGCACCTGGGGGCGCGGCTCATCGTGCAGGCGTTACGGCAGATGGAGCGGGGGGGCTTGGCGCGTGTGCCTCAGCCGAAGGATGGGGTGACTTACGCACACAAGATTGAAAAGGCCGAAAGCCTGGTGGACTGGTCCCGGCCAGCCGGGGAAATTGCGCGGCGCGTTCGTGCATTTGATCCGTTTCCTGGCGCCAGTACGGTCCTGGGGCAAGAAAACATCAAGCTGTGGAACTGTGAAATTGATAGCTTGGAGGGCTTTGCAGACGTGCCCTCCGGTCATATTTTGTCTGTCAGTGACGCAGGTATCCTGGTTGCGTGTGGGGGCGGCACTCTGCGTCTGACCGTGCTGCAGCGCGCAGGGGGCAAGCGTCTGGCTGCAGCCGATTTTCTGCGTGGATTTGATGTCCGGCCAGGCATGGTGCTGGGGAGCGTGCCCAGGGACGGGGCCGCCGAGTGACCTGGCTTGCCGTCGGCGCAACGGTGCGACATCCGTTGTTTCGCCAGGGTGTTTCCGACCTGCTGGGCCCTGCGGTAGGTGTCGGGGCCTGGGGTTTGGTGACCGGTGTGGCCATGGTCAAGAGCGGCATGTCCGTGCCTATGGCGCTCCTCATGTCGCTGCTGGTGTATGCCGGAAGCGCGCAACTGGCCGTGATTCCCTTGCTGGCTGTTGGCGCGCCGCTCTGGGTGGTCTGGCTCACGGCGGTGTGCGTGAATCTGCGCTTCGTCATATTCAGTACCCTGTGGCGCAGCTACTTTTTGCCTTTGCCCTTGCGCCAACGTTTGGCGATCGGGTATTTCAGTGGCGATGTGATCTTCGTGGCTTTCATGAAGCATTTTCCCGAGCCCCGGCCGGGTCCCGGACAGGTGCCGTATTTCTGGGGCGCGGCATCGGTGAACTGGATGGCCTGGCAGATTCCGTCCATTGCGGGCATCCTGCTGGCCCATGCCATCCCGTTGTCCTGGGGGTTGGGTTTTGCCGGTGTGCTGGCCCTCCTGGGCATTCTGCTTTCATTGCTTTTTGACCGCGCAACCTGGCTGGCGACGGGGGTGGCCGCCACGGCCGCCATTGCGGCCTTCGCCCTGCCGCTGAAGCTCAACATCCTGGTGGCGATTGCCGCCGCCGTAGCGGCCGGGCTGCTGATGGAGGCGGTAGAGCGCCCAGGTCAGGCGGCTGCACCGGGTGACGGAGGCCGCACGCCATGAGTGCCGATGATCTCTGGCTTGCCCTGGCCATTGCGGGACTGGCGGTCATCACCGTGGTGGCGCGAGCGTTCTTCATGATTCCGGAGCGCGAAATTCCGATGCCCGACTGGCTGCGGCGGGGGTTGAAGTACGCGCCGCTGGCAGCCCTGACGGCTGTGATCGCACCGGAAATTCTCATGCTTCAGGGAGAATTGATCGGAACCTTGCGGGATGCGCGCCTGCCGTCGGTGCTGTGCGCCACGGCCTACTATTTCTGGCGGCGGGGCATTCTGGGCACCATCGTCGTGGGCATGTCCGTCTATCTGCCGTTGCACATCGGCCTGGGTTGGTAGCCGTGTCCGGGTGCCTACAATGCTGCCCTGCCGCATGTGCGACTTGCCAGACTGAACCATCCCATGAACATACTTCGCTTTTCCGATCTGTGCGCCCAGGGCCGAGCCCGTGGTCAGCGCGTTTTCATCCGCGCCGACCTGAACGTGCCGCTCGATGGCAAGGGGGGTATCACCGAGGACACGCGCATCCGCGCCTCGGTGCCCTGCATCCAGATGGCGCTCGATGCCGGTGCGGCTGTCATGGTCACCAGCCACCTGGGCCGTCCGGTCGAGGGGGCATTCAAGCCAGAAGATTCCCTGGCGCCTGTGGCGGCGCGTCTGTCGGCGCTGCTGGGTCGCGAGGTTCCACTGGTGGCCAACTGGGTGGAGGGTGTGCAGGTGCAGCCGGGCCAGATCGTTCTGCTGGAGAACTGCCGAGTCAACATTGGAGAAAAGAAAAACAGCGAAACCCTGGCGCGCAAACTGGCGGCACTGTGTGATATTTTCGTGAACGATGCCTTCGGCACGGCGCACCGCGCCGAAGGAACGACCTACGGTATCGCACAGTTTGCACCTGTGGCCTGCGCCGGGCCCCTGTTGGCCGCCGAGATCGACGCCATCACCCAGGCGCTGGCCAGCCCGAAGCGCCCGCTGGCGGCCATTGTGGCGGGCTCCAAGGTGTCCACCAAACTCACCATCCTGCAGAGCCTGTCGAAAAATGTGGATCAGCTGATCGTCGGCGGCGGCATTGCCAATACGTTCATGCTGGCTGCGGGCCTGCCCATCGGCAAGAGCCTTGCTGAGCTTGGGTTGCTGGATGAAGCCCGGGCAGTGATTGAAACCATGAAGGCGCGCGGAGCCGAAGTGCCCATTCCCACGGATGTGGTCACGGCCAAGACATTTGCTGCCGATGCTCCTGCCGTCGTCAAGGCAGCGGCCGATGTGGCCGAGGATGACCTGATTCTGGACATCGGACCCGAGACGGCCGGCCGTCTCGCTGCGCAGCTCATGCAGGCAGGGACGATCGTCTGGAACGGCCCGGTGGGAGTTTTCGAGTTTGCCCCCTTTGAAAATGGAACGCGCGCCATTGCCCGTGCCATCGCGCAATCGTCCGCCTTCAGTATTGCGGGTGGCGGCGATACGCTGGCGGCCATTGCCAAATACGGTATTGAGAATGATGTTGGATATATCTCGACGGGTGGCGGCGCGTTTCTTGAAGTGCTGGAAGGAAAAACATTGCCAGCGTTCGAAATTCTCGAAAAGCGCGCTTCGGCCTGATGGGGCTGGATGCCTGGGACTGTGACAAAAACAACAAAGCGCTTGCGTGCGGGAGCAGTTAGAGCATCTTTTTCTTGTTTTTGTTGAGGATAACGCCCAGAATTATTTTCAATCGTGCGGGATATCGCTTTTCTGTGGGCCCGTCGTTCAAGTCCGTAGGAGGGAATCATGGTGTTTTCAAAGGCAATCAGCTTGGCCGTGCTGGCCGGTGCTGTGGCAACTATGGTGGGATGCGCATCAAGGGCGCCCATTCCTCTGTCCGAGAATTTTGAATTGACGGTGCAGCCCAAAGTGCGCTCTGCAGGCCACTGGGAGCTGGTCTCTCGTGATGTGGTCGCACAGACTTTGGCGACACTCGACAAAGCCGGTGTGGCGCCAGGTACACAACTGCACGTGGCATTGCCCGCCAACCCCAGTGCGTTTGATCTGGCGTTCCGGGATTTCCTGATCACCAAGCTGGTTCAGAGCGGTGCGCCAGTGCAGCAGATGCCCGGTCAGACTCTGGATGTGACGTACCACGCTCAGCTGGTGCGCCACAACAGTGAACGCCCCCACTTCATCCCGGGCCAGTTCACGATGATTGCCGCAGGACTCATGGCGGCCTATGGTTTGCGTCACGAGCATCTGGATGCGCAGTTGCTGGCTACTCTGGGGCTCACAGTTGCGGCGGATTACGGCGCAAGTGTCAATTCCGGCGGTCCCACCAACACCGAAATGATCCTCACCACGACGGTGGTGCGTGGCGGTCAGTATCTTGCTCGCAAGACCGATGTGTACTACCTCGAAAACGCTGACACACCGTTGTTCATGCGTCCTTCGTACAAGAACGTCAACATGAAGGTGGTTTCGCAATGAAATCGTATGCACTCTTGACCGCACTGGCCACCGCATTACTGGCGGGTTGTGCCAGCAACAATGTCCCTGTGCGCGCTGAGCCGAGCTATCAGGAAGCGGCAAGCAGCCAGTTTCTGCAAGCTAACCGCGATGCTGTCACCAAGCTCGTCGCGGGTTTCAACATGCACGCCCTGGGCGGTGGCCCCGTGCTTGTCGCCACGGTGGTCAATGTCAACGACCTGAGCCGCTCGGCCCCCCTGGGCCGGACGTTGTCCGAGCAATATGCGTCGGTCATGGCGGGCAGTGGTTTCAATGTAAAGGAAATCAAGCTCCGGGGCGATGTGTTCGTCAAGGAAGGGGCGGGTGAGTTGCTGCTGTCTCGGGAGATCAAGGATATCGCGCGCAGCCATAACGCGTCGTTGGTATTGGTGGGCACCTATTCGGCGGCAGCCAATTTCACTTATGTCAGCCTCAAGCTGGTGCGTACCGAAGATGGTCGTATCGTCCAGGGCCATGACTATGCCTTGCCCAATGATCGCGACGTACAGCGTCTGCTGCAGGTGCCGCGCTGAGCCCGGCATGTGAACGGACCGTAACGTCAAATTCGAAAGGCCGTCGCAAGACGGCTTTTTTTATTGCTTGACCTGAAATGGATGGCGTCCGCTCATGCAGCGTTGCGCTGCAACGGCAACTGCAAATTCAGGCGATTTTCATGCACTTCGTTGTCGGTGTGTAACTAATTCCGTGTGAAAATTGAAACCCAATTACATCCACACAATGAGGCTGTCCATGTCGTTGCGCCGCGCCACCAAGATTGTTGCCACCCTGGGCCCTGCTTCCAGCGAGGTGGGGCTTCTCGAACGAATGATCTCGGCGGGTGTCAATGTGGTTCGCTTGAACTTTAGCCACGGAACGGCACAGGACCATATTGACCGGGCACAGATGGTGCGTGAAGCGGCACAAAGGGCTGGTCGTGAGGTAGCTATCATGGCTGACCTGCAGGGGCCGAAGATCCGCGTGGGCAAGTTCGCACAGGGCAAGGTGTTGCTGGAGGCGGGTGCGCCGTTCGTTCTCGATGCTTCGCGCACCGAGCCGGGCGACCAGGACGGCGTGGGGCTGGACTACAAGGAGTTGCCCCGCGACACACGTGCTGGCGACGTGTTGCTGCTCAATGATGGCCTGATCGTCCTCACCGTGGATGCGGTGCGTGGCGAGGCCGTACATACCACCGTGAAGATTGGCGGCGAACTCTCCAACAACAAGGGCATCAACAAGCAGGGCGGTGGCCTGACGGCGCCGGCCCTGACGGCCAAGGACATGGAGGACATCCGCACGGCCATGAGCCTGCAGGCCGATTATGTGGCGGTGAGTTTTCCCAAGAATGCCACCGACATGGAAATGGCGCGGCAGCTGTGCAACGTGGCGGCTGCGCCCTACCGCCACCGGCCGGGCCTGATCGCGAAGATCGAGCGCGCCGAGGCGATTCCCCGGCTGGAAGAGATTCTGCGTGTGAGCGACGGCATCATGGTCGCGCGCGGCGATCTGGCGGTGGAAGTGGGCAACGCTGTGGTGCCTGCACTGCAGAAGAAGATGATTCGCATGGCGCGCGACATGGACAAGGTCGTGATCACCGCCACGCAAATGATGGAAAGCATGATCACCAATCCGGTGCCCACGCGTGCCGAGGTCAGTGACGTTGCCAATGCCGTGCTCGACGGCACCGATGCCGTGATGCTCAGCGCCGAGACCGCTGCAGGCAAGTACCCGCTGGAAACCGTGCAGGAGATGGCCAAGATTTGCGCAGCTGCCGAGGCTGCAGAGGATATTCAGCTGGACGCCGACTTTTCGGGCCGTGTTTTCTCAAGCATTGACCAGTCCATCGCCATGGGGGCCTTGTTCACGGCGCATCACCTGGGTGCAAAGGCCATCGTGGCCATGACGGACAGTGGTTCTACGGCGCTGTGGATGAGCCGTCACCGTATCCATATTCCGATCTATGCGCTCACGCCCAAGATCGCAACGCAACGGCGAATGGCGCTATTCCGGAACGTCCGTCCCCTGCTCATGGACACCAGCGCGGATCGCGACACCGCGCTCGATCAGGCGGAGCGGCATCTCAAGGCTCGCAGCATTGTCAGCAGTGGCGACGTCTATGCGATTACCTGTGGTGAGCCCATGGGGGCGCCGGGCGGAACCAATATGCTGAAAATCTGCAGGGCGATCTGACGCGTTCAGAGGCTTGTGGTTGTGGTGGATGCATCCGGGCGCGGCGCGTCCAGGCTCCGGGCCTTGATCCCCCGCGCCGCAAGGTCACACAGCCAGGCAGTGGTCCAGCAGAGCCAGCCTGTCCAGAGCGTGTGGCTCAGGAAATGCGCTCCGCGCGCCTGTTGCGCCCAGCCGAGGGCAAGGCCCGCCAGCAGCGAACCTGTGAGCCATAGATGCGCTGACCGGTTGTGGCGACCACGCAGAACAAAATAGCCGCCCATAAAAGCGAACCCCGCGGAGGCATGGCCTGCGGGAAAACACTTGCCGCTGCCACCATCCAGAACGCCTAGTGCCCAGTGTGATGCATAGCGTGCCGTACCTCCGAATTCGGCCAGGTCCCAGGGGCAGCTTGTTGTGCTGGTGTACTTCAGCAGGCTCACCACGCTCAGGGCCAGCAACGTCGTCGCCGCAAGCTGCAACCGTTCACCGCGCTGGAGCCGACGTAGCGGACCCCACGGATACCAAATGGATGCCACCAGCAATAGCACCAGAAGCCAGGCCATGCGACGTGGCACCTCGTGCATGACTTGCACGAGAAACCAGTGATCGCGCAAGGGAAAGCCCGCGATGGAGCCGAATGTGTGGGCCAGGGCGCGGTCGTTGCCCGCCACGTCCCAGGCCAGCAGGCACAGCAGGGACACGAAGGTCCAGACAAGGGGGGCCACAAAGGGGGGCGTCGCGGGGGCGGTCTGGCGCCGGAAGAGTTGGAGGGGCATGGCGAGCGACGGTACCTGCACCCGCTTAACGCCGGCTTAATCGCGCCGTGTGGGCAGGTGCCGGAACGGCCTGGCGCCCTGGGGACGGCTAAAATCCAGGGTTACGAAGCGGTTACCGCGCCCGGTGCGCCGTTGCCCCCCCTCAACCCACTTGGATCCTCACCATGCCTCTCGTCTCGATGCGCGAACTGCTCGACCATGCCGCCAGCAATGGCTACGGCATCCCCGCCTTCAACGTCAACAACCTGGAGCAGGTCCAGGCTGTGATGGCCGCTGCCGACGAGGTGGGGGCGCCCGTGATCCTTCAGGCCAGCGCGGGTGCGCGCAAGTACGCGGGGGAGAGCTTCATCAAGCACCTGATCCAAGCGGCCTGCGAAGCCTATCCGCACATTCCCCTGGTCATGCACCAAGATCACGGCACTTCGCCCAAAATCTGCCAAGGAGCCATCGATCTCGATTTTGGGTCGGTCATGATGGACGGATCGTTGATGGAGGATGGCAAGACGCCGGCGTCCTTTGAATACAACGTGGATGTGACCCGCAAGGTTGTCGAAATGGCGCACAAGGTGGGTGTCACCGTGGAGGGCGAGCTCGGTTGTCTGGGGTCACTCGAAACAGGCGAGGCCGGAGAGGAGGACGGTGTCGGTGCCGTTGGCAAGCTGGACCACAGCCAGATGCTGACCGATCCTGAAGAGGCTGCGCAATTCGTCAAGGCCACCCAGCTCGACGCGCTGGCCATCGCCATCGGCACCAGCCACGGCGCCTACAAGTTCACCCGCCCGCCCACCGGCGATGTGCTGGCCATCTCGCGTGTCAAGGAAATCAATGCACGCATCCCCAACACCCACCTGGTGATGCATGGTTCGTCGTCGGTGCCGCAGGACCTGCTGGCCATCATCAACCAGTACGGCGGGAAAATGAAAGAGACCTATGGCGTGCCTGTGTCCGAAATCCAGGAAGCCATCAAGTACGGCGTGCGCAAGATCAACATTGACACAGACATTCGCCTCGCCATGACGGGTGCGGTGCGCAAGTTCATGGCCGAGAACCCGGAGAAGTTTGACGCCCGCGAATGGCTCAAGCCTGCGCGCGAGGCCGCCAGGGCCATCTGCAAGCAGCGCTATCTTGAATTTGGCTGCGAAGGTCAGGGTCCGAAGATCAAAGGTATGCCGCTGGCTGTGATGGCGCAGAGGTACGCATCGGGTGAACTGGCCCAACTGGTCCACTGACACGCGGGTTCACCCCAGTGCAAACCGGCAGCCCTTGCGCTGCCGGTTTTTGTTTTTGGGGTTCTTCTCTACAGGAACCTGTCCGATAGGAGATAGAACCGGGGGGTTCTTCATGTAAGCTCGTGGTCAGTAAAACCGTGCGTGCGGGAGATAAGCGCGGACCAATCCGTCCCGTAACCCACGCGCATGCAGGCCCTTTGAGGCCTGTCCAACGATCACACACATGGAGGAGACCATTCATGCAAGCAAGCCCAACCTCTTTGGGACAGCGCATTGGCGTGCCCAGGGAAACCTTTCACGGCGAAAAGCGCGTGGCCACCGTGCCGGATGTCGTGGAGAAGCTCATCAAACTCGGTTTCACGGTCGCGGTCGAATCGGGTGCGGGAGATGGTGCACAGTTTGCCGATGACACCTACCGTGCTGCCGGTGCCGAGGTGCTGTCTGATGCAGCATCGGTGTGGGCGTCATCGGACATCGTTCTCAAGGTGCGTCCACCAAGCAGTGACGAGGTGGCGCAGATGCGCGAGGGCGGCACGCTCATCGGCTTTGTCTGGCCTGCGCAGAACCCCGAGTTGATGCAGCAGCTCACCGACCGCAAGGCTACCGTGCTGGCCATGGATTGCCTGCCGCGCACCCTGAGCCGCGCTCAGAAAATGGACGCACTCACCTCCACGGCGGGTGTGAGCGGTTACCGCGCCGTCATCGAGGCGGCCAATGCCTTCGGCCGCTACTTCAACGGCCAGATCACGGCGGCAGGCAAGGTGCCCCCGGCCAAGGTGTTCATCGCTGGCGCTGGCGTGGCGGGTCTGGCGGCCATCGGCACGGCGGCCAACCTGGGCGCCATTGTGCGCGCCAACGACACGCGTGCCGAGGTGGCCGACCAGGTCAAGTCGCTGGGCGGTGAATTCGTCAAGGTGGATTACGAGGAAGAGGGCTCTGGCGGTGGTGGCTACGCCAAGGTCATGAGCGAAGGCTTTCAGGCCGCACAGCGCCAGATGTACGCCAGCCAGGCCAAGGACGCCGATATCATCATCACCACCGCGCTGATTCCCGGCAAGCCCGCGCCCAAGCTCATCACCGCCGAGATGGTGCAGTCGATGAAGCCCGGCAGCGTGATCGTGGACATGGCCGGCGAGCAGGGCGGCAACTGCGAGCTGACCGTGCCCGGCGAGGCCGTGGTGCGCCATGGCGTGACCATCATCGGTTACACCGACCTGCCCTCGCGCCTGGCCAAGCAGTCGTCCACGCTCTATGCCACCAACCTGCTGCGCCTGATCGAGGAGTTGTGCAAGGCCAAGGATGGTGTGGCCGTGGTCAACATGGAGGACGACGCGATCCGGGGCCTGACGGTCACCAAAGACGGTGCCATCACCTGGCCCGCGCCGCCGGTCAAGACCGCGCCAATCCCCGCGCCCAAGCAGGCCGCTGCGCCCGTCGAGCAGAAGAAAGGCGGGCATGGTCACGGTAGCAGCGGGCCGCTGCCCGCCAAGACACTGACCATCATCTTCGCCGTCGCCGCGCTGGCCTTCTGGTTCGTTGGCGCCTATGCGCCTGCGGCCTTCCTGGGCCACTTCACGGTGTTCGTGCTGGCCTGCTTCATCGGCTACATGGTGGTGTGGAACGTCACACCTGCGCTGCACACGCCACTGATGAGCGTGACCAACGCCATTTCCAGCATCATCGCCATCGGCGCGCTGGTGCAAATTGCGCCGCCTGAGGCGGGAGTGAATGGGCGCCCGGATGGGTTGATTCTCTGGCTGGCCTTTGCGGCCATCGTGCTCACGGCCGTCAACATGTTTGGCGGCTTTGCAGTGACGCGCCGCATGCTCGCCATGTTCCGTAAATAAGAACAAGAAGAAAGAGGAAGACAACCATGTCCCAAAGTCTCGCAACGGTGGCTTATCTTGGCGCCGCCATTCTCTTCATCCTCAGCCTGGGCGGCCTGTCCAACCCGGAAACCTCGCGCCGCGGCAATCTGTTCGGCATGATCGGTATGGGGCTGGCCGTGCTCGCCACGGTGTTCGGCCCGCGCGTCAGTTCCACGGGCATCGTATGGATCGTCGGTGCGCTGGTGGCCGGTGGCAGCATCGGCCTGTATGCGGCCAGAGTCGTGAAGATGACCCAGATGCCCGAACTGGTCGCGCTCATGCACAGTCTGGTGGGCCTGGCGGCCTGCCTCGTGGGCTTCGCCAGTTACGTCGATACCTCGATCCAGCTGCAGGGCGCGGAGAAGGTCATCCACGAAGTGGAGATCTATGTCGGCATCCTGATCGGCGCCGTGACCTTCTCGGGTTCTCTCATTGCCTTTGGCAAGCTCAACGGCAAGATCGGTGGCAAGCCGCTTTTGCTGCCCGCGCGCCACTGGCTGAACCTTGCGGGCCTGCTGGTGGTGATCTGGTTCGGCCGTGAGTTCATTCATGCGTCCACGGTCGCCGAAGGCATGGTTCCGCTGATCGTGATGACCGTGATCGCCTTGCTGTTCGGCGTGCACATGGTGATGGCCATTGGCGGCGCCGATATGCCGGTGGTGGTGTCCATGCTCAACAGCTACTCGGGCTGGGCCGCCGCGGCCACGGGCTTCATGCTGAGCAACGACCTGCTGATCGTGACGGGTGCTCTGGTGGGGTCTTCGGGGGCCATCCTGTCCTACATCATGTGCAACGCGATGAACCGCAACTTCATCAGCGTGATCGCCGGGGGCTTCGGCTCGGGCGGGGGTGCGCCGGCCAAGAGCGGCGAGGCCGCCGAGCCGCAAGGCGAGGTGGTGCCGGTGAGCGCTGCCGAGACGGCCGAAATGCTGCGCGAGGCGAAGAACGTCATCATCGTTCCCGGCTACGGCATGGCGGTGGCCCAGGCACAGCACACGGTGTACGAAATCACCAAGACCTTGCGCGAAAAGGGCGTCAATGTGCGCTTTGGCATCCATCCGGTTGCGGGCCGCATGCCGGGCCACATGAACGTGCTGCTGGCCGAGGCCAAGGTGCCCTATGACATCGTGATGGAGATGGATGAAATCAACGAGGATTTCCCCGACACCGACGTGGCGATGGTCATTGGCGCCAACGACATCGTGAACCCGAGCGCCCTCGAAGATCCGGCCAGTCCCATTGCCGGCATGCCCGTGCTGGAAGTGTGGAAGGCCAAGACCTCGATCGTGATGAAGCGCTCCATGGCCTCGGGCTACGCTGGCGTGGACAACCCGTTGTTCTACAAGGAGAACAACCGCATGCTGTTCGGCGACGCCAAGAAGATGCTGGACGAAGTGCTGGGCGCGCTCAGGGGCTGACAAGGCATAATTCCCGCGGGAAAAAAGCACGACCGTGCGAAAGAGTTCGGACACGGTCATTCGTAAGTGAAAACATATCAGGAGACCTGGAGATGACCGACCGCATTTGGCTCAAGAGCTACCCGCCTGGCGTGCCCGCCGATATCGACCCTTCGCAGTACCCGTCCCTTGTGGCGCTGATGGAGGAGGCCTTTCACAAGTACGCCAACCGGGTGGCTTACAGCTTCATGGGCAAGGACATCAGCTACGCCCAGACCGAGTCGCTGAGCAATGCCTTCGCCACCTACCTGCAGGGCCTGGGACTGGCCAAGGGCGATCGCGTCGCCATCATGATGCCCAACGTGCCGCAGTACCCGGTCACGGTGGCAGCCATCCTGCGCGCTGGCTACGTGGTGGTCAACGTCAACCCGCTCTACACGCCTCGCGAGCTGGAGCACCAGCTCAAGGACTCGGGCGCCAAGGCCATCGTCATCATCGAGAACTTCGCCACCACGCTGGAGCAGTGCATCACCCACACGCCCGTCAAGCATGTGGTGCTGTGCGCCATGGGCGACCAGCTCGGCCTGCTCAAGGGTGCGCTGGTCAACTATGTGGTGCGCAACGTCAAGAAAATGGTGCCCGCCTACAACCTGCCGAACGCGGTGCGCTTCAATGACGCCATCGCCCAGGGCACGCGCGGCACCTTCAAGAAGCCCGACATCAAGCCCGACGACATCGCCTTGCTGCAGTACACCGGCGGCACCACGGGTGTCAGCAAGGGCGCTGTGCTGCTGCACCGCAACGTGATCGCCAACGTGCTGCAGTCCGAGGTCTGGAACGAGCCCGTAATGAAGAAGGTGCCGGCTGGCGAGCAGCCCACCAGCATCTGCGCGCTGCCGCTGTACCACATCTTCGCGTTCACGGTGAACATGATGCTGTCCATGCGCATGGGCGGCAAGACCATCCTCATCCCGAACCCGCGCGACCTGCCCGCCGTACTCAAGGAGCTGTCCAAGCATACCTTCCACAGCTTCCCGGCGGTCAACACGCTGTTCAACGGGCTGGCCAACCACCCCGACTTCAACACCGTCAACTGGAAGAATCTCAAGGTGTCCGTGGGCGGCGGCATGGCCGTGCAGGGCGCCGTCGCCAAGCTCTGGCTGGACAAGACCGGCTGCCCCATCTGCGAGGGCTACGGCCTGTCGGAAACCAGCCCCTCGGCCAGCTGCAACCCGGTGACGGCCACGGAATTCACCGGCACCATTGGCGTGCCATTGCCCAGCACCTACATGAAACTGCTGGACGACGAAGGCAACACGGTGACGGAACTGGGTGTGCCTGGCGAAATCGCCATCAAGGGCCCGCAGGTCATGGCCGGCTACTGGCAGCGACCGGACGAGACCGCCAAGGTCATGACCGAGGACGGCTATTTCAAGAGCGGTGACGTGGGCGTGATGGACGAGCGCGGCTTCTTCAAGATCGTGGACCGCAAGAAGGACATGGTGCTGGTCAGCGGCTTCAACGTCTACCCGAACGAGGTCGAGGAAGTCGTGGCCGCCATGCCCGGTGTGCTGGAGTGTGCCGTGGTCGGCGTGCCCGATGAAAAGTCGGGCGAGGCCGTCAAGCTGGTCATTGTGCGCAAGGACCCCGACCTCACCGAGGACGCAGTGCGCGAGTTCTGCCGCCACGAACTGACGGGCTACAAGCAGCCCAAGGTGGTCGAGTTCCGTGAAGAGCTGCCCAAGACTCCCGTGGGCAAGATCCTGCGCCGCGAACTGCGCGACAAGAAGTGAGCCGCCGGGGGCGTCTTGCCCCTGTGCGCCACAATACGGAGCGGCCTCGGCCGCTCTTTCTGTTTCTGGAAAACCCATGACCACCGCCATCCTCAGCGCACTTCCCGAAGAACAGTCCGGCCTCGTTGGCCGCCTGGACCATGCCCGCCGTGTCACGCACGCCGGCCGCGCCTTCTGGGAGGGGGAGCTCCACGGCAAGCCCGTGGTGCTGGCCCTCTCGGGCATCGGCAAGGTGGCGGCGGCCACCACGGCGACGGTGCTGGCCGAGCGCTTTCGCGTGGCGCGCGTCGTCTTTACCGGTGTGGCCGGTGGCGTGGGCGAGGGCGTGCGTGTGGGCGACGTGGTGGTGGCGCGGGACTATGTGCAGCACGACATGGATGCCTCGCCGCTGTTCGAGCGCTGGCGCGTGCCCGGCTACCCCGGCGTGCGCCTGCCCTGCGATGCGGCCTTGACTGCTCATCTTTCAGGAGCTGTTAGCGCTTGCCTGGCGGGCGAAATAACCGATTTTCATACCCATGCCGATGGGCGGCCGCCGCGCCTGCATGAAGGGCTAATGGCCAGCGGCGACCGCTTTGTGACCTGCGCCCAGGTCTCGCGCGCGCTGCGCGACCCACTGGTGGCCGCCGGGCACGATGTGCTGGCCGTGGAAATGGAAGGCGCCGCCGTCGCCCAGGTGTGCCTGGACTACGGCATGCCGTTCGCCGCCGTGCGCACCATCTCCGACCGCGCCGACGACGACGCGCATGTCGATTTCCCGCTGTTCATCCAGACCGTGGCCAGCCGCTATGCCGACCACATCGTCCGGCATTTGCTCAAATCACTATGAAAAACATAGCTCTCGGCGCTTGATAGACGGGTGTTTGGGTCGGATTTGACTGAAATTCCCCGGCGCTTCGCAATGGGCATGGCACACACCAGCGATCGCCGCGCAAGGGCCGCCCCGCCGCGCCACAGGGGTTGTCTTACTTCAGCCAGCCGCGCCGGCGGAAATACCACATGGGGACCAGGGCGCTGCACACCATGAGGCCGAGGGCGAAGGGATAGCCAAGCGTCCACTCCAGTTCCGGCATGAACTTGAAATTCATGCCGTAGCTGCTGGCGATCAGCGTGGGTGGCAGCAGCGCCACGCTGGCCACCGAGAAGATCTTGATGATCTTGTTCTGGTTGATGTTGATGAAACCGACCGTGGCGTCCATCAGGAAGTTGATCTTGTCGAACAGGAAAGCCGTGTGGCTGTCGAGCGACTCGATGTCGCGCAGAATCTGGCGCGCCTCCTCAAACTGCTCGGCGTTGAGCATTTTGCTGCGCATCATGAAGCTGACCGCGCGGCGCGTGTCCATCACGTTGCGGCGGATGCGGCCGTTCAAGTCTTCCTGGCGAGCGATGGCCGACAGCACCTCGCCGGCGCGGGCGTCGGTCACGTCACCCGCCAGCACCTGGGTACTCACCTTTTCCAGGTCGTCGTAAATGCCTTCGAGCGTGTCGGCCGAATATTCCGCGTCGGCGTCAAAGAGCTTGAGCAGCACCTCGCGCGCATCCTCGATCAGACCCGGTGCTCTGCGCGCGCGCAGGCGCAGCAGGCGAAACACCGGGATGTCCTCGTCGTGGATGGAAAACAGCACCCCCTTGCTGCGCAGCGAAGGGTTGATGAGATTGAGGATGAAGGCCACGCGCACCGAGCGCGGCTGGTCGTGGTCGTCGATCAGGAAGTCGCTGCGGATGTGCAGCTCGCCGTTGTCTTCCTCGTAGAAGCGGGCTGATTCCTCGATGTCCTCGTCCATCGCGTCCTCGGGGATGGACAGGCCGTAGTACTGCGTGACCCAGCGTTTTTCGTCGAGCGTGGGGGATTCGAGGTCCACCCAGATGGGCTGGAAGCGGGACAGCTCCTCCAGCGATTCGATCTCTTCCTGGACGAGGCGCCCATTGGCGAGCGTGAAGATGTTGAGCATGTGCTCACTCCCTGATGATGTTGGCCGGCAAAGGTGTGTGGGGCGCTTTCAGCCCCGGCGCTGGCCCGGGAGCTGAAAGCTATCGACTGGGATAGGCTTCCATGGAACGTTCTCCAAAAATCCGAACTGTGAATTATCGCACCGGCATGTGACGGCTGCATGGCCGTCGCACCGGTATCAGGAGGTTGCGGAACGGGGGCAGGCCAGTGCCCGCGCCAGGCACAGGTCAGCCCAGGCGGCCGGCTTGGCGCCGGGTGCGCGCAGCAGGTAGGGGGCGTCGTAGGTGACGACGGCGGGCACTCCCGCCACGGTGTGCGGCTGCGCCCGCAGTGGGCCGAGCGGATCGCTGCGTCCCAATGCGAGGTGGGCGGCGGCACGGCCCATCAGCAGCAGCACCGAGGGCTGCACGCTGGCCAGCGCCTCGGCCAGCGTGCCGGCCGCGGGGGGGGCATCGGCGGCCGGGCCGTGGGGCGCGGACAGCGTGCACAGGAAAACACGGGGGTGCCGGTGCAGTTGCAGTGCGCGCAGCATGTTGCCCAGCAGCCGCCCTGATTCACCTGTGAAAGGGTCGCCATCCGCGGCGCCTTCGGCTACGAGGAGCCAGCCCGCGCCCAGTGCGGCCGGAGTGTGCTGCGGGTCCGCGTCGGGGTAGAGGGCGCGGGGTGGGTGCAGCTGCCGCACGGAGGTGGAGGTAGGTAGGCCAGGGCGCGCTGCAGGCGCCGGGCGCCCTGCCGAAGGTGCTGGGCGGGAAGCAGGGGGCGCAGCGGGCAGCGGCGTGGCGGGCGGCGCAGCCCGTACCGGCAGGGGTTCCTCGGCGACGGGCGCAGCCGTGCCGGGCCACCAGAGGCGCACACCCATTTCCTGCAACATCGCCCGCTGGCGGGGATCAAGGTGCAGGCTCATAGCGGGCGGCTCATGACCACCGCGTCCTCGCGCTCGGAAGCGGCCGCAGGGTAGTAGCGTTTGCGTTCGCCGACACGCCGGAAGCCATTGGCTTCGTAGATCTGGCGGGCGCGCAGATTGCTTGCGCGCACCTCCAGCCATAGCCACTGCGCGCCCCGGCCCCGGGCCCACAGGGCGAGGGCGTCAAGCAGCACCCGCGCCCAGCCCTGCCGCTGAAAGTCCGGGGCCACGGTCAGGTTCAGCAGGTGCGCCTCGTCCACGCCCTGCATGGCGACAAAATAGCCCAGGAGCTGCTCGCCTCCCAGCAGCAACTGGATCTGGTTGCCGCTGGCCATGGCGTCGGTGAAGTTGCCGCGTGTCCAGGGGTGCGAGTAGGCCTGCTGCTCCACCGCCAGCACGGCATCAAGCCGTGCGAGCGACAAGCTCTCGAAGCGTGCCGGAAGGCTGTCGGGGGGGTGGGCAAACGCACTCATGGAATAGCAGGGAGAGTTTCAACGGCCAGCGCCTGCGAGCGCTGCTGCACGCTCGGCCGTCGTCTGGGCCACTTTGTCCCGAATGTACAGCGGCAGGGCTTCTGCAGCCGCCACGGCGTGGCCGGTGCTCAGCAGGCGGGGCGCCAGCCGCAACAGGGCCGCGCCCGTGGGCAGCGCATGCGCATGCCGTGCGCCGGGAGCCAGGCGTTCTCCATAGGCCGCCTGGGCATTGCCTGCCACCGTCCAGCCGGGGGGCACCTGCACATCCTGGGGAGCGCTCAGCCCCGCAGCGCCCACGCTGTGCCAGGCATCGGCCTGCCATTGGTACGCCGCCACGTACACCTCGTCCATGCGTGCATCCAGTACCGACACCACCTCGGTGCAGCCGTACTGGTGGCGTGCCTGCTCGGCCACGGCGGCCAGTGTGTCGATGGGGAGCACGGGAATGCCGCGTCCCGCACCGGCCCCAAAGGCCAGGCCCTGGGCCACGGCGCAGGCCGTGCGCAGCCCGGTGAACGAGCCGGGCCCGCACGCGAACACCAGGGCGTCAAGCTGCGCCAGATCGAGTGCGGCCTGCTGCAGCAGCCCGTACACCGCCGCAATCAGCGTGGCGGAGGCCTGTGCGCCGCCAGGTCCGCTGTGCTCCCACACGGCATCGCCGCGCTGCACGGCGATGGACAGGGTGTCGGTGCTGGTGTCAAAGGCAAGCAGTTGCATGGCGCCGGGTGGCAGAAGCGGGGGAGGGGGCATTATCGGCGCAGCGCGGTGGGGGATCTAGACTCGCCGCATGTGTTCTGTTGATTCCGATATTTGCCGCAGGGCGTTCCGCCGCTTCGTGCTGCCTGCGTGCCTGGTCGTTGCTGCCGTTGGCGCGTCGGCCCAGTCCGTGCCCAGCCCCTTGCCCCCCGAAGTGGAGGCGGCCCTGTCGCGTGCCCGTCTGCCGCGCGACGCCTTGTCGGTGCTGGTGGCTGACGCTCAGGACGGCCGTGTGCCCGCACGTCTGGCGCATCGCGCACAGGAGCCGGTCAACCCGGCCTCGGTGATGAAACTGGTGACCACCTTTGCCGCGCTCGACCAGCTGGGCCCTGCCTACACCTGGAAGACGCCGGTCTATATCGACGGCGTGGTGCAGGGCGGAAGCCTCAAGGGCGATGTCTATATCCAGGGGCAAGGGGACCCCACGCTGGTCATGGAGCGCCTGTGGCTCTTGCTACGGCGTCTGCAAGGCCAGGGCATCCAGGTCATCGTGGGTGACATCGTGCTGGACCGCACGGCGTTCGAGGTTCCCGAGCACGATCCGGCGCGCTTTGACGGTGAGCCCCTGCGCCCCTACAACGCCGCACCCGATGCGTTGCTGCTCAATTTCAAGTCGGTCAGCATGGGCTTTGTGCCCGATGCCGCCGCTGGCATCGCCCGCATCCAGTACGACCCGCCGCTGGCGGGCGTGCAGCGCCAGGGGAGCGTGCCGCTGGCGGCACCGGGCGCCGAATGCGGAGACTGGCGCGCGTCCCTGCGGGCCGAGCTGTCCGATCCGTCCCGCGCGGCGTTCCAGGGGGTGTACCCCGCCGCCTGCGGGGAGCGTGTGTGGTCCGTGGCCTATGCCGATCCGCCCGGGTTTGCCGCGCGGGCCGTGGAGGGCATGTGGCGTGAAATGGGCGGCAAACTCACCGGCAGCGTGCGCCAGGGCAAGGTGCCCGCAGGGTTGCGTCCGGCTTTCAGCACCACTTCGCTGACCCTGGCCGAGGTGGTGCGCGACGTGAACAAATTCAGCAACAACGTCATGGCGCAGCATGTGTTCCTGACGCTGGCGCTGCAGAAGAACGGCGTGGCCACGTTTGACGGCGCGCGCGAGGCGCTGCGCCAGTGGTGGCAGGGGCGGTGGGGCGATGTTCCCATGCCCGTGGCCGACAATGGCGCGGGCCTGAGCCGGGAGGCGCGCATCAGCGCCCAGGCCCTGGGCCGCATGCTGCAGACTGCGTGGACCTCGCCCGTGATGCCCGAACTGGTGGCCTCCCTGCCCATCGTGGGCGTCGATGGCACCTTGCGCCGCAGCAAAAGCAGGGCTGGCACGGCCCACCTCAAGACGGGCAGTCTGCGCGACGTGATGGCCGTGGCCGGCTATGTGCATGGCGCCAGCGGCCGACGGTATGTGCTGGTGGCCATGGTCAACCATACGGGTGCCGCTGCGGCGCGCCCGGCCCTGGATGCCCTGATCGACTGGACCGCGCGCGACCAGTAGACCGAAACCCCGCCCATGCCATGCCCCTCACCGACCTGATCGGCTACCTGGCTGCCACCCTCACGACCTGCAGTTTTGTGCCGCAGGCGTTGCATACCTTCCGCACACGCGATGTGCGCGGCATTTCCCTGGGCATGTACAGCGTGTTCACCGTGGGCATCGCCCTGTGGCTGGTGTACGGGCTCGCGCTGAGGGCCTGGCCGATCGTGGGGGCCAATGCCATCACCCTGGCGCTGGCCGGCAGCATCCTGGCGATGAAGTTGCGGTACGGTCGCAGCGAGCCACCCCACGACGCTTCGTGAGCTGTCACACAGGCGTCTGATGGCCATCGGGCCGCGCGTAATCCCCAATGGTGAAGGCACGGCAGGTGCAGGCACCATGGCCGCTTTCCGACCAGAGGGACCCATTCATGACGTATTTCCGCTTTACCTGTGTGGCCGCTGCGGCGGCGCTGCTTGCAGCCTGCGGTGGCTCCGACGGCCCCGACCGAGGCGTACTCAAAGAAGCGCCTGTCACGGTGACCACGCTGACCGCCGCACAGATCGACGCCGGTACCGCAGCCGCAGGCCTTCAGGCGCTCAGTGGCAAGGCCAAGTGCGATGTCAAGGTGGTGGCGCTGAACTACATCACCGTGGGCGCAAAGGGCAGCGACGAGAGCAATGCCTCGGGTGTCATGCTGGTGCCGGGGGGGGCTGCCTGCGCCACGCCCGCACCGCTGGTCGCCTATGCCAAGGGGACCGACGTGCAAAAACCCCGCACCCTGGCCAACCCGCAGGACAGCGAAACCTTCCTGCTGGCCGCCATGTACGCCGCCCAGGGCTATGCGGTGGTGGCCACCGACTATCTGGGCTTTGCCAAATCCAGCCATGCCTACCACCCGTATCTGCATGCCGACTCGGAAGCCACTACGGTGATCGACTCCGTGCGTGCAGCGCGGGCGGCCGCCCCCTCGGTGGGCGCCAGCCTGTCGGGCAAGGTCATGTTCACCGGCTACTCGCAAGGGGGCCATGCCTCCATGGCGGCCCACCGGGCGGCCGAGCGCGACCATCCCACCGAGTTCAATGTGGTGGCGGGCGCGCACCTGGCAGGGCCCTACAACCTGTCGGGCTCGCTCAAACTGCCCGATGCCATTGCCGGTGTGCAGTTCTTCGTGCCGTACCTCGTGACGGCCTGGCAAAAGGTCTATGGCAACGTCTACACCGATGTGAAGGCGGCCTTCAAGACGCCGTATTCGGGCTACATCGAAAACCTGCTGCCCAGCCCCACGCTGAACTACACCACGCTGGTGACCACCGGCACGCTGCCGGGCGGTCCTGGCGTGACGCCCAACCAGGCGCGTGATGCAGTGTTCCAGCCCGACTTTCTGGCGGGTGCGCAGACCAGTGCCACCCACCCCCTGTATGTGGCGGCCAAAAAGAACGATCTGCTGGGCTGGAGCCCCAAGGCGCGCGTGCTGCTGTGCGGCGGTGCGGGGGACCCCACGGTGCCGCCGGCCATTCACCAGCAGGTCATGAAGGCCGACTTTGACAGCCGGGGCCTGACCAATGTGACCTCCGTGGACGTGGATGCCATGGTGCAGGCCGCCTTCGGCCCCGGTGGCCAGGCGCCCACCGATCCCACATCGGCGGCATTTGCCACCTACTACGCCAGCTACCATGGCACCTACGAGCCACCGTTCTGCCATGCGCAGGCCCGTGCGCTGTTCGATCAGGTCAAGTGACCCCTGCGGCCCCGGACCGGGGCCGACAGCAAAAAAGCCGACCCAAGGGTCGGCTTTTTTGTTGCGGGTGCGCAGATTGCCTTACCAGCGGGCGCGCAGCCTGTCGTAGGCGTAGGTGCCCAGCTGGCGGTGGGCCGATGGGCTGAGGTAGACGTTGTCGGCAAAGACGTAGTGATCGGGGTTGGCGCCTGCCACGAGCGTGGCTGCCGTGCACAGGGCGGAGTTGACTTGGCCCACGCCGGTGCCGATGCCATTGCCGGAGTCCACCGAGGTGCACACGGGGGCGGCGCCATTCGTGAAGGAATAGACGCCAGGAGCCGAGGTGTAGAGGTTCACGTAATAGGCCGCATCGACATAGAGCACATGGGCCCCCAGGTCGTTGATGGCCACCAGCAGCGCCTCATTGAAGCGGCTGCTGGCATCGCTCAGCAGGGTTTCCTGCCCGATGGCCAGGGCCCAGGGTGTCTTGCCCAGGTTGTAGGTGCCGGACACCACCACATGCGGCGCGCCTGCTGCCACCAGGCGGCGCACCTGCGCGGCCAGGGCCTGGCCGTTCTGGCGGGCCTGGGCCACATAGTCCGCACTGCTGAGGGTGCCAGCGCGCACGGCCGCCATGCCCACGATCAGGTCGCTGATACCGCCGTTGAGCAGCACGATGTCGTTGGCCGCAAAGGTCTTGCTGGCCAGAAAGCTGTCGATCTGCGCCGTGATGGTGGGGGTGCTGGCGTCGCCTGCTGCATCGGGCTGAGCGGCAATGCGGGCGTTGCCCTGAGCATAGCTCAGGCCGCCAGCAGACACCGGGGCGAGGGTCTTCTGGTAGTGCGATGCGAGCTGCAGCGTCCAGTTGTTCACGCTGCCGTTGTTCACGGTATAGCGAGGCCCCTTCTGGCCGACGTCGCTGTAGGCGTCGCCAAAAGCGATGAAGCGATCGGGCTTGATGGCCGATTCCGTGGTGCTGGAGCCGCAGGCCGCCAGAAGCATTGCCGACGCACATGCGGCGACCAGGGCGGTGCGGTGCATCCAATTTCCTGCCATGTTGTGTTCTCCGGTAAGGGTTCGGTAGTTTAACGAGTGGTCTTCAGGCGGCCGCGGCGCGCTGCAGGCGGTCGCGCACGCCTTCCCAGTCGGGCGTGCCGGGCGGTGTCTCGATCCAGATGAGCCGCACGCCCGCGTCGTCGAAGCCGCGCAGCGCCGCGAACAGCTGCTGGGCCGTGGCCTCGGCATCGTCGGGCATGCGCCGCAGCAGCACCTGGGGCGACGCGCTGCGCAGCGCAGAGCGCGCATACACGGCCAGGTGCGCGGCCTCGGCCCCGAGCAGATCCAGGCCGGTCTGCAGCGCCTTGGCATCCATGAGGCGCACCTTGGCGTTCGGCGCGTAATGGGCTTCAAGGGTACCAGAAGCCCGTGGTGTCTGCGTGGGTAGCTCTTCTTTTGATAGTGGTTCGATGCCGCAGGCCGCCGCGATCTGTGCGCGCGTGATGGCGCCGGGGCGCAGCAGCACGGGCACGCCGCGCGTGCAATCCACGATGGTCGATTCGATGCCCACGCCGCAGGGTCCGCCGTCCAGCACCAGCAGGTCTTCGCCCAGTTCCTCCTGCACATGCAGGGCGGTGGTCGGGCTCACGCGACCGAAGCGGTTGGCGCTGGGCGCGGCCAGACCCCAGACGGGCAGGCCGCCGAGCGCGGGGCCGTTGCCGGGCGCGGCACAGGCCTGCAGCACGGCATGGGCCACGGGGTGGGCGGGGCAGCGCAGGCCCACGCTGTCCTGACCGCCGGTGGCGGCCGTGGCCACGCCGCTCAATCGCGGCAGGATGAGCGTGAGCGGGCCGGGCCAGAACGCATCGACCAAGGCCTGGGCAAAGGCCGGCACCTCGCGCGCGAAGTGTGCGATGCCCGAGGCATCGGCCACGTGCACGATCAGCGGGTGGTCGCTGGGCCGGCCCTTGGCGGCGAAGATCTGCGCCACGGCGGCATCGCTGCTGGCGTCGGCCGCCAGGCCATACACCGTTTCGGTGGGCAGGCCCAGCAGCGCGCCGCCGCGCAGGGCGTGCGCGGCAGCGGCGATGGAATCGGGCAGGGAGCCGTCAAGGATCATGGCGACGGGCTCAGAAGGGACTGATGCCGAGGATGGCTGCTGCCTGCAGTGCCGTGGCGCGCGCCTGCTGTGCCGTGGGCGCGGTGATGTTCAGGTGCCCCATCTTGCGGCCATGCTTGGCCAGCGTCTTGCCGTACAGGTGCAGGTGCGTGCCGGGAAGCTGCAGCACCTCGGCCCAGGGCGGCGTCTGCGCCGTCTCGCCGCGGGCGAACCACAGATCGCCCAGCAGGTTGAGCATGACGGCGGCGCTGTGCTGGCGCGGCTGCGTCAGCGGCAGGCCGGCCAGGGTGCGCACCTGCAGCTCGAACTGCGAGACATCGCAGGCGTTCTGGCTGTAGTGGCCGCTGTTGTGTGGGCGTGGGGCGATCTCGTTGACCACCAGGCGACCGTCCTGCAGCACAAAGAACTCCACGCACAGTACACCCACATAGTCGAGGCCGGATGCTATCGAAATTGCAGCTTCTACCGCTTGATGGGTAAGCTCTGGAGGCAAATTTTGTTCATAAACCTCGGTCACGGCCAGGATGCCGTCGCGGTGCAGGTTGCGCTGCACTGGCAGGTGAACCACCGTGCCATTGGCGCCGCGTGCCACGATCACCGAGCATTCAAGCGCCAGCGGCAGCATCTTCTCCAACACACAGGGCACCTGGCCGACCGAATCCCAGGCGGCGGCCAGCTCGGTGGCGGTCTTCACGCGCACCTGGCCCTTGCCGTCGTAGCCCAGACGGGCTGTTTTCAGAATCCCGGGCAGCAGATCGGCGGATACGGCGGCCAGTTGCTCGGCCGTTTCGATCACGGCGTAGGGCGCGCAGGGCACGCCGCAGCGCACGAAATGCGCCTTCTCCTGGGCGCGGTCCTGCGCCACGGCCACGGCGCGCGCGGCCGGGGCCACGGGGCATTGCCCGGCCAGCGCGGCCAGGGAGACGGCGGGCACGTTCTCGAATTCGGTGGAGACCGCGTCGCTCAGCCGGGCCAGCCGGGCCAGGCCATCGGGGTCTTCGTAGCCGGTCTGGATGTGGTGGTGGCTCACGCGCCCGGCGGGGCTCTCCGCATCGGGGTCGAGCACGGCAGTGAAATAGCCCATGGCCTGCGCGGCATGCACGAACATGCGGCCGAGCTGGCCACCGCCCAACACGCCGAGCGTGCTGCCGGGGGGTAAATAGCGGATGGGGTGGGCGCTCATCGGGAAGCGGGCGGCAGGGTCATGTTGCGGGCCACTTCGGTCTGGGCGGCGCGGAAGGCGTCGAGCTGCTGGCGCAGCGCGGGGTTCTCATTGGCCAGCAGCGCCACGGCAAACAGCGCCGCGTTGGCCGCGCCCGCCGCGCCGATGGCGAAAGTGGCCACCGGAATGCCCTTGGGCATCTGCACGATGCTGTGCAGTGAATCCACACCCTGCAGGTGCTTGCTGGCCACCGGCACGCCCAGCACGGGCACCGGGGTCTTGGCCGCAATCATGCCCGGCAGGTGGGCTGCGCCGCCCGCGCCCGCGATGATGGCCTTGAGCCCCCGGCCGGCGGCGGCCTCGGCGTAGGCGAACATGTCGTCGGGCATGCGGTGGGCCGAAACCACCCGGGCTTCATGCGGGATGCCAAAGTGCTGGAGAATCTCGACTGCGTGCTGCATGGTGTCCCAGTCGCTGCTGGAGCCCATGACCACACCGATCTGGATGGGTGTCATAGTGTGAGGAGCAGAACGCCGCGCTGGCCGCCTGCCGCAGAGTGTGAACCCGGGATTTTACTTTTTGCCACCCGCTTGCGGGGAAGGGCCTTTGCATGATCGATATCACCGTAGAAAACTTTGAAGCCGAGGTGGTTGCAGCCTCCATGAACGTGCCCGTGCTGGTGGATTTCTGGGCGCCCTGGTGCGGCCCCTGCAAGTCGCTTGGCCCCGTGCTGGAGAAGCTGGAGACCGAATACGCGGGCCGTTTCAAGCTGGCCAAGATCGACTCCGACCAGGAGCAGCAGCTCGCCGCCATGTTCGGCATCCGCAGCATTCCCACCTGCGTGCTGCTGATGAACGGCCAGCCCGTGGACGGCTTCACCGGTGCGCTGCCCGAGGGCAAGGTGCGTGAATTCCTCGACAAGCATGTGCCCAGCGCCGAGGAGGTGCAGGCCGAGGCCGAGGAAGAACAGGCGCTGGACGCCCTGGCCGAGGGCGACACCGACACCGCGCTGGAAAAGCTCCAGCACGCCGTCGCCACCGACCCGGCCAACGACGATGCGCGCTTCGACTACGTCAAGCTGCTGTTGCAACTGGGCCGCGACGATGACGCCAAGGTGGCCTTTGCCCCGGTGATTGCCAAGGCGCCCGGCTCACGCAAACTGGGCGCCCTCAAGGCCTGGATGGACGCTCTTGATTTTGTAGCTGTCAGCGCAAATGGGACGAGTGCTGAAGCCGAATTTGATGCAAAAATTGCCACCAACAAGCGCGACTTCGAGGCCCGATTCGGCCGTGCACGCTGGCTCATGGCGCAGCAGCGCTGGCAGGATGCCATGGACGAGCTGCTGGAAATCCTCATGCGCGACAAGGCCTGGAGCGACGAACTGGCGCGCAAGACCTACGTCTCCATCCTCGAAATCATCGAGCCGCCCAAGGTGAAGGTGGCCGACGGCCAGATTCCGCCCGAGGACCCGCTGGTGGCCACCTACCGCCGCCGCCTGTCCAGCGTGGTGCTGAGCTGACTTCCTTCGTTCAGGCGGCCTGTTGGGGCCGCTGGCCGGGCGGCGCGGGCTGGCGCTCGGTCGCCAACACCCGCTTGGGGTTGAGGCTGCGGATCGGGATGGACCGGTCCTGCGGAATACCGCCCGACAGCTGCAGCGCCATATAGCGCCCGCAGCACACGCGCAGAAACGACGCAAAGTTGTCCACACTGCCCCGTTCGGCCAGCAATTCATCGTGCAGCCGGGCGCACAGTTGCGGCACGCTCATGCCGTCGCGCGTGGCAATTTCTTCCAGCACCTGCCAGAACAGGTTCTCCAGCCGGATGCTGGTAGCCACCCCATGCAGCCGGACCGAGCGGGCGCGGGAGGTGTAGAGGGCAGGGTCGGCGCTGATAAAGACCTGGCACATGGCGGGTATCTCCAGGGGGCGGAAAGCAGGCGCCATCTTGCGCGCCCGTCCATGGGCGTGCAAGCGGGCAAGCCCGGGGGCACCCGGATGACTCAGTGCGTGATGCGTGTACCCAGAACGGTCAGGAACTGCGCAATCCAGTCCGGGTGTGCGGGCCAGGCCGGGGCACTGACCAGGTTGCCGTCGGTGTGGGCCTTGTCCACGGCAATGTCGGCATACCGTCCACCGGCCAGCTCCACCTCGGCGCGGCAGGCCGGGTAGGCCGAGCAGCTGCGCCCCTGGAGCACGCCTGCGCCTGCCAGCAACTGGGCGGCGTGGCAGATGGCGGCCACGGGCTTGTCGGCCTCGAAGAAGTGCTGCACTGCCGCGACGACCGCCGGGTAGGTGCGCAGGTATTCGGGCCCGCGCCCGCCAGGCAGCACCAGGGCGTCGTAGTCCTGGGGCTTGACGTCGGCAAAGCTCGCGTTGAGGGTGAAGTTGTGCCCCGGCTTCTCGCTGTAGGTCTGGGCACCCTCGAAGTCGTGGATGGCGGTCTTGATCTGCTCGCCCGCCTTCTTGTCGGGGCACACGGCGTGCACCTGGTGGCCCACGGCCAGCAGTGCCTGGAAGGGCACCATGGTCTCGTAGTCCTCGCAGTAGTCGCCACAGATCATCAGAATCTTTTTTCCGGCCATGCGTGTCTCCTGGGTTGTGAATCGGCAGCAGCCATTTTTCCGGCAACTGCGCCGGGCGTGGTGTTAGCCGGTTACTACAGGGCCAGGAATGGCCGGGGGCGGGCGCGCGTCAGCCCGTCAGCCGCTCCAGCGCCTCGCGGTACTTGGCGGCGGTCTTTTCGATCACGTCCTGCGGCAGGCGCGGCGCGGGGGCCGTCTTGTCCCAGGGCTTGCCGCCCACCTTGGCCTGTTCCAGCCAGTCGCGCACGAACTGCTTGTCGTAGCTCGGCGGGTTCGCGCCCTGGGCCAGGGCGTCGGCATAGCCTTCCACGGGCCAGTAGCGCGAGCTGTCGGGCGTGAGCACCTCGTCCATCAGCACCAGCGTGCCGTCGGGGGCCAGGCCGAACTCGAACTTGGTGTCGGCAATGATCATGCCCTTGGTCAGGGCGATTTCGGCGGCCGCCTTGTAGATGGCAATGCTCAGGTCGCGGATTTTGGTGGCCAGCTCCGGGCCGATCATCTCCACCGTGCGCTCGAAGGTGATGTTCTCGTCATGCTCGCCCGCAGCCGCCTTGGCGGCGGGCGTGTAGATGGGTTCGGGCAGCTTGGCTGCATTGGTCAGGCCTTCGGGCAGCGGAACGCCGCAGACCGCGCGCGACTCCTGGTATTCCTTCCAGCCGCTGCCGGCCAGGTAGCCGCGCACCACGGCCTCGACCGGAATGGGCTGGAGGCGCTGCACCAGCATGGAGCGGCCGCGCACCTGTGCCGCTTCTTCGGCGCTGACGACGCTTTCGGGGGCCTCGCCCGTGAGGTGGTTGGGGCAGATGTGGCCGAGCTTGTCGAACCAGAACAGGGCCATCTGCGTCAGCAGTTCGCCTTTGCCGGGGATGGGTTCGCCCATGATCACGTCAAAGGCCGAGAGGCGGTCACTGGCCACCATCAGGATGCGGTCTTCTCCCACGGCATAGTTGTCGCGCACCTTGCCGCGCGCCAGCAATGGCAGCGAGGTCAGGGCAGAGGTGTGCAGGGCGGGGGAGCTGGGCTGGTTCATGGTCGTGGTGGATTGGGGGGCGGGGCGCCGTCAGCGCTGGGAGGGGCCGGGCCGGGGCCAGGGGCACAGCGGGTGATTTTAAGCCGTCGCGCTGGTTCTGGCCCCGGGGGGCGGTCTTGCTGCACACTGTGAGGCCCGGCGTGTCCGCGCCATCGGCGGCCGCCGCGCCGCTCTCTCCACCACCATGACCTCTGCGCTGTCGCCCCGCCGCGAACTCTGGCTGCTGCTGACGCTGGCCGGCATCCAGTTCACCCACATCCTCGACTTCATGATCATGATGCCGCTGGGGCCGCAGTTCACCCGGCTGTTCGGCATCAGCGACGCGCAGTTCGGCCTGCTGGTGTCGGCCTATACCCTGGCGGCCGGTGTGTCCGGGCTGCTGGCCGCCACCTGCATCGACCGGTTTGGGCGCAAGCGCCTGTTGTTGGTGCTGTACGTTCTGTTCGGGCTGGCCACGCTGGCCTGCGGTGTGGCGCCGACCTATGGTGCCCTGATGGTGGCGCGCATTCTGGCGGGGCTGTTCGGTGGCGTGCTGTCGGCCGTGGGGCAGACCATCATTGCCGACGTGATTCCGTTCGAGCGGCGCGGGCGGGCCATGGGTATCGTGATGACCTCGTTCTCCGTATCCACGGTGGCGGGCGTGCCGCTGGGGTTGATGGCGGCCGAGCGCTGGGGCTGGAACATGCCGTTCATCGCCATTGCCGTGCTGTGCGGTGCCCTGGCCGTCGTGGCTGCGCGGGTGCTGCCCGCCATGAACGCCCATGTGCACGCGGCTGCCCGGCACTCGATGACCGGGGGCATTGCACAGGTGTTGGCAGACGCCAACCACCGGCGGGCCTTTGTGTTCACCGCGTTGCTCATGTCCACCGGGTTTACCGTGATTCCCTACATCACGATCTACTTGCAGGCCAATGTCGGCGTGCAGCCAGGGCAGATTCCCCTGGTCTATCTGTGCGGCGGGGTGGTCACGCTGTTCACGGCACGCCTGTTCGGGCGCATGACCGACCGGTATGGCAAGGTGGCAACGTTCCGCTGGCTGGCCGTGGCGGTGGCGGTGCCGCTGCTGTCCGTGACGCTGCTGGGCCGGGTGCCGCTGTGGGCCGTGCTGGTGGCCACCACCCTCATGTTTGCGCTGATGAGCGGGCGCATGATTCCCGGCATGGCCATCATCACCGCAACGGCCAGCCCGGCACTGCGCGGCACCTTCATGACCTTGAATGCATCGGTGCAGTCGGCGGCCATGGGGCTGGCATCGCTGGTGGGTGGGCTCCTGATCGGGCGGGACGCCCAAGGCCTGGTGCAGAACTACTGGATGGCTGCCGTGGTGGGCATCGTGGCCAGCCTGCTGGCATGGCGGGTGGCTGGCGGGCTGGTCTTGCACGGAGCCGCACCAAGCGGCCCCAAGTGATTCCGCCAGGAACCCAGCCATTGTGCGCCCTTTTTGGGGCCTTGGCACCTTCGCCCGCATAACCCGCCGGGCCGGGCCGGTATGGGATTGCAATTGGCGCAGGGCAGGGGCATAGTGAAACCACGGTAAACAGTGCATACGGTTTGCCGGGTCGCCCTTGCCCATGAAGAGGCGGCGTTTTTTCACCGAGTGCCACAGGAGACTTGTTTATGAACCTGACGATCAGCGGTCACCACCTCGAAGTTACCCCCGCCTTGCGCAGTTACGTCACCTCCAAGCTGGATCGGATCACCCGGCATTTCGACCAGGTGGTCGACGTCAAGGTGCTGCTGACAGTAGAAAAGCAGAAAGAAAAGGAAAAGCGGCAGCGAGCCGAATGCAATATCCACGTCAAGGGCAACGATCTGTTTGCCGAAAGCTCCCACGCCGACCTGTATGCCGCCGTGGATGAGCTGGTCGACAAGATGGACCGGCAAGTGGTTCGCCACAAGGACCGCGTTCAGGACCATCATTCCGACGCGCGCCGTCGCATGGTGGCGTGAAGGTCGCCTCCCTTGTGCCGGGCGGGCCTGCCAGCCCGGCATCCCGAGACCGCCTGCTGGGCGGTTTTTTGTATCTTGAAACGTATTTGTTAGGGTTTGTGCCAAGCGGTGCATAATCGGCCCAGAATTGCCATGAACCGTCTAGCCTCCATCCTGCCCGCAGACCAAGTGCTTGTGAGCGTTGACGCCACCAGCAAAAAACGCGCTTTTGAAGAAGCCGGCCTGCTGTTTGAAAGTCTGCACGGCCTGTCCCGCGCGCTCATCACCGACAGCCTGTTTGCGCGCGAGCGCCTGGGCTCCACCGGGCTGGGCCATGGGGTGGCCATTCCGCACGGGCGGATCAAGGGACTGAAATCGCCCATGGCTGCCGTGTTCCAGCTGGAGCACCCGATCGGCTTCGATGCCCCCGACGAGCAGCCCGTGGGCCTGCTGATCTTCCTGCTGGTGCCGGAGGCGGCGACGCAGAAGCACCTGGAGATCCTGTCCGAAATCGCGGAACTGCTCAGCGACGGCGTGCTGCGCGAGAAGATCAAGTCCAGCGCCAGTGCCGCCGACCTGCACGGCATGATCGCCAATTGGCAGTCCACCCAGGCGGCCTGAGCTTCGCCGCCGTTGCCGCGCCGCCGTGAAGCCCAACGTCGTCAGCGCCGATGTCCTGTTCGAGGAATTCCGCTCTCACCTGAAATGGGAGTGGGTGGCGGGCCTGGGGGCCTCCGAGCGCCGCTTTGACGAAGTGGCCGTGCGCTCGGCCCGTTCGGGTGCCGATCTGGTGGGCTACCTCAACTACATTCATCCGTACCGGGCCCAGATTCTGGGTGAGCGCGAAATCGCCTACCTGACCAACGCCACGCCCGAGGACTGCAAGCGCCGCATCTCGCGCATCGTGACACTGGAGCCGCCGGTGCTGATTCTGGCCGACAGCCAGACGGCGCCCGATGCGCTGCTGTCCATGTGCGAGCGCGCCCAGATTCCGATGTTCTCCACGCGCGAGTCCTCGGCCTTCGTGATCGACGTGCTGCGGGCCTATCTGTCCAAACATTTCGCCGACCGTACCACCATGCACGGCGTGTTCATGGACATCCTGGGACTGGGGGTGCTGATCACGGGCGAGTCGGGCCTGGGCAAGAGCGAGCTCGGGCTGGAGCTGATCTCGCGCGGCAATGGGCTGGTGGCCGACGATGCCGTGGACCTGTTCCGCATCAACCAGACCACCATCGAGGGCAAGTGTCCCGACCTGCTGCAGAACCTGCTGGAGGTGCGTGGCATCGGCCTGCTCGATATCCGCGCCATCTTTGGCGAAACCGCCGTGCGGCGCAAGATGCGCCTCAAGCTCATCGTGCACCTGGTGCGCAAGGAGACGCTGGAGCGCGAGTACGAGCGCCTTCCTTATGAGCCGCTGACCCAGGATGTGCTGGGCGTGCCCGTGCTCAAGGTGGTGATCCAGGTGGTGGCCGGACGCAACATCGCCGTGCTCGTCGAGGCGGCGGTGCGCAACACCATCCTGCAGCTACGCGGCATCGACACCTACCAGGAATTCGTCGACCGCCACCGCCGCGCCATGGAGCAAGGCTCCTGAGCGGCGCCCCCGGCCGCTGCCTGAAGGCTTACTTCTTGGTCTTGGCGCATTGCGCGCAGTGGCCGTACAGCGCCATCGAGTGGTCCTGCACCACCCAGCCCTTGGACTGCGCCACGAGCAGCTGACGCTTCTCGATCTCGGGGTCGTAGAACTCTTCCACCTTGCCGCAGGCCGTGCAGACGAAATGGTCGTGGTGCTTGCCCTCGTTGAGTTCGTAGGTGGCCTTGCCGCTCTCGAAATTGTTCCGGCTCAGGATGCCGGCCTGCTCGAACTGGGTCAGAACCCGGTACACCGTGGCCAGGCCGATGTCCGAGCGCTCTTCCAGCAGAACGCGGAACACGTCCTCGGCCGTCATGTGGCGCTGCGTGCCTTTCTGGAAGATTTCGAGGATTTTCAGCCGGGGGAGCGTGGCCTTGAGCCCGGTGCTCTTGAGTTCGTCGATGTTCGTCATGGCAAGCTCTCTGGTGCGCCGCTGTCGGGGCGGCGGGCTCTCGGGGCGCCAGGGTCCGAGAGGGCCTGCCGCTACAATGGGCCGATCATATCCTCTCGCTTTTTCCCATGCCCGCTTTCGCCCATCGCAGCGCCCGTCTGGGCTTCGCCCTGTTGATTGGCTCCAGTCTGGCCGCCTGTGGCAGCTTCGACAGCGCCAGCACCCGCCTGGCCAGTGTCGTCACGCCCTACAAGGTGGACGTGGTGCAGGGCAATTTTGTCTCGCGCGAGCAGGTCGAGGCCCTGCAGGCGGGCATGGGCCGCCAGCAGGTGCGCGACATCCTGGGTACACCCCTGGTCACCAGCCTGTTCCACGCAGACCGCTGGGAATACGTCTTCACCCTCAAGCGGCCTGGTGTTGATGCACAGACGCGCAGGCTCACGGTGTTCTTCAAGGGCGATGCGCTGGAGCGCTTCGAGGGCGATGAAATGCCCTCGGAGAGCGAATTCGTCGCCTCGCTCGATTCGCGCAAGGGCAAGCGCACGGTGCCGGTGCTGGAGGCCACGCCCGAGCAGCTGGCCAAATACCCGGCACGCGCGCCCGCGAAGGCGGATGACGCGCCCGCAACCCCCGTTGCGCCCGTGCCCGCCCACCGCTATCCGCCGCTCGAATCCTCCAGCCGCTGAAACCGCGCGGCCCCGGCCGCGCTGGCCGGCTGCATGCAACCAAGGAACGACATGACTGGGACTACCGCACCCGCCACCTCTTCTTCTCGCTGCCGCGTGGCCGTGGCGGGCGCCTCCGGCCGCATGGGCCGCATGCTGATCGAGGCGCTGCGCGCCAGCGATGACTGCGTACTCACCGGCGCGCTCGACATCGCCGCCAGCCCGGCCATCGGCTCCGACGCCACCGCCTTCCTCGGCGTGGCCAGCGGCGTGCCGATCACGGCCGACCTGCGCGCGGGGCTGAAGAACGCCGACGTGCTGATCGACTTCACGCGCCCCGAGGGCACGCTGGCCCACCTGGCCGTCTGTGCTGAGCTGGGCGTCAAGGCCGTCATCGGCACCACGGGCTTCACCGAGGCCCAGAAGTGCGAGATCGCCGCCTTCGCGCAGCGCACGGCCATCGTCATGGCGCCCAACATGAGTGTGGGCGTGAACGTCACGCTCAAGCTGCTGGAGATGGCGGCCAAGGCGCTGTCCACCGGCTACGACATCGAGATCATCGAGGCGCACCACCGCCACAAGGTGGACGCGCCCTCGGGCACCGCGCTCAAGATGGGCGAGGTGATTGCCGGGGCGCTGGGCCGTGACCTCAAGGACTGCGCCGTCTATGCCCGCGAGGGCGTGACCGGCGAGCGCGACCCGTCCTCCATCGGCTTCGCCACCATCCGCGGTGGTGACATCGTGGGCGACCACACCGTGCTGTTCGCTGGCACGGGCGAGCGCATCGAGGTCACGCACAAGTCGTCGAGCCGCGCCACTTACGCGCAAGGCAGCCTGCGTGCGGTGCGCTTCCTGGGTGGGCAATCCACCGGCATGTTCGACATGTTCGACGTGCTGGGGCTGAACTGACGCGCACGCCATGGAGCCGCTGCACTGGTGGTACCAGGGCGACGCCGTCACGCAAGGCACGGCGCTGCTGCTGCTGGCCATGTCGGTGGCGAGCTGGGTGGTGATCGCCTGGAAGCTCTTGGTCCTGCGCCGTGCCTCCAGCGATGTCACACGCTGCATGGCAGCCTTCTGGCAGGCGCCGGGCCTGGCTGCCGCGCGCCAGACACTGTCGGCGCTGGACCGTGAGGCCCTGGTGCTGCCGCTGGTGGCCGCCGCTGACACCGTGGCCCAGGCGACTGCCACGGGCACGCTGGCACAGGCCGGCAGCCGGGGGCAGCAGCTCACGCGCGTGCTGCGCGAGGCCCTGCATGCGGCACTGGGCAAGCTGCAGTTCGGTCAGGTGCTGCTGGCCACGGTGGGGTCCACGGCGCCTTTCGTCGGCTTGCTGGGCACGGTCTGGGGTATCTACCACGCGCTCTCTGCCATTGCGGGGGCAGGCCAGATCACCATTGACCGGGTGGCCGGTCCCGTGGGCGAGGCGCTCATCATGACGGCCGCCGGGCTGGCCGTCGCCATTCCGGCCGTACTGGCCTACAACTGGTTCGGGCGGATCGTCGGGCGCATCGAGGCGGAGCTTGAAGGCTTCGCGCTGGACCTGCGCGAGCTGTTGCTCGAACCGGCCCCGGCGGCCGCGCAGGCGGCCTGAAGCGGAGGGCATGCCGTGGCTTTCGGACGCCTTGAGCGCACCAGCGGCCCCCAGCCCATCAGCGACATCAACATGACGCCGCTGGTGGATGTGATGCTGGTGCTGGTGGTCATCTTCATCCTCACCGCGCCGTTGCTGGCCAGCTCCATCCGGCTCGACCTGCCGCGCGCGGACGGTGCCGTGCCCGGAGCTTCGCCGCAATCGATCACCCTGGTGGTGGACAAGGCCGGGCAGGTGTTTCTGAACGATCAGTCGCTGACGCAGGGCGCGCTGGCGCAGGCCCTCGCGGAGACTGCGGCCAGCCAGCCTGACACCGAAGTGCAATTGCGGGCCGACGCCGCCGTGCCCTATGGCCGCGTGGTCGAGATCATGGGTGCAGCCCATGCGGCCGGGCTGCAGCGCATTGGATTCGTGGCCGAGCCGTCCCAGGCTGCAGCCGCAAAAAATCAAAATTAGGAGCTTGTGGCGCTTGCTGTCATTGGGTTTCAGGTATTTTTCGGTCTGAAATTCAATAGAAACAAGCGCTGGCAGCTATTGTTTTTGAGGTGAACCCTGCAGCCATCCCGCGCGGATGTCCTTGCCCGTGGGGCTTTGGTACAGGCCCAGGCCGAACTCGGGCAGGATGGCGATCAGGTGGTCGAAGATGTCGCCCTGGATGCGCTCGTATTCCACCCAGGCCGTGGTGCCGGTGAAACAGTACAGTTCCACCGGCACGCCCTCGCCTGTGGGCTCCAGCGTGCGCACGATCAGCAGCATGTCTTTGTGGATGCCGGGGTGCGCACGCACATAGGCGTCCATATACGCGCGGAAGGTGCCGATGTTGGTCAGGCGCCGCTGGTTGGCAGGTTCCACGGCGTCATCGCCCAGGCGCTCGCGCAGTGCTGCGTTGGTTTGCTGCACGTCCTGTTTCTTCCCCTCCAGATAGGGTTGGAGCAGGGCAATGCGCGCGAGGCGGTCGATCTCCTCGGTGGTCAGAAAACGCACCAGATTCGCATCTAGTCGCAGCATGCGCTTGATGCGTCGCCCGCCCGAGCTGAACATGCCGCGCCAGTTCTTGAAGCTCTCGCTCATCAGCCGCCAGGTCGGGATGGTGGTGATGGTTTTGTCCCAGTTCTGCACCTTGACGGTGTGCAGTGCAATGTCCACCACGAAACCGTCGGCACCCACCTGCGGCATCTCGATCCAGTCGCCCACGCGCAGCATGTCGTTGGAAGAAATCTGCACGCCTGCGGTGAACGACAAAATGGTGTCCTTGAACACCAGCATCAGCACCGCCGACATGGCGCCCAGGCCCGAGAGCAAGATCAGCGGTGAGCGATCCAGCAGCGCCCCGGTCATCACCACCGTGCCCACAATCATCAGCACCAGCTTGCCCAGCTGCACATAGCTCTTGATGGAGCGCGTGGCCGTGGGCACGCCATCGGGTGCCTGTTCATGCTCCTGCTGCACGGCGTCGAGCAGCGCCATGAGCATGCGCACCAGTTGCAGCGCCGTCACCGCCACCGCCACGTTGCGGATCACCACCGTGGCCGCAGGGTGCAGGTGCGGCACGGCGGCAATGCCCACCTGCACCACCACCGAGGGCACCACATGCGCCAGGCGCTGCAACACCTGGTCGTGCCAGACCACGCGTGCCCAGCGCATGTCCATGCGGTCGCGGATGCGCGGCACGGTGTGCAGCAGCACATACTGCGCCACGCCCTGTACGCACCAGGCCAGCAGCAGCAGGCAGGCCAGTCCGATGGCAGCCTGGATCGGGGGATCGAAAGAAGCAAATAGCGTGAAAAGACCCACGGTCAAGAAACTCCTGTGAATGAAAGCGCAGGGAACGGGCGCCCCGGGGCGCGCGGTGCTAAGGCCTGCCGACGCACCGTGGGTGCGCCACTGCGGCAGTGGCGGCCCGCTGGCGTGGGGCCGGGGCCATGACACGCCCTAGAATCGGGCGTAGCCCCTATTGTGACTGCTGCGCCGCTGCGCCGCCTTTATTGCCCAGGTTCCATGCAAGACAAATACCACCACACCGAGGTCGAGCGCGCCGCGCACGCCCACTGGACGGCCACCGACGCCTACCGCGTGACCGAGGACGCCGGCAAGAAGAAGTTCTACGCCTGCTCCATGCTGCCCTACCCCAGCGGCAAGCTGCACATGGGCCATGTGCGCAACTACACCATCAACGACATGCTCACGCGCCAGCTGCGCATGAGTGGTTACAACGTGCTCATGCCCATGGGCTGGGACGCCTTTGGACTGCCGGCCGAGAACGCGGCGCTGAAGAACGGCGTGCCGCCTGCGAAGTGGACCTACGAAAACATCGCCTACATGAAGAAGCAGATGCAGGCGATGGGGCTGGCCATCGACTGGAGCCGCGAGGTTGCCACCTGCGATCCCGAGTACTACAAGTGGAACCAGTGGCTGTTTCTGAAGATGCTGGAGAAAGGCATTGCCTACCGCAAGACCCAGGTCGTGAACTGGGACCCGGTGGACCAGACCGTGCTGGCCAACGAGCAGGTCATTGATGGCAAGGGTTGGCGCACCGGCGCCACGGTGGAAAAGCGCGAGATCCCCGGCTACTACCTCAAGATCACCGACTACGCCGAAGAGCTGCTCGACTTCGTCACCGGCGACAAGCTGCCGGGCTGGCCCGAGCGCGTCAAGCTGATGCAGGAGAACTGGATCGGCAAGAGCGAAGGCGTGCGCTTTGCCTTCACGCACGACATTGCAGGCGACGATGGTCAGCCCATCGGCGACGGCAGGATGTACGTGTTCACCACGCGCGCCGACACCATCATGGGCGTGACCTTCTGCGCCGTGGCGCCCGAGCACCCCTTGGCCGCGCACGCTGCCAAGACCAATCCAGCACTCCAGGCCTTCATTGAAGAGTGCAAGAGCGGCGGCACCACCGAGGCCGAACTCGCCACGCAGGAAAAGAAGGGCGTGCCCACGGGCCTGTTCGTCACGCACCCCCTGACCGAGGAGAAGGTCGAGGTCTGGGTCGGCAACTACGTGCTCATGTCCTATGGCGACGGCGCCGTGATGGGTGTGCCCGCGCACGACGAGCGCGACTTCGCCTTCGCGCTCAAGTACGGCATCGAGATCAAGCAGGTGGTTCTGGTTGATGGCGAAACCTTCAACTACCACCAGTGGCAGGACTGGTACGCCGACAAGCAGCGCGGCGTGACGGTCAACTCCGACAGCTTCAGCGGCCTGCCCTACAAGGCCGCCGTGGCCGCCGTGGCCCATGCGCTGGGCGAAAAGGGCCTGGGTGAACTCAAGACCACCTGGCGCCTGCGCGACTGGGGCGTCTCGCGCCAGCGCTACTGGGGCACGCCGATTCCGATCATCCACTGTGCGGACTGCGGCCCGCAGCCCGTGCCCGAAAAAGACCTGCCCGTGGTGCTGCCGCCGGACCTGGTGCCCGATGGCTCGGGCAACCCGCTGGTGAAGAGCGAAGCCTTCCACGCCGGTGTGGTCTGCCCCTGCTGCGGCAAGGCCGCGCGCCGCGAGACGGACACCATGGACACCTTCGTGGACAGCTCGTGGTACTTCATGCGCTACTGCGACCCGAAGAACGCCGAGAAGATGGTGGCGGGCGGCGCCGATTACTGGATGCCCATGGACCAGTACATCGGCGGCATCGAGCACGCCATCCTGCACCTGCTGTACGCGCGCTTCTGGACCAAGGTCATGCGCGACCTGGGGCTGGTCAAGGTCGACGAGCCCTTCACCAAGCTGCTCACGCAGGGCATGGTGCTCAACCACATCTACTCACGCAAGGGCGAGAAGGGTGGCAAGGAATACTTCTGGCCGCACGACGTCGAGCATGTGCTCGACGACAGCGGCAAGGTCATCGGCGCCAAGCTGAAGAACGCCGTCGGCGACCTGCCCGTGGGCACGGCCATCGACTACGAGGGCGTGGGCACCATGTCCAAGTCCAAGAACAACGGCGTCGATCCGCAGGACCTGATCGAGAAATACGGCGCCGACACCGCGCGCCTCTACACCATGTTCACCGCGCCGCCCGAGGCCACGCTGGAGTGGAACGACGCGGCCGTGGAGGGCAGCTACCGCTTCCTGCGCCGCGTGTGGAACTTCGGCGTCAAATTGGCCGCTATGGATAGCGTAGCTGCCAACGCAAGCGTGGCGGGTGCTGCAAGCCTGAATGATGTGGAATTTGGCAAGGAGGCCAAGGCCTTGCGCCTGGAGATCCACACCGTGCTCAAGCAGGTGGACTACGACTACCAGCGCATGCAGTACAACACCGTGGTGTCGGGCGCGATGAAGATGATCAACGCGCTTGAAGACTTCAAGGCGCTGGAGTCCGCCGGCGCCCAGGTGGCGCTGATCGAAGGCTTCGGCATCCTGCTGCGCTGCCTGTACCCGGCCACGCCGCACATCACGCACCAGCTTTGGAGCGAACTGGGCTACGCCGCCCACCTGGGCGACCTGCTCGACGCCCCCTGGCCCCAGGTCGACCCCGACGCCCTGGTGCAGGACGAGATCGAACTCATGCTGCAGGTCAACGGCAAGCTGCGCGGCTCCATCCAGGTGCCCGCCACGGCCGAGAAGGCCGAGATCGAGCGCATTGCCCTGGCCAGCGAGGCCTTCACGGCGCACTCGGGCGGCGCCCATCCGAAGCGCGTGGTCGTGGTACCCGGCCGACTGGTCAACGTCGTCGTCTGACATGGACCGGCGCGCCCTGTTGACCTTCGCGCCCGCCGCCTTGCTGGCGGGCTGCGGCTTTCGCCTGCGGGGGGTGCCCGAATTCGCGTTCAAGGCGCTCTATATCGCCGCGCCGCCCGGTTCTCCGCTGGCGCGGGAACTGCAGCGCACGCTGGAGGGGGCGGGCGGCGCGCTGCGCGTGCTGCGTGACGCGCAGGCTCTGCCCACGGCGGACGCGGTGTTCGAGCTGCTGGCCGAGCAGCACGAGCGTGCGGTGGTGGGGCTCAATGCCTCGGGCCAGGTGCGCGAGCTGCAGCTGCGGCTGCGCGTGCGTTTTCGCCTGCGCACGCCCCAGGGCAACGAGCTCATTCCCGAAACCGAGCTGCTGCAGTCGCGTGACATCAGCTACAGCGAAACCATCGCCCTGGCCAAGGAGGCCGAGGAGGGGCTGCTCTACCGCAACATGCAGACCGACATCGTGCAGCAGCTGCTGCGCCGCCTGGCCGCTGTCCAGAGGATTTGATGCAAAAAATGGCTCCAGCCCTTGCTGGATAAGCGCAGGCAGCTATTCTTTTCAAAGTGCTGCGCTTTTGCGCATCAGCGTGCTCTTGCCAAAGAGCGACTCCACCAGGTCCACGGCCAGCAGTGCCGTCTGGTTGCGCACGTCGAGCGCGGGGTTGAGTTCGACGATGTCGAGCGAGGCCAGGCAGCCGCTGTCGGCGATCATCTCCATGCACAGCTGCGCCTCGCGGTAGGTCGGCCCGCCGGGCACGGTGGTGCCCACGCCAGGGGCGATGTCGGGGTCGAGGAAGTCCACGTCGAAGCTCACGTGCAGGTGGGTGCCGTCGTCCAGGCCGCTGAGTGCCTGCAGCATGGTTTGGCGCATGCCCACCTCGTCGATGAAGCGCATGTCGAACACCTCCAGCCCCTGGTCGTGCACGAAACGGCGTTCGCCCTCGTCCACGCTGCGGATGCCGATCTGGCGGATCTGGTCGGGCCGCAGCGCCGGGGCGCCGCCGGGCATGTCGGCCAGCCGTGTGAGCGCCTCGGGTCCGAAGCCGCACAGGCAGGCCACGGGCATGCCGTGCACGTTGCCGCTGGGCGTGAGTGCGCTGGTGTTGAAGTCGGCGTGCGCGTCCAGCCACAGCACGCGCAGCTTGCGTCCGGTGTCCGCGCAATGGCGCGCCACGGCGCTGATGCTGCCCAGGCCCAGGCTGTGGTCGCCGCCCAGCAGCACGGGCAGGCGGCCCTGCCGCAGCTCGGCCAGCACGGCGTCGAACACGGCGCGGTTCCATTCCACCACCTGGGGCAGGTGGCGGTAGCCGTCCACGGGTGGTAGCCAGGGGTTGGCGGGGCCGGCGAGGTTGCCCCGGTCCGCCACCTGCAGGCCACGGCCTTCGAGCGCCGCCTGCAGCCCGGCCACGCGCAGGGCCTCGGGGCCCATGGAGGCGCCGCGCGCGCCCGCGCCGATGTCGGTGGGTGCGCCGATCAGGCTGATGGCGGGGGCGGGGCGGTTGGTGTTCATGCGGCTTGCGGCTCCGGTTGCAGGGCGGTGCGGGCCTGGGGCGCCGGGGCGTGCAGCAGGCCGAACAGGTCCTTGGGGTCGTTCATCTGCGGCACCAGGTCGATGGGTGTGCCCAGGTGCGGGTATTGTTGCAGCAGCGCGTGCAGCGTGCGCAGGGCGGAGAAATCCTCCAGCGCGAAGCCCACGGAGTCGAACACTGTCACCTCCTGCGCCGTGCGGCGGCCCGGGGCCTGGCCGGTGAGGATGCGGTGGAATTCGGTCACGGCGAAGTCGGCGGGCATCTGCTGGATCTCGCCTTCGATGCGCGACTGCGGCTCGAACTCCACCACCACGCGCGCGTCGGGGCGGCGCAGGATGTCGGCATGCAGCTCGGTCTTGCCCGGGCAGTCGCCGCCCACGGCGTTGAGGTGCATGCCGGGCTCGATCATCTCGGGTCGCAGGATGGTGGCGTTGCGCTTGTCCGCCGTGGCCGTGGTCACGATATCGCAGCCGCGCACGGCCTCCTGCACGCTGGCGCAGCGCTCGATGTGCAGGTCCGGCAGCGCCAGGCGTGCCAGGTTGCGCTCCAGCTTGAGGCTGGCGCCGGGGTCGGTGTCGAACAGGCGCAGTTCGCGGATGCCCAGCAGGTGGTGGAAGGCCAGCGCCTGGAACTCGCTCTGCGCGCCGTTGCCGATCAGCGCCATGCGGCGGCTGCCGGGCCGGGCCAGGTGGCGCGCGGCCAGCACCGACATGGCAGCGGTGCGCAGCGCGGTCGTGAGCGTCAGCTCGGACACCAGCAGCGGGTAGCCCGTGTCCACATCGGCCAGCACGCCGAAGGCGGTGACGGTGAGCAGCCCCTCGGCCGTGTTCTTGGGGTGGCCGTTGACGTACTTGAAGCAGTACAGCCGCCCGTCGCTCGTGGGCATGAGTTCGATCACGCCGACGGGCGAATGGATGGCGTGCCGCGCCGACTTGTCGAACTGCTCCCAGCGGCGGTAGTCGCTGTCCATGGCGTCCACCAGTTGCCGCAGGAAGCGGGCCAGCCCCACCTGCCGCACCAGTTCGCGCACGCTGTTCACGCCGAGGTAATTCACCATGACCATCTCCTTGACTTGTGTTCTGGGAAGAATTCTCCGCAGGGGTGCAGCCAAAGAAAAGTGAGAGGCCTGCGCAATTTATGCAGCTTGCAAATCACATTGCCAATTAAAAATGGCGATATGCGCAATACGAGGCCGAGAGCAGGCGCGGCGATACACTGCCGGGCATGCAAGTCGCCCTGGCCCAACTCTCTTCGCAACTGCAGCGCGGCCTTGCGCCGCTCTATGTGCTGCACGGCGATGAACCCCTGCTGCAGCAGGAGGCGGCCGACGCCATCCGCGCCGCGGCGCGCGCCCAGGGCTACACCGAGCGCAGCAGCTTCACCGTGGCCGGCGCGCATTTCGACTGGAGCGCGGTGCTGGCGGCGGGCGGCAGCTTGAGCCTGTTTGCCGACCGGCAGATCGTCGAGATCCGCATCCCTTCGGGCAAGCCCGGCAAGGACGGCAGCGTGGCGCTGCAGCAGCTGGCGGAGAGCGCGCGCGGCAATGACAGCACGCTCACGCTGGTGCAACTGCCGCGCCTGGACAAGGCCACCAAGACCGGTGGCTGGTTCATCGCGCTCGACGGCGCGGGCGTGGCCGTGCAGATCGACCCCGTCGAGCGCGCGCAGCTGCCGCAGTGGATCGCCCAGCGCCTGGCCGCGCAGGGCCAGCGCGTGGCGGCAGGCGAGGAGGGGCAGCGCACGCTGCAGTTCTTCGCCGACCGGGTGGAGGGCAACCTGCTGGCCGCGCACCAGGAAATCCAGAAACTCGGCCTGCTGCACCCGCCGGGTGAGCTCTCGTGGGCGCAGGTTGAGGCGGCCGTGCTCAACGTGGCGCGCTACGACGTGTTCAAGCTCTCCGAGGCCGTGCTCGGTGGCCAGGTGCTGCGCGTGCAGCGCATGCTCGACGGCCTGGAGGCCGAGGGCGAGGCCGCCGTGCTGGTGCACTGGGCGCTGGCCGAGGACATCCGCGCCCTGAAGCGCGTGAAGGACGCCATGAACGCCGGCAAGCCCCTGCCCATGGCGCTGCGCGAGAACCGCGTCTGGGGCGTGAAGGAGCGGCTGTACGAACGCATCCTGCCGCGCGCCAACGACGCGCAGCTCGCGCGCCTGCTGCAGGCGGCGCACCAGGTGGACGGCATCGTCAAGGGCCTCAAGCTCTCCGACTGGCCGGCCCAGCCCTGGCAGGCCTTGCAGCGGCTGGCGCTCCAGCTCGCGCGGCTGGGCATGGCGGCGCGCTGAAGTGGCGGGAAATCAAGCAAAAAGTGCTTCTGATTCCCGTGGAATAAGCGCGGGCAGCTATTGTTTTTGAGTCAATCAGGCGCCAGGCAGCACGCCGCGCGCCTTGTCCACCCAGGTCTGCAGGTGGTCCAGCAGGTCCTTGCGGCTGAACGAGCAGCTTTCCTCGGTGAACAGCGCGCTGGATTCCAGCCGGTCGATCAGGTTCAGCAGCACCTCTTCGTAGCGTGGGGGCAGGGCGGTCAGCAGGGCCTGCTGGGCGCGTGCCGCATCGCCCAGGGCGGCGGCGCTCAGCTCGCCCCGGCCGTGGGCCGCCAGGGCGGACTGCAGGGCGGCGAGCTGGGTGGCGGGGTGTTCTGTCATGTTGGGTCTCCTGGCGGGATTACAGCCTGGGCCGCCGTCTTGTGTGCAACTGCGGCAAAATCCCCCCATGAACGCGCTCAACGTGGCTGAAACCACGCACACCCTCGGTTTACAGGCAAAAACGGCCTCGGCCCTGATGGCGCGTGCGCCAGCAGCTATCAAAAACAAAGCGCTGCGGGCGCTGGCGCGCCTGCTGCGCGAGCAGACCGCGGCGCTGCAGGTGGACAATGCGCGCGACCTGGAGCGCGCCCGCGCCGCCGGGCTGGCCGAGCCCATGGTGGACCGGCTCAAGCTCAGCCCCCAGGTGCTGGAGACCTGTGCCCAGGGCTGCGAGCAGCTCGCCGCCATGCCCGACATCATTGGCGAGATCCTCGGCATGAAACAGCAGCCCAGCGGCATCCGCGTGGGGCGCATGCGGGTGCCCATCGGCGTGTTCGGCATGATCTTCGAGAGCCGCCCGAACGTGACCATCGAGGCCGCCAGCCTGTCCATCAAGAGCGGCAACGCCTGCATCCTGCGCGGCGGTTCCGAGGCCATCGATTCCAACAAGGCGCTCGCCCAGCTGGTGCAGCAGGCGCTGGAGGAAGCCGGCCTGCCGCGCGAGGCCGTGCAACTGGTGCAGACCACCGACCGCGCCGCCGTCGGCCACCTGATCGCCATGCCCGAGTACGTGGACGTGATCATCCCGCGCGGCGGCAAGGGCCTGATCGAGCGCATCAGCCGCGAGGCCAAGGTGCCCGTCATCAAGCACCTGGACGGTAACTGCCACACCTATGTGGACGACCCCTGCGACCTGGAACTGGCGCTCAAGGTCACCGAGAACGCCAAGACACAGAAGTACAGCCCCTGCAATGCCACCGAAAGCCTGCTGGTGGCGCGCGGCGTGGCGGGCGCTTTCCTGCCACGCATCGGTGCGGTGTTCGCCGAAAAAGGCGTTGAAATGCGGGTTTGCGGCGAAAGCAGGGCGCTGCTAGCTGCGATTTCAGGAGCAAAACTGGTGGACGCCACGGAAGCCGACTGGTCCGAGGAATACCTCGCGCCCATCATCAGCGTCAAGGTGGTGGCGGGGCTGGATGAGGCCATCGCCCACATCAACCGCTATTCGAGCCACCACACCGAGGCCATCCTCACCACCCACCACATGCATGCCCAGCGCTTTCTGCGCGAGGTCGATTCGAGCAGCGTGATGGTGAACGCCAGCACGCGCTTCGCCGACGGCTTCGAGTACGGGCTGGGTGCCGAGATCGGCATCAGCACCGACAAGTTCCACGCACGCGGCCCCGTGGGCATCGAGGGCCTCACCTCGCTCAAGTGGGTGGTGCTGGGCGAGGGCGAAGTGCGCCACTGAGCACTGATGGCCGGGCGCGACAGTCGGCCCCGGGCCCATTGACGCGCCGCAGGCCCGAACCGATCATTCCACCGTGAAAATCATCATTCTTGGCGCAGGGCGGGTGGGCGAGAGCGTGGCGGACAGCCTGGTGTCCGAGCGCAACGACATCACCGTCATCGACACCGACGCACGGCGCCTGCGCGACTTGGAATCGCGCTTCGACCTGCGCGGCGTGGTCGGCAGCGGCATCGAGCCGGCCGTGCTGGCCGAGGCCGGTGCCCGCGACACCGACCTCCTCATCGCCTGTGCCGCCCAGGACGAAACCAACCTGGTGTGCTGCAAGATCGCGCAGCGCCTGTTCAACATCCCCACGCGCATCGCACGGGTGCGCTCGTCCGGCTTTCAGGACGAAGAGCTGCTGATGGGCCCCGACGGCTTCGGGGTGGATCGGATCATCTGCCCCGAGGAGTCGCTCACCCGCTACATCACCAAGCTCGTCGAATACCCCGAGGCGATGCAGGTGCGCCATTTCGCGGGCGGCCGCGCCTGCCTGGTGGCGGTGCGCGCGCGGGCGGGGGCCCTGCTGGTCAACCATTCGATCAGCGAATTGCGCGATCTCCTGCCTGGCGTGGCCATGCGCGTGGTGGCGATCTACCGGCGCTTCCAGGACGAACCCGACCGTTTCGTCGCCTGCGACGGCGCGACCCGCGTGGTGCCGGGGGATGAGGTCTTCGTGCTCGCGGCCAGCCAGCACATTGCCGAGGTGCTGTCGGCATTGCACCGCCGGGGCGAGCAGCCGGTGCGGCCGGTGCGGCGCATCATGATCGCCGGGGGCGGCCGGGTCGGGCTGCGGCTGGCGCGCCAGCTGGGCAAGGATGCGGGGCGCTTTCACATCAAGATGATCGAGGAAGACGCCGAGCGCTGTGTCGAACTGGCCTCGGTGCTGCCCTCCGAGGTGCTGGTGCTGCATGGTGACACCACCGACGAAGACCTGCTGACCGGCGAGAGCGTGGAGGAGGTCGATCTCTTCCTGGCGCTGACCGACGACGACGAGGACAACATCATGTCCTGCCTGCTGGCCAAGCGCATGGGCGCGCGCCGCGTTCTCGCGCTGATCAACCGGCGCAGCTATGCCGACCTGATGCACGGCACGCAGATCGACATCGCCCTCTCGCCCGCGCAGGCCATGCTGGGCGAGCTGCTGGCCTATGTGCGCCGGGGCGACGTGCAGGCCGTGCACAGCCTGCGCCGGGGCGTGGCCGAGGCGCTGGAGATCGTGGCCCGGGGCGACCGCAAGAGTTCGCGCGTGGTCGGCCGCAAGGTGGGTGAACTGCACCTGCCGCACGAAGTGCACATGGGCCTGATCGTGCGAGGCATTCCGTGTGAGGACGAAGAGGCCGCCGAGCCGCCGCGCGAGCCCGAGGTCATCATTCCGCGCAGCACCACGGTGATCGAGAGCAACGACCATGTGGTCTTCTTCCTGCCGCACAAGCGGCTGGTGCCCGAAGTGGAAAAGCTGTTCCGCGTCAGCGCCACGTTCTTCTGACATGCCCCCCAGCGAGTAGGCCATGGTGGACATGTTTCCCGTTCTGCGCGTGCTGGGTATCCTGGTCATGGTCTTTGCGCTGGCCATGGGCCTGCCGATGGGCGTGTCCTGGGTCCAGGACGACGGCGTCTGGCGCATCTATCCGTGGGCCATGGGGGCCACGCTGGCCGTGGGGGCGCTGTTCTGGTGGGGGCTGCGCAAGCACACCCGCGAACTGCAGCCGCGCCATGGGGTCATGCTGGTCACCCTGGTGTGGGCGCTGCTGCCGCTGTTCGCTGCCTTGCCGCTGATGCTGGCCCTGCAGCAGGTGGGGCGTCCGATTTCGTTCACCCACGCCTATTTCGAGGCTGTTTCGGGGCTTACCACGACGGGCTCCACGGTGCTCAGCGGGCTGGACACGCTGCCGGTGTCGGTGAACGTGTGGCGCACCTTCTTGCAGTGGGTGGGGGGCATGGGCATCCTGATTCTGGCCGTGGCGGTGCTGCCCATGCTGGGCGTGGGCGGCAGCCAGCTCTTCAAGGCCGAGGCGGCCGGGCCGGTGAAGGACGCCAAGCTCACCCCGCGCATGACCGGAACGGCCAAGGGCCTGTGGGGCGTGTATGCCTTCTTCTCCACGGCCTGCGCGCTGGCCTACTGGCTGGGGGGCATGCAGCCGCTCGATGCGGTCATGCACATGTTCACCACCGTCAGCCTGGGGGGGCTGTCGTCCTACGACGCCAGCTTTGGCCACTTCCAGTCGCCCGTGCTCGAAACCGTGGCCCTGGTCTTCATGTTTGCCGCCAGCTGCAACTTCGCCCTGTACTTCGTGGCACTGCGCAAGGGGCACTGGGGCGGTTTCTGGCACGACCCGGAATTGCGCGCCACGCTCTCGGTGCTGGCGGGCGGCGGGCTGTTCGTGTCCTTGCTGCTGTGGGCCAAGGGGGTGTATGCGCCGCTCGATGCCCTGCGCCATGGCATGTTCAATGTGGTGTCGATCGCCACCACCACGGGCTATGCCACCGTGGACTATCTCGGCTGGCCGGTGTTCGCCCCTGTGCTCATGCTGCTGCTGTCGGGCGTGGCCACCAGCGCGGGTTCGACGGGCTGCGGCATCAAGATGGTGCGGGTGCTGATTCTGGTCAAGCAGGCGCGCCGCGAGATGACGCGCCTGGTGCACCCCCGCGCCGTGCAGCCGGTGCGGCTGGGCGAGTCGGCGGTGGACAACCGGGTGATCTTTTCCGTGCTGGCCTTCATGCTGGTGTATGGCGGTACCGTCATCGGACTGAGCATGGTGCTGCTGCTGACCGATCTGGACCCGGTGACGGCGTTTTCGGCCGTGCTGGCCAGCGTCAACTGCATGGGCCCGGGGCTGGGCCATGTCGGGCCCGCCTCCAACTATGCGGTGCTGACCGATTTCCAGATCTGGGTGTGCACGCTGGCCATGCTGCTGGGGCGGCTGGAGTTTCTCAGCGTCATGGCCCTGCTCACGCCCGCGTTCTGGCGGCGCTGAGGGCGGGCGCAGGGAGGGCGAAAAGTCCAGAAGGGGCCGCGCAAGTCCCTACAATTGTCCGGACCCGTCATTCAAGGCAGCCATGGTTCCGCACCTCATCACGGCCCTCACCGGGCCCATCAACGAACTTGAACAGCGCATCATCGACTCCATGCCGGCCACCGAGCGGTGGTTCCGGCTGGAGTGGATGGAGCACACACCGCCGTTCTACACCTCGGTGGACATCCGCAACGCCGGGTTCAAGCTCGCGCCGGTCGATACCAACCTGTTCCCCGGCGGCTGGAACAACCTCACGCCCGAGATGCTGCCGCTGGCGGTGCAGGCCGCCATGGCGGCCATCGAGAAGATCTGCCCCGAGGCGCGCAACCTGCTCATCATTCCCGAGAACCACACGCGCAACAGCCATTACCTGAGCAACCTGGTGCAGTTGCAGCGTATTTTCAACATGGCCGGGCTGAACGTGCGCGTGGGCTCCATCAGTGCCGACGTGAAGAAGAACACCGTGGTCGAGCTGCCGGGCGGCGACTCCATCATGCTCGAGCCGGTGGTGCGCACGCGCGGGCGCATCGGGCTCAAGAACTTCGACCCCTGCACCATCCTGCTCAACAACGATCTCTCGGCCGGCGCCCCCGGCATTCTGGAAGACCTGCACGAGCAGTACCTGCTGCCGCCGCTGCACGCGGGCTGGACGGTACGCCGCAAGAGCAACCATTTCCGCAGTTACGAGGAGGTGTCCAAGCGCTTCGGCAAGCTGCTGGGCATCGACCCCTGGCTCATCAATCCGATGTTCGGCAAATGCGGGACGGTGGATTTTTCCGAGGAAACGGGGCTCGATTGCGTGCAGACCCAGGTCGACGCGCTGCTGGCCAAGATCCGGCGCAAGTACAAGGAATACGGCATTCATGAGAAGCCGTTCGTGGTGGTCAAGGCCGACAACGGCACCTATGGCATGGGCATCATGACGGTGCACGACGCCAAGGACTTGCAGGCGCTCAATCGCAAGACAAAGAACAAGATGGCTGTCGCGAAGGATGGCCAGTCGGTGCACGACGTCATCATCCAGGAGGGTGTGTTGACCCAGGAGCGCATGAACAATGCGGTGGCCGAGCCCGTGGTCTACATGATGGACCGGTATGTGGTGGGGGGCTTCTACCGCGTCCATGCCGAGCGCGGGGTGGACGAAAATCTGAACGCTCCGGGGTCTGATTTCGTGCCCCTGGCGTTTGAGCAAGGCCACCATCTTCCCCAGCTCGGGGTGCGTCCGGGGGCCAGTGCGCCCAATCGCTTCTATATGTATGGCGTGATTGCCCGCCTGGCCATGCTGGCGGCCAGCTACGAGCTCGAAGCCACCAATCCCGACGCGGAAACCTACGACTGACCGCGCTTGGCCCCGGTGAGTTGCTGCAATGCAACAAAAAGGGAGATTCTTCTCTCCGGGGCAAGCGCCCTGCGTAGCGGCGGGTGTGGCGCGGGCGCAGAATATGCCCTCTCAGGACTCTGAAATCCTGACGGACGGGAGCGAACCGCCCGCCAGGGCCCGGCAGTGCACCCCTCCAAATCTTCTTCGGCCGCGCTCACCCTGGCGGCCATCGGTGTCGTTTATGGCGATATCGGCACCAGCGTGCTGTATGCCCTCAAGGAGGTGTTTGGCTCGGGCCATGTGCCTTTCACGCAGGCCAACATCTACGGCATCCTGTCCATCCTGTTCTGGACCCTGACGGTCATCGTCTCGCTCAAGTACGTGGTGCTGGTGCTGCGCGCCGACAACAATGGCGAGGGCGGTCTGGTGGCCATGCTGGCGCTGGCCTCGGAGGCGGTCAAGGACAAGCCGCGCCTGCGTGGTGCGCTGCTCGCCGTGGGAATGTTCGGCACCGCGCTGTTCTATGGCGACGGGGTCATCACCCCCGCCATCTCGGTGCTGTCGGCGGTGGAGGGGCTGGAGGTGGTTTCGCCCCATTTCCGGCAAGGCGTCATTCCGCTCACCTTGCTGGTGCTGTTCGGCCTGTTTGCCGTGCAAAAGCGCGGCACCGGCGGCATCGGCCGGTTCTTCGGGCCGGTCACGCTGGTCTGGATGCTGGCCATCGCGGCGCTCGGGGTCGCGCACATCGCGGACCATCCGGAGATCCTCTGGGCCCTGAGCCCGCACCATGCGGTGGGCTTCATCGCGCACCATCCGGGCACGAGTTTCATCATCCTGGGGGCCGTGGTGCTGTGCGTCACCGGGGCCGAGGCGCTGTATGCCGACCTGGGGCATTTTGGCAAGCGGCCCATCCGCATGGCCTGGTTCGCCGTGGTCATGCCGTCGCTGGTGCTGAACTACTTTGGCCAGGGGGCGCTGCTGCTCGCCAACCCGGAGGCGGTGAAGAACCCGTTTTACATGATGGCGCCCGCGTGGGCGCTTCTGCCCCTGGTGGGTCTGGCGACCCTGGCGACGGTGATCGCGTCACAGGCCCTGATCACGGGCGCCTTCAGCGTGACCAAGCAGGTGATCCAGCTCGGTTACCTGCCGCGCCTGAATATCCAGCACACCAGCGTGCGCGACACCGGACAGATCTACATCCCCTTCGTCAACTGGGGGCTGTTCGTGGCCATCGTGCTCGCGGTGGTCTTGTTCCGCTCGTCCGGCAATCTGGCGGCTGCTTATGGCATCGCGGTCACGCTGGACATGCTGATCACCACGGTGCTGACCTTCTTTGTGCTGCGCTATGGCTGGCGCTATCCGCTGGCGCTGTGTCTGGGGGCCACGGGTTGCTTCTTTGCCATCGATTTGGCGTTCTTCAGCTCCAACCTGCTCAAGCTGTTCCAGGGCGGGTGGTTCCCGCTGCTGATCGGTGGGGCGGTCTTCACCCTGATGATGACCTGGAAGCGGGGGCGCTCCCTGCTCAACGACAAGCTGCGCTCCGACGCCATCGACCTGGGCTCTTTCCTGGAGGCCGTCTTCATCAGCCCGCCCACGCGGGTGGACGGCACGGCCGTGTTCCTGAGCGCCGAGACCGGCGTGGTCCCCAATGCCCTGCTGCACAACCTCAAGCACAACAAGGTACTGCATGCCCAGAACCTGTTCGTGACCGTGCACAACCACGCGGTGCCCTGGATCGGGCTGGACCGCCGCCTGCAGATCGAGCCGCTGGGCCACGGCTGCTGGCAGGTGGTGATCCACTACGGATTCAAGAACGACCCGGATGTGCCGCACGCCCTGCAGTTGCTGCGGGGGCACGGCTGCGATGTCGAGCCCATGACCACGAGCTATTTCCTGTCGCGCGACACGGTCATCCCGTCGATGGGCGGCGCCATGGCACCCTGGCGTGAAAAGCTGTTTGCCCAGATGCACCGCAACGCCAGTGCGGCTGCCGATTTTCTGCACCTGCCCAACAATGCCGTGGTGGAGCTGGGCTCGAAGATCGAACTGTGAGTACGAGTCGGCATTTTCAGATTTCAAGCGATTTTGGCCTCTGGCCCTTTATGGTTGAGCGCCAGCAGCTATTGTTACGATAGCGTTGCGGTCTTGCGCACGGCCTCTGTGGCCCGGAGCGCACCAGTGCCAGAATCCGCCCATGCAGTTTTTCAAAGACCTGAGCCTTTCCGCCTTCACCGCGGGCTTCGTGGCCGTGCTGGTGGGCTTCACCAGTTCGGTGGCCATCGTGTTCCAGGCAGCGCAGGCCTTTCAGGCCACGCCAGCGCAGATCACGTCGTGGATGTGGGCGCTGGGGCTGGGCATGGGGCTGTGCTCGCTGCTGCCCTCGCTGTGGCTGCGCAAGCCGGTCATGGTGGCCTGGTCCACACCGGGCGCGGCGGTGCTGGCCACGGCGGGGCTGGCAGGTGGCTTCAGCATGGCCGAGGCCGTGGGCGCCTTCATGGTCTGCGCGGCGCTCATCACCGTGGCGGGCGTCACGGGCTGGTTCGAGCGCATCATGGGCCGCATTCCCATGGAAATCGCCTCGGCCCTGCTGGCCGGCGTGCTGGCACGCTTCGGCCTGCAGGCCTTCGCCGCCGCCCAGACGGCGCTGCCGCTGGTGCTGCTGATGCTGGGCTGCTACCTGTTGGCGCGCCGCCTCCTGCCGCGCTACGCCGTGGTGTGCACGCTGGCCGTGGCCATTCTGTATGCGGCGCTGCGCGGGCAGATGGCCTGGTCGGCCGTCGCCTTCGAGCTGGCGATGCCGCAATTCACCATGCCGAGCTTCACCTGGAGTGCCCTGGTGAGCCTGGCGCTGCCGCTGTTCGTCGTCACCATGGCCTCGCAGAACCTGCCCGGCGTGGCCGTCATGCGCGCCACGGGCTACCAGATGCCGGTGTCCGGACTGATCACCCTCACAGGGCTGGCCACGCTGGTGCTGGCGCCGTTCGGAGCCTTTGCGCTGAACTTCAGCGCCATTACCGCCGCCATCTGCATGGGGCCCGAAGCCCATGAGAACCCGGAGCGCCGCTACACGGCCGCCGTGTCCTGTGGTGCCATCTATATCGTCATCGGCATCTTTGGCGCCGTGGTCACGGGCCTGCTCACGGCGTTTCCCAAGGAGCTGGTGGTGGCCATCGCCGGGCTGGCGCTGCTGGGCACCATCGGCAACGGCTTGTCGGTGGCGCTGCGAGACGAAGGGCACCGCGAGGCAGCCCTGATCACCTTTCTCGTCACGCTCAGCGGCGTGGTGATCGCCGGCGTGGGCTCGGCCTTCTGGGGCGTGGTGGCCGGCAGCCTGGCGCTGTTTGTGCAACAGTACGCCAGACGCCCCGCTGCCCGGCGGCACTGATTCGACCCCCCGGTCCCTATCTATCTGAGTTCACACCATGCAACTGTTGTTCATCGCCGATCCGCTGGAGTCCTTCAAAACCACCAAGGACACCACCTTTTCCATGATGCGCGAGGCGCAGCGGCGCGGCCATACCATCGCCGCGTGCGAACCCCAGGATGTGATGTGGGAGCGCGGCGGCCCGGTGACGGCCCATGTGCGCGACATCGTGCTGACTGGCCACGCCGACGGATGGTTCAGCGTGCGCCAGGAGCGCGCCGTGGCGCTGGCCGGTTTTGACGCCGTGCTCATGCGCAAGGACCCGCCGTTTGATAGCGAATATTTCTACGCCACGCACCTGCTGGAGCAGGCCGAGCGCGACGGTGCCCGGGTCTTCAACAAGCCCCGGGCCCTGCGTGACCACCCGGAGAAGCTGGCCATCATGGAGTTCCCGCAGTTCATCGGCCCCACGCTGGTCACGCGCGACGCGCGGGACATCCAGCGCTTCCATGCCGAGCACCGCGACATCATCCTCAAGCCGCTCGATGGCATGGGCGGCATGGGCATCTTCCGCGTCGGGCCCGATGGCCTGAACCTGGGTAGCATCACCGAGACGCTGAACCGGGGCGGCGCGCAGAGCCTGATGGTGCAGAAGTTCCTGCCCGAGATCTCAGAGGGCGACAAGCGCGTCCTCATCATCGGCGGCAAGCCCGTGCCCTACTGCCTGGCGCGTATCCCGCAAGGCAGCGAAGTCCGCGGCAACCTGGCGGCGGGCGGCAAAGGCGTAGCCCGCGCGCTGACGGCTCGGGACCTGGAAATCGCCAACGCCCTCGGGCCCATCCTGCAGAGCCGGGGGCTGCTGCTGGCCGGGGTGGATGTGATTGGTGACTATGTCACCGAGATCAACGTCACCAGCCCCACCTGCTTCCAGGAGATCCAGCAGCAGACGGGCTGCGATGTGCCGTCCCTGTTCATTGACGCCCTGGAGGCTGCAATGAACACATCTTCTGCTTGAGATGCTGGTTGATTTATCCGCAAAACCTGTGCTATAGTCGAGGGCTTCGCTGCACAGAGGTTCTTTTGGGATGAATGTGCCAGACGGGTCTGGGGGTTGAAGAGCCTGGGCTGGTTGGTTGAGAGAGGCGGGGTAAAAAATCTTCAGT